>Ga0208462_1000076_pt1 | contig 133549 bp, 93 predicted proteins | sample AD_SCU001_MetaG_FD_184452 | JGI IMG/M metagenome (GOLD analysis project Ga0208462, IMG submission 184452) | Active sludge microbial communities of municipal wastewater-treating anaerobic digesters from China - AD_SCU001_MetaG (SPAdes) (version 2) | ecosystem: Engineered > Bioreactor > Anaerobic...
TGGGCTGCATCGTCTCGGTGACGGTATAGGACCCGGGAAGCAGATTGTCGAAGAAATAATATCCCAATGCGTCGGTTGTGGCCGATTGCGCTCCTCCCGGACCGGTCAGGGTGATTTCCCAACCGGGGAGTCCGTTTCCTATCGTAGAAGCTTCCACACCGTCACAGCCGACATCATGGATTTTCCGGCCCATGATGGAGGACCGAGGGTTGCAACATTCATGGGTGATGAATGTCGGATTGTTGGCATCGCTGCCCGTGAGCGTCCCCTCCACCATCAGACCCATGGCCACCCCACTCTGATTCTTCACTTCAATGGTGAGAATCTGATCGATGCCGGCCTGCACCGGGAAGGAGTACTGAAGTGCTGTGCCCGCCTGGAAATTCGACGTCGAATTCAGGGTTGTCGAAGAAATTTCCACACCGTTCAATCGGACCACGGCCGAATTATCCACCCAGTATCGCATGCTCAACGTGACGCGGTCGTTCCTGCACACACAGAATCGATACCGGAACACGTACGGTGTCGTGGGATTGTTCGGCGTCCAATCCGGATGTTGATTGGCGGATATCCACTGCGCACTGCTGCTTCCTTGATAGGGATACCAGGCGGGATGATTGTCGATCACGAAAGCAGAGCGCGGCACCGATTGACTCGCTGCGTTGTCCGGCACGGCGATCAGTTCCCACTGTCCGTCGAGATCACCCGGCATGGCGTTCAATCCTGTCGCGATATTCAGTGCGTTCGTCTCGCATTCGGGGTCGTCGCAGGGGTCGTTCAATCCGAAGCAGAGACTGTCGCAAAGCACCAGCGAGCCAGAAATGTAGACACCGTAATACAGACACGCTTGTCCCGGCTGCGTGCTCGTTTGCTGGAATTGTACCGCATGTATACTGGAACCTGGTGCCACCAGCACGTTGTCAGGCGTGGTTGTTCCGCTTTGCGACTCGAGCCACATGACAACGTACATGGAGCTGGGATTATTGACTGTCATCGACACGTTGTACAGGTTGTTGCCTGTGTTCGGGTCGACACCTGTCATATCCGCAACGAACTGTGTGACATCTACACAATCCGGTTTCGTGTTGAAGCATATACTGTCGCATACCTGCCGTTGCCCGTTGACAAACACACCGTAGCGAATGCAAACGTCGCTGTTGTAGGGTGGAGTATCGATAAAGCTGATGCTCTCGAAACTGCTGCCCGGTCCCACGACGATCGTCGTCGGCGTGACGCTTCCCTGAAACGATTCGAACCAGACCAGAGTGGGCGTAGCGTTGGGATTTGTCACCGCGATACTGATTGGATGCATGGGTTGTCCGCCCGGCGACACGCCGGAACTGTCGTATTCCAGTGGTATCACTTCGATGCATCCCTGCGTCGCTGGTTGATTGAAAAATTCCACAAATTCCGTTTGTCCGGCCGCGAGTGTAACAGTATGACATAATGGACCTGTCGCACTCCATCCCTCCTGCTGCTGCTCACAGATGGTGTAGGTTCCTGGAGGCAGGAGTGTCCAGCAGAACGAGCCATCATTGTTGGTGATATTGTATAAACCACCATTACCGGTGATAACCCACCCACCAAGTCCGGATTCCCCAGGTCCTCCACGTTGTCCATCACCATTAAGGTCGTTGATCTTCACGCCGCAAATCGAACCGTATTGGCGCATGTCGGCACAGTTGAGAAAATCCAGTTGCACCACTTGATTCTCGCTGATGGTGACCGTATGGCTTCCACTGGCGGGATTCGATGCGGTGAATGTGGCTTGGGGCGTTTCCGTCACCGTGTACTGCCCTGGCGGCAAATCACCAAAGAAGTAATACCCCAGCGCATCGGTTGTGGTCGTCTGTGTTCCTCCTGGTCCGTTGAGTGTGATCTCCCACCCGGCAATACCGATGGCGATGGTGGATGCCTGGATTCCGTCGCAACCGACGTCATGCATTTTTCTTCCGATGATGGAAGAAGAGGGATTGCAGCAAGAGTGTTTTATGAATGCTTGCGTACCCGGTGTCGTGCCGGCCAGAGTGCCTTCAACCATCAGACCCATGGCAACACCAGTCTGGTTTTTCACCTCGATTGTGAGCAGATGCTCCTCTCCGGCAAGGACCGGGAAAGAATAATTGACCGAGCTTCCTTGCTGGAAATTGGCTGTGGATGTCAATGAGGTGGTGGAGATGACAGTGCCGTCGAGCTTGACCACGGCCGAATTGTCCACCCAGTATCGCATGTTCAGCACCACCTTGTCATCACGGCATACGCAGAAGCGGTAGCGGAAAATGTAAGGTTCGTTGGGATTATTCGGCGTCCAGTCCGCATGCTGATTCGCCGATATCCACTCGGCCGCTGAGCTGCCCTGATAGGGATACCAAGCCGGATGATTGTCGATGATAAAAGCCGGGCGTGGCACAACCTGACTCGAGGCATTGCCCGGCACAGCGGTCAGTTCCCACTGCGTGTCGATGCCTCCCGGAGCGGACCCGAGTCCCGTGCTTATATCGAGTGCATTCGTGGCGCACTCAATCAATTCACACGGATCCGAAAGCACATTCTCCAGTGGTCCGAGGCGGAATATGAGAAATTCACCCGATGAGGATGCAGGGCTCACCGAAATATCGCAATCACCGTTGGGATAATCGGGATTACCATACCACATGAACACCGCATCACCAAGCGCCTGTTGCAGGCCAGGCGACGCGGTGAAGCGCGCGTTGGTAAAACTCTCGCAGTACAACAGCCTGCCACGGCAGCCGCTTCCTCCGTCCGCGCATCCTAGCTCGTTCACCCAGCCAATGCTCCCCGGTGCCACTCCCGATTTCGCGTTCGCGAGAGCTATCTGAGCATTGATTATCTGTAGTGTTGGCATGGTCTCGAATCGCGAGTCGTAATCCAGACCGGTTGCATACACTTCCCACGCGGACCCCGGACCGGTGAGATAGCTGAGTTGTGTGAGTACATCTTCGAAACGCGCAATCGTGCCCTGATAGGATTGATTGTCACTCCAGGCGATGATATAGATGTATTTCCCCTGAATGTCATCGCTGATTGTATAGCGCTCCGCTCCGTAGGAAGGTAGCACACCGTACGGCGGCAGCATCCCACCATGCTGCTGTACATCCCAGACTGCACCACCGTAGATATCCGCAGCCGCGCCATTTCTGACTCCACCGTAGAATGAACCCGCATCGATTCCATTGACGGTACCGACACCGAACATGTACGCGTTGTCGCTCGTGATAGTGACCTTCAAATTTCCCTGCTGTCCGAAACACAGTGTGGATAATGCGAATACGATGATCGCGGTACATGTCCCGAGTATCGCCGGGACTCTGCTGTTTGTGGTACACATGCTGTTCATGGCAAGCTCTCCTTCCACGGGATTCGATCTATTCAGTGTGATTGATGCTCTATTCATCACGATGGATCAATGCCGGTTCAACGCACTGCGCGTGTCATTCTGGACACTCCTCGCTCCGTACGAAACTCGATTTCGACATACAGCGGATGTCGCTCGGGTGGCTGATGTGGAATGTCCAGGACGTGCGTGCCAGCGGGTAGTGTGACATTATCCAACAGCTGCAGTAGCACACGCGCATCATTCGACAGCAGCGTGGCACACACCGTGGCCGGTTCCGGCAATTCCAATTCGACACCTATGGGATCGAACGGCCGCGGATATAAAAATCGAAGGATGAAATCCTTCAACGGAGTTGTTTCGGATGACATTACGGCACGCAACGAGTTGTAACGTTGTGGGAATTTCTCGTTGGATATAGTACCGCGTACAGCAACCAGGCTCAATCGGCATGATGTCGATATAGCCTCACGAAATACGCCACGAGGTATCATGGATTCCATGATACCTCGTCACGAATGGTTGCTTCATGCCGCCGCTCCCCGCGGCTCCGAGGCCAGTGTTCTACAGGTGAGTCAAGCCGAGGCGTATCGCTTCTTTGGTCAGATCGGCGACAGATTGTACCTGAAGTTTGTTGAAGAGGTGTTGACGATGCGTTTCCACTGTCGAGATCGCGCAGCCGAGTATGGCGGCAGCTTCTTTCGTGCTCCTGCCTTCGGCGATCAACTGCAACACCTGCCGCTCACGCGCTGTCAGCTGATGATACACGGCATCTTGCGTACCGGGGGATGAAGTCGCGAACGATTCGAGAAGCACGTCCGTGAGATGGTTACTCAGATACCGGCGCCCGGACAGCACCGCATGGATGGCATCCTGGAGTTCGTCAACAGCGCAGTGCTTGAGCAGATACGCGTCCGCACCGGATTGAAACATGCCGATGACATTACCGCGATCGCCATGCATGGATAATGCGATGATGCGTACGGAGTCGTTCCGCTGCTTGATCCGCCTCGTTGCTTCGCGGCCGTTGAGAAGCGGCAATTCCACATCCATGATGATGATGTCCGGACGAAGTTCCTCGGCGCTGCTCACCGCCTGAAGTCCATCGGCGGCTTGACCGATCACCTTCATCCCGAATTCGACTTCGAGAATGCTGCGCAGTCCCTCGCGTATGAGCGTGTGGTCGTCCACAAGCAGGATTTTCTCATTCATGGGTGTCTCGTCCTTGTTCAGCGTATTCGTGCTATGGTAAAACTGCGCGCATGAGCGCATGAGTCCGGCGCGTTGTGCGTGATACAAACGAATGATATCACCCGAGCGATACATCCGAAATGGTGAATGCACCTGGTGGAATCCGCAGGGTGACGGATGATCCCTTCCCTGCGTGTGAGGCGATCTCCATGGTTATGCCGAAATCTCCGAGCCGTGCCTTCATGTCGGGCAGTCCGAAACCGATAGGACTGGAATCCATCTGAGACGAAATCGCGGAGAGGCCGTTTCGCTGCAGACGGTCGAGCACGGCGGCGGGAAATCCGACGCCGTCGTCAAGAACCTCCAATGTCAGCATGGAATCATCAAGATCGATGGTAATGGCGATGTGCTCCGCTGCAGCGTGTTTCATGGCATTGATGATGAGTTCGCGCATCGAACGGAATACATACGTATGAATGTCGGGAGCGAGGCGGATACAATTCTCATCGAGATTGTTCCGCAACGTGCATTGATGTATGCCCTGCAAATTTCCTGTCAACCACCGCAACGCCTGCGCCAGATCGCTTTCAAGCACCACGGGTGGACAGAGTTCGAACGTCAGTGTATGGGTATCGCGAATGGCGTGTTCGAGCAACTGTTCCACCTCGCTCACAGTGCTGGAAGCAGGCGAGGCAGCGCGATGCATGCTTCGCAACTTCATGAAGGCGAGCGCGAGGATTTGTCCGAGTCCATCGTGTACCTGTCGGGCCATGCGCGCGCGTTCCCGCTCCTCGGTGCTGACCAAATCCGATGCCAGGCGTTTCATCCTCTCCTGGCGCGACTGCCGGTCGGTTATATCGCGCGTTACGCCGTAGATCTGCACCACGCGTCCGTTCGTCTCATCGCACACCGGACTGAGGACGGTTTCCACCCATCGCATCGCCGCACCCGGGATGTGAATGCGGTACACGGCTTCCGAATCCATACCCACACGTGCCACCTCCCACAGACGCCAGAACGTTGCAACATCTTCGTTGTGCACCAATTGCGCGAAACGAGCGAGATCCCTTGACTCCACTGACGAGCATCCAATGATGCGCTCGATGGAAGGTGTGATCCATTCGAGCATCAATAGGCCATCGGCCCGCACGCTGTAAAGGAATGCATAATCCGACATCAGTTCCGTGATGATTTTATACCGTTCCTCGCTCTTTCGTATAGCCCGGTGGAATTCAATCCTCCGTCTGAGAAACACTACAACGAGCAGTATGAACGCACCGAGCACACATACGGCAGGCAGCAGTACATACCAGCGGAGATGGATTGGTGGTAAAATCTGAAACGTGACCGAGGACCCCGACGGATCGAATCTCCCTTCGTACCCCTTGGCCTGGACCTGCAGGACATGCCAACCCTGGGGGAGATTGGTCAATTGAACGCGATGCTCCACCGACCAGGCGCTCCACGCAGCACGATCGGTACGGTATCTGGTCTGGAGATGTTCGGGAGAAACGCTCCCCCACCAGGAATGACCGGTCCACGATACCACTGCCTTTCTGTCCCGTACCAGCGGTGCGTGAATGGAAATTCTGGGTGGCGGAAGCAGCAATTTTGAGATGCGCAGTATCGCCAATCCATTGCCGGCGGTTCCAACAAAAAGTGAATCTCCGCGCACCGCTATGGGCCAGATACCGCAGGTTGGCAGTCCCGTGCCGAGTGAGAAATCCAACCAGGCGCCTTGATGCAAGCAGGCCAGTCCTCCCTGTGTGCTTGCCCATATTCGTCCACGATCATCGGTCAGTACCTCCCAGACGTCATTGCTCGGTAAACCATCCGCCGTGGTGACATATCGCATGGATGTCCCATCCACCACGCCGATTCCCAATCGGCCTGTTCTATACTTTCCGAAACCCGCATACACCCGTCCTAAGGAATCGGAGGTAAGCGATACCGCCTTCATCGGGTACGGTTTTTTGTTTCTCCCGAAATATCGCCACTTGCCGTTTTTCCATGCGGCTATACCGTTCCAGGTGCCGAACCACAGCGTTGAATCCAAAGATTGATGCACGGCGTAGACGCGCTGATCGGGAAGACCGCCCGAATGTCTCCACAGTGTCGCACCCGAGGTCGTACGCAGAAACACTCCCGCACGCACCGAATCGTCGCGGGCATCGGTCGCATGAATCGCTGGAAACCACATCCTTCGTTGGCGGTCGTGGAACATCCGATGAATGTATACCCCTCCGCCGTTGCGTTCCACGGGTACACCTTTCCATACACCGCGATGGCGGCGATACAATCCCGCGAAGGAGGATCCGCTGCATATCCAGAGTGTTCCATCCTGATCTTCCTCAATCCCCGTCACGATTCCCAGTTTCCGACCGAGCAGCGCGCTATAAGTGCGCATCGCGCCAGCAACCGGTATATGCACCAGCCCCCCGCTGGTCGCCAGCCAAATGCTTCCATCCTCCTTGCGGAGCAGAATATCATTCACCCGATTGCGCGCGTCACCACGAGGCCACTGTACAAGCTGACATGGACTGCTGCCTCTGCGGCAGAGATAGAGGCCCTGCTCGGTGCCGTACCACAGATCCCGGTTGCGTCTGTATCGCAGCGACGTGGCGGCGGGGATGTGTTCGGGGAGCGCGCGAAGCGTACTCCATCGTCCACGCGTTCTGCTGATGTACAGGTGTTCTTCGAACACGAAACAGGCGTCTCCGTCCTCGGCGATGGTTCCTTGCAGTGGCTTGGCGCTTGTCCGAAGCACACGTTTCGCAGTTCCATGTCCTTCCGCGTAACTCCAGATACCAACGTATTTCCATGGCAGATAGACATAGAACAGAATCTCGCCTGGATACGAATACACGGAGGTGATACCCAGCAGCGATTCAGAGCTGTGCAGGACCTTCCGCTTCTCACTCCCTCGTACGCTCCAGAGCGTATTCCACTCGCGAAAAAGGAGATGTCTCCGTGTGGCACAATACAGACTGATCTTTCTGGAAGCGGGGAAGCTGATCAGCGGCGTTTCGCCACCCGCTCCGGGCTGCCATCGATAGATCGTGTGATTTCGGAAGCTGAGTACGGTATCGCCCTGAACAACGATATCACTTTCGCTCGCCGGGCAACCGATTCGACGCACGCCTGATGGTGACACGGCATACGGCGCATTGTCGATCGAGAGCAGGAACACGCCGTTGACCACCCCGTGGAATTTCGCGTACTCGATTGATCCCTGAGGATCGAGTCCACCCACAGGATGCCAGCGAAATCCATCAAACCATGCAACGCCCTTCGTGGTGCACACCCATGGGATGTCATTTCCATCGTCCGCGACATCGAGGATGTGATCCGATGGAAGGCCCGCCGTGGTGGTGAAGCGAATCCATCGCCACGTTTCTTCCAGTGGGTAGTCTCTGAGTCGGGAATATTGCGCCAGTGCGGAAGCACTGTCGAGAAAGCAAACGAGCGTGGTGAGCACGACGAACCACCACCCGTTCACGCGTACGGAAAAATGTGTGCCTTCCACCATCGAGAGTAACACGAATGGATTCGCACTCCGAGGTTGCGCGTGTCGGATTTCAATCAGTTCTGTATACGGGACATCCAGCGCGAAATATCGCCTTCCCCATGACGACTTGCAAGACTCTATTCGCAACAAAAGTTGGGTGCTGCGCTGACTTCTCCCCGGCGTGCGGCCCGACCGCATGCGCACGGGCGATCACGCTGGTTGACGATGCGGCGGAATAAACGACGAAGCCCCGCGAACGAGGCGGGGCTGGTCTTCAGGAAATCCCTCAGCAACACTTGGAGCGTGGAAGCTCCGCTCTCAATACCCCTCCCCCGCAACACGGACCAAGGTACGCTGCCGGACACCGCTGGGTGTGATGAGACGAACGTAGCATCCTCCCGAGGGCACGAGATCGCCGTAGAGATGCATCTCGTGATTCCCCGCCTCCATGGACGTGTTGTCGCACAGCGTATGCACGAGTCGTCCGTAGGAATCGTACACGCGAAGCGTCACTTCCTGCGTTTCGGCAAGCGTGAAGGCGACGCGCGCGCTGGGATTGAGAGGATAGGATTTCTGCGAAAAGCTGAAAGGGATATCGCGTACAGTGCTTTCGGTATACATAGGATTCAAGCGATTGGTTGAGAGTGCGACCGTGGCGGCCCGATGAACTTGCAGTAACAGTGGAAGCACCCCACCGGCACGAGGTACCGGTGGGGCCGCTTGAACGATTATTTGCTCAGAAGAATGCGCTGATGACGAACGGTCGCGCCGGCTTGCAGCGTCACTGTGTAACTGCCGCTTGGCAGATTGTTGCCCTGGAAGCCCACGGTGTGGAAGCCCGCAACCGTGTTGGCATTGTCCAGCAACGTCACCACTTCCTGTCCGAACATGTTGTAGACCTTCACCGTCACGGGTAGCGCTTCGGTAAGGGAGAAGCTGACCGTGGTGCTGGGATTAAATGGATTCGGATACGCCGCGTACAGTTCCACACCGCTCGGCAACGCGCCGGTGTTCACCACCACGATGCGCGAATACTCGGTGGTACCGTCACGGTCAATCTGCCGCAGACGATAGGAAAGCCGCGTCGCATTGCGCAGGTCGCCTTCCAGCTTGTCGGTGTAGACATAGTTGCGCGGACTGAAGGAATTTCCCGCGCCCGGCACAAGATCGATCTCCTCCCACAATGCACCGTCCCGCGAACGCTCGATGGCAAAGCCATAGTTGTTGAGTTCCGTTGCAGTCCGCCAGTTCAATTCCACCTGCTCGTTGAGATAGCGCGCATTGAAGGACACGAGTTCCACCGGAGTGGGACCGCCGCCGGCGCCGATGTCGTCGACATAGTACGAACCGGTCTGCCCTTCGAAGCGAACGTAACCCCCGGCGGGCACAGCCGTTTGAACAAAGCAAAACTGAATGGGTGCATTGCGCGTTGCCTGAAACGTCTGAGTTGTGCCAACCTGAGTCATGTTCGCGTCCAGAACAACCACATGACACTGGCCATGACTCGGATTCTGCGAAGGGAACACGGTGCTCCGCAAGAGGGTGAAGAGAAAACTTCCGCCTTGCAACGGACCAAAAATCATATATCCAGCGTTGCTCGGCAATTGAAGATGGAGGGCATTCCCTTGTCCCGGATAAATGTTGTTAATATTCACAACTTCCATCGGATGACCCGAGGCGTTGTGCCAATCATTGAAAAGTCCCGGATACGTGGCCTTGAGGGATGCTCCCGCGGCATACGGGGTGGCGAACGGTCCAAGCTGCCCGGCAACAATTGTAGCTTCGTCGAATCCCTGAGCGGATGTGAGATACGGTGTGAATAACAGGCATAAAATGGCACAGTACAGTCGCTTCATAGGTGCTCCAGTATTTTCTCATGCGTGAAAAAGATGCCGAACACCCTCGCGTCATCCCGTACAGCCACGACGGACGGTGCACATCCATCCGGCTGATGCATAAATCACGCCAGACGGACGCGCCTTCGCATGCATGGCCCGTTGCCGAAGCTGTGCCGGTACAACCATTTGTTTTTACACGACATACGACTCCGGTATTGGAGACCGGTCGAGGAAATTTCTCCCACTCTGGCATGTCCCCCGGCATGAGTACTCAATGCGATGTATGCAATTCACTGCATAACTATGCAATCCGTTGCATAGGGAATGAATTGCATAGTTTACGGACAATGGTTCGACAGACGCACACAGCACAGTGTGGCGTAGTTGATACTAAAGCGCGCAGACGATGCTACAGTTGAATGCGGATCGTCGATGGTGGATCGTCGCTTCGCGGTATAATCATTCCTCCATCGTACATGGCTCAGACTGCACGTCGGCAATCATGCCTCACAGCGCAAGGCGGTGAAATACGCCGTCCGTTCCTGAAAAAAAATCGCCCTCCCGATTCCTCGGGAGGGCGAGTCTCTCTCTCATCACAGGGTTACCTTATAACCACCTCTGTCGTTGACTGTTTTAAAAAATGTTCATTGCTATCAAGATGCCGAGCACATCACATTCGCTCAGTATCCGTCGGCGATGCGCACCAGTGTGCGTTGCTGCACACCGTTTTTCGTATGCAGACGGGCATAACATCCGCCCATCGGCACGATATCGCCATACAAATGCATTTCATGGAATCCCGCATTCAACATTTCATCTTCGCACAGTGTATGAAGCACCCTGCCAAAGGAATCATAAATGCGCAGCGTCACTTCCTGCGCTTCCGTCAATGAAAATGAGACGGTGGCACTCGGATTCAGCGGATAGGAACGCTGGCAAAAACTGAATGGTACGTCGTTCACTCGAGTCTCGTTGCTACTTTTGCTCTCAAACACTGTGCATCATCCTTTGTGTGCTTCGTCGTTGTTTCCAGACCATCTCTATCCGCGGGACGGCGGGACCCGCCGCGATGCGACGGGTCCCCATCCCATACTGTTACTTGTTCAGCACGATACGCTGATGACGCACGGTACTACCGGCCTGCAACATCACCGAGTAGGAACCGCTCGGCAGACTGTTGCCCTGGAAGCCCACGGTGTGGAAACCCGCATCCGTGGAGGCGTTGTCGAGCAAGGTCACCACTTCCTGACCGAACATGTTGAACACCTTCACCGTCACGGGAAGTGTCTCGCGCAGCGAGAAACTGAGCGTGGTGCTCGGATTGAAGGGATTCGGATAGGCGGCGTACAGTTCCACACCTTCCGGCATGGCGCCGGTTTTCACAAACACGATGCTGGAAAAGTCCGTGGTGCCATCGCGGTCCACCTGACGCAGGCGATAGGCCAACTGCGGCACGCGGCGAAGTCCATCCTCCAGCAGGTCCGTGTAGTTGTAAAAACGCGGACTGTAGGAATTACCGGCACCGGGAACGAAGTCGACTTCTTCCCAGCTCTCACCGTCGAGCGAGCGCTCGATGGCGAAACCGTAGTTGTTCAGTTCGGTGGCAGTCTGCCAGTTCAATTCGACATTGTCGCGCACATAGCGGGCGCTGAAGGACACGAGCTCGACCGGCACGGGATCGCCACCGGGGGTGCCCTGACCGACAGTGAAATCACCGAAGCAAGGCACTGCGGCGCCGGAAGTAAACCACGGACCGAAAGGCACGGCGCGGACATCACCACTGGTGCCGATCACCTGCACAGTACCTGTCAGATCCCAGCCACCGGCTCCGAGCACGTCCTCGTAATTGTCGGTGAAGCGGGCGGAGTACAGATCGGACGCACTGCCGCTGCGATAGTTGTTGTGGAATTCCATGAGACCGGCCAGACCCACCGGGCAATTGATGCCAAAGGGCTGCAACGGCCAGTGTACCCACACCTTCTGCTGCTGCTGGTTTTCGGGATGGCCACCATTGCCACCGGTGTTGAGCACCACGCGGGCCGACACATGCGGCCACGGGGAGCCACCGGTAAAGGTGCCCACCGAGGCGCTGGCGATACGAAGACTGATCGGCGACATACGGCCGCCGGCGGGACCGATCGGGAAGGTGAACTGGTCACCCACGGCATCGAACTGGCGACGCACCGTACCCTGGGCCGTAGTGTTTGTACCGGCGACCTGGATGAAGCCACTGGTGCTGCCCACAGTGCCGGGCACGATCACCTGAGCGTATTTGCCAACATACAAATTGCGTGTTCCGAGAATGAGACCAGCCGAGCCCAGCGTCAAATCACCTTCGAAACGGACATCCGATGCGAGCGCATTGGCATTGCTGACGGTGGAGCTGATGGTGGGTCCGCTGTTGGGATTGCCGATGTAGCAGTTCACATCCACCATCGTGATGGTCGAACCGATGCTGATGGCCACATCACGATTGACGGCCGTACCGTTGGTGATCGTGGAGCCGGTGTACATGAAATTCAACCCGCCGCTCGCGGCGAGCAGTGTGGTGGAACTGTTCGAGGCGTAGTTCAACACCAGCGTTCCGACCGTGGAGGGAGAGCCAATGTATGTCAAACCGCTCACGGTGAGCGTGAAATTGCTGGTGAAGGTCACCTGATTGGTGATGCTCAGCGTATTCGCCGCTCCATTGGCGGAAAAACTGATCGAGACGCCGGCAATGCCGCCATCGATCACCACATTGTCGGACGACGTCGGCACGCCGCTCGGGCTCCAGTTGCTTGCGGTATTCCAGGATCCGCTCAAACCACCAACCCAGGTCTTCTGGGCAACGGCGGGATTGGCCATGAGAACGAAGGCACACAGGGCGGCCAGAATAGGTGCGGCGATGCGTAGGCGTCGCTGTATGGTCATGGGATGCTCCTCTTGATTGGGTATTTCAGAAACTTTGGTCATAACTGCCCAATCTTGGTACACATACCGTGCCAAGAACCCGCCCGCGAGGAGCGCACCACAAGAGACACCTTCGCAATTCGACGCAACTCTTTGCTTCGCAACGTTTTAGGGGTTTCGTCGCCGCGGCCTCGTTCCGGTATTCGGATAATACTTGACTGCATTTATCCGAATTCCACCCCGATACCATCAACAGGTAGTATGCAATCCCCTGCACAGGTGCGCAATGAATTGAATAGGGAATCGATTGAATAGTTCAGAATTCGCACATTACAGGTGAAGTCCTACAGGCGCGCATGCCCACCCGCGTTCAGAGGAAACGCGTGGCGACATCGATACTTCAGTCCTTGAGAGTCCGCAGCAGTTCTCGATGAAAAACGCCATAGGGCGTGTGAAGACGTGCGTAACAGCCCTCGGACGGCAATTCGCGATCGTACACGTGGAGGATGTGGTGTCCCGCCTGCATGAGCGCGCCTTCGTACAGCGTGCGGAGGATGCGCCCGTAATTGTCGTAGATCCGCAGTGTGATGAGCTGCGTATCTTCGAGCGTGAAGGCGATGGTGGCCGTGGGCTGCAACGGATAGACTCGCTGCGTAAACGTGAAAGGCGGCTCGGTTCTGATGCCACGGAGCCAGTGCGTTTCATCCTTCGTATCGAATTGTCCCATGGATCTTGGCTTCCTCACGGATGGAATGGCATCGACAGCCGGAGATGTCCGGCTGTCGATGCGCATGCGTGTACATCGTTACTTGTTGAGAAGAATGCGCTGCTGCCGGGTCTCGCCACCCGCTGTCAGGGTCACGAGGTAGGTTCCGCTCGGCAAACCCTGCGCCGTGAATCCCAGCGAGTGGTATCCCGCATCCGTCCACGCTCCATTCAGCAAGGTCGCCACATCCTGCCCAAAGGCGTTGTACACCCGCACAGTCACCGCGCCCGCCTCGCGCAAGGAAAAACTCAAGGTGGTGCTGGGGTTGAAAGGATTCGGATACGCCGCATGCAGTGCAACGGCGTCGGGAGCCGCTCCGAAACGAAGTTCCACCACGGGCGACAAGGTTTCCGTGCCGTCACGGTCCACCTGGCGGAGACGATAGCGGATTCCCGATGTCGATCGCAGTCCTGCGCTCAGGAGATCCGTCCACGTGTAACTGCGGGGAATGTACGAGCTGCCCGCGCCGGGTACGAAGCCCACATTCTCCCACTCGTCCGCCCTCACGGAGCGCTCCACATGGAAGCCGGCATTGTTCAGCTCCGTGGCGGTGCGCCATTGCAGCACGGCATTGCCACCACTTGCCCGCACACTGAAGGACACGAGTTCCACAGGCACTGGATCGCCGCCGGCAGTACCCTTACCGATGTTGTAATCGCCGAAGCCCGGGAAGCCCATGAATGGCACTTCGCGGTCGCTGCCAGTGGTGGTGCCCGGCTGCGAACCGGTGAGATCCCAGAATCCCAATGCTCCGAGGAAATCCTCGTAATGCGGCGTCCACCTGGCGCTGTACACCGCCGGGGCCCCGCTGCGGTAATTATTGTGCAAATACATAGTGCCGTTCAGCAGCACCGGCTCGTTCACACCATAGCCCTTCACCACCCAGTACACCCAGATTTTCGAATTCTGCGAGTTCATCGGGTGGCCCTGATTGCCGTTGAGCAGACAACGCACGGAAATATGCGGCCAGGGTGTGGCGCTGCTGAACAGCGACGGATTGGTCTGCATGGGGGCAATGGTTAACAACAGTGGGGATTGCCTTCCATTGAGCGGTCCGATGGGAAAGTAAAAACTCTGTCCCACCGCGTCGTACTGCCTTTTAATCGTGCCCATGGGCGTGTCTGCGTCGCCATCGGTGTGGATGAAACCATCGCCGTTCGAACCGAACGCGTCGACACCGGTGACCGTGGCATTTTTGCCGAGATAGAGATCGTGCGCTCCCAGGCGCAGTCCATCCGGAATGTTCAACTCGCCGTCGAAACGAGCAGCGCTCTGCAAGGCATTGTCCGAGGCAAGCTGCACGCGTACACCTTCGCCCGTGTAGGCGTTGGTAACATTGGTCATGCTGACATTGCCCGCGACGGTAATGCGTACATCAGCCGAGGAGGAAGAAGCGTGCCGAAGAATGGCGCCGGAAAGCGACATCGACGCAAGCGCGAGAAACGTATTCGTGCTGTTCGATGTACGGCGCAACGTCAACGTGCCCACGCTCACATTCAGCGATGCCGCGGTCAACGTACCCGTGCCCGCCTGCAGGGTGACGTCGCCCGACACCGTCAGATTCTGCACTTCCCGACTGTTGGCCATGGTGATGGTAGTGGGCGACATGGTGGATATCACCACGTTCACCGAATTACTGTTGGGCACAGTGCTCGGATTCCAGTTTCCCGCGGTGTTCCAGTTACCGTCGCCAGCCAGCCCTGTCCAGAATGTCTGGGCGTGCAGCATGGTCGTCGACATGATGATTATTCCCACAACGAACAGTAACGACAAGGTCACGTTCCTTCTCATGCATTCCTCCACGGCCGTGTATGTGATTGGTGTTGACATCTGCGTGCTTCCATTCACATTCCATGCCAAGGAGGGATTCAATACGATGGCTTTGGATCGAACATTCCAAGGCTTTGATAAACAATGCTTTACGATGAATCGACTACGCCGGCATTCTCCCGATGCCCCGCACGCTGATAAAAATGCGCAGTATACGCTACCATGTTGATTGCGCAGCAGTGCAATCCGCCGCATATATACTGAATTGCATAGTTCGAAATTGCTCGAAGCGCATCCGTCCCGTCCACATGCTCGGCATGACGATACACGCCGGATCGCGGGAGAGGAATGCGTTGAATAGCGGATAAGGAAACAGCTCCCGCGACTGAGCGGGAGCTGCGAATTTCAGATGGAAATGGAGGGAATACTATGGATAGCGAACGGGAGTAGCGCCGACACCAGGGCTAACGCTTGGGGAAGGCCAGGCGGAAAATGGCGCCTTCATCGCTGTCGGGCGATGGCTGCATCAGCGCGATGCTGCCATCGTGATCGTCCATGATGAAGTAGCACAGTGTCAGACCCAGACCGATACCCTTGTCGCTTTTGGAGGCGGTGAAAAACGGATCGAACACATTGCCCGCGATGTCTTCGGGAATACCGGGGCCGGTGTCGCTGATGCGCAGTCCAACGGAGTCCTCGTCCCGCTCGGCGCGCACGCGAATGTTGCCATGGCCGCCCATGGCGTTGAGCGCGTTGGTGAACAGATTGTAGAGCAGTTGCACCAGCATCTCGCGATTTCCGAACACGACGGCTTCGCCCGGAACGACGCTGGAATCGAGCTGCAAATCCACCGCCAGGGGGTGCGAGGAGAGCATGCCTTTGGCCTCGGCGATGATATCCGCCAGATCGACTTCCACCTTCATCAGCTGTCCCTTCGGCTTGCCGATGAGCAGAAGATTCTCGATGATTTTATTGGCTTTGTCCACGCCGGAGTAAATCACCTTGCCGTATTTGTCCAATTGCTCCTGCGTGAGATCACGCTTGTTGAGCAACAATTGTGCTGCGGAGGATGCGTAGCCAAGTGGATTCCGCAACTCATGCGCGATGCCTTCCGAGAGAATGCCGAGGGAGGCGAGTTTCTGCGATTGAAGCAGATCGCGCTGAAGCTTCTTCATCTCGGTCAAATCGATTCCGATACCCACGAAACCGGTGATGGTGCCGTTTTGCACGATGGTATTCCACCGTGAGAGTACCGGCAACGAATTGCCGTCCACGCGCGGGACGTCGGTTTCGCCTTCCCAGAACCCCTTTTTCCGGAGAATGGGCAGCACCTGCGCCACGAAGAAATCGCCCATGGGCACGACGTCAGCGATCTTGCTGCCGATGGCGAGTTCGTTCGGAATGCCGTAGAGTTCCTGCGCGAAGGCGTTCCAGTACACGATGCGCGTTCCGATATCCAGCGCGATGACGGCGTTGCGCACGATATCGAGCAGCGATGCCTGGAAGTGAATGTAATCCTCGGCGTGCTTGCGCGCGGTGATGTCGTTGAAAAAATTCAGCGTGGCGGGTCGTCCCTCCCAACTGATGGCGACATCGCGCACTTCCATCCATTTGATGGTGCCGTTGCTGTCGAACATGCGCACATCGTAACTCTCCGGAAGGCGTTCTCCCGCGAGTCGTCCCGCGTATTGTTTACGCACGATATGATGGTCGTCGGGATGGATGAACTCGAGCATGTTCAGCTCCAGCAACACATCCGTCGCGAGACCGGTGAATGACAACGCGGCATCGTTGAAAAACTTGATGCGCAAATCCTGCACCACCACGATGCCTTCGCTGGCATTCTCGAGCACGTTGCGGTATTTCCCTTCCGATTCCTTCAATGCACGCTCGGCGGCGAGGCGTCGCGTGATATCGCGCACGGTGGCGATAAGCAGTTCCACACCCTCGGAGAAGAACTGCCGCATCAGCACTTCCACCGGAATGCGCCGCCCATCCTTATGCCGGAAATGCGTCTCGAAATCGCCGACCTCGAGACTGTGCTCGCGTATCGCGGCGATGAGATCGATCAGCGGCTGTTTGCCCTGCTCGGGCAGCAACTCGGCGAGATCCATGGTCAGCAATTCTTCGCGCTCGTAGCCGAGCGTGACAGCGGCGCTCTCGTTCACATCCACAAAGGTCAGCGTGGCGGGGTCGATGATGTAAATGTTGTCGGCCGCGCTGTCGAGCGCGAAGCGGAAGCGCCGCAGTCGTTCGTTCACCCGCTCGAGTTCGAGTGTGCGCGCTTCGACCAACTCCTCGAGATGGTCGCGATGCCGCGCCAACTCGCGCTGCGTCCGCACGCGGTCGGTGATGTCCACCGCCACACCGATCACCTGATTCACCTGGCCATGCGTGTCGGTGAGCGGCGAGTACCAGGTTTCGAAGTGCTTGCCATCGATTTCCACAATGGCGGCGTGGCTCTCGCCTTGCATCGAGCGCTCGATGCTCTCGAGAATCACCGGATAATCCGCATACACATCGTACACACCGCGCCCCACCACCTGGCCCGATTTCAGACCAAGCGTATCGAGGCCCCGGCCTTCGGACAAGGTGAACACGCCCTTGGCGTCGAGCGAAAAGAGGATGACGGGGAGATTGGAGATCACCGTGCGCAGGCGCTTCTCGCTGTCGATCAGTGCGCGCTCGGCCATTTTCCTTTCGGTGATGTCGCGTCCCACGCCGATGATGGAGGTGATTTCTCCCTCCTCGTCGAGCACGGCTGTGTCCGACCAGGCGAACCAGCGCCACCCTTCGGTGGTCAGAGCGCGCTGTTCGACATGGGCGACATGGGGAGGAATCATCAACGATTTCATGGCGTCGAGTGTGGCGCCGCGATCTTCCTCGTGCACGTGGGGAAAGAACACGCCTCCGAGGAGTTCTTCCTCCGATTTTCCAAACATCCTGCAATACGAGGGACTCGCAAAAAGAATGCGTCCGTCGAGGTCGATTTTCACCAGCAGATCGGTCTGGTTTTCCACCAGCAGGCGGTACTTCTCTTCGCTGTCGGCCAGCGCGATCTGGGCGAGTTTTCGACGATGGATGTCGCGCGTATTGCCATGGATAGCGACGAGCTTGCCCATACGGTCGAGAATGGGGGTGGCCACCACTTCCACCCAGAGGTGGTCTCCCCCTCCCGTGCGCGCGCGGAGTTCGAAGCGGGAACTGCGTTCCGTGGTCAACCCCTGCTGCAGCGCTTCGACATGCGAGTGGAATTGCTCCAGTGTTTGCTCGAGCCCCTCGGGATCGAACATCACGCGAATGCTGCCTCCGAGCAGCGCGGCGGGCGCGTACCCGAGCAGATACTCCACCGAAGGCGAGACGAAGGTGAGATTCCACGCGGGATCACAGGTCCAGATAATGTCGGAGGAATTTTCCGCGAGCAGGCGGAATTTTTTCTCACTGTCCTCGATGGCGATTTCCGCGTACTTGCGCTCGGTGAGGTCCAGCAGGGTGCCAACCACACGCAACGGATATCCCGCCGTATCGCGCTCCACCACTTTTCCACGTTCGAGCACCCAACGCCATTCGCCATCGCGCGAAATCATCCAAGTTTCGGCCTGGTGGAACGGCGTCCCCCCCTGCACATGCTCTTGCAGCATATCGTGCAGACGGCGCACATCCTCCTCCGGCAAGGTCTCGATGCGCAGGCGTGTGAAGGACGGTACATCGCTTTCCGTGTATCCGAGCATGCCGCGCGCACGCGCGTTGAGCGTCACCGAATCGTCGGCAGGCCGCCATTCCCAGGCACCGAGGTCCGCACCCCACAGTGCGAGGTCGAGCATCTCGCGCGAATCGCGTATCTCCGCTTCGATGCGCCGCCGCTCGGTGATATCCTCGCCCGAACCCACGCTGCCGAGCAATTCACCGCGGCTGTCGTACATGGGGGCGAAATGCCAGCGGATGCTGCGCAGCGCGCCCGAACGGCAGCGAACGGCGGTTTCCACGGCTGCCGGCAATGCCAGCGTTCCACCGACAACGCCATCGAGATACTCGCGCATACGAACCCGTTCGCCCTCGGGCAGACAGGTGGTGTACCAGTCGCGGCCGTTCAATTCGTACTCCGAATATCCGAGCAGATCACAGGCCTTGTTGTTGACCAGCGTGATACGTCCATCGCGATCAAGCGAAAGGAAGAGCACTTCGGCGATATCGAGGTACTGCTGGATTTGCTGCTGCGCCACATGCAACAATCCCTGCATGGTGCGCTGCGTGGTGAGATCGGTGATGACACCGGCCATGCCGTCGGCGGGACAGCCCTTGCACGACGCGCGGCAGGTGACGAGGGTGGAATGCAGCGTGCCGTTGCGGCCGCGCAGCACGAACTCGCGCTGCTCGCGCTGGCCGTCGACCATGCTCCGCAACATGTCGCGCCACTCCTCCTGTTGCTCCTCGATGATCAGGCGAGCGAATGCCGTGCCTTGCAGCTCGGCCGCATCGTATTCGAGTATGGCGAGCACAGCATCCGAGATGTAGCGCAGTGTGCCCTGCCCGTCGGTTTCGAACACGATCTCCTTGATACCCTCGAGCACTGTGGAGAAGCGATGCTCGGTGCGGAGCAACTTCTCCTCCACGCGACGCTTCGCGCTCACGTCCACGGCGTACGTTTGCAACACTGTGCCGTTCTCCTCGTCGCGGATGCTGCGCGTCACTTCGTAGAGCCACACAATTTCGCCGCGCGCATCGCGGATGCGATACTCCTGTTCGAGCACCGCGCCGACGGTGGGCGTGGCACCGGAGAGTCGCTCGCGAATTCTGTCGCGATCATCCTCATGTACAAGGGAGATGAAACTCCGTTTCCCCGAGAGGAAGTCCGCCGGCTGATATCCATAGCGCGCGATGTTCGGGGAAATGTACAACAGCGGCCGATCCTCTTCCGGCGGGCGGCGCATGACCAGTACGGGACCGGAAGTGAAGAGATCGCGCTCCAGACGAAGCTGTTCCTGCACGCGCAGCGCTTCGCGTTCCCTGCGTTCCACCTCGCCACGTGCGGCTTCCAGCTCCTGCAGAAGGCGAAAGCGCTCGACCGCATAAAGCAGGGAGCGCAGCAGATGCCCGCGCGAAGCGCTGTCTTTCAGCAGATAGTCCTGGGCGCCGGTGCGTACAGCTTCGAGAGCGATGGCCTCGTCGTGTACGGCGGACTGAATGATGACGGGAACGTTGGAGGCCTGCGCGGCAACGGTGAGGAAGGAGTCGAGCCCGCGCGAATCGGGGAGGTTCAGATCCATCAGCACGGCGTCGAAGCGCGATGCCGAAAGCGCGGCGAGCCCTTCGGCCAGCGTCCCCGCAATGGTGATGGACCAGGTATGACGCTGATCCGCCATGATGGTGGCGGAGGTCAGTTGAGCGGAATCCGCATCATCCTCGATCAGGAGAAGCGACAGCGCGGCAGTCTCGGCGGTGATGTCCATGGGTACTCACGGGCTGGATGCGGGAGGAACGCGGGGTGCCGACGGCGTGGGCGTTCAGCCCTGGGGGTTCTGAATGTCGTATTCGCTGATCTTGGACAGCAGCGTGTTGTAGGCGATCTGCAGAATGCGCGCCGCCTTGGCCTTGTTCCACCGTGTCGCCCGCAGCGTCTCGAAAATGATCTGACGCTCGATCAGGGCGATGTGCTTTTTCACATGATCCTTGAGCGGCGCTCCATTGTCGAGTTCAGCCGAATCGATCACCGGCCCCACGGTGGCCGCACCGCCGGGCACGCTCATGAACTCGAGGTCGTTGAGATCGATCACCGCATTCGCCTGCAGCACCGCGCTGCGAATGGTCGATCGCAACTGCCGCACATTGCCGGGCCATTCGTACATCATGAGGAAATCCATTGCGGCGCTGGTGCAGCCCTCGACGGATTTGCCCAACTCGGCGTTGGTCTGTCGGATGAAGCGTTCGGTGAGAAAGGGAATATCGGCGCGGCGCTCGCGCAGCGCGGGGACGTGGATGGAAAATTCCCGAAGACGGTAGTACAAATCCGCGCGAAATTCCTTGCGCTCGATTTGCTGATGCAAATCGGAGTTGCTTGCCGCGATCACGCGCACGTCGATGCTGATGGGTTTGCCACCGCCCACGCGGAAAATCGCCCTGTCCTGCAAGGCCCGGAGCAATTTGGCTTGCGCAGCCCACGACATGTTCGGCACTTCATCGAGGAAAATCGTCCCGCCGTTCGCCAGTTCGAATTTGCCTTTTTTCATCGACTTCGCATCGGTGAAGGCCCCTTCCTCGTGGCCGAACAATTCACTCTCGAGCAGCGGCTCGGGAATGGCGCCGCAATCCACCGGGATGAACGGCTTGTCGGCGCGGCTGCTCATGGCGTGAATGGCGCGGGCGATGAGTTCCTTGCCCGAACCCGTCTCGCCTGTGATGAGCACGTCGAAATTGCTTTTCGCCACACGCCGCGTGCGCGCCGCCAATTCCACGATCACGTCGCTGGTACCCATTTCATGTAAAATGGGATCCTGCGAAAGCCCGGCGTCCGGCACGGTGCTCATTGCCGCGTGTCTGTCGGCCCTGTCGGCGATGGCGCGTGCCACCACGCGCAGCAAATCCTCGTTGCGGAAGGGCTTGGCCACGTAATCGAATGCGCCCGTCTTCATCGCCTCCACCGCGCCAGCCACACCGGCCATGGCGGTCATGAGAATGACGGGAATGGAGTCATCGATGCTCTTCACACGCCGCAGCACGTCGAGTCCGCTCAGGCCGGGCATGATAATGTCCATCAACACCACATCGGGAAGCCGCTCGCCGATGAATTTGAGCGCCTCCTCGCCGTTGGTGGCGGCACGGACGGAATACCCCGCGTCCTCGAACACCCCGGAGAGGACAATGCCCATCATTTCCTCGTCATCGACAATTAGAATGTGCTTTTCTTCAGCCATGATGGTCCCGTGGACAGGCGCGTGTTATATGGTGATGGAAGGATTCGCGGAATGACTTATTCAAGCGATTTTATACATTTCACTGATGAATCGCAAACCCGCGACGAGACGCCGGGCTCATGAACGGCCGCGCGGCACACGCACAGCAAGGAGCATCGCATGACACAGGCCGCGAAATCCCCGGTATTGATCACCGGCGCGAGTCAGGGCATTGGCAAAGCCACCACGGAATTGTTCGCTTCGCTGGGCCATCCCTGCATCCTTCTCGCCCGCGACGAGGCGGCGCTCGGCTCACTGCGCGACGATGTGCGGCGGCGCTTCGGCGTGCCTGTGCATATCGCGGCGGTGGATGTGCGCGACAGCGCGCGCTGCGTCGCCACGGTGCGCGAACTGGCAACCGCGCATGCGCCGGACATCGTGGTGGTGAACGCTGGTGTCGGACAATACGGTCCGGTGAATGACAGTGCGTGGAGCGACATCGAGAATGTTCTGCGCACGAATATCGACGGCGCGCTGGCCACAGTGCATGGGGCCTTGCCAGCATTGCTCGCGCGGGGCAGGGGCAGCATCGTGCTCATTTCGTCGGTGCTGGGACGTCGGGCCATCCCCTACAACGCGGCGTATTGCGCCAGCAAATTCGCCTTGCAGGGCTACGCCGACGCTCTGCGGCTGGAAGTGCAGCCGCGCGGTGTGCACGTGGGCGTGGTGTACCCCGCGCGCACCGACACTGCTTTTTTCGACCGCATGACCTACTCGCTGCCGCAACGCGCGCGCCGCGCCGTGCCCACCAGTCCGCCCTCGCGCGTGGCGCGGGCCGTGTACCGCTGTGTTGCCGGGCGGAGGCGTGCGGTGTACGCCACGCCCGAGGGCTGGGCATTTTCTTTCGCGGGGCACCATTTTCCGCGATTGACGGATTTTGTACTTTCACGCATGGTTCCACGACCGGAGAATGAATGACACGCCAACAGTTTCTGCGCTTGGTGCTGTTCGACATAGACGGCACGCTCATCACCACGAACGGCATTGCGCGCGCTTGCTTCACCGAAGCGATGGAGGAGCGATTCCAGCGTGTGGTGAACGGCGGGAGTTACGATTTCGCCGGTAAAACCGATTTGCAGATTTACCACGACCTCTGCCGCGCGTCGGACATCACCGACGAGGAAGCCGAGCGTGGCCGCGACCGCTTCTTCGACCGCTTTTTCGCGCTGCTCGAGCAGCGCCTGACCGAAGACAATGTGACCGTACTGCCGGGGGTGCGCCCGCTGCTCGACGCGCTCGAAGCTGAGGAACCCGCCACCACCGCGCTGCTCACGGGCAACATGCTGCACGGAGCGCGTATCAAACTCACACCTCCGGGACTGTTGCGGCATTTCGCCTTCGGAGCGTTCGGCAGCGATGCGCATCATCGCCACGAGTTGCCTGCCATCGCGCAGGCGCGCGCCTACGACAAGGTGGGCGTGATGTTCAAGGCCAAGGAAATTGTGATCATCGGCGACACTCCGCATGACATCGACTGCGGACGCCATCTGAATGTCAAATCGATAGCGGTAGCCACCGGAGGATACAGCAATGAACAGCTCGCGACACATGGACCGGATTTCGTTTTCTCCACACTCGAGGATACGAACGCGATTCTCGACGCCATATTCACGTGAGTGCGCGGCACTGCTGCTGTTCCTGCTCCTGGGCTTCGCCGCACCCGCGACGGCGCAGGTGGAACTCCCCTGGCGCAGTCTGCTGCTCAACGAGGATTTTTCCGGCTTCTTTCCATCGCGCTTTGTTGTGGGCGCCAACACCGCGCATGATGCCAACCAGGGCAATATCGTTCTGACGCCGTATGCTGCCGGACAGGTGGGTAAGCTTTTCCTGCGCCAGTCGGTACCCATCCGCTATTTCGATGTGGATTTCCGCGCGTATCTCGGCGTGTCGAATCCCACGAACGCCGGCGGAGCGGATGGCATCGTCTTCGCTTTTGCGCCGCTGGCCGAGTATCCGTCGGGTGCGGGTGGTTCAATTAATTTCGATGGTTGCCTCGGTTACGGTGTGGAACTCGACACGTACTTGAACACGCAGCTGCTCGATCCGTCGCAGGAACACGTGGCCATCGTGCATCAATCCACCGGCAACCATCTAGCGACGCGTGTGTTGCAGAACGGATTTTTCAAAAACGACCGTTGGCACGATATCCGTGTGCGCTTCCGCGACGGGCAGACCACGGTATGGATCAACGGCAACGAATGGCTGCGCCACAGCATTGCCGGCTTCTTTCCGTTCGACGGCTATTTCGGCTTCACCTCGGCGAGCGGCGCCTCGTTCAACGAGCATCGCCTCGACGATGTGCACCTGTCCATTCCCACGCGAAGGAGTACCGATCTGGGAATGCACCGCGTATGCTCGACCGTGACCATCGACACCTTATTGCGCGTTGAGAACAATCATCCTGACGGCGCGGATTTCACCATCACGGCGATCGCGCTCGATCCGTCGGTACCCGGCACGTTTCTGCTGCCCACCAATCCCGTGCCTTCCGTCGTTCCCCACAACGGACGCGCCGGTATTCCACTGCGCATCGTGCTGCCCAGCGAGGGATTGTACAGCGCCGTATTGCGGTTGACAGCGGACAATGGCGAGGAGGTGATCGACACGTTGCGCATCGAGGCACGCACGCAGCAGTTGCGCTGGGCGCAGGCCGGCATCGCCATGCCGTTGCAGGCAGTGGGGCTCGCGCGCGACACCACCATCGTGCTGCAGAATCCCGGTTCGGTCGATGCGGAAATCGCGGGGCTGCAAGCCGCGGGCAGCAATGTGCTGGTGTTGTCGCCCACCGCCTTCCCCATTCTGTTGCGGCCCGGTGAAAGCGTCGCCGTGCGCCTGCGCGTTACGCCTACGGCGCATGGCATTTCCACGGACAGCGTGCGCATTCTCGCGCCCTGTGGTGCGACGCCCTCGCTCGTGGTGACGATGAACGCCATCAGCGAGGAGTTGGTGCTGCGCTTCCCAGCGCCGGCAACCATGGTGAATCCCGGGCGTGTGGCGTATGTGCCCCTGTACACCGACTCCCTGCCGCGTGTAACACCCGTGCGCGCGCTGCGCGCGACGGTGCGCTACGACCATATGCGATTCCGCTTCGCACCCTCTCCCGCGACAACCTTCCTCGGCGGCGCGGCTCCCGCCGGCAGTACCGCACAGATTACTGAATTGTCCAACGGAGTGCTTGAGATCAGCATGGTGTCGCCCAGCCGCTGGATGGATCTCGGCATCTATATCATTCTGCCCCTCGAGCCCATCGTTGCGGACAATGTTTGTACCGATCTATCATTGGAAGCCGCGCTTGGAAACGCTGGATTGAGCGGTGAACTGGAGTTGCCTGTCCCCGATGCTGACGGCCGTTTATGCATCAACGCATCCTGCCGTCTGCCCGCCGGACTGTCTCTGCTGCAACCTCCTCGCGCCGCAGCCTATCCGAACCCCGTCGTGGGGCAGGGGCGGCTGCGCATCGAACTTCCCGCCGCGATGACGATCCGCTGCACGCTCATCGATGCGCTTGGACGCGAAGTGCTTCTGCTGTTCGATGGCAGTGCCGAAGCGGGCGCATTGGAAGTCACGCTGGATTCCAGCGGCTTGGCGCCGGGCGTGTATCGCTGTCGCCTGCAATGGCCGGGCGGCGTGGAATGGAGCACTGTGGTAGTCGGTGCATCGTAGCCCCGGCCGAGAGTGATGTCCTGCGCCAGCCAGGTGCGGAATACATATGAAGAGATGAAAGAGAGCGAAGAGAGCGGAGAGGAATTGTTGAGGGCGCTTCCCGCTCGAATCCTGCCGGCTGGCTGAGTGCGTGATACATTTGAAGAGAGCGCGGAGAGCGCAGAGAGCGCGGAGGAATGGTTTGAGGTCGCTTCCCGCCCGATCCGTGCGCCCCGCGGCAATCGAGTCAACGCAAGGGCGCAGAGACGCAAAGCCGCGAACCCTCTGGGCCCTCGGTGTGGCGAAGCCCTCTGAGTTCTCTGTGTTCCCGCAAGGGCGCAGAGACGCAAAGCCGCGAACCCTCTGGGCCCTCGGTGTGGCGAAGCCCTCTGAGTTCTCTGTGTTCCCGCAAGGACGCAGCGACGCAAAGCAGCGAACCCTCTGGGCCCTCGGTGTGGCGAAGCCCTCTGAGTTCTCTGTGTTCCCGCAAGGACGCAGCGACGCAAAGCTGCGATTCCTCTGAGCCCTCCGTGTTGGCGAAGCCCTCCGGGCGCTCTGGGATAGCGAAGCTCTGTGTTCCCGCGAAGCGCTCTGTGTTAGCGAAGCTTTTCTCGATTCACTATTCCGCTCTCAGCGCAGCACGTGCAGCGTTTGTGTATGTACAGCCGATTCCCCAAGCAGCCGCAGGGTATACACACCCGCCTCCAATCCGGAGATCGAGGAGACGAGCGTCCGCTGTCCCGAGGGCAAGGCGCCGTTCCACAACACATGGCGCACACGCCCGAGCACATCGACCACATCGATGGTGGCGTTGCGGGTGGTGGAGGGATTGTCCACATGCAGGGTGAAGGTCGCGGCACCGTCGCCGTGCACGGGATTGGGGTACACGGCGAGAAGCCGCGCATCATCCGGTATTGCGGGAGGCGGGTCGCTGGAAAGCGGGCGCAGTATGCCGAGATACTCGCCGGTGCCGCCCAGCAATGCCCGCGCTGTAACATCGAAGGAGCCGGCGCTGCCGCAGTTCATGTCCTCGTAAGTGAGAGCCAGCACCTTGTCGCCATGATTGAGCCAGAACCAGGATTCCGGATAACGATCCGGCGTGCCGGTGGTCCAGGACACGAAGTAGTCATGCGGCTCGATACCGCCCGGAAAGCGCGCGCGCACCGCATCGATATAGCGGCGCTGCGCCTCGGCGAAGAGATCGGATGTTCCCTCGGCGGCATGGAACACGAAATAGCGCTTGCAATCGTAGGCCGAATGTAGATTGAGCGCCACCTCGATGGGCGTGCTGCTGTTCATCAGAGCTTCGAGATGGCGGCGCAAGGCCTGTACCTCGGGTTCGGGCGAGGAACTGCCCCAATTGCTTTCGAGATCGATGCCATTGGCGTTGTTCCGCGGTAGACGCAGATTCACCCCGTCGGGATTCAGCATCGGGAGTATGTGTATGACGCAGTGATCGAGCAGGGTCGTGGCCAGTTGCGAACCCGAGAGCAATTCCTCCACAAGCGCGCGCGCGATGGACGAGGACTCGGACTCGATCGGGTGCGTGCGAGCATGCACCCACACACGCCTTTTCTGAAGCCGCGACGAGGGATTGGTGAGCACCATGTGGTACAGCGGTACCCCGCGCACGCTGCTCCCGATGACATCGATGCGCACCCAGGGATGCAGCGCCCAGTTTTGCAAATCGGCGAGTAGAGCGTCGGTGCCGTAGCCCCAGAGTTGTGATTCCTCTGTCAGCGCTTCCTTGCCGAAGCGAAAACCGCAGGGATCGTCCTCCCGCTGCTGCGCATGCACAGCGAACAGAGGCACGAGCATCGGAATGATGATGATGGCGGTGGCGAATGAAATGGATCGAAAATAACGCATAGGTAAAAATTCATGAAAAATTCATGTATGGAACAAGGGAAATTGCCGGAGACAACGTAGTTTCCCAGCGTGCCACGATTCCATTGTTTTCGCTCGGAATTGCCATGACCCGCACACTTTCGCTCACGATTCGCGCATGCACTGGAGGATTGCCGTCCGCACGATGATTTCGCGTTTTCTTTCCATAGTGCTGCTGCTGGCGTTGGTCGCCGTGCACGGTGCGGCGCAGGCGCCGGCGAGTTACGAGGATGTGTTGCTCATCATCAACGAGAACGACAGCAACTCCGTGGCTATCGGCGGGTATTTCGCCGCCCGGCGTGCGATACCCGCGGTGAATGTGCTGCGCGTGCGCTGTTCGTCGTCCGAAGTCGTGGATTTCGCCGAATTCACGGTGCTGCGCGAACAGATCGAGCGCCATCTGATCGCGAGTGGTAGGAAAGATTCCATCAACTACATCGTCACAACCAAAGGTGTGCCGCTGAGCATCATGCACGGCGGAGTAGACGATCAGCGCAATGCCTCGGTGGATGCCGAGCTGATGCTGCTGCTCGGCGCGCATGCCGCGCATATCGGGGAAAACACACTTTTTCCTCCCGGCGGTTCGGTGACCACGCATCCGTATTTCAATCGCGACACCAGCTATCGGCGTTGCGACACCATTCCCAACAGCGTGCCACGGGCCTCGTACGATCTCTACCTCACCACGCGGCTCACGGGACTGACGCGCGAGGATGTGTTTCGTCTCATTGACCGCAGCGGGCCGTACACCTTGGTGAACAAAGACAGCGCGCGCTTCGTGTTCGACCGCGATCCAAATCCCATTCAACTCTATCCGCTGGATATGAATCTCGACGATGCCGGAACGCGCATGCGCGAACGTGGGTGGAACGCACTGGTCAACAGCGATTCCGTGTATGTCACCGGCGAAAGGAATGTGATCGGCTACGGAAGTTGGGGTTCGAACGACCACTACGATCATCTGTTCACGGACTTTGCCCGACCCCATTTCCACTGGCTGCCCGGCTCGCTGGCGGAGACCTACGTCTCGACGTCGGCGAGGAACTTCACTCCTGGACAGACGGAAGGACAGTCGCGCATCGCCGATCTGATCACGGAGGGATGCACCGGAGCGAGTGGTTACGTGTTCGAACCCTTCAGCGTGGCTATCACCTGGGTCAACACGCTGTTCGACCGTTACACGCGCGGGTACAACCTGGCCGAGAGTTTTTACATGGCCAATCCCACGATGTCGTGGATGACAGTAATCGTGGGTGATCCGAAAAGCAGCATCATCACCTCCCTTCCACCTCGGCCCTCTCCGGTCATCGCGCCTCCGCCGACCACGTGCGCCGGAAATCCGCTGCGGCTCGAAGCCGACAATGTGTCGCCGGGCAACATGCGCTGGTTCAGCGGTGACTCCGCTACCGTCCGCTCCCTGGGTCCGCCGTACGATCATCGGCATCCACGCTACCTGGCTTCGGGTCGGAGTTGCACCGCGACAATGGCGGAGGCGGGCGAGGCGGTGTTTTCGTTTTTCAATGAAAATTTCGTCGGCGGCTCGTGGAGTGAGCGGCGCGTGCAGATACTCGCACCGTTCACCGTGCAGCTGCAGGCATCGGCCGACACCGTGTACCTCGACGAAGGCGGCATGGTACGCGTGAGCGCGGTTGCGGAAGGCGCGGCGACGTTTACCTGGGACATGGGCGACGGCCGTGGTGGTTTCGGCGCAAGCTTGCAGCACATCTATTTTTCTCCGGGTGTTTTTCTCGCACGTTGCACCGCCGACAACGGTGCGTGCAGTACGACGGCGGAAATCCGCATCACCGTTCTGCTCAAGCGTCCCGCCGTCAGGCCCTCGCAGAACATCCTCCCCTTCGGTGATGTCAAGGTGGACAGCACCGTCACGCGCACACTCACGCTGAGCAACGGACTGAATTATCCGGTAACAGTGGAAGGCATCGACGTTGTGGGCGAGTTTGCGCAGGAGTTCATTCCGCGCAGCGTGCAGCGTCCCATTCCTCTCGATCCCGAAGGCAGCACGCGCATCGACATCGACTTCACTCCAAAGGATCTGGGCATGCGCAGCGCCACCATCGTCTGCACACTTTCGCATGGTTTGCCGCCCATCAGCGTATTGCTGCGCGGTACCGGCAAACCCTCCACAACGAGCATTGTGCCACTCGCATTGCCAACCATCCCGATGCTGCACAGCATCTATCCCAATCCCGGCCGCGATGTGCTCGTCGTGCGCTATGCCTTGCCCGAGCCGGGCGAACTCCGCCTCACACTGGTCGACGAAGCGGGGGGCGGCGTGCATTCGCTGCTCGACACGCATGCCGCATACGGCGAAGGAAGTGCCACGGTGGATGTACGCGGCGTGCCGGCGGGAAGCTACTGGCTTGTGTTGGAGTCGCGGCAGCGGCACGACTGGCGGCGGCTGCTCATCATGCGCTGAGCGGTTTCGGCAACGGAACACGCATGTCAACGGAACACGATCCGGCCTGGCATTGCTTCTTGTTCTGATTCGGAGTATATTTTCCTGATTCTTCGCCTGCATTTCGCAACCTCACGCTGTTCCACCCGCTACGGAACGATTCCATGTCTCAGCGTTACCTCCTCGTGCTCCCGTTCCTCTGCGTGTTGCTGGCTCCGCTCGCTGCACAAGCACCTGTGGATTACCGCGACGCCGTACTCATCATCAATCGTAACGACACGAATTCCGTCGCCATCGGCGCGTACTTCGCCGCGCACAGGGATATTCCCGAGCGCAACATCCTGCGCCTCGATGTGCCGGCGAAGGAAACGATCACCTTCGAGGAATTCACCACACTGCGTACACAGGTGGAGCAATTCCTGACCAGCACCGGTTTGGTGGACTCGGTCAACTACTTCATTACCACCAAGGGCGTGCCGCTGCGCATCACCCACGGCACGAGCGACAATCTCAACAACGCTTCAGTGGATGCGGAGCTGATGTTGATACTCGGGCGGCACGCCAGCCACATCGGACAGAACACTCTGATCAATCCCGATCAGTCCGTGAATGTGCATCCATACTTCGGCCGCGACCTGCGCTATCGCAGAACGGCCATGGTGCCCGGCAGCAACCCGCCCGTGCCGTTCGATCTGTTCCTCACCACGCGGCTGATCGGCTTGACCAAAGAGGATGTGTTCGCGCTGATCGACCGCAGCGGGCCTTACACCTTGGTGAACAAGGACAGTGCCTTGTTCGTCTTCGACCGCGACCCCAAGCCCATACAACTCAACCCCTACGACGTGAATCTCGCAAGCGCCGGGACGTTGCTTTCGGCACGAGGTTGGAACACCATGGTCAACGAGGACTCGGTGTATGTCACCGGTAAGCGCAATGTGCTGGGCTATGGCAGCTGGGGATCGAACGACCACTACGACCATCACTTCACCGAATTCGCCCGGCCGAAATTCCACTGGTTGCCCGGCTCTCTCGCCGAAACCTATGTGTCGACTTCGGCGCGAAATTTCGTCCCCGGAAGCACAGCGGGCCAATCCCGCATCGCGGATCTCATCGCCGAGGGCTGCACCGGCGCGAGCGGCTACGTGTACGAGCCCTACACCGTGGCGTTGACCTGGGTGAACAGTCTCTTCGACCGTTACACGCGCGGGTACAATCTGGCCGAGAGTTTTTACATGTCGAATCCCACGCTGTCGTGGATGGCCGTGATCGTGGGCGATCCGAAAACGAGCATCATCACTGCACTGCCCCCACTGCCCTCTCCCACGGTGGAGCAGCCCGGTCCTGTCTGCGCGGGCATGACGGTGACCTTGGAAGCTACCTCCTCCATTGACGGACTTCGCTACTGGTTCGCCGGCGACAGCACACAGGTACAGGCCCTGGGCGGACCCTTCGACAGCAGGCATCCGCTATGGATCGGCGAGGGAGAGCAACTGCTGCGGACGATGAACGAAGCCGGGGAGAAGTCCTTCTGCTTCCTCAACCACAACTTCATCGGCAAGGGTTGGGCACAGTGCGTGGTGCAGGTCCTACCGGCTTTACGGGTGACGATACACCGTTCCGCAGACACGTTGTACCTGGACGAGGACCCCACATTGAATGTGAACGCGACTGCGGATGGAGCAACAACGTTCGGCTGGCTGTTCGGAGACGGCGCTTCCGGCAGCGGCGCCAACGCCACGCATCGCTACACCAGGACGGGAAGCTTCCGTGTGCAATGCACCGTTGGCAAAGGAATCTGCACGGCGTCGTCCGAGGCAATGGTACACGTTCTCGCCACGCGTCCCACGGTGCGTGTGGCAGAAGGGTTGCTCGACTTCGGCATTGTGACCATTGGTGCAACATCGTCGCGATCGCTGACGGTGCGCAACGGCTTGTCCACCGCGGTTTCCATCACCGCGATCGGCATTCAGGGTGCGCAAGCCGGGGAGTATCAACACCGTGCCATAACGCTGCCGCTGGCGATTGCCCCGGGCAGTGAAGCGGTATTGCAGGCGGACTTCACTCCCGCCGCCGAGGGTTCACGTGTCGCTGAATTGCAGATCGCCCTCTCCGATGGCCTCGCAACGCTCCGTGTGCCCCTCAGTGGTGTGGGAACAACGGTGCAAACCGATGTCGACGCACTCGCCATAGCCCAATCGGTGAAGCTGGAGGCACATCCACAGCCCGCTTCTTCCATACTGCGCTTGCATTTCCAGGCAGCGGACGCGGGCGTGTTCCGCTACCGCGTACTGGATGTGGCTGGACGCGAGGTGCTGCGCGGGGTGGATGGCGCAGCGACGCAGGGCCCGCGAATCGTGACACTGGATGTGACAGCGCTGCAGCCCGGTTTCTATCTTCTGGTGGCGGAACGTGGAAGACAGCACGCGCGGACGAGCATTCTCATCACCCGTTGATACCGTACCTGACCGTAGACGGACAGCGCCCGAACCTGGACGATGGTTCGGGCGCTGTTGCGCTCGGAAACTCTCAGCTCTTCCGGCGCGATCCTGCGTCCTCCTTACGAGACACACTCACGGAGTGAGTTTGACAAGACGCTGAATTTCGGGGGCGTGACCGTCTCGCTGAACAATCAGGAAGTAATTGCCATCCTGCAAATGTGACGTTGAGAGCGGGATGGCCGTCGATCCCGACACCATTCCTTCATACACCACATCGATTTTTTGCAGAGCGCTGTTGTACAGCGCGATGCTGGCCCACTGTTCGCCGCGAGCCTCCACCGTCAGTGTGAGGGTTTCACCGAAGGGTAAGGGGTGAGCGCTGAGCGTGAAGTCCAGCACCGCGCCGTGCATATCCACAGATACGGCTGAAGTGGTCTCGCTCGTACCGTCGCGGTCGATTTGTTTCAGGCGGTAATACACCTTGTCCGTGGTGCGCAGGGGAGCCTCATCGACAAAGCGGTACTCCTTCGGCGAGAAGGAATTACCATTGCCCTCGACGAAGCCCAGTACATCCCACGCACGCTTGTCGGCACTGCGCTGCACTTCGAAGCCATAGTTGTTCAGCTCCGTGGCCGTGCGCCAGTACAGATCCACCGTGCCGCTTTTCAGCAGCGCACGGAACGCGACCAACTCCACAGGCACAGGGTTGGGAGTGAAGGAGATTTCATCCAGATAGAAATTTCCGTTGGGCCAAGAACTTGTCGAGACTCCATAAAGGGAGCTACGTCGCATGCGAATGTACCCCCCGGCGGGAATAGCGTTGGGGAATATGCAGAGTTCCTGGGAATTGCTGGTGCTGAACTGGCTGGAACTCACCTCGAAAAATGCGCCACTCGAATCACTGCCCACACCCTGCTTCATGCTGTTCAAGACCGTTACCCGTAGTCGTCCCTTTGCATACGAATTGTTGTATGCGTTCAGCGTGAAAAGGACCTGATAAGCAGGGATGCCGGTGGGGAATGGGCCGAATTCGATGTAGTCGCGTGGATGCTCAAACATCAGCGAACGTGTGTTATTGTAGGAATAGGTCCCGCTGCCCAATTCGAGGCCACCATTGGCCGGAAACGAGATCGATTGCCAGCCATAACTGTAATACGATTGCGTGTGCGCCTGACCACCGAAATCGGAAATAATCGAATACGCATTTTTCAGTGCAGTCCCTCGCGAGGTGGGATTCGCAAAACTGCCCAGCGTACCGTTCGATAATCCGCTCGCCTGAAAATCAATGGTGGTCGTCTGCCCCGCCGCCCCCACATGGAACAGGAGAATCAGGACGGGCAACATGGTAAAGACGTATCTGAGGTTCATGGACGATCCTTGAATGGTTCGGAGAATGTCGATAGACTCTCCACTCTCCCTTTCAAGAAGCGTGCCATGGTACGATCCCTCCCGCCGCGTCGGCGCGACGGTGGCGGCCGCGCGCGAAAGCCATTGATTTTGCGGGTTTTGATGGTGTTCTCCGTCCTCCCTCCGCGGCGCGGCACTGCCGACATCGGGCACGCCACGTGCCGCTCACCTCCGCAATGCACTGCGCAGTCGCTCCGCGCCATCGACGGCAGGCTGGCAACTACCCAGAGCGTTCCCTATAAGAGTCGGTTCTCCGTTATTCGCAAAACAGGCCCGCCGGGCGCATTGACCGCGTTTTTCGCGAGTGAATCATCGCTCGATTGTGGCGATTGCCGCTTCGGATATTCAGACATCTCCCTATGCAATCCGTTGAAGGGCCACTGTTCGACGCGTTGCATGTATACCGCGTTGCATAGTCCGCGAATGCACGGACGACGCGAACCTCGTACAGCAGCATCGCCACACTGCAGCGGGGCGGCGACCTATGGAATGCATCGCAGTGCGAAGCCTCCCTGATGTTGCCGGAAATTCTGTTTATCCTCTGGTATGCTGCCTTCGCATGCGGAGTCGCTGTGTGGGAAATGTGGCCTCGCTTGCAAAGCGCACATCCTCGATGGTGTAGAACGAAGTCGGGTCGATGCTTTTCACCACGTCGGTTACCTGCGGCAAATCCTTGCGGCGCACCACGGCGAATATAATGACGCCAGGCCCGTTTTCGCCATGCGCTTCGACGTAGGTGACGCCATACCCCATGGACTGTATCGCGATCACTATACCCATCATGTCGCTTTGCGTGATGATGCGGATGATCGACAATCCCATCGCCAGCTTGTTCTCTATCCAGATTCCGACGTAGTTTCCCACAGCGAAACCCCCGGCATAGGCGATGTAGTTGACGGGATCGTTCAGACTGCTCATGATTTCGCCCAGCACGATCAGCCACACGAGTATCTCGAAGAATCCCAGAATGGAGGCGAGAATTTTCATTCCCCTGGCAATGAGAATGATGCGCACGGTTTCCAGACTCACGTCCACCACGCGCGCGAGAAATATCAGGAACGGATAGACGAAATACAGATTCGATGCAGCATCCATGACGAAACCAAATCCCTTGTAGAGTGTCTAGGGAATATGCCCAGAATTTCCAATGTTGTGCGCCCGAGCGCACATGCGCGAGAGAAGCGTTGACTCATCAAGATACACAGTTTTCGACAGGACGAAAAAGCGCAGCCCCGGCCGCCGTCGCGTGGACAGGTCTGCTTCCGCTGGCATTGCTGCTCCTGCTGGCGCTGCCGCCGACCGAGGCCGCTGGCCAATGCGCCCGGGTCGCGGGTGTGGTGTTGGACGAGCACAGCCGCGCCGCCATCGCCGATGTACATGTCTTTTCCGGCATCGATAGCATGGGAACGGTCACCGACGCCGCGGGCAACTTTCTCCTGCGCCTCGGCGCGCGGGGAGCGGGTCAGATGATTACCTTTCGCCATCTCGGCTACGATACCCTCTCCATCCCTTGCGAGCGCATCACCCCTTCACGACCCGTCCTGCTGCGTCCACGGATTATCGGACTGCAGAGTACGGAAATCTCCGGCCAGCGGCCTCCTGAGCGCGCTGTGCGCGAATTGCGCTTCGCCACGGAATCCATCGACGCGCAACGCATCGAATCCTACGCACCCGTCGACGCTGGCGAATTTCTGCGTACGCATGTGAGCATGCGCGTGGAAGAGGACGTGAGCGGACGCAAGGAACTCTCGATGCGCGGTGGGAACAGCGACGATGTGGTGATCTTGCACGACGGCGTGCTGCTCAGCGATGGCTACGCCCGTGGGGTGGATCTGGGTGGCATCGAGTTGGAGGGCGTCGAGCGGCTGGATATCATTCGCAGCGCGAACTCGGTGCTGGTGGGACAAGAGGCATTTTCCGGTGTGGTGAATATCGTACCGCGCGACGAACAGCCCTTCCACGTACGGGTCTGGCAGCAGATTGGCTCCTACGATGCGGGTCTGTGGGGTGCGCAATTGCATCACCGCCTGGGACGGTGGAATGCCTCATACAGCGTGCGGAATGGTGGCACCGCCCGTGCGTTCGCCGATGCTCCGGACGCCCTGCTGGGCACGAGCCTTGTGCAGCATCAAGCCCGGCTGCGCTTCCGCGTCCCGGCTGCCGATGGCGACGCAGGCACGGTCACCGCGCAATTCCGTTACAGCGATCAGGAGTACGACAATCAGCGTGACGATGAATTCCTGCGCGACCGGCTGTTGCTGGCCGCGCTGCGCTATACCGGCGCTGTGGGACCGACCACGGGATGGACGGGGCTGCTTGCGGCAACGCGGGCCTTGCGCATGCACACCGTGCCTCGTGAACAACGGAGGACGACGCGTGAGGTGCGGGAGGACGGCGTACAATCGCGGCTCGACAAATCGTGGGACGTTGCTCCCTTTTCCCTGCTCGCGTCCTGGCAACTCTCCGCAAGTGCGGTGGACATTCCCTCCTACATATCCGAATCGGGAGCCGTGTTCGGCGAGACCGGAAGTCCTGAACGACTCCGCCAGGCCCTTGTCATACTCGCAACACTGAAAGACGAGCATGGCGAAGGGTTGCTCCGCGGCTTCACCGTGGATGTGGCAGGAAGACACGAGTGGATTCGCGACGATGCCGACGCTGCGGGCACGCGAGAATGGAAAAGCACGGTGGGAAAGCTGTCCGTGGGAATCAACGGCAGCCAGCGCGACATGATATTGGATGTGGGCCTCAGTTTCGGCGTGGGCGCGCGCGTACCCTCGCTGTATCAACTCTGGAACAGTGCGGACGACGTTGGAAGCGCTTCGGCGCGGCCCTGGTCGCTGGATATGGAGCGAAGCAACAATGTCGAAATTTCCGCCACCCTGCTGCGCGAGTTCGAACACGGCGCGCTGCGCGGCTGGGAAATCGGTCTCGATCTGTTCCAGCGGAATTACACCGACAAGCTGCGGGGTATTGCCGCACCGCATGTGCCGGTATTGCTGTATGACAATGTGGACGATGCCCGCATTCATGGCCTGGAAGCGCGCGCCGTGCTGCACGCGCTGGACCGCCGTGTGACCGCCGAATTCGGCGGCGCGCTATACGACATTCCGGATGCGGCGGCATTCCCCTTCAAGTCCGAAAACAAACTCACGTTCTCACTCACGCTTCGACACGCCGGGCACATGCTGCGGCTGTTCGCGTTTCGCGAAAGCGCACAGACCGGCGTTCTGCGCAATGTCGACGGCGGCATCGCGGAGGTTCAACTTCCGTCGTTCCGCAACATCGACATCAGTGCGTCGAGCACGCTGCGCGTGGGTGCGGGCACGCTGACACTGCATGGGGGAATGCGCAATGTGCTCGGAGACAGCGCGGTGGAGTTGTCAGGACTGTCACTACGCGACAGGAGATACTATGTTGCCATCGCCGCCAGCATTTGATACACAGCAACCTGGGGATCGCCTGCACAGCCGTAATGATATGACGGCGTTGCTCGTCCTCGTGGCGATCTTGGCGCTGGCCTGTACGGACAATCCTTTCGAGGACAGTAGCACCATCACGGCAGCGGGCCGGAGTATCAGTGGAGTGGTGCAATTGCAGGGTCGTGTCGATCACGGCGGCGTCCGCATCGTTCTCGAGGGCTTCAATATCAGTGTGCTCACGGATGCGCAGGGAGCGTTCACGCTGCGCATACCCACCGAGACCATGCAATCGGGCGCGGGTGAGATCAGCGGAGTATTCGCGCTGTACGCCTTTCTGGGAAATTTCACCATCGATTCAATACGCGTGGCGGTGCACAAGGGATCGCTCGTGCTTCCGTCCGAGAAGCTCGACGAGCAGGGACGTCTGCGCACGCCGATGGTGCTGCGTGAGCGTTTCAGCATGGACGTGCAACTCAGTCCCGCGTCCATCGATGCGGATTCGGCGCGCACCATCATGGTGAGCACGGTGCTCAACAGCGGCTACACCTCCGATCGTGTCTATTTTCCCCGGCGCCTGGGAAACGTCGAAGGACCGATGCTGTTGGTGAACGAAAGCAGCGGAGAGATTCGCATCACGCCGAGCACGGTGACGGGCATTGAATTGTCGGACAATATTCAGCTCGGCGGCATGAACTATTCGCGCACGCAGATTCTCCTGATCCCGAAACACACACTGACGGCGGGACGGTATCTGGTGATTCCGTATATTCTCGCATCACCCGACAGAATGCCCGCCGCACTGCCATTGAGTCTGGGCATGGATGTGCGTTCCTTCGGTCCCGGATATCGCTGGTATCCTATGCTGCGCGGCGGGGGCGTTCTCTCCGTTCGCTGAACCGCCGACACGGCGACTGCCAGCGAAGCGCATCAAACCTTTGTGCCCCGTGGCCTGTCGGACCATGCATGGTTCTTTTCTCGCACATTGTTGGAGTACGCATGCGCACGCGTCTTGGACTCTGCACCCTGTGGTTGCTGCTGACGGTACCTGTCATTCCCCTGTCCGCCCAGTTACCTTTTGTGGACACGACGATACCCGTACGGGATGGGAAGGTGCTCGCGGCGGATATCTACCACAACGGCGGTATCGCCGCCAAGCCGGTGGTACTTGTGCAGACCCCGTACAATCGTACGGCGTACCGTCTCTCGTTGGGGAGGCCCGTGTCCGTTTTCCCTCTCGATACAACATGGTATCACTATGTGTTCGTGGACTGGCGGGGGTTCTATGGCTCCACCAGTGCTGCCGTGTCCGGGTACGACCGCGGACTCGACGGTTATGACATTGTGGAATGGATCGCCGCGCAGCCGTGGTGCAACGGCAAGGTGGCGACCATCGGCGGATCGGCGTTGGGTAACATACAATTTCTCACCGCACGACATCATCCACCGCATCTTGTCTGCGCCTCTCCCACCATTATCGATTATCGGAATGAATACTCCGATTACTATTTCCACGGCGTATTGCGTCTCGAACACGTCTCCACACTCGAGCGACTGGGCTTTCTCACCGTCGACGCGATCACTTCGCGTCCCGTGGAGAACGCGTTGTGGGATGTCGTGCGCAATCAGACCGATTTTCCGGAAGACATCGCCGTTCCCCTGTTGATGTGCACGGGATGGTACGACCACTATCCCAGCGACATTGTGCGCGCATTTCGCGATTTGCGTGAGCGCAGCGATGCGAAGGTGCGGGACCAGCACAAGATCATCATCGGGCCATGGTCGCACGGTGAGGTGGATCAGGCCGAGCAGGGCGATTTGCGTTTCCCCAATGCCGCAATGGTATACCGCGACGCGGTGTTGCAATTCCTCGCCTATCATTTGCTCGGGGCGAAAAACGGCTGGCCACTGCAGCCAGCGGTACGCTACTATGAAATGGGTTCCAACATCTGGAAAAGCGCCGCGTCATGGGAAAGTATCGCCACCACGCCGTTCACGTTGCACATGCACAGCAATGGACGGCTCGGCGAGCCCCGCAGCAGAGATGAGGGCGTGCGCATTCTTGCCTACGATCCCCGTTATCCATCGCCATCGTACGGTGGGGCGCGCTTCAATCCCTTCGACCCCGACGCGCTGCCCGGACCGCTGAATATTGCCGGCACTGTGGAGTCGCGTCCCGATGCCCTGCTCTTCACCAGCGACGCCCTCGATGAAGCATTGAGCATCGTCGGCATGCCGCGCGTGGATTTCACAATACGCTCGGATCGCACGGACACGGACGTGTCGGTGCGCTTGTGCGACGTGTATCCGGACGGCCGGAGCATCATTCTCTCCGACGGCATCCGCCGCATGCGTTTTCGCGATGGCACCGACCGGGAACGGTTCATGCAGCCCGGTACTGCCTACACATCCTTCATCACGCTGCCCGTTGTGGCACACAGCATTCAGCCCGGACATCGCATACGCCTTGTGTTGTCTTCTTCGGACTGGCCGCGCTTCGACCGCAATCTGAACAATGGCGGGACGATGTACAGTCCCGGCGATACAGTAGTTGCGACGAACAGCTTCATTTTTTCCACAACAGCGGCGGCATCGCTTACACTGGAGGTCGTACCGGGACCCACCCCGGTGTGGAGTACCGCCGAGCCCATGCCCGTGTCACTGGGTGTACCCTACCCCCACCCTTTCGACGCCAACACACTCACGTTGTCCATTCCAGTGACCACCGGAGAAGCACATGCCACGTGTACCATCACCGATGCACTGGGACGTACACTCGCCACCTGGCAACTCGCGCGAGGTACGAGTACAACCCTGCGCTGGAACGGCCTCGATACCCGCGGCCAACGCGTACCGCCGGGGATGTACAGCATTCGTCTCGCGCATGAGAATGGCGTGCTGTATCGCAGTGTGATTGCGGTGCGCTGATCGAACGTGGCCCGCGTGGGCAGGGCGGTACAGTCCGCGACATTCAATGCGATTGTGAGAAGTGAAGAGTGAAGAGTAAAGAGTAAAGCGGGGACGCGAGCCATGCGCACTTGCACGCTCAGCAGTCCGGGCCGTTCACTTGGCACGCTTTACTTTTCCTCTTTCTCTCCTCGTTATTTGCTCTGCAAATTCACCAGCTGCAAGCGTTAATCAACCCTGTATCCAAGTGCTCGAATCCTCGCAGACTTCCACGATCCATCTGTGATAATCTGTGTGAAATCTGTGCAATCTGTGGTTTCCCCCCTGTGTTGACGAGTGAAGCGGAGACGCGAATCGAACGGAATCGTGTCAGAACGGAATCGCCCCCTTGCCTCCCACCCTTCGCCGGAAAGTGATATATTTCATTTTTCCACCATCCCGAACCCTTCATGACCGCGCCTCAGATCCATCTCGACAACAACACTTCGGAATTTTCCGGACCTATTTCTCCCGCCGAGGGACCAGTCACGGGAGTGATACGACGCACGGTCAGGCATGGAAAGGAGCGGGAATTCGAGGAGTGGCTTAAAGGCGTCGTGGGTGATGCCGCGCGCTTTCCCGGCAATCTCGGCACGAATATCATGCGGCCCGCCTCGAAAGCGCGCCCCGAGTACATCATCATCTTTCGCTTCGATACCTATCAACATCTGCAGGATTGGGAAACCTCCGAAGTGCGTCATCGCTGGGTGGAGCGCGTGCAGCCGCTGATCAGTGGCGAGACGCAGATACACCATCTCACCGGCTTGGAGTACTGGTTTACCGTACCAGATCATCAGGAGGGGCACCCGCCGCCCCGCTACAAGATGGCGCTGGTCACCTGGCTCGCACTGGCTCCCGTGGTGATGGTGGTGCAGCCCTTGCTGCTTCCTCGGCTCGACGCACTACCACCATGGCTGCGTACGGTGATCATGGCTGGCGTCATGGTGCTCGTCATGACCTGGCTGGTGATGCCCGTCATGACGCGTGTATTCAAATTCTGGCTGTTCAAAGCGAACAGCACTGGTTGACAGCGAAGGCACTCCATTGCTGTCGACGGATCTTCTTATCGATCTTCTGTTTCATCGCACCGCCACCTGGCTGGTGCTGCTGGCTGGCGTGACCGCGCTGGTGCTCATGCTCGGTCGCTGGCATGTGGCCGTCACGCGCTGGAGCGGCGTGCTGCTGTGGATAGCCGCGTTCACTCTCTACGATGTATTTGGCTACGATTTTCTCGCGATGACCGACTCGACGGGGCAAGACACCATGCAGAGATTGCCGGAACTCCGTCCCGCCTATGAAGCCGCCGTCCACTCCTACCGCATTGTGCAGGTGACGTTTCAGATCGTGCTCACGGGCTTCGTCGCTCTGGCGGCCGGACGTCGCGCCGCGATCGCGGCATTGCTGCTATGGTGGGGTGGCTGCTGCGACCTGCTGTATTACGCACTCACATTCAAGCCGCTTCCAGCGCTGTGGAATTGGATGTGGTTCACGCCGCTCGGTCTGTTCCAAAGTGAACTCTCGCTGACCGTGGTGATAGCACAAGCCGCCGTGTTGTGCACGGCGGCTGTGATTGTGATGACATGGGGAGCAACGCTGCTCGTGAAACCGCGGATCAATCCTTTTTCACGAAATCGATGATTGCGTTATTCACCGCGCTCGCCGCTTCGAGTTGAACCATGTGCCCTGCGCAGGGAATTTCGATCAGTCGTGCGGACGGAATGCGCGACGCGCCCCATTCCATGACCGAGGCGGTGCGTCCGCCGTGCAGATAGGGATTGGGGATAAGATTGTCGTTTTCGCCGTACACGATCAAGGTCGGGACCGTGATGTCGCCCAAGCGTTGCCACACGGGGCCGTCCACCATCGCCGCCACGCTTCGCGATACTGCGTAAGCAAAACGGTCGAAATCGTGCGCCTTGCTCATGCGCATGCGCTCCTCCACCATCCACTCGAATTCATCGCGCCAGGAGTAAAAATTGCTCACGAGATTCGCGCGAACGCGATCCTGCGGAGTGCTGATGACGAATTCGGGTGTGACGGAATTCTTGAGCCAATCCCCCTCGCCACGTTTGAACGACTCGATACCGGCGGGCGAAAGCAATACCAGCGCCGCAACGCGGTCGCTTGACCGCAGGGCGGCGGTGAGGGAAATCTGTGCGCCCATCGAGTGACCCACGAATACCGCCTTCTTCAGCGCGAGATGGTCGAGAAGGCGTTCGAGCGTTTCGGCGAACCACTCCATGCTGTACGGCGCGGACCAGGGTTTACCGGATTTTCCATAGCCCGGCAAATCCACGGCGATCACACGGAATCCCGCATCACGCAGCGGTCCGATATTGGATCGCCAGAATCCTGCATTGCTCGCCAATCCATGCACAAGCAGCAGTGGCGTACCTTTTCCCCCACTGTCATACCACGACAGCAGGGTGCCGTTGATTTCCGTGCTCGTGGTGGGAACGCCGTAGTCGAAATCCTGAAATTCCATGGCTGCATCGTTGTGGTAAAATCCGCTGCCGCCGCAGGCCGTGAGCAGAGTGGATGCGAACGCGGCGAGGGCGAGGAGGAAGTAACGGACGTGCTGTGTGTGTCGATGTGTATACATTCCGGCCTCCATCAGAACATCAGCCACGATGCGCTGGCGAACAGCACCCAGGGTGCGTCGGGCTTGCGCTCGGTATTACGGACGAATGGACTGTCGTAGAAATCTCCGGGCACCATGTAGGCCGCGTGCAAGCCGAAGTTGAGAAACACACGGAAGTTGTACTTCAACTCGGCATTTCCTTCGTAACCGATGAAATTCCCTCCGAATTGCGGTTCTTCATTGGCCATCGCCGCGGCCGCGCCGAGTTTCACGCTCAGTACATTCGGAACGAGATCGTTGTAATAGTTCAGAAACAGAGCGGTGGTGCCATAACCGAGATTGGAGATGTCGTGCACCGCCGAGTAGTAGCGATTGATGACTTGCGCATCCGGAAAGAGGAGAAACGCGCGATGCGAGGAGTATATCCCCACCGGCGAACCCCAGATATTGCCCGTCACCACTCCGGAGTACGTCCCGTCGGCCGCACCGTCGGCATCGCCCGTGGTGTACATGGCTTCGATACCCACGCGATCATTGAGCGTCTGTCCATACTTGTAGTACAGCGAGGCCTGCCCGGTGATGCCAAAGAGATCCACGCGCTTCCCCGCGCTGTCGCCGGGTCCCAAGGTATCGATGCTGCCGAAATTTGCCATGGCGAGTGCATGCGCCCACCAGCGGCCACCGTAGGCAAAATCGCGATTCCACGAGGCGTTCACTCCCAGCCAGCCCACATCAGCGGTGTAGCGCGGATTGTCGAGTTGCAGGCGCGCAGCGCCATTGTAGCTTGCGAGCGAGGAATTGAAGCCCTGCCCGAGCACCGACACACCTCCCTGGCCCGCTCCGCGATCACGGACATACCAGACGTTGCCGCCCAACTCGAGCCGGGGGTGGAGCTTGGTCTCGGCGTCCACCATCCACAGCACCACGTCGTCATCCATCTGTATCTGGTTTTCGTACAGTTGGAAATACGCGAGTCGTACATCCGTGCGCGGCGACGGTCGGAGATAGGAAGACACGCCCACACCCTGTGTGCCCCAGAACATCAGGCGGTTGCCACTGGTCTGGTTGGTCCACAGCGTGTTGGTGTTGGGGTCGCGCGGATTGTCGAAAATGCGCTGCAGACCGACGACGATGTTCCAATCCTTCGAGGGCTTGATCTCGAGATTCGCCATCAGGGTTTGGATATTCACCGTAGCTCCGCTGATGGCGCCACCGGTATTGTTGCCCACGCCGTACGAGGCATCGCCCCAGGTGAAGTCCACCTTGAACAGGCCACGGAACACTGCGGCGCCGTCCAGTATCGACGGACGGTACACGAACAACGGCACAAAACGCGATTCACCATACACGCTGCTGCGCGGCAGGGTGGTGGTGGTGTTCGCACCGAACAGGCGTCCGATGATTTGCCCCCGCAGCAATTCATTGGTGGGAGCGATGTTCGAGGTGGTGAAACGATTGAAAAGATAACCGATGAACTGCAACTCGGCCGCCGGCTTGTCGGGCACGGCGTCGGATCGATCATCATCCACCGGATAATTGGGAAGTTGCGCCCACGCCGGCGCTGCCAGCATCACGAGCAGCAGGAGCACTCGTCGCATTGTTCACCTCGTGCTTCGTACAGGATGGAAGGAGCAGGAAAAAAATCCCGGAGCCACGCAGTGCTTGGGCCGGCTCCGGGATACTCGCTTCGATGATCAGTTCTTGACGTACTTCTGCACATTGATCGTGCCGAGCACACCACCCGATGTGCTACCGAATCCTCCAGCCGGTGTCGGCTTGGTGACGCCGGTGAGAGGCGGCTGGGTCTGCGCGATCTCATACTGCATGGTAATGCTGTTCGTACCCACGGTCACCTCGTAAATGCCCTCGGCTGTCAGCGGAGTCGGGGTACCCTGCGTGACGGTGATGGTGCGAATCTTGTTGTTCGGAGCGGGGGCACCTCCGGTTGCGGTGAGATAAGTGCCGGTCAACGTCAGCGATGTGTTGTTGCTGTCGGTCTGCACCACGATATAGCTGCCATCGGCCTTGAATGTGGCGACAATCTTGCGCACGTTGAACGGGGGGCCGTAGAGCAGCGGCGCCACGTTCGCCACGCCTTCGGACGTCCAAATACCGACGATGGGATCTTCGACAGTGAACTGGAAGGATACTTCCTTGCCGGTGCCGCGCTTGAGTTTCACGGTTGTCGGTCCATTGGGAAGATCTGCGGGGACTTTCACCTTGATTTCGGTGTCCGTCACAGACATGGGCGTGGCCGGATACGCGCCGAAGGTGAGGGTCAATTCTGCCGCACTGGTACCGAAATTCGAACCCTTGATCGTGACCACCGTGCCGATGGGTCCCGAAATGGGAGTGAAGGTACTGACATTCACATTGGTGCTCGGGGTGACCGGAGTGTTGTCGTCGTCATCGGAACAGGCGACGAACAGCAGCGCCGGAAGAAGCAGGAAGGAGAGCAAGCGAAGCTTCATGATACAACTCCTTGTATGGGTGTGGACAAACAGATGTTCAAATCTACATGCTGCCACGCGGGGAGACAACCCCGTCAGGCGCGTCGCGGCATCAGCAGGGACTCGCCTTCGGCCACGATGTCATTGTGTTGATTCACGCACCGTGTGTTGAAACGCACGCGGTTGCGTTCGACGATAATCTCGGCCACCTCCACCACGGCGGTGATGGTGTCGCCGATGCGGACGGGTTTCTTGAAGGCCAGGGATTGCGAAATATATATCGCTCCAGGCCCGGGTACATGCGTACCGAGGACAGTGGAAATAAAGCCGGCGCAGAGAATGCCATGCGCAATGCGCCCTTCGAACATGGTGCCCTCGGCGTATGGCGCGTTGATGTGCACGGGGTTGAAATCGCCGGTGATGCCCGCGAACGCGTACACGTCGTACTCGCTGACAGTTTTTGTAAACGACGCCGACTGCCCCGGCGTGATGTCATGAATCGTGAGTCCGTTCATCGTGCCAAACCCGCAGTTGTTTCTTGAGTATTTTTCCACTGTCGCTGACGGGGAGTGCGTCCAGAAATTCCACATACTTGGGAATTTTAAATTTTGCCAAATTTCCTGCGCAGCCACGCAGCACATCGTCCGCTGTGAGTGTCGCATCCACCTCGCGAACGATATAGGCCTTTCCCACTTCGCCCCAGGTGGCGTCGGGCACACCAATCACGGCCACAGACTTCACACCCGGAAGCGTGCGCAGGAAATGCTCCACCTCGGCGGGATACACATTCTCTGCGCCGCTGATGTACATATCCTTTTTCCTGTCCACTACGTAATAGTAGCCCTCGCTGTCGCGGCGGACGAGATCGCCGGTATGAAACCATCCATCGCGAATAGCCATGCGAGTGGCTTCCTCGTTGCGCCAATAACCCGGCGTGCACACCGGACCACGCAGCACGAGTTCGCCCACCGCGTCGGCGCCAAGCTCCGCACCGGCATCATCCACGATGCGGGCGTCGATGTAGAAATTCGGGAAGCCGATGGAACCGATTTTCCGGATGGCATCCTCCTCGTTCAGCGAAAACACGTTGGGACCGAATTCCGTCAAACCATAGCCCTGTCGAATCGGTACGCCCTTGTTCTGCCAGACGCGAATCAGCTCCACAGGCATGGGTTCTCCACCGACAATCGCATAGCGCACGGAGGCGAGGGAAACCTCCTCGAACAATGCTTCCCTTGCCATCATATCCATCATTGTGGGGACACCAAAAAGAATGCTCACTCCACGTTCGTCGCAGAGGCGCAGCACTTCCGCCGGGTCAAAGCGATCGAGCAGGATGAGCGAGCCCCCACGATGCAGAAAGGGCGTGGTGAGCACATTCCATCCACCAGTGTGGAAGAATGGTGCGAAGGTCAGCGTCACATCGCTCTGCACGAGATTGAGACGCATGCTCGTGTTGATGGAGTTCCAAAACAGCATGCCATGCGTGATGATAGCTCCCTTGGGTGCGCCAGTGGTGCCCGAAGTGTAGAGCACCATGCACGGTGTGTCAAAATCCACGTCCTCACCAATGGCATCATCCCGTCGCGCATTGTCGTGCATACGCGCCTTCAAGCCATCCTCACCATCAAGACTGATCATCGCCGCGGAGCACTCGGCCGGGAGGGCTTCGCGCGCGATGGTGTCGAAGCGCTGTTGCACGACGAGCAATGCCGGCTCGCTGTCGCGCAGCACATGGCGCAGTTCGCGCGCGGTCAAGCGGTAATTCATCGGCACCAGTATCGCCTCGATGCATTGCGCCGCGAAAAAGAGGAACACATACTCCACACTGTTTGTGGCCAGCATGGCAATGCGGTCTCCCCGCCGCAAGGACAGTTCATCACGAAGCACATGGGCAAGACGATGGATGATGCTGTTCGATTGCGCGTAGCTGAAGCGCCGCGCTCCGGCATGATCCTCCAACGCTATCGCCGATGGTGCATAGCGGGCCCATTGATCGAACCACCGCGTGCGTATCATGTCGTGACGCCCTCCTTCTCGCGTCCCGCGAAAAGCCGTCCCGCGAGGAGCACGGCCATGCTGGCAAGCAAGGCGCACGCGGCGGTGACGCCGGGATTGTTGTGGTACATGCTGAGTTCGAAGTAATACATGCCGAAGTGCGTCAACAGCGCGACGACAGCTGCGGCCACGACAAAGGGACGGGCAACGCGCAAACCAAACACACCCACCAATACCGGCGCAAATGAGGCCGCGAACACGGCATACACGCCGTTCTGAGCGAATATCGCAACTGACAACGATGGATGCAGAATTTGGTCGTAGGAGAGGAAAAACGTAACGGGCGCGAGAACTACGAGGAACAGTCTCGCATAACGGAGGGAGTTCTTCTTCCACGACTCGGTGGTGGTAAAGCGCTTTGGCAGTACTGTAGTGAGAATATCATTGGAGAAAATCGAGGACAGCGCCACCAGAATCCCTTCCATCGTGGAGAATCCAGCCGCAAGAATTCCCATGCTGATGATGGCCCGCATAAGAGGTGAAAATTGCTCCACCATATACGTGGCCATCACCACATCGGGCTTGAGCACCTCGCCGCTCAACGCGAGTCGCGCGAACAGACCGGTGGTCAGCACGGCGAAGAACAGCATCGCCACGGCGATTGCCATCCCGAGGTAGCGGCGCATGTCACTTTCAGTGCGCAGGTACAAGGCCTTCGAAATGACATGCGGCTGCAGAATGATGGCGAGACCGATGATGAAATTGGCAAACACGACTTCGAAATAGTCGCGGAACAGCATGCTGTCGGGATTGGTCGCCGCGGCGTAATGCGGACCCACGGCCTGCAGGCGCTCCACAAACCCGGCGATGCCTCCGTCAAAGAAGCGCAGACCGGATGAAAGAAAGAGCAGCGCCACGGTGATCATGATCGCCGCCTGGATAGTATTGTTTATCACGTGCGCACCGGCACCGCCGAGCAACATCGAGAGAAAACTAAAGGCGATGACCAGCATCAAGGCCTGCACCGTGGTGATCCCGAGCGTGCTCCGCAACACCACCGACAAACCCACCACGATGAGTACGAGGAACGTCACCTGCAGCATACTCAGCACGCCGAAGCCCAGGGTGAGGCGACGGTCGCCGAAGCGATCACCGATCCATTGCGGCACGGTGATTACATGCGTCTTGTCGCCGATGCGACGAAACTTTCTGCTGAACACCACCAGACCAATGAAGATACCCAGCGGCGAGGCGATGGCGTAGCCGAGAACTCCCGCCCAGCCGTAGAGGTAGATGAGGCCGGGATTGATGACGAAGGTCGCCGCGCTTGTCAGATTCGCGGCCAGCGAAAGACCCACGAGCCACGGACTCACGGTTCGCGACCCAACGGAGAACGCTTCGATGGATCGTGTCCGCGCACGGCTCCACACCGCTACTCCTGTGATCACAACGGCGTACAGTCCGAAGGCAATCCACGAATACGCGCTATCGCTCATCCCATCCCCCAGCGCAGTGCAAGGGCAGCCATGCTGATGCCGCCACCGGAACCGACGAGCATGAGCACATCGCCATCATGCAACAACCCCTGCGCGTCTGCATCCGCGAGCGCCATGGGAATGCAGGCGCTTCCGGTATATGCGTAGCGATCCATGACGAGATGAGCGCGCTCACGTGGCGCATCGAGCAGATCCATGGTCTGCATGATGCTGTTGATGTTGATTTGTGTAAAAAAGTAGCGCTGGACGTCGTACGGCGAATAATCGCAGCGCGCGAGTACCGACCGAACGAGGCGGGGCCAGTTGTCGGGGTTGGTTTCGGGCGGGATTTTCCTGGCGAATCGGAGCAAGGTATCCTTTGCATCCACCGACGCGTGTGTGGCCGGGATCCTGGTACCTCCACCGTAAATGCCCATCGCGTCGTGCCACTGGCCATCGGCCCACAACTCCGAAGCCAGAACACCGCACGCGCCCTCGCTCGCCGACAGCAGCACCGCTCCAGCGCCATCGGCGAAGAGCGTGGCGATTTTGTAGTCCTCGAAATCCAGAAACTTGCTCATTCCATAGGCGCCCACCACAAGCACATGCCTGTAGCGTTCATCGGTGGCGATGAACTTCGAGGCGACATCCAGTGCCGTGACGAAGCCAGCGCAGGCGGTGTTCAGATCGAACACTCCCGCGTTGCGCGCTCCCAAACGATGCTGTACCACCGCAGCGGTGGAAGGCGAGAGGTAGTCCGGTGTGTCCGTCGCAACAATGATGAGGGAGAGATCCATCGCTTCCACACCTGCGGCGCGCAGCGCTTGCTCTGCGGCGGGCAGAATGAGATCCGAGGTCGCCTGCTCCGGCGCCATGTAGTAGCGTTGATGAATGTTGCGTTGCTCACGCAGGAAGGAATCCACATCCAGCCCGTACCGTTCGTTGAACACCGCGTTCGGTATGGGTTCGCCCGGCACGTACAATCCGGTACCGCTGATGCATGCACGGTTCCGCATTCCATTCTCCTTCTCGTGTTTATCCACCGCGTTCCTCGCGCTGCGGCTGCTGCTGCCGCCACAGCACCGAGAAATCATTGTAAAAGCTTTCCATCAACGTGTAGAAGGCGTGCATGCGTTGCAGATGGAAGCGCATGCCCTCGTGCCCTTGCTCGGCGCGATCGCGCACCGCACCCAGAAAGCGCTCGGCGATGGCTCTGTTGCGCCGCACCGTCTGCATGTTGCGCAGGTGATTGTGGTGAAAGACTTCCGGATCGATTGCGTAGTAATCACGACGATGCTCGCTGCCTTGCACTTTGCGGATCATTCCCGCAGCGGCGAGCTGCCGTACAGCTTCCGATACCGGTCCTTTACTGCGCGCCAGGGCTTCGGTGATGTCATCAAGCGAGAGCGTGCTATCGGTGGCCAGCAGCAAACCCAGGATCAGTCCGTCCAGGCGCTTCCAACCATATCCGGCGTAGAGATTGCCCATCTCCTCCACAAAAGCACGCTGCACCTCGCTCAAATCCGGCACCATATCCACCTTTCGTGCATTTGATATTTTTCAAACATTCCAAATATACCATATCCACTCCAAGAACGCAATCCCCACCTTCCGTACCGGCAACGTGCAGGCATTGCATGCTCGCAGTAGCGCGCGAGGCAGCATCGCCCCGAATGCAGCGTCGCCCCGATCCGCCCCCATTGATCCATGAGTCGGCTCTTGCTACCTTTCTTGATGGACAATTTTTTCCGACACTTCCTACGACAATTATGAACAGCACGCTTTATCTCGACGGCTCCTCACTCACGCTCGACGACATCATGCGCATCGCTCATCGCGAGGTTACGGTGGCGCTCGCTCCCGAGGCTCTTCCCCGCATGCAGGCATCGCGCGATCTGGTGGAGCAATGGGTGCGCGACGAGCGCGTCATGTACGGTATCACCACGGGTTTCGGCGAATTCAGCAACGTCTCCATCGGCACCGATCAGCTCGAGCAGTTGCAGCGCAATCTCATACTGAGCCACGCCGTGGGCTGCGGCGATCCCATTCCGGTAGAGATCACGCGCATACTCATGGGATTGCGCGCCAATGCGCTGGCCAAGGGATTTTCAGGCATTCGCATCGCCACAGTGGAATCGCTGCTCGCCATGCTCAATGCGGACATCATCCCGGTGGTGCCCTCACAGGGCTCGGTGGGATCGAGCGGCGATCTGGTGCAGCTCGCGCATCTGGTGACCTGCATGATGGGCCTCGGCCATTGCTGGACGTCTGATGGACGACAGGTGACGAGCGGTGACGCGTTGCGGCACGCCGGACTGCATCCCGTGGTGCTTGCCGCGAAGGAAGGTCTCGCGCTCATCAACGGCACGCAGATGATGACCGCGTATCTCACCTTCACCACAGCGCGTGCGCGTTCGCTGATGCGACAGGTGGATATCGCCGGAAGCATGTCGCTCGAAGCGTTGCTCGGCACCACCAACGCCTGCGATCCGCTGCTGCACGGTGTGCGTCCCCATCCGGGACAGCAGGCGGTGGCTCGGAACATCCTTCGTCTTCTCGACAAGAGCGCGATACGCGAAAGTCATCGCTACGACCACGATGCGGTGCAGGACAGTTATTCGCTTCGCTGCATGCCACAGGTGCATGGGGCGTCACGCGACGCCATCGCGTATGTGGAGGAGGTTCTCCTGCGAGAAATCAACAGTGCCACAGACAATCCTCTCATTTTCGCGGAGGAAGGTCGACTCATCGAGGGCGGGAATTTCCACGGTCAGCCGGTAGCACTTGCGGCGGATTTTCTCGGCATTGCGCTCGCGGAATTCGCCAATATTTCCGAGCGGCGCATTGAGCGCATGGTGAATGGCAAGCTAAGCGGCTTGCCACGTTTTCTCTCCCGGCATGGCGGGTTGCACTCCGGTTTGATGATCGCGCAGTACACCGCGGCGGCGCTGGTGTCGGAGAACAAGGTACTCGCGCACCCCGCCAGTGTGGATTCCATCCCCACCTCCGCGAATCAGGAGGATCACAACAGTATGGGATCGATCGGCGCGCGCAAGGCCTGGCAGATCATGCGCAATCTGGAACATGTCAACGCCATCGAATTCCTCACCGCCGCGCAGGCGCTGGATTTCCACGCTCCACTTGCACCCGGCGCCGGCACCGGTGCCGCACACGCCGCCATCCGCGCCGTCAGCTCCCACCTCGAGGAGGATCGTTTCCTGCATGGTGACCTTCAGGCTGTTGCGCAGCTCGTACAAAAAAATGCTATCTTGGAGGATGTTGAACGTACCATTGGCGCTTTGGAATAATTCCCCACTGTTCGGAAGGGACGTGTCATGACGACGATGAAAGACTTCGGGATGGATAACGAAACGAAGGACGAACAAGGCATACTGGCGTTGGAGGTAACCGACCTCCGCCGCTCGCTGCGTACGGTGATGAAGCCCGCCATCACGGTGGACATCGCCATGCCGGTGAAGGATGCCATTCATCTCATGCAGACAAAACGCATAGGTTGTGTGCTGGTCACAAGCCATCGCAAGCTTCTCGGTATATTCACCGAGCGCGATGTGCTGAAAAAAATCGTCGGTTCGTCCTTCGATCTACGTGTCACGCCTGTCAGTGAGGTTATGACCATCAATCCGCAGGCGCTGAATGAGGATGACACCATCGCTTACGCGTTGAATTTCATGGACCTCGGCGGATATCGGCACATTCCGCTGGTCAACGACTTGTTCGAACCAGTGGGTCTGGTATCCGTCAAGGACATCGTCTCCTACCTCGTTCAGCATTTCGCCGATGAGGTGCTGAACCTTCCTCCCCATCGGTTGAAAATCACCGAGGACGATGTGGTCGACGACATCGAGGATGGACTTGCTGACGACGGCAGCGAGGACGAGCAATAGGATGTGAGGGGCGGGGTTACGACTTCGGCACGCCTTTCGGTGTGCCGTTTTTTTTCCAACCCGGGAGAGCTGAGCATTGCGGGTTCGGAATCCGCGGGATAGGGTCGGTGGAGGACTCAGAAGAACTGCTGTGCGCGACTGATGAACACTTCAACACCACTGACGGATTCATGAATCCGCATCAATCCGCATCGGGGAGAACGAAGCGAAGTTGCGCGTAAATTTGCGGAATATTTCAACACCCCGCCGCAATCGCACTACCATCTCTCAATGCCGGCACACCCTCGGCGACGGATTCATGAATCTGCATCAATCTGCATCGGGGAGAACAAAGCGAAGTTGCGCGTTAATTTGCGGAAAATTTCAACACCCCGCCGCAATCGCACTACCATCTCTCAATGCTGGCACACCCTCGGCGACGGATTCATGAATCTGCATCAATCCTTATCGGGTAGAACGAAGCGAAGTTGCGCGTTAATTTGCGGAAAATTTCAACACCCCGCCGCAATCGCACTACCATCTCTCAATGCTGGCACACCCTCGGCGACGGATTCATGAATCCGCATCCACATGCATCGGAGGAGAACATTCGATGCGACTTCCTCGCACATCTCAACAAACAGGTCGAGATCGAACCGCTTCCTGTCACCTATCGCGAAGGAGCGGAAAGTAACGTCCGAAGACGACGCAAATCCTCCTCCGCCTGTCTACGTCGTTCCGCGTCCGCTTCGAGATGAATATAGCGTTCGTAATGCTGTTCCGACTCCTCAAGACGGCCCGCCTGAAACAGGAGTATTCCGAGATTTCTGTGCGCCGCCGCGAGATCGGGATTCAATTTCACCGCCCGTATCCACGAGGCATGTGCGCGTGGTGCATCGCCGCGCTGCATCCACATGTTGCCGTAATTGTACCAGGCGAGAGCTGACGTGGAGTCCATCGCCAGAGCGCGTCTGTATTCCACCACGGAGGCGTCGTAGCGCTGCGTTGCTGCGAGGGTGTTCGCAAGATTGATGCGGCCGTCCACAGTCTCGCGCTCCTCCAACGAGCGACGGAAGTATGTCTCCGCTTCAGCAACATTCCGCTGCTCGAAGGCCAATTGCCCGAGACGCAAATATTCCTGCTCAAAGCGCACGTCCATTGCCGGTTGAAGCAGCAGGATCAGAACGCCCAACAACGCTCCCCCTCCGAGAGGGAGCAAACCTCCCGTGTCTTTGAGACGCACGAATTGAACCGCGGCCACAGCAGCGTAGGCGGCGTACAGATACAGCAACGGGAGCACGGGAACGCGAAGACGGCCGTTCACAAAGAACAGCGAGGTGACCGCGACGTAGGAGAACAGAAACAGCAACAGAAACCAATCCCCCTTGCCCTTTCTCATCGCAAGCACTATGCCGGCTCCACCGAGTATCAGTATCAGCACCAGGCTCGCACGCGGTAGAGCAGGCACAGCTCCATACTGCTGCTCATGAAATGCCATGCTTATTCCAAGCTGATCGATCTCGTCTGGGTGAAAAAACAGCAGGAGTTTCCGCGCATACAGCAGGACAAAGTCGCCCGGATTCGCCGCCACCCACAGCAACGCACGGTTCCTCCACCATGATGACACCTCTGCGTCATTCATCGCCTGGCCGGTCTGACTTTCCACGTGGCGATGACCATTCGGATCGGTGTATAAATCCACGCCCGGCGGGGGCGTATAAAGGCCTGTTGCAGCTTCATTATTGCCAGCGTACAAATTAAATCCGAACGAGGAAGTGACAGGCAGAAACACCCGCTCGACACCGTAATTGTGTACAAACGCCGGAGTCAGAACGAGGAAGCCGGCCACCATCCAGGGCACAGGGCCTCGCAGTACACGCTGCCGTTCGTCCTTGCGAAACAAGCAGGCAATGACAAACAGGGGCACGAACACCACCATGTTGGGCCTCGCGAGAATCGCAACACCCATCAGTAGTCCGGACACAATCCAATGTACGTTCCGCCGTGTCTCTAATGCGCGGTGAAGCACATAGAGCATGAAAACGATCAAGCTGGTGCTGATCGATTCGACAAGAAATGCATTGTCGTAATACACGAGTTGAGGCGATACAGCCATCAGCAACGCGGCGAGCAACCCTACGCGCGTTCCGAAGAATGCCGTCCCCAGCTTCCACAACACCCACATCGAGGAACAAGCCACAGCAATCTGCAACAAGCGAACACCGTACTCCGGAACAGCTCCCATCCAGCTCAGCGTGGCTATGATCCAGGGATAGAGGGGAGCCATGAACCAGGCGCGTGTCAGGCCCTCTTCACTGAGTAATCGTTGCGCCAACTCGGCATAAATGCGACTGTCGGAGAAGTGCGCAAGGAAAAACGGGGATTCTTGCGCCTGTGTATAAAACAACAAACGCAGCATGCATCCCAACGCGATAACCGGCCAGATCAGCCACGCGCTATCCCAAAACTGGCGCACCGATGCGATGACCGGACGAGGGCTCTTCCTTGATGAAGACATGGAGGAAAACTATCAGCGTGTCACGGTGAACTTTCGCGAGAGGGTACCATCACCGCCGATCAATCGATAGTAATACACACCGGGCGTGAGTGCAGCGGTCTGTAATTCGGCCACATGCGCACCGGCGCCGAACACACCCGCGACAGGCACAGAGAGCAGGCGACCGAGAGCGTCGTACACCTCGACGCGAACACGTTGCTCACGTGGCAAGGTGAAGGACAATACCGCGCTTCCATCGGCGGCGCTGACCGGATTGGGATAGCATTGTCCTATATCAAAGCGCAACGCGGTAGCATCGAGTTGCAACTCCACCACAGGGGACATCTCGGAGCGCCCGTCGAAGTCGATCTGGCGTAGACGATACCGCACCACCCCCTGCTCGTCGGCGGCACCGTCGATATCACGATCAATGTACTGGTAACCGTGTGGCTGCGTGCTCGTCCCATGACCCTCGACAAAGCCGATGCGTTGCCAGAGATTCAGACGATCGTTATTGTCGCCAGGCTGGAGCCGGAGGATTTCGAAGCCATGATTGTTGGACTCCGTGGCAGTGTTCCATTGCAGCAACGCGCCGCCCGGTATGGACACGGCGGAAAGATTAACCAATTCCACCGGAGTCCCGTAGGGATAACAGACTCTGGCCTCCGCAATCAAATCAACCGAATCTCCCCGCAGATTAAGTTGCGAAGTCATGAATGTCGTCGCGAGCGTGGTCGTGCCGTTCGGATTGATAATCACCGAACGCAGCGGATTTATCGCTCCGTCCTTCACCTTGATGCGCGCTTGATCGGTGATGGGGCCCTTCAGGCGCCAACTCAACCAGAAGTCCCCCGGCGGATCGATCCACGCCTGCGGGGAGGCAAACATGAACTCCGCAATATAGTTTGCATCCGGGAAGTTCCCACTGAGATTGGGCATGATCTCGAATTCAATCTGGTCGAGGAACATGAAGGAAGGAAGAATATTTGCGAGCACCCGCACTTGCATCGTATCCCGCTTCTGTGTGGGCACAGTACGATTGATGCCAAAAAAGAAATAGGCGGTGTCCACCGTTGCTGTCCAATTTACCGACATGCGAACACCAAACCACGGTGTAGGCAAGGGATGCGTGTAGGTCAACACCGTCCCGCCTGGATTGTAATAGGTCAAGGGTTCACAGATATACTGCGCATGGCTGCGAGGAGCGCAAAGCAAGGCGAGGAGCACAATCACAATCGACGAGGCGGTCCGCATGGGTGTTCCATTGGATTGGAAAAACATATGCAAAAATGTAAGAAATGCGGCAGAGAAATCCGAGCGATGGTCAATAAAGAACAGGACACAATAACGAACAGGCGCCCCGTATGGGGCGCCTGTCGTGGACTTTCGTCCGTTCAGCGTGGAAACCAGCGCTTACTTGGACAGCAGCATCTTCTTCGTGCTCGAGAAGGTCGCGCCACCCTTCACAGGTGTCGCATCGATACGATAGAGATACGTGCCGGAGGTGAGGTCCTTGCCGTTCTGATCGAGACCGGAGAAGCCGACATTGTAGGTACCGGCGTTCTGCGTCGCGCTCACAAGCGTGGCAACTTCGCGACCGAGCAGGTCGAGGACGCGTAGCGTCACGACACTGGCCTCGGGCAGCGTGTAGCTGATCGCCGTGGTCGGGTTGAACGGATTCGGATAGTTCTGCTCGAGCGAGAACGCAACCGGGGCGCTCTGGTCCGTGCGGGTCGATCCACCCTTGCGGTTCGACGGCACCGTGTACACGATACCGAGGTCGCCGCTGAGGTCGCTCACGTAGGTGATGGTACCGAACTTCGAGCCGGTCTCAACGGGAATCACACTCTGATAGGCATCATAGCCATCGTACTTCTTCATCGACTGCGTCGGCTCTTTGAGCGTCATGTCATGCGATGCGATGTACTTGAGCAACTCTTCCTTCGAAGTGAATTTCGGGAGATCGATCGGAGTCACGGTTTCCTCGATTTCGCCATTGTGGCGGAAAGAGGCGGCGAGTTCGACATTCGCGTAGTCAACGTTGCCAGCGCGCTCGATACCGTACAGACCGTCGATCTTCTCGACAGTGTATCCAATGCGATCGTTGCGATCGAACACGAAGGCCACGTTGTTACCATTGGCAACGGCGGACTGCAGTTCGAGCTTCGCATCACTGGTCATCGTGCCGAGGAAGAACACCGTGCTGTTCTTGTAAGCAGAGAGCTTAGCAGTGGACATGTTGACAAACACGGGATCGAGTCCGTGACGACCGACGCGCTCGGCGGTACGATCGATGAGAGCGCGGTCGGTATTGTTGTCGTAAGCAATAACCGGCTGAGCGATAACTTCGAGGTCGTATTCGAGCTTGTCGTTGATCGGATTCTGATCGTCAGGATTGCGCGTAAACCACACGCGAACCTTGTAGTTGCCACCGGTGGTCGGCGTCCACTCGTCCATCTCCACGGACAAGGTTTGGTAACCCTGGATACCGTTGTACGGAGCATTGTCGACGTTCACCATGTCGCTGTACAGCAGGTTGTTACCCGGATCGTACACGGCGAGGTACACGTTGAAGCCCTTGGTGAGACCACCCTGATCGGAGTACGCGGTCACGTTCACATACGGCGTCACTGCCTGACCAACGGCAATGTCTTCGGTGGGCGAGGTCTGGCTGGACCAGCGCACGTAATTGATACCGAAATCGTTCAACGTCGCCATGTTCAGACGGAGCGGGAACGCATGGTTCGACAGGTTGCGGCCACCGAGCGTGCCCCAGGCGGCTGCCGGAGGATTGCTCACGTTCAGGGACGCGTAGGTCATGCGGGTACCCAAGGTGCTGAAGGGACCGAGCGGACCGAAGTTGTCGCCAAACAGGTAATTCCAATGGCGATCCTTCAGCGACGGAATGGCAGCGTAGGTGTACGGGTAGATGATGATGTTGTTGACGGGATCAACATTCTCGAGCGTCACAGCGTACGTGCCCGGCGTGAGATCCACCGAACCACCAAGGTTGAGATCCGGCGCGCCACCCGCGGTCACGGGATAGAGCGGGAAGGTACGCCAGTTGCCTTCGATGTACTCGTTGAGCGTCACGTTGGTCGAACGGGCGACCAGCGTGGCCGGAGCACCGGTGAAGCCGGAGATGCCATTCACCTTCCACAGCGACATGCGAGTGGTGGCGCGCGGCGTGACCACGGTACCCTTGTCAAACTTGTAGTCGACGCTGGTCACCGTGGTGTACGGATTCTTGAACAGAACGAAGGTCTGTGCAATACCGATATTCGGACCGATGGTTCCGCTGGCAACAGTGTTGGCCTGTGCGGGATCCACGAACTTGTTCCAAAGCGGGATCTGCTCGCCATGGTAGGAGAGGGAGATCGGATTCACGTTGATGTCGGCCGATTCCATCTGGTTGTCGGCAAGATCATCGTCGTAGCGCGGCTGCGTGAGGTTCACGCGAAGGTTGTAATTGCCTTCCGGAACGATCAGGAGGTCGGCATTGACCAACGCACCAGCAACCAGCGGATTCGCATCGAGCGAGCCCGGGTAGGCATACGGACCGTGGTAATGCGTCGCCGAGGGAGGAGCGTAGTTGCTCTGATCGACGGCCTGAATGCGCTCGGTGCCCGTGGCATCCTTCGGATACAGTTTCTGGGTAGCCCAGAACACCATGATGGGATCCTGCTCCTTGGCGTTCTCGCCGTACGGCGGAATCACACCAACGACATCGGAGAGATAACCGAGCGGAGCGCCGGTGAATGCACCCGGTATGGGCACACCAAGAAGCGGACCGGCAACACCCTGATGACGGATGGGATCGGAAATCTCACCACCACCGACGATGTACTCGACGTTCAGGTAGGTCACGCGAATGTGTCCGTAGGCATTCTGGTTGTCACCGAACGCATCGTACACAGTCACATAGTACAGACCGTCAACCGGCAGACCGTTGAGCGAGCTGAAGGGCTGTTCCGGCTTGTAGGTGCCGTAGAAGCCGCCGCTCGGACCCGGAGGCAGATTGCTGGCGATCTGATCGAAAGCGAAATCGTCAAAGGTCACGCGATCGTAACCGTAATCATCCACACCCGGCTGCGGGGTGAGGCAGGCCGCGAGGCGGACACCGCCGTACAGGCCGCTCGTACCGCCCTGCAAGGTGTTGACCGTGCCGGCGCCCGTGGGCCAACCGGAAGCGTTCTTGGCCTGGAAACCCGGATCGCCGAAGCTCGGCGGAGCGGGAAGCGGAGCGGTGTACGTCGGCACGCGACCGAAATACATCGCGATGTCTTCGGTCAAACCCGCAAGGAAGGGGCTGCCCGGAGCATAGTTCGTCTCAACGGTAATGGTGACGCGGAAGCGACCAGCGGGATAACCGTTGGCGGCTGTTCCAATCAAGGCACCCGGATGTCCGGAGATGATGACAGGGAACGCATCGCCGTTGACGCCGAGCACCACGTTGGGATCATTCGGCGAGGGGTTGCAAAGAAGACCACCGAAACGCTCGTTCGGGATCTGGGCACGGTTCGGGTCCGCGAAGGTCGCGGTCGTACCGTTGATCTGGCCACGAATCGAAGCGCCACCCGGGAAGAGAATATTGATCGGCGGGTTGAACGGCTGGATCGGCTCCTTGATCTGCTGATTGAACATCAGCGTCCACTCCTCGAGGAAGCCTTCCTGCGGCTGGGCATTGGCGGCGAAATTGCGCTCGTCGACAATGTTCAGCACCCACCAGCCCTGCGACAACTCACCATTCATCAGCGCGAGCGGCGTGGCAGGATTAATGGGACGATCATTAGGCGGAACGTTGCTCAGCGCATTGCCGCCCTGTTGGAACAAGGTGAGCGAACGCGGCGAGCCGAGCGATCCGTAGACCGGCGCGGCACCAGGATTACCGCTCTCCTGCTTCAATACGACCTGCACGCCGTGCGGCGAGGTCAGGGTGATACGCAGAGAGGAGTACATCACGGTCTTGGCGTAAATACCGACGCGCACATCCGACACCTTCACGTTCACAGGAACGTAAATCGCGTCCAGAGTCGTCTGGCCGCTGGTGATCGGAAGATGGGGCTTGCGCGAGTATTTGTACGAACCGTTGGCGTACCCCACCTGCGTGAGCAGTATTCCAAGCATGCATACTGCTGTAAGAAGGGTCAACTTCCTCATGAAATACCTCCAGGCAGTTGGGGAATAAAAGAGATGTTATGGTTCATGCTCTGTTGTGGCAGCTTCAGCGGAATCGAGAACGTGAATGCAACCAAGGTGTGCTGCCGCCTGTGAATCGAGGGGATCAGAACTCGGGTTGCGTCAAGTCTCTTTCCAAAAACGTGAGATGTCTCCGAAACAATAGTAGTAATGTAACCACGTGCTGAAAGAATGTCAAGCACGACGAGGGCGATAAACGCGAGTGTCGCCGCTGCCTGCATCCCGCGAGAATCACCGCGCAAGATACATCTTTTTTGTTTGAGAACCAGCACTGGTGCGCATTTTGTAAAAATAAACGCCACCCGGCAAGGTGCCCGCGGCGAAGCTCGCGCTGTGCGTTCCAGCTTCCTGCCGCTCACCCACAAGTACAGCCACCTCGCGACCCATCATGTCGTACACCGCGAGATCCACACGCGTGCGCTTGCTCAACGTGTAACGGATTACCGTACTGTCCGTGAAGGGATTCGGGCTGTTGTCCTCAAGCGTGAAATTCAGCAACGTCTCCGTCCCGATCGGTACTTCGGCCGAAAACAACACCATGCCATCGGTGGTGATTTTCCGCAACCGGTAGTACGTGATCGTCTTGCCACCCCACGTGTCGCTCAAGGAATACAGTTGATGCCGTTCAGGAAGTCGTTGTGGCTCGACTTGACGCAGGACGGAATACCGCCCGGATTCCGTCCTTTTCTCCACTTCGTACAGTCGCACCTTGCTCTCGTCGTACGTCTCCCAGGTCATCAGCACTTCCTCTCCCGTGCTCATCGCGGCAAAGGAAATCGTCTCCAATCGCAACGGCGTGGTCGAAACCACCAGGCGCGGCCGATTGTACGCGTATGCCACAAGCGAGTCGCTCTGCGACACAGCTGGAAGCACTCCGTCGCTGCCGCCATCGAAGGAATACAGCGCCACCAGCGCGCTTTCAAAGCCGCTCAGCGTGAGATCCTTGTAGTAATCCACTTCCTGTTCGTTGCGGCAGGTTTCCCAGAAACGTAACTCGTCGAATTCGCCTTCGGCGAAACTTGATCGCGCCGGCGTGCTTCCGAGCAGCAACTCCGACCCTTCCACCATGCGCATGCTCTCGGGCACATACAGGGTATCGGCGGGTGTCCCGTCCACGAACACGGTGTAACGCAAGCTGTCGGCGCAATAACTCACCGCTACGTGATGCCACAGTCCATCGGCGATCAGCGGTCCGCGGCCACTGCGGTACGTGGCCCTTCCATCCGCGCAACGCACTTCCGCTTCGCCGTACAGATTCACACTCAATTCGAAAGGAAACGCGCCATGATAATCGTCGGGGCGGGAACTCAGCAATGGCACGCCGTTGTCCACGGTGCGACACCACAGCTCGAGCGAAAAATCGCGACGCAACGGGAGGCGGAAATACTCGCTGCCGGCAAACAGCAGATATTCGCGCTTGCCGCTGAGCGCGAGTGCGGCCGTACCGTTGCGCTCGGGATGCACCACACGCACGCTTTTCACCAGGCGCTCGTCCACCAATTGAGCAAAATCCGTCAGGTTAGTCGGATCTGATGCGCGCCAGATCTGGCGGCCGCGGTCCTCATCGCTCGCTCCACTCATGAACTTCAGGGTAAAGGTGCCAACCGCACGCGGTATGAATCGAAGCTGCACACGCAGATCGGCATCGTTCGAACGGCTGCCTGGCAAAGAATCCGCCAACACCACCACACTGTGCCCCTCCTCAGCGGTGTAGCGCTTCGCCAACGCGCCGTGCTTGCGCAATCCGCGATGCACATTGAGCCCCACGTACTGCGCACTCACCAGTTCCAGATGCTCCGGGACCTGCACAACGAGAGCCGCGACCCCGCCGCCGTGCCCCACCACGCCTCCGTCCACGTACACGGCGAAAGGCTGCTCCAAGGCAACCTCGGACGGGGCGTACACGGCGTTGATCAGCGACAGACAGCCGGGTAAAAGCACTATCGCCCCGCAGAGGGACGATAGCAACAGCATTCGTATGGCAGATGCAAAACGGATCACAAGCGGGATTACCGATGTGCGCGAAGATACTCCAGGCGCGGGCGCAACTGCTCGACCGGGGTCAGCAGGCGCTCCTTGTTGAAAATGGCATCCTCGTATTTCGTGAACGCCATCTCATAAGTCTGGCTCATGACTATGGCTTCCTCGGGACACACTTCCTCGCAGAAGCCGCAGAAAATGCAGCGCAGCATGTTGATTTCGAACAGCGCGGGGAAACGCTCCTTTTCATCGCTGGTCTCGGCCGCCTGCACTTCGATGGCGAGGGCGGGACACACGCGCGAGCACAATCCGCAGGCCACGCAGCGCTCCACACCGTTCTCCTCCTGCACCAATACAGGTGCGCCACGGAAGGATGCGGGCGGAACCCATTTCTCCTCGGGGTACTGCCGCGTTTCCTTTTTCCTGAACATCTGCTCCAGGGTCAGCTTCATCCCCTTGAGAATCTCGGGAACGTACAGCTTCTCCCAGAAAGTCAACTCATACTTGTTCACGGTTGTCGACGACATATTGCATCCTTTCCGGCGTTTCGTTGATCTACATCAGCAACAGAACAGCGGCGGTGACCACGACGTTCGCCAGCGCGATCGGCAACATCACTTTCCAGCCCAGATCCATAAGCTGGTCGTAGCGGAAGCGCGGCACCGTCCAGCGCACCCACTGGAACACGAAGAGCATGAAAGCGACCTTGAGCACGAAGGCGAGCAGTTGCGCGATGACATTGGCCCACACCGGCAGATTCAGGAGTTCGAGGTATGGAACCTGCCAGCCCCCGAGGTACAGCGTGGTGATCACGGCGCTGGCGGTGATCATGTTCGCGTACTCGGCGAGGAAAAACAGGGCGAACTTGAAGCTGCTGTACTCGGTGTGATACCCGCCCACGAGTTCGGGCTCGGCTTCGGGCAAATCGAAGGGCGCGCGGTTGGTCTCGGCGAAAGAGGCCACGACGAAGGTGATGAAGCCCACCGGCTGCAACACCATGTTCCACATCCACCCCGATTGATGCTCCACGATCTTCGTCAGTTGCAGCGAACCCGCAACCATCACTACGCCGATCACACTCAAACCCATCGCCAGCTCGTAGCTGATCATCTGCGCGGAAGAGCGCAGACCGCCGAGCAGTGAATACTTGTTGTTCGACGACCAGCCGCTGAGTGTCAATCCATACACGCCCATCGAAGTGAGAGCGAGGATGTAGAGTATGCCGATGTTCACATCGGCGATGACCAGCGTGATTTCGCGATCGAACAGCGTAAACGACGCGCCCGCGAAAGGCACCACCGCCAGCGTGCTCATCGCCACGACGATGGAGATGATGGGTGCGAGCGTGTGAATGAAGCGGTTCGCCGCGACGGGGACGATGTCCTCCTTCAGCAGCAGCTTGATCACGTCCGCGTAGGGTTGCAGCAATCCTCGCCATCCCACCCGGTTGGGGCCGATGCGGTTCTGTATCCAGGCGCTGATCTTGCGTTCGGTGTACACCAATTCGGCCACCGTGAACAGCACGATACCGAAGACAATGACGATCTTCGCCAGTGTGATGAGTATGTCCGTCAGATCCATGATGCTCCGATTGTTCCGTTATGCACGCACGTCCGTGTACACATAGGGCAGCAGGTGCGCCCGCGGCGTTCCGCCGATACGCACACCCCAGCGGCCGATGCGCTCGTAATCGAGACCGCGCAAGGCATCGATGGTGGATGCCATGTGTTCGAAAATATCCTCTGGATGCTCGTGCTTCCATTTCGCGCCGAGCACCATGGCGATGTTGCCGAGTATGCGAGCCGTGCCACGCGCATCGTAACGTGTGGCGCGACCCCAGCGATCGAATTCGGTGCCGAATTTATCCAGACGGCTCATGGCGAACTGTCCAGCCCAACGCTCGTTCTCGGCGGTAGTCAGCGCGGGGCGCAGTATCTGCAACTGGCCGTCGCAATTGAGCAGCGTCCCCAGTTTTTCGGCGAATGTCGATGCCGCGAGCACGGCGTCGGCACGCTCGGTCAAGGCCGAATGGTTGCTGACTACGGCCACCACATAGCGGGCCCGCTCCAGCGCGTCCATCAAGCCGGGATACATCGCGGCGCGCGTGTCGGTCACGATCACGGCCTTGATGCGCCCGCTGTTCACACCTTCGAGTATGCCTGCAATGCCATGCGCCTCGTCCTTGGGCACGAGCCCGGCGAGACGGGCACCGGCGCTGTTCGCGGTTTTGTCGGCACGGATGAGTACTGCGTCTTCGTCGCCAGGCAGCGTGTGCGGGACGATGTCCATCCACGGACTGCGCAGCACATCGCGGAACAGCCGGGCGGCGATGTGGCTGTCCTCGCAGGTGTCCGACGCCGAGGCCAGCAAGGCGATTTCCTCACCCTTCCAGGATTTGAGTTCGGAGGCGACTGAAGCGAGCGCCTCGTCCCAATCCGCAGGCACGAGCACATCGTCCTTGCGCAGCAACGGTTGACCGATGCGCGTGTCGGCGTTGACATGCTTCCAGCTCTCGAGGCGGCCCTTGTCGCACATCCAGAAGTTGTTCACTTCCTGGTTTTCACGCGGCGTAAGGCGCAGGATCGTGTTCTGACGCACCCACACATCGGTGTTGCAGCCGCGGGCACAGCCCGTACACACGCCCGGTGTGTGCGACATGTCCCAGGCCCGCGATTTGAAGCGGAAATCCTTGCTGGTGAGTGCTCCCACCGGACAGATATCGATCACGTTCATCGAGTAGGGATTGTCCAGTGTTTTTCCGGGGAAGGTTTCGATGGTGACATGGTCGCCGCGCTCGACGAAGGTGAGTTGCGGATACCCCACCACATCCTCGCAGAAGCGGATGCAGCGCGAGCAGGAGATGCAGCGTTCGGCGTCGAACATCACATTCGGACCGAGTTCCACGCGTTTGCGCTTGTGCTGCTTCTCCTCGTCGAAGCGGCTCTCGCCCACGGAGTAATTGTAGGCGTACTCCTGCAGCTTGCATTCGCCGGCCTCGTCACAGATCGGACAGTCGAGGGGATGATTGATGAGAATGAACTCCATCACCGCCTCGCGCGCCTGCACGGCTTTCTCCGAATTGACATGCACCACCATGCCATCCATGCAGCGCGTGGAGCAGGCAATGACCTGCTTGGGCATTTTTTCCACTTCCACAAGACACATGCGACAATTGCCCGAGATGGACAAGGCGGGGTGCCAGCAGAAATGGGGAATGTAGATGCCGTTCTCGAACGCCGCATCGATGATGGTCTTCGAGGGATCGGTCTGGATTTCCTTGCCGTCGATCGTGATGCTTATCATGTCGGAGCTTCTGTCCTTTCGTTACGGGCGATTGTATTCCTCGATGCCCAGTGCGATCAGTTCCACCGCGCGCCGGCAGGCGGGTGCGTTGAGCACATAGGCCAGGCGCGCCTCACTCATGCCGCGCCCCTGCGTGGCGTAAAAGCCGGGTCCGGGGGCGATCATGGTGGTTTCGCCATTATGGCTGAAATCCGTCAGCATCCACGAGGCGAAATCCTCGATGTCGGCCACGGGCAACTGCGCCATGATATAGAAAGCGCCGCTGGGCTTGCGACACAACACGCCGGGAATTTTGCTCAGTTCCTCATAGGTTGCGTCGCGACGCATGCGGTACTCGGCGATCATGCCGTCGAAATACTTCGCTCCCGCCGCCACAAGCGCGGCCGAGCCGATTTGCTCGAGCGTGGCGGTGCACAGGCGCGCCTGTCCGAAGCGTAGCATTACATCCATGAAGCGCGCGTTGCGGCTGATCACACAGCCCATACGGCCACCGCAGAGACTGTAGCGCTTCGAGAGACTATCCATGACAATGGCCAATTCCTCGAGACCTTCAAGCTCGAGCACGCTCTTGGCGCGGCCTTCGTACACAAATTCGCGATACACCTCGTCGGAGAGCACGTAGATATTGTGCTTGAGCGCGATGTCGCGCACCATCAGCAACTCGCTTTCGTCGAGTACGGTGCCGGTGGGGTTGTTGGGATTGCAGATGATGATGCCGCGGGTACGCGGGGTGATATGCGCCTCGATGACATCCATCGCGGGCAGGTGGAAACCGTCCTCGGCCTGCGTGGCGATGGGCACGAGCTTCACGCCCGCCATGATGGCGAAGCCATTGTAATTGGTGTAAAACGGCTCGAACACGATGATTTCATCGCCCGGTTCGGCGATGGCCATCATCGCAAACATGATCGCCTCGCTACCGCCGGTGGTGATGAGCACCTGATTGTAGTCGAGCGGAATGCCGAGCGAGGCGTAATACTGCTGCAAACTTTCGATGAAAGGCGCTATTCCCTGCGAATTTCCATACGCGATCACCTTTTCCTTGTACTCCCGCACGGCTTCGTAGAATTCGGCGGGGGTTTCGATATCGGGCTGGCCGATGTTGAGATGGTACACGTGCGTGCCACGCTTCTTGGCCTGATCGCCGAGGGGCACGAGTTTGCGGATCGGGGACGCCGGCATGATGGATGCGCGGTGTGAAAGTTGAGGTGCGGAATTCATGTCGTACTGCTGAATGATAGTAAGGAAACGCGGGCAGTGTGCTCGCGTCGGTCGCTTCCGTTTTCAGAAACGAGGTATCCTGTCAAATGTACGGACGGCAACAGCAAATACCAAGAATACGCGGACGCACACAACGCGTGCCGCGCTTCGAGGGTCGTTACGTCCGCAAAACGCCTCGCGGCGGTGTTTTCCGGCGCTCAGGGCGCGTGCGGAACGAACATCACGCAGGCTGGACCATCGCCCTGCAGCAGCCGTTCCGCCTCCATGCGCATATCCTCCGGTGTCAGTTCGCGCATGCTGCCCAGTAATTCCCGTACAGGGACATCACGACCGAACACCAATTCGTCGCGTCCGAGCCGCGACATGCGTGAACTCATGCTTTCGAGACCCAGGAGCATGGATCCCGTGCTTTGTTCGAGAGCGCGATTCAATTCACGCACAGAAACGGGCCTGGCAGCGAGTTCCTGCAACTCGCGCAGGACGAGCTGTCGCGTGCGCTCCTCCCTGCCCCGTTCCACACCAGCGTACACGCCAAGCGTGGACACGTCCGCGTACATTGCGGAAAAGGAATAGATGTTGTAGGCGTATCCGTGGCGTTCGCGAATGCGCTGGAACAACCGCGAGCTCATGCCTTCGCCCAGCAGGGTACTGAACACCTGCAGCCGCAGCGTGCGATCCGTGCGCATTCCCTCCGCAGCCACACCCAGGACGAGATGAGACTGCTGCACATGCCGTGGCTCCACTCGAAAGCCGCCTCGCGTGGAGCGTGGTGGCCGCCGGCGCACGCGAGCACCCCGGGCCAACGCGGCGAATTCCTTTTCACACAGCGCGCACAGCGCGTCATGATCCACAGCGCCAGCGGCAGTGACGAGAATGTTCTCGGCCACGTAATGCCGACCCACAAATTCCTGCAAACTGTCGCGCCGGAACGCGCGCACCGAATGCTCATGCCCGATCACCGGATGCGCGAGGGGATGCCGCCCGTACAGCATGGCCTCGAAGCTGTCGTGTATCGCATCCTCGGGATCGTCGTCCGCGCCACGCATTTCCTCGATGATCACGCCTTTCTCTTTCTCGATCTCTCGTTCGGGCAAGGTGGCGTGCTGCACGAGATCGGCCAACAGATGTAAGGCGCGGGAGAGATGCGGTTCGAGTACGCGCGCGTAGTAGCAAGTGTTGTCCTTGGTGGTCCAGGCGTTGAGATAACCGCCGACAGCTTCGAGGTACTGCGCGATATGATGGGGCTTGCGATGCGCGGTGCCCTTGAACACCATGTGCTCCATGAAATGCGCCATGCCCGCCTCGGCTGGCCTCTCGTCGCGGCTTCCCGTGTCTATCCACACACCGATGGCAAGGGACTGAATCCCCGGCACGTGCTCGGTAACCACGCGCATCCCGTTGGAGAGTGTGCTTTTCTCATACCGCGCGTCTCCATCGAGACTGCGCCGCACATGCGGTGCGAAATCGTGCTTCATGAATATGCCTGTCCGCGACCGCGGGATGGTGTGGAGGGTTGTCGATTCCAGAAAAACAATCCGAAATGCGCGTGAATATCACCGGTATGATGGTATTCGTGCGCGATTTTAATGCGCCGAGCGAAAGCAAAGCGGTCCAGCCCTTGCAAGGGCAGCCTGCCGTGGATGTAGCCGTCGTGGACAAGAAAATACAACACGCCGTAGGCCGTGACACCCGCGCCGACACCGGTCAATGCCGTGCTACCCAGCAGCGGTCCTGCAACGAGCAATGCCATTGCTGCCACGGCGTGCAGTAACACGAAAAGATCGTTGCTCTCGAAATACCCCTTGCGCCGCGCGCGGTGGTGGCTGCGATGAATGCTCCACAGTGCGCCATGATAGACCACGCGATGCACCCAGGCCGCCCAGAACTCCATGGCCACCATGCTCGCCATGGCCAGAACCACCGCCCATACCATCGTGCCCAAGCTCAGCGCTCCGCAGCCGGTACGACGCAGGTGAGTTGATGCAGCATCCCCCGGACGTCGCACAGCGGCATGTAACGCACGACGCGGCGAAACTCCGCGCCATCGCGGCTACGAAACACGGCCTCACGTTCCAACACGTCGTCGCAAGTGATGCCCGACAATTCAGGAAACATATCGCCGAAATGCTCGCTGGCACTGAACAGCAACGCCACGTCGCGGCCCATGATGTCCTCGCGCTCATAGCCGAACAACTCCATGGCCATGCGATTCCAGCTCTTGATGTGACGTTGTGGTGTGACGGAAAAAATGGCGAACTCCGTCAGTGTATCGGAGATGACATCGGTGAGACGTTCGTAGGCCTGGGAAAAATGCCGGCAGTTCTGAAACTCCGTCATGTCGCGCAAGCTGATGCGCACGCCGATATGCTTTCCACGGCGCGTGACCACGGGATTCCAGGTCATGAGCATGCTGCGATAATGGCCATCCGCCGCGAGAAAGCGATACTCCACATCGGCGGCCGACCCGCCCTCGAGCGCACCCGCCTTGTCGCGCCGGAAACGCTCTCTGTCCTCCGCATGCACGATGCTTTCGAGACGCAACTCGCCATGCGTGAAATCCGTGCGCGCATAGCCGAGTACAGCCTCGCAGGATGGACTGACAAACTCGTACGATCCGTTCACGTTGTACCAGAACTCGAGGCTCGACGACATGTCCGCGATGATGTGCATGCGTTCATGCGCCTCGTGCAGAAGTTTTTTGTACTTGCTCTTCTGCTGGCCGAGCAGCTTCGCCACCGCAGTGCGTTGCGGATTGGTGAGCTTGAGCGTATCGAGGGTGAGTGGGCGTTTTTTCCGGATCATGTTCGGGTGCTGTGCGTCGGGTCGGAGAGCATGCGCTCTCCAGAGACGAAGCCGTGATGCGTCGGCAAGTGACGATAAAAAGTACGAAATCGCCACCATTAAAACCATAAGCGGCGTGGACCCCGGCACGGCATTAGCGGACACGTGCACAGCTCAACGAAGCGCGGCCACCACCCTGTCCCGCAGCAAGCCGTGCCGTCGTTTCTCGGTCGCGGTGGACACGGCGGTGGAGACGGCCACGCGTTCCCCGATCAGCACCAGCAAGCGCTTGGCCCGCGTCATCGCGGTGTAAAGCAAGGTGCGGCGCAGCATGATGCGATGTTGCATCGTCATCGGTACCACCACGTAACCGTACTCGCTGCCCTGGCTTTTGTGTATGGTTACCGCGTACGCCAGAACAAGATCGTCGGTTTCTTCGGACGTGTACCCCACGCGGTTCGCATCGTAGTTCACGTACAGCTTTTGCTCCTCTTCGTCGAAAGACTCCACGAAGCCGATATCGCCATTGTAGACATCCTTCTCGTAATCATTTCGGATGTGCATGACTTTATCTCCTCGCCGGAATGCACGATCACCGCGCTGCAGCAGCACGCGGCTGCCTCCATTGAGCGCTCGCTGCAGAACGTGATTCAGATTCGTGACTCCCGCCGCGGTGTTGTACATGGGTGCGAGCACCTGTATGTCGCGCAGCGGGTCGCAACCGAACTCGCGCGGAATGCGCTCTGCCACAAGTTCGCGAACCAACTCCGGGATGTGTTCGTCCGGGCCCGCTTCGCGGAGGAAGGTCTCGCCTCCTCCGTGCAAGCGCGTGTCGAACACCGGCGCAAAGCCCTCGCGCACGCGATGCGCGTTCGTAATTATAGTGCTGTTGGCCGCTTGACGAAACACCAGCCGCAGGATCACCGTCGGTACTTCCTCCGTCGCGATCAAATCGCGCAACACCGTTCCCGGTCCCACCGAGGGCAACTGATCGGCGTCGCCCACCAGCAGCACGCGGCATCCTCGCGGGCGCGCCCGCAACAGCGAGGAGAAGAGCAGCACATCCACCATCGACATTTCATCCACCACCAGCAAATCCGCCTCGATGGGTCTGGAGGCGTCGCGCTGGAATTCCATCGCGTGGGGATCGTACTCGAGCAGACGATGGATGGTCTTCGCTTCTGTGCCGGTCAGCTCGGTGATGCGCTTGGCTGCGCGTCCGGTGGGAGCGCATACTGCGAGGCGCAGTCCGAGCTGTCGCGCGCAGTCCAGCACGCCGATCAACGTCGTGGTTTTCCCCGTCCCGGGACCGCCGGTGAGTATGCACACGGGTCCGGTGAGCGCAAGATGGATGGCCTCCACCTGCTGAGCGTTGAATTCCAGCCCGCGATCGCTCTCGATGTGTCGGAGCATCGCGTCCACCGCTCCGTGATCCACGCCATTCCAATGCTCGCCATAGGACTGTGCCAATGCGTCGGCGATGCCCTGCTCGGCATCGTGCAGCACGGGGAGATACGCGTATCCGCCATCGAGCCGCACCAGCCCGCGTTCACAAGCGCTGCGCAGCGCGCCATGCACCTGTCCCTCGTCGCCGCCAAGCAGTGTGGCGGCGTGCCGCACAAACTCCTGCTCGGGCACGCAACTGTGGCCGTCGCGCATCGAGGCCTCACGCAGCACGAAGGCGACTCCGGCGGTGAGTCGCCGCACATCATCGGCGGCAATACCCAGTCCGCGGGCGATGCCATCAGCCGTGACAAAGCCGATGCCCTCGATGTCCTCCACCATGCGGTACGGATCCTCACTCAGTATCTCCACCGCGCGCGCGCCATAGGCGTGGAAAATCTTGACGGCGAAAGCGGTGGACACGCCGTGCTCTTTGAGGAACAGCATCACGTTCTGCACACCGCGCTGCTTGTTCCAGGAGTCGCGTATCATCGCCAACTTTGATGGACCTATCCCCTCGATCTCCAGCAGCCGGTCGATCTGCTCGTTCATCACATGCATGGTATCGGCGCCGAAGTGCCTCACGATTTTCGTGGCGAGACCTTCGCGGATGCCTCGAATCAATCCCGAGCCGAGGTAGCGCACCACGCCTTCGTTGGTGTTCGGATACACGATCTCGTAGCCGGTGAAACGGAACTGCCGTCCGTACTTCGGATGCACGTCCCAGCTTCCCGTCAGTGCGTAGCGCTCGCCCGAGGCGGCCGAGTGCATGGCGCCAACGGCCACGATGGGAAACAGTTCGCCCTCCACGTTGAAGCGGGCCACGACGAAGCTGCCATCGGCCGAGGACCAGGAGATGCGCTCGAGCGTGCCTTCCAGCCGTTGCTCGGCACTTTGTTCGCCCGCCTGGTCGTGATATTTTTCCTCGGACTCACTCATGTTGGAGGATGGACTCGTGAAATTTCACACCGAATATCTCTGGTTCAACACGCGGGAACAGCGGGAATATATCAACATCACCGGCAAGGTGGAAGAAATACTCCGCGCCAGCGGCATACGCGAAGGCATGATACTCGTCTCGGCCATGCACATCACCGCGGGTGTGTACGTGAACGATGCCGAGGACGGCCTGATTCACGATATCGACACCTGGCTCGAACAACTCGCACCCTTCCGCCCCGATTACCGGCATCACCGCACCGGCGAGACCAACGGCGACGCGCATTTGAAGAGTCTGCTGGTGCATCACGAAGTAATCGTCCCCGTCACCGGCGGCGCATTGGATTTCGGACCCTGGCAGCAGATTTACTACGCCGAATTCGACGGGCGGAGACGCAAGCGCGTGCTGGTCAAAGTCATGGGCGAATAACGCCCCGCCACGCGGTAGACGCATGATAGCGATGCCGCGCGGCACTATTTTTTCGTGATAATGATTTCGGTGCGGCGATTCAGGCGGCGACCGAGTTCGGTGTCGTTCGGCGCCACCGGCTGCGATTTGCCCATGCCGCGCGTGGTCATGCGTTCGGCGGCAACGCCGCGGTCGGAGAGGAATTTTTTCACCGCGCGCGCGCGCGCGTCGGAGAGGGCCACATTGTACTCGTCGCTGCCGATGAAATCGGTATGCCCGCGGATTTCCACATGCATCGTGGTGTAGCGCTTGAGCATGGCGAGAATGCGGTTCAAATCGTCGGTGTAAGCGAGATCGAAGGTCGCGCGGTTGAAATCGAAGAGAATGTTCTCGAGCACGAATTTCTTGTCCACGTCCAACACCGTGATCTCCTCCTTGATCACCGGCTCGTCCTTCGTATTGCGGATTTCCACATTCATTTTCTCCGGAGGCACTTCATCGGTCAGGCGGTATTTCACCGCGTAGAGATTGGTGAGCGACTCGGAGAATTCATCGAGAATCGAGGAAAAATTTTCGATGATGTTGAAGCGCTTTCCCCGCGTGGCCTCGGTCATCTGGAGGTACTCGTCGATGCGCGGCGGGGTGATGGCAAAGAGCTTCACGTTTTGCCGTATCATGAAATCGATCATCGACTTGGTGTTGAACTCCGTCTTCCCATCGCCGCGCTCCCCTTTCTGATGGAACATGGCATCGGTGATGAGAATGAAGATGCGCTGCGCCGATTGACGGAACTTGAACGACGTGGCCTCGAACAAACCCTCCAGCGCGTTCTCGTTGTCGTCGCCGCCGCCGCCCACCTTGATCTCGTCGATCCAGGAGATGAAGGTTTTCACATCCTCGGTGAAATCCTTGTAACGTTCGATGCGATCGCTGAACGAGATCAGCGCCAGACGGTAATCCACGCCGCGGCTGGCAAGGCGGTTGGTGAACTCGATGACGTTGTTCTTCACCTCGTTCACTTCCTGCTGCATGCTGCCGGTCTGGTCGATAATGAAGGCGATGTCCACCGGCACGCTGTTATTCGCGGAGATCTTGTCCAGCCCTTCGATCAGCACCGGCGCACCATCCTGGAAAATCACCATGTCGGTTTTTTGCAGGCTGGGGTAGTTGTTGCCTGTGGAGTCGCGGGCGTCGAGGATGAGATTCACCTCCGGGTAGCGGCTGATATCCACCGCGCGGATGGAAATGGTGACGCGCTCGGGATTTTTACTGCGAGCGGAGATGATGGTGGGTTTGCGCAGACTGTCGATGGTGGATACGGTCTCCGTCGGAAACACCTCCTTGCCCTGGTCCCGTCCATCGCCGCGCAGCGACGCCGGCAACGCGAATGCCAGCGCCAGCCCGAGCGCGAGCATGGGAAGAGCGGAAGGGATGACGGTCGATCGCTTCATGCGGAGTGGTTCCGAACTGCGTGAAGGCTCCCGTGTCTGGGACCGCTGGAAAAAGCGTGCAGGCGATGGCTTGCGCTCACCGCCTGCACGTGTGACATCAGTCGTTCAGCACCGATATTCGTCGATGGTTTCTCAGAATGCGAATCCGAATCTGAGACCGGGGACGATCATTTCGGTGTGTTCCCACTTCTCGGCATCGCGGAACACGATGCGCGAGTACTTCACTTCGGCGCGCATCCACGAGAAGATGTGCAAATAGACTTCGCCCATCAGCCCGCCGTCGAAGTACTGCACGGCGACACCATAGGTGGTCTTGCCAAAGTGGTCGTAGGAAAGACGCGCGTAAAGGTCGAGCACGCTGTTATCGGAGACGGTTTTCACGCTGTCCTGAATGCCGGCGAAATTGGTATCCTCGAACGGATTCTTGCGGCTGGCTTCAATCACCTTGTTGTATCCGATACCGGCGGCAATGCGCAAACCATCGAGCATGAAGCCGAGATCGCGCCAGTAGAATGCATTCGCGGTGGATGCAACGTAGTAAAAACGACGCGTGGCATCTTTCGGATCGGCGAGATCCATTTTCGCGCCATCGCCGTTGATGATGTTGCCTTCAACGTCGGTGATCTTCTTGTTGCCCAGCGTTTTCAAACCGAAGGACACGAAAGCCGCCGCGCCGATACCGTCGGCATCCACGCCCGGAGCACCGGAGACGTTCGAGAGCTGCTTGTAGTATTCACCCGTCGCGCCCCAGGTGCCGTTGACCTTGCGCTGTTTGAACAGGGCGAAATTATCGAGAATGCTCTTGTCACCCCAGGTGAAGGGGATGGACGGACCGAACTTGATGCGCTCGGTTGCGGAGGGCTCGTAGACGAACAGCGTGTTCCACTGCGCGCCGTACAGGAAGGGAAGGTTGATCCAATCGTTGCCGATCTTCAACTCGAATCCCGCGCGGATGCGCGAGGGCTGCAAGGCCACGCCATCGCTGGCGCGCACGTCCGAGTCGAGCGTCCACATGAAACCACCACCGAAGGGAATGCTGATCGTGGCTTCGGCAACATACGGTGCGGGCTTGAGAGCGCCCGTCTCGTCGAGATGCGCATACTGCTCTCGGCGTACGACGTAGTCGTAGAGGTCCGGCGTCAGCACTTCGCGGAGATTGCGACGGCCCACGATGCGGTAATCGTCGAAATCCGGATTGTCCTTATTCGGGATGAAACCCGCGGAGAGGTTTTCCGCATCATGCGGGCGCGCCTTCTCGATGATGATGGCGATGAGGTTTTGATCGTCCTTGGGACTCTGGATCACGCGCAGCCGCGCCTTGCTGGTGAGAATGCGCTCGGCGATGGTCACCGCCTCGGCATCGCGCAGGTCGTCACGGTTGTCGCGCACTTTGCGCATCACTTCGAGAATGGTGGGTTCGTCCTGAATGATCCACTGCGGAAAATACTTGTCCACGAGAGGATCGAGACTGGTCAACGCGCGCAGAAGCACGCGCAGGCGGTCGTTCTCGTCTTTGTAATGGTCGATGGCCACGTCGAGCAGACGAAGGTAGTTCTGGCGATCGTCTTCGCCCGGGCGGAAGGTGCTCAGGTCGTTGACCAGCTTGTCGCCCCAGGCCATGCGGCGGATCATGTCATCCTCGGAGTAATTCGCACTCCGCATGTAGCGCATGATCTGCTCGACATTCGTCAACGCGTCAGCCGATTGCTGCGCCTTGACGAGGGAGGGGACACCGAGCAGCGCGATGAAAAGCAGGATGAAGAACGGGAGAAAACGTGTGTTCGTCTGCATGCCTTGTGTTTCCGTGCTGGAAAATGAAACATGTGTCATGGTGCCGCCTCCTTAGTGGAAGATGGAAGGAAGCCCGATGCGCAGGCGCGGGGTGATGAGGAAATACGTGTTCTCGTTTTCCCACACTTCCTTCTCACGAAGCAGGAAGGAGTACTTGGCTTCCACGCGCAGCCAGTTGGTCAGCTCCAGGAAGGCGTCCGCCATCATGCGGCCACCGAGGTACTGAATGCCCAGGCCGTAGTGGTTCTGCGCGCGAAGATTGATGAAGGACATGCGCACGTACACATCCACAATGTCCTTTTCCTTCCCCAGCGTCACCATGTTGCCGACATCCTCGAGACGGAATTCACGGCCTTCCTTGTTGCTGCCTACATCGGCCAGCTCAACCACATGGTTACGCTTGATCTGCATGAAGGCACCACCAAGATTGAGGCGGAACGCCATGGTCGGATTGAATGCGCGATCCTTGAACATGATCGGGTAATACACCTGGGCCAGCGTGGAGATATGGAAGAAATCACCGTAGTAATCCTTGTCCTCCAACGCCTGCGGACGCTGACGGATCACCTCCATGTGCTTGTAGGCTTCCTTGCCGTCGAAGTCATTCACCACCATCAGATTACCGCCCAGCGAGAACGGGAAGCCGAAGGTGAAATCGAACGCGACATTGTAGCCGCCATTCGACGAGAGCAAGCCCTTGTCGAAGGCCAGCGGCGTGGGCAAATCCTTGGCGATCATATTGAACGGCAGGATCACACCAACGCTCATCTGATTCTTGAATCCCACCGACAGCGAGGACACGCCGGTGGACCAGCGCGGCATACCGATCTCGTCATTGCCGATCGTGTAGGCCAGCTTCCAATTGGGTGCGAAGCCCGAGCGGGCCGGGGAACGCAGTTCGAGTTTATCCAGCGAAGCGTCGATGGTGACGATGTCCGACGGATGAATGCCGGGATTCGCCACGACTTCGATCAACTGCGAGAGACTGGCCTCGCGTGCTTCAATGAACAGCTCGCCTTTCATTTCATAAGCGGTTTCGCTGTTGAACACGAACTCGATGTTCGTCTTGTCCGTGGCACCGCCCTTTTGATCGAGTTGAATCGGGAACTTCGTTTTCACTTCGAAAAGATCGGCGTTCTCGTTCACGAACTTGATAGCCGTGATCTTGATCGGACGATTCTCCGGATTGCGGATCTGCAACTTCTTGCTCTCGGGATAGAGCACCGGGACGGACTGCGAGAAGAAGGGACCGGCAGCCTCGTACTGCGCAACGCGGATAGAACCTTCGAGCGTGTCGCGGCTGTTCCAGAATTCCGTGAAGCGGCTGGTGGTGGTCTCCAATTCGCGCTGCGTCATAACGATGAACGGACCGACCTTGCCCGGCATCCAGTCGCCGCGCTCGGGCAGCGGAATGGTGCTGGACTGGCTGCGACGCGAAAGGATGTCGTCGTACAGCGCTTCGTCGGCCAATTGCAGCATGTTCAGCAAGTCGGTTCCGGCGAGGGAATATCCCTTGGCCACCGGCTCGCCACTGGCGCCGCCGAATTCGCCGAGTCCTTCGACTTCAGCGTTTTCATCGACGCCGGTTTCCTCAGGCGGCAATACTTCCAGTTTCTCGACATAGACCTCGATGATCTGGAAAGGTTCGACGCCGTAAAGTTCCTGCTCTTCGGGAGTGGACTCGACGTAGTACACCTCGACCTTGCGCATTTGCGCGCTACCCTTGCCTTTGCGGCCGGCGACATCGAAGGTGCCATCCTCGCGGTACTCTTCTTCGAACACGCCGAAGTCGTTGGCACGCGAGAATACCTTGTCGAGACGATCATAGTACTGGCGCAGGGCGAAGCCCTTGACCTGCGTGTAATCGTAACCCGTGGTGGCCGAGGCGCGACGGCGGCCCGTGGAGGCGCGGGGTTTGTCCTGCGCCGCCGTACGGATGATCTGATTTTTCTCCTGCGCGTCGTTGTACTCCTTCTTCAGATCCCCTTGCTTCTCCTTGACCTGCTTGTCGGCCTGGGCCAGGGTATTCGGGGAAACCGCGAGGAGGAGCGCCACGACGAATAGGGCATATGCAATGAGTTGCTTGCTCATGGATTTTCCTCTGCTATCGAATGGAACGTTCGGCTTCGTGAATTTCATGGTCGGGCCTATTCGGAGTACAGCGTGACGTTGTACTTCTCGTTGACGGTTCCGTAGCGGATGGTGATCGTCGCTTCGGTACCGTCGCGGCTGACCTTGCCCTTCAGGAAGAACTTCACGAGGCTGCCCTGTTCCTGCCCCGTGGTCGGATTGGTGCGCGGGAGCACCTGGATTTCATCCAGCAGATCCTGTCCGTCCTCGGATTCCGCTTCGATGCGGATTTCATTCTGCGGAATGTTGCGGATGTTGCCAGCCACGCAGCGACCGCACTTGGCCGCGGTGAACTGGAACACGTTGTTGATCGGATACTCGCCACCATTTGCGAAGGAGGCCGAACCGATACGATCGATGGGTGCCGACACCGGGAAGCTGAACTCGGAGGGAACCATGTTTGTCGCCGCCGAATCCGGCAGCACCTGATAGTTGCGGTTGCGATACTTCGCCTTGATGGTCATGGTCTTGCCAATGGCATCCTGCGGCACTTTGTAACGCACCACGGCGCCATCACCGTCAGCCACTTCCGCACCGTCCAGCTCGATCTTGTAGGAGTAGCTACCCACATCCTCCAGACCGGCCACGTTGATGTACATTTCGAAGGATTCGCCCACGAACGCACCCTGCGGCCTGCGGCGGCTGAGAATCGGCTCTTTCACCACCACATCGAAGGAAATCGGACGGGACACGCTCTTCGTGGCCGCGTTGCGTGTATCGCGCGCATCGGCGGTGACGCGTTTCGTGCCAGCTTCCGTGAAGGTATGCGACCACACCCACTTGCCACGCTCGGGATCGGTGTTGTAGTACGGGTTGCGCGTATCGTTGGGACGCAGCGCCGTGCCACCACCAACGATATTGATGTTCGAAATCTTGTCCACGGTAGTACCGCGCACCTTGATCTCGTTGAAGGTCGGGAAGCCCACCGCGGTCACGATCTGATCTGCCTGAATCTGCAGCTGATCGTACTCCTCGGACACCACTTCCACCACGAACTTGTCGGGATTGAGGTTCTCGGATTGACGCACGAAATCCTCAATGGGAACGCCAACGAGATCGGGATCCGAGTCGAGCGCGCTGCGAATCTCCTTGCGGGAGAATTCCAGCGAACCCACCTTCACCTTCGCGGTACCTTCGTCGATATCCGGCTGCAGCGACACGCGGTTCGTGCCGGCCTGCACCCACAGTTCGAAAATTCCGGGCCCCTTGTCGGCTTTCCAGGTGAAGCGGTACAGCCGCTCGCCCTTGGTGCCGTAGAGCAGAGAGTCCTGAATGTCCTGCGGGTATTTCAGCGTCTGTACTTCGACGCCTTCCTTATACACTTTCACCTCGGGCGGCGTGGTCACTTCGTCCTCGTCGCCGAGACCTTTCACATGAATCGTGAACTTGCGTTCTTCGTTGACCTTGAGCTGGTTGTCGCCAGCCGCCGCGACGGCGGGCATGTTCTTGAGCAGCTCAAGGATGATTTTGCGGTTTTTTTCCTCCAGGGCCCGCTGCTGCGCCATCAATTCGGCTTCCGCGTCGTCGCGTTCCACGATAATGATGAGCAGCTCGCAGACAACGGCCAGGTAGAGGAAAAAGTAGACCTGGTATTTTTTATAGTGATCGCCTGAATGGGCCATTGCGTTCTGCCTCCTTGGTTATGCTTCCATTGAGGGACTGGAGTTACGGCCGCATGCCGGCTTCGCCGCGAACGGTTGCTTCCAAATCCTGTTCGAGGGCATGGAGACGATTGCGCACTTCTTCGAGCGAGAGTTGCTTGCCGGGGAACGCCTTTTTCGTATCGCCTTCCTCGTCGTCGATGTCTTCCTGCTCATACCACGTGGTCATACCGAGGAGGAGGAGCACCGTGATTTCGATGATGATGGCGAGGATGATCAGACTGGGTTCGTGCGCCGTCATGAACTTCACACCGCGCATACCGATGTTTCCGATAAGGAAGGCGGTACCCATGAACGCGATGGCTGTGATGTTGTTTTTGTACCGCTTGATGAAGCTCTTGTGCATGTAATGCGCAAAGGCTTTGCGGGGGTGGCCCTTGAATTTGTTCTCACGCAGCGTATCAGGCGCCTTCATCAGATGATCACCGAAATCCTTGAACACCACCGTGGCCTTCAGCAGCGCACCCACGGCGCGGTGCATCACTCCACCGATCATGAAATCGAAGGGCGTGAAGAAGAAGATGACCGTCACCAAGCTGAACAACAATGGCAGCGTGAGCATGACCATGTTGATGATGAAGGTCGAGGTACCGATTTTCACCACGAACTCGGAGTTGAATAGATTGGCGAAGGTACCGCCGGGCGTGGGTTGCAAGGTCTCAAGCTCGGCATGTGTCAGCTGGCTGAGATTGCGCTGCTTGCCCTCGTCGCGGAGCTTGGCCTTCATCTCCTGCAACGTTATCAGATCGGAACCGCCGCCGTGTTGGGCCTGGACGACAGGTGTGGCCACGACTGCGAATAGGGCGACCAGCAAGGCCCCAAGCAACACTTGGCGAAGAAATCCGCTACTCTTCATAAGGATAACCTCCTGACAAGACATGGTGTGATCGGACTCCGAACGGGTACGGGTCACGTATTGAAAATGAGTATGCTCGTTCGTTGGAAGCAATGGTGCGATGATCTGGCTTGAGGGTGGAACGCAAGCGACAGGTGCGTTATCGAGGCGCCGCAGCGTCGCTTCGGAAGCCGAAGTATGTAAAAGTCGCACAAACAACCTATATGTGTCAAATCTGAAACGCATAAACCTGTCCTCAGGATTTGACAATCTGCACGTCGCGGCGCACGGTGGCGCCGAAACAATGGATGGTGACGAAGACGCGCCCGGCCTTGAGCGCCGCGCTGCTGTTGCTGAAAACAAACTCGAACTGTCCTTTCCGTATCATGTACAGATCGATATCAACCGGCGTGCCATTGGCCGCCAGTGCTTCGACCTGTACGTCGGCAAGACGTTCCACGGGCTGCTCGCCCCTGAACCGCTCGTCCTTGAATCGCGACACATCGAAGCGAAACACCTGCGACGGCTTCACGCTGCGAGGGAATTCTGTTTCAATGCGCACGGGAGGCAACACCACGGGGAAAGAGAACACCGAAGGTCCGGCCTCGTACGAACGAGGCGAAATGTACCGGTACGGCCTTCCACCGTAGCGCGCCATCACCACAAGTGTCTTACCTGAATACGAATTCGGCAACCGGTACTGTACCAGCGGACCCCGTCCTTCAAGCTTGTTGATCAGCTCATTCGGCCCACCCTGCTCCGACAGCACCCAACTGTACGCGTTCTCGTCGGTGAGTCCGGCCACGCGCAAATCCATGCTCAATTCCTCGCCGGAATACACCACGCGCGAACGCGGCGTAAGCAGCACCGGCTCGTCGCCGCGCACATTGAAGGCCACGCGGGCGACGTCCTTGCCGCCAGCCTGCCGGTCGAGTCGCGCCTCGATTTCCACGGTCTCGGGTGAGGAATGCACCACGCCTTCCCAACGGTATTCCACGAGTTTTTCGGATGACGAGATGCGCACGAGGCGTCCACCGCCGCGCACGATTTCCACCACCGGCGAGAACCAACCGAGATTCACCTGAATGATATTCGTCTCGACGAAGCCAATGGCCGAGGCGATGTCCTGACGTTCGGCGACGAGGCGCAACGACTCGAAGGTCTTCACCGCGCTCATCGAAGTGTCGATCACTCGCACCGTCAGCGACGCCCTGCCGCGCTCGAGTTCCTCGACCGTGCGGCGGGAGACAAGCGTGGTGTCGAAGCGGCGCTCCCGGTACTCGAGGTCACCCTGCTCCGCGGTATGCACGCGCATGGCCTTGCCGGTCACATGCACTGTGTAGGTGCCGACGCGGTCGAAGCGCGCCTTCACAGGAAAACGTACCGTTCTGTCTGTAATCCTGCCGTGCCCCAGACGCTCGCCGATCGCTACCGCATCGGGAGCGATGAGCGTGTCGTTGTATGTGACGCTGTGCATGCTCATACCGATCTCATCGTCGGGATCGATGTCGTGAATGAGAATGCTGGTTTCGAGCGGCGGCACCGTTGCGGCAACAAGGCCGCTTTCGTCGTCGGCGTCGACGTACCAACGAACCGAGTCGCGCTCGAAGCGCATGGGCAAAGGCGGGATGAAGGTGCTGACCAGCTTCCGCAGGCGCTCTTCGCGTTCCTCATCGCCGCGCTCGCGTTCGCGCGACACCACGGCGAAAGCGACAATCGCCGTGAGATAGAGAACGAGGAATATGTCGAAGCGTCGTCTGCGTACCACACTTCACACCCGTTGTGTATGAATATCTGTCGCCGCGCTCACTCGTGCGCTCCTTCCCGCATGTCGCGCTCAAGCATCGCCAACATGAGACGGGTCTGTTCCAGCGCCAAGTGCTGCTGCTGGATAAGGCTTTGGAGTTGCTCGCGGGACTGCTCGGTATGCTCGCGAAGGATGGCGTTGGTCTGATCGATGCGCTCCATGTACTTGCGCGCATTTTCCGCGCTCACTTTGGCGAAGCCGTCGGTCAGCCGCGTAAGCAAGGCGTCCTGGCGAATATCTGTCTGTGAGAGCAGTCGAAACAAATCGGACACCGCGGTGGTCATTTCGCGCACCGAGTTGTTCATCGATGCCATCAATGGTTCCGGCGCACCGGCTGTTGCCGTGCCCTTCCCCGCTTCGTCGTTTCTGCTGTAGGAAGTCACCACCGCGAGCAGCAGCAGAAAGAGGGCCTCGACGAGGAGAGTACCGAGCGCGAACAGCAGATCGAATCCCGCCAGATACAACCCGACGCCGACAAGCACGAGCATGGCTCCGAAATACACCAGCCCCAGTACCGAGTTGTAGTAATACGTGCCGACGATTTCCTCGAAAAACACGCGCGTGCCCAAACGCCGGCCGAGATTGTTCTCGAAGCGAATGCGGCGTCCATCGTGCATCTGAAGCGAAATGGCGTCGCGGCACAGTTTCCAGCATTCGAGCAGAGTTTTGAACTCCAACGCGTTTTTCACGCGTCGTTCGCGATAAAACTCATGAAGGAGCCTTCGTCCTTCAATGGTTTCCAAATCTCTGAGTGTTTCTGCTGTGTCTAACAAACTACCTGTCTGGGAGGTATGGCCAACACAATTGGGGCGGAACTTTTGACCTAGTTCACAAATCATGCCAAAACCCACCGCCCCACTGTGCCTGTAAGTCCTTGCAAGCAAACGATTAGCGAAAAGGGCGCTCGTGAATAGTATTCACGCGCAGTGCGGATGATTCACACCGTTCTGATTCCGTCGCGAAACGACTTCAGACGTGGAATGCGGGGTGCCGCAAGGCAACATAAGAAAAGCACCTCGCAGGGGCCGCCGGGCCCTTCGAGGTGCCATTTACGATGAAGCGCTTCCAAATCCGGCCTCGTCCGCCGGACGCCGCGCGCGATTATTCCTGTTCGAAGCGCTCGCGGAACCACTGCATGGTGCGCCGCAAACCTTCGTCCATGGACATCCGCGGCTCCCATCCATGCAGGGAGCGGATTTTTTCGAACGAGCACACGCTGCGTTGCTGCTCGCCATCCTTGGCGGGACCGTGTACTTCCTTGGCCGGTGCGCCCAGCGCATCGTTGAGCGTGCGGAAAATGTCGTTCACGCTGGTTTCACGCGCCGTGCACACATTCAACGTGTCGCTGCCTTCCATCTCCAGCCCGCGCACATTCGCGCGCACCACATCGTCGATATACACGTAATCGCGCGTCTGCCCGCCGTCGCCGTTGATCACCGGCTGCTGTCCGCGCAGCAGCTTGTCGCAGAAAATGGCAACCACGCCGGCCTCGCCGTGGGGATTCTGCCGCGGCCCGTACACATTGGTGTAGCGGAATGTGGTGTAGGTCAACCCGCGTACCTGGTGGTAATAGTGCAGATAGCGTTCGACCGTGACCTTGGTGATACCGTAGGGCGAGCACGGCGCGATGGGATGCTGCTCGTCGGCGGGAAAGTACACTTGCTCGCCGTAGCCCGCGCCACCCGAGGAAGCAAAGATCAGCCGCTTCACGCCATGCGCCAGCGCGGCCTCGATCACGTTGATCGAACCGAGCACATTCACGGCCAGATCGTAACGCGGGTCTTCCACGGATTTCCGCACATCGATCTGCGCCGCGTGATGGTTGATGATGTCGATATTGTGCTCGCGCACCACGTCGGCCAATCCTTCGTCACGAATGTCCATCTGATAAAACGCCGCGCCTTTCGGCACGTTGTCCAGTACTCCCGTGGAAAGATTGTCGACAATCACAAGCTCGTGGCCAAGCTCCCTGTAGGCATCGGCGATACTCGAGCCAATGAAGCCCGCGCCGCCGGTGATGAGGATGTTCATGCGCCCTGTCGCGTATTATGAAACATTCTTCAATGTAACCGGCCCCGCGATATCGATCAATCACCGTATCACTGCCCCGCCGCGGCGTTCCGGGCACGGTGCGGATTGCCCGTGCGCGACGGCGCATTACGCATTCCCAGCGAATCCTCGTACATTGCCGCGTATGAAATCGCTGCTGAAACAACTCACCACCGATTCCGCCGTGTACGGCGTGAGCAGCATTCTCGGACGCTTCATCACCTTTCTGCTCGTGCCGTTTTACTCGCACACCTTGCCGAAAGCCGAGTATGGCGTGGTGATCGTGGTGTACGCGTACATCGCCTTTCTCAACGGCGTGTTCACCTTCGGACTCGAACCGGCGTACATGCGCTTCGTCGCCGGCGACGACGGTCCGGCGCGACCCGATCGGCGCAACCGGGTATTCACGAGTTCCACGGTGTTCATACTCGCGGCGGGGCTCGCGCTGTCCGCCGTCGTCATGCTGTTACGCGACGATGCGCTGAGCTTCATGGGCGTGGCCTCGCAATGGTCGGCCATACTGCCGCTGGCGTTGGGGTTGGTGGTGGTGGATGCGGTGAACAGCATTCCCTTCGCCGCGCTGCGCATGGAACGCCGCGCCCGCATGTTCGCTTCGATCAAGCTCGTGTCGATCGTGCTGAATGTCGGATTGAACGTGCTGTTCATCGCGGTGCTGGGGTGGTCCATCGTCTCCATTTTCCTGTCCGGTCTGCTCGCCTCGCTGTCTTCGACACTGCTGCTGTTGCCGCAATTCCTCACGCATCTCGGCGGGGGCCGCGAGCGCGGTTTGTTGAAGGAATTGCTGCGCTACGGCTTCCCCACCATGCCGGGCGCCATCGCCATCATGCTCATCGAAATCATCGACAAGCCCATCATGCAATTGCTGACGGACGCGGCCACGGTGGGACTGTACGGAGTGAACTACAAGCTGGGCATTTTCATGATGCTGGTGGTGACGATGTTTCGATACGCCTGGCAGCCGTTCTATCTGCAATTGGGCGAATCCGACGAGGCGCGACGGCTGTTCGCTCGCGTGCTCACGTATTTTTCCCTGCTCGCCGCTCTCACCGTGCTGCTGCTATCCTTCACCATCGACGAGATTGTGCGCATCCCGCTGCCGCTGCGCGGCGGACGCACGCTGATCGCGCAGGAATACTGGAGCGGCGTGGTCATCGTACCCGTGGTGCTGCTGGGCTATCTGTTCGCCGGCACGGCGCAGATTCTCAACGCGGGTCTGTATTTGCGCAAGCGCACCATGATCGTGCTCTACGCCACGGTGGCCGCTGCCGCGCTCAACGTGATCGCCTGTTTCACCCTCATCCCTCGCATTGGCATGCTGGGCGGGGCCTTCGCCACGCTCGCATCCTATGTGCTCATGAGCATCGTGTACTGGGCGGCCGGGCGCCGCATCCTGCCCATCGACTGGGAGTACGCGCGTCTGTTGCGCATCGCCGTTGCGATGACCTTGCCCGCGGTCCTCTGGTATCTCGTTCCGTCTCCGTCGTTCCCGATGGAATTGCTTTGGGAGGCGGGGCTGCTCGCACTTTTCCTGGCCTTGCTGGCGGTAACCGGCTTCTTCACCGCACGCGAACGCGACGAATTGCGCGGACTTTTACGACGCGTCTCCCGTTGAAATCGGACGGGAACGGATGGATTTTGTCATTGTTTCGCAATGCGGGCGTGGCTAACTTCGAGGAATTGCACACACGGAGGACATCTTCGAAGACCCCGAACAACGTCCCTCAACCATCAGCGGCCGGGTGCTGGTACTGAACCAGAGCTTTGAACCCATCTGCGTCTGCGGCACGCAGAAAGCCGTTGTCCTGCTGTATCTCCACAAGGCGGAACTGATCGAGGAGCGGCACGATCGCAGCATACACACCGTGTCCTCGTCCTGGCCCTTCCCGAGCATCATCCGGCTCAACAACTACCGCCGCATTCCCTACAAGAACATCATGCTCTCGCGCAAGAACATCCTGCGCCGCGACGGGCATCGCTGTCAATATTGCGGATCGCATGCCGCGCCTCTGACCGTGGACCACATCATTCCCCGCGCGAGAGGCGGCGCCGACAGTTGGGAGAACCTGGTGGCAGCCTGCCTGTACTGCAACAATCGCAAAGGCAGCCGCACGCCCGAGAAGGCCGGCATGACCTTGCTCAGCACGCCGCGTCGACCGTCGCACGTTTCCTTCATCGTGCAGTCGGTGAACAGCGTCGACGACGGCTGGAAGCCCTACCTGTTCATCGGGAGTTGAGCCTCACCACACGCCTGCGAACACCCGATACCGCGGCCGTACGGCCACGGAGAGAGGCGTTCGACAAAGCACGAAATTTCTGTACATTGAAATTTTGCCACAAGAATGGTGATTCGTGAAAGCGCTGTTTTCCTGGATTCGAAAAATGTATCAGTGGGTGGAGGGCTTTTCCACCAAACCCGGAGCGCTGTGGGCGCTGTTCATCATCGCCTTCATGGAGTCGTCATTTTTTCCCGTTCCCCCCGATGTGCTGCTGATCGCGCTCGCCGTGGCCATGCCCACACGCTCGATGAAATTCGCCGCGATATGCACGGCGGGTTCCGTGTTGGGCGGACTCTTCGGCTACTTCATCGGCTATGAACTCATGGACATGGTGGGGCGGCCCATCATCGACTTCTACAATGCGCAGGAGTACTGGCTGAAAGTGGAGGAGGCGTATCGCGGACCGGTGGGCGTGTGGTTCCTGGTGGCGGCTGCGTTCACACCCATTCCCTACAAAGTGGCCACGATTGCCGCGGGCGCCACACTCATGCCGCTGTTGCCGTTTTTCATCGCGTCGTTGTTCGGACGCGCGGCGCGTTTCTTCCTCGTCGCCGGGCTGATTTGGAAGTTCGGTCCCAGCATTAAAACCTTCATCGACAAGTATTTCGACAAACTCTCCATCGCCTTCGTGGTCCTGCTGGTGCTGGGCTTCGTCGCGGTGAAGTGGGTGTTCTGACGCGCAGCCGCGGGAAATTCCTCACGCGAAGACGCGAGGATGCAAAGCGCGAAGGATGGTGTAAGGCGGGGGCGATGTCGATGCTGGTCGATTGGAATTTCGATCCGGAAGCAGTTCTTCACTCTTTGCCCCGTTAGCGTTCCACACGCGTGAGTGTAAGCGCCCGAACAGGTTGCGCACGGCGATGGTCAATGATCGACATTGGAAATCGACAGCGACATGACCGATCCGGGATTAACGCAAAAGCCCGTCCGAGGACGGGCTTTTGCATCTATCCGAAAAGGGACATCAGTTCTTTTTTGCAGTCTCGGACGTCGTGGTGGTCTTGCTTTCGGCCTTCGAGCCGCTGCTGCTGCTCTTGTCGCCGCAATCCGACTTGGAAGCTTTCTTGGCCTTGGCTTCGTCGCTACACTCCTTGGCGGCCTGACCGCTGCAGCAGCCCGACTTTGCCTTGGAAGCGCTCTTCGGCTGTTCCTGGGCGGTGGCAACAAACATGCTCATGGAGAGCGCAACCACCGCTGCGAGGGAAAGGAATTTCTTCATACATCGCTCCTTGATGAAGGTGAATGGTTTATGAACAAAAAGATAGATGTTGTCTTGGATGAATCCAAGGGAAATCGTTCTGCCCCTCGGACGACTGGCACGCACGCTCTCTTTTTTGCTCATTCTCACTTTCATCTTTCATTTTCACCCATCCGCGCAGTGGTGAAGAGTGAAGAGTAAAGGGTAAAGCGGGGGCGCGAGTCGTGCGTGCTTGCAGGCATCGCGATCCGGGCTGTTCGTTTTTCCCTTTTCACCTTTTACCTGCTCCGAACATGCGTCAATCAACCCACGCAGCCCAACGCTCCGACCCTCACGCACTTCCACGGTACATCTGCTCTGAAAATAGTGTCGCTGCCTGCATCATGCGCTTCTGCGCGGTGATGAGTAAAGAGTGAAGAGTAAAGAGTAAAGTTTGACGGTAGTAGCCGGGAGTCAACCCGCACCACCGCTGTCCCAGCAGGCAATGTACGCGTGTTTCGCGTCACTTTCGACAACAGGTGTTGGATTGCTTTCCTTGCGGCTACTGCTCGGATCCTTGTGGACTTCCACGAATAATCTGTGCTAATCTGTGGATAATCTGCGAAATCCGTGGTTTTAAAACCGTGTCGAATCCGTATAATCCAATCACCGCAGCATTTTCATTCTACTGATTCCTCCCCATCCATAAACCATTAGACCCCATGCGCGGCGCTATCACCACTGCATGGGGTCTAAAGGGCCAAGCTACCCTCCGTCACATGAACCTCTACCGGCCGTTGCTTCCTTCCGGACCTGGCGGGGTTGGGTAGGGCATCATTGCGAAGGACTTGGCCCAAATTCAAACGATGTCATTCGACATCAGACATGTAATATCGCCCGATTTCCGCTAATCCGCAACTGCATCCTCCCCGAAAAGTCGCCGCACCGCCTCGTACGCCACGCTCACTGAAAATCCCCGCCGCTGCAGGAATCCCATCACCCTGCGCAGCGCCTTGTCGCGGTCCAACGAAGCATGGCGTTCCAGCCAGTTGCGTGCGAGTTCCAGTGCGAGCGAGGAATCGTCCTGCTCCTCCTCACGCAGCGCCTGCTCGATAATCCCCTCGGCGACACCGCGCGCGCGCAACTCGCGCCGCAGCAATGCCGTCGAACGCGGCTTCAACCTGCCACGATCGCGTATCCACGCGGCCGCGTACGCGGCATCGTCTATCAATTGCACGCGGAGAAACGTGGCGATGGTCTCGTCGATAACGTCGTCTGGAAGCTCCTCGCGTTGCAGTCGTTTACGCAATTCCCCCTCCGAACGCATGCGCGTGGACAGATAGCGCTCGGCCACGAAGCGGGCATGTATGCGCCGGTCACTGTGTTGCACCACGTCCAATACTGCGCCGGAAAGCTCCATCCCCTTTTTCAACGCATGCAGCAGCGCCGTTTCCTCATACAACCCGAAGGCGAACTCCCCGTCCAGAAACACCGACACCCGGTGCCGTGCCTTTTTCTGCCGGAGCAATGCGGTGATCTGCGGCATCATCCCCCCGAGATGAGGCGATCAGCGAACGAGCGAGTTGTAACGCACGCGCAGTGAATCGGGAAACATTGATCCAAAAATCCCCGCGCCGTTGGTGATGTTGCTCACGTCTGGCCTGTCCAATCGATACGAAGTGGGATCGTCGAAACCGCGCACCAGTTGAAAATAGCTGTACAGATACTGGTCCATACCGTACGCGGTGATCACCACATCCTGACCGATCACTCCATCGATGTCGCGGAGCTGCGTCTGCGCGTACATGAGATTATCGAGAGGAATCAACTCCACCGTGCGTCGCGAAGGCGATCCGAATTCATATTGCTTCGTGTCGCTGTTGTAGCGCGCCGGGACCTCACGCCGAAATTCCACCGGCGACCCGCCGTTGTTCTTCGTGCCCACAACCCAGAGACGGAAAAGATACGCCGTTGCGGGAAACGCCACCGATGTCACCGTACTCAAACGCACACCGGTTTCGCCCCCGCTCACCTGCAAGTACGCCCTGCTGGGCACCAGCGTGTTTCCCGACAGTCGCGGGAAACCCGGCACATCCACGGTCACCGTGTACAGCTTGCCCTCACGCGGGGCCAAGTTCCGATTGATCCAAACCTTCTTCTTCGACCCATCCGCCTGAGTGAGCAACGTGTCTTTGAAACGGAACGTCCCGTCGTCTGTGCGCACGATCACCACAGCCGAATCGATGCTCGTTTTGCCGATGGGCTTGTCGGGATTGGTCAATTCGGCATCGTAGGTCTTCTCGAGTCGTACGATCTGAAACGGCGCTGCCCTGTCCAAAACACAGAACACCACAACACGATCCTCGTACTCGGCCTTGGGCGAAAAACTGTTGTCGCAGGCCTGCACGAACGGCAGAATCAAGAGGAAAAGCGGGAACAGGAACGAACGCTTCACGGAAACCTCGGGTGGACAATACGGCGACGGGCTTCTCCAACAGGAAAAGCATGAATCTATAACATACGCATTGGCCGCATTTCGGCGAAATGGAAAAACCCGTGCCCGCACCCGCCGCGCCATGCGCGCGGCCATGAAAAACTTCCGGGATACGATTATTTCAGGAAACGGGACAGCGGATAATTGGAAGAATCCGCGAGAAGCGTACCGAACACTCCCAGCCCCCCGTTGATGTAGGAAATGTCCGGATCGTCGAGGCGCATGCTCACAGGATCGTCGAAGCCCCGCACGATCTTGTAATAATTGTAAAATTTCTGATCCATCACATAACAGCGCGCATACACCCGTTCCGTGATCACGCTGTCGCCAAAGGCCTTGAGCGAATCGGCGATAACCTTGAGCACGTTGCTGTCGAAAACCAGGTACGATGCCTTCTGCGGAACAGGATACACCCACGATCCGCTCGTCGGGTCCTTGCGCAATGGCACTTCCACACGCCGCGTCACCGCCACCCCGTTGATGCGATGCGTGGTGGCGAGCCAGGCGCGGAAGTGAAAGCCGCCCGCCGGCACCCGGGGAGCCACCAGGCCCGTGTGCACGCGTACCCAGCCCAGGCCCGTGTCCGCATCGACGCGCTCGGCCGAGCAGTAGGGACGCGACGGCGAGGTCAGCTCAGCGGTAATGGGTTCCTGACCGGGAATACTGATGGACAACGTGTACACCACCTCCGCTTTGGGTCGCAATTCGCGCGAAATCCACGAGTGCTCCTTGCGCCCGTCGTCGAGCGTCAGAACCGTGTCGCGGAAGGTGAACATCGTCCCGCCTTCGCGAATGCGCACAACGGCGGAATCGATCTCGCGCTGCGTGAGCGGAACCGGCGGGGTGCTGATTGTGCCGTCGTAGGACCATGCGAGGCGGACCACCTGCATGTCCGCCTCCGCATTCAGTACGGCGAACACCGCGATGCGGGGTTCGAATGTCGTTTTGGGAGAAAACTCGTTGTCGCAACCGAAGGCCAATACCGCGGCCAGGAACAACGCGATTGCGAGGGGACGAATGCCCATGGGTACTCCGCTGTTATTTCTTCTTGCCGCCCGCGCTTGCTTCGGGGACCTTTTCCTCGTCCTGAGCCGCGGCAGCTTCCACGCCGGAGATGCCCAGTTCGCGCTTCACCTGATCTTCGATGCGCTTGAGCAGTTCCGGTGTCTCCTTCAAATACTTGCGCACCGCATCGCGTCCTTGACCGAGGCGCTCCTCGGAGTAGGAGAACCAGGATCCGCTTTTCTGTATCACGTTCATTTCCGTGGCCACATCCAGAAGATCGCCGATCTTGCTGATGCCTTCGTTGTATAGGATGTCGAACTCGGTTTCTTTGAATGGCGGCGCCATTTTGTTTTTCACCACTTTCACACGCACACGATTACCGATGATATTGGCCGTGTCCTTGATCACATCCTTGCGGCGAATGTCGAGACGGATGGACGCGTAGAATTTCAGCGCGTTGCCGCCCGTGGTGGTTTCGGGATTGCCGAACATGATGCCGATTTTCGAGCGCAATTGGTTGGTGAAAATCACCGTGGTTTTGCTCTTGCTGATGGCGGCCGTCAGTTTGCGCAAGGCCTGAGACATCAGGCGCGCATGCGTGCCCATGGTGGGGTCGCCCATTTCGCCTTCGATCTCGGCGCGCGGCACCAGCGCGGCAACGGAGTCGATGATAATCACGTCGATGGCATTGCTGCGCACCAACGTTTCACAAATTTCCAGCGCCTGCTCGCCATTCTCCGGCTGCGACACCAGCAGATTGTTCACATCCACGCCGATTTTACGGGCGTAGCCCACATCCAGCGCATGCTCGGCGTCGATAAACGCAGCCATGCCTCCACGCTGCTGCGCCTCGGACACGATGTGCAGACAGACGGTGGTTTTACCCGAGGACTCCGGTCCGTATATCTCGATGATGCGTCCACGCGGCACGCCGCCGATACCCAGCGCGGAGTCCAGGGAGATCGAACCCGTGGGAATTACTTCCACCTGATTGATCACGCCGTCTCCCCAGCGCATGATGGAACCCTTGCCAAAACTTTTCTCGATCTGCTGCACGGCGAGATCGAGTGCTTTCAATTTTCCTTCCTTGTCGTCGGACATGGCTTTCTCCAGTGTTGTGAATGATTCCCCGCGTCATTCCCCGGGTTGCAGATTGATGGAAGCGCGTTCCTTGTGAATTGCCCCGCGCGGAGTCAACGTGCTCTCCATGACACGTACCGCCTGGCTCGTTACGGAGGTAGACATAAATCTAACCAATCGAAGTTCATTTTCCAAATCACCCGCGTCGCGGCTATCCTTCACGCGACCGATGGTGAAATGCGGCGTGAAGCGCTTGTCGTCGCGCATGATACCATGTGCCGCGCACACATCCTCCACCGCGCGCTGCAATGCGAGGATGCGCTGTGGAGGGGTGGCGAAACCTGTCCAGATGATGCGCGGCCGGCGCGCATTGGGAAAGGCGCCGACATGGTCCAGCATTTCTTCCACGATGCCGCTGCCGCGTAACGCCACGTCCAGCTCGCGCGCGATGGCGTTGAGTGTGGCGGCTTCCTGGTCACCGAGAAATTTGAGCGTGATATGAATCTGGCTCTCCTTTTCCCATTTCACCGCCGGGAGTCGTTCCGCCAGAGCCGCAATGTATGCGGCCATATGCCCGCGTGCCCCGGCATCGGGATACAGCGCGATAAAACTCCGTATGGCTGCTGTGTGCATGGATGAGGAACGACTCGTGAACAAGGTAACAACATAGCCCCTCGACTTCCTCGGATCAAGTCCATCGCGCGTGCCCCGGCCCAGCGCAGCCGGGGAGCGGTGAATACCCGTCCTCTCCACCCTACGCCCATCCCGAAAAATTTCGTATACTTTCCCTCGCATGAGATACCAGCAGACACCCATATCGCGCCTGTCCCGGGCTTCAGCCGCACTGATCACCGACGGAAGCTGGCAACCTTTCGCCTCGGAGCCGGGAGTGTATTATCGAGTACTCGACCGCACCATGCAGAAAGTGCGCTTTGAGGCGTACGAAGATCAGCGCCTGCTGCGGCTCTTCGAGCGTATCGCGCCACTGCCTTCGCGTGTGCTAAAAGAGGGCTTTCGCGAGGAATTGCATTTCGCCATCGAAGACGACCATTACCTGTTGACAGACATATTCGTGCGCGTATTCGTCGGCTGGGACGCCCTGGCTCTGGCCGCCGCCGACATTGGCGTGCGCATGACCTTCGTGGGTGGCAATTCGCTGCACTGTGCCATTCACATTGACAGTTGGGACGAGCCGAGCATCGTACGTGCCCTCGTGGTATCGAAGGCCTTTTCCCGTGTTGCGGCACAGCTCGCCTCGGATGCCGTGGAGGGCATTCCCCATACATCGCGTGAAATGTCCGGGCTGTTGCGCAGCGCCGTCGCCCTGTACATGGAGGAACTCTACGAGCCCTGGATATCGAAGCGACCCGCAGCATCCATCACAGCACAGGAGGAACTGTTCTAATACTTTCGCGGTCGCAATCTTTCGCGTGTTTTCGCGCTTTTCGCGGTCGCAATCTTTCGCGTGATTTCGCACCTTTCGCGGTCGCAATCTTTCGCGTGCATTCGCGCCTTTCGCGGTCACAATCTTTCGCGTGTTTTCGCGCCTTTCGCGGTCGCAATCTGTCGCGTGTTTCGCGCTTTTCGCGGTCACAATCTTTCGCGTGATTTCGCGCTTTTCGCGGTTCTAGATTCTGGACGATGATTATGCAGACCACCATTCTTCCCACCGGCACACCCCAGGAGCGCGCCACCAGCATCTCCCGCGCCGCCTCCGCGCTGCGCGGCGGTGAACTCGTCGCCTTCCCCACGGAAACCGTGTACGGACTCGGCGCCAACGCCCTGATGGACGATGCGGTACGCCGCGTGTTCGAGGTCAAGCGCCGTCCCATGGACAATCCCCTGATCGTGCATGTGGAAGCGCTGCGGCAGGCCATGGAATTGATGCAGGAAGTTCCTCCCTGCTTCGCCGAGCTGGCGCGCGAGTTCTGGCCAGGACCACTCACGCTTATCGTGCGCCACAATGCGGCGGTGTCAGACATTGTCACGGCGGGACTCGATACTGTTGCGCTTCGCGTACCCGACCACAAGGTCACCCGCGAGTTGCTGCGTTTGTTGGAATTGCCTGTTGCCGCCCCCTCGGCCAATATTTCCGGCACGGTGAGTCCCACCACCGCGGACAGCGTGTACGCGGACCTGAACGGATACATCTCCTGTGTCCTCGATGGCGGCCCTTGCGTGGTGGGCATCGAATCCACCGTGCTCGACCTCACCACCCGCGATCCCGTTATCCTACGGCCTGGTACCGTCACGCGCGAAGACTTGGAGGACGTGCTGCAAGCGCGCGTGTACTTCGCAACAGACGTGCCTGATCGTCCCGCCTCTCCCGGTATGAAGTACCGGCACTACGCACCGAACGCCGAGTTGGTGCTCTTCGCGCACGACCTCGCTGATCTCCACCAGCGCATCGCGGACGCACTGCGCGAGGAAGCAGCGCGTGGTGTGGTGACGGGTCTGCTGGCTCCCGACAGCTATGCAGATAGCGGAGCTGCGCATTTCCACTCCCTCGGCAGTGGCGAAGCGGTGGAATACGCACGACACATCTACGCCGGTCTGCGGGCCCTGGACTCCGCTGGCTGCTCGCTCATTCTTTGCCCCGCCCTTCCCGACGAAGGTATTGGTCATGCGGTGATGAATCGCCTGCGCAAAGCGGCTGTGCGCATCGTTCGGGACTGAACGCACCGGCCTCGTCGCCCGTGGCATCCCGCTCGTGGCTTTTTGCCAAAATCCGCACCCGCTGCGCATCGGTCCACGGGATCACATTTCCGCTCCTCACACTCCTTTTCTGTGCTCACTCAAACCTCGATTCAGAAAGCAACGCGGGCAGCTCGCGATGAAATCGAGGCGCTCTTTCCCGTCCACCTTCAGCGGGGATGAATTTTTTGCAATTTTTTCTCCTCATCGGTAGGGATTTTTCTCTCTATTCGCGCGCCCATTCTCCCTATTTCCGTCCAAGAAAAACAAGCACATAGCTTCACAAGCCTTCGAGTTCCCGATTTACATTACAAAATTGTAATGTTATACCCATTTATGGGGTATTGACTCCATGGTTTGAATTGCGTACCATTGCAGCGAGTTCATTTCTGTAGTAAGTCTGGTTGAATTCTTTTTCTGTGTAAATGGAACAGGCATGATCGCAAGCGACAACAGACAATCGACGAATAACCGGAATGGGAGACGCACCGGGAATGGCGGCAGGGAGTTCCCGCCATTCACCGATGCGCGTGTCGCCTGCGATCCTGCTTTGAAAGGGACCGCGATAGGGGAACACCTGCAGTCCGGCGCACGGACGTACTGGAGCACGATAGGGAACCCGATGCCGCGCGTAGTGCGCGGCTCCCGGGGCAATGCTTCCATGCGCCGGACCGCAGGGTGTCGCGGAGCAATGTTCCCTCACATCACACGCACAAGCGGACAGAATGCCGATTCGCTTCAGGGAGAGGTGAAAACGGGGAACGGCTCTGCAGCTGTCGGTGCCCGCGGCACCGGTTCCGTATGCGCGCAGGTGTGGGGAGTTTCAACGACCGGCTGCCGGGAGCACGGGCTCCCGGCGCCGGCAGGGATTTCAGGGATGCCAATTACCACTACGAGGTCGGCAATGTACAGTCACCGCTATATTCAGTTTCGTTTCCGCATAGGCAGCGGCGAAAGCAACGTGGCCATGTTCCTGCTCCTGCTCTCCATCCTACTCGTCACCATGCTCTTCTCCGCCTGCACCGACACTCCACCTGCCGATCCCGTCATCGATCCGCCTCCCCCCGTTCAGCGCGACACCACCAGCCACGACTTCGTGTGGGAAGTGGATACGATAGGATTGCCCTTCGGGATGATCAACGATGTGAGCATCGTCTCCGAAAACGACATCTGGGTGGTGGGGCAGTTCGATCAGATGGGGGATGATGGGCAGATCGATTATTCAAAACGAAGTAATTCCGCCCACTGGAATGGAAAAACGTGGACATTCCATCGTGCAATTGATACGGCATATCAAAGCTGCGCGGGGCTTGATAAGGTGTTCGCCGTTAACAGCTCGAACGTATGGTTCATGGCCGGGAATGGCCGCTACTGGGATGGCCTAAGATACCATCTAGTGGATCTGTATAATGCAGGTTTTCCAATGTCAGTAAATGGACTTTGGATCTCCCCTGATCTGAACACCCGCGTCTTTGTCGGCAATGACAACGGGGTTGCATTCTGGGACAGAGGTAGGTATGTCCGGCCCTTCAGCCCACCCATCGGTCACTTTTCGGACGTCCGGGGATTGAGCAATGGCGACGTAGCAATAGGGGTAAGAGCCTTGGATGGCACATACAGCGAGATATACAAAATGAACAGCGTGGGTGTCTTCGAACGTCTCGGCGCCTTCAGTGGCGAAAAAATAACACACTTGTATTGTGGAGACTCGATAATGTTCAGCACGGCACACGATGTTTTCAAGACCTGGGGAAATAAGCGCCACGCCGTATTCTCAACTGAATCATTTGTCAAGGCGTTCGAAGCAAACGGAATGAATGATTATTTCATTCTCACCTTCCCACTTCAACTCCACCACTACAATGGCTCCACATTCAAGGAAATTGGGCCGACATATTCATCATTCTTCAGAGCTTTCGGCATGGACGTCAAGGGAGATATCGTCGCCTTCGTGGGTGACGGTCCGGAACAGCGCTCACTGATCTTTCGAGGGAAACGCCGCAAATAAACAGGGACTTCGGTCTCAGGGAGAATTTCACATCACTTCCAAGGGAGAAGTTATGAAACGATCACTCTGTCTCTTCACCTTCCTGTGCTGCCTCCTTGCCTACACAGCACCAGCACGGGCGCAGCAGGAACCCCGCATTCTTCACAGCCAGAACATGCATCAGTACATCGTGCATCAGGCCTGGCAATTGCTTCAGAGAGAAAAACCCGGCCTGTCCAAGCGTCTGGAGAAGCACATCGGGCAACACGTCACAGGCACGCGTCCGTGGGAGGAAAAAACCATCATGACCGGCGCCTGGCGCGAAGATTGCGAGGATGCGGTCTTCGGCTATGGTACCGCCAACAAGGATCAGTGGCCCGATATCGATCTCAGCCGCAAAAGCGGTGTTTCGGGTCAGTATTACATGACGCTGGAAGGCGAAATCAAAGACAATGACGATTTCCGCGCTGGTCTCACCACCGCTGCCCACTTCTGGGATCCCTTCGCGCCGAACAATTACCTTTTCAAGGAAAACATCCGTCTGGAAGGTACTTGGATGCTGTCCGTGCTCAATACCGAGAATCAGAGCATCACAATCCGGCCGCCGCACAATGCCTGGGATAAATTCCAGCGCATCCTTCGTCCGAATGGCGAAATCGCCATTCGCGACAAATGGTGGGAATCCGGCGCCGTGTACTATTACGACAAGGGTGCCTCGAATACCACCCTGCCCATACAGCAGCATGCCTGGGAAGAAGTGGCCATCCGTTACTCCTCGCTTGCACATTTAATGAACACCGGCGAATGCCGTCTCGAAATCCCCGGCAGAAGCATCAACGCCACCTTCGTGTTGACCAAGGAGCAACGTCAGCGCTATGTCTGGGAAATGCTTGGCCGCGCCTGCCATCTCCTCGCCGACATGAGCGTGCCCGCGCATACGCATCGCGATCTTCACATGGGCAACCTGTATATCACAAACAGCACCGCTGTGGGCACGCTGCACATCGCTGTCGAGGATGCCGACAGCTACGAGAACTGGCTGCAACTTCCCACCCGGGCCTATTGGAATGCGGAGAATATACAGTCGGGACTGCTGGATTTGCAGGGCATCGGCGATCCGCTGTACCATCTCTTCTTCAGCATGCGCGAGCTGGCCGCTTCCTTTGCGTCCGACGACTTCGATGGCCAGGGTCCTGTCAATGGTCTTCCCCGGCTGCGCAACGACATACCCTATCGCTTCCCGAGCGATTGCAACTACGACGCGAATAAAACAGCGATGATGCTGCATATTCGCGACAATACACTGCCTTACGCCATCCGCGCCACCGCCACCTTGTTGGCCTGGTTCGCTGAGCAGTTGTATATGCCTGAGGATTTCGCAGTATACGTCACCGGCTCGAGTGGGTACAGCGACTTCTTCTGCAGGCCGGATTTTTATACCCACTTCCCGAGTATCGGAACAATTTCCGGCACGAGATTCAGCAAGCAGGTCGGTGATCCATTATCGCTTCGCGCGCACATAAACCCACATCCTAATACAGAATCAAAATTCGAAGGGTGGTACTTCGGAGATCTCCATAGAACAGACGATCATCAACTCGATAGTTACGTTATCGAGGAACAACAAGACATTATTTGCAGATTTTTTCCCAGTCAATCAATAATCGTCCCTACACTTCAAATCGTGAACCATGAGCGTGGAAGTGTCGTCACGACGGATTACCCATCTTTCCGCGATCCATGGTTTGTTGATCCGTCGAAATCACATGAATTCAACCTTCATCAGCCAAAAATTTTCCGTCAGTACGAGCCAAAATCAACAGCTTCGTCTAATGGTGGAATTTTCTTAACGAACTTTGACTTGAACAGGGAGAAGTACCCCCACTACTCCATCCGCGCCTCGAAAATCTGGGATGCAAAAACGCTGACGCACAAGTGGCCGCGTCCGGATGTGGGTGATTACGTATTCGAGCGCTGGGAAGCCATCAACACCGAGCTGTACGAGGAACCTCTCAACCTCGGCACCGATCCGGCCTTCGCCAATCCCGAGCAGTATGATACCCGCGCGGTGAATTTCCTCAACAATACCGCAATTCTCTCCGCCCTGGTGAAAGCACATCGCCAGAGCATCGGCAGCGAGCCGCCCTCGAAGAGCAACTCGCAGCGCAAAGTGGCACGCACCCGCGATGGCATGTATCATGCCGTGTATGAAAGTGCCGGACGTATCTGGTATCTGCGCAGCGATGATCGCGGCAATACCTGGATGCCGGAGATTCCAATCAGCGACGAACTCCGCCATGCCACGCGTCCCAGCATCGCAGTGGGCGAGCACGATGCATGGATTTCCTACGTCTGCGATGGTAAAGTGGAAGTCATGCGCGTGGCCGGAGGAATTCCCGGTCATGCCTACAGTGCTCCGCTGCGCCAGCCCGACCTGGCCACCCCGGCAATTGCCGCATTGCCTGTGGACCCTGCAAGTCCCGAACCGCAAGACCTCGTCATGCTGGTGTGGGAGGACTCGTATGAACTGCGCTTCGCCGTACTCAGCGATTGGGACCGCATTGTGGATAATCAGCTCCTCGTGCAGGGACAGCGCCGCGCTACCTCAGTGGATCAGCCGCGTTACCCGAGCATAGCAGCGTCGGTGGAAGGTCTTGTGCCCGGTACGGCGGCGGATCAATTCCATCTGGCATGGATCGAAAACGGTTCCATTTTCCATACGGAATTGCTCTTCGACCGCAGCGTGCATCCGCCGTTGATCAATGGCTGGCGTATGGGCAGCACAGCGCAACGCAATCTCGTTCATGACCGCAACGGCAGTGTCGGCATCGCTTATCCCGCCCGCCATGCTCCGTCCATCGCCGTCAGCGAGGCCGGAACAATCCATGTGGCCTTCGACGTGCTCAGCACCTGGTCGCCCTGGCCCGGCAACACTGCTTCCGCTACGGGCGGCAGCACGAGCATCGCGCCGCGCAATATGTTCGCGATACGCGAACGCGGTTCCTCGCTCGGCCACAATCCGACCTGGAACACCACGGCCACCATTGTCGGCACCAATAATCCGCTCTCGCGCTACGCCTCGCCCACTATCGGCACTCGCAAGGCGCCCGGCAGCAAAGGCAGCAAGTCCACATCGGTTCGCGTCACTTTCAACGATTCAGCCAGCACCATTCGCGGTGTGCGCATCGACGGCAACCTCACGTCCTTCGTGCATGCCGATGGCGTGGATCCGAATCTCACCGTCTGGTCCGCTGATCAGTCGGGCATGATCGATGTGTTCAGTACCGCACAGAACAAACCTTATGACTGGGCTTTCCTCTCCTCCGGCTACGGCCTGAACAAAGAGAGCGAACTCCAGCAGGTGCGCATGCGCGAAATCCTGCTTGGAAACGCCGAGGCCATCGGCATTCTCGGCGTCGCCGATGTGCGCATGGTCAACAAGGAGGGAGCCGTGTCCGCTATCGACTGGAATCCCGACCACGACACGTTGCAGCTCGGCACGCAGAGCTCCGTCGCCGCGAAAATGCGCAGCGCCTCCTTCCTCGCCGAATACGGCAACACACTTCGCTTCCGCGTGCAGCGCTATGCCGAACGCATGGCAGATGCAACAACGTCCTTCGTCATCCGCTTGCGCGATGCCATCACTGGCGAATTGATCAAACTCATCGACCTTCCCCTGGGCGATCTCAACGGCAGCGCACGCCTCGAGGCGATGAGCGTGGATCTGTCACCCTTCGCCGGACGCTCGGTATACCTCGATGTGGATGTGGCCGACGCTCCCGATCACACCGACGTGACCATCACCGACCGCTACGCCGTCGTGGACCCACAGCGCTACGCCGAGGAACTCGAGCGCGCTGTCGCTGCGACGACGGACGAACCGCTGTTGCTCAAGAATCATCCGAATCCCTTCAACCCGTCCACCACGATCAGCTTCTCGCTCCCGAGCGCGCAACATGTGCGCCTGTCGGTGTACGATTTGCTGGGACATGAAGTGCGCTGTCTCGTGGATACGAACATGCCCGCCGGAGAGCACGCCGTGAATTTCGACGGCAATGGTCTCGCAACGGGCATTTACATGTATCAACTGCATGCGGGCGGACGCACCATCACCCGCACCATGCATCTCGTCAAGTAACTCCCACCGGCGGCACGGGGGAAGTCTACCGCTTCCCCCGACCCACACACACCTGCTCCCACCAACCGCCGCCGCAATTCCGCTCGTTCATCTCACCTTTCTTCTGCCACCAAGGCGGTTCCGATTTCGGAGCCGCTTTGTTTTTTTAGAACTCGGCGCTCACGCCGATGGTGGGCAGGATACCGATCGATCCACCACTGCTCTCCACCTTGCTGTTGCGCGGATCCCAACGGTACGCCTGCGTGTTCTTGCGGTTGTACACATTCTGAATGTCGATGTAGGCAATGAGATTCCATCCCGTGAAACTCCAGCGACGATCCACGCGCACATCCATGGAGTGGAAATCCGGCAGACGCGCGCTGTTGTACTCCGTGGCAAAGAGCTGCTCGCCGAGTACATCGAATGGCGTCCACGGCGTTCCGGAACCGTAGCGAAATTTCACGCTGGCCTCCCAGCGCTCATCGAACTTGTAACCGGCGCTCAGATTCATGATCACCCGCTGATCGTACAGACCAGGCCTCTCCACGCCATCCAGACCCGTGTAGCGCGTCTGATTCCACGAAAGACTGAAAATGCCGTACAGCGGTATATCGGATAATCTTTTCTGAACCAATAATTCCACACCCCGGGCATATCCCTCGCCCTCGCTCACCAGATCCTCGATGCCGAAGGACGAAAACCCGTCCTCCACACCGCCGTAACCGGCGCCGGTGTTCGCCAGCACCAACCAGGGACGAGATACACTGGCGGGATAATCGGCGTACTGCTTCACGTAGCCTTCCACGCGCACCAGTAAATCCTCGCGCAACAGGCGCTCCACGCCCGCCACGGCCTGGTCCACGCGCACATGCTTGAGTCTGGTGTTCGCCGCATTCGACATCAACCAGATGTAGGACGGTGCCTGATAGTACGAGCCGCCGCTCAGCGTGAAGGTGGTGACTGGGTCGGCGCTGTAGCGGAATGCCAGCCGCGGTGCGAAGGCGAACTCCTCGTCGATCAAGTTGAAGTAATCCATGCGGCCGCCCAACGTTACGCGCAGGTCATCGAACAAGGTGCGCGCGTACTGCACATATGCCGAGCCCTTGAATGCGGTGCTGTCCCATACATTCTCCAACGTGGGCAGTCGCTGCCCCGTCTGCACGGTATTGTCCGTGGGCGTCAATGCGAAATTCCCCTGTATCCGCGCGAGCTTGCCCTGCGCGCCGATTGAAAACTCGCTGCTGCGGTCGAAGAGAAACACCGCGTCCGCACGCAGACTGCTTTCACCCTCGCGCGAATCGCTGCGAAACACCGGTGCAAGCAACGAATCCGTTTGCAGATAATCGAAATTCACATACGTGCGTCCAAGACTCAACGTCACAAATCCCTTGTCCAGCAGATGCTTCCAGGAGATGTTGGTGAAATACTGATTCTGCGAATTGCCGAGGATGCGGGCATTGCTGAATCGCTGATCCTCGGTGTCGTTGAAAAAGCGCACATTGTCCAACGCGCCAATGGTGAGGAAGGAAAACTCGTTCTCACGATCAATGCGCACCGTGGCTTTGCCGGTGAAATCCCAGTACTCGGGCACAAACCCGAAGCCCGCCGCCTTGAAAATCAGATCGAGATAACTCCTTCGCGCACTGAAGAAAAACGATCCGCTCTCTCCGATCGGTCCCTCGGTGTTGAGTCCAAACTGCGACGCCGACAACGTGAGTTTGCCACCCAGTTTGTCGCGCCTCCCATCCTTGAGCTGAATGTTCATCACCGATGACAGCTTGTCACCATAACGCGCACCAAAGCCGCCGGTGGCAAAAGTGACGTCCTGCACGAAATCCAGATTGATGAAACTCAACGGCCCGCCCGTGGCGCCCTGCGTACCGAAGTGGTTGATGTTCGGAATTTCCAGACCATCCACCACATACAAATTCTCCGATGGCGCACCACCGCGTACGATCAAATCATTGCGTCCTGCGGATGCCTGCACCACGCCGGGCAACACCGACACCGCACGAATCACATCCTCCAATCCACCCGGCGCGCGGCGGATTTCCTCGTACGACAGAGTCTGCGCGCTCACTTGCGCATCGGCGATTTCTCGGAAATAACTCGCCTCGACCACCACGGCCTCGAGATCGATAGCGGCGGGCTGCAGTGCGAACTGCAACTGCGCCTCGCGCCCCGGCGCCACCACCACATCGGATGCGATCTGCGCCTTGTAACCGATGACAGACGCCTGCACGCGATACGTGCCGCTGGGCAACGCGCGTATCACAAAGCCACCGTTGAGATCTGAGGCCGCGCCGAAGGACGTGCCGATCACGAACACATTCGCGCCGATCAACGGCTCGCGCGTCACCGCGTCCAAAACTGTTCCGCGTATACTGCCACTCTCGGATTGACTCCGCAGAGGAACGGCGAGGAGGGTCAGTGCCGAGAGGATGAGAAGGATTCTGTGCATGTGTAGAACTCACTGTATTTGTACTCAATGATCTGACAACGAAATCCCGAAGCTCCAAGGTTCCCCTCGATGCAAGGCCTCGCACAACCGGACCGAATATTTCCTGTCGAATTCCAATCGCGATCATGAACGCGTGGCGCGCGTGACTTGTCCGGTTGCTTACGCGGGCAAGGCACGAGGCCGAGCGCCGGACAATGCGTCCGTGATCGCCGATTCATCGAAACACGCTTCACACGATTTTCCAGAGGGTTTATACAGACTAATCTGTGATAATCTGTGTGTAATCCGTGCAATCTGTGGTTTTGAAATTATGTTCGATTCCGGGATAAAACACGAAAGCACGAATCGCTTCGTGCCTCCATGCATCTCCACGGAATGGTGGAAAGCTAATACCAGGGCAAGTCCTCGAGTTCCCGCAGCGGCATACCCCGCCTGTCCTTCTCCGACAGCAAAGGCTCGTCCACCGGCCAGCGTATGCCCACCTCGGGATCATTCCACAACAGGGTGCGCTCGCATTCGGGGTGATAGTAGTCGGAACATTTGTACAGGAAATCCGCCTCCTCGCTCAGCACACAGAATCCATGCGCGAAGCCCGGCGGTATCCACAACTGCCGCTTGTTCTCGCCACTGAGTTCATGGCCTTCCCATTTCCCGAAGCTCGGCGAAGCACGGCGCACATCCACCAGTACGTCAAACACCTGCCCTGTTACCACACGGATGAGCTTGCCCTGACCGTGCGGCTCCTGAAAATGCAGACCGCGCAGCGTGCTGCGGCCGGAGCGTGAATGATTGTCCTGCACCAACGGTGGAAGGCCCCACGCGTCCGCGAGATCGCGACGGAAGGTCTCCATGAAAAACCCCCGATGATCGCCAAGCACCTTCGGCTCGATCAGCAACACGCCCGGAAGCGTTGTTTCGGATACTTGCATCTGCAATACTACGAGCGCGCCAACACAGCGGGACGTCCGACGGAGAAGTAGTCGAAACCGCGTTCGCGCAATTCCTCGGGATCGTAGATGTTGCGGCCGTCGAACACCACGGGCTGCTTGAGCGAGGCACGGATCTTCTGCCAATCGGGCATGCGGAACTCGCTCCATTCCGTCACCAGCAACAGGGCGTCCGCGCCATCGAGCGCCGAATAGGCGTTTTTCGCATACGTGATGGATTCACCGAAGCGCAACTCGCGCGTGTTCTCCATGGCTTCCGGATCGAAGGCCACTACCTTCGCGCCCGCGGCGAGCAACTCATCGATCACGATGAACGCCGGCGCCTCGCGCGTGTCGTCGGTGTTGGGCTTGAACGCCAGTCCCCACATCGCGAAGCTGCGACCCTTGAGATCGCCATCGAAATAGTCGTAGACCTTCTGGAAGAAGCGACGCGGTTGATCGGCATTCACGTCTTCCACCGACTGCACGATGCGCAACGGATGCTTCGCGTCGGCCGCGGTTTTGAGCAGCGCCTTCACATCCTTGGGGAAACACGAGCCACCATACCCGACGCCCGAGAACAGGAATTTCTTGCCAATGCGCGTATCCGTGCCTATGCCCCGGCGCACATTGTCCACATTCGCTCCGAGAATCTCGCAGAGATTCGCCAAATCGTTCATGAAAGAAATGCGCATGGCGAGAAAACTGTTGGCCGCGTATTTCGTGATCTCGGCGCTGCGCTCGTCCATGATGATGATGGGATTGCCCGACAGCACGAAGGGCTCGTACAGCTCGGTGAGAATCTCCTTGGCTTTGTCATGCGACGTGCCGATCACCACACGATCGGGACGCAGGCTGTCCTCCACCGCGAAACCCTCGCGCAGGAATTCCGGATTCGAAGCCACGGTGAACTCGCCGTCGTACTTCGCGCGAATCACCTCCGTCACTTTCTCCGAGGTGCCAATGGGCACGGTGCTCTTGTCCACGATGATCTTGAAGGGTTGCGGTGCATGCTTCGCGAGAATCTCGCCAATTTGCTCTGCCACCTTCAGCACGTACTGCAAATCCGCCGAACCATCCTCCGTGGGCGGCGTGGGGAGACAAAGGAATATCACCTCCGAATTGAGCGTGGCATCCTCGAGGTCGTCCGTGAAACGCAGACGTCCTTCCTTCGCGTTGCGCTCGTACAGCGGGTGCAGACCCGGTTCGTAAATGGGGATCTGTCCGTTGTGCAGTTTCTGCAGCTTGCGCGGATCGTTGTCCACGCAAATCACCTGATTGCCATTTTCGGCGAAGCACGTCCCGGAGACGAGACCGACGTAGCCGGTCCCGATGACAGCGATGTTATAGGGCATACCGATTCTCGAAAAAATGTGAAGTACTGGATTGACGTGTATGGGCGGGGAGAAAGCGATGCATGGATGTCAGGGTGTGTAGCGGGACTGTTTACCCTTGGTGATGGAGCCGTGCCCGTTCAGCCCATTGTGGCCGTTCGTGCCGTTGAGATGCACGCCGTTGCCGTTCAAAGGCAGAACATTTACCGGACGCGGAACGGAACCGCGCGAACGGAGAATGTCGCCATAACCGAGCCAGCGCAGAAAAATCAATTTGAACGTGAGCAGAACACCGATGCTGATCCAGCCGACGAATCCCGGTGTCACCGCCACCAGCACACCAGCCGCGCCGTACACCGCCGCGAGCAGCGCCAGCAACAGCACAGTGGATTTTGTGGAAAATCCCCGCTTGGTGCGCAGCATGTGATGAATGTGGAAAAGATCCGCACTGAAGGGATTTTTTCCCAACATGATGCGGCGGAAAAATGCGAGCAATGTATCCGAAACGGGAAGCCCGAGAATGATAATGGGCACCGTCAACGAGGTCAGTGTGGATGGACCGCTGTCCACCAGCAGCCAACCACTGAGCGATAGGATGAAGCCGATGAACATGCTCCCGCCGTCGCCCATGAACACGCGTGCGGGAGGAACATTGAAGAGCAGGAAGCCCAGAATCGCGCCGCCCAACGTGAACAGCCCCACAGCCAGTGCGGTATTGCCCCACAGCAACGCCACCACCGCAAGCGCCAGTGCCGATATCAGCGACGTGCCACCCGCCAGACCATCCATGCCATCGATCATGTTGATGGCATTCGTGGTGCCGACCATCCACAACAGCGACACGACCATGGCCAGCGAACTGATCAGCACGCCCGACGTCTCCATGCTGAACACCTGCGGAAACATCTGCGCCTTGATCGCTCCGAGCACCATGAGTGAAGCAGCGAAAAACTGGAAGAAGAATTTCTGCGAATAGCTCAGTTCGCGCAAATCATCCATCACTCCCAGCACCACGATAATCACTGTGGCTTCGGCGATGTACGGGTACATCGCGTCGTAGCGCTCCTTGCCTGTGAGAAACACCTCGCCGCCGTGGAGCAGCGCTGTGGTGATCACCGCAATCACAAAGGCGAGAATAATTCCGTAGCCGCCGGTAAACGGCACATCCCCTTCGTGCATCTTGCGCATCGCATCCGGTGTGTCGAACAATGCATAGCGACGCGCCAGCCGAATACACAGCGGCATCATCGCGATGGCAAGGGACAAAGCCAGAAATGGGGAAATGAACATGGAACTACACGCTTCTTCCGGTCAAGTAAGGAAAATTACGAACTCCGCCGATAAAAAGGAATTACAATCGGTCGTTCGCTCACCACACCTTCATCGACACCACAACCTTTCCGCTGTTACAACACACCGCGCACCATCGCCCCGCTGCCCCGTTTCAGCGGATTGGACCATCCCCAGCCCTGCAGGCCGCACGGGTGCGCAACTCCACACGTTGCACGGAAGCTGGTAAAATGGAGTGAAGGAGAAAAAGGAAAATGTGATAAGGGGACAGTTGCGAAATCCGGAGCCCAACGGCGCGGACCTTACTCGACACAGACGAATCGCTTCGTCCTCCCTGCAAAGCTGCGCGGCATCCCGCACCCGACACCCACTCCCGGCAACCCGCCGCAGTCAATGCATCCATTCTTTCGCGTTTTTTCGCGCCTTTCGCGGTTACATCCCGCGCAGCGCGAGGACATAGGCCCAGCGCCTCTCCCAATTCGCAGCACGCAGCGCAGGCACCCGCTTCCACACATCGATGCGTTTATCGCTCTCCAGCCAGTGGCGGATCGGCACCTGAAAGCCCGTCTTCGCACGCTCAAGTAATTGCGCGGGGATGGGACGCGAGGGACTCGCGGCCAGCACACGCTTGCGTTCGCGCGGAGCCACAGTGTGCAGTACGGGAGCCAGCGTGCGAAGCAAGGCGATATCCACCAATGGCACGCGGATTTCTATCGAATGCGCCATGCCAGCCCAATCGGAATCGCGCAGCAGCTGATTGCGCATGTACATGCCGGCTTCCAGTGCAGCCACCCGACCATACGCCGTACCGGGCTCTGGCGTCATCGCCTCCGCGATCGTCTCGAACAACTGCAATTCGCGCAGACCCGCTTCGGCACGCTCCCGGCCCAGCAACGCCGGCAACTCCCAAGGCATGAACAAACCGCGACGCAAGTACCAGGCGCCAGCCCAGTTGCCGCCGTATAGCAGTGCGCCGGCCGCCTTCGGACTGCGAGCGGAAGAACCAGGCAGCAGGGAGAATCCCCTGCGGAACAACTCATCCGCGAAGGGTACACGCGATGCTATGCGGAATTTCTTCACCCAGGCGGGTACATCCACAAACGTATTGTATCCCGCGAACAGCTCGTCGCCGCCCAGACCCGACAGCGCCACCTTCAGTCCATTCTCCCGCGCCGCCTTGCTCACGTAGTACGTGTTGATACCGTCAATGCTCGGTTGATCCATGACCTCGAGAATGTGCTCGAGATCAGCGGAGAATTCTTCCGCGGTGAGCATGCGCGTGCGATGATCGGTAGCGTAATGTTTCGCCACCATTTCGGCTAGCGGCGCTTCGTCATCGTGTCGGCCACGAAATTCCTCGAACGCCAGTGTCACTGTGCGAATATCTTCCACACCTGCATCGCGCGCGAGCCCCAGCAGCGTTCCGGAATCGATGCCCGCCGACAGAAACGCACCGACCGGCACATCGGCTATCATGTGATGGGCTACGGTGTCGCACAACGCGGCGCGGATTCGTTCGGTGGCGTCGGCATCTCCATCCTGCTGCAAGGCGGTGGAGTGCAAAATTTCCGCGATACTCTCGTAGCGCACCGGCCCCGTGATGCCATGCGCATCCACGCGCAGCCAATGTCCTGCGGGCAAGGCCCGCACGGCGCGGGCGATGCTGCGCGGTTCGGGAACGGAACCGAGCAATAAAAATCCGCACAATGCGGCATCGTCCATTTCCGCCGAAACGGCGCCACCGGCGAGCAATGCCTTTACCTGCGACGCCAGGCGTATGCAGTTGCCGTCATCGGCGTAGTACAGCGGTTTGATCCCGTACGGATCGCGCGCGGCAAACAGCGCGCTGCGCTCGTGATCCCACAACGCAAAGGCGAACATGCCACGAATCATGCGCAGCATGGCTTCGCCGTGTCGCGCGTACAGCGCCATCAGCACTTCGGTGTCGCTTTCGCTGTGGAAGCTCCATCCCTCTCGCAAGCATTGCTCGCGCAGCGGACGATAATTGTAAATCTCGCCGTTGAAAGAAATGCTGTATCGCCCATCCACCGAATGCATCGGCTGTGCGCCGCGATCCGAGAGATCGATAATGGACAGACGGCGATGCCCCAGACCAACGCGACCATCCGCCGACAGCCATTCGCCATGGCCATCCGGCCCGCGTGCCGTCATGTGGTCCCGCGTTGCCCGCAGCTCCGCGACATCCACCGTACCGCGGCCGTTATAATGAAAAATGGAATTGAAGCCACACATGAATTACGCCAGGAACAGTCCAAACAACAATTCTACATTAGATCGATTTACCTTACGAGGCAAATGCGTGTGGGTGCAACGGGACATCACCGCGCGAGCCGAAGGCCTGGAAGCACGCATGGAACGCTTGCAAAGTCCGGCCGGCAGCAAAGCAACGCTGTTCACCTCTGCCGGTAACGTCGCATCAAATCCACCACACTGCTCGAACGAAACCGCCCATCGGAGTAGTGCATCACCGGGACCATCTTCGAAGGTACGGGATGGAAACGCACCCGGCTCAGCACACCCCCACGATGCCTGGAAAATGCGAGCGGCTCCATCACAATACCCTGCGTCACGATTGGATCGAGGGAAGCGAATTTCATCTCCATCACCGGCACGAATCCCGAAAGCTCATCCGAAGAGATCAGTTCCACCGTATCGCCGTAGGCTCGGATCGTATACGGTTTGTTCCAGTCCGTGAACACATTCCCCTCGAAGCGACCCAGCACGAACACCTCGCGCGTGGAGTTCTCGGCCGCCTCACTCCGCACACTCAAGGGTTGCCACACGGGCATGGCCGTCTCCGCTACTGTCTGCCCGACTCGTCCGATTTGAGCCAACACATACACGGAATCGGATTCCGGCACGCTGGCATTGAGACGCTCGACCTGCTGATTCCATGCTCCGATGAGATGAAATTTCCACAGCAGCGTCGCGTCGATGACGAGGAAAAGCACAAGCGCTGCCGCTACGGCAAGCGCGCGGAAGCGCTTCGCACCGCGTTGCTCGGCAAGAAGAAGCACGGCTGGAAGCAGCAGGAATGGCATGATCCCATAGGCAAGCCGTGTGGAGGGGAAGGTTGGAACATAGATTACGAGCGATAGAAATCCGGCGGCGAACAGCCATGCCGTCTCTCTCTTGCGCTTCAGTTGCGCGCGTGTGAATGCGAGGATTATCGCCGAAATGTACAGCAGCACTGCCAAAGCTAGCAGCAGCACTCCTGGCCACCACCGATACCACAGCGCCAGCGAGTCCACCGGATCCACCGGAGCAAGCAGCGAGGCCACACCATGGAACATCCACCGAGCGCCGCGTGCCGGGTAAAATGCCGGAAGCAGCGCTTCGTTGCCGGATATCGACCCGAACAGCGCCATCCGATAGCCGAGATAGGCGATGACGAGTGGAACAGCGACAGCGAACACCGCAGATATTCGCTTCCCGATGCTTCGATCCTCGCTCCCTGCAATTACGATACCCGAGCAGACCATGAGATACACTAATGTCAGCACCGCGCTTTCTTTGGAAAGCAGGGATACGAGCAGCATCAGCGCCATCACGCTCAGCCAGCGCACTGACGCAGTACGCAGGAACATCAGTGCGCTCAGGCAAGCGGCGAGCATTCCGGTGGTATAGAGAAGATCCGTCCGGCCGACGATCCACCACGCATTGATCAGACCTTGCGGCAGCAGAAAAAACACGAAACCCGTGAAAGCGGCAATACGCCCACGGGTTGCGAACAACTGCGTCATCAGCATCGACACAAACAGCGCGTTCAACGCATGTAGCAGCAAGTTGAACAAATGATACGACCACGGCTGCCCAGGACTCAACCAGCCGTTCAAAGCGAAACTCAACGTGACCAGCGGCCGAAAATACGCTCCCTGCTTGACCACACGAAAATCGCCATCAATGGGAAAAGGCGAAATCTGCGCGCCTCGTATCACCTCGTAATCATCGCCGGTGAAGTGATAGTCCAACACGAACGGTGCTATGAACGCCATCAGCGCAAGGAACGACAGGACTAGCATCGCCACATCGCCACGCGGAATTCCCGGCACGGGAGCTGCAACCCTCCCAATGATCCCGCTGCTCACCTGGGCAATTCCTCGTAGGCGAAGCCTCGTTCAACGAGCAAGCGCACATCGTTGGGTGCATCGTCCACGGAAATACGAAGTCGACGATATCCATAATCCCGCAATGGATCGAGAAACGCCATGCGTAGCCAACGAAGTGATGCCACCGATGTGTCCGCCATGAATCCAGTGCGCGGATCGCATGCCTCTAATTCCCACACATCGCCAACGCGTTGCACGCGATATTCTTTCGGAGACCTCGTCCCGTATTTCCTCAGCAAGCGCAGCGGCGATACTTGCAACGCAGTGTCCCGCCCGAACCGCCCTGTTCGATAAAAATGGAGAGCATACTGATCGAACACAGTTTGGTGCACCAGCAGCATGCTTTTGCCCACAGCCATACGCTGCTCATCGCGCAATAAGCTCTTATAGCGCATGTTCGAGGTCTCCGCTCTCCATTCCGGGATGATGAACGCCGAACCTGCAATCTGTGCGATCAATACGAAAGCCATGCACCAGGTTGCCCACTTCGGCCGCAGATATGCCAAGGTAACCGCCATGAGCACCATCAGTACGGCGACTTGTAGCGTGTTGATTCTCGGGGCTATTTGATGCACGGCTCTCGGTATCACCGCCACGAGAAAGATGAGTGCCGCCGCCGGTACGATCGCGCGGCGATTCTTGTCCAGTTTTCCATAGAGATACACACTCACGGCAACGAGCAGAATACCTATGGCAAGGGCCACCATGCGTTGCTCGTAGAGCAGGGGATACACCGACGCGGCCAACGAGGGATGCAGGCATATCATACTGATGGCCACAACGGAGAATAACTTCGTCGGCAACACACTCGTCAGCATCACCTCGTCATATCTGTCGTTGAACAACCAGATTCCAACGAGAATAATCGCGACCATAATTCCCATCGCGGCAATGGACAGTATCCGTACTCTGGGAACAGTGGTGATTCCGGCTCTCTGATAGATCAAGGCGATGACGAGGAACAGAAATGGCAAAATGGCGACAGTGAATTTCACGAAAAAGCCAACGGCGATAATCAATAATCCAGCGACGCCGTATTCCGACTTTCCCTGCTCGAGATACTTCAGCATCAACCACAAATACAGCATGCTTAACAGTAGCGCCAGTGTTTCGGTTTGATTGGAAATCCAGAGCACATTGTAGAACACATCGGCGTGCATACCCACGGCAAGCGCGGTCAGCATGGCGAGAACGACATCCGTACGACCGATCACCTGATTCAGCGCAGTCTGCGTGAGGCGGTAGCACAACAGCGTGGCAAGGACATGCATGATAAGATTCACCAGGTAATACCCGAGCGCATGCGTACCGAACATCTGCAGCTGCCCCAGAAACAGCACCATCGAGACGATTCTAAAACCCATGAAATTCAGATACTGCCCGCTCTCCCACGGCCACACCAGGCCACGGTCACCCAGAACAGCAAAGAGATAGAAATCGTCGGTGCGAAAATCATTCTGCACAAGAATATTGGGTACAAACCACACTGCCAATAACAGTATGATGCCCATTCCTCCCCGCCGAAATGTCGGTATTCGCGCATCCGTCATGGCGTTGAATCCTGCGTACGTATTCCACTCAACGTTGCGTCCCCGCTGTCAGCAGCATCTATCAATTCCCATCGTACGTCCCTGGATCCATCGCGCAAGTGCAACACCGCCCCTTTGTATGCGACTTCTTTGTACACCGTGCCGACAAGTCCGGAGAAGTCCTCGGTAAACCACGTGTACGTGTCGATGTAGTCTGGTCGACGTTGGAGAATGGAATAGGAGAGGTCGTACTTGTTGTGCCCGGGTACACTCTTCATTCCTCCCCACGAATGCATAATCCCCCTGTATGGTTTACGAGCTGCAATCGCTCTGTCACTTTTTCCGAGAATATCCACCGCAGGCCGCATTGTGATGTACGGCACAGTACCTCCCCAGGCCACGGCAACGACTGCGCTGTCTGTCAATACTTCCTGCAAAGCCAACGCTCTGCGAACATTCACCGTATTCATATCCACCTGATACGGTTTATCTATCAACATGGCCTCTCGTAAAAACCGAGCATTGATATTCCACAAAACCCCGCACAGGAGGATGGCGACGATGGCTACGGATTGCCCTGAAGTCAGCAGACTAAATGCAGGGCTGCTACGAAAACTGTGCAACAACACATTCAGTCCACGGAGCGCTAGCAACAGCAGTAATGGTATCAGCGGCGAGGGCATGCGCCAGTAGTCCCACGCGTCTCCTCCGATGTACACCTGGTAAGCCAGCATCGCAGTGAATAACGCAACAATGAGCACAGCCAGTCGACTGCGACAGAGTATCAGTGCGACTGCAGCCACCACAAGAAGCAACATACTCTCACGGAGGAAAGGTACAATGAATCCCAAACCATCCATGATACGCCAGTGGAGCGCGGTTCCGCCAAGTTTCAATCGCGCCGTATTTGGCAAGGGTTCGCCATACAGCAGGTATTGCAGCAGGAGCTGAAGCGACACCGAGACCAGTACCATCACCACGATAACCAATATGCTTCGAATATGCTCACGCAGGACGCCATCACGATAGAGATAAAGCAGCACCGGTATAATGATCGCCGGGACGAATATCACTGTATCGAGGCGTATCCATGGCAATACCGCGAGCCCGCCACCGAGAAGCAACGCGCTACGTATACTCGCGTTCTTGAGAAATTGCTGTGACAGGAGCAATATCACTGGCAAGCCGACTGCCAGCAGCCCAGTCTCCATTCCCTGGAGTGTCCAGAACGCCAGAGGATAGTACGCGACGAGTAATACTCCCACGCCTGGGCCTATCGTCGAATCGCCATCGAACTCCCTATACAGCCGACGCAGCACAAAGGGCAGCGAGATCAACAGCAGCAACCCTGTCAGCTTCACTACGAGCAGTGCGTTCTTCCAGCCGGCAACCGCAATGCTCGCACTCATTTGCAGCATTGTCAACGGATGGGTGTACCCCTGCACGCGCTCGTCGAGATTCCAAACTGGCCGTCCATGTTCGACGAAGTTCCGAGCGTAGCGCATGGTAACCATGGCGTCGTCAAAGAGGATGTGGTAGGTCTCGCTGGCAGTGGCATCCACGGATGTTCGGTGAATAAATAGCAAAGACCACAGCGTCAGGAGTGCAAGCGCAAGCAATCCTGTCCAGCGTATGATGTTGCTATACATCGGCGACGTAATACGGATCATTCTACCATCCTCCGTACGTCTCAATCAATCGCTCAACGGGATGGTTATGCGAATACTGTGACATTTTCGTGACAACACTCAGTTGAGAACTCCGTTGATTGCGTCAGAACATCCATCAGAGGTGCACCATGTCATTGCGAATTGTCTTACTAACAGGCGTCATCTGTCTTCACTGTTCGCTTAATGCAATCGCTCAAAAGGGCCAACCCATGCTTTTCCATTTGACAACTGGTGGAGTCGCGAAGGGAATTGTCCTCAAAGTATCGGATAGTACCGTGTACCTGGACACTATTAGGAGTAGAATGCGCGAATCCGATTCCATGCTTGAGAAGGATATTGTGGCAATCGAACGCCGGGATGTTGTTCGTGTGAAAAACGTCGAGAGGGATGCGTCCGGTACTGACGTCGTGCTTGTGTGCACGCTGGTTGGTGCCGCTGGTGGCGGACTTGTCGGTGCGCATAGATACAACAGTGCCAAAACGCACGGTTTTTTGGATCCGGGGATTGAACTCAGCGCAATCATCTATGCCATTCCGGGCGCGGTGCTGGGAATCATCATCGGATCTATCTTGAGCTCGGCTGAGACCACAGATCCAGTGGATTTGGACATTACCTTCGCTGACGATTGGCAAATCCTTAAGTCCTTCGCTCTTTATGAAAGGGGTATCCCCATTCGTCGATATCAGTGATTTTCGCTACCTCTGCTCAAATGTCTCTACCATCCTGGAAATATGCCCATCCCGCCCCACACGCACCCAGCCGGGAAGGGGTTCGTGCCAGAAGCGGGGACAAAGGATGATGCCATCCGATAACAAAGCAGCGCTGTAACTGAAAGCGCTACGGGACACGAGCAGTATGTCGGCGGTGCGCAAGGCCTCCCAATCGCTTATTTGATCTCCGTTGAGATGCAGCTGCGGTTGAAGATGTTGCAGCGCCGCGAAGTCCTCGGCCTGTCCTTCGGAATACAGGTGTGTTTCGTATGCTATGTGATGTTCGCGCAACACGCGCTGTACTGTACTCAGCGCGTGATTGAGCCAGGAATTGCTTGTGTAGCGGAGCGTTTCGTCGGGAGGGACATCGCCGCGTCGAGCATGAGCGGCAATGATCAGAGGGCTGTTGGAGGGACGATCGGAGGGGGCCCAGCGGCTGCGCTTGAGATGTTCGAGCACGGGGAGCCATTGCCGGGGGTAGCGGTCGGTGAACGCGTGGCAATTATCCACCACATTCAATGTACGGCTATCATAGCGCACAGAAGCCGGTCCAGAAGCGTGGATAATTCTCCCCGTCTGCACGCTCTCGACCGAGGGGAAAAGCTCACCCAAGCGCAACCATGCCTCCCAGCGCGCGGCGCACTCCTCGTCGGTCATCCCGCCTGGAGCATGCGACATACGTTGAAACGGAGTGTGCACGTAGCGCAGACCGGTATACTGCGCGAAGCAGATATTCGACAGAGTTGCGAGTATCTGCGAGCCCGGGCCGTCCCAGCGCGCTCGGGAGGTGAGGTATGCATCCCAGGGACCGTTTTGCTGTCTGCGCACCGCACGGAACATCCATGGCCACAGCGCGCGCCTCCACCGTAACCAGTGCATCAGCGCGTGCTCCTTGAGTTTCGGGTAACGCGCAATCACGCTGTGCATGCCCAGGAGAGACATTCCCCTCCGCAGCGTGGCCTTCATACCGCGCAGCATAGCGTTCCGCGGTTGATACGGATTCGTCATCGGTTAGTACGGTCACATCGTTGACAGCAAGCGTCTAATTCTTCACCTGCGTACATGTACTCGGCTCCTCGCAGACTTCCACGATCCATCTGTGATAATCTGTGTGAAATCTGTGCAATCTGTGGTTTTGAAATTCTGTCGATCCGCTCTGACAGTAATCATGGCACACGCACCATGTTCATTCTCCCGGGTGTGACGAAGGAACATGAAAGACTGTGGTTTTCCCCCTGAGCTGACTCCGCTCACACAATCTCCAGAGCACGACGGCTTCCTTTCAGCAAGCTATTGTAGCCGATTCTTATACCACTCGTATGTCTTACGCACTCCCTCCTCAAGCGATATGCTTGGAGACCAGCCCAGATCTTTAATCCTGCTTACGTCAAGCAATTTGCGTGGCGTGCCGTCCGGATAATCCGGATTGAAGTTGATCTCACCCTCATAGTTCACCACATCACGAACCAACTCCGCCAACTCTCGAATGCTAAGATCTTGACCAGTTCCCACATTCACATGTTGTTCACCATCGTAATGCCGCATGAGAAAGACCACCGCCGATGCACAGTCATCAACATTGAGGAATTCGCGGCGAGGAGAACCCGTCCCCCAAAGCTCGACCCCGTCAGCCGTAATGCCGTATTCCTGCAGACGATCGACGACTGACGTTTGATCCGCAACAGCGTCGCTATTCCCATCCACACTCGACGCTGCACGCCCACTCATAAGAGCTTCAAGAGTACTCCTACCGGTGTCAGTATTCGCGTCGCCTTCACGCAAGCGTTGCGCAAGGTGGAATTTCTGAATCATGGCTGGAAGGACGTGGCTGTTCTTCAGATTAAATGTGTCGTTGTATCCATACAAATTCGTTGGCATCGCAGAGATGAAATTATCACCGTACTGCCGCTTGTAGGACTCGCAGAGCTTCAGTCCGGCGATTTTCGCTATGGCATACGGTTCGTTCGTCGGCTCCAGTGCGCCTGTGAGAAGATAGTCCTCTGTAATCGGCTGCTCCGCCAGCTTGGGATAAATGCACGAGGAGCCCAGGAACAGGAGCTTCTTCACGCCATACATGTGCGCCGCGTGAATCACATTGTTCTGTATCGCAAGATTCTGGTAAATGAATTCTCCACGATACACATTGTTCGCGTAAATGCCTCCAACGCGCGCCGCCGCGAGAAACACATATTCCGGGCGCTCCGCCGCAAAAAACGCCTCGACGTCCGCCTGTCGCGTCAGATCCAATTCCTCCAGCGTCCGCCCGACGAGATTGGTATATCCCTCCGAGCGCAACCGCCGCCATATCGCCGACCCCACCATCCCGGTATGCCCTGCGATGTACACCTTCGAATGAGTATTCATATACGTTCCGATTCGTGAGTTTGCTAGATCATAAAAACACAGATTTCCCAGATTATTCACAGATTACACAAAGGACCACTCGTTTTTTTCTTAACAATATGACCGTCTGTCAAACAACGGACCTCGTGCCGGATCCCATGTAGTGTAAATTGCGGGTACCTCTTGACGCGATTCCTTCTTTTCCCAATATTATCGAGTTGCGGCACAGAGACCAACATTTCCTTCACATAGCCGCGACACCCATCGATATAAACATTTCAGGGAGAAATCAATGTCGACCATCAACGAATTATCCTATAAAATCATCGGCTGCGCCTTCACTGTTCACAGCACGCTCGGTCCGGGACTACTCGAGTCCGCGTATGAACCCTGCCTTTCACATGAACTGATTAAACAAGGCCTCCGTGTCGAACGTCAAGTTCCCATGCCTCTCGTTTATGACGGAATCGATATCAGTGTGGCGTATCGTGCCGATCTGATCGTAGAGAGTTCGATCATTGTCGAACTTAAAGCGATAGAGAAGCTTCTTCCACTTCACGACGCACAGCTGTTGACCTACATGAGGATTACAGGATTATCACTTGGGCTACTGCTCAATTTCAATGTCCGCGATATGAAGCAGGGTATACGAAGACTGATTCTTTGAGTCTTCGCTGCTGATCGTATTCCAGCAGAGCCAGATATTCGGTACAAGAGTTCGAGAACATACGAATCGGAGACCACGCACAGGATTTCACATAAATATTTTAATCTGTGCAATCTGTGCAATCTGTGCGTAATCTGTGTAATCTGTGTTTCTTACACTCAGTACCCGCGGCGGCGAACCTTTTCCAGGTCGGCGGCAACCATGATGCGCACGAGTTCCTCGAATTTCACCTGCGGCTCCCAGCCGAGCTGGCGCCTGGCCTTGGAAGGATCACCTATCAACAACTCCACTTCGGTTGGACGATAATACCGCGGACTCACTTCCACCAGCACACGTCCCTGCATATCAATACCTTTTTCGTTCTCCGCTTCGCCTTCCCAATGCAACTCGATGCCGAGTTCGCGGAAGGTGATGTCGGTAAATTCCCGCACCGTGTGCGTTTCACCTGTGGCCACCACGTAATCATCCGGCGAATCCTGCTGAAGCATACGCCACATGGCATCCACATATTCAGGGGCGTAACCCCAATCGCGCTTGGCATCCATGTTGCCCAATACGAGCTTGTCCTGCAAGCCCTCCTTGATGCGTGCGGCGGCGCGGGTGATTTTCCGCGTCACGAAGGTTTCGCCGCGACGAGGTGATTCGTGGTTGAAGAGAATACCATTGCAGGCGAAAATATCATAGGCCTCGCGATAATTCACCACAATCCAGTACCCATAGATTTTCGCCACGGCATACGGTGAGCGCGGATAGAACGGCGTGGTTTCGCTCTGCGGTATTTCCTGCACCTTTCCATACAACTCACTGGTGGAGGCCTGATAGAATCGCACCTTCGCACCACTTTCCTTGATCGCATCCAGAAATCGCAGCGTCCCCACCGCATCCACCTCGGCGGTGTATTCGGGCACCTCGAAGGATACTTTCACATGCGATTGGGCCGCGAGATTATACACCTCATCGGGAGCGATTTTCTCCAGCAGGCGATTCAAGTTGCTCGAATCCGTGAGATCACCGTAGTGCAGGAACAGCGATGTATTATAGACCTCGGGGTTGTTGTACAGATGGTCGATCCTGCCTGTGTTGAACGAACTGGACCGACGTATCAAACCGTGTACCGTGTACCCCTTTGCGATGAGCAACTCCGCGAGATAGGAACCGTCCTGCCCGGTGATGCCGGTGATGAGGGCTGTCTTCATGTGTTTTCTATTGCTGTGATAATGTGCAGTAAGATAAACTTTTGTGTGTAATCCATTAATGGAGGAGAGTAAGGAGGGTAATGTGAGTAAGGAGATGATTGCAGGCCCGGACCGGACCTGGAATGCACACTTTCAACAGTATCGAACTGTATGATCCGCCATGGTCGACATCGCGAACAACAATCTGAGACGAACGGCTCGGTCCGATGCGATGCTTTCGGTACGGGATGGCCTTCATCGAGAGCCTCTTGCTGTATCACCGCAGCATCGCCACTGCTTTTGTTCTCCTTATCCTCTTGATCTCCTTACTCTCCAAATATTATATGCCGACGAAGATACCGCCAGTGACTGTCGTGCGCTCACCGAGGTAGGGTGTGGGGACGTAGCGCGCGGCGTCGGGGCCGGTGACCGTGCTCAGATCCACACCGAGAAAAATACGGGCATTGTGCGCAAGTTCATAACCGGCTTCGAAAGCGATGCTCCTCTGCTCATAGCGCACTTCAGTCATGAATTGCTCTTTAATGGCCGCCGTACCGGTGATATACGGGATGTCGGGGCCGCGACGCGCGCGGGTGAACGATCCGGCGACACGCAGGCCACGGAGAGGACGTACAATCAGCGAGGCATGCACTTCGTCTGCATTATCGCGCAGATAGTGCCCAAGCACGAAGTTGTTGCTCTCGTACGTGGTGGTGGCGAGATTGTGCTTGTAGGTAATGGGATTGCTCCGTGTATACTCGGCGGTGAGCATGACATCCTTCAGCGGCCAGTTGCTCAGTCGCGCGCCCGCCTTCATACTGAAAATGTTGTTCTCGTCACCCTCGGTGAATCGCCGCGTGTTGAGTTCATCGAAAAACAATGTTCCATACACGTGAAGATGCTTGAGCTGCCTCGTGCTGATGTCGAGAAACATCTGTGCATTTTGGCCGGTGCGATTCGCAGCACCGTTCAACGTGTGATCCACGGATTTGTAAAACACGAAGGGGACGAGATAGGCAGCCTGAATACCTATGTCACTGTAGACAATGGAATTACCCACCGATATTGCCGTGTGGCGCCAGGGCCGGATCGTGAAGAAGTTCGCCGCCATATATTTATCGCGCAGCACATCACGGCGCTGTCCATCGGGAGTATAAAAAGTGGCATTACTGTCCAGCACATTCGACACCAGCCAGGCATGAATGTAATTGAATTCAAACCACCACACCGGCGCAAGGCGCAGCGCTATTTGCGCAGTGGATGGAACACGTCCCGACAGTATAATCGGACCATTGTATCCACTGCCCCAGGCCACATGATCCTTGATCAGGCCGACACTTCCCCATTCCCATCCCGCCGTGATACCACCGCGACTCTCACTGAAATCCGATCCGCCCGATACCGCGGTTTTTGCAGGTGCGCCTGCGCGTTGATTCAAGAACTGCGCGCGCGTGAGCTGCACCGTCTCATTGTTATCGCGCAGGCTGCCGTACACACCCACATGTTCGCCGATATAGCCGAAGCCCGCGATGCCGTTCCAGCGATGCCGGAACGTCTCCACATCATTGCTCCATACCTGCAAACCCAGTACCGGTAGCAATGCTGCGCGGAATACACTATCCGCATGAAAGATTCCCGCCGGAAACAGCGACACACTGCTCTCCCCCCGCCGCAGCAGATCTATATCACCATCAAGCCGTGCATTATTACCAGCTTCCAAACGAAAATGCCGGAGATAAAACTCCACCTCAGCACGCTGGCGCGTACTTAATTCCCTATCCTTCTCCCTCGCTTCCAGCAATTTTTCTGCTATCAATCCCCGCGAGTACGGCTTCGTCGCCGTATTCAACATAATCACCTGCTCCGCAGCCAACTCGTCGAGAAATTCATACAACGTCGTCCACGAAATGTGCTCGGGGACACTTTGGGAGTGAACACGGAGCACACAGAGGCAAAACACCGAGGCCACAGAGATGATGAATAGGGCAGCGGAGCGGAAGCCATGTATAGAGAGTAATGAGAGTAGAGAGAGTGAGGAGCTTGGGGATAACTGTGTCCGGTCTGATTTATTGTCTTTCATATCGTCTGCCAATATCGCATTATTTTAAATCTGTTTCACTCTGGAGCGGAAGCCATGTGTAGAGAGTAATGAGAGTAGGGAGAATAAGGAGGATGGGTGAAATGTTGACATCTCGAAGGCCTCGTCATGATTGCCAGACATCGATCTCCACGGGATAGTCTTTCAACACGCTCCACGCCACGATCTGCCGGCGGAAGATGGCGTCAATGATCGTCGCAAGATATCAGCAAGCCACCCAAATCTGATGGCTGAGGACTGCTTCATTGCACGAGACTTGAGTGGGCTGCAAAAAAACCATTCACCTCCTTACCCTCATAACCTCCTTACTCTCATTCTTCATAGGAGCGGAAGCCATGTGTAGAGAGTAATGAGAGTAGGGAGAATAAGGAGGATGGATGAAATGTTGTCGCCTCGTTTACTTCGCGATGATTGCCATGGGCATGGATCTCCACGGGGTAGTCTTTCAACACGCCACGATCTGCCGGCGGAAGATGGCGTCAATGATCGTCGCAAGATATCAGCAAGCCACCAAAATCTGATGGTTGAGGACTGCTTCATTGCACGAGACTTGAGAGGGCTGCAAAAAAACAATCACCTCCTTACCCTCATAACCTCCTTACTCTCATTCTTTACTCATATTAGGGAGAACACAATGTGGAAGCGCGAAGTCATCAATCAAATCACCGATACAATCATTGCCTGTGCCGTTCAAATTCACAAGCGCTTCGGTCCCATTCTTTACGAACGCGTGTATGAGATAATGCTGTCACAGATGCTGATACAGCGTGGACTCGAGGTAGAGCGACAGAAGGCCATCGACATCGATTTCGATGGGATAGTGTTTCAACGGGCGCTGCGTCTCGACCTGCTGGTAGAAGAAAGCGTCATTGTGGAGATCAAAGCACTGGAGTTTCTCAGCAAGCATCACGAAAATCAGCTCCTCTCCTACCTTCGTGTGACAAACTATCCGACGGGCCTACTGATCAACTTCCACGCGGACACCATCAAAAAGGGCCTGCTACGCCGCGACAATTTTCGATGCTCCTGGGAAGAGAGTAATGAGAGTTCTTCATAGGAGCGGAAGCCGTTTATAGAGAGTAATGAGAGTAGAGAGAATAAGGAGGACGGATTAAATGTTGACGCCTCGTATACTTAGCGATGATTGCCGGGGGCATCGATTTCGAAGGGATAGTGCTACAACATGCCCTGCACCTCGATTCGCTGCTGGAGGACTGTGTCAGTGCGCGAGATATGAGTGGTCTGCAAAAAACCCATTCACCTCCTTACCCTCATAACCTCCTTACTCTCATTCTTCACTGGCTTACGATCCCCACTACCCACTACGTGCCTTTTTAACGACAATGTTATTCACCGCCCGCCAGAAATACACCCAGTCCGTGCGCCAGGGATGCTTATCGTAGGAATCGAGGTAGCGGCGCTCGCTGTTCACGATGTCGTCGAAGGTTTTGGGCATGTCGACATAGAACGGGGGTACAAGTCCGGGTTTGTAGCGCGAGCGGCGCTGCTGCATGTCCTCGGGATAGAGACTGAAATAGTGCTTGCTCAAGGGACGCACGCCCACCAGCTTCAGATCGCCCTTGAGAAGGTTGAGCAGCATGGGGAGTTCGTCCAGCCACAGACGACGCATGATGCGGCCTGCGGTGGTGATACGGAAGTCGTTTGCGATTTTACCGCCAGGAGCGAGTTTGAAATTGTCGTACATGTACTGCTGCAGGTACTCGGAGTACGGATGCATGGTGCGCATTTTATATACGCCGATCATCTTACCGTCCTTGCCGTGTCGCCGCAACTTGATCAGCGGCCCATAGGTCGGCTGCATATCGAACACGGGCTCCTTCACCTTGCGCGCTGCGAAAAACAGCATATTGTTCGATCGTGTTTCCTCGCGCAATTCAAAGCCACAGGAGTACAGGCGACCGTAGGTCTCGGCCTTCGATAGCACGCGATTGTTGCCGCGCGTGAGGAAAAAATAGATTTCCTTCGTCACCGGCAGTTTGGGAAACACGCGCTTGATGATAAAATCGAAGAAGTAGTATATCGTATTTATCACCGGCGGGAATTTCGCCATGATACGCGCGCGACGCTGGCCGGTGGTCTCCACACAATCGATGAACACACCGCCGGGAGGAAGTTTGGAATTCACTTCCTCGAAGAACTTGTTGATGCGAGGTATATCGTTGATCCGCCGGAGGTTGACAATATTGCTGTACACACCCCTCGGCTGCGCCACGATATTGAAACGCGTGGTGGTGGCAACGATGAGCGTCTGCCCGGGATGCCCTTGCAACATGCGATTGATGAAATTGAAGCCCTCCTCGCCCACCATCTCGGAGATACTCTCGTACAGCTCCGATGCGTCGAATACCACTGGCGCCTGCATACGCTCGGCGATGGGAGCCAGCATTTCCTCGTGCTCCTCGTAGCTGGGCTCGGATACATGGCTCTCGGGTGAGGCGACGCCGTTCACACCGTTCTTCTCACCCGGGCCCACGTAACTCGCCGCTCCCAGTAGCACCACCATCCAGGTGGCCAGCAGCTCCAGGGCCGTGGTGATGCCAGTCATACCCAGCAGCACGCCACGAGAGTAATTCATGTTGGCGAAGAAAATGATAAAGGTCAGCGCGAGGAGAAGCAAGGTGTTCACCTTTATCACGCGTGAAAGCTCAACATACGTGCTGGTCATGCCAGCAAGCTCGTACTTGCGTGCAATGAGCGATCCCACGATCCACACCACGATGAATATCAGAATAGGCCCGCCATAGGCCTCCGGAATCGCGTGAAAGCGCGAGCCCTTGACCAGAAAGGTGATCACCAGCGCAATGGCGATGAAGATCAGGTCGAAGCCGATGGTGAGGATGTATTTACGGGTACGGTTCATTTAGGTGGCTGAAATCGGGAATACATTTGAAGAGAGCGAAGAGAATGAGAGAGCGGAGAGGGGTGTTTGAGGCGCTGTTTACTGAGATAGCGGGATACAGTTCAGAGAGCACTATATGCATTAAGCGTAATATTCAGCCTGATGCGCTCGAAATATTCCTCTCCGTTCTCTCCGCTCTCTCTGCTCTCTATATATGTATCACGAACTACACAAAATTAGATATTTCCTTCACCATCCACCCCGTCACATCGATTTTTTCGTTCAGCATGCGCTCACGGAGCGTGGTCCAACGCGTGCGGCGTTCGGGATCGGCGAGGATGGAGCGGAGCAATGCAAGAACGCGCGGTGCATCATGCACGGGAACTCCGTAACCGAGTTTGTACGTGTTATCGAGTTCTTCAAGATAGCTGATGCGCCCCACGAAACCGTTATGTCTGATGAATGGCACGCCCAACACACCTGCCTCGGCGGGTCATACAGTCTCTGAGTAATAGGCAATGCTTGAACTTCAAGACCTCAAGAGCATCAAATAGTACCCGAATCAACAAATATATTTTGACCTGTGATTGATCGTGATCTATCAGAGAGCAGAAAATGTACGGTGGCGGCAATGGATTCCTTCCGAGTTGGCTCTCTCAACGCGGTGCGTGCATAAATCCGACTTCTCATCGCTTCTTCCATGTTTTGATTCATGTCCGTTTCAGTGAATCCAGGCACAATACAATTCGACCTGATTCCTCTAGAGCCCCATTCTCTCGCTGTTGTTCTTGAGAAAGACTCCATGGCACCCTTCGTAGCTGCATACATCGCAAGGCCTTTATACCCTGTATGTGCGCAAATAGAAGATACATGAATCAATGATCCTGCTTTATCATAATTGAGCATATTCCTAATTGCATATTTAGTCAACAGCATCGGTATCATAGTGTTAATAGCGAACATCGAAGTGAGCGCGGAGTAATCTATATTTGTGACAATATCGTCGTAAGCTACTGCCGCATTGTTAATCAATCCATAATAACTTGCACCTTTTATGAATTCAGGCTGAATAATATACTCCGTAACCGCCGCAACATCTGATAGATCACATTGGATATGCCTGTAAGATGATGCATACGCCTCCTTAACTTCCTCGAGAGGGCCTCCGCGAGAGACGCCAACAACTTGATAACCCTGTCGCAAAAGCTCAAGGGTTATTTCTGCACCAATTCCACGCGACGCGCCAGTGATCATCACCAGATTCATATTCGCTTCCTTTTGCCTGTTCTTGTTATCGGCATCGTTGATACTATGTTAAAGACTCGGGGTACTTTATATGGTGCTACAGCTGAAGACAATCGCTCATGCAGTATAACCTCTGTGATCGAAGGATCTTCCACTATCACATCAGCCTCCAACATATTCCCAAGTACCGAACTTTTTATCCCGCGAACAACGGCATCTGTCACCCCCGGAATCAGCCTTATCACGTCTTCCACTTCAACGACTGACACATTGTAGCCACCAACAACTACCACATCACCAGAACGACCGATAAGGCGTATTTTCACTGGGTCGTTCTGCACCACTTCAACGATATCTCCCGTGCTTCTCCATTCACCTTCAGCATCATTCCACACGCACAATTCATGCTCGCTAACTTTTACTCTCTCAGATAAGTTAGCAGGAAGTGTGAACACATCAGTGTTAGATGTTAGGAGGGTCCCCGATTCTGTTGTTGCGTATATATTACGCAACGTTGCATTCGGAAACAGCATTCCTAATCGTCGAAGCAGAGTTCTATCAAGTCTCTCACCTCCGGATGTGACTCTCTTGACCTTTGAATGGCATGCTGTAGCCGGGAACCGCGTACGGTAAAACGTTGGTGTTGCAGAGATACAATGAATTTCCCGAGCTTCAATTACTTGTCCTAGAGTGTTCACATCCAGATTGAAACAAGGTATCAAAGTGCCGTTTGTCGCAACCGCCTGAAGCATGACCTGAACCCCGGCTATGTGCGAGGGATGAAATGCGAGCGCCCAGTTGAGAAAGTGATATTTCTCATCGAAACGCACGCTGCGCATTAGTTTACCAACTGGCTGAGTTATGCGCTTAGGTATTCCAGTCGTACCTGATGTGAGAAACGTAATCGAGCCGCCAGTTTCCTCATGATACTTAGCAATGAGAGTGTCTGCATTAACCGTGATTCCAACGAGAACAGATCTCTCATTCATTTCTTGTGATGTGATCCCTAATCCCAATATTTCTTCTTCACTCCACTCGGGATCGCAGAGTATCACATTTTCGCCGTAGACGGCCGCTGCGATAATCGCCACAAGTATATCGAAGGTATCATAAGAACGGACAACACGTGGAATAATCAGCTCTTCGCTCAGGATCTGGAAGAGCTCTCTATAGGTGACACGACGACCTGTTTGATCATCAATATGTACATATCTTGATATACTCATATACCAAGATGCTGTCTAACTTCACCAATTGTCTCGAGAACGCCCAATGCAAATACGTCTACACCATATTGACGTTCAACCTTTACTACGAATTCTGCAAGATCAAGAGAATCGAACCCAATATCACCGCGCAGTTTCATTTCATCTGTTAGCGCATTAAGATGCACGAGACCACGCTTTGAGCGTATGGTATTGACAAGTTCAAGCAGAGTCACGATGATTGCCTCTATAATGTTGATAATACTCCCGTGCTGTGGTAAATCCGCATCCAGCACGAATAATTGCCTTTATGTGTTGCTCATGAAGTCGAAGTCCCGCTGGACCCAGGTTTCTAAGTTTCAACCATCTGCGCAACCTGCCCGAGATAAGCGATTTGTTTGCTCCATATAATTCATCTTTTGCCTCTCCACTCTCATCCACTATTTCATTTGGGTGGAACAGGAATGTAAGCACGGTCCCGTAATATCTGGACTCTGTAAGAAGCATAGAACGTAATAGCCTGCTCAGCAAAGGAAACATCCTCATTGTTGTGCCAATATACGGCATAATTAAAGCTGACACAGGAATTTCCAACAAATCCAGATTGCCAGGCTTTGATAAGTTATTATCGCTTACAAAGTACGGCCTTCTTTCAGCTCGCAACCACTTCATTTTCTCCTCATTTCCTGTGGAGAAGAAAAAGTCGAATCTTTGAGGTGATACGGAGCTGTCAATGTGAAACCCAGCTTCGACAAGCGCTCTAGGCGTATGTCTATTTGTTCTCAAGGCTGGAGCGCGGAAAGAAATCACTTCTTGACCAGACAGATCCTCGAGCAACGATTTGGACCTCTTCAACTCATTGACCTGCCAATCGAAGGGATGAAGATCGAAGCTGTCTTCAAGACGATGTGACCAGCCGTGGCTACCAATTTCATGACCCTGATCAGCAGCGATACGAACAACATCTGGATAGATGGAAGCGATGTCACCGGTGATGAAAAACGTAGTTTTTATACCATACCTTTTATACATCTCCAATAACGAAGGCATTGCTGCTTCCAACACCCTTTTTCCAGTGGCATTTCGCATCCCGCCGTGATAGATGGATGTCAACTCCACATCATTCGTCAGAATACACGTTGAAAGCATCTTACTCCTTCTCATATGTTCTAACGACAATGGCTGGATTACCTTGAATAATTGCATGAGAAGGATATTTACCTGCGGCGACTGAACCTGCCGTAAGTATTGACCCTTCTCCAATCGTTGTATCCGGCAATACGATGCTGTTAATTGCAAGCCATGCATGTTTTTTTACAACAATTGCCGCCACATAAGAGAGCAGCACTCCCTCGAAATACTCTGGCGATCTACTATGTGCCAGGAGATGATTACCACCTGCGATCATCGCATAGTCTTCAATCGTTATGTATTCAGGATATGCCGCATCGAATATACAATACAGACCAATGAATACTCCCCTCCCGATGTTTGTACCGCGCTTTCTGAAACACCATACTCTCACAGAATTAATCGGAAAGAAATAGGCTGATATCTGTAGAATGTAGTTTCGTACCTTCCGCAGAACAAAGCACATCGGATTAGTGCCACGCAACTCACTGGCTTCTCGAATGGATTTTCCAACATTCTTCACTCCATAATGCGGTAACCGCTTAGAACTGGGGTATTTGCTGTTTGTGCCTATTTCCATTGCCTCACCACCTGTTCAATTGCATTAACCATCACTGCGTTCACGTCTACCATTTCAACGAGCATCCTTCGTCTGCGTTCTTGCCATATGCTTTCTCGTTGGGGCATGTTTAATGTATCACGCACTGCCTGTATCATTCTTCTTGCGTCCGCAGGTTTAAATCCGTATGTCAGCTGATATACATCCTCCAACTCATCAAGATAGCCAATTCTCCGCACAAAATCATTAATACGAAATGACGGCACTCCGAGCACAGCAGCTTCGCAAGCCATAGTCTGACTATCGCCAATATACATCGAAGCATACGCCATTACATCATGAAGCCTGCATGCAGGAAGCTTGATTTGATATGATTTGAGACTATCTGGCAATTCGATTTCCGCGCTGATCCAAACCCTCACGTTACTTTGCAACACTGCAATCAATTCAAGACACGATTTCTCGGTCAGTCCACGAACCGACACATCATGGTAAGCCCCAAGAGCAGATAATCTTATCAAGGCGTAAGGATCATTGCCTGCGTACTCACTTGCCAGAGATCGATCAGGCCGAAATACATTTGGGTGAAGATAGGCGAGTTCATGATATCCTTTATAAAATGTCGTCTTGCGATTCCACCGACCCATTCTGCACGACTGCGGTGCTACTATGGCTGTAGCTAGCGGATATGCCAACCAACTGAATTCGGGGACTACATCGTAGTCGTCTTCATTAAAAACCACCGAGGGAATTCGAAGTAAACGGCCAACGTGGGTAATTTCAACCGACGTACCAATCAGAACATCTGGTTTGACAGCCCTTACGATTGCGAATATATTTCTATCTTTTTCGAGCATGCTTACAAGTATTCCAATTTTACCCCTTCCACGCTGTTTAGGATATACATTGGTGTATTCATAGCCAGATGACAGGAGAAGCTCTTCCAACACATCCTTGTGTTTACATGCTATAACTATCTCCACTCCTTGTGATGTCAATTTCGACAGCACATTCTTGAACAAGTAATAATGAGCCGGATGACCTAAGTACACGAATACTTTCATTTTGCAGCTATGACCGTAATTCTGATTGTGGTAGCTGATTACTGCGATATACCGACATCGCTTAAGGCATGCCTAATGTTGTGATTCTACTCCGAGTGTTTCCTGTCTGACACTGCAAGCGCCACCGCCATCCATGCCTGACTCCAACGCATGTAGGGTATGCGGATGCTATGGCGTTGATAGTGTTGATGATGGAAAAAGCCGCGGGAGTCGTACATGTTGCGCTGCGTCCATTCGGCGATGACTGGCGCGAATGAACGGTACGCATCGAACATGGCGAAGGTGATGATACCCTGCGCCTGATTGTGTATCTCCACAGGCCATTGCTTCGGCACACGCCACAGCGAACGGCCATCGTCCAGAAATTGTGTATGACGATAGTAATCCAAACCCTTGCGCACCGCCTGCTCCCACGCGGGGGGACGCTCTCCTGTTACCCGCATGATCTCCTCGATGGACTCGATCACATAGCCCTGATGAAAATCGATCTGCGCGCGCTCCTTCCCTGTCTCTATATCCATGCTGTAATTCCAGCATCCGTCATCCTTCTGTCGCGCAACGACAAAATCCACCGCCCTCCGTACCAACATCCGCACTCTATCCCTCCCCTCCGTGCCCTCTGTGTTTCCACATTTCGCCAGAATCTCCGCGCCCAACAACGACGCATTATAGCACGCATCCTTCATCACGGGAGTATAGGAAAAACAGATGCCGCATTCATCCTCGTGACGCTCGACATGCTGCAATACGAAATCCGCTGCGCCGCGCAACAGTGGCAGCACCTCGGGATCGGTGGTGGCGCGCCAGTACTCGAACAGTCCCTTTACCACAAAGCCCGTGGCCACCACGGAGGGCATGTACGCCGGGAGATATTTGACCGGCGAGGCCCAGGGAAAATTGTACCCCCAGCAGTATTCACTGTAACCGCTGGAGGGATGCTCCCTCAACCAGGTGAACAGCGCCCGCATTCTCTCGAGATATTCCGGTCGCGGATCACGCTGATACAGCAGACTGTATGCGCGAAGAAACAACCCGATCGCCTTCGGATTGCGTTCTTTTCTTATCCCGAGCAGTGGACGAATATTGATTGGATTCCGCTTCTGGAACTGAATCGCCAGCACCGGACCCCATTTCCCAAACCAATGAAATGGTATCCACGAGTTCAGAGTATCGTAGGGATCATAGCCAGCGAAGTCCTCCGCTTCGGCGTAATGCAGTAAAGTCTGTAGTATATCGCTATGCAATGTTGAAAATACTTTGATGACACTACATTTTATAAACCACAGTCTCTCATGTTCCTTCGTCACACCCGGGAGAATGAAAATGCTGCGGTGATTGGATTATTCGGATGCGACACGGTTTTAAAACCACGGATTTCACAGATTTCACCCTGATTATCACAGATTATTCGTGGAAGTCTGCAAGGATCCGAGCAATTTGACGCCGCAGTAGAAATCCAACGACCGCTGTCGAAAGTGACGCGAAACACGCGTCGATTGACTGCGAGGGCAGCGGGGGTACAGGTTGGCTCAAGGCGATTACCGTCAAACTTTACTCTTTACTCTTCACTCTTTACTCAACTCATCACCGCGCAAATGAGCATAATGCCGGCAACGAGACAATTTTCAGAGCAGATTACCCGGATATATTCGGATTTTCACAGATACCCACGATTAATCTGTGATATCTGTGGTTTTTCCCCTCTGTCACATCCACTCCCACAATCATCATAGCACCCGCACCATTCGGCCATTTTTACATACGACATGCTCTCTCTCTGCATCCGAATCGCTTGACTATAAACCAGTCATGCACTGATTCTCTCGATCCAGTTCACCCTTGTTGATCAACGTCATCTGCACGAGGAGTGGGGATACTCCGTAATACTCGGAAACCTCCGATATATCGTCATCATTGGGCTGTGAACCCTGAAAGCGCTCCATTAGACCATCGAACGGGCAGAGAAATTCCTGTGCAAAGGCCCGCTGGAATTGTTGCCTTGCGGTTCTGACCGTTGTCGCCGGGATCAAGCGCCCGATATTCAAATGCGAGAGGTGGTCTCCCAGCAATCTGCAGCATGCGAAACGTCTGCTACTTGGCCACGAACTCGTGAAATACATATTGAAATATTCGCCTTCACCTCTGCGAAGCGCCATCGGTAGGGACACGGCGGCCTTTGTCCTGTCGGAAAAAACACGGGTATTCATGGAAAGTATTTCAGCAAGCGATTGATCCGAAATCGGCTGTGTGCCCAAGCCCCATTCCGAACGAGCGGTTTTGGCCAGTTCAGCAGCCTGCCGCCAAGGCCTTGCCAAAGGATCGAAGTTCACTTTGTTGCTCAATACCGGCATCGTAGCAGGGAATCCACCAACATGTGTACCGGTGGTATCCTCCGACAGGACAAGAATCTGATTCAGTATGTCCTGCGTCTGGTGACGACCGTATGCCGCAACTTCTTCGAGAGAGCCGACACCCAAAGCATTCACATGAGAGAGCAGCATGTCAATCATTTCCGGAGGCGCCATGTCCGGATCGTAACCACACATAGCTTCAAGCTTGCGCCACTGCGTCATTTCAGCATCGGCACGTTCCTCTCGCACCTCGGACCACAATTCATAGAGATTCATTCCCTCCATTCCAAAATCGTGCATCCTCGAGAGTACACCGTCGACGAACGAATCCACTTTCAGCTCGTATTCGATGACCGGGATGCGCTCCCGGAGGCCTCGCAGGTATCGAACGGACTCGCATCCCGACACTGCACCAGGGGCTGAGGCCTCCACCTCCAACGACGCGCCATCGCTGGTAAACAGCACGTCCGGCCAGACGTAGCCACCGCCCGCCGCCGCCATGCAGTGCGCAATACGCCAATCCACGTCGTTGTTCGATCCCTCGAACGCCGGTTCGTGGCGTAAACGCCACCAATTGGCCGCAAACCACTGTGCAAGCTGGTAACCGCTGCCTCGCATGTGCTTTCGCACCGTCCTCGCGGTGAGATCCTCTAGTTGCGTCAGCCATTCGTCGCCGACCGATACACCGATCTCCGCGTAGAAAGCACGGTCCTCCTCACTCCCGTCTTCACGCCCGAGCCATGAGCATTCGATGTGAAATTCAGTGTTCAACTACGTTCTCCCAATGATGCAAAACGATTCCTCGAAATGGATCTTTTTCCTGAAGCGGATATCCGTGATAGGTACCCGTTCCCGCATTTTCCAACTGCGCCTCCATTGCAACGCCGTCAGAGGTGACGGCCCAAATATTCTGGGGATATCCCTGCCGCATCTGCTCACTCACAAGGCCACGACGCACTCCCTCTCTCAAGAGGCGCAGCGCTGTCGCTCTGTCAAAAATACCCACACCATCACAGAGAGTCTTATCCGGTCTTGGACTCGCGGGAGGTGTCAATCCGAAATCGCCCGGATTCTTTTTGTGTTCAGGATTACCGCCGTATTCGACAGACTGACTCCAGCGCGACAAATCCGCTTCGACAGGTCTCGTGGAGATCGCCCGCTTGGGATTATAGCTTTTTCTTTTCGAGATCATCGGTTTGAATCGTACATTGGAACCTGTTGTGAACCATTTCCATCGGACGGATGCCCGTGTGCAACATAGCACTGGATGAACATCATTGCAATTACTCAGTGCCGCATTCCAGCGTTGACAGGTGACACCTTTTCGATGTACTGTGCCGCGTTAATCCGGCGTTGGATATTGAAGGTCACCCATGTACTCCCGACAATCTGCTCTGATAATTGTCTCGCTGCCTGCATCATGCTTATCTGCGCGGTGATGCGTTGGGTAAAGAGTGAAGAGTAAAGAGTAAAGTTTGACGATAATCGCCAGGAGCGAACCCGTACCCCTGCCGCCCCCGCAGGCAATGTCCGCCGAATCGTAACACTGCTGTCAGCGGGCGTTGAATTGCTTCATCTACGACGATTCGCTCGGCACCTCGCCGACTTCCACGATCCATCTGTGCTAATCTGTGTGAAATC
>Ga0208462_1000079_pt1 | contig 130154 bp, 129 predicted proteins | sample AD_SCU001_MetaG_FD_184452 | JGI IMG/M metagenome (GOLD analysis project Ga0208462, IMG submission 184452) | Active sludge microbial communities of municipal wastewater-treating anaerobic digesters from China - AD_SCU001_MetaG (SPAdes) (version 2) | ecosystem: Engineered > Bioreactor >...
CTTGCTAACCTTCAACGTCTCTGCAATCTCGGCATCAGGTTTCCCTTCGTCTGCCAAAAGCAGGATCCTGGCCCGAGTTAGACTTCTTGCAGAAGATCTGCCTCGACGAAGATATTGATTCAGTTCCGCTAGCTCATCATCCTTGAGTCTAACCGAGTATAACATTTTCCTAGACACAATCTTTATTGTATGGTGAGTAATAAAATTTATAACTTTCGTTCCGGAGTACTAGATCCCGTTTTTTTCGAGTTTTTTGGCGTTTTGGCCCATCTTCAAATCTTAAATCTTCATAACTATTGTGAAATCGTCTCAAACAGATATAAATCGCCCAGGAGGAGTCTTGGTTGAGGAGGCAAAAAAGAGATGGTAACGTCGTCCAGCAAGGACAAGGTATTCGAAGCGATCGAATCGAAGGGCGTTAAGTTCGTCAGATTGTGGTTCACAGACATCCTCGGCCTGCCGAAGAGCTTTGCCATATCCCCATCGGAGCTGGAGGGGGCCTTTGAGGAGGGGATGGGCTTCGACGGCTCCTCGATCCAGGGGTTCGCCCGGATCGAGGAGAGCGACATGGTGGCGAAGCCCGACCCCGAGACCTTCGCGATCCTCCCGTGGAGGGCGAAGGAGGGGCAGAACGTCGGCCGGATGTTCTGCGACATCCTGGAGCCGAGCGGCCGCCCCTACGCCGGCGACCCGAGGTACGCCCTCAAGAGGAACCTCGCGGCTCTGAAGGAGATGGGCTACGACTACTACGTCGGGCCGGAGCTGGAGTACTTCTACTTCAAGGACGATAAGGGGACGGAGATCCTGGACAAGGGCGGCTACTTCGACGCCATGACGACGATGGACGCCGCGAGCAACCTCCGGCGGGACACGATCCTGACCCTGGAGTCGATGGGGATCAACGTCGAGTACAGCCACCACGAGGTGGCCCCGTCCCAGCACGAGATCGACCTCCGGTATCAGGAGGCTCTAAAGATGGCGGACATCGTCATGACCTACCGGATCGTCGTCAAGGAGATCGCCCAGCAGCACGGCTACTATGCCACCTTCATGCCGAAGCCGATCTTCGGGGAGAACGGGACGGGGATGCACGTCCACCAATCGATCTTCAAGGGCGATAGGAACGCCTTCTTCGACGCCGGAGACGCGTATAACCTCTCGGACTTCGGGAAGCACTACATAGCCGGCCTCCTCAAGAACGCGCCCATGATCACCGCCGTCACAAACCAGTGGGTGAACTCCTACAAGAGGCTCGTCCCCGGATACGAGGCCCCCGTCTACATATCCTGGGCGAGGAGGAACAGATCGGCCCTCGTCCGGATGCCGATGTACAAGCCCGGAAAGGAGAACGCCACCAGGGTCGAGTATCGGAGCCCCGATCCGGGGGCAAACCCGTACCTCGCCTTCGCCGTGATGCTGGCGGCCGGGATGGACGGCGTCAAGAACAAGTACGAACTCCCCGAGCCGGTGGAGCGGGACATCTTCAAGATGACGGAGGCGGAGAAGGAGAAGGCGGGGATCAGGTCCCTCCCGGGAAGCCTCATCGAGGCCCTGATGCTGACGGAGAAGAGCGGCCTTGTAAGAGGGGCCCTCGGCGACCACATCTTCACGAACTTCATCGCCTCGAAGAAGGTCGAGTGGGACGAGTTCAGAACCGACGTCAGCAGGTGGGAGATCGAAAAGTATCTGCCACTGCTCTGAGCCTGCCCCTGCAGGCAGCCCCCGGAGGGCCGCTTCTAGGCCCTCCCAGGGGAGTGCCGATCGGATCTAGGATGAGATGTGACGAGACGATCTGGGCGCGCCCCCACCCTTCCATCACAACGAGTGGTGATATCCACCCTTTGGGGCGCGCCTCGATCGAACCCTGGCCGCCCTCCCGTTGATCAACTTTTTTTGTAGCTCATCTCCGGAGGGCGGAGGTTTCCGCCCTCAGGGGTGTTGTGGTTCCTCTCACCATGATGCTTCGGCTTCAAAGCTCATCATTATATGAATTCAGGGTTAAGAATTCTTCATATTGATTATGATAATAGCATATATTACCACAAATACGCTTATAAAATGAGCAGCTTTCTCCAGATCATGGATCTGCCCATGCGAAGACTCTTGGCCTCATCGGCGCTTTTGGGGATCATCGGGATCGCCTCGGCGGAGCCGGGGGTGAACCCCGCCGACAATGCCTGGGTCCTCTTCAGCGCCGCCCTCGTCCTGCTCATGATCCCCGGGGTGGGGCTCTTCCCCGGCGACGATCCGGTCGATCATCCCATATCTGCGATGCTGGCCTTCGTCGCCGGGGGGCTCTCGGCGGTGGCGGCGGTTGGGGCGAAGGTGTCCCCCCTTCCGATGCATATCGACGGCCCTGGGGGTGGTCGCCCTCCTGGATCTGGCCCTCTACTTCGCCCTGGGGCCTGGGAGCCTCTTTGCGGTCCTGGGGATCGGCGGTCTGGAGAGGTAGGTGGCGTACCCGATCGTCCTTTGGACCATAGGGTTCGGGGGGCATCTGATGGCCTCGGCCCTTCGGGCTGATCTACGGCTTTTAGACCTCCACCTTCGCCACCATATTCGCCCCGATCTCTCTCGCCATCTCTGTCACCATCTCTTTCACCATTTTGCTGCCTTCTCTGCCGGCATCTTCGGATCTCTCAAAAGGTGGCCTCGACGCCCCCGCTCCCTTCATAATTGTTATGAACCTTTCTCAAACCTTCTCAAATACCTATAATACGTTTATTAAGCCTACCTTCAGGCTGCACACCATCGAATCGAGAAGGATCGGGCTGATGGATGGAGTTTTGGATCATTATGCCAAGGATCAGAAGAAGACGAAGAGAGCTGTACAATAAGGAGATCTGTGCCTGCTCCATCTTCGGGGCTATGAACCGGGATGGTGACCGGTTCACCGGGGAGGGCGTCATGAAGGCGATAGCCAACATGCACGTCCGGGGCAACGGCCTCGGCGGAGGGTTTGCAGCCTACGGGATCTACCCGGAGCACCGGGACTGCTACGCCTTCCACCTGATGTTCACCGGTCCGAGCCTCCAGGCGAAGCAGGCAGCCAAAAGGGAACTGGAGGCCTTCCTCTCCCGCCGCTTCGACGTCTTCTTCGACGAGGAGATCCCCACCGACGAGGCCGTCCCCGTGAAGGATCCGCCTCTGGTCTGGAGGTACTTCGTCCTCCCCCGGATAGACCCCGTCTCCGAGGAGTCGGAGGGGGATTACATCGTCAGGTCGATCATGGAGGTGAACGCCAAAATCGAGAACGCCTACGTCTTCAGCTCCGGCAAGAACATGGGCTGCTTCAAGGGGGTCGGCTACCCCGAGGAGATCGGCGAGTACTTCATGCTCGATCGGACGTATCGGGCCCACACCTGGACCGTCCACGGGAGGTTTCCGACGAACACCCAGGCCTGGTGGGGAGGCGCCCACCCCTTCAGCCTCCTGGACACGACGATCGTCCACAACGGCGAGATCTCCTCCTACGGCACCAACCGCTGGTACCTGGAGATGTACGGCTACGCCTGCACCCTCCAGACCGACACCGAGGTGATCGCCTACGCCGCCGACCTCCTGATGAGGCGGCAGAGGCTGCCGATCGAGGTGGTCGCCAAGATCCTCGCCCCGCCGATCTGGAACGCCATCGACAGGATGCCCGAGAGGGAGAGGAGGCTCTTCACCACCCTCCGGATGGTCTACGGGCCGCTCCTGATGAACGGCCCCTTCGCCGTCATCATAGGCCAGACCGGCCGGATGATCGGCCTCACGGACCGGATAAGGCTGCGGCCCCTCACGGCCGCCACGAATGGGGAGATGTTCTACATCTCCAGCGAGGAAGCGTCTATCAGACTGATATCGCCCCACCTCGACCGAGTCTGGACCCCCAACGGGGGAGAGCCGGTCGTCGGCGAGCTCTATAGCATGAGAAAGGATCAGCTATGAAATCTTTCGTCTTTCCCGAGTTCCAGGTCATCAGGGACGAGGAGAAGTGCGGCCAGTGCAGGGGATGCGAGAGGCAGTGCGCCTTCGGGACCCACACCTACGACCCGGCAGCCGACCGCCTCGTCTCCGACGACCACAAGTGCGTCGGATGCCAGAGGTGCGTCGTCTTCTGCCCCAAGAACGCGATAATGGTCCGGCCGTCCCCTTCGTTCTACCGGCCGAACGCCTCCTGGTCTCGCGAGAAGATCGAGGATCTCAAGAGGCAGGCGGAGACGGGCGGCGTCCTCCTGACGGGCTGCGGGAGCGACAAGCCCTTCCGGATCTACTGGGACCACATCGTCCTCAACGCCTCTCAGGTTACAAATCCCTCCCTGGACCCCTTGCGGGAGCCGATGGAGCTTCGGACCTTCCTCGGCCGAAAGCCGGACGTGATGGATATCTCCGCCGACTCCGGGGAGGTCGAGATCAGGACGGAGCTCTGCCCCAACCTGGTGGTGGAGACCCCCATCCTCTTCTCGGCGATGTCCTACGGGGCGATCAGCTACAACGCCTTCCGAGCCCTGGCGACGGCCGCCTCTCGGTCCAAGACCTACTTCAACACCGGCGAGGGCGGCCTACCCCGGGAGATGAGGGCGGAGTTCGGCCGGTGCGCCATCGTCCAGGTCGCCAGCGGCCGCTTCGGGATCGACGCCGAGTACCTCAACATCGCCCAGGCGGTGGAGATCAAAGTCGGTCAGGGGGCGAAGCCCGGGATCGGCGGCCACCTCCCCGGCGAGAAGGTCTCCTCCTCGGTCGCCGAGACCCGGATGATCCCCCAGGGGACCGACGCCATCTCCCCCGCCCCCCACCACGACATCTACTCGATTGAGGACCTCTCGACCCTCATCACCGCCCTCAAGGAGGCGACGAACTACGAGAAGCCGATCTCCGTCAAGATCGCGGCGGTCCACAACTTCGCCGCCATAGCCTCGGGAATTGTGCGCGCAGGCGCCGACATCATCGCCATCGACGGCCTCCGGGGCGGGACGGGGGCAGCACCCAAGGCGATCCGGGATAACGTGGGGATCCCGACGGAGCTCGCCATCTCCTCCCTCGACCGGAGGCTCCGGGAGGAGGGGATCAGGAACCGGTGCTCCATCATCTCCGCCGGCGGGATCCGGTGCAGCTCCGACGTAATAAAGGCGATCGCCCTCGGCGCCGACGCCGTCTACATAGGGTCGGCGGCCCTGATCGCCATGGGATGCACCCTCTGCCAGAAGTGCTACACCGGAAAGTGCAACTGGGGGATATGCACCCAGGACCCCCGCCTCTCCGGGAGGCTGAACGTGGAGATCGCCTCTCAGAGGCTCAGTAACCTCATCTCCGCCTGGTCCCACGAGATCCGGGAGATGCTGGGTGGGATGGGGATCAACGCCCTCGAGAGCCTCCGGGGGAACAGAGACCACCTCCGGGGCGTCGGCCTCTGCGAATGGGAGCTGGACGTCCTGGGGATCAAGGGCGCGGGAGAGTGATGAAGATGGCCAGAGCGATACTATCAGGACCTTTGACGAATTCGGATCAAGCGGGTGAAGAGATGATGGCAGCTCAGATCGACGCCGCCGACGTGGAGACGAAAGAACTGAACGACCGGCTGAGAGAGCTCCTCCTCTCCGGCGCCAAGAGGGTCAGCATCAGGAACGTCTGCGGCCAGCGGTACATCGGGACCCGGCTCTACACCCCCCAAGGTCTGAGGATGGATATCGAGGTCTTCGGGACGGCGGGAAACGACCTGGCCGCCTTCCTCTACGGCCATCGGATCGCCGTCCACGGGAACGCCCAGGACGGGGTCGGAAACACCATGGACGCCGGCGAGGTGGTCGTGCGGGGCAGGGCCGGAGACGTCCTAGGCTTCTCGATGCGGGGCGGCGAGATCTACGTCCGGGACGGATGCGGCTACCGGGCCGCCCTCCACATGAAGGAGTACCAGGGGAAGAGGCCCGTCCTCGTCATCGGCGGGAGGTCCCAGGACTTCCTCGGCGAGTACATGGCCGGCGGGGTCGTCATCGTCCTGGACCTCGCGGGCGAACGCCACGACGCCCACTTCATAGGCACCGGGATGCACGGGGGCGTCATCTACCTCCGGGGCTCCGTCGAGCAGTCCCAGGTCGGAGACCAGGTGGAGATATCGCCGGTGGACGAAGCCGACCGGGCGGTCCTCGCCGAGTACGTCACCCGGTTCATGGAGCGCTTCCCCGAGACGGAGATGACCAAAGAGGAGATACTGGCCTCGGGGTTCGTCAGGCTCACCCCCCGGTCGAGGAGGCCCTACGGGAACCTCTATGCCTACTGAACGTTGCATAGTATTGTCGGATGTAAATCGACTGCTTCGAGGATCGAGATGACCAAGGTGCTTGTTCCAACGGTCTGCCCCTATTGCGGTGCAGGCTGCGGTTTTTTCGTTTCGGTGGAGCGGGGCAAAGCCGTCGGGATGGAGTACATGCCGGGCCATCCCGTCAGCGAGGGGGCCCTCTGCTCCAAGGGGAATGCTGCCCTGGAGTTCCTCCGCCATCAGGATCGGCTCACCACCCCCCTGAGGAGGAGGGGGGAGGGGTTCGCCAGGATCTCCTGGGAGGAGGCCCTCGGCCTCATCGCCCGGGGGCTCGGCGACGTCATCAGGAGGGACGGCCCCGGCGGGGTCGCCTTCCTCGCCTCCTCCAAATGCACCAACGAGGAGAACTACCTGATCGAGAAGCTGGCCCGCCTCCTCGGGACTCCCCACGTCGACAACTGCGCTCGGCTCTGTCATGCTCCCTCGGTGGTGGGTCTGAACCGGACCCTGGGGGCGGCGGGGATGACCAACCCCATACCGGACATTGCGAGCTCCAGGTGCATATTCATAATAGGGTCGAACCTGGCGGAGAACCATCCCGTAATAGCCCGCTGGGTCCACCGGGCCCACGACGACGGTGCGGTGGTGATAGTCGCCGATCCAAGGGAGACTCACACCTCCTGGGTGGCGGACCTCTTCCTCCAGCTGACGCCGGGGACGGATGTCGCCCTCCTCTCCGGCATGGCCCACGTCATCATAAAGGAGGGGCTCATCGACGGAGATTACATCGCCAGGAATACCAGCGGCTTCGAGGCCTTGAGGGAATCGGTCAAGGATTCCTCTCCTGAGAGGATCTCTGAGATCACCGGCGTCTCCCCCGACGACATCGTCCGGGCGGCGAGGGCCTACGCTTCGTCCCCCGCCTCCTCGATCCTCTACTCCATGGGCATCACCCAGCACAGCACGGGGACGGATAACGTCCAGGCCATCTCCAACCTCGCCCTCATCACTGGCCACCTGGGACGGCCCGGGACGGGGGTGATGCCTCTGCGGGGCCAGAACAACGTCCAGGGCGCCTGCGACATGGGGGCCCTCGCCGAGTTTTATCCCGGATACCGGAGGGCGGACGATCCTGAGACGATCGGATACTTCTCTTCGGCCTGGGGGGTGCCGGCTCTGCCGAAGGGCCCTGGCCTCACCGCTGCGGAGATGATCGGGGCCGCCGCCTCCGGGGATATCAGGGCGATGTACATCGTGGGGGAGGATCCGGCCAACTCCGATCCCTCCAGCCAGAACGTCCACAGGGCTCTCGAAGGTCTCGATCTCCTGGTGGTCCAGGACATATTCATGACCGCAACGGCCAAGCTCGCCGACGTCGTCCTCCCGGGGGCGGCCTGGGCGGAGAAGGAGGGGAGCTTCACCAATACGGAGCGGCGGGTCCAGTGGAGCTCTAAGGCCATCGACCCCCCGGGATCGGCCCTCTCCGACCTCGAGACCCTCTGCATGGTCGGTCGCGCCCTCGGCCTCGAGTTCGCCTATCCCGACGCCGCCTCGGTCCTGGAGGAGATAAATAGGACCGTCCCTTCGTACGCCGGGATAACAAGGGATCGGCTCAGAGAATCGAGCCTGATCTGGCCGTGCCCCACCACCGACCATCCCGGAACCCCCATCCTCCACTCCGCCGGGTTCAAGCTCGCCGGCGGCCGCGCCTCCATCGTCCCCGTCTCCTATCGGCCTGCGGCAGAGGGGGCGAGCTGGGACTACCCCTTCATCCTGACCACCGGCCGCGTCGCCGTCCACCACAATGCGGGCTCGATGACCCGGAGGAGCCCGTCCCTCCTCCGGCGGGAGCCAGATCTCTACGTGGAGATCAACACCGCCGACGCCCTGCGGCTCAGGGTGGCTGATGGCGACGAGGTGATGGTGACCACTCCCCGGGGGGAGACGGAGGCCTATGCCCGCCTCACGGAGGGGGTGAAAACTGGGGTGGTCTTCATGCCCTTCCACTTCCCCGGGACGAACCTCCTCACCACGGAGGCCACCGACCCCGAGGCCAGGATCCCGGAGTTCAAGGTCTCGGCCTGCAAGATCGTCCGGAGGGATTGAATGCCCGTTTACGTCGACATAAGCAGATGTATCGGATGCCGATCCTGCGAGGTGGCCTGTGAGCGGGTCCACGGAGGAAGCGGACACGTCCACGTCCATTTCGTCGGGGATTCCGCCTCAGTCCCCATATTCTGCCACCACTGTGAGGAGGCTTCCTGCACCATAGCCTGCTTCTCCGGCGCCCTTCACAAGGAGGGGGAGAGGACGGCCTTCGATGTAGAGAAGTGCACAGGATGTGGATTGTGCAGCCTGGCCTGCCCCTTTGGGGTGGTCTGGACCGACAAGATCGCCCACAAGTGCGACCTCTGCGAGGGGCGGGCCGAGCCGACCTGCGTCACCACCTGTCCCGCCAACGCCCTCTCCACCGACTTCGATCTCCTCAACCGCCGGGCTCGGGCCCGAGCAGCTCGGGCCGCCGCCCCGGGGGGTCGGAGATGATCCGAGCCGATCTAGGCCTCTGCCTGGGCTGTCTCTCCTGCTCCAACGTCTGCCCCAGCCAGAAGATCGTCAGGACCGAGACCTTCGATAAGCGGATCATCCACTGGAAGAGGTGCAGAGAGGAGTGCGACCTCTGCGTCGAGTTCTGCCCCGCCAGGGCTCTTTCCCTGGTCCCCTTCGACGAGGCCGTTGTGGAGCCCGAGGTATCCTTCGACCTCATCGCCTGCAAGATCTGCGGGTCGCGTTACGCCACCGAGGCGATGCTCCGGAGGATCGAGGCGGCCCTTTCTGCTGATTTGCAGAAGGACTCGATGGGGCTCGAATGGATCCGGATCTGCCCAACCTGCCGGCGGAAGATCGAGGCGGAGAGGGTCACCCGGGAGATGGTGCTGCGAAGGAGCAGGAAGGGACCCTGAGGGGCGGTCGCCCCCGCCATCTGGCTTTAATTATATTTTATCTAAATAATATCTGCGAATAGGTATATATGGTCGGGGCAGCCATGGGATTCCGGCGATTTCAAAACTCCGAATTAGGTTCATCAGGGGAATGAGATTTGACGATTGCAGTAGTCGATTACGGGGTGGGGAACCTCTTCAGCATCTACAACGCCCTGGAGCGGATCGAGGCCCGCCCCGAGCTGATCACCGAGCCGGAGGAGCTTACGAGGTTTGAGGGGGTCGTGGTCCCGGGGGTCGGGTCCTTTGGAAGATGCATGAGGCGGCTCTCTCGCTTCGAGGCGGCTCTCCGGGAAGCCCTGGAGGGAGGGACGCCGATCCTGGGGATCTGCGTCGGGATGCAGGTCCTCTTCGAGAGGAGCGAGGAGAGCCCCGAGGAGGGGCTCGGATGGATCGATGGCGAGGTCGTCCGCCTCCCGGATTCCGTCTTGGTTCCCCAGATGGGATGGAACACCCTCTCGATAAAGAGGGAGGTCGAGATCCTGGATGGGATCTCCGACGACGACTTCTTCTACTTCGTCCACTCCTACCACTGCGTCCCCCGGGACGGGCGGGTGGTGGCCGCCACCACCGACTACGGCCTGGAGATGGCCGCGGCGATGGCGGTGGATAACCTCTTCGCCGTCCAGTTCCACCCGGAGAAGTCGGGGGAGAAGGGGCTATCCATCCTCAAGAACTTCGGGAGGCTGGCGAGATGCTAGCGAGGAGGATAATACCCTGCCTCGACTGCGACCTCGCCGTCCCCCAGGGGAGGGTGGTGAAGGGGATCGAGTTCAAGCAGATCAGGTACGCCGGGGTCCCCTGGGAGCTCGCCACCCGGTACTACGAGGAGGGGGCAGACGAGATCGTATTCCTCGACATCACCGCCTCCTCCGAACGGCGGGAGACGATGAAGAACGTCATCAGGGCCACCGCCAAGAACGTCTTCGTCCCCCTGGCCGTCGGCGGCGGGATCAGGGCAGTCGAGGACGTCCGGGCGGTCTTCCAGGCCGGAGCCGACAAGGTCACCGTCAACACCGCCGCCCTGAAGCGCCCCGACCTCATATCCGAGATCGCCGAGGAGTACGGGAGCCAGGCCTGCGTCGTCGCCATCGACGCCAAGAGGAGGGACGGGCCGAAAGAGGGGTGGATTTCGGTCCCCACCCCGGAGGGCGAGTCCTGGTTTGAGGCCTCCTTCTATGGAGGGAGGGAGTTTTCTGGGGTAGACGCCATAGCCTGGGCGATGAAGGCCGAGAGGCTCGGCGCCGGCGAGATCCTCCTCACCAGCATGGATCGCGACGGGACCTACGACGGCTTCGATATACCCCTGACGGACGCCGTATCGAGGAGGGTCAGGATACCGGTGATCGCCTCGGGAGGATGCGGGAACCCCGACCACATCTTCGAGGTGTTCTCGAAGACGGGGGCTTCGGCAGCCCTAGCCGCCAGCATATTCCACTATGAGGAGTGGGGGGTCGACGAGGTGAAGAGGTACCTCACCGAGAGGGGGATAACGGTCCGGATTTGAGGACCCTTCGATCTCTCTGGGGGCTGGGTCGGCCCCGGCTTCCTCTTCACCGTCAGGTTTATAGACGCCGGACCGGTGTAATCTCGGGGAAGTCGGAGGTTTAGAATTGATCTCGCTGACGAAGGCGCCCTGCAACCTGGTCCTGGAGATAAAATCCTTCGCCGACAGCTTCGGCTGGACGAAGAGGTTGGAGTCGATGGGGATAAGAAAGGGACAGCGGGTCAGGAAGATCGCCTGCCAGCCCTTCGGAGGGCCGGTAGTCATCGAGATCGGCGGATGTTGCGTATCCATGGGGCGGGGGATCGCCTCCAAGATCGATGTGGAGGTGGTCTCGGAGGCTGCCGTCCAAAAAGAGCCGCCGACCGAGGCCGCGAGATAGATTATGGGGATGGACCCCGGGAATTCAGCCCGATATAAGCTCTTTTAGTTTCTGGATGCTCTCCATCGTCTGGGCCGACTCCTGCTGCTTCTCTTCTTCGAAATGCCTGATCACCTCGTCGATGGGGGTGAGGAGGGAGTAAACTTTCATAGGCCTGCCTTTGCCGCCCCTCCTCACCTCCTTCTCGCTCACCCAGCCGTTGTCGCGCAGAGCTCTCATCGCTATGCTAACCTCGGGCTGCCTGAGGTTTGAGCCCATCTCGATATCCCTGGAGGAGGCCTCCTCCACGTTGGCCAGGTAGGTTATCAGGATGGCCACGTTCCTCTGTACGCCGAGGCTCCGGAGGGTCTCTGCGAACTCGAGGTCCTTATCGTCCAGCACCTTCACCGTGCTCTCCTTCATCTTCGTCACCGGGGATTTTTTTAATTTTCAATCTAACAAAAACTTAATCATATAAATAATTTATTTCGACGGGCATTACATTAATCTTAAAACGAGGATGTACCAATGGGTCAATCGCCCGAACAGACCATCTTATGCCGTCTACAGACCTCCAAATTTTTGGATCAGCATCCTCCTCCCCTATCGGGACGGCGGCCCCCTGACCCGGATCGAGCCGGAGGTTCGGACCTTTGATCATCTCGGTCCTCCCGTCCAGGGCGAGCTGCATGGGCCCGTCGATCAGAGGGGCCGTCCAGATGGGCCGGTCCCCCATGGCCTTCTGGGGGGCTTCCGATGTCAGGAGGTGGGACGATGGAGGCCCTGATCTGGCTGAGGGGTGGGGCGTCACCATAGGGGATGAGGAAAAGAGCGGGGACCATGAGAGAAGAAGAAAAGAGCGCTGAACTGGAGAGCTTAGCAGGGTCCGCATGAGGACCCTGCTCCACCCTTTCACCGTCTTCAGCTAAAGATCGACCTGACGAATGGCTCGAATCGGAGCCGTCCGATCGGCTCAGAACCGTCTTGGTGATCTTGCGGGCCTGTGCTTCTGATAACATTCGCTGCAGTATACCGGCCTCGATCCGTCGGGCTTGAAGGGAACCTTGGTCTCCTTTCCGCAATCCGCACAGACCGCGTCGTGCATCTCTCTGGGGCCTCTGTCGAAGCCGCCTCTACGTCCTCCACGTCTATCATCCATTATATTCACGCGCCTTTTTGGTCTTCGATTCCGAAGAACCGACGGTGCTAGCGAGATCCCCAAAGAGGTCATCTGCGCAAGCTGACTTGGGTGGTTCCGCCATGAAGATATACCTGTTGGTGGATGGGACCGGTTTTCACCCCCTCCGATCCTGGATCTCCGCCTCTTGCGAATCTTCTAAATAGGCCCTCGACTCCAGAAGGTGCATATCCATGCCATCGAGCCGTTCCGCCGCTCACAACATCGCCGTTCCCCTCACCGTCGCCTCCATCCTGACCATCGCCTCCGTCATCTCAGCCCTGGCGGCGGGAGGCGTCGAGGAGCCCCCCTCCAACGAGACCCCTCCGGCTTACGGCTTCAGGGTGGTGGCAGCCTACCCCCACAACCCGGAGGCCTTCACCCAGGGGCTCGCCTTCAGAGACGGCCTCCTCTACGAGGGGACCGGCCTTTATGGGAGGTCGGAGATCCTAGAGGTGGTTCTGGAGACGGGGGAGGTGACGAGATTGAGGACTCTCCCGCCCTCCCTCTTCGGCGAGGGGATCGCCCTCATGGACGATAAGCTGGTCCAGCTCACCTGGAGGTCGAGGATAGGCCTCCTCTGGGATATCGAGAACTTCACCATCGTCGGAGCCTTCTACTATCAAACGGAGGGGTGGGGGATCACGAGCGACGGCCAAAGCCTCATCATGAGCGACGGCTCCTCAAAGCTCCGGTTCCTGGACCCCGAGACCTTCGTGGTGACGAGGTCGTTGGAGGTGAAGGCCGAGGGCCAGCCCCTGGAGAGGCTGAACGAGCTGGAGTACGTCGAGGGGCTGATCTACGCCAACGTCTGGAAGACCGACGAGATCGCCATCATATCTCCGGAGGACGGGGAGTTGGTGGGCTGGATCGACCTGGCCGGCCTCCTCTCCGAGGAGGAGAGGCAAAACGTCGGCGTCCTCAACGGGATCGCCTACGATCCCGGGTCGGAGCGCCTTTTCGTCACGGGGAAGCTCTGGCCTCGAATCTTCGAGATCGAGGTCGTCGAGCCGGTCTGATGACCGTCCCCGGAGGATTGGGGTCGATCCTGTTAAGGTAATCTTAATACCGATCAGTTCCATCTTCGGATTCGAGGTTTAAGTATGATCAAGGATCGCACCTATAGGCTCGCGGCAAGCGCCTGGCTCGCCCTGGCCGTATTCATATCGGCGGGGCTCGTCCAGGCGGTGGTATCCGATGATATAAACGCCAGCGTCGATCTTCCGGGGCCCGTCTCCCTCGGTTCCGACGTCGCCTCCGAGGCCGCTGCTGGGGCGGTGGCCATAGATACGTCTAACTTCACCGAGACCGCCGCCCAAACCGAGAACGATACCGCGGCAAACGAGACGGGACCGGCGATCGATGCCGTGGCGGCGACCTCCGTCGAAGTGGCCAACGAGACTGAGGTAGAGGCTGCCACCGCGCCCGAAGCGGATAACGCCACCGAAGAGGGTGTCGGAGGGCGGGTCCATGCCGTCTGTCTCAACGGCTGCGAATACACCACCATCCAGGCGGCCATAGCCGCCTCCGAGGATGGCGATCTGGTGGTGGTGGGGAGCGGCACTTACAACGAGAACGTCATCGTGGACAGAAGGATCGCCCTTAGAGGGGTGAACACCGGCGAGGGGGTTCCCGTGGTCAACGCTCAGGGTAACGGCAGCGCCGTAGTCCTCAGAGCTTCCGGGGTCGTCCTTGAAGGGCTCCAGATCGCCAACGCTGGCCTCTACCCCAGCGCGGGGGTCGAGGTCGTCTCCAACGACAACCTGATCGCAGGCTGCTCCATCCTGGACAGCGGATGGTGGGGCATATATCTGAAGGGCGGGAGCACCAACAACACCGTCAGGGATTGCGTCACCTCCAACAGCGGCAACGACGGGATCATGCTCTATAAGGCTCCGGGCAACACCTTGAAAGAGAACACCGTCGGAGACAGCGGAGACAACGGGATTCAGATCCTCGAATCCGACAGAAACGTCCTCGAGAGGAACGTCGTCGGCAACAGCACCAACTCGGGCGTATTCCTCGAGAAGTCGGGGAACGCCATCGTGATGGGGAATATAATCATCTACAACGGCGTGGGGATCAGGCTCCTCGGCTCCGAAAGCGGGAGGATCGGGCCCAACCTGCTGCTGAACAACACCCGGGACCTGGAATCGGCCTAGATCGGATCTGGGGTCTCCGGTCCCTACCTTTTTTCATCCTTTGAGGGCGACTTTCGCGCCTCCTCCCCGTCGGCGTCAGACGACGTCAGGGCAGATATTAGGGGCGAACCACCGTTTACGACGGGAGGACGATCAGCCTTCTAGAGTCCAAATCCGGAAAATCTGATATGGGTTGGGGGCCGGACGCCCATTGCCTTCGAAACGGATTTAACTCCAGGATGCCAGATACGATTCTGCCATGCAAGACTATTCCGTCAATCAGTTCCTGGAGATCGCCAAGACTCCGAATATCGATATCGAGGTCTGCGACGTAACCCTGAGAGACGGTGAGCAGATGCCCGGCGTCGTCTTCAGGTCCGACGAGAAGATCGAGATCGCCATCAAGCTGAACGAGGTGGGGGTGGAGATCATCGAGGCCGGCTTTCCCGTCGTCTCAGAGGCGGAGATGAGGGCGGTCCGGGACGTCTCCAACCTCGGCCTCGACTCCAAGATCTCGGTCCTATCCCGGTCTGTACCCAAAGACGTCGACGCCGCCCTCGCCTGCGACGTAGACATGGTAAGCGTCTTCATAGCCACCTCCGACCTCCACCTGAAGTACAAGCTCCACATGACCTGCGAAGAGGCGATCAAGACCGCCTTCGAGACGGTGGAGTATGCGAAAGACCACGGCCTCATCGTCCGGTTCTCGGCGGAGGATGCCACCAGGACCGACTTCAACCTTCTGAAGCGGCTCTACAAGAAGGCTGAGGAGTATCGGGCCGATTACGTCAGCATCGCCGACACCGTGGGGATCATGAACCCCAGGACCACCTTCTTTTTGGTCAGCGAGATTAAAAAGGTGGTGACGATCCCGATATGCATGCACTGCCACGACGACCTGGGGCTCGCCCTCGCCAACACCCTGGCGGCGGCGGAGGCGGGGGCGAAGCAGCTCCACACCACTGTCAACGGGATCGGCGAGCGGAGCGGAAATACCCCCCTGGAGGAGCTGATGGTCGCCCTCCGGATCCACTACGCCGTCGAGAGGTACGACACCACAAAGCTCACAGACCTCTCGAAGCTCGTCCAGAGCTGTTCGGGGGTGCTGATGCCGAAGAACAAGGCCGTCGTCGGAGAGAACGCCTTCGCCCACGAGTCGGGGATCCACGTCGCCGCCGTCCTGGAGGAGCCCCGGACCTACGAGCTCTACTCCCCCGAGATGGTGGGGTCGGCGAGGAGGATAATCATCGGAAAGCATACCGGTGCCCGGGCCCTCAAGTACATCACCAAGAAGATGGGCTACGACCTGAAGAGGGACGAGATCTGCCTCCTCGCCGAGCGGGTTAAGAGATGCAGCGAGTTCAAGCGGCCCATATCCTGCGACGAGCTCCGGAAGCTTATCCACGACCTGGACATCGAGATCGTCTACCCCGACCTCTGAGGGCGGACTTCGGCGGAGGGAATGTCCACCTACTTGGATCGTTTTTCCTTTGAAATCCCCTTCTCTCCAAGGGCACAATTTGTGGCAACGGGCTCATAGGTTGGAGTTCCTCCTTCGCCTGACAGGCGGGCTCTCCGGCCATTTGGACGTTATATCTAAAAATATTTTATGCCATTGATCTACTTTTTGGAAGACACTGAAGCAACCACCATCATAAAATAGATGGCGGAGGATCTTTAGAGCAGCCGAAGGGATCGGCTTCGTAAAAGTTGGAGGAGGCAGAGGTGAGGGTCAGGGTTCTTCTCAGGGTCTTCGGCACCCTCTTGAAGCTGCTGGGGGCGTTGATGCTCATCCCCGCCGGGGTATCGCTCCTCTACGGCGAGATCGACGGGGTGATAGCCTTCGTCATCCCCGCCATCTTCACCTTCTTCATAGGCCTTATGATGGTGATTTTTGGGGAGGAGGAGATCCTCACCAACAAGGAGGGGTTCGCCCTCGTCGCCTTCGGATGGCTGGGGGCGGCAGCCACCGGCGCCCTCCCCTACGTCCTCTTGGGTCTGAGCCCCATCGACGCCCTCTTCGAGTCGATGTCCGGCTTCACCACGACGGGGGCCTCCATCCTATCGGAGGCCGGCGCCGACGGCCTATGGACGATGAACGCCACCGCCGCCAGTTACGGCCTCGCAGCCTCCCTCGCCCATATAGCCTTCAGCAACATTAGCATGGGCCAGGCCATCGATCCTGCCAGCTTTGTGGGATCGAACATATCGGCCCTCAACGAGACGCTCCTCAACGCCACCCTCAACGGAAGCCTGGTGGGGGTCGAGGCCAACGCCAGCTCCGAACTGGCCGTGCCGACCTATCGCGGCCTTCTCTTCTGGAGGTCCTTCACCCAGTGGCTTGGTGGGATGGGTATCATCGTCCTCTTCATAGCGATCCTCCCGAACCTGGGGGTGGCGGGCCGCCAGCTCTTCAAGGCCGAGGTTCCGGGGCCGACGGAGGATCTGATCCGCCCCCGGATCAGGGAGACGGCTAAGATCCTCTGGGGGGTTTACATGGTCCTCACGGCGGCCGAGTTCCTCCTCCTGATGCTCGCCAGGATGCCGGCATACGATGCGGTATGTACCACCTTCTCCACCGTATCTACGGGCGGCTTCTCCCCCCGGGCGGATAGCATCGCCTACTACTGCGGCCCCGACTTCAACGCTCCCTTCATCGAGGCGATCATCATCGTCTTCATGTTCATCTCCGGCGCGAGCTTCGCCCTCCACTATCGGACGATGTACGTCAACAGAACGAGCCTCATCGGAGATCCGGAGTTCAGGTTCTACTCCCTTCTCGTGGGCGTCGCCATCCTCGTCGTCGTCCTCATCGGCGGGGTGGACGGGAGCTTCCTGGGGGATAGCCCTGAGGCTGAGGGGGTGGGGTTAGCAGTCCAGCGGCTGAGGACCGCCGCCTTCCAGACCGTCACGATCGTCACCACCACCGGCTTCGCCACCGCCGACTACGACCTCTGGTCAGCCCCCGCAAAGCTGATCCTCCTCTTTCTGATGTTCACCGGAGCCTGCGCCGGGTCGACCTCAGGAGGGATGAAGGTCGTCCGGATCCTCCTGACGATGAAGTACTGCCGGCGGGAGCTCTTCCGGACCCTCCACCCGAAGGCGGTGATGGCGGTGAAGCTGAAGGGAGCCCCTGTTCGGGAGGACGTCCTCCACTCGATCATGATATTCATCGCCCTTTACATCCTGATCTTCGCGATAGGCTCAGTCCTCTTCGCCTCGGTCTGTTCTTTTGGTGAGACGACGGGGTCGGAGGGGGTCGTCTGCTTCGTCTCCGGAGATGGAGATAAGGTAGTATGCTTCTGTCCCGATGGCTGGAACGGTTCTACGGAGCTCCTCGCCTCGGACCCGATGATCTCCGGGGACGTTGCCTGCTTCGTCGCCGCCGAGAACGCCACCAGGAACCTAGAGGTGGACCGAAGGCCCATCAACCTCTCGGAGGTCTACGTCAGGGAGGGGGATCTGGTCCTTTCCGGCTCTGGCTTCGGGGGCGATATGGACGTGATCAGCGCCGCCTCCGCCGTCGCATCGGCCCTGGGTAACGTCGGTCCCGCCTTCGACCGCTTCGGGCCGACGGATAACTACTCGGAGGTCCCAGGGATCGGAAAGCTGATCCTGATCGCCTGCATGTGGATAGGGAGGCTTGAGATCCTGACGGTCCTGGTCCTCCTAATCCCCGACTTCTGGAAGGACTGATCTGATGCCGGGGATTGCGTCCGACGATTGGGGGGTAGGTAATCTGGATCGTGAGATGAGGCTCGTCACCCTCGCCGATAACTCGGCGGGGCTCCGGCGCGGCGTCCTCGCCGAGCACGGCTTCTCGGCCTATCTGGAGGTCGGGGATGATAGGCTGATCTTCGATGCGGGCCAGACCGGCACCGCCGTCGACAACGCCCGGGCCCTGGGGATCGACCTCGCAGGGGTTTCAATCGCCCTAAGCCACGGCCACTACGACCACACCGGCGGCCTTCGCCGCCTCCTCGAGGCGACTGGCCCCGTCCCCGTCCGCGCCCATCCCGACGTCTTCATGTCCCGGTACTCCCGGAGGGGCGGGGCCCTGAGGCAGATCGGGATCCCCTTCCGGAGAGAGGATCTGGAGGGGATGGGCGCCCGGTTCGAGCTATCCAGGGGGGCGCAGGAGATCTTCCCCCGGGTCTGGCTCTCGGGAGAGGTCCCCCGGGCGGCGGAGTTCGAGGGGCCGAGTGAGGATCTGGTCGTCGTCTCGGAGGTGGGGGAGATCGTCGTCGATCCGATCCGGGACGACCAGGCCCTGATCGTCGTCCTGGAGAGGGGGATCTTCGTCCTCCTGGGGTGCGCCCACTCGGGGATGATCAGCACCCTGGTCCACGCGAAGAAGGTCACCGGCTGTGACAGGGTCCTGGGGGTCGCCGGGGGGACCCATCTCGGCTTCGGCGGCGGGGATAAGCTTCCAAGGACGATCGAGGCGCTCCGGGGCTTCGACCTCGAGGTCCTGGCCCCATCCCACTGCACCGGTTTTTCTGCCGCTGCAGCCCTGGCGGCGGAGTTTCCCGGCCGGTTCGTCGAGAACAGCGTGGGGACGGAGATCATCCTCGGAAGGTCCCTCCAAAAAGGGCGATGAAAGTGGGAACGGGAGTTTGGCGTAGTCGAAGGCTCAAGGTCCTGGTAAGTGGCGGGTCCTGCCTTCGGCGAAGCGGGGGCGGCCGAACCTGGGGCAGACCCCCCTCGCCACCAGAAGAGATACGCCGGGCCGTTTCATCTCCTCAGAGAGGACCCTTTCGATCAGAGCCCCATCGGCCGGCAGGTCGATCGTCCTGGGGTGGCCGATCGCCTCCAGCATCGGCGAAATATCGGGGACGCTCTGGCCTCCGGTCATCGCCGCGACGCCGTTATTGAGGAGGACGACGAGGACGTCTCTATCGTGGACGATGGAGTCGATCAGCCCCAAAAGGCCGGAGTGGGCGAGGGCGTAGTCGCCGATGAGGGCGACCCCCTTCTCGCCGAAGCCGGAGGCGACAGCCACCGAGGAGCCGAGGCCGTAGACGACGTCCACCGCCGGGGGGTCCCGGATCGCCCGGATGCTACACCCGGCATCTCCCGCCACCGGGACCGAGAGGTCTCGAACCGCCTCGTAGACCGGCCGAAAGGGGCAGTCGTCGCAGACGTTCTTTGAGGCGAGCCGGTCGTCGAACCTCTCGGGCTTTGGGGCGGAGCCAGGCCCCTCTCCCGAGGCCATCACCTCGATGGCCCTCGCCAGATCCTTCGCCTCCATCCTCCCCCAGGGGAGGTGGCCGGTCAATTTGCCGAAGATCTCCTCGCAGATCTGGAGCCTCCCCTCGATGAAGGGGGCGGGCTCCTCGACTACGAGGATCCGGTCGTGCCCTCGTACGAACCCCCGGATCGTCTCCCATGGGAGGGGATGGGAGAAGCCGACGACCAGCGTCGAAAGGCCCATCTTCAGGTCTAGGGCGATCCTCGCAGGCCGGCCGGAGGCGATGATCCCGAGCTCCCCCTCCCCCTCCCGAAGGAAGTTTAGGGATGATCCAGAGGAGGCGGCCATCATTGCCGGGAGGGCCTCGGTCCGGTGCCTCTGGTGGCGCCCCTTCGCCGTCATCTCCCAGATCGAGCGGTCGAAGGCGGCGAGCCCCCGACCCGGCCGGAAGGCCGAGATCCCCGACGAGCCGGGGAGATCTTCTTGTCTATCGATGCTCATGGGAGCAGGGAGGTTCTCGGCGCCGCCCATCGCCGCAGAGCCCCCATCGTTGCCCCTATCCTCCGAGAAGGCGAAGTCATCGGCTCCGGTCGGAGGGGAGCTTCGGGCTTCATATCCGAACTCGAAGGTCGTCCTGACGATCGCCGGGGATCGGATCGCCTCGGACAAGGCGTAGGCCTCCCGGAGGGCCGATCCGAGGAGGAAGGGGCTCGCCGGCTCCAGGACCGGGACCTCGCAGAGGGGGCCGTAGTTCCTCACGTCCATCTCCGCCTGGGATCCCCGGGGGCCCACGTCCTCCCCGGCCAGGACCACCAGCCCTGCTCCGATGGTGTGGCTCGGGGCGATGGCGAGGGGGTCGGAGAGGAGGTTGACGCCGAGGTGCTTCACCAGGACGATCGACCTCCTCCCGGAGGCGGAGCTCCCCAGGGCCACCTCCAGGGCCACCTTCTCGTTTATCGCCATCCAGGCCCCTTCGCCGAGGGCGGGCACCGCGTCGGTGATGGGGTAGCCAGGAACGTAGATCCTGACCGGGACGTTCAGCTCCTCCAGGCATCCCTTCAGGACGTCCACGGCTGCGAGACCCCTGATTCCAAAGCCATCCCCTCCGTAGATCTCTCTTTCTCCATTCATGCCGACGACTCCCGTCTCCTCAGAGGGGTCCCCCGGAGGAGAGCCCCTCTCGAACCTTCAGCCCCGCCATACCCTCCGGGATCTCTCCCTCCTCCTCATTCTCCGGGCCTCACCGACTCGACCGGCCTCCCGCAGAAGGGGATCGCCGCGAGAGCCCCTATCAGCCCCCGGCCGGCGAGGACGACCTCAGCGCCGGTCTTCCTCGCCGTCTCGATCGCGAGGTCGTAGTCGATCCGCTCGGTCCGGCAGAGGCGGGAGTACTCCATCAGGGACGAGGGGTCGAACCCCCGATAGACCGCCATCCCCGTCTCTTCGGAGACGGTGTACCGCTCCAGCAGCTCCTGGAACTCCGCCAGCATCGGATCGGCCTTCCCCGGGAGGGCGGCGAACTCCACCACCGTCGAGACGCAGTTCTGGGTCTTGGTGGGGACGGGGAAGAGCTGGACGAGGGCGTGGGAGACGTACCTCGCCTCGGGCCGATCGACCTTCGCGGCGATGTTGTGGACCAAAGACCAGGTCGCTCCTTCGGTCTTCGAGTCGGTGTCGTCGACGCCGACGGCTATCCTCTCCCTCCGGGGAAGGACGATCGTCCCCCGCCCCACCGTCCCCCCTCCGGATTCTGAAACCGTGGACCTGAGGACGTCCCCGGCCCTCGACCGCGAGACCGTCGCCCCGACGCCACCGCCCCCGAGGCCAGCGTAGGTTATCTCCACCTCGTCGCCTCCCACCAGGACAGACTCGAAGCCCGCCGACCTACGGGAGGAGGCTAGGGCGAGGTCGGCCCTACCAGCCCTCACGTGGTAGCGGAACCACTCCCCGACGGATCGGGATTCTATCACCAGGGGGCCTTTGGAGTAGTGGTGGAGGGACCAGGCCCCGCCCCCGAAGCAGGAGGACCGCTCCAGGATCTCCACCTCCTCGTCGTCGGGGCTAGCCACGGCGTGGATCTGTCTATACACCACAGCGTAGGGATCTTCAAGAGTGAGCACGTATCAACACCTCGAACCAGCGGATCGGAATCATCGGCTGAGATGTTATCGGTTCTGGTCTATAAGATCTCGGATGATGGGACGAGCGGCCTCGGGCCCCCTCCGCCCCCCTCTCTCGCCCCGGGCTTCATGTACTCCCGGAGGACGACGGTGGCGTAGGAGCCCGGCGGAAGGTCGAATTTGAGGAGGGCGGAACCCCCCTCCATCAAAGCTACCGGCTCGACCCGGAGGAGGGCGGGCCTCCGGCTCCCCGGCGAGCCGAGGTCGGGGTTCTCCTGGACCCTGAAGTCGGTCAGGTCCACTTTTTCCCTCTCCAGGACCCTCCTCTCGATCTCACCGGGGAGGCCCCCGGCAAATCCCGACCCATATCCGAAGAGGGGAAGGGTCACAAAAGCCCTCCCCCTCTCGGCGAGGCGGTTGACAGCTGAGACGTTCGACCCGTCGACGGCCTGGAGCTTATTGGGCTCGGGGAGGCCGTCCTTCGAGAAGCAGACGACGTCCCCCTCCACCGCCCGCCCCAGGGGGAGGCCGGCCCTCATCCTCTGCGAGAGCATCCTGTTGAAGAGGAGGGACTGGTAGGCGTGGACGAAGAGTCGCTTGAGGTTATCGGCGAGGACGTCGAAGGATCGAGCGAAGTCGCCCTCCTCCTGGAGGCGGGCCATCATCGCCCTCTCGTACCGGAGGCGAAGGGGGTACTCCTTCAGGGCTCGGCCGAAGTCGTGGTCTGCGAAGAGCCGTTCTCTGGCCGCCCGGGTCGATTCCGGCTCCCCGGGGAAGGGGAGGGCGAGGTAGGTCATCGCCGCCCCCTCGGGGTCGCCCCTCACCAGGGCCTCGCCGACGAGGTGGGTCACCGGCCTCACCTCCCCGAACCTCTGGACCCCGAAGTAGTTCGGCAGGCCGCCTAATGCCCCGATCTCCCCGGTGATCGCCTCCAGCCGCCGGGCCGCATCGGAGTCGTCGAGGTCGATCTCCCGGATCCGGACGGCGAATCGGTTTCCCCGGAGGTCTCCGAGGGATATGCCACGGTTCGACCTCCCCAGGACCCTGATGTTGACGCCAGGGAGGTTCGCCCGGACCAGCTCCCCCTCCTCGAGGCCGTATATGCTCATCCGCTGCCGAGTGATGGCGTTCTTGTCCTTCGTCCCCGCCCAGGAGAACCTCTTCTGGCTGATCTGGAGCTGGCGGGAGAGGTCCCTCACCAGGTGGTGGGTCTCCCAGTCGGCCTTCTCCACCTCGACGATGAGGTAGCGCCCCCCCTCGTACCTCTGATCGAGGACCAGTTCCTCGACGACGAAGTCCTGGATCTCGGACCGGAGCCTTCCACCGCATCCCGGGGAGTCGGTGGCGTATAGCTCCATCCCCAGGGACCGATCGAACTCTGAGGCCTCCATCATCCTCTATACTCCCATCATCAGACGAGCTTCAGGTCTCCGGTGATCCGATCGAGCTGGACCTCTGGGGCGGGGCCGAGGCCGAGGGCGGTGACGGTTCCGGGCGGTATCTCCGTCAGCCCCGCGTCGATGACTATGGCGGCCGCCACCCCCGCCCTCTCCGCCTCCTCCCTCAGCCTGAAGATATCCTGGAGGCTTCGCGCCTTCAGGACGATCTTCCGCTGTCCCTCCTCCTTCCAGTCCCTGACGACGCGTTTATCCGCCCGCTCCATGGCGAGGATAGCCGCGTGGGCCACCTGGACCGCCAATTTGCCGGAAGAGAGCTTCAGATCTTCCCGGACGACGATGCATTGCTTGAACTCCATGATGGCGACGGATAGGACCCCCCTAGGATAAAATAGTAGACGCCCCTCCGCCCCCCATCGGGGCGAAAGCTCCCAGGGTGATGGATGAGGCGAGGAGGTGGCTGGAAGGGCGAGAAGCTGCCCTTCCCTCAGGCCTCTCCCGTCATCACCTTGACGCAGAGGGGGCTTTTGACGATGTTTCCGAGTTTCGCCCCGATCAGGTACTCTAGGTTCTTGTCGGCGGCGATGTCCAGGATCCTCTGGGTGACGACGCCGTCGAAGATCGCCCCCGCCACGTCCCCGTTGGACTCCTTCAGCTCCTTCGCCAGATCCCTCACGGCGACCTCCCGGATCATGTTCTGGTTCCGGTCGAAGAGGCGGGCGGAGAGGGTGCCGTTGAGGGCTTCGAGGTGGGGGACGAACCACTCGCCCGCCTCCTCGGGAGCCTCCTCCTCGATGGCTACCGTCTCCGGCTCGCCCTCGAACTCCAGCTCTGGCTCCGCCTCATGGACCTGGATCTGAGGCGCCGCCTCCGGCGACCTCTCTGACCCCCGGCTGATCCTGACGGGCCGCTCCCGGATGAGGCTCTTTCTCCGGGTGGTGACGTCGCGCCGCTGCTTCTTCGATAGGGGCTTGATCTTGTAGAAGTCGAGAACCTGCTCGACGGGGATCTTCTGGCGGAGGGCCCTCACGATCTCCTTCTGGGACATATCCTCGACGCACTTTCCCTCGGGGGCCCGAGCGACGTAATCGATGTCCGCCACCTGGAGGAGCTCCTTTACGATCAGCTCTCCGCCCCGGTCTCCGTCGGTGAAGGCCGTCACCACCTTCTTGCTACAGAGCTCGGCTATGGTGGGGGGGACGTTCGTTCCGCCGACGGCGACGGCGTTCTTGATCCCGTACCGGAGGAGGTTGAGGACGTCGGCCCTCCCCTCCACCACCAGGATGGCGTCGGAGTCGAGGACGTTGGGGCCGGCGGGGAGGCGGTCCGGCCCGATGTGGGTGATCTCCTCGACCCGGACGGACTGCTTGATCTGCTCGGTGATCCCCTGGGTGTCGAGGATGTTCTCGTCGAACATCTCCATGATGATCTGCTTTGCCCTCTCCACGACGTACCTCCTCTTGGAGGCCCGGACGTCTTCGATGTTGGAGACCTTGATCCTAGCGATGCAGGGTCCTACCCTGTCGATCGTCTCGAGGGCGGAGGCGAGGATCGCCGTCTCCACCTTGTCGAAGCTGGAGGGGATCGAGATAGTACCGGTGGATTTGCCGCCGCTAGAGGCGATCTGGACGTCGATCCTGCCAATCCGGCCGGTCTTCTGGAGGTCTCGGAGGTCGAGGTCGCTTCCGAGGAGCCCCTCCGTCTGGCCGAATATGGCGCCGACGACGTCGGGCCTCTCCACGATCCCGTCTGCCGAGATCTCAGCGTGAATTACGTATTTAGTGGTATCAACATTCTGCATGGCGGACACCTCAAATTTTAAAATAGACAGATAAATACACTCGCGGCTGAGAGCAGAGCTAATGCGTCGCAATCCACAATTTCCGCTCGGAGCCGAAGAACCTCAGCATACTGTTTTTTCAGAGGATGATGGTGAAGGTGTATCTATCTAGCTATTTCAATCGGTGGGCATCAACATCATGATTTTGAGCGTCTTCTTGATGATGGAACTTCTGCGTATCGGATTCACATTGATCCTCAGGTTGGGTTTTGGGATTCCAGATGTCCCAAGCTGCTCCAGCGAGGATATATTCTCGCAATTTAATACATCACCCAGAGCCTGAAGATGGCCTTAATGATCGTCCGGCTCGCAAAGCTGGTTTGCGAGCATTACCATTGCTCAGAAATAGGACGAAGCTAGTTTAATAACTTTGTGGTGGAGGTTAAGATCGCCTCCCCACCCCCCCTCCCTCCCGTGGTGGGAGGATGAGGAGGTCGCCCCCAAACCTCAAAAACTCGACCTCATCCCCCGCCCCGGCCTCGAGAGAGGCGGGCCTGGATGCGGAGACGGTCCTGAAGCTCACCGGGTCCAGGACCTCCACAACGTCCCGGTCCTCCGCCACCACCAACGCCCTTTCGGCGGAGGATCGGTTCCCCACCACCGCGGCGTCTTCGGCCTCTTCTTCTGAAAGATAAGCCGTCGAGCCGTCCCGGAGAGATCTGCAGGCCGTCCTCCTCCCCTCAAACCCCCTCACCTCCAGGAAGGCGCCCCGAGCCCGGATCAGGTCGCCGGCCTTGAGCCGCGGAAGCCTGACGAGGATGCTCGTCCGGTAGACGCTCTTCCCATCCTTCGTCCCCGCCAGCTTGAAGGACTCCTGGATGCTTCCGCCGAACCGTTCGCGGATCGCCCTCGCAATCGCCCTCCCCTGCTGGGTTGACCCGACCACCAGGTCTACCCCGCCCTTTACGGCCTTCGTCTCTTGGATGAAGGAGAGGCGATCGCCCCTCTCAAGGCAATTATCGGTGACGGACTCGGCGATCTTCCGGCTCTCCTCCAGCTCCGCAGATCCCGGGGCACCAGCCGACCCCCTCACCTGGACCGTCGCCTCGTAGTAGTTTCCTGCCATCCTGCTGCACCTATCGCAGGTGGACCTCAGGGCTGTGGCCTTGACGGTCCGCTCCTCCGAGGCGCCAACTTCGCCGAAGGTCCCGGATAGGCGGACGGACGCCAGGTACTGGGTGGCGTTCAACTTCGATATAGAGATCTCTACCTTCGGATCTTCGACTTCCCTGTGAACCGAGACCTCGCTTGCCACGGCCTCATAGATCAGCTCCTCGACGGGGGCTCCTGGATCTCGCCAGCGTCCCTGGACCCGATGGGAGCCGCAGACGGGGCAGACCGTCACCTCCAGGTGGTCAGCAACCGCCAGGAGGGTGGACCGCTCCCGCCGGCATCGGTCGCAGAGCCCCAGGGGGGAGGGCTCGCCGCATTGGGGGCAGAGGCTCTCTTTTGTCACATCCGCACCATCTGGGCGGTGGGGACGCCGTCGATCCTGAGGACGTTTCTGCCGTCGATGCAGTTCGTCTCGATCCCGCAGGCTACGGCCCTCTCCCCCACCATGTTGGCGATCGACGCCCTCGCCAGGGCCTCCGCCACATCCCGGACCGTCGCCTCCTCCTCGCCGAAGAAGGCGGCATCCACCGTCAGGGAGAGGGCCCCCTCGTCGAAGGTCTTTCCGAGGAGCTCGCTGTCGCAGACCGCCACCATCACCTCGCCCCTGATCTTGTGAACCTTGAGGCACATAGTCTCCGTTCTCTCGTCTTCCATATCATCCCATCTCGTTCGTCCCATCTCGTATATGAATCGGCATCGTCAGGTCGGGGTGACGCCTTCAGGGGAGCTTCAAATAGCCAGACCTAGGCTCGAAGATCTCTCCGTTCGTCCGGAGCCTCTTTATGATCTCCTCGGCCTTGTTCCTCTCTATCCCGAGCTTAGTCTCGGCCCGCTCCAGGACCGCCTCTAGGGGGGCCGGGCCCTGGTGCTCCGAGGCGAGCTCCCGGACGAGGTCGATCATCAGCCTCGTCTTGTCCCGCGTGCTCTTGCTGATCCCCACTGCCAGGACGTCGGCGTCGAGGAGGCCGGTCTCGGGGTCGACCCCCACCTGCCGGAGGCAGGAGTCGACGATCCTGATCACCCGTTCGGCGTCGCCACCGGTGATCTCGTCGCTGAGCCGGAGCCTCGCGCTCGACTCGGAGAGCCTGAAGAGGGCCTCCAGCTGCCTCGCCGTCACCGGGACGGGCTTGTTGGTGTCCTGCCCCTGCTTTCGGAGGCTGACGTAGTACCCTTCCAGCCTCGCCCTCGCCTCGGGGGTGAGGACGGGGAAGACGTTCTTCCGAGCGTAGGCTATGTACTTTCGGAGGACCTCCGGCTCGATGGCAGGGCGGATCACCTCCATCACCGCCTCCAGCTCCTCCCTCGAGCGGTCCCCCCTGGAGGCGATCTCTCCGGCGTAGGTGGTCTGGCCGATGTGGTGGGCGATCATGCTGTCCCGGGCGTCGGAGGGCTCGTCGGTTAGGACGAAGATCAGGTCGAACCGCGACATCAGGGCGGGGGAGAGGTTGATCTGCTGGGCTATCCCCTCGAACTTGTCGAAGCGGCCGAACTTGGGGTTGGCGGCGGCCAGAAGCGCGCACCGCGACTTCAAAGTCGCCATCACCCCCGCCTTTGCGACGCTGATCGTCTGCTGCTCCATCGCCTCGTGGAGGGCGGATCGGTCCTCGGACCTCATCTTGTCCATCTCGTCGATGCAGGCGATACCCTTGTCGGCGAGGACGAGGGCACCGGCCTCGATCGTCCACCGGCCGTCGCCGAGCTCGTCCTTGACCGCCGTCGCGGTCAGACCAGCCGAGGTGGAGCTCTTCCCGGAGGTGTAGATCCCCCGGGGGGAGAGCTTCGATATGTACCGGAGGAGCTGGCTCTTCGCGATGCCGGGGTCGCCGACGAGGAGTATGTGGATGTCGCCTCTTATCCTCGTCCCGTCGGGGAGGCCCTTCGAGACGCCGGAGAAGAGCTGGAGCCCCAGCGCCTCCTTCACCTCCTCGTAGCCGTAGATGGAGGGGGCGATCGACCGACGGACCTTCTCGTAGATGAGGGGGTCGGAGGCGAGCTCTCTTATCAGCCGCTCGTCCTCGGCCTTGATCTCGATCTCCTCGAACTCCTGCTCCATCATCTCGACGGAGTTTCCTTCGAGGAAGAGATCGAAGTACGTCGACTTCCCGGTCTGGGTCGTCCTCTGGTACGATCGGAGGACGCCGCTTATCACGACCCGGTCGCCGGGGTAGATGATCCCGGAGAGGTCGTCCTCGAGCTGGACGTCGAGGGTCTGGGGCTGCTCGCCGCCCCGGAGCTCCTCCGGCGACTCCTGGACCCGGACGTTCTGGGCGTCGACGAACCGGGACCGGTCCAGCAAGAGCTTGAAGGGCCCCCGCCGGTCGCAGGCCTCGTTCGGGCAGTCGTAGGGCTCCTGAAACTTGGAGGTGGTCTGCTCCTTATAGAAGAGGTGGCCGCACCTCTGGCACTCGAAGGCCGCCGATAACACCTTCGGCCGCACCTCCGTGACGGTCCGGACGAGGCCCTCGAGAGCGATGAGCCGGCCGATCTGGTCGGACCGAAGCTCGCTTGTCTTAAACCTTCGCGGCAGGCCGACGATCCGGAAGTGGGCCTTCTCTAAGACGACGTCGATGGGGAGATCGATCTCCAGGAGGGCGGTCTCCGCCGCCTCCAGGAGGGGCTCGGGTTTCTCCAGAAGCTCGTCGGCGAACTCCGGGTCGTACCGGTCGACGTCGGGGAACTTGATGGAGAGGCTTCGGCGCAAGGGGTAGGAGTCGGCGAGCTCTAAAAGCTCGTCCCAGTACCTGGACCGGATGAACTCCTCCCACTTCGCAACGGGATCTTCGACCATGGATGAAGGAAGGATAAGACAGAGGGTAGTTTAAATGTATCTATCTCTGGGATAATGGGTCGGGCGACGTGATGGGTGCTGCGAGTTAGTTTTCATGGGTGGATACGATGGGGACTTGCGTATCAGCGCTCAAGTAAATGGTCGACTCTCCAGCCAGCCGAATCTTTTCTAATCTTTTTAGCCTTTTATCAAGCTTCTGAGCCTGGATATGCTCTCGTCTAGATTATCATCGTGCCTGTAGACGAAAATACGGTAACCCATGACGTCAAGTCTTTCCCTCTTATCGCGGTCGCTCTCGACAACGTAATCCAAATCATGGTCTGGCCCGGTGGTGAAGCACCTCTGCGAGGCGGGGTGGATCAGCCCCTCCCTCACCAGCTGGTCGAAGGGGTCGAAGTGGAGGTATCTCCGGTTCAGCTCGATGTAGGGTTCTTTGAAGGTTACGGTTCCCTTCTTCACATTCTCATCAACCCAGTCTCTGATGGTGGGAGTTTTGAACTTCTGGAAGGAGGTGGCGTATTTTCTATGGCCGTCACGGATCTGATCTAGAGCCTCAAGCGGGTCCAGCTTTTGCGACTGATTCGTTATTTTCCTCTCTCCTATCTTGATCCATTCGAATGATGTGATTTTTCCATTAATGCTATCTGATCATGATTTTTCCTAATGTAACGATCAATAGAGCCAGCAATAGCCATCCTAGAACTTTCTCGATCAGTACTAAAAATTTCCATCGTCCATTGGGATACCAACTTTGATGGGGCGGAGAGACGAAAACTATAGTGCTATAATAGAGAGCCTCAAACAACGAAACTTGTGTAGTTAAGTTCATCCAATGCGTTCTTATTTCGTTTATAGTCGACTTGGGAATCGACTTTGGGGGAATACATTTCAATCTCCTGAAGGAATTTATAAGCCATCTTAGGGAAATAAATGATATAATCAAATTTATAAATTTTATGCATTCGTGATGTACGCTCTTGGGCGGAATCGTCTCTTTATCTTCATCAAGGGCGTCGGATCTACCAATTCCATCTCCAATCCAATATAAAAATCCAAAAAATACGACTAATAAAAGACTAAACCCTAAGGTGTAGCCTGGACGTACCCCGTATCCGCAAGTGAGCCACGCGAAAATATCAACTAATTTAGATATGCCCCATCCTGTTTGTTCTTGTTTTACTTTCCTATAATGGAAATAGCAATCATCAGCATCGCTGAACCATCCTAGCGATTTATAGTTCTCGACCAACTTGAGATATGTATTTTCGTTATATACAAGAGATTTCCTTATCAATTCAAATTTAATCTCTAATTTAGAAAACTTTGTTCTATCAAGATTCAGTTTTTCATTGAATATTGCGCTATTAAGATAGCCATCTCCGTTGAAAACGGCAAAATTAAATATCGCGTTGCCATTAAATATAGCAGATCCAAATTCTGCATCCTCTTCGAAATAAGCCTCCCAGAAATTTGCATCTTTCGAAAAAATTGCCTTCCAAAAAAAAGCATCCGCTGCAAAATGAGTGTAAAGGAAGTTCACATTATCTCCAAATTTAGAATGACTAAAATCTGCACGCCCCTTAAATATAGAATATGTCATATTACAATGTTCCTTGAACGTTGTATTATACATATAGACAGGTTTATTGAACATCACATAATTCAAATCGACACAATCCTTTATAGTAGAATTTCTTATTATAATAGGCACATTTATAATCTTCTTTCCAGTTTCGCTTTCATCGAGATCCAATCGAGCTGAGTCCAATCGACCATCAATAATTACATGATCATAGCTGACTTCTTTCCCTTCTTCGATCCTCTTGAGCAGATCGTCCGCTGGAACTAAATTATATCCATCTTGGCCCAAAGCCGGTGCCAAAATAGAGATCAAAGCCATTGAACTTAGTAAAATAAATTTAATATAGTTCCTCTCCATGATCTGCGATCATCCCTGTAAATGCCCGTAGAGGTGGGCGTATATCGCGTCCAGCTCCGCTCGCTAGGCAGCGCGCTTTCTATCGTCCCACAGGAAAGGCACCACCTCGCCCTTACCCCTTGCGCCTCACCTTCAGCACCATCCGCTCCTTGCCCAGGACCTCGACCGTCTCACCGGCCTCGATCGCCTCCTCCGCCTCGGCGGCCCAGTACTCGCCGTTGTAGATGACATGCCCCCGGGGGTCGATCCTGTCCAGGGCCTCGGCGACCTCTCTCTCCATCATCTCGGAGTAGGGGGGCCTTCGCCGCGCCTCTGCCACCTTGTAGAGGGCGAAGACGAAGAACGCCCCGATGACGATCGTTGGGGCGACGAGGGCGACGAAGGCGTCTCGCTTGTACGAGGCGGGGGTGTACCACTCCGGCGAGCCGATGGGGACGAGGAGGATCGACCCGAGGACCATGCAGGCGAGCCCCGCCGCCCCCATCAGGCCGAAGCCGGGGCTGTTCAGCTCGACGAGGAGGAGGACGAGCCCCAGGATTATCAGGAATAGGGCCCCCAGGTTGACGGAGAAGCCGAGGCCTATGAGGCCGAGGGCGAGGGTGATCACCCCGACCAGCTCCGCCCCCAGGCCTGGGTTTGAGAGGCCGAAGATGAGGGCGTAGAGGCCGACGATGAGGAGGAGCCCCGCCAGCAGCGGATCGGAGAGGACGGCGAGAACCCTCAGGCGGAGGCCCGGCTCGAAGCGGACGATCTCGACGCCCCTGGTGGCTAGGGTCTTGTTCTTCGCTTCGTTGCCGTCGACCTCCTCCAAGAGGGCCTCGAGGCTGGGGCTGACGTGCTCGATGACGCCGTACGCCAGGGCGTCCTCGGCGTTGAGGTTGAGGTTGCTTGTGACGAACTCCCGGGCCGCCGTCGTATTCCTGCCGTTCTTCCTCGCCTTCTCCTCGGCCAGGGCCACCACAGCGTTGATCACCTTGGTGTCGTTGACCGGCTCGGTCCCCGTCGGCCCGATCGAGACCGGCTGGGCGGAACCGATGATCGTCCCCGGGACCATGGCGGCTATGTCCGAAGAGAGGAGGATGATCGTCCCCGCACTCCAGGCGGTGGCGCCGGAGGGGTAGACGTACCCGATGACGGGAAGGCTCGTCCTCTCGATGAGGCTTGTGATCTCCTTAGTCTCGGTGAGGCCGCCGCCGGGGGTGTCCAGGGTGATGACTATGCCATCGCATCCGCGCGCCTCAGCCTCGGCGATCGCCTCCCGGACGATCTCGTCGGACGCTGGGGTTATGGCGCCATCTAGGGCTACGACCATGACGCTCCCCTGGCCCGCGGCCGAGGCTGCGAGAGCGAGGAGGACGATGGAGAGGAGGGCGAGGGTGGCGAGGTGGAAGGGCGCCGGCCCGAAACGGGCCGCTGACGTAGGGCCTCGCCAGGAGGGCTGACCCCTCTTCTGCCCCTTCCACGGTGAGGTTTTCATCTCTCACCGAAGGCCTTGGTGAGTCCCGCCACAGCCCCTGTCGCCTCGCCGACCTCTCCGCCGGAGGTGACGACGATCAGGTTCTTCTCCCTCGCAATCTCGGCGAGGGTCTGAAGCTCCCTCAGCTTTATGGCGACGGGCGCGTCCTGATAGAGCTTCGCCGCCTCGACCATCCGCGCCGACGCCTGGAACTCGCCTTCGGCGAGGATGATCCGCGATCTCTTCTCCCTCTCCGCCTCCGCCTGCTTGGCGATCGCCCGGAGCATCGACTCAGGAAGGCTGACGTCCCGCAGGGTCACAGCCGTGACCTTGATCCCCCAGGGATCGGTCTGCTTGTCGAGGATCTCCTGGAGCTTGACGTTCAGCTCCTCCCGCTTCGAGAGGAGGTCATCGAGCTCGATCTCGCCGAGGACGTCCCGCAGGGTCGTCTGGGCGAGGAGGCTCGTCGCCACCTTGAAGTTCTCGACCTGGATGACGGCCCTGTCGGGGTCGACGACCCTGTAGTAGAGGACGGCGTCGACGTCGACTGTCACGTTGTCCTTGGTGATGACCGCCTGCTTCTGGACGTCGATCGTCACGACCCGGAGGTCCATGGTGATCGCCCTGTCGATCACCGGTATGATGATGGTGATCCCGGGGCCCTTGATCCCGCTGTACCGGCCCAGCCTGAAGACGACGAGCCGCTCGTACTCCCGAGGTATCCTGATCCCCTGGTAGAGGATGAGCAGGATGATGAGCAGAGGAACAAAACCGACTGATAATACGTCCACCATGATGACACCCTCAAGCAGTTAACCTCCAGCGTTTAAATAACCGACGGGATGATCGGAAGGATACAAAATCAAACGGGTGCGGCATGTCCCCTTCCCAGGCAGGAAGGGGCGCTGAAAAGCTCACTTCTTGAACTCGGTATATCCGCACTTTCCGCAGGCGAGCCTGTCCTTGTGCTCCCCGAGGAAGACCCCGTTTCCGCACCGGGGACAGATCTGCTTCTTCCTCTTGATGGCGTCGCCAGCGACGTCGTAGAACTCGTTCACCGCCATTCTAACCCGACTCCTCGGCCTGGGCGGCGGGGGCTGGGACGTTCCTCGCGATGACGTGAGCCCTCTCGACCTCTTTAGCCCTCTCCTCGGTATCGTAGATCTTGGCGTATCCGACGGTCTCCCGCTTTCCGAACTCGGACTTCAAGCTATCGACCATCACCAGGCCTACCTTCGAGTTCATGGTGGCAGCGATCTTCTCTATGACGCTCTTTCTGGAGGGGGTGGGCCCATCGTGGGATACGACGAACTTGACCTCTCTCCTCTTCAACATCGGGTTGTTCTTCTCCTCGATGACCTTGATCTCCATCTCAATCCTCCACTATCATCTTGTCCATGATGCTCTTGGCATACTCCTTCCTCTCGGGGGTGACCACCACCGCGACGCTCCCCTCGTTAGGCTGGCCGTAGACGACCGTCGAGCCCAGGGGCGCATAGACGATGGCGGGCAGGGTGGCCAGATCCTCTTCGCCGTCGACCACGATCTTGACCCGGCCGTTTCCGGCGAGCCGCTCCCTTATCACGTCGACGAGCTCCTGGGTGAGGGTCGCCGCAGGGTTGTTGACCTCGATAGTATCGTACTCGTCGCGATCGCCGATCCCCTGCTGGACGTGATCGGGCACTGGCATCCTCTTCGTCTTGTGGTCGACGATGCAGATGTCGGGCTTTCTTCCGGAAGAGGAGAGGAGGCAGAAGGTGGTGACGTCGCCGACGGCGATCACCTTCGGCGCGGGCCGTAGGAGGTCCTGCATGGGCCCGATGCACTCCTGCCCCCTTCCCCGGAAGAGCTTTCCCAGGGGGGGCTTCAGCTCGGAGCGGAGCTCCTCGGGAAGACGCAATATCTTCAAATCTACCGCACCTTCAGGGCGTACCTTCCAGGAAGGGTTATCCCCAGCTTCTTTGCGACCTCGGACTCCTTCGGATCGATTATCACGACGTAGCCGGTCCAATCCTTGCTGAGGGAAGCGGAACCGCAGATCGGACAGACCAGGCCCTCGACGATCCTGTGGCACTCCCTGCAAGCCTGCTCTGTCATCTCGCCTCAACCTCTGCCTCTTCCTTCCGCCGGGCCGCCTCCAGCCACTCGATCTTCCCCAGGCCCGTCTGCCTCATGGTGAGGCCGATCTTGCTCTCCCGGGGCTCCTTCTCGTTGAGGCTGATGGCGATGATCCGCGCCCGGACCCGGTCACCCTCGCCGAGAGATTTGTTCGAATCTTTGCTCGCGAGCCGCGAGTTCTTCTCATCGTACGATATATACTCGTTGGTTATCTGGCTCACGTGAAGGAGGCCGTCGAAGGGCCCGATCCCTATGAAGGCGCCGAACTTGACGATCTCCACCACCTCGCCCTCGACGATCTCCTGCATCTCAGGCTTGAAGACTATCGCATCGAAGGTGGCGTCGTAGTAGACCGCCCCGTCTCCCGCCAGGATCCTCCCCTCGCCGATGTCGTCTACCCCCAGCACCGCGACGACGGTGCCCAGGGTCTTGTCGACCCTCGCCTCGTACTTGTTGCGCAGCGCCATCTCCACCGCATCTTCGAGGGGGTCGCCCATCTGGCCAGGAGGTATCCTGACTATCCCCTCCAGCTTCATCTTCTTATACATCAGAACTCCTTTCTGTTGGCGATCTCCAGCCGTCGCCTCTGGCGCAGGTGTATAACGGTAACACCTCTAGTAGATAACTTTTTCTTCAGTTCCTTATCGTTGGTGAAGACCGAGGCCCCTGATTCCAGGGCGAGGTTGAGGATGGCGTCGTCCGCCTCCCCGGACGCCTCGAGGATCTCGCATCGGTCGGCCAGGGCCAGGCCGATCCGGGCGGCGGTCCGGTCCCGCCGAGATTCGGCGAGGCTGACGAGGGCCGCAAGCTCCCGGAGGACGGGCCGGGGGACGAGGAACTCCCGGAACCCCAGCTCCTCCAGCCCTTCGAAGAGGTCCACGCCGAACTGGCCGGGGACCATGAGGGCGTTGGTGTCCAGGAGGACCTTCATGCGGTCGGAGCACCCCCCATCAGCCTGAGGACGCCGGACCCTCTACTTATTGATCGTCCCGACTCCGATGAGCCGCCACCGGGCGCCTACCCGCCTGCTGACGGCCACCCGGTCCCCGGCGGCGGCACATACCGGCCTTCTAAGCTGGACCTCCACCATCCCCCCCTCCCGAGCGCTCGAGACGACGCCGATGGTGGTGGCGGTCCCTACGTTCAGCATCAAAGGCTCGCTGGTGTGGATTGGCTCGACGTCGGCCTCGTCGGTGGCTCCGACGACCCTCTCCAGGAGCCTGATCTTCATGGTGAAGGAGTTCCAGACGGGGGGGAGGGTGCCAGGCTCTCCCGCCACCTGCCCCACCAGAAGGTCGCTCTTGGTGAGGGCGGGGTCTAGATGGGTTCCAACCCCGATGAGGCCGCCGGGGGTGACCTCCTCCTGGGGGCCGCCGCCGGCCATCAGAGCCGTCACCTTCGTCTCGATGGGGACCCACTGCTTCCTCCCCTCCGACTCCACCGACCTTCCAGGCTTGATCTCGATCGGATCGTTGGGCCTGAGGACCCCCTGGGTGAGGGTCCCGCCGATGACTCCGCCGACGATCTTCTCCGGCGGGGTTCCCGGGCGGTTGACGTCGAAGGACCTGGCGATCTTGAGGAGGGCAGGCCTCTCCAGGTCCCTTCCCGGCGTCGGGATCGTCTCCTCGATAGCCTGGATCACCATGTCGACGTTGACGTTCTGCTGGGCGGATATGGGGACGATCGGCGCGTTCTCGGCGACGGTCCCTCTGACGAACTTCTTGATCTCGTTGTAGTGCTCGATCAGTCTATCCTTGGAGACGAGGTCGATCTTGTTCTGGACGATGACGATCTTGTCGATTCCGGTGATGTCCAGGGCCATGAGGTGCTCCTTCGTCTGGGGCTGGGGGCAGGGCTCGCTGGCGGCGATGATCAGGACGGCTCCGTCCATGATGGCTGCCCCCGAGAGCATCGTAGCCATCAGGGTCTCGTGGCCGGGAGAGTCGACGAAGGATACGGTCCTGAGGACCTCGCTAGGCGAGCCGCAGACAGGGCAGGTCTTCTCGACGGTGTACGCCTCCGGGGCGGGGCAGTTTGGACATCTTCTGAAGGTGGCGTCGGCGTAGCCTAGCCTGATGGAGATCCCCCTCTTTATCTCTTCGCTGTGCTGGTCGGTCCAGACCCCCGAGAGGGCTCTCACCAGGGTCGTTTTGCCGTGGTCGACATGGCCCACCATGCCTATGTTCACGGCCGGTTTTTCGTGCAAGTTGGATTGGCTGGACAAGTCGGGTTCCTCGAATGATCTTGATGGCTCCTCACTGGGAGTGACTACTATTTAAATGCTCAGGACTGGATGCGGCGGCCCCTCCGACCTCGATATCGGGGCAGGAGCCTGGGGCCGGTGCCCTCCACCCATCGACAAAGGGGGTCGACCTCCTGGGGTCTATGGAGTGGCTCGGGCCGGATGGACGATTTGGAGGCGGGGATTTGAGGGGTTGGACGGATGGGATGGAGGAAAAGATGAGAATTATGAGATGAATAGATCCGATGAATCCCCCCTTATGATCTCGACGAGATCGATCAGACGTACCCCCGATGGGCCTCCCTCACGCCTTCGACCGCCTCCCGGAGGAAGAGGCGGTAGGATCGGATTGAGAGCTCCGACCAGCCGTAGAACTCGTCGTAGAGCTCGGCCCCGAAGGCATCCTCCCCCGGGTCGCAGCTCCCGGTGCCGTACTCCTCCAGATCCGAGAAGTTCTCCTCCAGATGGACGAGGAGGGCGGTCTCGGCGTAGGGTTTGGGGATCGCCGGCTGAGACTCGGATAGCTCCAGCATAAGCCGCTCTTCATCCAAAAGGTCCTCCAGGGAGATCCTGGACTTCTTCACCGAGGTCTCGTGGGCGAGCTGGCTGATCTCCAGCTTCTCGCCGGGGGAGAGCTTCCTCATCTCGACGAAGGCCTGCTGGTAGAGCCTGCCCATCTCAAACTCGTGCTCCAGGGCGTACCCCAGGACTTTATCGGAGACCCGCCTCAGATATTCGGAGTTGAGGGATATGATGGAAAACCAGAGCCCTCGGCAGTAGTAGCGCCGGTTCATCGCCACGGCGAAGTCGAGGGGGCCGGGGTTCGACGATCCCAGGGAGGGAAAGAAGGTGACGGCGTCCGTCTCCACCAGGATGTAGCCCTCGGCCTCCTCGCCCCCGAGGCGGCTGATCCGGGCCGGATCCGAGAGGGGGCGAAATACCCTCCTCGGATCCTCCATCTCCCGGTAACTCTGGAGGATCCGGTCCCGATCGCCGGGGCTGGCGGAGGCCAGATGGCGGGCGACGTCCTTTGCCACCGATATGAGCCAGGCTCGGTACTCCCGCTCGAAGCCGTTCCGGTTAATCTCCTTCTCCTCCCTCGGGGACTTCGATCTTATCCAGGATCTCCCTGAAGGACCTCCACTGCTCCACCGGTATCCTGATCCCGTTCTTCGACCAGCCGGTGTACCTCTCGCTGGTGACGAACTCCCTGATGTCGATCCCCACCGAGCCCCGGAACTCGGTCCTTCGGACTACCAGCTCTGTCGTATCGCTCTTTCTGATCCTCCCGAACTCCTGCTCCATAGCATCAGCCCCGATAGATATCGCTCCTCTTCTTATAAATATCGCGGCGTCAGGCTTATATATGGAGTATGCTATCATGCGCCATGTTAGCACGAAGGAGAACCGGAATTGAGCGAGATTGGCAAAAGGGTGCGGATGGAGAGGATCATCGACAGGAACAGTGGAAACACCGTCATCATCCCCATGGACCACGGGATATCCGTCGGCCCCGTCAAGGGGCTCGTCAACCTCTCGGATATGGTCGACAAGGTGGCTGAGGGGGGCGCCAACGCCGTCCTCCAGCAGAAGGGGATGGTGAAGCACGGCCACCGCGGCTACGGAAGCGACATCGGCCTGATCGTCCACATGTCCGCCAGCACCGCCCTCGGCCCTGACCCCAACAACAAGGTCCAGGTCTGCATGGTGGAGGAGGCCCTGAAGGTGGGGGCTGACGCCGTCTCTGTCCACATCAACATCGGCTCTGAGACCGAGGCCGATCAGCTCAAGAAGCTCGGCTCCGTCGCTGAGAGGTGCGAATTCTGGGGTATGCCCCTCATCGCCATGATGTACCCCCGGGGCGACAAGATCGCCGACCCCAACGGCGTCGACGTCGTCTCCCTGGCCGCCCGGGCCGGGGCGGAGCTTGGAGCGGACATCATCAAGACGAACTACACAGGCGACCCCGAGACCTTCAAGGATGTGGTGGCGGGCTGCCCGGTCCCGGTGGTCATCGCCGGCGGCCCCAAGACCGAGACGGACGAGGAGTTCCTCGAGATGATCCGCGGCGCCATCGACGCTGGGGGCCGGGGCGTCGCCATCGGGAGGAATGTCTTCCAGCACGAGAACCCGACGAAGATGACGAGGGCGATATCCGCCATCGTTCACCTCGACCGGACCGTCGAGGAGGCGATGGAGATCTTGAGGTGAGGTGCCGGGGGCCGCCGCAGGGGTGGCCCGATCCCTCGACGCGGACTTCTTCTCTACAGATCGGCCGGGCGGCGGAAGATCCGAAGGTGGAGCCTCCTCTACCCCCCAACGGGCCCGGCGACTCCCAGGGCCTCAAATCGATCTTCGACCATTGGTTCTCGATCGATCGGCTTTTATCCGTCGGGCGGAAGGGGGCGATGCACAAGCTTTATATGATCGGAGCGGGTTAGGGATCTGTCGCGCTCAACCCGGCGAAGCGGGGTGGGGTAGTCAGGAAATCCCGACGGGCTCATAACCCGTAGATCAGTAGTTCAAATCTACTCCCCGCTACCATTTTACCAGTAATATTCCCCTCTCAGACCTGCAAGGGACGTTGCGTCTCATGGTTTTTTGCGTTCTGGCTTTGTAATGCTCCCCTGGGCGATAATTCTCCGCCAGGCGGGTACTGGTGGGCTGTCCTGGCCCTGATCTTCACCGACTCCCTCCTCCCCTCTTTTTATGCGACTTTTTGCCCATTGTATGGTCTGGATAGTCAGATAGCTTATGCTGGAGTGCAACCTTCCGCCCCCCCATCCCTATGAGTCTTTAGACTGTTCTCGCCGGATTCTGGCGTAGGAGTCAAACTGGCGGCGGCGCACTCCGCAGCAGAGCTAGCGGGGTATTCGAATAAAATCAATAGCCATCAAGTTCTAGCATTCTGGTCTCTTCCAGGTGGTAAAGCCGGCCATAGGCCACTTTACGCCGAAATTCCGGGTCTTGCTCCAGTTGTTGAAGCCATTCCCGGATTGCAGGATCCGAGAGTATCGTATAACATGCATGACAGATGTTGCCTGCCACGAAAACTGTGGGCAGATGGTCAGCCATGCCGGCCTCCCGCAACCTGGAGATAAACCAAGCAGGCCCCCAAAGCCTCAGAGCATGCAGAATGGCGTTCGTTTCCGAGCGATCAAATACCTCGGCCACCGAATGCTCCCGCAGATTACCCAGGTATAGCGGCTGTTTTTCCTGCAACTCAAACAGCGGACCGATGCAGCCGTAGACCCGGCCATCGGGGAAGATACAGGGCGAACTCGCGGCCTGGCAGACTTCGGGGCATGGCTCGCTGCTCAGGTCATATCGCAGGTCGTCCTCGATGTCGGCGGCCCGCCCGATGGGGGTGGTGATCCCCGCGCGGATATTTTCCGGGTCGACAAGTTCCAGGATTTCGGCATAGATTCGCTTATAATCGGAATCTGCCATATTGTCAGCCACGATTGAGACGTAAAAGGGGATGTCGCATTCCTGGGCTGCCCATATGGCATTTTTCACGTTCTCGAAAGGTACGAATTTCTGATGATATAAGTCCGTACTGATCGATAGGAAGCAGATCTCAGGCAGGCTTTGTAGCAGTTGTTTAGCTTTGTCACGCTCGGTAGCCCAGAACCCGTTCGTAGTCACTGAACAATATAACTTGTTTTCTGCAGCTAACTTCATAACCGCCCGGAGCAATTTCAAGTTGGAGAAAGGCTCTCCGCCCGTGAGCGATAGGACGATGACGTAGCCGTTGCGGTAGGCTGCGATCTGGTGGATCCAATCGCGGGCATCCTCCAGGCTCATTTCTTCGTGCCGGTCCGGTCCGGCACGAAGAATGCAGTGGGCGCAGGATACTGGACAGTGATAGGTCAGCAGCAGACCTACATTCCGCATGAACGGCGGATCTATGGCGCCTTGTTCGATGTCCATGTGGGAATTTTGAATAGGTGTCACTGGATGCTCGGCTGTTGCATGATGACCAGTTCGCCGCCAGCTTCATCAAATTTTTCGAGCGTTTTCGCAAGTCCGTATCGCATTTTAGTGTCGTCGCTGCGCAAAATGGAGATCAGCATTTTTTTGTCAAACATGATATAGCCGTCAGGGTGATTTATGTGGGGAATAAACCGGACTTCATCCTCGAAGTAATTCAGCAGATCTTTGGGTATAGCGAACGCTCGGCGTGACGCCGTCACCGCCGTTAGGGTTTCTTTTTTCATCATTTTTCCTCCATTAAGGGTTGTAGGGTTAGACCCCTCTTAGTGTCATAATACCTACTGCTTATGTTTAAACTTTTCGGTATGGTTCAGCCGCCGTTACTAAAATTTATTATTATATATAAAAATTAGATTATTTTATTGATATTGTGCTCTCAATTTAATAAATATAGATTTAAGGGTTGTAATATGTTGTAGAAATTGAGTTACTTATTAGAATAGGCTATGTACATAATTTCAGGAATTACGAACGCACTGTAATTCCACATATCCTTTATTCGCGATCTATTACGCCATTTACACTGATTTAAACTGGGATTTTAACTTCAGCAGGGATGTATCTGTCCCGGGATTTAAAAGATAAATGCCGCTTTAAAAATTATAAATATATTCATAAGTCAAACCTGGTTATTTGAAAAAAAACAAAAGTTTTAAATAGTTGTACTAGGAAAAACAAACAATAAATTAAAATCGGTGGTGGTACTATCATGGACGGAAATGCTGAGTTTCATAGGAAGAAATCAGAATACGACATAAAGGGAAAACTCGATTTAGAGAATATCAAAGATATTCCCAAAGGACTGAAGTTGAAAGTCTATGCGATAAGGGAGAGGAGGGTTCTTGGATCATCGCCAATAAGTAGCGACGGATCCTTTAACATCCGATACAGCTACGAGATCCATGAGATCCGTGGAAAAAAAGCTGCACTAGCACCTTCTTTGATTGTTGGGCCAGATATGCCAAATGATTCGATCTTAAAGGCAAGACCCTCAATGTTTCCTCTATCGGCAGAGGATTTTAAAGAAAAAAAAGGCGTATTCGCAATTGCTGTCAAAAAGGCACTTCCTATTGATTTCAGCAAAATGAACTCCTTGAAGAGGTTCTGGATTGAGCAATGGCGACCATGCATTGAAGTCAGAGCATGTTCGGATATTGCAGATGATCTCTGTTATGGAGAAGAACCTGTGCCTATGGTGCGAGTACGAATCTATGAAGTACAAGAACCCGCGCCCATTTTTCAGGCGCCAAATAAGACGGTTCTTATTGCTGAGGGGGACACGGATGAGTTCGGATACTTCAGAACCGAGCAAACTAGACTAAGATTTCCCCCCCCCACGTGGCCATTCCCCCTCTACTGGCGATCGGGGTATCTTGTAGAGATCGGGCAGATAGTTGATGGACAGTTCATCTCTATCTATAAGGAATCAGAAGATAAGATCAGAGACCTGCCGAGCGACCTTTGCGAGGAGATTTATATTGACAAATCCGGGATAATAATTCCGCAGATTCCTGAGGGCATTCTTACGGGAAATACCTTCAAGCTCACGCGAATAGGCGATATTCCCGTGGGATACATCAATCAGGACGAAGCCAGTTCGTTCTACGGCTATGCTGATACCACTGATGCTACTGATAGCGCAACACTTCGGGTCTCTGACTCGGCCTTCTACGGTTCGATCAAGCTATATGCAAATATAGGAAGCGGATTGCTAGATGCCGTCAAGCACTATCGAATTAAATGCACTTACAGCGCAAATGGAGAGACCATTGAGAATTATCTCCAGGTTCCATTTTATAACCTTCGGGAATCCACAGAAGCAGAAAAACCCGTATCTGGCCCTTATAAGACAGAATTCATGGGGCCATTTGATGAAGACGTATACATCTACCCAAACCCCTATGATTTGGCAGTGGACAAGCAATGGATATACAAAGGCCTAGTCATGGTTTTGAATACTGCAACCCTAGCACCTCCTTATGGTTTGCTCACAATCACCGTGGAGCTTCTCGATGTAAACAAGCAAAAAATACCTGACTCAGAAATCGATAGCCTTCAGGATTCAACCTGCACCATATTGGTCGATAATACAGCTCCTACGGGGTCCATTGGAGACATAATTGGTCCCTCTGGAATTGCACCCGCCTGCGGCTTTATTAAGATGCCCTCTGCATCTCCATCTACACGCGTGGCAATCTGCGATGGCGTGAGTTATACAAGGCATAGAGTTATTGGGAAGATATCCGTTCCCTTCAGCGCCCAGGATGAACACGGCAATATTCAGTCATTAGTTTTGAACGCGCACTTTGGCTGCAATGAATATGAAACTCTCGTAGGCAATCCGCGGGGCGGCAAGGAGAGACCGCTCAAAGGAGGCTGTGCAGGTACTGTAGAGTATCAGGAGTATAACGATGTTCCTCAAGCATCTCGACCAATCTGGAACGGGAGTTCCGATTACTGCAAAAGTACTAGCTCCTTAAAAGTATGGGATGAGTGTGCTTATCAGTTACGATTAACTATATTCAAGAGGGTTACTGATGGGGAGTATAAATATCCTTGGTGGGATTTCACCAAACATATTACCATATTGCGCAACACGATTTGAAGTCAAGTTGCGGCGGCGCCCCAACCCAAGGGCTGGATGAGTGAGGGTAACTCACCTTCTGCAGGCTGTCCGGTGTATTAGACACCTGGTGTGGGGGTGAGTTCCCCTGCACACCAGGGATTGCTGGTATCTGCGACCCTCTTCCCGTTCCTCTTCAGCCGACGATCACTACATTGCTCGCCCCCATGTGCTTTCGGTGGACGTTGTCCTCGAAGAGCCGGAAGTCGTACCTTCCTGGGGCCCGGGGCGCCGCAAAGGTCATCGTCCCGCAGGACCGGCCGTTCGTCCACTGCATCCCGAGCATGAACTTATCGGGCCGGGTCATCTCGTACATCCCGATGGCGGAGGCGGGCTTCGCCCCCCAGAAGGAGACGGTGATCGCCTCGCCGGGGCGGACCCGAGCTGGGGAGGCCTCGATCCTAACCCCGGCGGAGACGGCGACATCGATCGGCTGGCTGTCAGCGATCTTGGCGCGGCCTCCGTCCTCAAACATCCGGAACTGGTAGCTTCCGGCCGAGGAGGGCATGACGAAGGTGATGGTCCCGCAGCTCGTCCCATCCAGGTACTTTCGGGAGATGGGGCTATCGTCCCCGGAGCCGACGGGGTAGAGGCCGATCCAGTCCCCCTCAAAGCCGGGAGCGCCACTGTAGCTGACGTTGACCCTGTCGCAGGTTCCGGCCGAGGCGTTGGCGACTTTGACCTCTGGGGTCGCCACGTTGAAGGGGAGGGAGACGATCTCGGCGCTGGAGCCGTTTTCCATCCTCAAGACGTAACGTCCCTCCTCCTCGGGGGCGGTGAAGGTGATGGTGCCGCTCCCCTCCGGGAGGGGCTGTCTGGATACAGCCTCTCCCGTCCTCGGGTCAGAGCCCGTGGTGGGGGCCGCCAGGACCACCCTACCGGTGAAGTTCTCGGGGGCAAAGAAGCTCAGGGGTATCTCCGCGCCGGGGGCGAAGGTCGATCGGTAGAGGACGAGCTTGAAGTCGCCGGCGGCGGCGGTGTACTTCCTGACGGCGTCCTCAGAGGCGATCGGGCGCTCGTCGATGCTCGATCCGCCGGAGATCTTCCGGGGCGCGTCACAGAAGCCGTCCCTGTCCCTATCCCTGCACCCCTCCTCGATCGCGTCGAAGTCGTCGTAGAGGTTTCCTGCCTTCCCGTCGTCCCAGAGGTTCTCGCCGTCGTCGCGGGCGTTCTCGCCGTTCTTCAGAAGCTCGTTTCCGTAGATCTTGTTCTCCTTCAGCCCTCCGGCGAAGCCGATCTTGCTCACCTCCAGGGTCGCAGCCTCCGTCTTCGGCTTGTACTTTATCGAGACCCCGCCGGAGTCGGATGCCGTTATGCTCTCGGAGACGTTCTGCCTAGTGGCGTCGATCCCCACGCCGTTCTCGACGATCCTGTTTCCGGCGATCACGTTCTCCCAGCTCGTCTCCATGTACACGCCTATCCCGTTCCTCTCGACGGAGTTGTTTCTTATAACGCCGCCCGTGACGCTCTGGAGGAGGATTCCGATCCGATTTTCGACGACGTGGTTATCCTCGACGGTGCAGTTGTTGGCCAGGACCCGGATCCCGGCGTCCATCTCCTCGGCGCCGGAGCCGGAGACCAAAAAGCCCTGGACCTTCGCCCCCTCCGCCTGGAGGGTCACCCCAGATCCAGAGCCCCCGGCGTCGATCCGGGGCTTTCCGATCCCCTGGAGGACGATCCCCTCCGACAAAACCAGCCTCTCCCTATAGACTCCGGCCTCCACCAGGACGATATCCCCGGGCTTCGCGTCGCCGATGGCGTCCAGAATCCTCTCGCCGGGGGGGACGGTGATGGTGGCTCCCATGGCGGTCGCCAGGAGAAAGAGGGACGAGACTATCGATGAGGTGATCAGAATCGCTATCATCAGATGGGAAGGGCGGCGGGGATGGCGGCCGGCGAGGCCCCCATCAAGACGACCGGGGACGGATCGGAGGCTTCTGGACATGATCCCCGCCAGGGGGCTAGGGGTTATAAAAGGTTTTGAGGCTCTGCCGCCCCCCGGGGGCGGAGGTCCTGGTAGGTCCCCGATCTTACCTCCTTTCATCCCGGATCAGATCACGGGCCGTGAGTAGATCGTGTCCCTGGTGTAGCCGATTTCCAGGACCTCCCTCTTCTTCGGCGTCACCGCCAAGGGGGGCTCCGCTGCCGCCTCCTGGAGGTCGGAGATCCCCCCTGAGACGGCGGGGACGAAGGTGAGGGGCTCGAAGGCTGCTGGCTCGTAGAGAGTGGTGTTGGGGCTCGTCAACGTCGCCGAGAAGATCCCCCTCCAGCCGGACCCCTCCTCGTCGGAAGATACGAAGGTTCCATCTATCTCCCCTGAGTCGTTGAGGGTGCCGGTCATCCTCGCGACCACGAGAGGATGCTGGATCACCAGTACCATCAGGTCGATCCTACCCCCCTCAAACCCTCCCGTCACCATTCCGTTCCAGGGGTCTGGGGATTCGCCGGTGCAGGCCCCCGAGAGGGAAGGCCCCATCGGGAGGATCGCCGCCGTGAACTCTGCCAGGGGGAAGGGTTGGGAGAGCAGATCATCCTCGCATCGGAAGGCCCAGATCCCCGTCAGGTCGGGTTCGGCTCCGACCATGCCAGAGATCACCGCGAGAGCTGCCAGGATCAAGATGGGATTTCTGATCATTCTCCTCCCCTATTGAGGCCGGATTTAATAAGGCTATCCTGGGGAGACGGAAAGGGTAAATCGACGGACGTCCAAGGGGAGAGGCGAGGTTTCATGACGACCATCAGGGACCCGGTCCATGGTTACGTCAGGCTCGACGATCTCGCCGTCGATCTCGTCGACACCCAGGAAATGCAGAGGCTGAGGTGGATAAAGCAGCTGGGGCTTGCGCACCTCGTCTACCCCGGAGCCAATCACACCCGGTTCGAGCACAGCCTCGGCTCCTACCACCTCGCCGGTCTTCTCGCGCGCCAACTGGAGCTGGAGGAGGCGGATGGGCTGGAGATCCGGGCGGCAGCCCTCCTCCACGACGTCGGCCACGGCCCCTTCTCCCACGTCACCGAGCGGGTCCTCTCCACCTACCTCCGGGAGGAGCACGAGGACGTCGGCGACCGGCTGAGGAAGGGGGAGCTGGGGGAGGCCTTGAGGGACCACGGCCTAGAGCCCCACCGGATCCAGAGGCTGATCCGGGGGGAGACCCCCCTGGGGCAGCTCGTCAGCGGCGAGGTGGACGTGGACAGGATGGACTATCTGACCCGGGACGCCCACTACACCGGCGTCGCCTACGGCGTCATAGACTACCAGAGGCTGATGGAGACGATGGCGATGAGAGATGGCCACCTCGTCATTGAGGAGGGGGGGATCCACGCCGCGGAGTCCCTCCTCGTATCGAGACTCCTGATGTACCCGACGGTCTACTTCCACCACGCCTCGAGGATAGCCCAGAAGATGTTGGACGGCGGGGTCCGCGTCATGGTCGAGGAGGGGGCTGATCCTCGAGAGATCAGGGGGATGGACGACCCCCAGCTGATGGCCGCCATGACCTCGGCGGGGGGCTACCCCGGGGAGATCATCGGGAGGATCAGGTCAAGACGTCTCTTTAAGCGGGCGGTATACGTCGGCCGGGACCGGCTCGAGTCGCCTGAGAAGATGGGGAAGGAGGGGAGGATCGCCGAGGAGATCGCTGAGCTTGCCGGGGTCGATCCGCTCTACGTCCTCGTCGACAACCCCGGCCTTCCCCGGATCGCCGAGGGGAACGTCCCGATCGTCGGGGAGGACGGGGAGACGAGGCCCCTCCGGGGGGTCTCCCCCCTCGTCACCATCATGGAGAGCGCCCACCTCGCCGCCTGGAGGCTTGGGGTCTACACCATCAAGGAATACCGGGACCGGGTGAGGAAGGCGGCCGTATCCCTCCTGAAGGTCGGGAGAAACCCCGTCCAGCACACCTTCGAAGACCTGTGACTAGAGGACCCGTGAGATTTGAGGTCGGGAGAACCTTTAAGTCGATCCGGGGCCGAGGGAGGAGGGATGGTCGCCGTTGACAACAATCTGATAGTGAAGACGGTTCAGTCGATGAACCAGCACCTTCCCGGCAGGAGGAAGAGGCTGACGGAGCTCCTCCAGGAGGAGAAGCCCGGGGTCCGGGGCAAGGACAACACCTTCTTCATCATGGACAAAAAGGAGCTGAAGGTCATCTCCGAGGCAGTCCCGCGGTACCTCTGGGACCGGCTCAGGCTTCCGATCCTCATCGAGATGGCCCCCCAGTATGGGAGCGGCTCGGCCCGGGTCCAGGGGGAGGCGGAGGGGATCCTGGTGAGAAAGCTCCTCCAGATCGAGCGGGGCGATCGGAAGATGGTGATCATCTACATGCCCGAGATCCGGGAGCTGAGGCGAAACCTCCCCACCACCAGTCAGTACGCCTTCATCACCGCCCTGGACTGATTCTGCTCTTTTTTTATACGATGCCGACATATTATAGCCAAGGAGGCGTTTGACGATGGCTGATAAAGCTCTGGCCGAGGCGATCCGGCTCTTCGAGGAGAGGATCGCCCAGGGCCGATACAGGGAGGCGGCGAAGATCAGGGAGGATTACTCCCTCCCCGCCGAGCCGCTCCAGGAGGCAGTCAGGAGGGAGTACTCGAGGGTCTTGGGCCTCGGCGAGTTCTCCCTGGCGGCGGAGCTGGCGAAGGAGTACGGCCTATCGAAGAAGATGGTCGTCGAGGCTGCTGCCAGGTCCTTCGTGAGGAAGGTCGACGGCGAGCAGTACAAGGCGGCGGCGGAGTTTGCGAAGAGGTTCGACCTCCCCCCGGAGATGGTGAGGGAGGCGGCGGTCCGGGCCTACAACAAGAGCATGGACTTCGGCCTCGCCAAGAACGCCGCCGATATAGCCGTCGATTTCGAGCTCCCCGACGATATGAGGATCGCCGCCGCAGAGAAGGCCTTCGCGGCGCATATGGACTCTGGCCTCTACAACAAGGCCCTGAAGATCGCCCGGATGTATGGCCTCTCCCCCGACCTCGTTCGGGAGGCGGAGACGAAGTCGAAGGGGCGGAGGTGATTTGTGGACCGCGTCCTCCTCACCGTCGGAGGCTCCGACTCCTCGGGAGGGGCGGGGATCCAGGCGGACATCAAGACCTTTGGTGCCCTCGGCTTTCATGGAAGCTCGGCGATCACGGCGGTGACGGCCCAGAACACCCTCGGCGTCCTGGAGGTCTACCCCATGGCCCCCGAGGCCGTCCGATCCCAGCTCGCGGCCCTCGCCGAGGACTTTGAGATATCCGCCGCCAAGACGGGGATGCTCTCATCCCGGGAGGCGGTCCAAGAGGTCGCCGTCTTCTTCGAGAAGGAGGAGATCCCCCTGGTCGTCGACCCGGTGGTGGAGGCGGAGGCTGGCGGACGGCTCCTCGAGCCGGAGGCCCTCGAGCTCCTCGTCGAGAGGCTAATCCCCCTCGCCCGGGTCGTCACCCCCAACATCTTCGAGGCGGAGGCGATCACGGGGTTCCGGGTCGCCGACGAGGGGAGCGCCCTCCGGGCCGGGAGGGCCATCCTCGACCTGGGGGCGGAGGCGGCCATCGTCACCGGTGGCCATCTAGATGGCGACGACGTCCTGGTGACGGGCGAGGGAGACTGGATCATCCGAGGCGAGAGGGTCGCGGGCGGAAACCACGGGGTCGGATGCACCTACTCGGCTTCCCTCGCCGCCTTCCTGGCGGGGGGGAAGGATCTCGAGGAGGCGGCGAGGCTCGCGAAGGCCTTTGCCGCCGCCTCGGTGAAGAAGAGCATCGAGGTCGGGAGGGGAGCATCCCCCGTCAATCCCCTCGGCGAGGCTCTCGAGAGGGCGGAGAGGTACGACGTCCTCGGAGACGTCTCTCGGGGGGTTGAGGCCCTCCTCTCGGAGCCGGCTCTCGTCCATCTGATCCCGGAGGTGGGATCAAACCTGGGGATGGCGATATCAGGGGCCTCGGGTCCCGGGGATGTCGCTGCCGTCGAGGGGAGGCTGGTGAGGGCGGGCAAAAAGGTCAAAGCGTGCGGATCGGTCCGGTTCGGGGCAAGCCGCCACGTCGCCAGGATCATCCTCTCAGCGATGAGCTTCGATCCTGGAGCGAGGGCGGCGATGAACCTCCGGTTCGGCGAGGACGTCTTGGAGGCGGCCCTCGCCCTAGGCCTTTCCACGTCCCATTTCAGCCGGGAGGAGGAGCCGGAAGGGAGGAAGACGATGAGCTGGGGCGCGGGGGATGCGATACGCCGCTTCAGGTCGGCGTCCAATACGGAAGATGTTGCCGATCCGGGCAGGATCTCGTCCCCCGTCCCCCAGGTCATCTGGGACCGGGGCGGCCCTGGTAAGGAGCCGATGGTCAGGCTTCTCGGCCGATCCGCCGGCGAGGTGGCGGATCTGGCGGTGAAGATAGCCAGGGGACCATCGGTCAGACGGGAACCTATAAATTGAAGTTTGGTGCTGTAACATTGCGGCTCTTTATTTGGAGTGTCCTATATGGGAAGCGTGAAGCCTAACTATATCAAGAATTTTGCAGATGACCTGATGAAGACCTACCAGGGGGCCTTCAACAACGATTTCGAGCATAACAAGGATTTGGTCTCGGAGTACACTGACATAAAGAACAAGACCATCCGGAACCGAATCGCGGGCTACATAACCCGCAAAGCCCAGATTCGAGGAGAGTAAGGTGGATGTTTGAAGGTGTGTTGCCGGCCATCATCACCCCCTTTAGAAAGGATGGAGAGGTGGACGAGGAGGGGCTGAGGAGAAATGTCGAGTACTTCAGCGAGGCCGGGGTCGCTGGCATAGTTCCCTGCGGGACCACCGGCGAATCTGCGACTCTCACCTTCGAGGAGCACAAGAGGGTTGTAGAGATCGCGGTCGAATCTTCCGGGGTTAAGGTGGTGGCGGGGACCGGCTCCAACAACACTCGGGAGGCGGTGGAGCTGACCAAGCACGCCGAGGACGCCGGCGCCGACGCCGCCCTCCTGATCACCCCCTACTACAACAAGCCGAACGACCGGGGGATGCTCGCCCACTTCAGGACGGTGGCCGAGAGCTCTGACCTTCCCCTCATCCTCTACAACGTACCGGGGAGGACGAGCATCAACCTCAGGCCCGAGCTGGTGGCGGAGTTCGCGAAGATCGAGAACGTCATCGGGATAAAGGAGGCCAGCGGGAACCTATCTCAGATCTCGGCGATCATCGAGTTGACCAAAGACGAGGATTTCTTCGTCCTCTCCGGGGACGACGGCCTCACCCTCCCGATCATGGCCCTCGGAGGAAGGGGGGTCATATCGGTGGTGGCAGATGTGGCTCCGAGGAAGATGGTGGCGATGGTGGATGCGATGCTGAAGGGAGACCTCGAGACGGCTCGGAAGCTCCATTATATGCTATCCCCCCTTGCCTCCGCCCTCTTCCTGGAGACGAACCCCATCCCCGTCAAGGCTGCCACGGGGATGATCGGCCTTGCCGCTGGCCCCCTGAGGCTTCCTCTGGCTCCGATGGCGGAGAAGAACGAGATGAGGCTGAGAGAGGCCGTAGACCTTCTGGGCGAGGTCGCATGACCGTCAGGATGGCGGTGGCGGGCTGCCAGGGGCGGATGGGGCGGCTTCTGATCGAGGAGGTCAGGAGGTTTGAGGACCTCTCCCTGGCGGCAGGCTTCGACCTGTTGGGCGTCGGCGAGCTCATAGGCGGTGGCGTCGTCGTCTCCGACCCTCGGGAGATGGCAGAGGTTCTGAGGAGCTCGAAGGCCCAGGTCCTGATCGACTTCACCGCACCCGCAGCCACCGTCGAGAACGTTCGGGTGGCGGCGGCCGAGGGGGTCAACCTGGTGGTGGGGACGACCGGCCTCTCCGACCTCCAGAGGCGCGAGATCGCCAAGGCGATCGATGGGAGGGTGGCGGCGGTCATATCGCCGAACTATAGCGTCGGCGTCAACCTCTTCTGGAGGCTGATCGGGGTGGCGGCGAAGTCCCTTGACGGCTATGACATCGAGGTGATCGAGGCCCACCACCGGAAGAAGATGGACGCCCCCAGCGGGACGGCGGCGGAGGCGGTCCGGGTCCTGGCAAGGGCGACCGGCAAGGGCGAGGCCGTCTACGGCAGGGAGGGGCAGGGGCTCCGGGGGGACGAGATCGGGGTCCACGCCGTCCGGGCCGGCGACATCGTCGGCGACCATACCGTCCTCTTTGCGGGGCCGGGCGAGAGGCTGGAAATAAAGCATCAGGCCCACAGTCGGCAGGCCTTCGCCACCGGGGCGGTCCGAGCGGCGAGGTGGGTCGCCTCGGCCCCCCATGGGGTCTACTCCATGGCCGACGTCCTCGGTCGGAGATGACGGGTCCGTCGATGATCTAACAGAAAGGGGGCGGGGAGCCGCTGGCTTTAAACGATGTACAGCTTCGATGAAGATGGGAAGGCTCTCTATTTTGATGGAGGGAAGCTCGAGCCCCGGTCGGTCGACGAGGGGCTCGTGGGGTTCTGCGCCGACTGCGGCGGTGAACTCTCCTCCCTCGGGTGTTACAGCACCGCAGGAGGGTGGCTGGTGGCCTCCCGTTGCCAGGAGTGCGGCTCCATCGTCCTCGCCGAGTACGATTCCAGCTGGTCCTGGAAGAGGGATCTAGAGGTGGCAGTGGCGGCGGCGCCTACCCCCAGGAGGCCGAGGATCTCCGAGATTCCCCGGGAGGAGCTGGAGGCGGTCTTCACCCCAGCGGAGCTGAGGGACATGGAGCGATGTGAGAGGGGCGAAGCCTACGTCCGCCAGAACCTGTACCGGGCCCGATCGAAGTACGACAAGTTCGAGAGGCTCTTCGGGGTGAGGATAGATCTCTGAAGGATCGGCGGCGGAGGTCTGGCATATGGCCCGAGGTACGCGGCCGTTTATGCTGCAAAAATGGATTCAGGGGGGACGTCCGGTGCCGCCGCCCGCCTTCAGAATATCGCTGCTAGTGCGTAAAGCGGCAGCATGAACGTGATCAGAAACCCTGCGATCATCATCACGATGGCAACTGCATTATCTCCCATGAATCTCCTCACCTCTCCATCTTCAGCCGGTTGGCTCTCAGGTAGGGAGAGGTTGTATTAATTACTATCGGCGGGTCTCAGACCCGAGCCTCCTCCCCTCCCGTCCGATACTCTTAATCCTGGAAAGGGCTGATTTGGTCCACATTCGGGGACCGATCTGGTACCGGGACGAGGGCGGCGCGATGATGAGTCGACCTGCCTGATGGATGATGAGGATTTTGAGTCCTGAGCGCCGTCTCTAGCTTCCAATCAGAGGTCCCGGTGGGGGATCAGGTCGCAGCCGGTGCACCGATAGCACCCCGTCTCGGCGACGTCGCCCCGGAGGCGGTGCACGTCGAGGGCTCGCCGGAGGTGGCGGGCGAGGTCGAGGAGCCGCTCCGGAGACGGCCTGACCATCTCGACCTCCCCTACCCTCAGGGGATGGGGGTAGACGGCCCTGATCACCGGGAGGACCCCCATCTCGGCGAGCTCCTCGATCCCCTCCCGGAGGGCGATCTCCGACTCGCCTAGGCCGACGATGACGTTGGAGAATACCCTGTTTTTGCCGAAACGGCCCGCGGCGTCGGCGAGGGCTGCCTTTATCTTTTCCAGGGAGACCCCCGGACAGACCCTCTCGAAGAGGACTGGATCGAGACACTCGACGTTGTACTTGATCTCATCCGCCCCCGCCTCCTGGAGAATTCTGCTGGACCTCTCGGCTGGGGTGACGGAGACCCCGATCGGCAGGTCGAACTTCCGGAGGGCCTTCACGATCTCCGCCACCCTCGCCACCTCCTCTTCAGGGGTCCGCTCGACGCCGCTGGTCAGAGATATCGCCTCCAGCTCTCCTGTATCCAGGGCCTGGGCCACCATCTCCACCACCCTCTCCTTCGGCTTCACCCCCCCCGAGAGCTTCGGGACGGCGCAGAACTTGCAGTCGTAGATGCACCTCTCGCTGACGGTGATGTACGCCTGCCGGGGGCAGTGGAGGAGGGGCCTCTCCAGGACGCCTCGGGCGACCTCTGCGTCCTCCAACAGTATCGCCACCTCGTCCCCCTCCAGCTCCGCCAGCTTCAGGGGGGAGCCCTCCGCGACGGAGAGCCGAACTCTGCTCTGGCCTCCCCGAAAGAAGACGTTCCGCTCCCCGGCACCGGGTCCTGCCGTCGAGACAGGACCCTCGGGGCGGAAGACCTCTGGCAGTTCGATCCTGCCGCAGGAGATGAGCCGCGCCTTGGTAACCGGATCCATCGCCATGATGTATCCTCCTGGGTTTATAGGGGTGACCCCCAGCAGGAATAACGAGTTTTGGCCATTTGTCGATCAATAAATGGGCCCATGAAAGGGAGAGACTGGACCTGGCGGACCAGCATAAGATTGACCAAGGAGCAGATCCGACAATGGGCCCAGGCCTCATACCGGGCCCGAAATTGCCCCCCGCCCGAAAGAATCCGGCCCCGGATTGTTCCATCTAAAGGCAGGGGAGCCAGTCGATCGCTCCGGTGGTGTCGCTCTCGTTGCTGAAGAGCTGGATGTACTTCTCTATCGAGAAGACCCCGGTGACGTCCTCGACGGATCTTCCCACCTCGAAGTGCCTCCCCCTGCAGTCGGTCTTCGTCTCCATGGAGAGCCATCCGATGTGGCCTACGCCGATGACGTTGGCGTTGAAGCTCGCCTCGATCCCGCTGTTGTTCACCTCGTTGAGGTGGCTGTTGCCGACGGTGCTGATCTGGGTGTTCTTCATCAGGCTCTCGGCGTGGGTGTACTGCTCGGTGACGACGGCTCCCGCGTCGTAGTTCGCGACGCAAAGCCGGTCCTCCCACTTCCGGTCGTAGGTGCCGGTCTGGTAGCTGACCGGGAAGTACTCGAAGCTCGCCTCCTGGGTGTAGTTTATGGCGTTGTGATGTACGCTCAGCTCAAACTCGGTCCGGTCGTAGAAGTTGCCGGTCCCCGAGATCCGCTCAACGATCTTCTGGCCGGTGTACCCCTGGCCGGTCTGCCCTATCAGCTCGTGGCTCCGGTATCCCACCCCCTGGATCACCGACCGCTCGTAGATGTAGTTTGCAGCCGCCGCTGACCCCACTAAAAGCAGCATCGAGATCAAGACTGCGCTGCATAGACGCCTCAAAGTAAACCTCCCCGTCATCCCCATAGGGGCGTCCTCGTTTAAAAACGTGTCGCGATTTTTTACCGCCACGAAAATAAATAAATCGAGTTCTGGCGGCGCCACTCATGTTGGGCGGATCAGATCTCCGGCTGCAGGATCAACAGACCTATCAGCTCCTCTATCAGGCCCTCGTCGAAGGGGGGAGAGGCGTCCACCCTTCTTATGGGATTATCGACCTCGATCCCGCCGAGGACGATCTTGGGAAGGCTGGAGCTCTTGAACCCCTCTACGATGGCGTACTCCACCCCGCTCTTCCGCAGCTCCTCCAGGGCGGCCAAAAGCCCCCCGTCCCTCGCCACCTTGAAGAGGCGGCCGCCCTGGCCGACTCCGACGACCACCTCGGCCCCCGCCTCGAAGTGGCGCCTGGTGTCCCCCCGGTCCTCGATGGGGTGATCGGGCATGTTCTTAATCGTCCCGACCCTGCCTCGCCCCCTCAGGCCTCGGACCATCGCCTCCACCAGGGCGGTCTTGCCGGACTTCTTGGGGCCCACCACCGAGACGACCTTCAAGGCTCCCCCCCCTCCTTTCCCTCACCGCCTTCTTCCGCCGCCCAGCCCAAGATGAGGAAGGCGAGGAACCGGGCGTAGACCGAGAGGTCCTCCAGGGTGACGTTCTCGTCGGAGCCGTGGGGGTTTGAGTCGGTCTGGCGGCCGACGCCGTAGACGCAAGTCGGGATCCCCGTAACCTCCGCGACGTAGGCCTGGTCGAGGCTGTACTGGGCCCCGGCGAGGCGGGGGCTCCTCCCCGAGGCCCCCTCGAGAGCTCTCCTCACTTCCCCGACCCAGGGGTGGTCAGGATCGATCCTCATCGGCGGGTACCCCATCCAAGACCGCCATTCAAGGTCGACGGGAAGGGCAGCCACCGCCCTCTCCAGCTCGGCGGCCGCCTCCTCCATCCTCTCCTCGGGTATCACCCGCCGGTCCCCCCGGATGACGCACCGGTCGGGGACGATGTTCTCCTTGATCCCGCCATGGATGACGGTGAGGTTCAGCATCGGCCGGACGAAATCGACCCCGTGGTCCTGGAGCTCTGAGCTGGCTCGTAAGTAGGACCTCCTCCCTTCGACCCTCTTCTTCAGATCGAGGAGGGCCTCGATCACCGGGAGGGACTTCTCTATGGCGTTCTCCCCGAGGAAGCTCGCCCCGGAGTGGACCGCCCTCCCCCGGACCGTCGCCTCCCAGGTGATGATCCCGTTGGATCCGATGATGACGTCGTCGGAGAAGCTGTCCATGCAGAGCATGACGTCTCCTTTTACCAGACCCTCGTCGGCGAAGTAGCAGAGGCCTGAGTAGCCTCCGCCCTCCTCGTCGGTGGTGAGGAGGACCAGGAGGTTTCGCCGGGGGCGCCCGAAGGCTTCGACGCCCCTTAGGGCGGCGATGAGGGCGGCCACCGCCCCCTTGGAGTCGGCGACCCCCCGGCCGTAGGCCCTCCCGTTCCGGATATCCAGGTCGAAGGGGTCTTTGGACCAGCCCTCTCCGGCGGGGACGACGTCGAGGTGGGTGTAGATCACGAGGGTCTCCTCCGCCCCGACGTCCAGCCGCGCCCTGAGGTTCGCCCGCTCGCCGATGGCCTCCTCGCCCCTTCCCAAGAGGACCTCCGGGGGCACCACCACCTTCTCCGCCTCAAAGCCGAGGTCCCTGAAGATGGGGATGAGGTGGTCGACGATCTCCGGGTACTCTTTTCCGGGAGGGTCGACGGTCTCAAATCTTACCAGGTCCCTGAGGTCCTCCAGCATATCGGTGGCGCCCGCTTCGAGGAATCTGCAAAGCTCCATATATCTCAGCAGTTTTATCCTGGCCCTGGCCCTATTAAAGGCTTCTCCGACCTCAACTCGCCGAAAGGCCCTCGATTCTGGGGAGAGCCCCTCCAGAAGGTAGGAGCACTTCCCTTCGAGCCTGGGGAGGAGGACCTCCGCCAGGTATTCGGCCCGCCCCGTCCCGTACCTCCCCCTGCGGAGGTTCTCGACGTGGACGTCCAGGATCCCGCCCTCCCGGATGATCAGCTCCAGCCTCCGGGGGCCGAGGTCGACCTCGTGCCATTTCGGAAGCTCGAGAGAGATCTCAAGGAAGGCGTCGGTCTCAAACCCCATCCCGCCGTACAATAGGTGCCCTCCTAGATCGCCCCCGGCGCCGAGACGAGGCTGACGATGGCGATCGTCAGAAGCCCCACCAGGATCATCCTCACCCCCGAGACGATCATTCGCTCGCTGCTGATCCTGGCGAGAAATATCCCCAGGACGAAGAGGCAGAGGAGGCCGAGGCCGAGGGACGCCCGGAAGGCCGCCTCCATATCGATCGCCGGGACGAAGAAGTAGGGGAGGACTAGGATCATCCCCCCCAGGGCCGGGCTGATCCCATTCACCAGGGCGACTATGACGGTGGCAAACTCCGAGGCCCTGGCAAACTGGCTCCTCTTCAGGTCTTTTAGCATGGCGCTCTCCAGCTTCTTCAGGTCCCTCCTCCTCTCGGCCCTCTCCGCCAGGTAGGCGCTGCTCATCCCCGAGATCCCGAGAGCTATGATCCCCCCAATGCCCGCCTTGATGACGACCTCGGGGTTCGAGAGCCCCGAAAAGTGGGCGCCGATGACGACCCCCATCAGGGTGAGGATCCCGTCGAAGGCGTTCATCACGAAGAGCCTTCTTGCTATCTTGAAGGCCTGGCTGACCTGAAGGTAGGTCCGAAACCGCTTCCAGCACGGATCCATATCAGGGAGAGACTGAAACCTCTTCGGCTTAATCTCTGGCGATCAGAGACCTTCCGGTCATGGCGGCGGGGGCGGGAAGCCCCAAAAGGTCGAGGACGGTGGGGGCGACGTCGGCGAGGATCCCGTCGTCCCGAAGCCTCGGCCTTTTGCCATCGATGAGGACGAAGGGGACGCGGTTAGTGGTGTGGGCGGTGTGGTGCTGGCCGGTCTTTCTGTCCTCCATCTGCTCGGCATTCCCGTGGTCTGCCGTCAGGAGGACCGCCCCTCCCCGGGCGAGGACTTCCGAGACGACCCGTCCGACGCATTCGTCGACAGCCTCCACCGCCTTCACCGCCGCCTCGAAGATCCCGGTGTGGCCGACCATGTCGGAGTTGGCGTAGTTGAGGACGATGAGGTCGTAGGCCCCTTCCCGGATCTTCTCGACGACGGCGTCCGTCACCTCGAAGGCGGACATCTCCGGCTTTCTGTCGTAGGTGGCGACCTTAGGCGACGGTATCAGCAGCCTCTCCTCCCCGGGGCTCGGCACCTCCCGGCCGCCGTTGAAGAAGAAGGTGACGTGGGCGTACTTCTCCGTCTCGGCGACCCGCAGCTGTCGGAGGCCTGCCCTGCTCACCACCTCCCCCAGGGTATCGGTGAGGTGGTCGGCGGGGAAGGCGATTGCAGCCTCGATCGACTCCTGGTACTGGGTCATGCAGACGAAGTGGACGTCGACCTTCCTCCGATCGAACTCGCAGAAGTCGGGGAGGAGGAAGGCCTTGGTGATCTGGCGGGCCCGGTCGGGCCTGAAGTTGAAGAAGATGAGGGAGTCGCCGTCTCTGACCAGGCCGTCGGGGTCGACGACCGTCGGCCTGACGAACTCGTCGTCCTCCCCCCGGTCGTAGGCGGCCCGGACCGCCTCAGCGGGGTCGGAGGCCCTCAGCCCCTCCCCCGAGGTCATCGCCCGGTAGGCGAGCTCCGTCCTCTCCCACCTCCGGTCCCGGTCCATGGAGTAGTACCTCCCGGCGACGGTGGTGACCTTCCCGAGGCCGAGGGACCCGATCACCTCCTCCAGCTCCCGGAAGTAGCCGAGGGCGCTCCGGGGGGGGACGTCCCTCCCGTCGAGGATGGCGTGGATCCGGACCCGCGCGAGCCCCTTATCTCGCGCGAGCCTTAAGAGGGCGTAGAGGTGGGCCTGGTGGCTGTGGACCCCCCCGTCGGATAAAAGGCCCATCAGGTGGAGGGTCCTCCCCCTCTTCCGCGCCAGGTCCGCGGCCTCCGCCAGGATGGGGTTGGAGAAGAAGGTGCCTTCCTCGATGGCGAGGTTGATCCGGGTGTAGTCCTGGTAGACTATCCTCCCAGCGCCGAGGTTGAGGTGGCCCACCTCGGAGTTTCCCATCTGGCCGGGGGGGAGGCCCACGTCCAGCCCTGCGGCGCCGATGGTGGTGAACGGATAAGAGCTCTTGAGGCGGTCGATGTTGGGGGTCCTCGCGGCGGCGATGGCGTTTCCCTCCGCCTCGTCGCTCTCCCCGAACCCGTCCATGATGATGAGGGTGACTGGCTTCATCATTTTTCGGTCTCCCCGGATCGAGATAACCCTTTCCTCTCCCTAAATCTGAAAGCCGTGGTCTCCGATCAGGGGGACGAAGACGACCCCGCCGTGCTGCTCCACCTCAAACCCCTCCCCGGTCCTGACGACCAGGAGGAGCTCCTGGTAGCAGGTCCCCACGGGGATGACGAGCTTTCCCCCCACCTTCAGCTGGGCCTGGAGGGGCTCGGGGACCTTCGGCGCCGTTGCCGCCACGTTGATCCGGTCGAAGGGGGCGTGGTCGGGGAGGCCGAGGCTCCCGTCCCCCTCGAAGACGGTGACGTTCTCGATCCCCGCCTCCAAAAGGTTCTTCCTTGCGAAGGCGACTAGCGTCCCCACCCGCTCGATGGAGTAGACGTGGCCCCCGGGCCCCACCAGCTTCGCCATCACCGCGGCGTGGTAGCCGGAGCCGGTCCCGACGTCCAGGACCTTCATCCCCTCCCCGAGGTCGAGGACGTCGCACATGATCGCCACCATGTGGGGGGCGGATATCGTCTGGCCTTCGCCTATCGGGAGGGGATGGTCCTGGTAGGCCATCTGCCGCACCCGATCGGGGACGAAGAGCTCCCTGGGGATCTCGTCCATCGCCTCGAGGACCCGGTCGCTGACGCTCCCCCGGATCATCCTCAACATCTCCTCCTTCCTCAGAGGGCAGCCCCCCAGACCCGGACGATCTCCTTGGCGAGGGCCCTATCGGGAGATCGGCCGTCGCGGACCCTGATCTTCTCCACCCTGTACCGTTTACCGTCGGCGGTCCTCACCTCGCCGACGGCGAAGGGCTCGTCCCCCCTGGCGGGGACGTCGATGGATGTCGTTCGCCCCCGCCTCTGGACCGAGACCTTCACCACCACCTCGTCCACCGCCCTCGTCCAGAGGGTCTTCACCTCCCCCGCCGTCGCCCTCTCCTCCCGCCCTCCTCCCGCCAGCTCGATGGAGGTGACCTCCACCATGACTACCTCGTCAACCCCGTCGTCCACCAGGATCTCGTCCCCGACGGCGAGGAGATCCTCCGCCGGCAGCTCGATCGTCCGGCGGGCGGACCCCTCCGGGGCGCTGACGATCACCCTGAGGCTCGAGAGCCTCGTCCTCTCCAGCTGTTGGGGGTGGACCGTTCCGCAGGCCTCGCACCTGACGAGGTGCTCTCGTCCTAGCTTGACGGTGACGTGTTCGGTGAGTTCGCCACATTCGGGGCAGAAGATCTCCTCTTGCATGGTTAAACCTCCTCTTCCAAAAACTACTAAAAGGTGACCATCAGAGGCCGGTCCTCGAACCGAAAGGGCCGGCCGTGGCCCGGGACCACGACGTCCGCCCTTCTCAACGCCTCGATCCTGCTCATCCTCAGGGCTTCAGGATCGGTGGCTAGCTCATCCTCCAGGGCCAATAGGCCTGAGATATCGGTCCTCGGGACGGCCCCGTCCCGCCACCAGAAGAGGTCTCCGGCGACAAGCCAAGTTTCGCCTTCGGACGGCACCAGGAGGGAGCTGTGTTCGGGGGTGTGGCCCGGCGTAGAGAGGACCTCTATCTCCGTATCCGGGAGGAACCTTCCGTAGGGGATCTCCTCGTCCCCCCTGTAAAAGAAGCTTCCGTCGCAGACCTCGGCATCCGGAAATAGCCTTAGGTTGAGGAGGTGGTCGAGGTGGGCGTGGGTGATGAATACCAGGTCGATCTCGGAGGGAGAGAGGCCCCTCTTGAAGAGGGCGGACGATAGGCTCCTCCCGTCAGCTCCGGGGTCCGCCAGCACCCTCCTCCCCGAGTCCTCCATCAGGACCGTCGAGGGCGAGGCTCGGAATCCTCCGCCCGCCAGGGTCACGACGTACCCCTCCGCCAGAACCGATATCAAAGCCATCTGGTCCACCTCAGAGGATTCCATATTATCCTCAAATGGGTTTAAAAAGGAAGAGGATAAAGATATGGATGGGCGGCCCGAACCGTCGGGCCTCCGGGAGTTGGTGGGTTATGCGTGCTCTCTTCATCTGGCTGGCCTTCGGGGCGGCGGTCCTCCTCGCCCTATTATCGTTCTCCGGGTTCTCGATGGCGGCGGGTCCTGACGGCGGCGGATCGTCGATAACGGTATCGGAGAAGAGCTCCGCATCTCGGCCGGTCCTGAACCTCTCGGGGTCGTCCTTCGGCGGCTTTACGAAGATAACGGTTCTCTGGAACCCCGCCACCGGGACGGCGACCAGGGAGTCCTACCTTTACGGAGACTCCCTCCGCCGGGAGTCGACGATGGGGGTGGACGGAGACGGGACGGAGATGGCCGTCTCAGCGGAGTTCGATGGGATGGCGAGGCTGGGGGTGGTAAAACTATCGAGCCCCAACGCCACCCCCCAGGGGACTCCCGCCTTCGAGGCCTCGGAGTCTTACTACGGAAGCTTCAAGATCGACGAGAAGGTCGACGACTGCGGCTCCTCCATCGCCTCCGAACGGTCCGTCTCGGGGACGGGGTATGTGGCGGTGAATAAGAAGGTCGGCGACCTCCAGAGGACCCACGAGGCGGGGACGGGGTCTTACGAGTCCGAAGAGCGGATCGATACCTATACGAGCTACATCGCCAAGTCCGTCTCCCTATCGGCAGAGCCGGAGCCCTTCGGCGCGGCCGGGATATCGGCAAACCTCTCCCTCCCCTGGAGGGAGGGGGTCGCCTCGAGAAAGGAGGGCGAGAGCTACATCGGCGAGGAGTACTCGGGGTTGACGAGGCTCGATAAGACGACGATAGTACGGGGCCTCGGGGAGATGGAGACGGAGGCGAACTTCTCGGGGACGGCCCGGTACCGGATGATCTCGTCGGATGAGCTCGAGATGGACGAATCTTATCGAGGCGACTACGCCATATCGAGAAACGTCGAGCTCCTCCAGCCGTCGGTCCGCGACCCCCATCTCTCGGTGGAGAAGGATGGGACGATCGTCTATGAGGGGGATAGGACCCTCGCCCGCTACGTCATCACCCTGGAGAACGACGGCGGCAAGACCCTGGAGCCGGTTCTCGTCAGGGACATCTTCCCGCCGGGTGGGGTCTTCGTCCGATCGAGCCTGAAGCATACTCTCACCTCCGACGGAGCCAACTGGTCCCTCACCCACCTCTCGCCGGGGGATCTGAGGGAGATCGAGCTCGTCCTCGACGTGACGGAGTATGGGGGAGAGGAGCTGGTCAACCGGGTTGTAGCCTTCGGCGGCATCGACGGCTCTTGGGTCTCGGCCGCAAACTTCTCGGCCGTTGAGATCAATTGGCTATCCTGCTCCTCACCAGGGGCCGTCTTTATCTCTAAAGCCGGAGAGGTCGACGAGGCTGTCGGAAACCACGTCTTGTACTCCCTGGAAGTCGAAAACCTCGGAGACCGCCCCCTGGTGGCGACGGTGACCGACCGCCTCCCGGACGGAATGAGGCTGATCTCCTCGTCGCCGGCCTTCGCCTCCTACGAGGACGGGGTCATCACCTGGAACCTGATCGATCTCGCCCCCGGAAAGGTCGAGACGGTCGTCTACGGGGCGGAGGCGCTCTGGAGCGGCAGGTTCGTAAACATCGCCGAGGTGGCTGCGAGGTATGTGGACGGGTCGTCCATCGAGCCGGCGCGCGCGAGATCGGTGGTCGAAGTCGATGAGTTCGAGGGGGAGCGGCCCCGTCCCGGCTGGCAGCCCCCGGCCTGGGGGTTAGGCGAGGCGGAGGAGATCTGGGGATAGAACTCCCGATTCGGATAGGGGGGTCGGGACCCCGCTGGTCCGATGATGGCCCAAATAACCAGCATAGCAGGAGAGGTGGAGCGGCATGTTCCGGGAGGAGATCCGAGACGAGGTGGAGATCCGGGGCTCGCCGGAGGCGGTCTGGCGGGTTCTGACGGATTTTGAGGCGTTCAGGGATTGGAACCCCTTTATGAGGCCGGTGGTGGGGGTGGCGTCGGAGGGGGCGAGACTCCGGGTCCAGATCAGGCCCCCGGGCGGGAGGGCGATGGCCTTCCGGCCGAGGGTGACGAGGGTGGTCGGAGACCGGGAGCTACGGTGGCTCGGGAGGCTCTGGATGCCGGGGCTTTTCGACGGGGAGCACATCTTCGAGATAGAGCCCCTGGGGCCCAATAGGGTCAGGTTCGTCCAGCGGGAGGTCTTCACCGGCCTCCTCGTCCCCCTGGCGAGAGGGCGGCTCCAGGAGGAGACCCTTGCTGGCTTCAGGGAGATGAACCGGGCCCTCAAGGAGAGGGCTGAGGCAGCAGGATCGGGTTGAGGGTGATCTCTTCAGATCGGGTTCTGATCCTCGGTCGACACCGCCGGGCCGATTTTCGGCGAGGCGGCTAGGGCCTCAGTTTATAGAGCTAATCGATCAGAAACGTCTCTTGCGAGGGCTCAAGATCATATAACTGTATAGTCCCGAAACCTTTGACTTTAAATACTCAACAATCCCGCATGGGAAAGCGAAATAAGGTTGTAAAGCTAACTGATAAGAAGATCAGATACATTATCCGAGCTAAAACCAACAACATAAGCCCTAAGCGCATCGCGCTTGAGATTGTGGTAAGCGAATCTACAGTAAAGCGAGTCTGGATGTATTGGATGAAAAACCGCGAGCTGCTGCCCATTAAAAAATTTGGCAGGAAGTCGCAAGACCTAGATGGGGAATCCGTCGATTTAATACTTGAAATCCACAAAAAGCAAAGATTGGGCGCAAGACGTCTCGAAAAGATCATCGAATTCGAACATGGTATCCATATCCCCCACAACAAGATCCACAAGGTCCTTCTTGAACACGGTTTGGCAAATGAGAGCAAGAATAAGAAGAAACGTAGAAAGGCCTGGATAAGATACGAACGCGAACACAGTTTGACGGCAGTACATCTCGATTGGCATACCTCCAAGATCAACGGCAAAGAGCTTTGTGTGGTCCTCGACGACAGCTCCAGATGTATCCTCGCAGGAAACGAATTCGACGAGGCGACCGCAGAAAACAGCATCAATCTAGTTCAAGAAGTGCTGGATCGCTTCGGAGAAATAAGAAAAATAGAATAAGTTATTACCGATCACGTAAGCCAATTTTTCGCTAACAAGACAGACAAGAATGGTGAGAGCAACAGTAAATTCTCGTTATTTCTAGATGAAAATAATATCAAGCACATCAAAGCTCGCGTCAAGCATCCGCAGACGAATGGCAAAATCGAAAAATGGTACGATACGTACGAGAAATATCGATTTCAGTTCGAGAATTTTGACAAATTCGTGAATTGGTACAACACAGTGAGGTACCACGAGAGCCTAGATTCGGATCGCTATCTAATGACCCCATATGAGGCGTTCTGGACGAGATTGCCGGAAGAATGCAAGTTGAACATGTTCCTGGAGAGAATGGAGTGTGAATTAAATGCAGGCAAATAAATTTAGAATCATTCAAGAGGTATATAAAGTCAAAATTTAGCTCAGGACGCCGGGGAGCAGAACTCGGGTCCGGCTGGGGGGCCCGATTACCCCGGAAGATGCGATCGTCGGCCCTTCTTCCCCCCCCCGTTGGGCCCACATGGGCTCCCGATGGGTTTTTTCGCGACGTTTCTATGGAAAGGGATATATTCAAGCAAAGCTCGGATAATCCATACTCGGGGAGATGACTAATATATGTCCAGCAGTTTGAGGTTTAGCATTCTGATCATCCTATCTTTCTTTGCCGCCGTCTCATCGGCGCTGGCCGAGGAAGCCGATATAGCGGTTATGGCTTTATCGGAGGATATGGGGGGGTACGACAACGATACCGCCTCTCCGGACGATTCAGCAACTATGAAAGGCGCCACCACCTCTGTAGGTGGCTCCATGGAGGCGGTGGCCTCTGAGGTGAATGCTGGTGATATCGAAGGAATGGATGATCCTAAAGGGCCCGATTTTGCGAAAAATACCTCCTTTGAGGAGTTCCCAAAGGAGGAGCAGGGCGCGGGTGTCGAGGGAGCTTCTCTCGCCGACGGCTGCTCCGGAACGGTCTTGCTGGCGTCCGAGGATTTATACGTGGACTTGCGGGAGGAGCAGGTCATCAACGGCGACCTCCTGGTTTGCGAATCCATGAAGGGCTCCGGGGATGAGATGGACGATTATCCCCTGGTGGCTATGATCCAGTTCAATACATCCGGCCTTGACGTGGAGGAGGACGACGTAGCGATCCTGGCATTGAAGGCGGAGTCGATGAAGAAGGGGAGCGACGACATGGCAGCAACGATTCTGGTGCCGGTCGCGTCCGATTGGTCTGAAAACTCGAGCTTTTCGGTCCTGGGTTTGAGCATCATGTCGATCGTGGACCTCATGCCCTCCGGTGAAGACCTGGCCTTCGGCCAGATCGGGATCGACTTCGGTTCGGACCAGGTTCTCGCCTTCGACGTCTCGGAGCACCTCAAGGCGGTAGACGGGGAGCGGTTATCCTTCCTCCTGATGGCGGTGGGCGAAGTCGACTACAGGGTCAGCTTCCATTCGAGGGAGACGGGGGAGGGTCCCGCCATCCTGGTTCTGTCCTATCCGAGAGCGAACGCCGTCTGAGGCTCATCGGATGGGCCGAAGGATCGAAGAGTGGGCTCGAGGGGGTCGGTGGGAACCGTCGTCGTCCTCCACCACCGTCCCGCCTCGACGGCCCTGATCCCGGTGGTTTTGGTCTCCCTTCTAGCCTTCTCATCGATGGGGCTCTCTTCAGCGTCGGCTTCAAAGAGGTCTCCTTTTCCAAATCTAATCCAGTAGCTGAAGCAATTATTGCCAGGAACTTCCCTGTTTGAAGTGACCATTTACATAACGATATGGATTTATCGGTGCTGATCGAGCAGAGCCAACGACGTGGGTAATCACAAACCTCATGCGCTCAGGAGGGATGACCCCACGTCCCCGATTCCCTGGCAAGAGGGAGTTATGCGATGTAAGGATTTAGCTCGCCAGAGATATCTAGGGACGGGACGGCCCCTTACTTCCTCGAAGCTGAGCGAATCTTCCAGCCCCGCCCCCAGAGCCCCGACGATGACGGTGACGGGAGAGAGCTGAGTTGGATTAACCGCCGGTGTTTTTTGGGGACGGGTGCCGGAAGTACCATCTTCCTTCGTATCCATCTAGTATGAACTTTTCGGTTAGATATGATCTTTATTCACATATCTAATTCGTTTTTTGCTAAAGAGTTCTGCCGCAAATGGGATTTGCAGAAGACAAAGAATAACGAAGTGTAGAATAGTATCATTTGTGACATTATGATATGCATTTATTGCCATTTAGGATAAATTAGTTATAGAATTGATGTATATTTACCTCTATAGACGGAATATCATGATACAAAAAACCGATTGGAATTCGATATATTGCCAAGAAATAGTTAGAAGGAAATCCTAGAGATCCCCTTCAAGCGCTCTCGATAATCGGATATACAAAGACGCCGCTCTCGTACACATTCCAGCCCAAATTTTCGTGGAACTTGTCCAGATATTCTTGATGGATCTCTCTTGGGTCGATATCCTCGAAGAGGTCTGGATGGAACCATTTGGCCATGTAAGCGATCGATGCGGGCATACATGGCGGATAGAGGACATCGTAGCTAATTACGTATACTTTGCCCTCAACAACGGCGTCGGTGAACTTCAATCCTTCACGATTCATGATCTCCGTTCTCAGCTCTTCCAAACCTGAGGAGTTCCCTTCTGCGTAACCTCCGCCCGAAGATCCCCATCCAGCCATCTTGATTATAAACCCTGGATTCTGGGATACCACCCACTCTGGATCCACTTCAACCGCACCCGTCGCCAAGCCCGTCAGACCTGATGATATGCTCTGCCCTCCTGCCATCTCTATCTGATATGTGGCTCCTCCTTCGGCGTTGAAGGTCTTGTATGGAACAGTAGCGCTCTCCTGGTAGACGGACGGCCGCTCTTCCTCGGGTAGGTCCTTCACCCTCTCATAGATGCCACCCACATATTCCTCAAAAAAGTCTATGTAATCCTGGGCCTGTTCCCTTCGGTCCAGAATATATCCAAATTTCTTCATCTCATCCAGCATGATCCCGCCCCTGTAGAAGTCGAACCTCAGGATCGTAACCCCGGGGAGGTTATTCTCCATCTCCGAATCTGCGGGGTTGTACCAAGAGTAGACGACTACAGAATCGGGATTTTGTGATAGAATCGCCTCGTAGTTGTCCCATGTACCTACGTTCGGAAGGTCTTTAAACTCGGGGAAGAGGGCTTTGGTGTAGTCCCTGTTGAAAAAATGCTCTCCCACGCCGACGACCTTGTCCATAGAATCGAGGATTCTCAAAGCCTCTGCCTGTTCCCCGACCCCGAGCATGACGATCCTCTCAACCGGCTTCTTCACCGTCACGACCCTCCCCGTGAAGTCCAAGTAGGTGAGTTCCGTCTCCTCGCCAGCAATTATTGCCTTGATTTGAGCTACGTCGTCTTCGTTGACCACTCCATCATAGTTGGCATCTGATAGTTCGGTCTCATCTTTAGTCCCCTGGATCACCCCTTGGACGTATCCGACATCGGCTTCGTCTATGGTCTCATCCAGGTTCGCGTTTCCAAACATGTTAAAGGTGTACTCTAGCCCGTAGACCGGCAAAGTCGAAATGGTGAGGGAGATCGCAATGGCCAAAGCGGCCGAATAGGTGCGTATGTATGTCACGTCAAACTCTCCATTAATACGAGTAATTTTTCTTTTAGTTTTATTATCCATATATAAGAGTACTCCAAACGTATGAATTATAGCAGGTAATTATTCGATGATGTTATACCAAACCAATTGAAATAATTGGTAGAATTGCATGGTATCGGCCAATTCAGTACAAGGCTGAATAACTATTATATTTTCACTCAAACCTCTCCTGGAAGGTCTTTACCGCCGGATAGACGAAAAAGAGCAGAAATCCGGGATGACGATGAGAACCTTCAGAGGGCTCGATGGCGCGGCAGAAAAGGCGCCCCGGAGCCGCCCGACGGTGTAGGTAAGGGGCAGTATCCGACTTAAAATATGAAGCCCCTCGGGCATAGTGGATATCGGATAGACGACGCCGCGGAGGAAAAGCATCAGAAACCTCTGGAGGTGGAGGCGGATCTGAGCCTCAATAAATTTTATAACCATTTAATTTAGATATTAACTTTATAATATTGAATTTAGGATTCTATCAGCCATCACATATTAAAGATATTTACGTATATGCCGATAGACGGATGGCTGAAATAAAGCTTGCAACAAAATTTGGATGTGGGGCGTTCCAAATGCGGCCATCCGGATTCGGAGCTCTTGGTCCACCTCGACTCCCAACGGCACGGAAGGGGCCACCCCCGTAGGCCTCTCCCCGGCGGCGGCCCGGCTTGGAGACGAAGGTGGGCTTTGCGTCACCATAAATGAGCCGTTCATTTGAAGATCTCGCCCGTCTCCTTAGACCAGAGGAGGAGGTCGAGGTGGCCCATGGGGATGCCTGTCTTCTGCGAGAGCTCGATCATCCTCCGCTCGATCTCCAGGTATTTCTTCTTGGTAAGGGTGGTGGGGATCTCGTCGATCACCCCCAGAAGGAACAGGTTCTTGAGGATGTGCCGGTCGAGGATGGCGAGCTCCTCGCCGAGGCCGATGTTTCTGAGGAAGTGGCCTGCCTCCTTGTAACCAAGGCCCTTGACGTTATCGACGAGCCACTCCCGGGCGGCTCGGGGGTCTGAGAACCCCCCCAGGACGGATTTTATCTTTAAGCAGCCGTCCCGGGTGAATTGATTCCTGGCCGCGACTATGTAGCTAGCCTTCCTCTCCCGGAATCGGACGTTCAAGAGCTCATCTAATATCTCTTCGGGGCAGCCGGCGAAGAGGAGGTCGCAGCCTCTGAGCCTCTCTATGGCGGGCCAACAGATCCTAGCCCGAGATTGGGGTGTTAAGATGCAGAAGGCGAGCTCTGCGAAGAGGTCGCGGTCTGAGCCCGTATCCCAGATCCGCCTGAAGTCCGCAAGCCGGGCTTCGATCTTCTCCTTCTGACCCCGATAAAAGCAGATGAGTTCATCGATATCGTCGGTTTTCATCCCGGCAAGATCGTCTTGGGGCGATAAGACGGTGTCGGACGGGTCGGAAATTTGCTTTTTATATATGGAGGTGAGACGCGGACTGGCCTGCCTGCTCGTCGATCCATCACCTACCAGAACATCCCAGCCTCCGCCATCGGTCCAACCCTCAGGTTCCAGCCTTTAAATCTGGACGCCATCCTGGGGCGCCTTCTGGGCGGAGACATCCACCGCCTAGCCGAAGATGGACATGAAGGAGGGGCAGCAGAGGCCGTGGCAACTACAGTCGCCAAAGATCAAGATCCATACCGTTTTTATATGGAGATCCCCTGGAAGGAGGTCTCGTGGGTAGGAGGTCAATGGTTCAGATCAGGTCGAAGAGCTCCTCATCCCGCCTCTTCGATATCTCCCAGGCGAACTCCTCCAAAGAGGCGTATTTTCCTGCCTTTATCTCCTCCATCACCCCGTCTTTAACCTTCAAGGTCAGGCTCTTTCCATCGGCTGAGAAGGTCGCCTCCGCCCTACCGAGGTCGACGGTTTCGATGTTTCCCTTGCCCATGGTGCAGCCGGTGGAGATCTGGATCCCGTCCACGAGGCAGGAGATCGGCGGGATCGTACCGGTCTTGACCGTGGCTCCGATTTCCTTATGGCCGGATGATCCGAGGTCCCTCAGGGCAAAAAGTCCCATCCTGATCCCCAAAACCAGAAAGGGGCCCAGATGTCCGTGGAACTCCGTCCCCCGCACGATCAGGTCCCGGAGGGGGACATTCTCCGGGTCGATGGTCTTCATCTGCAAGTTGATCACCAATTTCTGGATATTCTTACGAAAAGCACGTTGAGAAGGGGATCTATTTAACTATTGTCGTTATAATTCCTCCTATATATCGCATCCAAAAGCACGAAATTATATAATGTCCTTATCGAATGGGTGTCGAGACCGTTGGCTAGCGGAGACGTATTCTTGCCTTTCGCCCGGCGCTGCTGTCTATTGATTTGAACTATTCATCCAATTTTCAAATTAAATAGCAGCTCACTCAGATTTATCGAAATCCTTATTACAATAGATGATATCCTTATCTGACAGCATATTCGAACCTTGAAATTAAAAAGCCCATTTAATGTGGTATATTATGCCGGCGTACACGACGATTCATACAATTTACTGGGATATATTCCATCTGAATGGGGTGGCTGGCTGCAGGGTGGCCTTCTGCATCATCCAGGAGGGGATCCTTTGAGCATAATCGAGCTCAACGAGATTTATACGGCGTACGAGGGCGGCGATAAACCCGTTATACGGGATCTCTCCCTCTCCGTAAAACCAGGCGAGTATGTGGTGATAGGCGGCCCCAATAGCGCCGGGAAGACGACGTTGCTGGAGTCGATAAACGGCCTTATCAGGATCACTCACGGCAGCGCGACCGTCTGCGGCCTCGACCTCCGACGTTCCGGGAATGAAGTCCGAAGGAGGGTCGGATACGTAATTCAGAACTTTTACTTCGACCCCTTTACTCCCTTCACCGTGGAGGAGGTGGTGATGATGGGGCGGTATGGTCGGATGGGACTCTTGAAGCGCCCCTCAAGATCCGATTTCGAGGCGGTAGATAAGGCGATCCGCCTCGTGGGGATCGAGGAGCTGGCCGAGAAGACCATAGGGACGTTGAGCGGAGGCCAGCAGCAGAAGACGATGATAGCCCACAACATCGCCAAGGAGCCAGAGGTGATGATGCTCGATGAGCCCTTCAGCAACCTTGACTTTAATGCGCGGGAGTATCTCCAGGGCATATTCAAAAATATGGCCGGAAATGGTACTCCGATCCTGATGGTATCTCACGCCTTCGACGGCCTCCCCGAGACCCGAATCCATCTGGTGGTGATGAACCGGGGTCGGATCACCTACGACAATGTCTGCGATGCGGACGAGGTCGAACCCATTATTCGCGACGAGTGTGCGGTGGTCTGAATGTTCGGGTTTCTCATCGAAAATAACGTCGTCTGCCATGCCGTCGAAGCGATGGTCTTCGCGTCGATAGCATGCGGCATCCTCGGCGTCATAATCTCCAGGATGAGCCTCTCATCCCTGGGCTTCACCATGTCCCATGCGGCCTTTGCCGGGGCTGCCATCGGTATGTTCCTCGGGATCGGGTCCCAGATGGCTGCCATATTCTTCAGCGCTTTTGTAGCTGCTCTCATCGGGCCTGTCAGCGACAAAGCCAAGATGGCCGCCGATGCGACCCTGGGGGTCCTCTTCGCCATGTCGATGGCTGTGGCCATATTCCTTGTCTCCTACATGCAGTACATGGGCCGAGGCCTCACCGCGACCAACCTTCTCTTCGGCAACGTCATCTCCCTTTATAGAGAAGACATCTATGCCCTGGCGGCGGTATCAGCGTTGACCGTCATATTCGTTCTTGCATTCTTCAAAGAGATCTCCGCCCTGATGTTCAACATGAAGATCGCCGAGGCCTCGGGGGTTCGGGTGAAGCTGGTGTATTACATCTTGCTCTTCATTGTCGCCATATCCGTATCCCTATCCCTCAATATCGTCGGCGGACTTCTGATCTTTGTCCTCCTGGTCACCCCAGCCTCCATCGCCAGCCAGTTCTGCTTCAACGTCAGGAGCATGTTCGTCGCAGCTCCGATGATAGCGCTTTCAGTTAGCGCTCTCGGCGTTTGGGCGGGTTTCAAGTTCACCTTGCCGATCGCGCCTCTTGTAGCGCTCCTGCTGACGTTCGTCTTTGCGATATCCGTAATCCTCTCCTTCAAGAGAAGGATAAATTATAAAAAATATTAATTATTTGTCGGTATGATTTGTTATAATTATATATTTAACTGTTGCGATTAATACAAAAATGTTATATATATCGTAATACTTATTTCGATTTATGGATACAAAGAGGTTCTACACCCTGATCATATTGGCGCTAGCGATCTTCTCGATCGCCCCGTCTTTCGCCGATCAGGCTCCTGAAAGGATAAAGATCGTATGCACCACCAGCGTCCTCATGGACCCGGCGACTTTCATAGGTGGCGATAAGGTCGAAGCGATATCCATCGCCGACCCGACCCTCTGCCCCCACCTCCAGGCCGACATAATCCCCAATCGGATACAGCTGAACATGGACTTCATCAAGAAGGCCGATGTCTTCATGGCTTACAACGACAACAATGATAAAAATATAAATATGCCTGCCGTCGAAAATTTCATGGAAGCGAACGGCTTCGGATCCGTCGAGTGGAGGACGGTCTCCGACCCATCGAGGGGATGGAACACCCCGACGACGGCGAAGTTGCTGGCGTCCGAGGTTTTTGGGTGGCTTGTGGAGGAAGATCCCGCCAACGAGGGGTACTACCAGGAGCGGTACGATGAATACGTTGAGAGCTTCGATGCCGTGGAGCCGACCGACGCCGAGAGGGAGCAGTTGAATCAGACCAAGGTTATCGTCATGCTCTGGCAGAGGGAGCCGGTGGAGAAGTGGCTCGGGATGGAGGTCGTCAACTTCTTCGCCCCCGAGTTCGTCATGAACGGCACCAAGACCGCGGAGAAGGTCGTAGATGACATCATCCTAGACCCAGAAAAGTACGCTGATGTCGAGTATGTGATAGAGAATATGCAATCGGGGGAGCTCGGCAAGGGGATCGAAGAGGCGCTCCTGGATAGAGGCATAAATGCAGAGCGGGTGATATTTACAAACTTCCCGAGGTCCATATTGGGCGTGGATACCATACCCCAGGTTCTGAGCTACAATAAACAATTGGTCCTCTAAAATGCCGGTTTTCTCCCCCTCGATCCCCTCCACCATGAGGCTGCCACCGCCGGACGGGGGTGTACATGGGGAGGGACCTCGGATATCTGATGGGCGGGGTGGAGAAGGCCCTCCACAGAAGCCTCGGTGACGTCTCGGACCTGATGGGGTCTCCGAGGGAGCGGTGGGAGAGAATTCGGGAGATTCTGGTGGCGGTGGGGCTGGAGGAGGTCCTCGTCCTCGACGAGCCGACGTCGGCCCTGGACGTCTCCATCCAGGCCAGATCCTCCATCTGTTGCAAGATCTCCAGAGGGAGATGGGGTTGGATTATCTCCTCATCTCCCACCACCCCGAGGTGCTGGCCTCCTTCATGGCCCAGGAGGTGGGCCCTCCTCCGGGGAAGGCGACTGAGGCCTCTTGAAGGCGGAGAGGAGCGGGAATGCAGTCCTCTGATGAGCGATGACCTCTCCTTCAACGATGGAGGTGACCCTCGGGAGGCCCACCAGCAAAATAAAAAAATATCGCTCCTCGTCTAGAAGCTCACGTTCTCCCGGTCGGGAATCCCCGCCAGCTGGCCGTCGCCCTTCTCTATCGGCGGATAAAGGAAGACCCCGTCCCGATCGAGGTCGAAATCCTCTCCCAGGAACCTGGTAATGTACTCCTGGTGGATCGCCTCGGGGTCGAGGTCGGCGAATGCCTCGGGGAGGAAGACTTTTGCCATGTAGGCGGCGCCGATGAGGCCGCCACTGGCGTCATTTCTGAAGGAGCCGCTCCCTAAGTAGACCCTCCCCTCCTTCACCGCCCTCATCTCGGCGAGCTCTGGCCGGCTGGTGAAGGCGTCTCTTGCGGCTCTGATCTCCTCGGGGTCGGTGGCATCGTAGCCGTTGGCCGGGTCCAGGGAGAGGCCGCTGTAGGTGTGGGCCACCAGATGGAGGTATATGAGGTCGGGGTCCGCCTCTATCACCCACTCGGGATCGACCTGGATGTTGTACGAGGAGCCGAAGAACTCGGGAAGACCCTCAGCCATCACCTTGACCCCGGTGAGAATCGACATCTGGGTGAGGGTGTCGATCATGGAGTAGGTCCGGAAGGTGCCGGTGTCCAGGTGGGCGTAAGGGTAAGCGCAGATAAGGACCTTCGGCTGCTCCTCCTCGGAGACCCCAGCGGCCCTGGACCTTATCTCCTCCACCCATCCCAGGTTCCAGCTGATGAACTCCTCCGCCCTCTCCTCCTCGTCGAGGATGTAGCCGAGCTTCCTCACTCCGTCGATATATCTGGAGTTCTCGGGGTCGCTTATATCCGGAAAGTATAGGCCGAGGAAGACGACGTCCACCCCAGGAAGTTTCTCTGCCTTGGTCTCGATGTTCATGGGCGAGAAGGTGAGGAGGAGGTTCGGGTCTGGGCTGAGGACCGCCTCGTAGTCCGGCTCGTTCATCTGGCCGACGTTCTTCCTCTTGGCGAGGTCCGGAAACTCTGCTCCGCTCTTGGCGACGGCGTAGTCGACCCCCACCACCTTATCTTTGGAGTTGAGGATGGAGACGAGCTCCGCGTTGTCCAGGTACTCGACGACGATCCTCTCTACGGGCTTGTGGACTGCGACGGGGTCTCCGTTTCCGTCCAAGATGTTGAGGACCTTCTCCTCTCCATTGATGATAGCCTCAATCTGGGCTATGTCCTCCTCGTCGATGGCGCCGTCCCGGTTGGCGTCGGCAAGGTCCGTCCTCTCGTTATTTCCGTCGATGATCCCACGGACGTAATCCGTGTCCAGCTGATCTATCGTATCGTCCATGTTGGCGTTTCCGAAGATTCCCAGGGCGGCGGACGCCGGCGTCGCCGCCAGCGCCAGGGCGACCAGAGCGAAGATAGCGATCTTCATAAGGTCACCACCAATCCGCTCATCTGCCTTTCAAGGGGGGATCTGCTTAAAAGAGGCTTCCGGGCCATTCAGGCCACCTCTGGATAGTAGAAGGTATTCTTATCCGCGAGGTCTTTTGATATCCCCATCATCTCCAGGTACTCCCGGTGGGCTTCCTTGGGGTTCAGGTCTTCGAAGACCTCCGGGTAGAACCACTTAGCGAGGAGCAGAAGGGCCGACGGATAGTTGGGGGTGACGGCATGATCGTTGGTGATGATGTAGATCCGGTCGTTCTTCACAGCATCGACACCGTCGAACCCCGGAAGGCTCCGGATCTCGTCGGCGTAGCCCCGCAGGAGGGAATCGTCCGCGTAGCCCCGCAGGAGGGAATCGTCCTCGTTCTCGTAGGGCCTCACCCCTGATCCCATGGCCCTGCCGACGATAACCCCTGGGTTCTGCTCCAGAACCCACTCCGTCTCGATCTCTCCGTACTCTTCGTCGGTCTCCATGTAGAGGGGGAGGTGGCCGACGGCGACGTTCACCCCGCCCGCCAGCTCAATAAGGTTTCCGGCAGGATGATTCTTTCCGATGGCGGTCCTGGAGGAGATCGTCTCGGACCCCTCCGGGGTTGACTCCAGGTACACCCTCACCCTCTCCTCTTCGGGGATCCCGGAGGTCCTGGTCTCCACTGCGTCGACGTACCTGTCGTGCCACTCCTGATATTTTTTCGCCTCCCCTCTCGCCTCCAAAAGGTATCCGAGGATCGATACGCAGTCCCTGATGGAGTCGATCCCACACGGTCCCCCTCCGGCACAGTCGATCCGAAGGACGGGGATTTTTGAGGGGAGCTTTTCATCGAGGTCTTCCTTGGTTGGATAGAAGGTATAGGCTATTATCAGATCCGGGTCGAGGGAGACTATCGCCTCGATGTCGACGTCGGCGCCGTTTCCGATGTTCTTCTTCTTGCAGATCTCCGGGAACCTGCTCCCCTGCCTCTCGAAGGTGTCTCTCACCCCGGTCACCTTATCTGCGGCGTTCAGGATCTGGAGGATCTCCGCGCACTGGTGGTTGTAGATGACGATCCTCTCCACCGGCACCTTGACGGCGACGGCGTTCCCATCAGAATCGATCACCTTGATCTCGGTAGCCGTGCCATTGATGATCTCCTCCGTCAGCCGTATGTCCTCGTCGTCGACCTTGCCATCGCCGTTGACGTCGGCAAGATCGGTCATATCCTGCGTCCCGTCCATGATGCCGCGGGCGTATTCGATATCTATCTCGTCAATGACGTCGTCCATATCGGCGTTGCCGTAGATATGGAGGGTGAAATCGGCTGCAGATATCCCCAAGAACAGGCATAACGCCAAGACTGATGCCAGCATCTTCCCTTTCATAACCTACGTCTCCTTGTTATCCCTCTCCGATCCTCTTATATCGCTCAGGGCTGATCGAAGTGTTTCTTCTCATAACTGGTAATATCAAATCTATATTAAATATCTATTTTTGCTATAAATAGATTATCAAATAATAATTTATGCGGATGACTTCTCTATGTAGTATCTCAAATAGGGATTCCTATCGCCGGATATGGCCTCTTTAATCATTATCAGTCCCGAGGCCGGTATGACCGCTGGTATTATCCTCTGGATGTAATCACTACTGTTATAATTCACCCGTTTGATCTGTTCTTAATGATACCAAATCCAAAACTTATATATCCTAATTCGCCAATTCGGAATACCCAGTGAGAATGGCCTCTGGGCCTCCCCCCGAGGGGAGCGGCTCATGGAGGAGGAGTTCCTTTGACGATATCTCGATATATTGCCATCATTGCCCTCTGCCTCTACCTGGCGATACCCGCCCTGGGGGCCCCGATGGAGGTGGAAGATAACCTGGGACGGACCGTGACGATAGACCAGCCCTGCCAGAAGATCGTCTTTCTCGTGGAGAACGCCCTGAACACGTACTACTCGATAGGCGATCCCGAGACGGTCCTCGCCATAGGCGACAACATCTGGAAGAGGGAGCTTAAAGAGGATTTCTTCAAGGCGGTGGACCCAAAGTTCGACGATAAGGTGAGGATCGGCTTCGATGCCGGCCTCGTCAGCCTCGAGACCCTGGCGGCTGAGGACCCAGACCTCGTCGTCCTCTGGGCCACGTCCCCCGAGGACGAGAACCTCAATGCGATCACGGAGACCTTGAGGATACCCGTCTACGCCGTCTTCATAACCTCCAGCGGCGACATGTATAAACAGGTGAGGGACATGGGGACCATCTCCGGCAAGACTGACCGGGCCTCCGAGGTGGAAGCCATCATGATGAGCTACGTTGAGGAGGTGACCTCCGCAACAGAGGGGATACCCGACGAGGATAGGCCGAAGGTCTACTGGATGTGGAGTGACGTCCTGGGGACTGCCGGGAGAGAGAGCGGCTTTGACGACCTGATATACCAGGCTGGCGGGATCAACGTCATGAACTACTGGGATAACGATGCTAGCTATGTCGAGCATCCCACCGTCCCCCTGGAGACCCTGATCAACCTCAACCCCGACGTCATATACATGTGGTACAACGAGAAGCTGGACCCCGAAGACGTCATCCGCGGCACTGAGTTCGCCGGATGGAGGGATATCAATGCCGTAAAGACCGGCAGAGTCTACGAGATCGAGAACCCCTTCCTCTTCGACGCCTTCTCTCCCCGGATGCCGATGGCCCTGATGCACCTCGCCAAGAACATCCAGCCCGAGCTCTTCGCCGATATGAGCATAGACGAGAGGATGGACGGCTTCTTTGGGGAGATGTACTCGGTCCACTATCCGGGATACGCAGCCATGTAGGTGGCGTTGATGAAGATCGATTATGGACGGCGCGAATTGGACGCGGTCCATAACTCTTCCTTTATTCGCAAAAGAGTTCTCATCGTCCTCTTCCTCCTGATGCCCATCCCGGCCTTCCTGATATCGATGACCGTAGGGACCTTTCCGATAACAACGGGGGAGATTGTAGGGGTGATCTCCACAAGGCTCGGGTTGGAGATGGGACACCCCTCCGTCTACGAGACGGTGATATTCCAGGTGAGGCTTCCCAGGGTCCTCCTGGCCATGACGGTCGGTTCGGCCTTATCGGCCTCCGGGGCTGCCTTTCAGGGGATATTCCGAAATCCCCTGGTAGATCCCTACATCCTCGGCCTCTCCTCCGGCGCCGCCTTCGGGGCCGCCCTCTCCCTGGGGGTGGTCCCCTGGATTCCGGTGCAGGTGTCGGCCTTCGTCTTCAGCCTCCTCGCCGTGGCGGTCGCCTACACCATGGCCAGGACTCAAGGCAGGACCCCCGTCGTCTCTCTTGTCCTATCCGGGGTGATCGTCTCGGCGGTCTTCTCGTCCCTTCTGGCCATCGTCCAGATAGCCGTAGACGAGAGGGCTCTCCAGAGCATCGTCTACTGGATGATGGGGAGCATGAACACCGCGAGCTGGTCGAAGCTTGAAAGCTCCTTGCCCCTAGCCTTCCTGGGATGCCTCGGCATCCTGACCCTCCGATGGAGGCTGAACGTCCTCGCTCTTGGGGACGAGGAGGCCCGCTCGGTGGGGATGAATCCTGAGAGATACAAGGGCATATTTGTGATCTCTGCCGCCCTCGCTTCCTCCTCGGCCGTGGCGGTGGCGGGGATCATCGGGCTATTGGGGCTGATCGTCCCCCATATGCTCCGGATGATCTTCGGGCCAGATCACAGGACCCTTATACCCCTCACCATAACCTTCGGGGCGACCTTCATGGTCCTGGTCGACGATCTGGCCCGGGCAGCCCTTGGCTTCGAGGTCCCCGTGGGGATCATCACCACCCTCATCGGGGCACCCTTCTTCGCATATCTCTTGAGACGGACCCGGGCGGGGGGCTGGGAATGAGCGGCATAGAGGTACGGGATCTGAGCTTCGGCTACAACGGGATTCTGATCCTCAACGGGATCGACCTATCCATTGATAGGGGGTCGACGGTGACACTACTGGGGCCGAACGGCTGCGGCAAGACCACCCTTCTGAAGACGATAAACGACCTCCTGAAGCCCGCCTCGGGGTCGGTGGTCATCGACGGAAAGCTCGCCTCCACCATGGGGGCGGGGGAGCTGGCGAGAGTTCTGGGATACGTCCCCCAAGACCACCGATCTTCCTTTCCCTTCACATCCTTTGACATAGTCCTCACCGGGAGGATCCCCCACATCTCCACCTTCTCGTCTCCGGGGGCCAGGGACTTCGAGGAGGCCCACCGGGCCCTGGAGCTGGTGGGGGCTGGCCATCTATCAGACCGTCCCTACACCCAGATCAGCGGCGGAGAGAGGCAGATGGTGATGATCGCAAGGGCCCTCGCCCAGGACCCCCATTTTCTCCTTCTGGACGAGCCGACCTCTTACCTTGACTTCAAAAACCAGGTGAAAGTCCTGAAGACCATCCGGTCAATAGCCCTCCGGGAGAGGGTGACGGTGATCATGACCCTCCACGACCCAAACCACGCCCTCGCCTACTCCGACCGGGTGATCCTCATGCGACGCCTCCCATCGGAGGCGGATAAAGCAGGTCCGCATTTGGGTTTGAGGGGAGGCGGCCCCTCCATGGGGAACGTGGTGGCTTACGGCCCGCCGGCAGAGGTGATGACCCCGGAGAATATGGAGAAGGCATACGGTATGAAGGTGGAGATTTTCGAGCATAACGGCCGAAGGATCATACTCCCCGTTTAGATTTGGATCGTTTGGATGTATTGGTAACTGTTGTATCATAAGGGAAGTGAATTTGGATGAAAGTACTGGTTTGCGGAAAAGGCGGGAGCGGCAAGAGCACCGTCGCGGCGCTCCTCGCAAAGAGCATGGCAAAGAGAGGATATGGAGTTCTGGTGGTCGACAGCGACGAGTCGAACTACGGCCTCCACCGGCAGCTGGGGATGGAGCTTCCGAGCACCCTCATGGATCACTTCGGAGGAAAGAAGGAGATGATGGGGAAGATGAGGAGGTCCTCCACCGAGGGCGAACAGGTCTCGCTCTTCGACCAAAAGTGGACCATCGCCTCCATCCCCTCCGAGGCGACGGCGGTGAAGGACGGGATCAGGCTCCTCGCCATCGGGAAGATTCACGACTTCGGGGAAGGGTGTGCCTGCCCCATGGGGGCCCTATCCAAGAAGTTCCTCGACAACCTCGCGGTCGGCGAAAAGGAGATGGTGATCGTCGACACCGAGGCGGGGATAGAGCACTTCGGCCGGGGGATCGAGGCGGGGTGCGATGCCATCCTCGCCGTCCTGGACCCCTCCTACGAGTCGCTCCTCCTCTCGAAGAAGATCGCCGAGATCTCTGAAAAGATAAATAAACCCCTCTACTTCGTCCTCAACCGGGTCGACGAGGAGAGAAAAGCCTCCATGCTCGAGTTTCTGGATAAAGAGAGGGTGGCGGCGGCGATCCCCGAGACGAAGGCGATCTTCAGGGCGGGGCTAGCGGGCGAGGAGTTCGACTTTTCGGTGGAGGGGGTGGAGGCGCTCGCGGACCTCCTGACGGGCTAGGGAACGATCCTCAGGGGGCGCCATCCCATTTTTTAATCTATTTTCCTGAGATCAAATAGGCTGACGAAGAGGAGGGCTTGGATGGGACTTTTTCCGACAAGGCCGCCCTAGACCAGATGTTCCAAGACGCCCTTCTGAAGGGCTGAGACGACGGGAAGCTTCACCACCACGGCCATCTTCTCGTCTCCAATCCTGGTGATCACGATCGATTCCTTTCCGTCGGCGATCATCATGCATTCGAGGCTATAGTTTACGCCGTCCACCATAACGTCTTTGTATATCTCTTCAAAGCCCCCTCCTATCTCCTGAAGATCGAACCCGAACTCGTCGAATTTTGCCATCTTGTCGACTATGAGAACCAGGTTGCATCCCCTCTTCAGTTCGGATAAGAGGTCGGGTCTGTGCTCCCTCAAAAAGTCCGGACTTCTGCAGAATATCAAAAGCTCGCCATCCGCCCTTTTCATGATGTCTCTGACCCTGTTCTTGATCCCCCACTCGTTCCGAACGCACCAGACGGGGGTGGACCCCGGAGAGTCCAGAGTCAGGTTCTTCAGCTCATCGGCCGATCGGTCTGCGGCCTCCAAGAGTTCATCTTTCAGCCTCTCGATGACCCTCTCTGGCTCGATGGCCCTGTAGTATGTCGGAGACCCCTGAACGAACTCAGCAAACCCCTTCTCAGTCAGGTCTTTTAGGATATCATAGACTCTGGTCCTTGGAACCCCGCTGGTCTCGTGGACCTCCCTCGCGGTCGCCTCCCCAAGCCCCACCAGGGCTGCGTAACTTCTCGCCTCGTACTCCGTCAGTCCCAGCTTTCGGAGGCCATCCACTATATCAACGTTCATTGTAACTCAATTAGTTACAACAAACTTAAATAGGCTCTGGTCCCTATAACCCTTAGTGGTATTGTGAGGATTGTAGCATGAACGCTGATAGATCGCCGTCTCCCAAATTTGCCTCACCTTCGCGCCTCTTTATGCTTCTCCTGTCCCTGCTGCTCGTTCACCTGATAGGATCGTCTGCGGTCTTGCAGGGGTCTCCAAATGCCCTCGAGAGGTTTCCGGATGACTTCTACAAAGTGGAGGGGTCCCCTGAGATCGCCGCAACTCTTGAACGGTCGAGGGTCTACCAGGGAGAGGAGACCAGCCTCTACCTCACACTGACGAACAGAGGCAGAGTCACCTCCATCGAGGTGAACGATGAGTCTTCGAGTGACGCCCCCTGGGAGGTCTATGCGGCGAAGGTCGAGCTGGAGCTGGAGAACGCCAGGACCGCTGCCCAGGACGTCTCAGTCAGCCTAATTGTCCCCGGCGCCGCAGAGGACGCCCCTCTGGAGGTGAAGAGGCAGGTGGCCTATGCCGGAACTTTGCGCGAGGGTCAGGTATCTTCGAGGCTAGAGTTTCCGATAGAAGTATACGAGAACGCACCGCCTGGAGATTATGACCTGGTGGCGCAGGTCAACTATGCCTACCAGTGGGACGTGGCGGCAGAGCCCAAATCGAGCCGGCCAGAGAGCCCTGACATATTCTACCTCTACGAGAGCAAGAGCGAGACCATCCCTCTGGTCCTCCGGGTGGAGCGGGAGAGCGGCGCGGAGTTCAAGGTCCTGAACGTCACCCCATCGGATCTGAAGGTTGCATCGAAGGAGAACGTCGTCCAGGTGACTATCGAGAACGTCGGCGACGACTATGCTCGCGACCTCGTGGCGAGGCTGCGGCCCGAGAGCGGGATCTACGTCAGCGTCGACGAGTCTCCCATCCCCCTCCTCCGGCCCGGCGAGACGGCCGAGCTGGTCTACAAGCTCGACGTCTCCAAGGACGCAGTCCCGGAAAAGACCTACTCGCTCAAGGTCCTCTTTGAGTTCTCCGACTCTCGCAATGACGACCTCTTCGAGACGGAGAACGTCTACCTGCGGATCGAGGAGGATGGTCCATGGGACCTCATCGTCGGAGCCGTTCTGGTGGCCCTGGCGGCGGCAGGCCTTCTGGTCCTCCGCCAGCGAAGGGGCATGGTCTGATCATGCAGGAGGATGGGCTCGTGAAGGGTGAAGAATTTCCGGCCGCCGATCCGTCCCAGGATTACAGCATCGTCGCCCGGGGCCTTTTGAAGAGCTTCGGCAAATTGAAGGCGTTGAACGACCTTTCGGTGAGGATGCCCCGGGGGACGACCTACTGTCTTTTAGGACCGAACGGGTCGGGGAAGACGACCTTCATCCGGGCCGTCGCCGGCCTCCTCCGGCTCGACGGGGGAGATCTTTCGGTTCTGGGGGAGCCGGTCCATAGCGTCAACAGGGTCTATCCCAGGATCGGGTACATGACCCAGCACAAGGCCCTCTACCCGGACCTCACCTTGAGAGAGAATATGGAGTTTTATGCTGGCCTCTACGGGATCGAGGGATGGGAGAGGGACGAGAGGATATCGGAGCTCCTGGAGATGGTGGACCTCGCAGATCACATCGATAGGATCACAGGAGCCCTCAGCGGCGGGATGTATCAGAGGCTGTCTCTCGCCTGCACCCTCATCCACGACCCCGACCTCCTCCTCCTCGACGAGCCTACGGTGGGGGTCGATCCTATCCTCCGGGAGGCCTTCTGGCGGTTCTTCGACGGTCTCGCCGAGCGAGGGGCGACGATCCTCATCACCACCCATCTGATGGACGAGGCCGAGAGGTGCAAGATAGTCGGCTACATGCGAGCCGGGCGGATGCTGGCGGAGGGGAGCCCCGAAGATCTGAAGAGGCTTGCAGGGCTCCGGCCGATCTTGAGGCTCTGGGTGAAGGATCCTCAAGCCTCTGCTTCCAGCCTGGCAGCTGATGGCCTTGAGGTCGAAGTCGTCGGTGGCGTGCTTCAAGTGAGGATCGAGGAGCACGGGAGGCTGAAAGAGATCCTCGAGGGGGTCGAGCCCTCCGACCTCAGGCTCGTCGAGCCCTCCCTCGCCGACGCCTTTCTGAGGCTTTCTGAGGGAGGGTCGAGATGATGGGTCCAAAGATCAATTCGAGGCGGGTCCTGGTGGTGGCAAGGCGGGTCGTCCGCCAGCTGAAGCGGGATCGAAGGACGATCGGCCTCATCACCCTCGCCCCCGTATTCCTGATGATCCTCTTCGGCTACGCCCTCTCGGGGGAGATGGCTGGCATAAACCTGGGGGTGGTGGACCTCGGAGGCCAGGACGCCCTGAGGGATCACCTCGCCACCGTCGACGACTTCGACCTTCTCCGCCTCGGATCAGAGTCGGACGCCGAGAGGCTGATCGTCGAGGGGAGGCTCCACGGGGCGGTGGTGATCCGGGGGGAGGAGGTGAGGGTTCTGCTGGACGGGTCGAGCCCTCAGATCACAGCTTCGATCATGACCGAGGTGAAGAACGGCCTTCTGCCCCTGAAGGGGCTCCAGAACGGCGGAAGGATGGATGTTGGCGGAGAACTGGAAGATGTAGAGGGGGGGTGGCTTGGAGGCGATGGCATCGTCGGAGGGTCCAGCGGCCCGGGAGGCTTGGGGTCGGATGGAGACATCGGAATATGCGCCGCCCTCGGGGGGTATGGCGGCCCTGGGGCGGCCCCCGAGGTCGTCCAGCGGTACATTCGCGGCTACGATCTGGAGATGATGGACTCCGTAGGCCCCGCGGTCCTCGGCCTCGTCGTCTTCTTCTTCACCTTCATCACCGCCGCGATCTCTTTTCTCCGGGAGAGGACCCAGGGGTCCCTGGAGAAGTTCATGGTCTCCCCCCTCAGCAGGCCGGAGATGGTGGCCGGCTACCTCCTGGGGTTCAGCCTCTTCGCCCTCCTTCAGTCGGCGACGACCCTCCTCGTCGTCGTCCTCGCCTTCGGCGTCCCGATGGAGGGCAGCCCCCTGACGGCCTTCGGCGTGATCCTCCTACTGGGGGCGGGAGGGCTCGTCCTCGGCGCCTTCTTATCGAACTTCGCGAAGACGGAGTTTCAAGTCGTCCAGTTCATACCGATCGTCATCCTCCCTCAGGTCGTCCTCTCGGGGGTCTGGTGGCCCCTGGAGTCGATCCCCGCCTTCCTCCAGCCGATCTCTTACGCCCTTCCGCTCACCTACTCCAGCGATGCTCTCCGGGCGGTGATGCTGAAGGGCGCCGGGATCAGCGAGATCCTCGTCCCCGACCTCCTCTTCCTCGTTGGGTTCTTCGTCCTAGCTTTCGGAGCGGCGACGCTGATGCTGAAGCGGGAGGTGGGATGATTCTATTGAAGTGCGGCGTATGGGGATACATGATTCGAGATTGGAGCAGAGACGACGCATCTTCTTTAGCACGATATGCCAACAATCGAAAGATCTGGCTCAACCTCCGAGATGCCTTTCCCCACCCGTATACTCAGGATGATGCTGCTCTTTATATAGCCAGATCGCTAAAAAATGTGCCGCGAACTGCTTTTGCCATCGCAACTAATACAGAGGCCATAGGAAGCATAGGACTGATGCCGGGGCAAGAGGTTCATCGCTTCGCCGCAGAATTGGGCTACTGGCTGGGGGAGCCCTTTTGGGGAAGGGGAATAATGACGGAAGCGGTAAAGGAGTTGAGCGAATATGCCCTCGAGGAGCTTGGATTTCGCCGCATCTTTGCAAGAGCCTTACGCCACAAACCTGGCTTCTGCCCGGGTACTCGAAAAATCTGGATTTTTTCTGGAGGGGATACTGCGCGCAAACGTCGTAAAGGAGGATAGGATCCTGGATCAGTTCTTATATGCCAAGATAAAATAACCCCTGACAAAATATCATATTTACCTATCTAGCCTTGCCGTCGCCGCCTTCTTCACGCTTTGATCCCCATCCTCCACGAGAGCTCTCACGACCTCTTCAGGAGTGGACGGATTCTTCGCCACCGCCTCCCTCACCTTCCAGGCCCAGTCTCCAGAGAGGGCCACCAGGGTCTTTTGATCAGCGTTCGGGTTCGACGCCACAGCCGCCCGAATCTCGCCGTCCCGGTCGGCGGCGAGGCTCGCGAGGGAGGATGCAGACGTCTTTTTGTTCATCGCGACGGCGGCCCGGACGTCCTGGATCCGGTCGGCGGCGAGGTAGTCCAGGAGCTCGACGGTCGCCTGCGAGCTTCTTGCCGCCGCCGTCCTGACGGACCAGGATGGGTCGACCCTCCTATCGAAGAGGACGTCCTTGGGGACCTTCGGGTTTGAGACGGCGGCGGCCCGGACTCCCTCGTCTCCGTGGTCGGCGAGGGTCCTATTCACCTCCTCAGGGGTGTTCGGGTTTTTGGCCGCCGCCTCCTGGACGATGTACCGGTTCTTGGATAGAGAGTAGTCGAAGTCCATCGTCACGTCGGAGGATAACTTCGTCAGGGCCCCGGGGGACGTCTTCTGATTCAGGGCGACGGCGGCCCGGACGAAGCCGTCGCCGTCTTCGGATAAAAATTCGAGGATATCGCCATCGGCCCGGAGGCTCGCCGCCACCGCCTCCCGGACCCACTGGACCTGGTCATTCGCCAGGTGCCGCAGGATCTCGATCGGCGCGCCGGGGTTGATGGCCACGGCCCTCCGGACGTGCCAGTCCCAGTCTCTCGCCAGAGCCTCCAGCTCCTTCGCCTCAGTCTTCGGATCAGAAGCCGTCTTCTCCTTTCCCCAGTCTCTCATCTCTCAAACCTCTGCAATTCCCTCATAATCCGCTCTGGCCTTCTCTCGCCTCTATGATAGTCATCCCACCGCGAACCCTCTGCCCTCTGCACCGTCATCATCCCCGGATGAGGACGAATCCGTAGACCTCCTCCAGGATCTCCGCCGGATCCTTCCGGTCGATCCGGCCGATCTTCGCCTCCAGGATCGGGAGGTCGATGGCGGGGGCGATCATCTTGACGAGGGCGGGATCGCCGCTGACGACGGCGTAGGCGGGGATCGACCGCCGCCCCTCCAGGAGGCTCTCCAGCCTCTCCGCGACGAGGTCTGCGTGCTGGCGGATGTCCTCCTCCCTAAGCCGCTCAAACCTCTTCTGGCTCCACCCCCCCTTGGTGTGCTTCTCCTTGACGGTGCTCTTTACGACGGCATGCTGGAGAAATCCCTCCCTCCCCAGGGCCAGCCCCAGGAGGGTCTCTCCGGCGTGGGCCGCCACCGCCAGGACCGGGATCTCCAGCATCTCCCGCAGGGGGCCCGTCCTGAAGGAGGAGGCGAAGGCCGTCACGTCCTTTTTTATGGGGAAGGGGGGCACTAGGCCGATGGTGAAGATGAGGGGGTCGGAGAAGACGGCGACCCCCCGGTCCGATACCGCCCGCCTCGCTAGATCGGCGACCTCGGTAGGGAGGCTCTGGGCTGCCGTCGACCCGCCGGCGACGTAGGCAGATAATAGATCCTCTTTTGGGGATCGGACGGCATCGAGCCGCTCGAGGAGCCGCTCCACCTCTCTCGGTCTGAGGGTCCGGCTTTTGGCAGGCTCTTTCGTCGCTGTAGCATGCCAATCGCCCCCTCCATCGCCCTGATCCCGAAGGGCGGCGAGCCTCTGCTCTGCGGCCTTGAGGGCAAGGCTCGTCTCCTGCGCGGCTGCCGTCAGCTTTCTGATCTTCTCATCGCGCCTCTCGATCTGGAGGGCGAGGGAGTTTTTCTCCTCTTCCAGCAGAGCCACCTTCGATCGGAGCTGCTCCATCTCCTCTTCCCGCTTCTTTCTTCCCAGAAGGTCGACCAAGCCCTCACCACCGCCCCTCAGATGGACCTATTGGCAAAAAGGGTTTTCTTCTGGCCTCAAACCAGGAGTTGAGAGCCAATGGAATTCCGATATAAAAGACGGACGGACCCGCTGGGATTCGAACCCAGGTCAGCGGGTTTCTTCGAGAGGCCTCTCCGAAGCCCGCTAGGATATCCTCTACCCTACGAGTCCACGGCCAAGCCTTACCCTTCAACCGCTATTAACCTTTTCCAGGCCTCCTGCCTCAGCAGTCCCGCAGCCCCTCCATTTCCTCATGGCAGAGATTAAAAAATAGCTATATAAATTTAACATAAAGCAAGCAGTATAAGATCTAATTACGATTTAAGGGCCGTTTCGATCTCCAGTTTTGAATGGATGGCTGAAATAGTTGGGGAAACTATTTCAACCAATAGGCCGATCTGGTCGCCGTCGGACGCGGTGCAGGCAGCTCAGAGCGGATCCGATAAGTAGTCGGCATAAATGTCCGATCTGATCCGTTGGCCGGATTGGCACCCAGCGGCGGAGAAGGGTCCGCAGGGTTCTCACGGGGTGAATCCTCATGGAAGAAACGATATGTGAAAGGTCTGTCGGCTCCATCGCAAACGAGATAGTCCGGAAAGAGACGGTCGCCCCCGGCTTCACTCTGATGGAGATCAGGGCTCCAGATATCGCCGAGAAGATCCAGCCGGGGCAGTTCATGATCCTCCGGGTCGACGAGGCGGGGGAGAGGATACCGATGAGCGTAGCCGATTGGGATCGGGAGAGGGGTACGGTCACCCTCGTCTTCCAGGAGCTGGGGCTCTCTACAAAGAAGCTTGGCCTCTTGGAGCCGGGGCAGAGGCTCGCAAACCTGGCGGGCCCCCTGGGGAAGGCCGCTGAGGTGGGATTTTTCGGGACCGTCGTCGTCGTCAGCGGCTGCTTTGGGACGGGGCCGGGGTATGCCCTCGCAAGGGCCTTGAAGGAAGCGGGGAACCGGGTGATCTACATCGCCGAGGCCTTCAAGGGAGAATTTCACTTCTGGCTCGACAGGCTCGCGGAGGTCGCCGACCGGCTGATCGTCGTCTCCGGCGACAGGACGGTGGGGGATGCCCGATGGGCGAAGGACCCTTTGAGGTCCCTCCTCGAATCCGAGGAGATCGAGAGGATATACCTCATCGGCTGCACCTTCATGATGGCGACCTGCTCCCGGGCTGCGGAGCCCTTTGGCGTCGAGACGAGGGCGAGCCTGATGCCGATAATGATCGACGGGACCGGGATGTGCGGCGCCTGCCGCGTCAACGTCGCCGCGGAGACGAAGCTCGCCTGCGTCGAGGGGCCGGAGTTCGACGGCCGCGAAGTTGACTGGTCCGAGCTGATGGAGAGGGCTCGGGGATACCTGAAGGAGGAGGTGCGGGCCCTCGACCTCTGGGAGATCGACAACTGGCATCTGGTCCGGTTCAGAGACCGGGGTCCCGAGAAGAGAAGAAAGAGGGGCGGAGCTCGGCGGTGCTGATGCGGCCGGGCCAGCTGCCTCCCAAATGTACATGGACCTGAAGTCTTTATTGGAGGGTCTTTTGGGCCGGACTGCGGACCCGGTCGCCAGGAGTTCGATCCGTCCGAGGCTGAAGGAGCAGATCGAGAGCGAGGCCCAATATCTTCAGGGACTACAAGCTATATATTGAGGAGATGAGGCCCACCTGCAGTAAGCTTTTGCGGCATGCAGAGAGGCTCGAATTTTAAATATGATGTATGCATGGCACTATGTCATGACAAAGAGTTCGGAATTCGAATCAGCTGTAACAACAGCAATGGAGAGGTACGCCCGAGCATATTCCGCAAAAGATTTGGATGGGATTTTGTCAATAGTTGATGAATACTTCTTTGGATATGGTTCTGGCCCCGACGAGGAAGTGTACGGCAAAGAGCAGCTACGCGCCCAGGTAGAAAGGGACTTAACCCAGTGCGATCGGGTCTCCATGGCCATCGGGCCTGGCCACATATCCGGAAAGGGAGATGTGGCCTGGTATGCCGGGAAGTGCGCCATCGAGGCCACCGTCGACGGCCAGGATGTGAGGATGGATGCGAGGATTACAGCCGTTTTGAAGAGGGATGGGGACCGGTGGCTCTTCGCCATGATCCACTTCGCCATGCCCTTTGGGGCGCAGGAGGCGGGTCAGTCCTGGCCGGAAGCTGAATGAGCATCTTACACTACATACCTCCAAGAAAAGATTTTCAGCGACCGTCATTTTCATTCCTTTAGCGTCGGGACCTGCTCGTTCAGGATTCGCTCTTTCGGGAAGGGACGGAGGGCGGCGCGGGGCGATGGGTGGCCGCCTCTCGGCCGATCTCCCCCCGGAAGCCCTCGATCCTCCTGCTCCGAGAGGTCCATCTGGCTCATCCGACCCGATGGCTCCGCCAGGATCTCTCCGTCGCCCTCGCGGATCATCTCGCCCCGGAGGATCGACCCGAGGAAGGGCGGACCTCAAAACGACTGTTTCTCAAGAGGGCGGCGAGGACCTCTTCCCGCCGCGCCCCTTTCGGGGATGGCGCCATTTCGGCGGGTCGGCGCGTTGCGGCTGGTGGCCGAAGGGCGCGGGCGACCGGGCGGCGCTGGGGTGGGGGATGCTTCCGGAGGCGGCAGTAGGGAGGAGCATCTTGAGGCCGGAGGAGGAACTCTCCTCCCCAAGCGTTAAATCCCTTTAGAGTCAAAACTACTGATAGCATGTTCTCGGAGTATGTGGAGACGGCGCTCGCCAGAGCCGAATACAAGGTTATCGTGGACGACGAGCCCTACTTCGCCTCGGTCCCCGAGCTGCCCGGCGTCTGGGCATCGGGCAGGACGGTCGAGGAGTGCAGAAAGGAGCTGATCGAGGTCATCGAGGAGTGGATCGTGGCAAGGCTCCAGAGAGGCCTTCCGATCCCGCCGATGGGCGAGCACAAGATCGGCGTCGCCGATGGATGGGTCTCTGTTGTCTAAGCTCGTGCCGGTCTCTTACAGGGAGCTCGTGAGAAAGCTCAAAAAGCTGGGTTTTGAAGGCCCCCATTCCGGCGGAAAGCATCCGTACATGGTCAGGGGAGATCTGGTCCTGATAATTCCAAACCCTCACAAGGCGACGATAGGAGTCGGATTATTGACCGAGATCTTGAAAAGGGGCGAGATCGATCGAGTGGAGTGGCTTTCGGCTTGAAGGGAAAGAAACGCATCGTCAGAATCCTCTTCGGGATTGATTGAGAAAGAATTGATCAATCCTGATCTTTCCTCATGGTATCGGTACCTGCTCTTATCCGATTCTCTCTTTCAGCTGGGGATGGCGGGAGACTTGGGCGAGGGGGCGTCCGCCTCCCCGCCCGGCGCCCGAAAGCCCGCGATCCTCCTGCTCCGGGAGGTCCATCGGGCTCATATCCGACCCGAAAGCTCCGCCAGGATCTCTCCGTCGCCTTCGCGGATCACCTCGCCTCGGAGGATCGGCCCGAAGGAGGGCGGCCTGCGAAGACGCCGGCCTCTCGAAGGAGCGGCGGGGACCTCTTTCCCCAACGCGGAGCCGTCGGGGATGGCGCGTATCGGAGGAGGGCGCTGTGAGGGCCGGGAGGCAGGGACAGGGGTGCGGGCACAGGGCGCTCGGGCGGCGCTGGGGTGGTGCGACTGCTTCTGGAGGCGGCGTTGTTAATGGGGACGAAATCGGTTCCTGGCAACGTCCTCGGGAGCTTTTAAAATACGTGGATGAAGACCAAAAACCTGTTTACTGGTGCCTTTCGAACTCTTCGGGCTCGATCTTCGCCAGCTTCAATACGCTTCTTAGGGTTCCAAGCTTCAGCTCCCGATGCATCGGAACGACGGTTCCCACCTTTCCTTCGGGCGTCATCTTCGAGAGCCTCACGTGGCTCCCGGATCGGCCGGATATCGAAAAGCCGAACTCATTGCAAAGGATCTTGACCACTTTTTGGCCTGAGACGGGCTTAAGTCCCGGCAACCTTCGCCACCTCGAAGGTGGTCACAAAGGACCTCTCGGACCTCTCGAGGGGGAACTCCTCGAGGTAGAGCTCCGTCGCATCTTTCAGGTTTTGCACCGCCTCCTCTATCGTCTCCCCCTGGCTTGCGGTGCCGACCTCGGGGCATTCGGCGACGTAAACGTCCTCTTCTCTATGGACAACGGCGGTTAGGGTGACCATGGGCGATCGCCTCCTATCCGAGATTGGACCCCTTTCGATAAGTAGTCTTTTGTCATTCAGCCTTCTTCTTGGAGGAGGCGGGAAGGAGGCGGTTCCTGCGGTCAGGGAGAGATGGGCGAGGGGCGTTCGCCTCCCGCTCGATCGCCTCCGAAAGCCCGCGATTCGTCAAGCCCGAGAGGTCCATGGGGCTATTTCGACCCGCAAGCTCCACTAGGACTATCCGTCGCCCTCGCGGGTCATATCGCCCCGGAGGATCGGCCCGAATGAGGCGGCCGGGAAGACGCTCGTTTCAGCGCAGGGCGGCGAGGCCCTCTTCTCACCCGCGCTCCTTTAGGGGATGGCGCCAATTTTTCCAGAAGTGCTGTCCCGGACCGGTGGCGATGGGCGCGGTCACTGGGCGGAGCCGGATGGGGGGGCGGCCAGATGCGTTGGGTTGGGGCTAAAGTTGCAAGATGCGGGGAGGGATCGATTCGAAGAGCTTTTGCGTTCCCTGAATCTGTGATCGTATGCAGATTCTTTTATAAGGATTGGACCACTATCATCTGATGTAGTGATGATATGCCGTAAATATTCTCAACAGAACTGTAGTTATCGGGGGCGCTTGAATGGAGACGGTCAGATCGAAGAACGACGTGCAGATCCGGCTGCCGGATGAAAGATGGCTGCACATAATAGAATCTCACACCGAGATGGCGGGCCTCTATTCCGACGTCCTAGAGACCGTAGAGGACCCTGATGCGATCTATGAAGCCGAGTCCGGGGAGCTTCTGGCGACAAAAGAGGTGCAAAGCGATAAATATCTGGTCGTGGTTTATAAAGAGGTAAGCCGAGAGGATGGCTTCGTAATCACGGCGTTTCTCACGAGAAGGTCGAAGCAGCTTGAAAGGAGGTCGAAGATATGGGCGCGGCAGAGGTAGAGAAGGTATCGGCGCTGGTCCCCCACCTGCTCACCATCCCCCATAAGAAGATCTGGGTCGATTACGACGAGGAGGCGGACGTGCTCTATGTGAACTTCAAGAGGCCGAGCCGTGCCGACGACTCCGAGCTGACCGACGACGACGTCATCATCCGGCGCCAGAAGGGCGAGGTGGTGGGGATGACCTTCCTCAACGTTGCCAAGCGGTTCGGGACGAAGAGCCGGGCCTGATACCAAAGTCGATTATGGCGGCGGCCGGCGCGGGGCGAGGGGCGGCCGCTCTCCCTGCCGATCGCCCGAAAGCCCGCGATTCGTCAGGCCCGGAAGGTCCAACATGCTCTTTCGACCCGAAAGCCCCGCCAGGATCTCCGTCGCCCTCGCGGGTCATCTCGCCCCGGACGATCGGACCGAAGGAGGGCGGCCGGGAAGACGCCGGTCTCTCGAAGGGGCGGCGAGGACCTCTTCCCCATCCGCGATGCTTTCGGGGTGGCGCGAGTTTTTGCGGAGGCGCTGTCACGGTCCGGAGGCCTGGGGCGCAGGCGACTGGGCGGCGCCTGATGGAGGGGAGCTGCTCCTGGAGCCGGTGTGGTCGGGTGAGGGGGGCCGGATCTATCCGACGGCAGGCCCCTCTTTCTCTTCGAGCTCCTCGGTGATGCTCAAAAACTGCTCCAGCGCCGACTGGAGGTTCTCGACGATCTCCAGGGCCAGGACCTCGGGCTCGGGGAGGTTCTCAGAGTCTTCGAGGCTATCGTCTTTCAGCCAGAAGATGTCCAGGTTCGCCTTGTCCCGCTGCATAAGCTCGTCGTAAGAGAAGGACCTGAACCGCTCCGTCTCCTTCCTCTCGTGCCGGTTCTCGGGGTTGTAGCAATCGACGAACTCCCGGAGGTCCTCAGGCCTGAGGGGATTGGTCTTGAGGGTGAAGTGCCTGTTCGTCCGCAGGTCGTAGATCCAGAGCCTCTCGGTCCAGGGGGTCTTGCTCGCCTCTTTTCGGTCGAAGAAGAGGACGTTGGCTTTGACGCCCTGGGCGTAAAAGTCGCCGGTGGGAAGCCTGAGGAGGGTGTGGACGTCCACCTGGGGATGGCGTCGTTTTTGGTGGAGGGCGTTTTGCACTCGGTGGGTAAGAGGCGCCCGGCTGGCGCCGGGAGATGGGGCACCACAAGACATTTTTTTGGGAAAATCTCTATTTTATACAGTTCAACGAAATCGTGGGCCACAAAAGCCCTTTATCATGAGAAGACCTGAGACCCTCAAGTCATTGGAAACCCACAAAGATGAGCTGGTCGAGATGGGGGTAAAGAACCTGGTCATCTTGAGATCTGCGGCCAGGGATGAGGACTGACCAGACAGCGATTTTGATATACTGGAAAATTTTTATATAAGATTCTTTAATAGTTGTCTTAAAAGTCAAACAACGATTTCCCTCCAACGTTCTTCGGTATCGTTTCAACATCTTTCTTCGATATCGATTCAACATCTTTAGAATATTTAGATTTATATGACTTATATATCTGCCGAACATATTTTTTATCAACAACTTCAAAACGTGAATTAGTACTCATCGAGCTAGCTATTTTGCGGATATTTTCAACCACCATTGGCGCCGTGTCAAAAGGATTCCAGTAGAGAACTAACGCGTGGTCATTTGATAATAATGTTGTACATTGGCGATGTAAAACGTCTCCTTCTCCTCTTTGTTTTGTTATTGGTTCTGCTTTAATCACGAAATAAATTCCACGTTCAAGGGCATAAATAACAACATCCGCAACTTCAAAAGGACCATGTGTCCACGGGTCCCTTCCGGTAATTTTTGATAAAATTCGAATCCAACATTCGCCTTGGGGTTCGGTCATACATAGTCTACAAGTCTCCCTACTTGGCGCAGTGGTACATTTTTCTTTGATTGATTCAACTTCACTTTGTAATTCCTGCAGTTCGTCGTACTCATTCAGAAATCGAAAAATATCTTTTAATTTAAAAAATATGGATGGGGTGAGATTTCGTACGATTTCATATCGAATTGCTTCTTTTTTATCGACATCACTTAGATAATATGCGGCTTCAAGAATAATTGGTGTATTATTCCAGTCAAGTTGACGTACCTTATATAAATTATTAAATAAATATTCTTTAAAAGTTTTAAGGTTCTCCGTGTTCGAAGTCTTAAAATACCAATCTAGACGAGTAGATAATCTTGCCCAAACAAGGATTTGTCGCCTCGGTGTATCATTAACTATAACAGATTCCATATTCGAAAGTAAGGCGTTAGTTAGTTTATTTTTAAGGTGATCACAATCTGTGAGCATTTTTACCACATTCAAGTACGCGGTGATCTGGTGAAGTGTTAATTTATTGAAATCAACAGATTCATCTATCCAGCGTAATAGTGGATCTTTGAAATCCGAAAATTCATCCGGTAAACATGCAACTGCAGAACAAAGCATGAAATCGTGACCGGATTCTCCGGGAGATTTTATAGCATCTCTCAAACCTATTTTGGCGTATTTCAACATCTTATTTTTTGCGGATTCGTTATAAGGATACCCAACTAAGTTCACAATTTCAAAGATATTTGACCATTCGAGAGAGTTGATCCATCCTTTTTCAAGGTCGATTGGACTTCTATAACCATAATAATCATTGGATGGATCCCTAAGAAAAATATTTGCATATCTGTCTTGATATTCTTTCCAAATAATGTCATCATCATCTTCAGAGAATCTCCTAAAAAGATGATACGAATAAAGGAAGAATTGTTTTGTTTTCCACCTAGGTTCCTTAAGATTGAAAAGATAATCTAAATATTTTTCATTGTGGTGTCTAAGCCATTCCTTAACCAGATCATTTATCTGCATCGATCCCTCCCAGGGTACAGTATCGTAAAGCCTTGAGTAATTGATTGTCCAAGCGATGTTTTGTTATACACGTGGTTAAGAACGTCATATGGTGATGCTAAAGATATGTCAAATTTTATCGTAGGCGATAATTTTTGAAATCTATATAAAACTTCTTTGTATAAATGGCGCATCGACCAAAAGGATATCTTAGATGAAGCAATTATCAGATCAAAATCTGGATCTCCCTCTGGAGAATAACGAACCTTAGTTACATAAGATCCGTGAATTAGTATTATTTGTGGTGAAATAAATCTAGATACGTCAATTAGATCTCTTATTGAAATTTCGCACGGAACCATATTATTATCAAATATGTAGAATGATTTAGATGACTTAAGTATGGTTAGTATATCTGGTATCGTTATTATTTCATTCATAAGACATCGGAAACCTTCGCCCCCCGGCAGGGCGGACGCGCGCCTTGGCGCCCGCCCTCCCGATGGGCTCAGTCATCCCTCCTTTAAGAGATGATCTTCACTCTTTCTTCAGCCAGGGCATCATCGACCGGAGCTCCGCGCCCACCTCTTCGATGAGATGCTCGGACTCCATCCTCTCCAGAGCCCTCTTGACGGGAAGGCCGGCCTGGCTCTCCAGGATCCACTCTCGGGCGAACTCGCCGGTCTGGATCTCCGTCAGGATCTCCCACATCGCCTCCCTCGACTTCTCGTTGATGATCCGGTCGCCCCGGGTGAGGCCGCCGTACTCGGCGGTGTTGGAGACGTTCTCCCACATTCTCATCAGGCCTCCCTCGTGGATCAGGTCGACGATCAGCTTCAGCTCGTGGCAGGCCTCGAAGTAGGCGATCTCGGGCTGGTAGCCCGCCGCGACGAGGGTCTCGAAGGACGCCTTGACGAGCTCGGTGACCCCGCCGCAGAGGTCGACCTGCTCCCCGAAGAGGTCGGTCTCCGTCTCCTCCCGGAAGGTCGTCGTCAGGACGCCGGCCCGGGTCCCGCCGATCCCCTTGGCGTAGGCCATCGCCTTATCGAAGGCCGTTCCGGAATAGTCCTGCTGGATGGCGACGAGGCAGGGGGTCCCTATCCCCTCGACGTACGTCCTCCGGACCAGGTCCCCGGGCCCCTTCGGCGCCACCATGTAGACGTCGACGTTCTCGGGGGGTATGATCTGGGAGAAGTGGATGTTGAAGCCGTGGGAGAAGCCGAGGGCGTTCCCCTCCTCCAGGTTCGGCTCGATATCCTTCTTGTAAACTATCGGGTGAATCTCGTCGGGAAGGAGGATCTGGATCATCTCCGCCTCCTTCGCCGCCTCCGCCGCCGTCGTCACCCTGATCCCGTCCGCCTCCGCCCTCTTCCAGGCCCTCGATCCCGGGACGTCCGCCGCGACGACCTCGAGCCCCGAGTCCTGGAGGTTCTGGGCCTGGGCGTGCCCCTGGCTTCCGTATCCGATGATGGCGATCGTCTTCTCCTTCAGAACGCCCAGGTCGGCGTCCCCGTCGTGGTATATCTTTGCCATTTCCTAAGTCCTCCCTACCTTGAGAAGTCCTCTTCTGAGAACCCATTAAGCATTAAATATAAACTTGATCTGGTTGATGATCTGTTTTGTCGGCCTCGGGCGAAGCCTTCTCTTCGGCCCGGTCCGATCGGGTGGGATCGGATGAGGCCGGGCCGAACCGATCAGGGGTTCACCACCTTCGCTCCCCTGACCATCGAGACCCTCCCGGTCCGGGCCATCTCCTTGATCCCGAACTGACGGAGGAGCCGGACCATCGCCTCCACCTTGTCCTGGCTCCCCGTCACCTCGATTATCATCGATCGAGGAGATACGTCGATGATCTTGGCTCGGAAGACGCTGACGATCTGCATGATCTCGCTTCTGTCCTCCTTCTTCGCCGCGACCTTTATCATCACCAGCTCCCGCTCCACCGACTCCGCAGGGTCGAGCTCGCTGACCCGGATGACGTTTATCAGCTTGTTCAGCTGCTTTGTCACCTGCTCGAGGACGACCTCGTCTCCGTCGACGGTGATCGTCATCCTGGAGTAGTCGGGGTTGTCCGTCGCCCCGACGGTGAGGCTGTCGATGTTGAAGCCGCGCCTGCTGAAGAGACCCGCTATCCTCACCAGGACGCCGGGCCTGTTCTCGACGATGAGGGCTATGGTGTGCAGCACTTTCACCCCTCCAGCTCCAGAATCTCCGTCGCGGCCGGTACTGCATACGACTTTTGGAGCCCCCCAGGCTGGTCAGCCTTCTCCAGCTCCAGGATCTCGCTCAGGGAGGCCCCAGCCGGGACCATCGGCGAGACCTTCTCGTCGGGGGATATTATGACGTCGACGACGGTAACCACCTCTGAATCGATCGCCTCCGCCAGGACCCCCTCCAGCTCCGAGGGCTTCGTCGCCCGCAGGCCTAGGGCTCCGTAGGCTTCGGCGACCTTGACGAAGTCGGGGACTCGGTGGAGGGTGGTGCTCGAGAACCTCTTCTCGTAGAAGAGGTCCTGCCACTGCCGGACCATCCCCAGGACGCCGTTGTTGAGGATGATCACCTTGACGGGGACCTCGTTGACGACGGCCGTCGCCAGCTCCTGGATGTTCATCTGGAAGCTCCCGTCCCCTGCTATGTCGAAGACCTCCGCGTCCGGGCAGCCGAGCTTCGCCCCGATCGCCGCAGGAAAACCGTACCCCATCGTCCCCAGGCCCCCGGAGGATATGAACCTCCGGGGATCCTTGTGGGTGAAGAACTGGGCTGCCCACATCTGGTTCTGGCCCACCTCCGTCACTATGACCGCCTCGGGACAGAGCTCGTAGAGGGTCTCCAGGACCGCCTGCGGCTTGATCGTCTCGGAGTCCTTGGCATAGCCGAGGGGATGGTCGCCCTTCCATCCCGAGATCTTGTCGTTCCAGGGGCTCCAGGGCTTATCCTCGACGGCCTTGGCGAGCTCGGCCAGGGCCGACTTCGCGTCGCCGACGACCGGTATGTCGACTCTGACGTTTTTTCCGATCTCGGCGGGGTCGACGTCGACGTGGATCACCCTCGCCTGGGGGGCGAAGCTCGCCACCTTGCCGGTGACCCGGTCGTCGAACCGGGCGCCCACCGCCAAAATGAGGTCTGCCTCCTGGATCGCGTAGTTGGCGTACTTCGTCCCGTGCATCCCGAGCATCCCCAGGGAGAGGGGATGGTCCTCGGGGAAGCAGCCGATCCCCATCAGGGTCGTCGTCACCGGGGCCTTGATCCTCTCAGAAAGCCGGAGGAGCTCCCGATGGCCGTCGGAGTACTTGACGCCGCCTCCCACGTAGATGACGGGCCGTTCCGCCTCCATCAGGGCTGCCGCCGCCTTCTTGATCTGGAGGTGGTGGACCTTCAGGTTGGGGTTGTAGCCCGGGAGGTTGATCTCGGGATACTTGAACTCCAGCTCGTTGACGGTGACGTCCCGGGGAAGGTCGATGAGGACGGGGCCGGGCCTTCCGGTCCTCGCGATGTAGAACGCCTCCCTGAAGACCCGGGGGATCTCCTTAGCATCCTTGACGAGGTAGCTGTGCTTGGTCACCGGCATCGTAATCCCGGTGATGTCCGCCTCCTGGAAGGCGTCCTTTCCGATGAGGTCCGTCGAGACCTGGCCGGTCATCGCCACCATCGGCACCGAGTCCATGTAGGCGGTGGCTATACCCGTCACCAGGTTCGTGGCGCCGGGGCCCGAGGTCGCAAGGCATACTCCGACTCGGCCCGTCGCCCTGGCGTATCCGTCGGCGGCGTGGGCTGCCGCCTGCTCGTGCCTGACGAGAATGTGCCTGATATCAGAATCGTAAATGGCGTCATAGAGGGGCAGAAGCACCCCGCCCGGAAGCCCGAAGATGATCTCGACCCCCTCGAGCTTCAGGCACTCCAGGATGGCTTCGGCCCCGCTCATCTTACCCATCTATCCGTCCTCCTCAAGTTGCATCAGCCTGTTGATCCCTTCCAAGACGGCCTCCACAGAGGCCATGATGATGTCAGCTCCCGCCCCCCGGGCAGTTATGGATCGGTCGCCCATAGCCATCGTCACCCAGACCTCCACGAGGGCGTTCGTCCCGCCGGTGACGGCGTCGACGTGGTACTCTTCGAGCCTCACGTCCCTCACCCCTGATATGGCTCGACGAATGGCGTTGATGGCCGCGTCTACGGGCCCGACCCCCGTCCCTGCCTCCAGGATCTCCGTCCCGTTGACGGCCATCCTGACGCTGGCAGTTGGAGTGGCGTGGTTGCCGCTGACGATGGTGAACTCGTTGAGCTTCACCTTCGGCTCCTTCTGGATCGAGAGGACGATCTCTGCGATCGTCTGAAGGTCGGCGTCGGTGACCCGCTTCCCCTTGTCCCCCAGCTCCTTAACCCTGGAGAGGATCTCGGCGAGCTCGCCCTCGGTGCACTCGATCCCCAGCTCCCTCAGGGCCAGCTCGACGGAGCTTCGGCCGGCATGCTTTCCGAGGACGATCCTCCTCTTCCTCCCCACGGTCTCGGGGTGGATCGGCTCGTAGGTCGACGTATCGGCCAGGAGGCCGTGGACGTGGATCCCGGCCTCGTGGGTGAAGGCGTTCTCCCCGACGATCGCCTTGTTGGGGGCGACCGGTATACCCGTCAGCCGGCTGACGAGCCGGGAGAGGGTGTAGAGCTCTTGACACTGGATCTCCGTCTTTATGCCGTAGAGGGACTCCAGGGTCATCACCACCTCTTCGAGGCTGGTGTTCCCGCCCCGCTCACCTATCCCATTGACGGTGACGTGGGCCATGGATGCCCCGCCCCGCAGGGCGGCGACGGTGTTTGCCGTCGCTAGGCCGAAGTCGTCGTGACAGTGAACGCTCAACGGTGCCGGAAGTTCGGATAGCCGAGAGAAGATCTCGAAGGCCTTCTCCGCCACCAGAACCCCCACGGTGTCGCAAAAGCATAGCCTGTCTGCTCCGGCGTCGATCCCCGCCCGATAGAGAAGGGTGAGGTACCCCTCATCGGCGCGGCTCGCGTCCTCGCCGGAGAGCTCCACCAGGAGGCCGTGGTCCTTTGCGTACTCCGTCACCGTCACCGCCGACCTCAGAACCTTCTCCCGATCGGACCGGAGCTTGGACCGGATGTGAAGGTCCGAGACCGGCACCACCAGGTGGATGGAGTCGACATCACAATCGAGGGCGAGATCCACGTCCCCGGTCCTCGCCCGGACGTAGCTGCAGATCTCGGCCCGCAGCCCCTCCTCGGCTACCGCCTTCATGGTCTTCCTTTCGCCTTCGGAGGTGACGGCCGAGCCCGCCTCGATGACGTCGAGGCCGAGGGCGTCCAGGTGCCGGGCGATGCTCACCTTCTCCTCCTGGGTCAGGGAGACCCCGGGGGTCTGTTCACCGTCGCGAAGCGTCGTGTCCAGCAGACGAACTTTACCGAATAAAGCGATCCCACGCATTCATCTTCCATCACCAAATAGAGACCATCCAAAATATGGTCGATCTCCAACCATGGGGTTTTTTATGGTTGATAAAGTTGACGACGCAAGACCGCCGACGGTTGCCGGGATCTGCCGGGGTCTGGCCCCTCTGAGGAAGGAAAGATTTATCACTCTCGGGGGCCCATTACTCGCCTTCAGCCAAAGGGCGGATCGATAGATCGGGATTAAAAGGCTGAGGTCAGGTGCAAAAATGGGGTCAAGCGCAAGGACGGGATCGGAGGCGGAGCTGGGCGGTGCGGGTACGTCGGGGGAGCTGGAGGTGGCAGAGCTCCTCCTCACGGCAGAGATATACAACCGGTCCGAGAACCTGACCGAGGACGATCTACCGCCGAAGATCAGGAAACACTACTTCGATCCCGTGACGAGGAGGGTGAAGCGGCCTGTCTATGTAACCGAGGGGGACGTCCAGGAGATATATGGCATTGCCAGCGTCCGGGAGGCGGCGAGGAGCCTTCCCTTCGTCGACCGGGAGGGGATCCGGGACCAGCTGAGGCTCACCGTCTTCGACCTGGGAGCGAAGTGGTTCATCAAGCGCGACTCCCTGGAGCGGATCATGTCCAACCCCACCCTCGCCTACTTCTACGAGAACTACGACTCCCTCGACGTCAGCTACTCCGAGGCGAGGAAGAGAAACCAGCCGCTTCTAACTGATCGGGAGTGGATCCAGTCGAAGATCCGGGATATGACGGCCAAGGTCGAGGAGGCGGACGAGATCCTCAAGCTCGTCAGGATCAAGGCCCCCGAAGACGTCCGGGACCGGATAGAGGACCTCGTCCTGACGAGGGAGCAGGTGACGGAGATCGAGAAGGCGGCTAAGGCCCTGGAGCACCGCGAGTACCTGAAAGAGGTCGGGCTCTACGACATCGGAAAGCTCCTCTTCGTAGGGCCGCCGGGGACGGGAAAGACCTCCACCGCCATGGCCCTCTCAGGGAAGTTCGGCCTCCCCCTCGTCGAGGTCCGGCTCTCGATGGTGACGAGCCAGTACCTCGGCGAGACCTCCAAGAACATCGACAAGGTCTTCGACCTGGCGAAGGCCCTCAGCCCCTGCATCCTATTCATCGACGAGTTCGACTTCGTCGCCAAGACCAGGACCTCTGACGAGCACGGCGCCATCAAGAGGGCCGTCAACACCCTCCTCAAGGCCATCGACGACGTCAGCCTCGTGGAGGACGGCGTCCTCCTGATAGCCGCCACAAACCACCCCCAGCTCCTGGACTACGCCGCATGGAGGCGGTTTGACAAGGTGGTGAGCTTTCCCCTCCCGGACGAGGAGATGAGGCGGAAGATCTTCGAGAAGGTCCTGGGGAAGATGGACGCCAGGGTCGATCCCGGGGTTCTTGCCGAGAGGACGGAGGGGTACTCCGGCTCTGACATCCGGCTGGTGGTGAGGGAGGCGGTCCTCAACGCCCTCCTGGTGGACAGGAGGTCCATCGACCAGGAGGATATGCTCCGGGCGATCACGGAGTTTGACCGGCGGATCGCTGACCACCGGGGGACCGCTGCCCCATGAGAGTGACCCTCCTCGGGACCGGAGACGCCATAGGCACCCCGAAGATAGGATGCAGGTGTCCCGCCTGCACCGACGCCCTCTGCGGCGGGAAGAGCAGGAGGCTCAGGTTCTCGATCCTGGTGGAGAACAGCCGCGGTAAGGTCCTGATCGACACGAGCCCCGACCTCCGATGGCAGCTGATCAGAACCGGGATCAGCCGGGTGGACGGCGTCATCTGGACCCATGCCCACTATGACCACTACGCCGGCTTCGGCGACTTCCACCGGGTCCAGAACAGGGTTCCTGCCTTTGGCCTGAAGGAGACGATGGACTACATTTTGAACTACCTCTACTTCATGAGGCCGAAGAGGACTGTCGTCGAGATGGGGGTCCCCTTCGACGTCGCAGGGATGGAGTTCACCCTCTTCGAGGTGAACCACCCTCCCATCTGCGAGGCGGCCGGGGTCCTCGTCCGGGAGGGGAATAAGAAGCTGGTGGTGACGGGGGACACCAACCTCCAGATCCCCGAGGCGAGCCTGGAGCTGATGAGGGACGCCGATCTCCTGGTGGCCGACGCCATAACCCCTCCGGGATACACCCTCACAAAGCACATGAACTCGGAGGAGGCGGTGGGCCTTGGCCGGGACCTCGCGGCGAAAGAGGTGGTTTTGACCCACATCAGCCACCTCTTCCCTCCCCACGACCTCGCCGTCAAGAGGTGGCCCCTGGGTCACGACATGATGACGATCGATCTCTGATCGAAAGTTGTTTATCTTTTGGGTCCCCGCGAAGCTTGTATGGGGGCTCTCTCTCCTTCTCGGGTTTTATCGGTCCTCCTCGGAGGCTTATTCCTCTTATCGGCGCCGTCGGCGGCGGAGGGCCTCGTCTGGGATGACGCCACCTGGGATCTCTTTGAGATCCTCCCCGTCCGGCCCGTCGGGGCGGCAGATGGCGCCGATCCGGCTCCTGCAAGGGACATCTCCAACCGCTCCGCCGGGACTGAGGCGGAGCCTGCCCAAAATCGTTCCATGTTGCTGGAAGCGGTCATGGAGAGCCTCTCAAAAGGGATGGGGGGTCCTGAGATAACCGAAGACGGCGAAGGTCGGAGCCGAGGTTCTAACTTCTCCTTCGTCCTCCCCCGGGGGTGGAAGGCGGCTCCCCGCGGGGACCTGGATGGGGGGAACCTCACCCTGGAGGGCCCCTCCGCTCTGGCGACGATCGTATGGTTTGAGGACTCCGGGATCGACCCCGAGATCCTTCTCAGGCAGGTGGTCCGGGCCTATAGGAGCGGATCCCTCAGGTTCTCCGTCCTGGAGGTGGAGCCAGGGGAGGCGGTCACCATCGACGGCCAGAGGGCTTCGACCCTCAACGTCTTCTACATATATGGAGGCCTGGAGTCGCAGAAGCGGATCGTAGCCTGGTCTACGCCGAGGTCCGGGCGTTTCTTTTTCGCCTCCTTCTGGTCCGTCTCGGAGGCGTGGGATGCGAACCTGGGGGCTTTCGAGGCGCTCCTGGCGAGCTTCAGGGACGAAGGAGCTGAGGGGTACGTGGAGCTGGAGCCCCGGACTGCCACCTTCGACCTCTGGGGCGCGGTCCTCCAGGAGACCCTCCGTTCGTACCACTTCGAGAGGGTGGCGATCCCCCCCAGCCCCGAGGTGGGGATGAGGGTGGTTTTGACGGCCCATCGCGAGGCAGGCCGGGTCGACCAGCTAGCCTCCGAGGAGATTGTCTCATCGACCCCGGCGGCCATCCCGCCGAGGGAGGCGGCCCTCCAGGCCCTCCTCCTGGATCGGGGTTACGCTGCCGCCATCCTCCGGAGGGGTGGAGCCTTCTGGCTCGTGGTCCAGGGTCCTGAAGGGGGGTGGCAGGCGATCTCGTCCTCCGGAGCCGGTGGTCGCGGGATGGGGAGCCTAGTCGGACCCGACGACCTGGAATGGTACAGGGGTCTTGTGGCAGGATGGCCGGACGCCGTCGAGGGGCCGGCTCCGACCAGCGGGACGGTCCTCGTGGAGGACTGCAACCCGCCCCGGATCGTCCGCCTCGATCCGAGGTCTGAGGTGAACCTCACCTGGATCCTGGGGATCGAAGAGCTTCTCCACAGGTACCGCTACTCTGGGAAGGGGAACGATTCGGATTCGTTCATGAAGGCCCAGGTCTGCTGGGCCCTCCTCGAAAGGGAGGGGCACGACGCTCTCCTGGTGACCGGCTACGAGGGCCATCCCCTCCACCCCCGGATGTGGGTGATCGTCCACCATCCCGGGTCGGGGCATGTGGCCGTGGACCCCGCGGCCTCCGGCGATAGGGGCCTCGGGGAGATCGTCTCCGGGGCCGAGTGGTTCGATGGGTTGGGCTACGAGACGAGCCTTCAGTACTCCTGCCTCCACCCGGATAAGGGACATGCCATCGATCCGGAGGCGGTCAGGACCCCTGATCCCGGCTAAACCGCCTCCAGGAAGGCCTCACCTGGCGCCGCCTCCGCCACCTCCAAAACCGCCTCCCCCACCAAATCCTCCGCCCCCTAATCCTCCGCCTCCGAAGCCGTCATTGGAGCTGCTGCTGGGCGGGATGGTCAGTCCGTAGCTGTGTCTGAATACTTCATGCATCTCGCCTGCGGGGCGCATCTCCGGGATCTGGACGTTCAACGCCTCCATCGCCTCGACGACCTTATCTCCCACCCCCAGGGCGGCGCCGTAGACGAGCCACTCCTCCCACATCTTCAGGTCTTCAGGGGCGTACTTCTGGATCGAGGCGAAGTCCTTCAGGTGTCTTCGGAAGGCGTCCCACTCCAGCTTCTCTTTGTAGTACTCCTCCTTCCACCTTCCAAAGAGAGCAGATGGGGCGATCGCTGCCGGCACCAGCTGGAGGCCTAGGATGACGAGCATAGTCGCCACCGACGACTGGAGGATCCAGGAGACGATCGGACCAAGGAATGGCATTGAAAATATCAAGAAAAATATCAATATGAATAACACATTGAAATTAGGCCTCCTGATCCACCGCCTGGATTCGGCTACAAAGGCTCCCGAAGAAAGCCTCGGTCTCGCGACGAACCTCCCGCATATCTCTCGGTTCGGAACGTACATCAGCCGTTTCATCCTTTCTCTGATAAAGTTCAGGCTTGATGGATCTATCTTGGCGTCCTTCCTCATCCTCTTGAGGGTGTCCTCAAAGGTTGCCGTGCTGAAAACGCCCCCCGATGAATAGGCTTTGAGAAAGCTGAGAACATCCTTCTCGTAATCGTCGTCCAGATCCTCGGGGCCTTTAAGAAGCCTCATCTTCAAGTTGGCCTTATTGGAGCTTGTTAGGAGTCCATTGTCATCGATCATTTCGGACTCGATCTCTATTATGCCACGCCGCTGGAAGTCCAGGATGGTGGCGTAGAATCCGTTCTCGTTGAAGTCGAAGGAGTCGCCGTTGAAGACCAGGTTCACCAGCCACGGCTTTCTCTTCTCCGGGACGTAGCTCAGGGTCTCGGGAACGGTGTACTCCTTCTCCCTTCCGTACCGGCGGTGGATCAGAAATAGTCCCGCCGGCAGGAGGAGTATGAGGCCGGTGAGGCCGCGTTCCAAGATCGTATACCAGTCGACACCGCCGTGGCCGTCATCGTTCGCGGCGAAGGTCTTATTGCCGACTTCGGCGACGTTTCGCGAAAAGCCGTCAAGGGTCTCAGCGACCTCCGGGGCGAAGAGTATCTCCACCTCGACAAGCTCATCTTTGGGGATTGATCCCCTGATCAGCCATACATCTCCCGTCTGGACTACGTCCATGGGCGGATGGGGGAATATACGGCGAAGGGAGCCGTTTTCGTCGTGGATGGCTATGGTGGCCGATCGGTAGGGGAGGTGCTCGTCGGCGAGCTTCAGGTTGAGGTGGCAGTATTGGTTGTCGCACTCCAGGGGCGGGTGAACCTTGAAACGGTAGCCAATCTCGTACCGCCCCCGAGAAAACCTCTCCGGCCGGTAGCATCCGACCTCGTTGATCAATGCCAGGGACTGGATATCATATACCATCGAGGGGTCGCCGGAGAGGACCTCCACCCTCCCTGAGTAGTCCCTTATGTAAGTGGTGGTCCCGAGGGGAGGCCGGAGCTCCAAGAGCTCAAAGTAGGGCTTATTCAGCTCTCCGCGGGCTAGGGGGTCCTTGAAGCTCCGATAGAGCATCCTGTACTTTCCTGAAGTCGATATCTGATAGACGAAGAGCTCTTCGAGGGTCCCGTTCGGGTAGAAGTCCGCCCTGTACTCATAGACGTAGACGTCTTCGCCATATACTGCCGAGTCTCCTCCCAGCCCCCCCGTCAAGATGAGCCCAACGGCTCCGATCAGAAAGACCGAGGCGATCACCAGGGCCAGAGATCTCTCCTCCGTCATCTCCAGATCACCTCCGGCAGGCCTGGCTCCTCACCTTGGCTGGTCAGATAACCCCGCCGCCTCAGCTCGTCCTCCTCGAAGTTGAGGTAATCCCTCTTCTTCATCCCCGCCGAAGAGGCTACGTAGCTGCTGGGGACGGTGTCCAGCATGGTGTTGAAGTTCTGGATTATGTTGTTGTAGGTGTACCTGTGCCTGGCAATCTCGTCCTCCACCTCTCGGATCGCCTCCATGGTGACCATCACCGTCTCTTGGGTCTTGAGATCCGGATAGCTCTCCGCCACGGCGATGAGGCTCCCGAATAAGCCCCTGGACTCGCCCTCTATCCTCGTCAGCTCCTCCGGCCCTGCCGTCACCACCGAGGATCGCATCATGGTGATCTTCTCCAGAGCTTCCCTCTCGAACTGGGCGTAGCTCTTCACCGAGCCGACGAGGGCTTCGATCATCTCCAGCCTCTTCTTCATCGCCACTCTGATCTGGTAGATGGTGGCTTCAGCGCCGTTGGAGAGCTTTTGGAGCCTGTTGTAGACGGCCGCGAAGTAGATCAGGACGGAGATCAAGACCGCCAGGATGAGACCCAATCCTGCCCACGGAATTCCCATGCGAGAGATTAAGGCCATTACATCATTAAGTATTTTCCTATTAAGTGTGAGGCTAAATTCGCCCTACCCCACATCAGAGAACCTGAAGGCGAGTGGATGGAGCCCCGACCAGGAGCCTACGACCTTCGGGAGGAAGGCTCGCCGTCTCTATTCGAAGGGGATGAAATCTCCCCCCTCCAGCCGAGGCGGGTCAAATGAACAACTTTAACCTTCGACCGGGATCTAGGAGAGATCGTGAAATCCGGCGGAATCACTGACAGCCGTCGTCTGACCCCCGAGGAGCGAGATCGGCTCCTCTCTGCCCTCGGGGCCGAGGGGGATAGGATCATGCTCCGGCTGCTGCTGGAGGCGGGCCTGCCCCGGGGCCGGGGGAGCCCTCCGGCTCGGGAGGGGCGGGAGGAGGGATCTTCGGGGAAGGTCGGGCGAGGTAGCCGAAGGAGGGACGGCAGGACCTCTGGGGGCGGTCTTCGATCCGGCGTTCGAGGAGGTCCCCCTATCACCGGAGCTTCTGGAGGCGATCACCGATTATGGCGAGAAGAATCCGGGAAAAAAGTACATCTTCGAGGGAAGGTGCGGAAAGCCCGTCGGCCCCAAGGGGGTCCGTTGCGCCATCGAGCCAGCCGCCGAGAGGCTGGGGCTCGGCGAGCTCTTCCCCGGGAGGGGCCGAAGATCAGCCCGGCGGGATGGGGGGTCAGCCGGATCTTTGCCATCTCACCAGGACGATGAGCCCTCCGACGACGGCGATCCCCAAACCGAGGAGGATCGCCGCCCCGTCCAGGTGGACGATCAGGAAGAGGCAGGTCAGAATCCCCAGGACCGGCAGGACGGGAACCCAGCCGAAGGCGAAGGGAACCCGGAAGGGCCTGGGGAGCTCCGGCTCCTTCCGCCTCAAGGTTATAAGGCTGGCGTTGATGACGACGAAGGTCGCAAAGAGGATGAAGTCGTTGGCGCTGGCGACGAAGGCTATGTCGCCGGAGAAGAGGAAGGCGATCGAGAGGAGCATGACGGCGACGATCGCCACCATAGGGGTCCTCCTCCCCGGATGGACCCGGCCGAGGACGGTCGGCAACGACGCGGACTCAGCCATGCCGTAGGCGATCCTGGATGCGGCGAGGAGCATCAGAAGGACGGTGTTGGCGGTGGCGAATAAGGCGATCGCCGATACGACGACGAAGGCCTCCGGACCGAGGGCCTCGGCCGCCACCTCGGCGAAGGGGGCGGCTGAGGCGGCCAAAACCTCCGGAGGCACGACGGAGACGACGCTCAGGGCCACCAGGATGTAGAGGAGGATGGTGATCGCCAGGGCCGCCATAAGGGCTAGGGGCATGTTCCTCTCGGGGTCCCTCGTCTCCTCCGATAGCTTCACCATCTCCTCAAATCCCATGTAGGCGAAGAAGATGAGGGCAGCCGCCTCGAATACTCCCCTGAGACCGTTGGGCATATCGAGGTAGTCGACGCTCCCAAGATGGGGGACCCCTATACAAATGACGATCAACAGGCCCACCGTCTCGATGAGGGTGAATACGATGGCAAACCAGGCCGAGATCTTGATCCCCCAGAGGAGGATGATGGAGAGAGCGAGGATCAGGAGGACCGCCGAGGGGAGGGCGGAGGCGCCGGTCAGGGCCTCGAAGTAGCCGCCGAAGCCGAGGGCGACGGTCGAGGCTCCGATGACCCCGCTGAAGATGATCAGCCATCCTATGACGAAGGCGAGCCTTTTGCCGAAGGCGCGATTTGTATACTCGTACTCGGCGCTGGCCCTCGGAAAGATCGAAGAGAGCTCGGCGTAGCTTAGGCCGGTGAAGACGGCTATCAGCGCCGCCAGGGCGAAGGCGATCCATACGGAGTTTCCGGCAAGCTCCGCCGCCTTCCCTATCAGGGCGTATATCCCGGCCCCGAGGATGATCCCGACGCCGGAAAGGGTCACCTCGAAGAGCCCCAGATCCCTTTTAAGCCCCGTCCTATCCGATCTTGTCATGCCGCTTCATGGCCCCCCTCTAAGGTCCAGCCCAGGACCCGTATATGAACGTTGCCCAACTCTGAAAGGGGATTGGAGGTCGAAGGGCCTTTATCCTCGAAGGATGATAAGAAACTCCAAGAGATGACCGATCACGGCCCCGATCCCCCCAGGACCTTCCGAGAGACCGTCGAGTTCTACCTGATAGACTATAGGACTCCCGTCGGCAAGGGGATCGACATCGCCATCATCTTCATGAACCTCCTAGTCTGCGCCATCTTCGTCGTCGAAACCTACGACATATCCGAAGCGACGAGGGACTTCCTATGGAGGCTGGAGGTCGCGGTCGTCGGCCTCTTCGTCCTCGAATACATCGCCCGCCTCTACGCCGCCCCTGATCGGCGAAGGCAGATCTCGGAGGTCTACAGCGTCATCGACCTTCTGGCGATCCTTCCTACGCTCCTCCAGATCGTCCTCCCGATCTTCGGCCTCTCCCTCAACATCGCCTTCGTCAAGACGATCCGGGTCTTCAAGGTCTTCAGGATCTTCAGGTTCCTCCGGTTCCTCGCCGCACCCCACCTATTCTTCGGGAGCATCTCCCTGGAGATCTTGAAGCTGGTCCGGCTGGTGACGACGATTTTGATCCTCTTCTTCATCGGCTCGGGGCTCTTCTTCCACGTCGAAAGCCCCGCAAACCCGGAGGTCTCGAACTTCGGGGACGCCTTCTACTTCACGGTGGTGGCCCTGACGACGGTAGGCTTCGGCGACGTCACTCCCGTCACCGATGCCGGAAGACTGGTGACGATCCTGATGATCCTCTCGGGGATCGTCCTCATCCCCTGGGAGGCGAGCAAGATCGTAAAGGAGTGGGTTCTGATCACCAGGAAGACGAGCACCCTCTGCCCGCGGTGCCGCCTTGAGGAGCACGAGGTCGACGCATCTTACTGCAAGCGGTGCGGCCATCGCCTCTACCATCAGGAGGTTTTGGAGGATGGGCTGGGGAGGGATTAGGGGCCCGACCCCCTCGCGAATCGAGGACTCGGGGCCGCCGAAGAGATGGAAAGAGGATGGGGGAAGGAGGGATCGCTGGCGGATCTCCCCAGCGATCCGGGTTGATCTTCGCAGCCTACCGATCATGGCGGTTATTTCGCGAATGTCTCCTCCACCTTGGGAAGAAGCTGCCCCGGGGCCGGGGGACGGATCATCCTATTTAAGAGAATATCTGAGATTTTATTCCCATAGAAGGGGCGTTAGATCCATCAAATGCCCCTTTGCAGCGTCACAGGACAGGGAGACCTCTTTTTCGGGATAATTTCCCCATCAGCCAGATAAAAAGATTAATTCGGATTTTGATAAGATAACTGATGATAATATGGCTCTTTCGGAGGCTCTAACCCTCGGATCAACAGGTTTATTTACCTGGTATAGATATCAGCGGGTTGATAAAGACATGACCGCGATTGACTTCGCAAACCACCTTGATGGTTATGTTTCAAGGGTTTTATCTGGGTTCAAACTATATATGCAGGAATTATCCTGCTTAAGCCAGATATCAGACGAATTCGGAGCATTAGAGACGATGGGACCGGTCATATCTAGGATAACACCTCTCTTTAGGAGAGGTGAGGCAAATGTTTGATTCGACCTGCGCATCCAGCGGAAAATCCGATTTTATAGCCGAATCCTCCGACGATAAGCCTCCACAACGGGCCGAAACCGTCCACGAGCTCTTGGCCCGCCTCGGCGGCGACATGGAGGAGATCGAGCGGGTAAAACGGGTCTACCCCATGAAGATCAGCAGCCACTTCCTCGCCCTCATCCAGGAGAAGGATGACCCCATCTGGAGGCAGGCGGTTCCTGCCGCCGAGGAGCTCTCCGACTTCCTGAACGTGGCAGACCCGCTCTCCGAGGGGAGGGACACCAAGGTCCCCGGCCTCATCCATAGATACCCCGACCGGGTCCTCCTGATGGTCAGCTCCAAGTGCGCCATGTACTGCAGGTTCTGTACAAGAAAACGGTCCGTCGGGAGGGTCGAGCAGATCCCCATGCAGCAGATCTTCAAAGGCATCGATTACATCCGGGGCCACCCCGAGGTGAGGGACGTCCTCCTCAGCGGCGGCGATCCGCTCCTCCGGTCCAACAGGGAGCTGGACGTGATCCTCCGGGAGCTGAGATCGATACCCCACGTCGAGATCATCAGAATTGGGACCCGGGTCCCGTCGGTGATGCCGGAGCGGGTCACTCCGAGGCTCGTCAAGGTCCTCAAGAAGTATCATCCCCTCTACATGAACCTCCACTTCGAGCACCCGAGGGAGATCAACCCTGATAGCGAGCGGGCCCTCAAGCTCCTGGCGGACGCCGGCATCCCCCTGGGGAGCCAGACCGTCCTCCTCCGGGGGATCAACGACGACCCCGAGGTGATGAAAGAGCTGATGCAGAAGCTCGTCAAGAACCGGGTCAGGCCCTATTACATCTACCTCTGCGATCTGGTGAAGGGCGTCGAGCACTTCAGGACCACCCTTCAGGCGGGCTTCGACGTCATCCATCACCTCCAGGGCCACACCTCCGGCCTCTGCGTCCCCCACCTGATCATCGATTCGCCGGGCGGCGGCAAGATCCCGATCCTCCCCCCCGATTACCTCCTCACCTCGGATGAGGAGAAGGCGGTCATATCCAACTACAAGGGCGAGGTCTACGAGTACCCCAACCCGAGGATCTGAGATGAAGGTCGCCCTGACCTGCAACACCCTTCCCTCTGACTACAACCGGGAGTCGGGGGACGACACCTTCGCCGAGTTCGACGCCCCATCGACGATCTCAGCGATAAAAAAGGCGCTTCTGAAATATTGCGCCGCGGTCGAGGTCGTCGAAGCGGACGAGGGGGCCTATGAGAGGCTCCGCCGCGGGAACTTCGACTTCGCCTTCAACATCGCCGAGGGGATCCGGGGTGAGGCGAGGGAGGCCCAGATCCCGGCGATGCTGGAGATGCTGGGGATCCCTTACACCGGATCCGGGGTCACGACCCTCGCCATCACCCTCGACAAGAGGAGGACGAAGGAGGTCCTCTTGGCCAACGGGATCCCGACCCCTCGGTTCCAGCTCCTCGCCCGCCCCGAGGATCTGGGGCCAGATCTCCGGTTTCCCCTCTTTTTAAAGCCGAACGGCGAGGGGTCGAGCCGGGGCATCACCGCCAGGTCCCTGGTGAGTTCCGAGGAGGAGCTAGAGGCGGTGGCCACCGAGATGGTGGCAAAGTACCGCCAGCCTGTCCTGGCGGAGGAGTACCTGACGGGAAGGGAGTTCACCGTCGGCCTCCTCGGAAACCCTCCCGAGGTCCTCCCGATCGTCGAGGTGAGCTTTGAGTCCCTTCCCGAAGGCGCTCCCAGATTCGACTGCTACGAGGTGAAGTGGATCTATGACTCCCTGGACGCCGGCTACGACACCACCGTCTGCCCCGCCAGGGTAGACGACTACCTCCGATCCAGGATAGAGGAGGTGGCGACGAGGACCTTCGAGGCCCTGGAGGTGAGAGACCTCTGCAGGCTCGACCTCCGCCTTGACGGCGATGGCGTCCCGTCGGTCTTTGACGTCAACGCCCTCCCCGGCCTCATCCCCGACCCTGCGGAGAACTCCCGGTTCCCCAAGGCCGCCCGCGCCGCCGGCTATTCTTATGAGGGGCTTATAGGTGAGATATTCTCTTCCGCCCTGAGGCGCCAGGGGATCTCGAGATGAAGGTGGCCATCCTCTACAACGTCCCCGGGGAGGGCTCCTCCCGGAGCAAGACCGAGATGGCGGCGGAGGTGGAGGTCCTGGAGACGGTGGCGTCAGCGAGAGGGGCCTTGGAGAGGGCGGGGATTGAGGCCGTACCCCTCCGGTGCAGCCTGGAGGCGCTCTTCGCCCTCAAGAACTTCGACCTGGTCTTCAACCTCGCCGAAGGCTTTCTCGACGACCTCCGGGCGGAGCCGAAGGTCGCCGGGTTCATCGAGCTCCTGGGCGTCCCTTATACCGGATCGCCGGCTGGAGCTCTGGAGGTGGCGAGGGACAAGGGGCTCTCGAAGCTCCTCCTCGCGAGGGAGGGGATACCGACCCCCAGGTTTGAGGTGCTCCGGACCGCTTCAGATCCCTTTGAACTCGATTATCCCGTCATCGCAAAACCGGCACTGGAGGATGCGTCCATAGGGATCGCCGCCGACTCCGTCGCCACCGACGAGGGAGAGCTGAGGGCCTTGGTCGCCCGGATCCTCGAGCGGTACCGCCAGCCCGCCCTGGCAGAGGAGTACATCGATGGGAGAGAGGTGAACGCCGCCCTCCTCACGGGGCCGGAGGGGTCGGAAGTCCTTCCCATATCGGAGATAGTCTTCAACCTCCCCGAGGGGACCCCGAGGATCCTCGGCTTCGAGGCGAAGTGGTTGGAGGATAGCCCCTTCTTCCAGAACACGGTCCCCATCTGCCCTGCTCCCCTGGAGCCCGAGCTGAGGGAGAGGATCGAAGATCTCGCAATACAGGCCTGCTCCGTCCTGGGGGTCGAGGGGTACGCTCGGGTCGACTTCCGGATCAGGGAAGAGGACGGCGAGCCCTTCGTCATCGAGGTGAACCCAAACCCCTGCATCAACCCCACGGGGAGCGGCTTTGCGCGGGCCGCGGCCGCCGCCGGGATGGAGTACCCGGACCTGATACTGAGGATCGCGAGATCTGCCCTCGACCGGTTTGGTAGGGGTCATCTCTGGCCGGGGAGAGGGGGGCCAAATCTCCAGGATAGCTTCTCGGCGGGGGAGCTTTTCTTCCGACGGGCGAGGGCAGAGGACGCCCCCCTCCTCTTCCGCTGGTTTGAGGACCAGGATCTGACGAAGTATATGGAGCCCTCTTCCTCCCTGACGACAGATATGCTGACTGTAAGCATCCTCTGCTCCAAGGACGAGGACTTTGTCGTCTGCCTGGGGGATGCTCCAATAGGCTTCGCCTCCATCTACGAGAGGACCCCCTGCACTGCTGAGATCTCGTACCTGATCGGCGATCCCGGAAGCAGGGGGAGGGGCCTGGGGAGGAAGATCGTCGACGCCCTCCTAGAATATGGCTTCTGTCAGCTGGGGCTTTTCTCCATATACGCCTCCGCCACCGAGGAGAACCGCTCCTCCGTCAGGGCCCTGGAGGGGGCGGGCTTTCGGAGGATAGGGACCCGTCGGGCCTGCTCCCTCCTCGGAGATCGCTGCCTCGACGACATCCTCTTCGACGTCACGAGGGGGGAGTACCTCTCCCGCAGGTCGGAATTGGGAGGATGACCGATGGAAGGCAGCTTCTACCACCTCCACCTCAAAATCTGGATATAAGATATCCTGTCCTTATATAGATAAGAGGTTGAAGATGAACGATCGGATCGAGGTCGCCCTCGGCGACATCACGAAGCTTGCGGTCGACGCCATCGTCAACGCCGCAAGCCCCTCCCTCCTCGGCGGCGGGGGCGTCGACGGCGCCATCCATCGGGCGGCCGGCCCCTGCCTTATCGAGGAGTGCCGAGGCCTCGGAGGCTGCCCTCCCGGCGAGGCTAGGATCACTGGGGGCTACGGCCTCCCCGCCAAATTTGTGATCCACACCGTCGGGCCGATCTGGCATGGGGGACGCCATGGCGAGGACGAGCTTCTGGCGAAGGCCTACCGGAGCTCTCTATTGCTCGCCGAGGAGAACGGGATCAAGACGATCGCCTTTCCGGCCATAAGCGCCGGAGCGTACGGGTTTCCCATGGAGCGGGCCTCGAAGATCGCCGTCGGCGAGATCAGGAGCTTTCTGGAGAAGAACGCCACGATCGAGAAGGTCTTTTTGGTCTGCTTCAGCGAGGAGGCGAGAGGGTGCTACCGGGAGGCGCTGGAAGGGGCGATATAGCCCCGGGTCCGGCTGGATATTCGGACCCCAGAGGAGGTGCGGGCATTAATATCCTTTTTAGGACTGTTATCCTTATTCCGCCTCGAGGAGGAAATACCCAATTCGATCAGGCCCTCGAAGCGCAAGAGTGATGTAGGCAGGGCGCCAACCCGTCTCCAGGCTTAAACTAGCGAGGTATTCTCCATGGAACTTGATGAGATGGCAAAGACCCTGGTGGAGACACTCCATCTGGAAACTAACCCTGTGGGCGTGAAACTGATCAGAAAGGAAGAAGACATTCCCAAGGAGATGAAGATGATCCCGGGGCCGCTGCGCTACTGCGAGATGGTCCAGGCGGCGAGGCTCAGGGGCGAGACGACCCTCGCCAACTCCGATCTCCACTCCTGCAAGGGCGGGGCTGCAGGCCTCGGCCTGATGGAGTTTCCCGAGAACATCTCCTCAGGGAACCTCTACTTCTCAAAGCTGAACAAGGTCGTTACAAAGGAGGCGGGCTCCAAGATAGTCTCCTCCTTCCCGGCTCAGAAGGGGGGGAGCACCGTCGCGACCCTCGTCGGACCCCTGGCGAAGATGAAGGTGAAGCCAGACGTCGTCATCTTCGTCGGAAAGCCCTTCCAGGCGAGGAGGGTCGTCCAGGCCGCCCTCTTTGCTGAGGGCGGCAGGGCAAACTTCGACACCGCCGGGATCCAATCCTTCTGCGTCGACGCCACCTCCTCGCCGATCCTGAAGGGGGACGTCAACGTCTCCCTCGGCTGCGACGGAGCTGCGAAGAACGCGGGGCTCGAGGACGACTTCGTCGTGGTGGGGATCCCCTTCGATATGGCCGAGAAGATCGTCCCGATCCTGGACGCCAAGGGGAAGATCTGGGACGACTGGATGAGATCCTGACGGCTCACCGGTGAAAGTGCCACCGGAGGAGGACGCCTCCTTCCAGAGGCTCTACGGATAGAAGTTCGAGCTTAGGATAATCGTCGGAGAATCCGGACCCGTCGACCAGAGTCGGCGCCCCCGTCCCGCCGATGATCAGGGGGCCGATGTAAGTCGAGATCTCGTCGACGAGCCCCGCCTCGATGAGGGACCAGTTTAAGGTGGCGCCCCCCTCCACCATCACCCTTCTGACCCCTTTTTTCTTCAAGACCGACATCAGCTCCGAAAGGTCGACCTTCTCGTCTCCAGCGACTACGATCTCGCATTCATCCCTCAAGGGGGCGAGCCGCTCTTCAGGGGCGGCCCTCGATACGGCGATGATGCACCCCTCCCCCAGCACCTCTGCCGATGGCGGGGTCCTGCCCCGGCTGTCGACTACGACCCGGAGGGGTTCTTCGGGAAGGCCCCGGTCCGACCTCCCCCTCCTGAGGTGAGGGGCCTTGACCCTCAGCCCAGGATCGTCGGCGAGGACCGTCCCAACCCCCACCATGACGGCATCGCTCTCGGCTCGGAGGAGGGCTACCCGGTCCCTATCCTCCCGCCCCGATATTCTCACCTGCTGATGAAGATAGGAGCTGATCTTCCCGTCGGCGCTCATGGCGCTGTTGATGAATACGAAGGGCCTCTCCATGAGGGTCTTGACGACGGAGAGGAAAGCTAAATATTTTCCCTCCCCAATCTCTCTCTCATGATGAGGTCGTATGGCGAGGTCGTCCTTTCGGGGACGATCCTCCTCGGGGAGGATCTCGAGCCTTTCGAGGGGCACCTAACCTTCCGGAACGGGGTCGTCGCGGAGATCGGGACCGAGGAGGTCGCCTCGGACCTCCAGGGGATCATCGCTCCAGCCCTCGTCAACGCCCACGTCCACCTCGGCGACTCCTTCTTAAAAGACCCCCCCTACCTCCCCCTCAGGGACCTGGTGGGTCCGGGGGGTTTGAAGCACCGGGCCCTGGCCTCCACCCCCCGCCGAGAGGTGGTGGAGGGGATGAGGGGGTCCCTTCTTTACATGGCCCGGTCCGGAACCTCCGCCTTCGCCGACTTTCGGGAGGGTGGGGCCGACGGGGTCGAGATGCTTCTGGAGGCGATGGAGGGGACGGGGATCGTCGGAAGGATCATGGGCAGGCCCGATCCTGGCTCGGTTCATCTTCACAAGGATTGCTGGGGGATCGGGATCAGCAGCACAAAAGATCATCCCTGGTCCTGGGTAGAGGAGGTGGTCGAGGCCGCAAGGTCGGAGGGAAAGAAAGTCGCCCTTCACGCCGGAGAGTCGGATCGAGACGACATCGAGGAGGCTCTGAGTCTTTCGCCCGACCTCCTTGTCCACCTCACCAGGGCCGAGCCCCGGGACTTAAGGATGGTGGCGGAGGCGGGGATTCCAGTGGTCGTCTGTCCCCGGTCGAACCTCGTCACCGGCGTCGGCCTTCCAGATGTCGCCAAGATGCTGGAGATGGGGATCACCGTGGGCCTGGGGACCGACAACGTCATGCTCAACTCGCCAAACCTCTTCTCCGAGATGGAGTTTTTATCCAAGGCGCTGGTGCATAACGATAGACAGGTATTTATGATGTGCACGCTAAACGGTGCCCAGATCCTGGGCGTGGAGGAAGTGGCAGGCGCCATCCGCGTCGGCAAGAAGGGCAGGATAATCGTCATCGACAGGCGGTCGGAGAACATGGCTGGGTCGAAGGACCCCCTGGCAAGCCTGGTCAGGAGGGCGGCCCCCTCCGATGTTCTGGCCGTCATCTAGGGGTTTTTCCATGTTTGAGAGGATAATGATAGCAACCGACGGATCTAAGCATAGCGAGCGAGCGGCGGCGGTGGGCATAGAGCTCGCCAGGCTTTCTGGTGGCTCCGTCACCATCGTCTACGTCGCCGATACTGGACGGCTGAGCCACCTTCCCGAGGATATGGCTCTTGCCAGCATCAGGGATATTTTGATCAAGGAGGGGGAGAGCGCCACCGATTACGTCGGAGAGATGGCCGAGAGGTCGGGAGTCGCCTCCACCAAGATGGTGGTGGAGGGGAACCCCGGCGAGGAGCTGGTCAGGGTGGCGGAGGAGGCCGGGTTGAACGCCATCGTCATAGGAAGCTGCGGACGATCCGGCCTCGAAAAGTTCCTCCTCGGAAGCGTAGCCGAGAAGGTGGTCCGCACCTCAACAGTTCCCGTCATCACGGTTCCAGGGGAGAAGGTTTGTGAGTGATGTTCTGGTGAAAGGGGTGATGGTTCGGGACGTCGCCTTCGTGACGGTCCCCGGTTCCAGAGACATGGTCTTGAAGACCCTCAAGGAGAGGCACGTCTCGGGGGTGCCGGTGGTCAAGGGCGGCGAGCTGGTGGGGATGGTGACCAGGACCGACCTTCTCCGGAACCCGGAGGAGGACCAGACCGCCCTCCTGATGACCCGGGACCCCCTGGTCGTCGGTCCCGATGACAGCGTGGTTGAGGCGGCGAGACATCTGGCGGAGAACGACATTAGACGTCTTCCCGTGGTGGAGGACGGCTCACTTGTAGGGATCGTCAGCGTCGCCGACGTCATCCGGGTGGTGGCGGAGCTGGAGATAAAGAGGCCGATAGATCGGTACTTTGAGAAGACGACCGTAGCCCTCTGGGACGAGATGCCCCTGCCGGTCGCCGGAGCCGTGATGGAGTACGCCAACGTCCAGGCCTCGCCGGTGATAGACTCGGACCTCAATCTGGTGGGGATCGTCTCCGACCGGGACCTGATAAACGCCTCCGTCATCGAGGACTCCGTCGAGATGTCGGACATGTCCTCCGCAAACGACGAGGACGAGTGGACCTGGGAGAGCACCCGGGACACCTTGAACTTCTACTACGGGGTATCGAGGATCGCCCTCCGGAAGATCCCCGTAAAGCAGGCGATGGTCCCCGCCTTCACCGCCATCAAAACGAGCGAGGTCTCAGAGTGCGCGAGGGTTATGATGAGAAACAGGATCGATCAGCTGCCGGTGGTGACGGCTCATCAGAAGCTGGCGGGGATGGTGAAGGACTCGGACCTCCTCTGGGCCTTGATCGAGCACTCCCTCGAGGCTGGGGCCTGAGGCTAGGGGCTCTGGACGAGGGGGAAGGCCCTCCCCGCACCCTCCTCTGACTAACGAATATTTTTTTGGACATCTATTCAGTCCTACTGATATTTTTATACAGTTTTATGAGGCCGAAGACCCTCTCCTCCTTCCCCGGCGACTTGGTGCTGGCCCGGCTGAACACGTGCCTCTTCTGCCTCGATCACGCCGAAGCCAGCCGAAGGAGAAGGGGTTTGGGCCAAACGAGATTTGAGAAGAGATGGAGTAAGAACTATCTCAAAGAATGCCTCCGGCTTGAGCAACCTATTTTAACTCAAGGGGCGTAAGTAAACCTCTGCCCCCGCCTCGATGGAGGTAGCGGGCAGGGTTGGTTTGTGGAGAGGAAGTGATTGAAACAGATCGGAAAGGTCAGATCTGAGATCGTCCGCCCTCTGGCGGCGGTCTCCATCCTGCTCATCGCCGTTTCCTCGCTGGGGATGGGACAGACTATCTCTGCATCCCCCAGCGTGGCAAATCCCTGGGACGAGATAGCCGTAAGCTACTCGGGAGCACCGGGTTTTGATAGCGACTGGATGGCCATCTACAGGGTGGACTCGGCAAACGAAGAGTACGGTGAATGGTATTTCCTGAACGGGAACAAGAGCGGGACGCTGACCTTCACCGCCCCAAACGAGGTGGGGAGCTACGAGTTCAGGATGTTTGAGAACTGGGCCGGAGGGGGCGGATATAGCGACATCGCAAAGAGCAACGTCGTCAGAGTCCAGCTAGAGCCAGTAAACCCCATCGCCATCACAGCGTCCCCCAGGCTGGTCGCCCCCGGAGATCTGATCGGTGTCACCTACTCGGGAGCGCCGGGTTTTGATAGCGACTGGATCGCCATCTACAGGGCGGGCGCGGCAAACGACAGTTACGGCGAGTGGTACTGGCTGAACGGGAATATGAGCGGGAGTTTGACCTTCACCGCCCCCGACGAAGCGGGAAGCTACGAGTTCAGGATGTTCAGGAACTGGGCCGGTGGAGGCGGGTACAACGACATCGCCAGGTCCAACAGGATTCTGGTAAACACCTCGATGGCCCTGGGGTGCAGCTGGGAGTCCTTCACGCCGGACCAGACCGCCTTTGCAGGCCAGCCGGGCGACGTCTTCCCTCTTCGCGAAAACGATTTTGTGGCGGGAAGCTACCTGGTCCTGGTGGGGCCGGCGGGCGATGACGGCCTCGACTTGCCTCCCGCGACCTGGATCGCCTTTGGACCCTACGATCTGAAGGGCGGACACAAGTACAAGGCGTCGATCGAATCCCCGGAAGGGAAGTTCTTGCGGTTTGAAGAGGACTCGGCCGATCTCCTCTCATACAGCAGCCCCCAGGCAGGCTTTGCCAGGGTCTACGCCAGAAACGATTGCGCCGGAGATACTTGGTACGCCATATGCCTCCAGCTTATCAAGGTCGCCGGAGGTGGTGGCTCCGTTGGAGGATACCCAGATCCGTGCGAGGAGGATCCTGCAAGCCTCGAATGTATCCTCTTCGGTTAGATGGGGGCTTACAGCGGAGCTGATTTGCCTCCGCACGTCTCTCCTTTTTCTGAAACAAGAAGAGACGAAATGGGGCCAAAAACCTCATCCTGCGCTGCCCCTCTCCGCCTGGGCCTTGACGAGGGCGCCGTAGGCCTCTCCCGCCTCTGTCAGGGTTATCGCCCCGTCGGCAACCTCGATCAGCCCCGCCAGCTCCAGCCGATGGAGGTGGTAGCCGAGCATATTCGGGCCGACGGCTTCGGAGATCCCCTCGACCGAGAGGCACCCCTCCACCATCAGGATGATCATCCTCCTCCGGATCGGGCTCTCGAGGGCGTGATGGACGAGGGCCATCTCCTCGGGGGACTCGGGCTTCGGCTTTCGTCCGATCTTCATGGGGGATACGGTAGGGTTGAGCGAGTATCTGCGTTTCGGTTGGGAGCGAAGATGGACCGGACTTCTCTTTGGCGAGAAAGGATATTTTAAAAGGGCAATCTCGCTAGGCGACCTCAATACATCTCGCTGATGTGGTCGGCTCTGGGATGGGAAGGTCGTCTTCCCTCAAGCCCTCAAGGTGAAACTCTATCGCTTCTTTCATCAGCAGAATAGTCTCCTCCTCGGTTTCACCGGCTGCAACCACTCCAGGTAGGTCGGGGCAGTATGCGGAGTAATTTCGTTCACCCCGCTCAATAATAATTGTATAACTAGTCATCTTCAATCTCCTTTAAGCCCGCCTGCTTTATTATGCTTTTCAAGGTATTTGGGTGAAGGTCCAAGTCTGGCTTGCCTGCGACGGTAACTCGTCCCTTCTTAAATGGGTGCTTGAACTGCCGATGGCTCCCTTTGGTGCTCACCAGGCTCCAGCCGTCTGCTTCGATCAGCTTGATAACGTCTCTGACCTTCAATTTCTCTCCCCGTTTGATTGCCACGCTCCATACCGAAAGGGGCCAATTCTCTCAGCTCGAAAGAATTTTCTCGCGCTGTAGCTCCGTGGCCGGGACCGGCTCCAAATCCTCGTCGGGGCATCCGAAAGCGATCATCGACTCGACCCTGATATTCTCGGGAAGGCCCAATACGGACCGGACGTACTCCTCGCTGGTCACTGAATCGGCGTGCATCCGGAGCCTTATCTGGATCCAGCAGGAGCCGAGCCCCAGGCTCAGGCCCGCCAGCTGCAGGATGATCGAGGCTATCGAGCAGTCCTCGATCCAGACGTCCGACTCCTCCTCGTCGGCGCAGACGACGACCCCAAGCCGCGCCCCCGCGAGAAACGACGATCCGCTCTCCTTCGCCCTGGAGAGGGCCGCAAGCTTCTCTCGATCTGTGACGAATACGAACCTCCAGGGCCTGAAGTTCCGAGAGGTGGGCGAGCGGAGGGCCGCCTCCTTCAGAAGCTCCACGACCTCGGGCTTGATCTCTTCATCCCTGTACCTCCTGACGCTCCTCCTCTTTCTCAGCAGATCCAGCACGAATCTTCCTCCGGTTTTGGTTTAGCTCTCTTGACATAGATCGCATCTTTGGCCCTCAGGATCTTCGCCGATGTACCGACTCAGCCGCCTGATGGCGTCGTACTTCTCCCTCTTGTCGAGCTTCGCCTTCTCCACCGCCTCTTTGAGGGTCGATATCGAGCAGTCGAAGGTCTCCCGGTCGACGGGGTAAGGATGGCCGTCTTTCCCACCGTGGGCGAAGCTGTACTTGGCCGGGTCTTTCCAGCTCGTCTCGGCGCCGTAGATCAGCTCGGAGATGAGGGCGAGGGCCCGGACCCTCTTCGGACCCATCCCCCGCAAGGAGATCAGCTCCTCGTAGCTCTCGGGCTGGATCTCGTACGCCAGCTTCAGCGCCCTGATACCGTCCTCGCCGAGGTCGGCGGGCAGGACCTCGTGGCGGCGTGGCAGGGTCAGGTCCTTTTTCTGCGCCGACCGGAGCAGAGGGGCCGAGATGTCAGAGGGGCCGGAGAAGTCGAAGAGGGTCCTCTGGCCGGTGTACCTCAAAAGGTGAGATGGCCCGTCCCTCACCAGGTCGAGCGTGACGTCCCGGTTCTCTCTGCTGTATAGGCTTGTCAGGTCCAGAACGCTCTCTCCCCTCTCTTCGGCGCAGATGGCGGAGTGGGGCTCCTCGACGAAGCATTCCATCCGGTCGGAGAGCCAGTGGTACCGCCTTGCGTAGCTCTCGTTCATCCCCTGCTGGACTACCGCCCAGCTTCCTTTCTCGGTGAAGATGAGGACGTGGTGATAGAGGCTGTAGCCGTCCTGGACTAGGGAGGTATCGACCTTAGCCGCCATCCGGCTCGCCCGCTTCAGCTCGACGATCCTCTCCGGAGAGAGGTCGAGGAGCTCTCCGGCCGCCTCTATATCGGAGGGAGCTTTCCGACCCGCCCTCCCCTTCCCCCCGGCGACGGCGATGGGGTGGACCTCCGGCTTTATCGCGAGCTTCAACGCTCCCGTCGTCGTGGTCGTCGTCCCTGAGGAGTGCCAGTCGAAGCCGAGGACGCAGGCCAGGGCCTGAAACCAGAACGGATCAGATAGCCGCCGCAGGAGCTCCTCAGGGCCGCGCTCGAAGATCACGGCGTCCACCACCCCTTCCGCCAGGCTCACCATCCTCTTGAAGAGCCAGGGGGGAGCTCTTCCGCCGTGGAGGGGGAGGTTTGCGGTGCCGGTTCTCATGGAAGACCACCATCGGAGGGCCTGAAGGGCTTCTTTCTGATCTATCCGCCATTTCCCTAGGTAGGGCTGGGTCTATAATCGCCTCAGCGCCGCGTCTCCCGCCGACCTGCTCCCCGGCTTCCGAAGGCGTAGTACCGGCTCTGGTCGATCAGATCCTGGAGCGCCTCCCCGGGGCCGGCCTCGCCCCCCCTACCGGAAGGCCCTAGGATCTGGGCGATCTCCTCCAGGGTAGGGGTCTCGGCCTCGCACCGGGATACGACCCGGGCGAGGAGGTCGATGATTGGGTCGACGGAGGGGGCCGAGGCGAGGAGGAGGAGAAGGACGTCCCCGTGGGTGAGGCGGTACTCCCTCGCCATCTTCGTGAGGGCGAGGAGGGCTGAGGTCGAGATCGTCCTGACCTGCCCCGATTCGTCCTCCTCCAGGATCGCCTCCTCGACCCGGAGGATCTCGGAGTCCTTGGCGACGAGGAGGACGAGGACGCTCAGCTCCTCCTCGTCCAACGCCCTTCCATCTTCGTCCACCTTCAGCCCTTCCTTTTCTGCGGCCTCCGCCTCTCCCGTCCCTTCCCCCGCCGTTGATGCGGCGGCGGAGGTTCGGGGAAGGCTTTCCCTCCTGCCGACGAGGGCGGCGATGTCTAGGGGCTCGTCCCCGGCCACCGGCTTCAGAATAAAGATGGCTCCCGAAGGGGACTTCCAGTGACCCCCGAACGAGGGGCCCGGCTCAAAGCCGAGGGGGATCCCAAGGCTCAGGACGAGGTCCTGAACGGCGATCTCGTGCTCAAGGTCGGAGACCAATACGGCCGAGGCGAGGAGCTCCATGATGGCGTCGGGGTCCTTCGCTGAGGCGAGGAGGAAGCGGCGGAACCGGTCCCTGTTTCCCTCATCGGATAGGTCCCCGGCGAGGGCGAGGATCTGATCGAGGTCGACCTTCATCTATCGAATATAATCAGGGCCGCTTTAGATAAGCCTATCTCAGAGCCGCCGCAAGACGGACCTTCTGCGGATATCGAGGAGCGGCCGTACCCTGGCCTGGGATCGGTCTTGTAGGAGACCCCACCTGGAAATAAACAATCTGCGGAAAAATAAAAAGATTCCCTCTTCATGCCGTCGATTTCGTCTTTTATTTAATACGCATATCAGCCTGATCTAGGAGACGAGGTGGGGCGATGGCTGAGATTGGACCCGCGAAATCGGCATAATTGAAAGTAGCGGACTAATTAAATATATGATCTAATCCTCATTACTACGAGAAAGTGGTGCTTACATGAATTCCAAATCTATAGCAATTCTGGCGTTCCTTCTCCTCACGGGAGGGATCGTCATCGCCGAGGAGGCAGATCAGGGCTCCGTCGCCACCATCAGCGGATCGACGGACCTCGGGACGATCGGGGCAGAGGATGGGATGATCTCTTACAAGGCCGACCTCGCATACCCCGGCGAGATCGACTGGTTCAAGTTCGCCATCGACAGCCAGACCGCCGATTTGGTCCTATCGTCGGATATGACCAAGACCCTCCGTTTCGTCCTCTACGACGAGAACTTTGAGTACATCGACTACGCGGAGGACCTCCTCAAGATGACGGCCGGGGAAGGGACCTACTTCGTCCGGGTCGACTCGATCCTCTCCGAGACCGGAAACTACACCGTCTCCATCAGCAACCTCCTCTCCGAGGCCGAGCCCAACGACTGTCTCACCGAAGGAACGATCCTGGGGACCATCGCCAATGCAACCATCATCTCCGGATCGCTCGATCCCCTCGCCGACACCGACTTCTTCCTCTTCGATATCGGCCCGGATTCGGAGGGGTATCTTGAGATAACCAGCGAGACCTACGAAGACGATGCCGATGAGGAGGAAGAACTCGACCTATGGTCCATCACGGAGTACGCCTCCATCGTCCTCTACGGATACAACGAGAGCGAAGGCCGCTATCTTCCGATAGAAAGCGGCGACGGAGATATCGCCGCCGACCTCTCTGCAGGAAGGTACGCCCTCCGAGTCCAGTCGGGGAGCACAGAACCGATCTCGTGCTACGTCTTAACCCTCTCCATCCTCGACCTACTGTGTGACGATGAGCCGAACGACGCCTCCGGAGAGGCCTTGGACCTCGGCGTCCTCACCCCGGGGGCCTCCCTGACGGCGGACGGCTGCATAATTCCGGCTGAAGACGTCGACTACTACGTCTTGGTAGTCGAAGAGGCGATGGAGGTCGCGATCGAGACCTTTGGGAATTCAAGCGGCGATTCTTACCTCTACCTCTACGACGAGGAGGTGGAAGAGATCGACTACGACGACGACAGCGGCGAAGGCTCCTGGTCCAGGATCGAAGAGGAGCTCCTCCCCGGGACCTACTACATCAAGGTCGAGTCCTTCTGGGGCGGCGAATCGCTCCAGTACACCCTGAAGGTCGAAGGAGTAGGAGGGGAAGAGAAGTCCGAATGATCCCAGGCTTCATTTATAAGGCCGAATAGGCCGAGGTTGAAGGCGCTTTCGCATCCAGAAGACGGCGGCTCGCGGGCGGGATCGCTCCCTCCCCGCCGGCTTCTTCGGATCTATTATTTTTCCACCTACCTTTCAGCGACCCCGCCCTCAAGCCCCTTTATGGCTCGTTTCAGCCCGTTCAGACCCTTCCTGGACCGCAAGCCGACGGCCCGACGGTCCTCCTCTTACGACCCTTGCTGAAATGGTTAGCTGATCGCTCGCCTCACCATAAGACCATCACTCCGAGGGCTACGAGGATCATGAGAACGTTCCGCAGCCCCGTCGAGCAGATCACCAGCTCCGTTCCGATCCGCGGGCCGAAGATCCCGGCGTGGGAGGGGATAAGCCAACGAACAGCCCAGCCGGCGCTGGTGATGACGTTTCCTATCATGAGGGTGACGACCACCTCCTTTCCCGTGACCTCTCCCGCCGCCAAAAGGCCGCCGGCCACGGTGTAGGCGGCGATGTAGCCGGCGAACTGGGCGGCGATGATGCTGATCCCCGCCGCTGGCAGGGGTAGGAGGCCACCGATCCCGCTCAACTGTTGGGATAAGAGGTCGAAGGCCCCCACCTGGATCAGGACCGATACCAGGAACATGATCGCCGTCGTCATCTTCACCACCCTCACCACCTTGGGGCGGGCAGCTCTGGCGCTGATCTTCAAGGCATCCCCGAGGTGTGGCCGATCCTTGCTTACGCTGCCGATTCCGACCCTGAGATCTTCGAAGATGATCTCGGCGGCTTTGGCTCCGGGTCTCCCTGGCAGGAGGAGGCGGCCCGCAGCCATCACCAGGGCGGTCTTCAAGAGCCCCACCAGCATCAGAAGGCCGAAGTAGGCGAGGCCCGTGAACCCCAGGAGGGGTATCAGCACCGGGAGGAGGGACCTCCAGTGCATGGTGGTGGCGGGGAAGGAGTTGACGAGGGAGGCGACGAAGAGCTCCCTCTTCTCGATGACCCCGTCATGGTAGTAGCCGGCGAGCATCGAGTTTGCGCTCGCCGCCGAGAAGAAGGCCATCATGAAGCTTGCTCCGGTGGCGTCGCTGAGGTGGGAGAACCTTGTTATCGGTCGCGCCACGAAGGCGATCCTCTCCGCCGCGTCATAGACCACGATCAGCTCCGCCAGAATGAGGCCCAGGACCATCGGCGGCAGGGACCTGGAGAGGAGGCCGAAGGAGGTGGACGCCGATTCGATCAGGATCTGGACCATATCCGTCATCGGGCTACCTCCAGTCTTGGTCTATCTCTATCATTTGGCCTATCTCCGGCAATCGGATATCATTTCGTCTGAACTCCTTATTAAGTAGCACGGACGAGCGGGTGCGTCGTATCCCATCACCGCGGTCCGGATTCCTAAGGTGTCCAAAAGAAATTAGTAACCTTAGCCCCCACCCCTGGCCCATGAAAGAGAAGTGGATGATGGCCAGCGACGGCCCCTGGGAGGAGATGAAGCCCCGAATCACCACCGCCCTCGAGTCCGGGTTCGACTGCGTGGTGGCGAGGCAGGGGGACGTCGAGAGGATAAGAAAGCTCGGAGACATCAGGGTCGCCTCCTTCGGTACCGAGAGGGGAGGCGAGGATATCCTCATCATAGGCCGGGGCGGCGAGGGGGACGGGTCGGTCCCCCTCCCCGAGGATTTCGGCGCCTCGCTGGACATAAGTCTCGCCAGGGCCGCCGAGGGGATGGTGGCGGGCTACGTCGAGATCCGGGGGAAGAGGTACGAGGAGTTCGCGGTGGAGCTGGGCAAGAGCGTCGACTACCTGGTCGTCGTCGGCACCGACTGGAAGGTTATCCCCCTTGAGAACATGATTGCGGGCCTCCAGGGCGCGAAGGTGAAGATAATCAGCGGCGTCAAGACCGCCGAGGAGGCGGAGGTCGACTTTGCCACCCTGGAGAAGGGGGCCGACGGGATCCTCCTCGACACGGCGGACCTATCGGAGATCAAGAGGGTTCAGAAGCTGGCGGAGAAGGCGGGGATGGCGAGGCTTGCCCTCGTCCCCGCAAAGGTCACCGCCGTCAGGCCCGTCGGTATGGGGGACCGGGTCTGCGTCGACACCTGCACCATGATGCGCCCTGGTGAGGGGATGCTCGTCGGCTCCCAGTCGAAGGCCGCCTTCCTCGTCCAGAGCGAGTCCGAGGAGAGCTCTTACGTAGCTGCCCGCCCCTTCCGGGTCAACGCCGGAGCCGTCCACGCCTACGTCAAGGTCGGAGAGAAGACCCGGTATCTATCGGAGCTGAAGGCCGGCGACGAGGTGACGATCGTCGACTCTGAGGGGGGGACGAAGACTGCCGTCGTCGGCAGGGTCAAGATCGAGAAGAGGCCCCTCATGCTGATCGAGGCGGATGTGGACGGGGAGAAGATCAGCACCCTCCTCCAGAACGCCGAGACTATCAAGCTTGTCGGCAAAGGCGGCGCGCCCAAGTCGGTGACGGACCTCCAGCCGGGGGACGAGGTCCTGGTTCACTTCGAGGGGAAGGCCCGCCACTTTGGGATGACCATCGAGGAGAGCATCCTCGAGAGGTGAGGTCGGCCGAACCTCGATGATGTGGTGTTAAATTGAACGGAGGCGGGAAGGTGGTATCGAGGAAGGATGAGGCGAAGATCAGCGATGGCGGACCCGAAGGGGGGGATCGAATCGAATATAGGCACCATCGGCGGAGGCTCATCATCGGGAAGCTGGAGATCGAGGTCCCGGCGGTCGTAGCCGTCCTCAGCGGCGAAGGCGCCCTGGGGGAGGCGTCCTCAGCGGAGGAGTTCGGGGCTGACCTGGTGGAGGTGAGGCTCGACCTTCTTCCTGGGGACGGTATGAAGATCCTCCGGGAGGTCCGAGAGGTTACGCCCCTACCCATAATCGCCACCAACAGATGGGCGGCGGAGGGTGGCGCCTTCCGAGGTGAGGAGGACAAGAGGATCGAGATCCTGGCGGAGGCCTCGGCCTGGGCGGACCTCGTCGACGTGGAGCTTTTAGCCGAGGGGCGCGACCGCCTCCTGGAGATGGTGGAGAGGCCGACGATAATCTCTTACCACAACTTCCGGGGCATGCCGGGGATCGAGGCGACGGGGTCGATCCTCAGAGAGGCCTTCGAGGCCGGGGCCGGGATCTCCAAGCTCGCCCTCACCCCCGCCTCCCTGGAGGATTGTCTCGACCTTCTGAAGCTCCTCCTCGACGCGCCGGGCCCCACATCCCTCCTGGGGATGGGCGATGTCGGGAGGCATCTGCGGGCCCTGGCACCGATATACGGCTCAGTCCTCACCTACGGCTACATCGGAACCCCAACCGCCCCTGGCCAGATCCCCGTTAAAGCGCTGAGGGCGGTCCTCGACGTGCTGATGGTCCAAAAGGGTCGAAATTTGGCCAGAACTGCCATCCTGCAATGAGCTTTCTCCCGTTTGAACCTGAAGGCGGGCAGGATGGTCCATCCCGAGCGCTCCGGACCACTTATCCATTTATGTAAAATATTTGCTCTAATTCTTCTCTAATTTCTCACCAGATAATGGGATTATATGGACGGAATTTTGTCAAATATTAGTTTTATATCCTATCTTCTATCCGGGGTGTAAGGGAAAAAAATGTTTCATTTCTTTGTAAAATGATTACTTTAAATTTGGTCTTTCAACCATTTGTAAATCCGATATATCGGATTTAAATGTCAATCCATATCGACTTTAGATGACACGATCCCATAAGGTTTATATCAAGCAATTAACCCACTATAGCGCGCGGATATTTATCAGAGAGAGGTGAGAAGATGGATAAGATGGAAGGCAGTTTTTCTGTCGAGGACATGCAGAATGTCCAGATTAACATCGGCGCGGTAGTGAAGGAGGTGGAGGAGTGGGACCAGCCCATGGGCCCGTTCCCTTACCCGAGCATCGCCACGCTGAGAGACTGGGACTTCAAGTTGATAAACAGGTATAAGGTCTTCTACTCCCCGATCTGCGATCGGTGCACCCTCTGTACCTACGGTCCCTGCGACCTGACCGGGAACAAGAGAGGGGCCTGCGGCCTGGACCAGGCCGCCCAGCAGGGGAGGATCGTCCTCCTCGCGGTCCTCATGGGCTGCACCGCCCACTGCGCTCACGGCCGACACCTCTACCACTGGTGCCTGGAGAAGTTCGGAGACCTCCCCTTCAAGATGGGCGACGAGATCCTGGTGGACGCGCCACTCACCAGGACGATAGCCGGGATCAAGCCCAAGACCCTCAAGGAGTTTGGTCCAGTTCTGAGTTACGTCGAGGAGCAGGTGGCCCAGCTGCTGGCATGCACCCACACCGGCCAGGAGGGGAGCTACCTCGACTTCGAGTCTAAGGCCCTCCACGCCGGGATGCTCGACTCCCTCGGCAAAGAGGTCTCGGATCTGATCCAGATCGTCGCCTACGACATGCCTCGGGGCGACGAGGACGCTCCCCTGGTCGAGTGCGGGATGGGGACCCTCGACAAGAACAAGGCGATCCTTATCACCTACGGCCACAACCTGGCGGGCTCCGCCGAGGCGATGTTCTACGCCGAGGACAACAAGCTCTGGGACAAGGTCGACATCGGCGGCGTCTGCTGCACTGCCATCGACAACACCAGAATCGGCGAGGGTCTCGGATATCCCGAGGAGATCAACACCAAATACAGAATGGTCGGTACGAAGGCCAAGATCGCAGGGGCCATGGGCTGGTGGAGGAAGATGGTCCGGGGCGGCGTCATGGACTGCGTCATGGTCGACGAGCAGTGCGTATGTACCGATGCCATCGAAGAGTGCTCCGCAAGGAAGGTGCCCCTGATCGCCACCAACGAGAAGATCATGCTGGGCCTGCCCGACAGGACGAACGATCCCGTCGACGAGATCGTCGACGACCTCGTCAACTTCAGGATGCCCGGCGTTGCCATCATCGACCCGATCAAGGCCGGAGAGGTCGGCGTCAGGACCGCCATCGCCGTCAAGCCGAAGCGGGCCGAGGAGGCGAAGAAGACCTTCCTCACCGAGGAGGAGTTCAAGAAGTACGCTGAGTCCTGTACCTACTGCCACTCCTGCCAGTTCGTCTGTCCCCCCCACATCAAGATCGGCGACGTCGTCCAGGCGGCGGCGAAGGGCAACCTCGAGCCCTTCAGCTCTACCTACGAGATCTGCGTCGGCTGCCGGAGGTGCGAGCAGGCCTGTCCCCAGGATATACCTATCCTCAGCCTCTTCGCCTACGCGAACCAGGAGTTCATAAGGGACCACAAGTTCAAGATGAGGGCCGGCAGAGGTCCCGTCAAGGACACGGAGATCCGCCGGGTCGGAGCACCTCTGGTCCTCGGGACGATCCCCGGGGTCATCGCCATCATCGGCTGTGCGAACTACCCGAACGGCACAAAGGAGTGCTACGACATCGCCCGGGAGTTCGTTGACAGAGGCTTCATCGTCACCACCACCGGCTGCATGGCGATGGACATGTCCCTTTATACTGACGAGGATGGCAAGACGATCTGGGAGCAGTTCCCCGGCGGCTTCGACGGCAGAAACATCTGCAACATAGGTAGCTGCGTAGCCAACGC
>Ga0208462_1000081_pt1 | contig 129674 bp, 129 predicted proteins | sample AD_SCU001_MetaG_FD_184452 | JGI IMG/M metagenome (GOLD analysis project Ga0208462, IMG submission 184452) | Active sludge microbial communities of municipal wastewater-treating anaerobic digesters from China - AD_SCU001_MetaG (SPAdes) (version 2) | ecosystem: Engineered > Bioreactor >...
CAGGGCATAAAGCAATATTATAATAAATTTTACCTTCATCAGGCCGGTAATCCTCCATACCACGGAGCATATTAATTAAAACAGACTTACCAGCCCCACTCCTGCCAAGAATACCTAAAACCGAACCTTCATCTATCTCAATGTTGATATTTTTAAGAACATCGACATCTTTAAATTTTTTAGAGATATTTTCTATTTCTATAAAAGACATGTTACCACTCTCTTAATTTTCTGTAATTTCAATTATAAAATTTAATGTGATTGGAAATGGAATTTCATTAATTATTTATATTATTATGTTTTTTTCATTTGAATTAACAGTATATATATCAACAATCTTATAGATTTTGCTGATATTACCATTTTCCTATGGATAACCAGTTTCTAATGTGGACAGATCAAAGGGAACCTCACCTTTTATAAGGGCCCTGGCAATTGAAAATCCATCCGCTCCTGCACTCATCATTTTATTCGCTGATTCACCATCTTTTATGGAATTATTTCCAATTAAAAATATATCTGTACCATCTTTAATAGCAGAAATGATGTTATGATCTGCATGGGGATGGTCTGGTTTCATTGCATCCACGTGGAGAAAATCTGCACCTGCATCTTGGATTAATTTAGATACAGCTATGATATCTGTTCCTGTTACGTTAGCGCGGATCTTTACTGAAACTCGGCATAGAGCGTTATTTACAACTTCACTGGTGAATTTATATAACTTATCAGGGTGGTTGAGAAGAGACTGCCCGCATCCTAATTCCATTATCTCTGGCTGTCTGCAATGTGCATTTATCTCTACCACATCCACGCCGGGAAGCTTTGAAATATCTATAATGGATGAAGGGGTAGTGGAACGTAGGTTTACAGAAATCATACCCTTCCATGAATTATTCTCCCTGATAATTTTGATTTGCTGCTTAATATGGTTTGATATATCATATAATGGGATGTCAAATTCTGATCTTCCCCTTTGAATTATTCTCTCACCAGCATCTATTGTTAAGGCATCTATATTGTAACCTCCTATGGTTACCATATCAAAGCCTTTTGGTGCTAATTTACTGCAAAATAGGCCATCTGTGATTCCAGCCATAGGAGCCAAAACTTTCAATAAACCCTCTCCAACAAAATATTAGGAATACAAATAAAAAATATTAATAATATTCAACTGGACCCATGGATGAAATAATAGTAAATTTATTCCTTGTTTTTCATCACATGAACCAGGTCGTAGGTGAAACCGCCCCTTATCTCTTCAAGAGCGAGGTCGGCTAAGTTAGCTGCTTTTTCAGCGGTAGGTGCTTTTCCAACACCAGCCTTCAGGGCGATGTTTATTTCGTCCTCAATTTCTTTGATGATCTTTAGGAGGCCTTGTGGTTCCAGACCGTTACAGGGAGACATGAAGTTGTCTCCTCCAATGAAAAATAACAGCGAACCTTTCTCGATTAACTTTTTCATAAGGAAATGCTGGACCCGATTAACAATGAAAGAAGTATCATAAGCAGGTATAATATCAGTTAAAGTATCAGTTATACCGTTAATATCGATGTGTGCAATTTGTACGAAGCTCTCATCCAGTTTAGCCATGCTGTCAACCGCAAGAACCTCTGAGCGTTCATCGGACTGGGCACCGCCAAAGTTCTGCAGGATATTGGTGGCTTTTCTTTGAGCTTCATAGGGCGTTTCTGAAGCGCCAACACCCATACTTACGGTTATGGGGTAGCGGTTGCCTATGGATTTCTGAATTCGGAGGTGATCCTCCATATCCACCCCGTTGGTTACAGCCAGCATGTTATCAAAGCGGGTGAAAAATACCAGCCCACCTTTGGCTGCAAACTGTCTCTGCAGGTCAGCATACAATTCTGATTGTAAAATTTGAAGATCTGCCTCTGCTCTGGGGGTGGGGGTCACGGTCCAGGGGCCGTAATTATCGATCTGAACTAACGTCATCTGAATCATTTATTTTTCACCCAAAATATTTCTGGCTAACATCATTTTATCCTCGATGTTGTTCATATTGGTGTTTGTTACAACGACCTCTTTTATTAGTTTTTCTATTTTCTTCTTCTTCTGATGATCCTGATCATCGATATAAAATTTGTCTAGAAAATCCTGATACATTGAAGCCACTCCAAATGAGGATACTTCATGGCCCAGAGCATGCATGAAAATACCTGCTGGTCCGCTAACCGGTTTATCACCGATTATAGGGGATACAGCAACTACATATGAATTTTTAAGTGCATCAAGGACACCGTTTGCAGATAATATGGGACCGATGGAAGTCACAGGATTGGAAGGTCCAATTACAACCATATCCGCATCCTCAATTGATTCTATAATCCCTGGTGCTGGATCAATTGTTGTATATTTAATATCCAGAACATCTGGTTCACTCTTCTGCCCTATGAGGAATTCGTGGAATTCAAGTTTTCCAGAAGGAGTTACTATGTCAATATGGGGGTCCTGGTTGGTCATGGGAATTATTTGGGATGTAATACCCAGTTTTTTCCTCTGTATATCAATAGCTTTGTCTAGAGAATATTTTTTCAAAAGCAGAGTTTTCTGGATTTTAATTGCACGGTCTTGATCTCCGATTCTGAGAAGTTCCTTGCATCCGATCTCCTTTAAAGTTTCATGGGTTATAAATGTATCATCTTTAATACCATACCAGGTTTCCTGGTTTATGATCCCGGCCAGGGTGTACATCACCGAGTCCAGGTCTGCCGCCACGTAAACCCCTGAAAAATAGGAATTTTCCAGTGTATTAACCACCACAGTTATTTCTGCCGGGTCTACCAGATGAATGATACCTTGCAGGAGTTTAGGGGTGCCGGTTCCACCGGAAAGAATGGTTATCATCTTCTAATCCTTTAATAATCGTTAAATAATTTAGGGCCGGAAAACATCATATTTTTTTGGCCTTATCAATGGTTTGATATTTGAAGAATTGTTTTTAAGATTTTTAGGGTAGTTAAATCCTCTAATTAATACCACAGGTATCCCCTCATCAGCTTGCCCCATCACTATAGATGCTGCAGATGCTAACTCATCTGCCACAGCCACAGCAGAAGTCTTAAGCTCACGATTAAAGAGATCCTTCTCACCACTCCTATCCCACAATGGTTCCAAACCCGATATACCGATGGCCACCCCAACTGCACCTTCACGGAAAGCACGACCCTGAGTATCAGATATTATGACGGAAACGTCTTTTCCTGTTTTTTCCTGAATATTACTCCGGATTAAAGATGCACTTTTATCAGGGTATTCTGGCATGGGAGTGGCCAAACCTTCACCCACATTAGATTCATCAATACCTGCATTGGCGCAAACAAAACCATGTTTAGTTTGGGAGATAATGAAGTTCGGACCAACCTTCATCACTTCATCCGACTCCTGAAGGATAGCTTCAACAACTTCTGGATCCTTACCTGTTTTTTCTGCCAGTTTAATAGCTTCAAAACTTGGTTTTAAGTCTTTTAATTTAAAAATATGTCCTTCTGATTTGGCTATGGCTGTTTCAGCTATAACCAGGATATCATCATCGTTGATTTCCATACCCATATCAGAGATGGCATCCAGTATAAACTCGCCTAAAAGGTCTCCTTTGTTTATCAATGGTATTCCGGTGATTCCGATTACTTTAAATTTCATGTTCGTTGTTAAAGAAGTTATTTTCCATTTTATATGGAGCTAATACTCCATTCAGCACTTCCGAATGCTGCAGATGAAGTAATTGGGTTGGTGAATTCAGCGAATTTCCCTTTATTCAGTATGAACTGTGCTGCATCCTGGGCATTTCCCGCATCAAAATCAACTTCTTGTGGTGTAGTGTGTTCGTAGGTTGCGATATATGCAGATTTACCCTCCGGCACTTTTTCCACTATCAGGCTTTCATGGGTCACTATCCCCAGGTATGCTTCACCTTCAAGGGTAACCGTCCCTGCTATACGTGGAGTGTTATAATCATCCTTCTCATAATCCATGGTTAAAAGAGATAATGCCAGTGAGTCCCGGATACTCATTCCAGAAGCAATTTTCTCGGCAATTACATCTGTATGGGATCCATTTGATACTACAACGATATCGCCCACTATTTTAATACAATTATAGGCTATGTATGGATTTTTAAATACATCGGTTTCGAATCCTTCCTTTGGCACGATGGCCACCCGGTCATCATAGACCTTGGTCATTCTATTGGGGAAAGAACGACTGGAAACTCGGTATGAAGCGAATTTTCCCATATCCGTACTTCCCACACTTAGTATTCTACCTAGATACATGGTTTACCACATTCTTTTTAGTTTTAACAGTTAGGGAAATTTATATATTAATTTATTTCATGTAGTTTTTTATTTCATGTAGTTTTGTAGTTTTCTTCTATTCTATTTACAGTTTCCCAAGATTTACGAACAAACTCTGGTAGATCTGGATGGCTGTTCTTTATAAATTGTATGGTTTTGGGGTCACTGGGGTACCCGGACCCAATATCCTTATATTCCTTCCTTATTTTGAGTATTTCATTGTCCCGTTCAACTTTGGCAACAATGGAAGCCGCCGCAACCACCACATATTTATCATCTGCTTTATGTTCGGTGATTATATTTATATCAGGATAATATCCTTTTAATTCGGTTTTAAACCTGTTTGGTTTGATATCAAAACAGTCAACAATGCAGGTGTTGGCATCTGATTTTTCTATGATCTTTCGCATGCCTAATTTTTCAATCTGGTTCAAGTTCACTTGGTTTGCTCTTAAGATGTCAATATCATGGGCTGGGATTTTAACCAGATGGTAATCAGTGATTTTCCTGATCTTCCTGGAGAGAACAACCCTTTTTTTAGGGGATATCTTTTTAGAATCCTTTACTTTAATCCTTTCTAAAAATTTAATCCTATCTTCTTCAATTACAACTCCACATAATACCAGAGGTCCTAAAACAGATCCTCTGCCTGCTTCATCGATTCCTACAACCTTCATATTCTCCTTTAAATGTATATTTTAAGGAATAATAAGAATTTTACTAAAATAATTTTTCGAATTTTTGTGGGGATTAGTAAAAAGAAGATCTGATGGATGAAAGGTTGATGTATAAAAAAAGTTGATGTATTTAAAAAATATCTGTTAAAAGTGATATGTATAAAAAATAGGAAAGAAGTTATTTGATTATTTCATTGCTTTTAATCTAACTTCTGGTTCCAGTGCCCTAGGTTCTGCAGCTACTATGGCAGCACCTTTGGCAACAACTGTCATAGGGTCGTCTGATATATCAACAGGCACTCCTACTTCTTCGAATATCCTTTCTTTGAGTCCTTTAAGCTGTCCTGTTCCTCCCACAACGATTGTTCTGTTGTAGATACCGGAAATTAGTTCAGGGGACATTCTTTTTAGGACGTTAGATAATGCTTCAATTAGTTCAACTATCAGGGGTTCTGCAGCATCTGCAATTAGATTTGAGTCAATTTCCACTTTCTCTGGTTTATTGGTTTTCATGGATTTTCCAATGGCATGGGTGAGGGTTGGCTTCATTTCTACCTGGGAATGCACCATTCCCACTTCTATTTTTGCTTTTTCGGCTTCATGGATTCCAATTTCTACATCGAATAATTCTTTAACTTTAGATACGATATTATCATCGATATTGTCTCCACCGTGTCTGATAGTTTCGATATCGGTGATTCCTCCCAGGGATATAACAACTATATCACTTGAACCAGCGCCCAAGTCAACAACCATGGTACCATCTGCATCAGCTATGGGTAGACCTGCGCCTATGGCGGCTGCTAAACCTTCGCTTATAACTAAGACGAAGCTAGCACCAGCATCTTCTCCTATTTCTGCAACAGCTTTTTTCTCCACTTCTGAAGCGTCTCCAGGGATACCAATTACAATACGATCTATTCTTTCCATAGATTCCCCAGATCCCTGTTCCATGGCATTTACTAGAAGTGCTTTAGCCTGGGCTATGCTTTCTATAACTCCCATTCGCAATGGTCTGACTGCGATTATATCTTCAGGAGTTCTTCCTAACATTGCTTTTGCGTCTTCTCCTACAGCAAGTACATATGAGGGGTCTTCTTTTTTTACCGCTACTACAGAGGGTATCTTATACAATTCAAATTTATCTCCAGATGGTTTTGCAACCACGGTATTAAGAGTACCCAGGTCTATGCCTAAAGTATTTGTTAAAGCTTGCTTTTTATCATCTTCATTTTCTTCTGGTTTACCAAAAAGGTGCAATATTTCAATCCTCCTTCAAAAATTTATTGAATTCTATAAAGAATAGTTTATTTCTCCGTGAAAGTAATTTGATTCCTTCTATATCCTTCTCATCTGCAGAGATCAAAACAGTTGATAGTGCTACATCAGCCACTTTAAACAGTGGGTTGAAGGTTTTTTTTATGAGGGATGGCATTTTATTGGTTAAGGAAACGTCTGTTTCAATGAATCCAGTGGTCTGATCCTCAAGTAAAAATTTAAAGTTTAAATTGCGCTTTTCACCATCACCCATGAATTTTTTAACATGGTTATCCATTCCCACTAGTAGAATCAGGTTAGATTCATTTTTAGTATAATATGGGGCAATTTTAAGATAGGCGCCACCTTCTTCCTTGCAGATAAGGGATAAATCTCTTATCTTATTTTCATCACCGTAAAGCATTAAGAAATCGAATTTTTGAGTTACAAACGACTCTTTGGATGTTATGTGTTCTCTACATAAAATTGTAACTCTTTCCTTATCCAATATAGCTTCATATGATACATTATTTACCATTTCTTCGCTACCTGCTATCACGCACCAGATTTTATCTGCGTCCTGCATGGTAGATACTTTTGCTGCTTTTCGCAACGTTTTAATCTTATTTTCTATCATCAACTACTCTCTCGTTGTGTATTGATAAAATAGGTTAAAAGGGATAAGGTATATGAGCACAATTTATTTTTTATAAATTAAATTCAATAATATGAATATAAAAACCTAATGTTCCATAATGTTTCCTATTATATATTAAATATATTTTAATATGTTTTCCATTCTGATATTTATAAACTTTTATTTTTTAAAACTTTAGAACAAAATCATTTTAACTGGATTTCTTTAAATTTATTTTAATAGAAGCTCTACTATTTAAATATGAGAAAATATAATAGCGAATTAAGATATTTAAAAATATCGGGTTTTTATAATGAATATTAAAGAATATATAGCCCTTGCCGATTTAATTTCGTTATTCAATGCTTCTTTTGGATTTTTAGCCATTATTTCAGTATTAAACGGCGATTTAAGTCTTGCTGCAATGTTTATTCTCATCGCAGTTATATTTGATTCTTTAGATGGGTGGGTGGCCCGTAAGTCCAATAGGGTTGATGACTTAGGATTTGGAAAAAATATTGACTCCTTATGTGATGTGATTTCATTTGGTGTTGCACCGGGAATTCTTTTGTTTGCAGCATCCAAATCCTACTTTATCCCATACATTAATATACTAGTAGCTCTTTTAATAGTATTATGTGGGATTTTAAGACTCTCAAGGTTCAACGTACTTTCAGATTCTGGTACAAATTTTGGTAAAAGTAAATTCATAGGACTACCAATACCAACCACTGCGTTGATTCTCGGATCATTCTATCTCTCAGGAATATTCAATATAGGGTTGGCACTGATAATTATGACTGCAGTATCATTACTAATGATAAGTACAGTTGAGTATACCAAAATTAGGAATCCGATACTATTGTTTGTTGGTGGCTTACTGATAATATTAGCATGTTTGCCTCAGGAAATTTCTTCAGGAATTTTTAATCTTCCTGCAAAGTTTTTATTTATGTTTACGTTAATCTATTTAGTAGCAGTGCCTATTATGGCATATTATGCCAAACTTCACAGAAGTGGTCCAAATGTTTGATAAAATATTGGGAAATAAAGAAAAAGAAAATAATGCTCCAGACCTTCGTAAGAATAGGGAGGATACTGGGGCAAATATGAAAGGGCGCCTTAAAAACATGGTCTCCCGGGCTGGTGATAAGCCCAAGGACCAGAAGGACAAAATTAAGACTAACAGGGATGATGGAAAGAAAGATCCCACAGATAAGATACCCAGACCAATGCCGAAACCCCGTCCAAAAGACATGGGACGAGCCAGGCTGAAGTCACCAGATCAGAAAAAACCAGGCGGAAAACCTGGTGGAAGTGGCCTTGATAGATTAGGCGGGGCCGTACCAGGATTCGGAAGAAGATCTCCCGGTGGTGGGAAAGTTCCTGATGATGACCAGAGGACTCTGGTTGGAGCGGCAGTATTTGGAATTATACTCATCGTACTTGTAGGGGCTGGTTATTACTTTTTATTCTACGCACCATATCAGGGATCACTTCAAGATGCGAAGAATATGAAACTTGATGAAGTAGATACTTATTATAAAGGACCTTTAGCAACAGATCCTCAAAAATTATTGTTATTAGCTGAAATTGAGAGCTCTGTAACACCCGACCAGGCTCTGGCAGTGGATGTTCTTGGACCCGCAACCACCAGCTGGAGAGCCTACCAGCAAAATCAGATCGAAACAAAAAGAGATCCCTATGGAAGGGTGATGCTCACCTACACTACTGAGGATGAAAAAGATCTGATAATGAAAGTAACAGATGCACAAACACTGGTTAACCAGGCTGATGCAAGTGTACTTGCAAATGTAGAGATAACCACGCCAGATACCGTAGTTATACCCATAAGATTGGATAGATTAAAAGCTGCAGGCGGTCTTATCTCTGTTGGGGACACCGTTGATATATGGATAAGTACTACTACAAACAATACTACCACAACCACCACCACAAATGAAACCAACCAGACAAACGAAACTCAACAGCAACAGAGTACAGGGAGCACTCCGAATGTAGGTCAATCAGCCGATACGCCACTGGTTAGCGGGGCAACAGTTCTGGCAATTTTAAGGTCTATGGATACTCAAGATGCTTTTGATGCCAGTATAACTACCAGTCAAAGTATTGCCATCAACACACTGAATTCATCCGCTACTCGATCACAAAGTGCTTCATCTACTGGAATAGAACAACTTCTACAGGCTGGAGCTTCCAGGTCATGGGATGAAAATTCAATAAACGCCCTTCTAAATGCCTATGGTGTACGCTTAGACCAGTTTGAGAGGACATCCAACTTTGGAAATCTGGATTCAGAATACATGATCCTTATAGAAGTACCGCGTGATAAAGCCATGTATATTATACAGAATAATCAACCAGATGCAAATGCCATACAGTTGACCATATCAACTCAGTCTGCGCCGTCCTGGATGGTATCTGAACTTCACAAGATATATGGATAAAATAATTAAGGGGGTATATTTAAAGCAAAAATTTCAAGAAAGGAGAAAAAAATAATTAGGAATAATTACTTACTTATTATTATATACAAAAACTTTTGGTGACATGATGCCATGTCACTTTACAATTATATTATATCACATAAAAACGGTCATAATTATTAATCAAGGGAGAAAAAAATTAAATGGAGGTTAATTATGAATTTGGGTAAATCTTTAATGATTCTGGTACTTTTATTTTCCATTTTAGGAGTTTTTACATTTGTTAATTCTATGGCTGTTGTTTCGGCACAGAATGAAAGTCCTGGAGGAACTGATAGTCCTGGAGGGCAGACATGGATAGCTTATAATGCATCGAATGTGAGGATGACAGCCCTTACAGCCACAATCACACTCACCATTAAAAATAACAAGGACTACGTCCAGTACTTTAAGATCAGTCATTTATATACCGGTAGCTTACAGGAGAATCAGACTATTAAATTTATTGTTGATTGGACTGATCCCGTGGCAGAAAGAATGATTGACCCGGTTAGCCCTGAATTAGGGGGAGACTATGGATGGGCAATACAGGCTGGAGAAACAAAGACAGTTAAATTTAAAGTCAGTGCAACAGGACTGATGGGTAATGAACCATCCTGGATAGCTGATGCTGGTGCTGTTGATAATACATTCTGGCCAATAATACCTGATATGGGATTACAAGCATCCTGGTTTATGCCCAATGAAATAGAAATGCTGAATCCTAACCTGGATTTAAAATCATGGTGTGGAACCTTCACTTTCACAGCAACTAATTTTGCCAGCTATCCAGTTGCAGGATTAATAAGGGGGCCCATTATACCAACAGATTCGGCATTAACTTCCAGTGACCCACAAGCATTCGTGGACAATGATATAGCATTTAACACAAATGTGGCAGCATGGGACGTCCACATAGATCCGCAGGAATCACAAGGATTTACATATACCTATAAATGGCCAATAGTCGCTAATGGAACTCCAACTGGAAATGGACAATGTTTTGTACCAGCAACTGCAGCAAACAATACAACCACTGTACCTACTCAAGAAACAGGTTCACCCTATGGGCTTTTAGTCCTGGCTGTTCTCATAGTAGCAGCTGGCCTGGGATACGCTAAGTTCTTAAGGTAGGGAATATTAAAAATATACATGAGATTTTCAACGGCAATGATTTTAGTGGGGATGTTGATCATCTCCCTCTATCTTTTAATTGAAGTAGGATACTACTCCTATTCAACGAACGCAGACTCCAACCCCCAAGATACCCCATATTTAAAGATACCAAAAATTGGGGTCAACCAGAGTATAAATAATCAATCCGTTGATCATGGTATATATTTTGAACCACAATCATTCAAGCCCACCAATGGCACTACTATTCTTTTTGGACATAGAACGCTCCATGGGTCTCCATTTTTAAAACTCGACCAGTTAAAACCAGGAGATAAGATATATGTGGAGTGGCCTGGGATAGGAAATGTAACATATTCCATGGTAAATTCAACTATAGTCGATGCTTCCTATCAGATGCCTGTTGAACAGGGAAACAATCTTTTTTTAATTACCTGTTATCCATTAGGTTCCAATGCACAGAGGTTGATAATACAAGCTGAATATGAGACTATCATGCCCATAAATCAACCATCAGGATCTGTTGAGAATCCACAAATTTCCATGGGTATAATGCTAATATGTGCTTTATTTGTAGGGGGAATGATTTTAGGAAGGGTTTATCCGGTAGCCGAAGATAGAATATGGATATTTATAGCCACATTGGTGTTAACCCTGTTATTGGTATTCGCCTATTTTTATCCGGTACCTACAGATGCCCTTGAATCATGGTTATCTCAATTAAATCATATGTTAGAATTTTAGCCTTTACAATTAGGAAGTTAATCTCACAATTATGAAGATGAATGGTACAAATTTAGGGGATAATAAATGGATGTAGATGAAAAATATTTTAATAATATTTCCCAGAGGGAAAGGGCCATATTCGAAGGTGGAATAACTATGGGGGCTCTTTTTCATCAATTTGATGGAACACCAGTTAATTTAAAATCGGCTGAATCCCTGGAAAACGCCATAAAGGAAGCTATGGAACTCCAACCCTGTGTAGATAAAGTTGAAGTGATAATAAATCGTGAGATGCTGAAGGATATAGAAAATAAGTTTGAGTACACATCTCTCAATGGAAATATGCTGGATGTGAGAGTTGTGACTGTGTTTGGAAAGGAAAGGGTAGTTATAAGGATGAAATTCATTGATGAGCTTGATTATCCATTGATGTACATCGAGGAAATATGAAATATCACTTCTGCTCTACCTAATTTTATATTGTTAAATAAATAGGGAATTCATTTACTTATTTTAAGATATTCAGGAATTCAGTATTTCTATTCGTTATACTAATAATTTTAGCTTTTTATAACAAAATATAATAATCATAAGATATTATAAAATTATGCCAACCAGATAATAGGTGGGAACCAAATAATAGGTGGGAAATATGGATGAAGTTTCAAAAAAAACCGGTTTTAATTATAATAATTTTAATAGGTATAGTTATTTTATTTTCAAGCAATGTTTCTGCAGCTGATACCACTAAAGTATTGGTTACCTCAACCCAGGTAGATGCAGATTCTCAAAGCACGAACCCATCAACCAGTGCAAATGGTCGTTATGTGGCATTTGAATCCTTTGCTACCAACCTTGGTCCTGGAAGCAGCGGAAAAGGAATTCAGGACATATATGTCTACGATCATCAAACAAACAATACTGAATGGATAACCCATACACCAAACGGAGGGGCGGCCAATGGAAATAGTTACACCCCTTCAATAAGTGGTGACGGACGTTATGTTACTTTTGCAACAACAGCCACCAACTTAGGCGATGGTGGGAGTGGAAATGGAATAAAAGATATCTATCTTTACGATCGTGTCTTAAAAAAAATGAAATGGATAACACATAGTCCCACAAGAGGACCAGCCAGTAATCATAGTTCAGCTCCTGTAATTAGTGCTGATGGAACCACCATAGCATTTCAATCCACTGCTAAAAACCTGGGAACCGGGGGAAGTGAACACTATGTTTCTGATATTTACGTATATGATGTAACTTCAGATGCCCCAGACAACTACCCTCAATGGATTACCCATACAGTACGGGGTTACACAGCCAATGGGGGTAGTATGAATCCTACTATTAATGAAAATGGGCGATACACAGCATTTGAAACAATTGCCACTAATTTAGGGCCATTTGATTTTTTACATTATGGAAGTGGTAATGGAATTAAGGATATCTTCTGTTATGATCGTGTTACAGAAACTATGGAATGGATAACCGTAATCCCACCAAAAATAACTGCCGATAAATTAGGTGGAACATTCAACGATCCATTCAATGTGATTTTGAATATGAATCAGTTGGGGACAATATATTGGTCTTATGTTAAATTGGGCTATGGTGATGCCGGGTGGAATGTCTATGTTAATCCAGTACTAATTAATACAAATACTCATCTGTATTTCTATGGAGAAACATTAGGAGGTAGACTATCTGATTTAACATCTGAAAATTATATATTCCCAACGGTCAGTGGTAAACCGTCAGTTTGGGCCAGTCCTTCAACGGGTCAATATTACAATTTTGTAGATGTAAACTTGAAAATGGATTTACCAGGTACAATATATTATTCAATTAATGACTCATCTTACAATGCTTACACTGGGACTCTAACATTTGTTAAAAATACAGTATTAAGATTTTATGGTATTACTCTAGAAGATGTGATCTCAGATCCCGGAGTTGAAATTTACACTATCATTTCAGCACCGCTTAGCATAGGAGGTATTAACCCATCAATCAGTTCAGATGGATTAAAAATTGCTTATCAATCAGGTAATAGTATTGATATATATAGGGAATATATGCTATCACCAAATTATACAAAGGTAATTGTCCAAACACATGATAATATTTTCGTATATAATAGATTGAATGGTGAAAATAGATTAATAACTCAAACGATACTAGGCAGAGCAGCAAATGGTACCAGCGCCAATCCTTCAATTAGTGGTGATGGAAATTTCGTGGCTTTTGAATCCACAGCCAATAATCTGGGTATTGACCCAGATCAGCCATATGGTAGTAACATGCCTGGTGTTGTTTTCTATGATGATTCATTTAGAAGGGATATATTTGTATATAATCTCAATACCATAAGCTTATTCTATCTAAATTGGATAACCCACAGCACAATCTACGGCCCTGCCAATGGAAACAGCTACACTCCATCACTAAACGAAGATGGAACAGTATTGGCCTTCAGCTCACCAGCAAATAACTTTGGACCTGGGGGTAATGGAGTTTACAGAGACATATTCCTATTTGACAGTGGAATTCAAGTGTTATCAAACAAAAAAGCAGGAACATACAACAGTCCAATAACTGTGAATTTAACTTTAATCAATGGTCCAGGAACTATTTATTACACTACAGATGCAACTGATCCAAAAAGTAGCGGCACCAGAAGAATATACGAAAACCCATTTTTGATAGACACCACATCAATTCTAAGATACATCGCTGATGCAGATGGAATTTGGAGTCCCAGTTACCAACAGAATTACAAAATTAACAAACCTGAAAATGTGATTACCATTGCTCAGTTGAATTCTGCAGCTGCATTTGTGAGTAATTATTATGAAACTAACTCTAAGCAATTACCTTCCAGCGTTACAATCAACGGTGTAAGTTACAGCATGGCTCAGTTATTGTACTTGCTTACAACTGCCACCATCAATATGAATACAAACAATTTAAATTCAATTACAGCTAAAACAGTTAATGGAGCACCTAATCCCTCTGGAACTATAAAAAGTGGGAATATAGTGAAAGCTAATTACATCTCCTATGCTAAAAGCATTCAAACATTTATAAATACCAACGGACGTGCACCTAACTTCATTTCAACTACTCTGGGGAAAATGCAGTTTAAATACATGGTTTACATGTATAGTAAAGTTGTAAACTTCCATGTATCCAAGAACAGACTACCAAATTATGTGAGTCTAGATGCAAGTAGTTCCAGTAACCAACAGAACCCTCCTCAAAACCCGCCTACTAATGTGATTTCCATTGCTCAGTTGAATTCTGCAGCTGCATTTGTGAGTAATTATTATGAAACTAACTCTAAGCAATTACCTTCCAGCGTTACAATCAACGGTGTAAGTTACAGCATGGCTCAGTTATTGTACTTGCTTACAACTGCCACCATCAATATGAATACAAACAATTTAAATTCAATTACAGCTAAAACAGTTAATGGAGCACCTAATCCCTCTGGAACTATAAAAAGTGGGAATATAGTAAAAATAGATTACATCTCCTATGCCAAGGATATTCAAACATTTATAAACACCAATGGGCGTGCACCTAACTTCATTTCAACTACTCTGGGGAAAATGCAGTTTAAATACATGGTTTACATGTATAGTAAAGTTGTAAACTTCTACGTATCCAAGAACAGACTACCAAATTACGTGGCCATTAGTAAATAATTAACTTTTTTTCCTTTATTTTTCTTATTTTAAGGACTATTATTGTGAATTAACAAAACTGCTAATTTCATTAATAACTTGCCCCATAATAGATATTATGAAATTAAATGGAGGGATAGAATGGTAAAATGGGGACCAGTTATTGCGGGTTTTATCTTGGCAATAATACTGGGAAATTTATTTGCAATGTTCGGTTTAGGCTCTTATTTAGGACTTTTCATTGCCGGACTGATAGTTGGGTATTGGGTGCATGAAGGTGTACTGGGAGGTCTTTGGAATGCAACAGTATCTGGTGCTTTTGGATCCATAATTCTAGCAATATTGTTTATAATTGGAGGCACAATCTTCGGTGGCCTTGCAGGGTTTGCAGCAGGTCTTGCAACCGGGATAACTATAATTATAGTGGCATTAATTGCCAATATAATTTCAATGGGTATTGGTGGAGCAATTGGTGGATTGTTCGGTGATAACTGATTAATAAAACACTAACAATTTTTTTATTTTTTTTTAATTTCAATCTTTTTCAAAAATAAAGAAAAGTGGGAGTATTAATTAAAACGGTGAAAATACCCCTACAAATACTAACCAGGCCAATATGGTTTTTGCAATAAAGCTTAATAGGATGTATACTCGTTCTCCATAGAGATAATCCTTCCATTTGCTTATTCCCGCGTATTGTAGTATCATGTTAATGCTGAACGTGTTGAACAGTATGAAATAAACAAATATTATGGCGTATACGAAGTCAGGTGGATTGGTTTCACTTGTTGAAAGCGCTGAGATAAAGTATGCTGCAATAACTACCCAGGGGATAAATCCTGATAGACAGCCAACCAGATATGCTGACCAGTCTGTTTTTTTGGTGTAGTAGTTGATCTTCTCCATGAAAAGACCACAAAAGATCATCACGGCATTTAAAACAAAGATCATGACCAGAGACCATAAATCCCAGATACCAACAAAGGTAGCGAGAATAACCAGCATGATTGAACTGGTTATGGCGTATTCATACCAGCGATATGGATTCATTCCTTTTTTAAGGTTTTCCACATATCTTTTATTCACTACGAAAGCGATGAGTAATAGGGCGATACCAGATATTATGAGAAACGATGATAATATTGCTCCAAGGTTTGAAACTGTAAACAGCACCTGCGGATCAGGCAGTATCTGGGCTTCGAAGGGTACGATTGATATGATCTTAAATTTAAGATAAAATGTGTAAATATCCCTGTTCCATTCAAGAAGATATCCTAATATGAGCATCAAAATACCCTGAACAAATAGGAATATCCCTGCGCCTATATTTAGCTTTCTTAGCCCTGAGAAGCTTACGGGCGATTTAGCTATAATCTCTCTTCTAAGCTCATTGTCCAAATATATCAGACCTCCATATTTATTTTAATAAAAGTAATTTTATTTAGATAATTAAAATTAATAAGTTTTATTACGAACAGTTCGTATAACATAAAAACTTTACATGGGAGCAATCATAGATTCACAAGGTCTAAGATAAGCGGATATTATATATATTATGCATTTTATCTGTAATTGCATTGGTAATGATAATAATTACCTGGTTTTAAAAGCAGGGCCAGAGAACTGGAAACCATGCAAAAAAAAATATTGGTTAATGGATCCTGGATTTTTCTTAAAAAGAGTTTAAGAACTCCACAATATACATGACGGTCAGTGCCTGTTGTTCTTCCCTGGAAATGGTGCTGTTATTATCCCCTTTCTGAATACCATAATCACCAACATTATAATGGTTCCCGCCTGTTATGTACATAAAGGTGGTGTTCGCTGGGAATTTATCCCTATTTTTGTTGATATCTTCAATTGTAGTGAGGTTGTCCTCTGTACCCCTAATAACCAATCCTTTGAAGCTGGCGTTTGATGCATTGTTATTGGGATAAGCTGCGAGATATATCACACCTTTAATCTTGTCCTGATTGTTAATAGCATAATCAGATGCAAATACACCTCCTAGGGAGTGTCCAGCAATTACCCAATTCTTTATTTCTGTAGGGTTGGCTATTACTTTATCTGCCTTATTGGCATCAAAGAATGCCAGGTTAAAGGGCATCTTAACAATTATGGTAGTAAATCCTTTAGAAGCAACTTCAGATGCTATTACTGAATACGATTCTGGTTCAATTTTTGCACCGGGATAGATTATCAGACCAGTGGTGCTTTTATTATTCCTAGGCGTAAATGTTATAAAATCATCATTATTATCCATAGTGTATTCTGATGTGGATGAAAGAGCAGATATCGCCCTATTATCAGCATGATAATAATCAGAGACATATGTGAAGATGTAAATTGAGACTCCGACTAATAAAATTAAAATAACCAATAGAATTGTTTTCTTCTTTGAGTTTAATTGTTTCATAGGGTTTTAAAAAAAAATAAAAAAATATTTTAATGAAATTTAATCAATCTTTACAAATTCTTTTTTAGGAGCTCCGCAGACTGAACAGATATCAGGGGCTTCCTTTTCAACGGTGTTTCCACAGAAGTTGCATACGTAGTAGGCAGTTTCTACATTTTCTCCCAGATTCTCTAAGGCCTTTTTATATAAGTTAGCATGGATTTCTTCCACCTTATTTGCAACGTCAAAAGTCCAGGTTGCAGCATCATCACCTTCTGCCTTTGATTCTTCAATGAAACCAGGATACATCTGGGTAAATTCATCAACCTCACCCTCTATTGCCTCATTAAGGTTTTCTTCCGTGCTTAATATCCCCTTCATCACCGTAAGATGATTATGGGCATGTACAGTTTCAGCTGCAGCTGCAGCCCGGAATAATTTAGCTACCTGATGATAACCTTCTTCATCTGCTTTTTTGGCAAAGGCCAGATATTTTCGGTTGGCCTGTGATTCACCGGCGAATGCTTCCTTTAAATTATCTAATGTGCTCATTTTTATCCTCCTAATACTGATATTTTAGTTGATATGTTTAGTTCAAATAATATATCTTTACTAATCTATTAATTCATCGGTTATCTTTACAAATTATTAATTCATGGATAAGCTTCATATTGGATTATTCATTTAAAAAGTTTTCATAAACACGGAATGATTTAGCCAGGGCATCGGTTTCAGCAATTAAAGAACCCAGCATTATGGCTAAATGCAACTCATTATCGGAGGCTCCTAACTCCCTGGCAACTTTAAGGTGAGTTAATAAACAATGTTCAGCACCTAGGGTCGAAGCAGCCCCAATTGAGATAAATTCTTTAGTTAAGGGCGGTAATGAAGGGTCGTTCATTAGAACTTCTGATTTCAGGTAATATGCCTTTAATGCCGGCGGGTTTAATGCTAAAACCTTGAATATTTTAGGTACAAATCCAAAATAACTTTCTATTTTACTGAATATTTCCTCTATCTCCAATTCACTATTTTTTGATTCCATACAAGAATTTCCCTCCTGCATCTTTAAATCATGGACTAATCATAATATGTTGTACAAGAACAATATAGTTTAAAAATTTTCAGATTATAAAAATTTCAGATATATTTAGACCAGTTTTGCACCCTTTTCCAGAAACACTATAAAATATGGTTTTTTAATAAAACAGTAATTTTATATTTTAAATCACTTTGTACCTTGCAAACTGGGTTTATTTTCTAAATCTCTTGTACCTTGCAACTAGCAAAAAACTAATTATTAATAAATTTAGATACAATCTGCAGATGATAATAAAATTTTAATAAGATAATTTATGGATATGTAATAAGCAATTAAAGGATTGAAACATGATAACGGTTAACAAAAATTTATGCAAAGGATGCGGCCTGTGCACAGAATTTTGTCCCATAAAGATTTTTAAGGAATCAGAAGAGCCAAATGAAAAAGGCATAAACCTTCCAGTTCTGGATAAAGAGGAAAAATGTGCTAAATGCGGGTTATGTTCTTTAATATGCCCAGACCAAGCCATAAAAGTTGATGAGGAGGATTAAAGATGAAGAATGAACAATTTTTTATACAGGGCAATGAAGCATGCGCTAGGGGAGCCATCGAAGCCGGCTGTCGTTTCTTTGCAGGATACCCTATAACCCCTTCAACCGAAATAGCAGAAGATATGGCCCTATTCCTACCTAAAAAAGGGGGATCATTCATCCAGATGGAAGATGAAATTTCAGCCTTGGGAGCAGTAATTGGTGCAGTATGGACCGGCCAAAAGGCAATGACCGCCACCTCTGGACCTGGATTTTCTTTGATGCAGGAGCATATCGGATACGCGGTTATGACTGAAACACCGCTGGTAATAGTAAACATGCAGAGGGGCTCACCCTCCACCGGACAACCCACCATGGCCTCTCAAAGCGATATGATGCAGGCTAGATGGGGGTCACACGGAGACTATGAAGTCATTGCCCTATCACCATCATCTGTTCAGGAATGCTTCGATTTCACAGTAGAAGCTTTCAATCTTGCGGAGAAATATAGAGTCCCTGTTATGGTTATGAGTGATGAGATAGTGGGACACATGAGGGAGAAGATTACCATACCTGAAGAGGTGGAAATAGTCTATAGAAATATGCCTGAGGAAGGCACTCTGAAATTTTTACCATATAAAGCACCACAAGACGGAACATCACCCATGCCTGCCTTTGGAGATGGGTATAAGATGCATATAACCGGACTAACCCATGACCAAAGGGGATATCCCGATGCATCAAACCCAGAAACACATTCTAAACTGGTTAAACGTCTATGTAATAAAATATTAAAGCACACCGATGATATTGTAAGGATAAAAACAGAACTTACTGAAGACGCAGATATTGTAGTCTTATCCTATGGAGCACCGGCAAGATCAGTTGCAACTGCAGTTAAAAATGCAAGAAAAGAGGGTATCAAAGCAGGGCATATAAAACTCGATACAATATGGCCATTTCCAGAACAAAAAATTATAAAAGCAGCAAAAAACGCCCAAAAAGCACTGGTAGTTGAGATGAACCTGGGACAAATATATTATGAGGTCCAAAGAATACTTCCACGAAAAGATGCTGAACTTTTACCCAAAATAGGCGGAGATATTCATTTGCCAACAGAAATAACTGATAAAATTAGAGATATATCCCATGATTTAGTAATTTAAAAAAATCAAGAGATGGAAGGAGAGAAAAAGAAATGGTCAAAGATGAAAGTCCATTCATGAAATACTTACGCAGAGACAGACTTCCCACAATTTTCTGTGCCGGATGCGGAAACGGAATAGTCATGAACACCTTCTTCAAAGGAATGGAGATGGCAGAAGTTGACTTCGACAATCTGATAATGGTTTCTGGTATAGGATGTTCCAGCCGTATACCTGGATACGTGGCATGTGATTCACTGCATACCACCCATGGCAGGCCAATCAGCTTTGCAACAGGGATTAAACTAGCAAATCCAGAACATGATGTTGTGGTATTTAGTGGGGACGGTGACACAGCAGCTATAGGTGGTAACCACCTCATACATGGAGCCAGAAGAAATATTGATATAACGGTTGTCTGTATCAACAACAACATCTACGGTATGACCGGTGGCCAAATAAGCCCCACATCACCTAAAGGTAGCTATGGAAGCACAGCACCCTACGGATCACTTGAAAATCCATTTAACCTCTCTGGTCTGGTAACTGCAGCTGGAGGAAGCTACGTCGCCCGATGGACAACAGCACACCCAGTTCAGCTTTCCAAGGCCATTAAGAGCGGACTTGAAAATAAGGGATTCTCATTCATTGAAGTTATAAGCCAATGCCCTACATATTATGGTCGTAAAAACAAATTAAGAACCCCAATTGACATGTTGAACTGGCTTGAGGAATCAAGCATTAACAAAAAAAGGGCAGACAAAATGGACGAAGAGGAACTCATAGAAAAGATCGTAGTTGGTGAGTTCCAGAATAAACCACAACCTGAATTTACTGATAAGTTATGTAAACTCTTAGAGGAACAATGTGTAACTGGAAAGCCAACATCCATAAGATCAGCCTACCTGGAGGACTAGAAAATGCGTAAAGATATAAGAATCGCTGGGTTTGGAGGTCAGGGGATAATATTAGCAGGAATAGTTATAGGTAAGGCAGCAACACTCCATGATAATTTAAATGCAGTTCAAACCCAATCTTACGGCCCAGAGGCCAGAGGAGGAGCATCAAAAACAGAAGTAATTATCAGTGATGAGGAGATAGATTATCCCAAAGTACAGGAACCAGATATATTCGTTGCCCTATCACAGGAAGGGTTAGATACCTATTTGCATGACCTGAAGGATGGTGGAATTTTAATCATGGACCCGGATATGATAAAAGTTGAGGAATTACTACCATTTATAGAGAAACATGATATAAAGCTCTACAAAGCTCCAGTGACCAGAACAGCCGTAGAAAAAATAGGACTGAAAATAGTGGCCAACATAGTCATGGTTGGAGCCATTGCCAGGATGACCAAAGTAGTATCTGAAGAGGCAGTCCGCCAGGCTGTAGCAGAAAGCGTACCTCCAGGGACAGAGAAGAAAAATCTAGAGGCCCTTGATGCAGGAGCAGAACTCGCAGGTAACAGTTACCAATAATGAGGCTATGAATTATGAAATTATTTGAATACCAAGCAAAGGATCTATTTAAAAAGAACGGCATAAATGTACCTACTGGTAAAATCGTACAAAGTGCAGAAGAAGCCGAAGAAGTAGCAACTGAATTTGGCATACCATTAGCTCTTAAATCCCAGGTATTGGTGGGTGGAAGAGGAAAGGCAGGTGGAATTAAATTCGCTGATACCCCTTCACAGACATATGAAATAGCTAATCAACTATTAATGCTCGAGATAAAGGGAGAAACTGTTAAGAAAATTCTCATGGAAGAGAAGCTTAATGTGGAATCTGAATTCTACATAAGCGTGGTTATGGACCGTTCAGCTAAAAAACCCCTGATTATGGCCAGTACACAAGGTGGAATGGATATAGAACAGGTGGCCATGGAAACTCCTGAAAAATTAATAAAATATCACGTGAATCCACTGGAAGAGTTCTTACCCTACCAGGCCAGGGAGATAGCAATACAAATGGGTGTACCCAACCCCTTAATATCCAAGGTAAGTGGTTTCATCTTTAAATTATTTACAATCTTCGAGAAATACGATGCCACCACATCAGAGATAAATCCCCTGGTAGTAACACCAAATGGGGTTGTCGCAGCCGATGGTAAATTTGAAATTGATGACGACGCGCTCTACAGGCAACCGGAACTCTTAAACCTTGTTACAGAGGAAAAGGATGAATTTGCCTATGTAAAACTCGACGGTGATATAGCAGTAATTGGTAATGGTGCAGGACTAACCCTGACTGGTATGGATATGCTTAAACTCTACGGAGGAAAACCAGCTACATTCCTGGATATTGGAGGAGGAGCATCCCAGGAGAACATTGCACAAGCACTTGATCTGGTTATCTCCAATCCTCAGGTAAAAGTAGTATTCTTGAATGTGCTAGGTGGTATAACCCGTGCTGATGATGTGGCAGGTGGCGTTATTAATGTTCTTAATGAAACTAAGCGGAAAATACCCTTGGTAATAAGGCTTACTGGAACAAACGAGGAAGAAGGACAGCGTATCCTCACTGATGCTGGTGTTTCTTATGAAACATCCATGGAAGCTGCTGCCGAGAAGGCCGTGGAGATGGCTAGGAGTTTAAATTAAGGGACGAATTTAATAAATGATTTTAATAGAATAATTTATTTGATGAAATAAAATAAATAATAGTGGAAACCATGAGGTTTCCTGTCCAATTTTTTATTGGGCAATTATTTTTATTGGGCAATTATTTTTATTGGAATATGTTTTTATCCTGCCAAATCCTGCACATAAGATAAGAAACTGTCTAGATAATTCCACATCTGGTTGAGGAACCCTTGTGATTCAGTGGCTTGTTGGGTTGCGTTTTGGAAACTGGTTTTAAACTGTTCTAAGCTTCCCTGTGCCTGCTGGGTATTGGAGAGTGAACCGGCTATTTGATCGGCTTGTTGGTCTGTGATGTTGATGTTCATTTGGTTGGCCACGTTTATCACGATGACCTTGATATCGTTTATGTTGGTTATGTTCTGGTTCTGTACATCGGTCTGCACCCTTTCAAAGAGGTCGGCTATCTCATCTGGAGTATGGTTGGTTTCATTGGCTATGTTACTCTGGGTATAAAGTTCCTGTGTAGCTGCCTGTTTAGCTTCATCTGGGATCTCTTCACCTACTGCAATTTCATAGGCTTTCATTACACCTGCTAAAGCAGATTCACCACTCGCTGATACTGGCGAAGTTACAACCACATATCCATCTGTAATACCAGTAGACTTAAGGGCGTTTTCATACATCTTAGGTGTCACCAAGGTTATCTTACTTTTATCCACAATAATTTTTATGCCGGGACTGTAGCTTAGATCGACCATTGCACAAGATAATATCTGGTTGGGTGTATAGGTAGTACCGCTGATATTCTGGGATATGGAATTAACTTCTGAGGCAGTGATAACCCGTACAGTAGAGTTATCTAAGTTTTTATCAGTGTTTGAATTGAAATAATCCATTACTGCATTTTTATATGCTGAATTGGTATTTGTGCCTTCTCCCAGGGTTACTACTAACCCTGTAGCCGAATATATTGGAGCTAAAGCCATTAATATGACTAGAATTCCTATCAAGATTTTTTTCATATCCATCACCTAATTGTTCTTTTTCTAAACTCTTTTTTCCTTTTATTTTCTTTTTCTATTCCTTTTTATGTCTATTTTCTATTTTTAAAAATATTTGATTTCAATAGTATTTTTAGCAAATAAGAATTTAAAATCTTCTATTAATGAAATATACCAGATAAAAATTAAGAAATATGTAATACTGTGAGGGCTATTAATATCAGATAATATGTAATGCTTTGTAGTTATTTAATCCTAAATTAAAAATTCTATTCCAGGAGAATTACACGGCTTTCTTGTGATTCATTCACAACTTCCCGGTTACACAGTTCAGCAATGGAACTTGCGAAATCCCGAATATCCTGATTACGTGGCATGTTACTAAATTCCAACCTTTTCCTGGAGTTTCCCACATACATGTATGCCTTGATTTCTATAAAATCGGGGTTGCTCCTTTCAATGATCTTCGCATATTCCTCTGACAAGGTCATGTTGTAGTTTTTAACGCAAGTCATACGGATCACAGTCCGGGAGTTGAAACTAGATAAGAGGTCAAGTGATTCATTTAGTTTTTCCCAGCCATTTTCTATTTGGGGATTGCAGAGATCTTTATATATTTCCTGTGTAGGTGCATCAAGTGATAAGTAAAACTGTGTTGGTTCCACTTCCAAATCTTCTAGTTTTGATGGTGAAAGCCCATTGCTCACTAAGAAGGTGGTGAAATTTCTCCTTTTAAATTCAGCCAACATATCATCTATCAATGGGTAGAGCATTGGTTCACCCGCCAGGGAGATTGCAGCGTTGTTGGGGTCCTTGCTCTCCTTGAGCTTTTTGAGGTCAGACTGGGAGTTTCCAAAGAAACCACAGAGGAGATTTCTCTGGGCATCTATGCAGCCTTCAATGATCTCTGATGGTTCGTCATAATCCTCGTTCCACTCAGTATCAGTTATTGATATATCTCTCCAACAGAAAAGGCATTTATGGTGGCAGTAGGAGATACTGGGGGACATCTGCAAACAACGATGACTTTCTATCCCATAAAATTTTTCTTTGTAACATACTCCTTCATTTATTATACTCTTCTTAGTCCAATGGCATATCTTGGCTGCTGCATGGCTCTTTGATCCTACGAACCGGTATCCTTTTTTTTTCAGGTCTTTAAAGTCTTGAAAAGTGAGTGGCATCTAAACTCCTTGAAAATTGATTGTATATGGTCGGATTCAATTGTAATAAATTAATGCAAGTATTATATAAATACTCCTCTAACAGTATAAATATTTATATTTACATTAAACTAATTTATTATCGATACTGAAGCCTGTTAATGTTCTAATAAATATATCTCTAGTTAATAATTATTATTCTCCTGATTAAAGAAGTTTCATAGAAGCGATATATTAATTAGATGGATAATCATCCCTGTAAAAAAACATATATTACGGGTATTTTTGGTAAATAACCTTTGAAATGCCTTGGCAGCCCTGAAAAAGGCATATGGATGAGTTAGAGACATAACTTAAAATTTTTAAATTATCCAGTGCGTCTTATATCTAAAAAAGAGCCATGATAGCTCCTTTTATTCAGTTTTAAATAGTAAACTTTATAAGTGATGTTTCAAGATACTAGATTTAGTTTTAAAATAACATTTTTTCAGTCCGGAATGATCAAAAAATAGTTTCTGGGCATGGAGGCGGTATAATTAATAGAAATTTAACTCTGGCAGTTGTATCGCTGCTAGCTATAGTATTTGTAAATGTAAGCGATGTTTCAGCTGCGAGTACTATAACTGTAGATACTAATTCTGTAGTTAAATCTTCAGACACAGTGAAAAATTACGTTGAATCTAAAAATACAGTTCCAAGTACGGTAACAGTGGATAATAAACAGGTAACATCAGAACAGTACTTGTATCTTTTAACCTCAAGTGTTACTAACTTAAACAAGAACAACAATAATGCGATAACAGTAAAATCAATAGTTAAAGCACCTAAACCTACTGAAAGCCTAAAGAGCGGTAATCTGCTGAAAAGCGAGTATATCAAATTAGCCGGTGATATTAGTACTTTTATAAACACCAATGGAAGGTTACCCAACTTTGTTGACACGTCTAAAGGAAAAATGAGACCAGAAAACATGATCTACACCTATTCAAATGTGGTGGCTTTCTATAAAACTAACAACCGACTACCTAACTACGTATCAATAACACCATGGAAAAACATAAGTGGAGAAGGCAGTAGTACACCAACTACACCTAATGCTCCAAGTACACCAAGTACCCTTAGTACATCAAGTACTCCAAGTACTAATTCTATAGATACTGGTTCTGTTGTTAACTCATCAAATGTAGTAAAGAACTATGTTGAATCTAATAAGTCAGTTCCAAACACAGTAACAGTTGCAGGTAAAAACATAACACCAGAGCAGTACCTGTATCTTTTAACCTCCAGTGTTATCAACTTAAACCAAAATAATAAAAATAATATAACCATAAAATCAATAGCCAAGGCACCCAACCCCAGAGAAAACGTAAAAAGCGGTATCCTATCTAAAAGTGAATACATTTCCTTAGCCAATTCAATCACTGCTTTTATTAACAACAACGGAAGATTACCCAATTTCATAAGCACGTCCCTGGGAAATATGAGGCCAGAAAACCTGATTTACACTTATTCAAAGGTCGCGGCTTTCTATAAAACAAACAACCGATTACCAACCTCTGTATCAGTAACACCATGGAGCACTTTAAAGTCAGTATCAGAAGGTAGTCCAGCTACAATTGATGGGATATTTAAAACAGCAGCCAGGTACGGCTACAGTAGCGCAGCGCATGACGCAGCCACCATGGTAAAAATTGGCTCCGGAGACTGCTGGGCAATGAGCGATTACTTGTTCAAACAACTTAAATCAGCAAATGTTAAAGCTAGAATTCTTCAGTATGCTACTGCATATACAAGTAACCACAGATCTGTTCAGTATCGCGTGAATGGAGCCTGGATTGATGTACCATATCGGACATATGGTTTTCATGTCAACTTCAGAAACACATATGCAACTAAGTACGGCACGGTTATAGCATCCTGCTAAACCTACCTTAATTAATTTTTTACACACTCTTTTTTTTAGATTAATTTTCTTAGAATCTATTTTTTTATAATTTTTTTTATAATAACTTCCTAGGAATAAACCGTAAATATTTTTATGATCCTTCAATATATGGTGTTATAGATATTTCATACCTTTTTGGAGGATATTAAATGAAAGAAATCACCAGAACCCCCATGGTAATTCTAAATTTTAAAACGTACCTTGAATCCACTGGAAAAAACGCATTGAAGCTGGCTAAAATATCAGATGAGGTAGCCCAAGAAACAGGAGTGAATATTGCAGTAGCACCTCAGCACGCTGACCTCCTGCGTATATCCAGTGAAGTTGACATTCCAGTCCTGGCCCAGCATGTAGATGCCATTGATGCAGGAGGGCACACTGGAAGTGTGCTATTTGATTCTGTAATTGAAGCCGGAGCTGTTGGAACTTTAATAAACCATTCTGAGATCCGTATGAAGTTAGCTGATATTCAAAATGTGGTGGCCAAGACAATTGAACATAAACTAATAAGTGTTGTCTGCACCAACAACATAGAAACAAGTGCAGCGGCAGCCACCTTGAAACCAACCTTCGTAGCTATTGAACCACCAGAACTTATAGGATCAGGTATACCAGTGTCAAAAGCAGAACCTGAAATAGTGGAAGGTACAGTGGAAGTTATTCATCAGATAGACCCTGGAGTAAAGGTTCTATGTGGGGCTGGCATCTCCACTGCTGATGATATGCAAGCTGCTTTAAAACTGGGCAGTGAAGGTGTACTTTTGGCGTCGGGAATTATCTTGGCAGATGATCCTAAAGCAGCACTCACCAATCTGGTGATTAAAATTTAATACTGTTTGGATTTTATAATTAAACCTTATTCACGTTATTAACATAAATGAGGATGTATTAAAAATGTCCCTGGACATCTACACAATGGATGATTTAAAGGTGAAGGATAAGACGGTTTTAGTTAGGGTGGATGTTAATTCTCCTGTAGATCCTAAAAGCGGCTTTTTATTAGATGATACCAGAATCAAACTCCATGCTGAGACCATCAGAGAGTTACAAAATAAAGGTGCTAAAACAGTTTTATTGGCCCATCAAAGCCGCCCTGGAAAGGCGGATTTCACCACTTTAAAGTATCATGCTGAGGCTCTATCAGAGATACTGGGCAAGCCAGTTGAATATGTGGATGATATTTTCGGAAGCAATGCTAAAAATCGTATATCCCAACTTCAAAGTGGAGAAGTCCTTGTTCTGGAAAATGTAAGGTTCTATTCCGAGGAAGTACTAAAAAGGGATCCAAAGATTCAGGCAGAAACTCATCTGGTGGAGAAACTAGCTCCAGTGGTGGATTATTATATCAACGATGCCTTTGCTGCTGCCCATAGATCACAGCCTTCTCTGGTAGGATTTGCACTTGAACTACCATCAGCAGCAGGGAGGGTGATGGAGAGGGAGCTTAAAATTTTATACAACGCGGTTTATAATGCAGAAAGGCCACGTGTTTATGTTTTGGGGGGAGTTAAGGTAGATGATTCCATTACCATTACAGAGAACCTTTTGAAAAAGGGTAGTGCTGATTACATCCTCACCACAGGACTTGTGGCCAACATCTTCCTGTGGGGTGCTGGTATAAACATAAAACAGGTGAATAAAGACTTCATTAAAAATAAAAATTATTGTGATTGGGTATTAAAAGCTAAAAAATTGTTAAAAGAGTTTAAAGGTAAAATATTATATCCTAAAGATGTTGCCATACCAGTTGATAATAAAAGAAAAGAATTTTCAGTAAAGAAGATTCCAAACAAATCAATCCATGATATTGGCTCTGATACCATAAATGAGTACGCCAAGATAATTAGAGGAGCAGGTACAATATTTGCAAACGGTCCCGCAGGTGTGTTTGAAGAGGAAGGATTTAGTCTGGGCACAGAAGACATTTTGAATGCAATATCATCCTCATCTGGGCTTTCTATAATTGGTGGCGGACATCTGGCCGCAGCAGCCAATCAGATGGAGCTCACTGGAATTGCTCACATAAGTAGCGGTGGAGGTGCTTCAATCAGCCTTCTTGCTGGGGATGAATTACCGGTGGTGGAAGTTTTAAAACAGGCTAAGAGTAAGTTTAAATTATAGTCTTTTCATAAACCTTTTAAGCAGTTATTCATGTAATATTCAATAATAGTTAGTGTAATATTTTACATGATTAAATAATGCTTCAACCTTCGAAACTTTAGTATTTACCAAAAACTATTTAAGCAAACATTTCCAATAGCTAATATGCCTCGGTAGCTCAGTCTGGTGGAGCGCGAGACTTGTAATCTCGTGGTCGCGGGTTCAATTCCCGTCCGGGGCTCTAAAAAAGAAGCATACGTGGTTTAGATTTAAGATAGGGGACCATAGGGTAGCTTGGTCGATCCTTTGGGCTTTGGGAGCCTGAGACTCCGGTTCAAATCCGGGTGGTCCCACTTTAAATGTCCCGCCTTAGCTCAATTGGCAGAGCGTCGGACTGTAGATCCGAATGTTGCTGGTTCAAGTCCGGCAGGCGGGATTCTTTTATTAAGGTAAGAAAAAATTGAGATTAAAGTAAAAATTGAGGTAAATAAAACTTGATACACTTTGCATGATTACATCCCATCTGGCACAAAGTTTATATATATCATAGCTGTAAAAACAGATATACTTATGCTGGCACAAATATAGGCATAAGAATAATCAAGTTTACTCTCGTTCTAAAGAGCTGCCCTGGTGGTGTAGGGGCTATCATGCGGGCCTGTCGAGCCCGCGACTCGGGTTCAAATCCCGGCCAGGGCGTTGTGGGCCCGTAGCTCAGTCTGGCAGAGCGCTTGGCTTTTAACCAAGTGGCCGCGGGTTCAATTCCCGTCGGGCCCGCTTCTTGATTTTAAACTGGAGGATGTATTGTGAAGAAGCAAATTTTAAAACATAAATTAGTTCCAGATCATGCTATTTTATCTAAGACAGAAGCAAATAAAGTAGTAAAACAATTAAACGTCCACCAAGAACAACTTCCTAAGATTAAAGCTGATGATCCCGTTGTCAAAGAGATAGGTGCTAAATCGGGAGATGTTTTGAAAATTACCAGGAAAAGTCATACTGCTGGAAAATTTGTTATTTATCGTCTAGTTCTTTAAGGTTCTGGGCAGAGATTATTATAATTATGATAATCTTGCATATGAAATTAATTTATACATAAAAAATCATACTATATATTAATAAATAAGTTGAATAGTATTAATATATTAGCAAAAGTTATTAATATATTTTTTAGTTCAAACGTGAAAGCTATGATTAGTTATGATTTATTTTTTGGAGGAATTTAATGGTTCAAAATGCATGGGAACTGGTTGATGCATTTTTTGATGAATACAACTTGGTAGACCACCATATCAAATCGTATAACGACTTTGTAGACCACAGAATACAGGATATAATAGACATAGCAGAGCCCATTGTTCTCGAACAGGGTGAATATTCCATAAAAACAGGAAATCTATCCATAAAAAATCCTTTCATTAAGGAAGCCGATGGATCCAAAAGTGACATCTATCCTACACAAGCTCGACTACGAAATTTAACCTACTCCGCACATATGTATCTGGAGATGTCCCTGATTAAGGGAGGGGAAGAGCAGGAAATGGAAAATGTATATATTGGTGAAATGCCGGTGATGTTAAAATCAAAAATATGCCACTTGAATGGATTGAATGAAGCGGAACTTGAAGCAGATGGGGAAGATCCCCAGGATCCTGGTGGGTATTTCATAGTAAATGGTTCTGAAAGGGCTATTGTCACCATGGAAGAGATTGCTCCCAACAAAATTATTCTGGAGCGGATAGGTGAAAAAGAAGATAGACGTGCCAGGGCAATTGTTACATCAATAAAAAGCGGATTCAGGGCAAGAATAAATCTGGAGTACAGGAAACCACGTAAAAAAGGTGTTTTCCTCAGGATATCCTTCCCATATGTGCCGGGGGAAATACCATTGGTAGTGCTCCTTAGAGCATTGGGTTTAGAAACAGATAAAGACCTGGTAAACAGCATATCCGAAGAAAATGACATACAATTCCTCCTTATAGATGATATACAGACATCAGAGATTACAAACAATTACGACGCCATCAAATACATAGGTAACAGAGTAGCCAAGGGAATGACCGAAGAATACAGAATAAAAAGGGCCGAGGACGTAATTGACCGATACTTACTGCCACATATAGGTGTGGAACCAGATAAAAGGACCGAAAAAGCTACCTACCTTGCTGAAATGGCTGAAATGCTCTTACAGGTTATATTCGATAAGAGAGAACCACATGATAAGGACCACTATGCCAACAAGCGACTCAGAGTATCTGGGGATTTAATGGAAGATCTTTTTAGAGTAGCCTTCACTAGTTTAACCAGAGATATGACCTACCAACTGGAAAGAAGCCTCACAAGAGGAAAAGAACCCTCTGTAAAACAGGCAGTACGTTCTGATGTCTTAACCGAGAACATAAAACACGCTATTGCCACAGGAAACTGGGTTGGTGGAAGGGCCGGTGTAAGCCAGTTACTGGACAGAACCAGTTACATGGGGACCTTATCTCACCTGAAAAGGGTTGTTTCACCATTATCAAGGAGTCAACCTCATTTTGAAGCCCGTGATCTGCACCCAACACAGTTTGGTAAGATTTGTCCCAACGAAACTCCAGAGGGACCGAACTGTGGGCTGGTGAAGAACCTGGCCATTCTGGCCAAGATATCTGAAGGCTCAGACTCAAAGGAACTGGAAGATGTCATTAAGAAAATGAAGATTGTGAATCCAATTTAGAAAAATCAATTTAGAAAATCCAATTTAGAAAATCCAATTTAGAAAAAAATCCAATTAACGATAATAGGAAATCATGCAGACAAATTGGGGGAAAATACTTGAAAAAATCTAAAATTTACATCAACGGTAAACTAATTGGAACCTGCGAAGACCCGTATGAGTTTGTAGAAACCATGCGGAAGAAGAGGAGATCTGGTGATGTCTCCCACGAGATGAACATCACCTACTACGAAGACACCGATGAAATCTACATATTCAATGACCCTGGAAGAACCAGAAGACCGGTGATTGTGGTTAATGAAGGTGAGCCAACCTTAAAAGAGGAACATATTGAAAAATTAACCGATGGAGAACTCACCTGGCCAGACCTAATATCATTAGGTGTAATAGAATATTTGGACGCAGAAGAAGAGGAAAATACCTACATCGCTATGTTTAAAGAGGATTTAACTCCCGAACACACCCATCTGGAGATAGACCCATCTACTATGTTAGGTATCTGTGCAGGAATCATACCCTACGCCAACCACAACTCATCACCCAGAAACACCATGGAAGCGGGTATGACCAAACAGGCACTGGGATTATACGTATCCAACTATAATCTCAGAACAGACACCAGGGCGCACCTATTACACCATCCACAAGTGCCAATAGTTAAAACCAAAAGTATAGATGCCACACAGTATGATAAAAGGCCTTCCGGACAGAATTTCGTTGTAGCAGTTATGTCCTATGAAGGATACAACATGGAAGACGCACTCATACTGAATAAAGCCTCAATCGAAAGAGGACTGGCAAGATCATCGTTTTTCCGTTCATACGAAGCTTCAGAAAGAAGATATCCTGGAGGACAGGAAGATAAATTCGAAGTACCAGAAAATATTGTGCGTGGATACCGTTCAGAGGAAGTTTACAGACACTTAGATGAAGACGGCATAGTAAACCCAGAAGTAACTGTCAAATCAGGGGATGTTTTAATAGGAAAAACATCACCTCCAAGGTTCTTAGAAGAAATCGATGAATTCGGGACAGTTGCCGAGAGGAGAAGGGAAACCTCAGTAACAGTTAGACATGGTGAACACGGCACAGTAGATGCGGTATTTCTAACTGAAACTGTGGAAGGAAGTAAACTAGCAAAGATAAGGGTCAGAGATCAGAGGCAACCGGAATTCGGTGATAAGTTCGCATCAAGACACGGACAGAAAGGGGTCATAGGACTTATCGTAAGCCAGGAAGACATGCCATTCACAGAAAATGGAGTCACGCCTGATTTGATAATTAACCCTCACGCAATACCATCCAGGATGTCCGTGGGACAGGTTCTGGAGATGCTGGCAGGTAAAGCAGGAGCACTAGAAGTAAACCGTATGGATGGAACGCCATTCAGCGGTAATCATGAACTGGAAATAATGGATTTATTAAAGGCCAACGGATATGAAACAGCCGGAAGAGAGTCACTCTGCAATGGAATAACTGGGGAACGAATAGAAGCAGAAATATTCGTGGGAGTGGCATACTACCAGAAATTACACCACATGACCTCAGACAAAGTTTACGCCAGATCAAGAGGACCAGTACAGGTACTCACCCGACAACCAACAGAAGGAAGGGCCCGTGAAGGAGGACTCAGATTCGGAGAAATGGAAAGAGACTGTCTGATTGCCCATGGAGCCGCACTTGCGCTCAAAGAGAGACTGCTTGATGAATCTGATAAATATGAAGCTATAGTATGTGAATGTGGTATGGTAGCAATCTATGACCGTATAAGGGACAAAAAATACTGTCCAATATGTGGAGATGTTGAAACATTCCCAGTGGAAATATCATACGCCTTCAAATTACTCTTAGACGAACTCAAAAGCCTTTGTATATTCCCCAAACTTGTACTGGAAGATAAGGCCTAGAAAATCAATTCAAACCATAATAAAATCAGAATAATGGATATATATAAATTACCAAAATTTAGGAGAGAATAGCTTGCAAGGAATTTTAAAGAAAATTTCCCAGATAAATTTCGGTCTTTTATCCCCTGAAAACATCAGAAAGATGTCAGTCACCAAGATCGTAACTCCAGATACCTATGATGAAGATGGCTACCCCATAGAAGCTGGACTTATGGACCCCAGATTGGGTGTTATAGACCCTGGACTCAGATGCAGATCATGTGGATCCAAAGGAGGAGACTGTCAGGGCCATTTTGGGCATATTAACCTGGCCAGACCTGTTATCCATGTGGGATTTGCCGACACCATTCATAAAATACTCAGGTCAACCTGCAGTAATTGTGGAAGAGTGCTCCTCACTGAAAGTGAAATAGCCGAATACAAGGAAAAGATAGGAACTAAACATCAAAATGAGGAAAGTATAAACGACATCGTAAAGGAAATTTACACAGTTGCACGTAGGGATAAATGCCCCCACTGTGATGAAGATAAGGAAGAAATCAAGATAGATAAACCAGTATCAATTGTGGAAGGCAACTACAAGCTCACCTCTTCTGAAGTAAGGGAGAGATTGGAGAAAGTCAATGAAGATGATTACATACTAATGGGAATAAACCCCGATGTAGCCAAACCCGAATGGATGGTATTAACTGTATTACCAGTCCCACCAGTTACTGTAAGACCATCAATAACCCTTGAGACAGGGGAACGTTCAGAAGACGACCTAACACACAAACTGGTGGATATATTACGTATTAACCAAAGATTAAAAGAGAATATGGAAGCTGGAGCTCCACAATTAATTGTAGAAGATTTATGGGAACTCTTGCAGTACCACGTTACTACTTACTTTGATAATGAGGCATCAGGGGTACCACCAGCCAGACACAGATCAGGAAGACCTCTTAAAACCTTGGCTCAGAGACTCAAAGGTAAAGAAGGAAGATTCAGAAGTAACTTATCAGGTAAAAGGGTTAACTTCTCTGCCAGAACCGTTATATCTCCAGATCCCAACATTAGTATCAATGAAGTGGGCGTTCCAGAGATGATAGCCAAGGAAGTTACAGTACCTGTGTATGTGACTGATTGGAACATGGAAGACATGAAGGAACACATAGAAAACGGACCGGAAATACATCCCGGAGCAAACTATGTCATAAGACCTGATGAACGGAAAATAAGAGTCTATGATGAAACAAAAGAATCCATACTGGAAAAATTAGAGCCAGGATACGTAGTAGAAAGACATCTGATGGATGGAGATATCGTACTCTTTAACAGACAACCATCTTTACATAGAATGTCCATGATGGCCCATGAAGTAAAGGTTTTGCCTTACAAGACATTCCGTTTGAACCTATGTGTATGTCCGCCATACAACGCTGACTTCGACGGTGACGAGATGAACATGCACGTCTTCCAGACTGAAGAATCCCGTGCAGAAGCTAAATCACTCATGAGGGTTCAAGAACATATTTTATCCCCCAGATTTGGTGGTCCTATCATTGGTGGAATACATGATCATATATCTGGTGCTTATCTTTTGACCAGGGAAGGATCGGAATTTGAAGAAGATTACGTTTACCAAATGATTAAAAAATCAAATTTACCATTTCCAGAGCCAAAAAATAAGCCATGGACTGGTAAAGAAGTTTTCAGTCTTCTGTTACCTGATGATCTTAACATGGTTTATCGAGCGGAGATCTGCCGAAAATGTGACGAATGTCTGAGGCAGGAATGTAAAAATGACGCTTACGTAGTTATTGAAGATGGACAACTTATATCTGGTGCAATCGATGAAAAAGCCTTCGGTGCATTTTCTGGTAAGATTTTAGATTCAATTGTCAAGGACTACGGTACAGACAAAGCACGAGAATTCCTGGACTCTGCCACAAAACTGGCCATATCTGGTATAATGAAGAGAGGATTTACCACCAGTACAGCTGATGAAGAAATACCTCAGGAAGCCAAAGAACGTATAGAAGAACTTTTAAACATGGCAGAGAAGAGAGTTGAACAGCTCATTGAGGCTTATCACAATGATGAACTAGAAGCCCTGCCGGGTCGAAGCCTCAGGGAAACCCTGGAGATGAAGATCATGCAAGTCCTGGGAGAATCCAGGGACAAATCCGGAGAAATAGCAGAAAGCTACTTTGGAATGGATAATCATGCAGTTATAATGGCATTAACTGGTGCAAGAGGGTCAATGTTAAATCTCACGCAGATCGCCGCATGTGTTGGTCAACAGTCAGTTCGTGGTGGTAGAATTGAAAGGGGTTATAGTAAAAGAACCCTACCCCACTTCAAAGAAGGTGAACTGGGTGCAAAGGCCAGTGGATTCGTACACTCCAGTTACAAGGAAGGTCTGGACCCATTGGAATTCTTCTTCCATGCTATGGGTGGACGTGAAGGACTGGTGGATACTGCAATACGAACAGCCCAAAGTGGTTACATGCAGAGAAGATTGGTAAATGCCTTGCAGGACCTTAGCGTACAGACTGACGGAACAGTCCGTGACAACCGTGGAATCATAATCCAGAGCAAATATGGTGAAGACGGAGTAGACCCTGCTAAGAGTGACTACGGAAAAGTAGCAGATATAGACCGTATGATAGAAGAGATGAGGATAAAATCCAAGGCAAAATAAAATAAAAATTTATAATTTATCATTTAATGATTCGGGTGGTTTTGTGGATATTAAAAAGGTAACAAGTGTTGTAAAAAAGAAAAAAGCCGACTTCCCTGAAAGTCTTATACATGAGATAACAGATGCGTCGGAAAGGCATGAGCTAAAGGCTAAAGAACTGGAATTACTGGTTGATGAAATTAAAAAGGAATATGAACGTGCCGGAGTAGAAAACGGTGAAGCTGTAGGCACAGTAGCTGCTCAATCCGTGGGGGAGCCAGGTACTCAGATGACCATGCGTACTTTCCACTACGCCGGAGTGGCAGAATTAAACGTTACTTTAGGATTACCAAGACTTATTGAGATTGTGGACGCCCGTAAAAAAATATCAACACCCACAATGACCATATATTTCGAAGAAAACTATGGTACTGATGAAGAATTCGTTAGAAAAATAGCAAACCAGATAGGTAAGATAGTCTTCAACGATGTACTCAAGGATTTTAACGTTAACTATGCTGACATGAGTATGACCGTAGAAATAGATGAAGAAAAGGTTAAAGAAAAGAGACTTGAATACGATTCAATTATAGCTAAGATAGAAAAAGCTTTTAAAAAGGTAGTTATAAATAAAAACCTACTGAGTTTTGAACCTACAATTTCAGAATCAAAACATGCCATAAGAGAACTTAGACTTTTAGCCGATAAGGTCCATGATCTACAGATAAGCGGAGTTAAAAATATCGGAAAAGTGGTTATAAGCAAAGAAGATGTGGAATGGGTTATCCATACTGAAGGTTCTAACCTTGGGGCTGTACTCAAGATGGAAGGCGTAGATAAAACCAGAACCACCACCAATGATATTCATGAAATAGAAAAGATTCTTGGAATTGAAGCCGCTAGAAATTCCATCATCCATGAAGCACAGAGTACCATGGAAGAACAGGGATTAACCGTTGATGTAAGGCACATCATGCTGGTGGCAGATATGATGACTTCTGATGGGACAGTCAAATCCATAGGAAGACATGGTATAAGCGGTGAGAAAGCCAGTGTACTGGCACGTGCATCATTTGAAGAGACAGGTAAACACCTTTTAAGGGCTTCAATCAGAGGCGAAATTGATTATTTAACTGGTATAATAGAAAATATTATAATAGGACAACCAATACCACTGGGAACAGGATCGGTTGGCGTTATTATGAAAGCTAGAGATTAAGGAGGAAGTAGATTGGACGTAGATAGAGGAATTAGAGTCGCAGTGGACACAGGAAGCGTTACATTGGGATCTGAAAAATCAATACAGGGACTTAAACATGGTAAAGGTAAACTTATTATAATTGCCCAGAACTGTCCCCGTGACATTAAGGAAGATGTTTTACACTATTCTAAATTATCAGATATCCCGGTTTACAATTATGAGGGTACCAGTGTAGATCTTGGATCTGTATGTGGAAAACCATTCACCGTGGCCACCCTTACCATCAAGGATCCAGGTGACTCCAGTATATTAGAAGTAATGGGGTAATTTTTGTGACTATAAAATTTACAACCCACGAGATAAGGTATATAGCCCTTTTTGAGAGCATGACCGGAGCAACTGTAAAAGATTGCTTGGTGGATGATGAAAACGGAAAAATAACCTTCATGGTTAAAAAGGGCGATATGGGATTGGCTATTGGAAAAAGAGGAAGTACAGTTGCCAAAGTCCAGAAAACAGTGGATAAAGGTGTAGAGGTAATTGAACACTCCGATGATCAAGTGGAATTCATATCCAACATCATGGCACCTGCAAAAATCAGGAGTATAAGAATCCTTCAAAAGGAAAACGGAGAAAAAATAGCTACACTTGAAACAGATGCTCGTAATAAAAGGACTGCCATTGGAAAAGGCGGTCAGAATATTGAAAGAGCACGGGTACTTGCCAAAAGGCAGCATAACATAAATAACATCGTTATAAAATAATTGAATTTCAATCATTATATACTAAAAGATACTATTTAGATTACTGGATGTTATGATAAAAAAATTCATCAAATAAGATTGGAGGAGGAATCACACTTGCCAGGATTATTCGCAGCTAAAAAGCTTAAAAAGAATAGAAAAAATTTCAGGTGGAAAGACACCGAATATAAAAGAAAACAACTACGCTTAGACGTTAAAGCTGATCCTTTGGTAGGCGCACCGCAGGCCAGGGGCATAGTAATTGAAAAGGTGGGTATAGAGGCAAAACAGCCCAACTCAGCCATCCGTAAATGTGTAAGAGTGCAGTTAATAAAAAACGGTAAACAGGTCACTGCATTCGCACCAGGAGAAGGTGCAATAGGCTTCATTGATGAACACGATGAAGTGATGATCGAGGGAATAGGCGGAACAGCCGGAAGATCTATGGGAGACATTCCAGGGGTAAGATGGAGAGTAACCAAGGTCAATAACGTCGCCTTAGAAGAAATGGTTAAAGGTAAAATTGAAAAACCAGTAAGATAATCAGAGGTAATTTTAATGAGTTTTAAAGTCTTCGATAAATGGGATTTAGATGAGGTGAAGGTAGAAGACCAGGGTCTGGTAAACTACATATGCCTGGACGAAGTACTGGTCCCACATACCATGGGGAGACATGTTAAAAGGCAGTTCGCCAAATCAAGGGTTTCCATAGTGGAAAGGCTCATGAATAAAATCATGAGAACTGAAAGAAACTCTGGAAAGAAAAACAAGGCCTACAACATAGTCAAAGACTCCATGGGGATCATAAATAAAAGATCTAAAGAAAACCCCTTACAGGTCCTAGTAAAAGCAGTAGAACACACCGCACCCAGAGAAGAAACTACCAGGATAAAATACGGTGGAATTGGATACCAGGTAGCAGTGGACATTGCACCACAGAGAAGAGTAGATTTATCCCTTGGATTTTTAACCAAAGGAGCTCTTCAATCATCATTTAAAAGAAAACGAACAGTAGAAGAATGTCTGGCTGATGAATTGCTTCTTGCAGCAGAACGCGATACAAGAAGTTTTGCCATACAGAAAAAAGAAGAAAGAGAGAGAGTTGCCCGGTCCGCGCATTAATTACGCTATGATTGATACAAGACCCAGGGCAAGAATCAAATTTTTACAGGGTGGTTTTAGTGAGTAGACGAACTAAAATGATTAACAATATTAAGGAGCTGATGTACGACCCAAAACACATCAGAAACATCGGTATCGTGGCCCACATCGACCATGGAAAAACCACATTATCTGATAACTTGTTAGCTGGTGCAGGGATGATTTCATCTGAACTAGCAGGAGATCAGCGTTTCCTAGATTTTGATGAACAGGAACAGGATAGAGGTATAACCATCGATGCAGCAAATGTATCCATGGTCCACAAGTATAAAGAAGCCCAATACCTTATAAATCTCATTGATACACCGGGACACGTGGACTTCGGTGGAGATGTAACCCGTGCCATGAGAGCGGTTGACGGATCAGTGGTGGTCGTTTGTGCAGTAGAAGGAATCATGCCACAAACAGAAACAGTACTAAGACAATCGCTCAAAGAAAATGTGCGACCTGTATTGTTTATAAATAAAGTGGATAGGCTTCTTAACGAACTTAAACTTGATTCTGATGAATTACAACAGAGATTTATTAAGATTATAGCTAATGCCAATAAATTAATCAAAAATATGGCTCCAAAAGAATTTAAAGATAAATGGCTGGCTAGAGTAGAAGATGGAAGTGTGGCCTTTGGATCTGCATATCACAACTGGGCAATAAATATACCAATCATGCAGAAAACAGGAATAACCTTCAATGACATCTATGAATACTGTAAATCTGACAATCAGAAGGAATTAGCCGAAAAAGTACCAATACATGAGGTTCTTCTGGGTATGGTTGTGGAACACCTGCCTAGCCCCGACATAGCTCAGAGATACAGGGTACCAAACATCTGGTCTGGAGACATGGAATCCGAAGAAGGACAGGGAATGATAAATACTAATCCAGACTCGCCTCTGGCAGTCATGGTTACCAACGTAAGTATTGACAAGCACGCCGGTGAGATAGCAACTGGAAGAGTTTATGGTGGAACAATCGAAAAGGGTAGTGAAATCTATTTCGTAGGGTCCATGGGCAAGGCTAGAACTCAGCAAGTAGGAGTATACTTCGGACCAGAAAGAGTGAACACCGATAAAGTACCAGCAGGAAACATTGTGGCCATAACCGGTGCAAGAAACGCAGTAGCCGGAGAAACTATAACCAGCTACGGAAACAAGATCAGTCCCTTCGAAAGTATAGAACACATATCAGAACCAGTGGTAACTGTTGCTGTAGAAGCTAAAAATACTAAAGACCTTCCTAAACTCATAGAAGTGTTAAGACAGATTGGTAAAGAAGACCCCACAGTCAGAGTGGAGATCAATGAAGAGACTGGTGAACACCTGATATCTGGTATGGGAGAACTCCATCTGGAGATCATAGCCTACCGTATAAAAGATAAAGGTGTTGAAATTGAAACATCCGAGCCTATTGTGGTATACAGGGAAACCATAGCTGGTACCGCTGGTCCAGTGGAAGGAAAATCACCAAACAAACACAATAGATTTTATTTAGACATTGAACCATTGGAAGAATCCGTATTTAAGGCAATACAGGAAGGAGATATAAAAGAGGGACGGGTTAAAGGTAAAGAACTGGCAGCTAAATTCCAGGAATATGGCCTTAAAAAAGATGAAGCCCGAAAAGTATGGGACGTCAACAAAAGATCCCTGTTTATCAACATGACCCGTGGTATCCAGTATCTGGACGAGATAAAAGAACTCTTAATGGATGGATTTGAAAGCACATTGGACGATGGGCCTATAGCTAGAGAAAAGGTCATGGGAATAAAGGTGCTCCTTAAGGATGCTAAAATTCACGAGGATGCAGTTCACCGTGGACCGGCACAGGTATTACCTGCTATAAGGAAGGCAGTTTACGGTGCAATTATGATGGCCCAGCCAAACCTGCTGGAACCAATGCAAAAAGTATATATCAACACACCACAAGATTATATGGGTGCAGCAACTAGGGAGATACAGAACAGAAGAGGTCAAATTGAAGATATGTCTCAAGAAGGGGACATGACGACGCTTCAAAGTAAAGTACCAGTTGCTGAGATGTTCGGATTTGCAGGAGACATCAGATCTGCTACTGAAGGACGATGTTTATGGTCCACAGAAAGTGCAGGATTTGAAAGGCTGCCGCGAGAACTTCAAAAGACCATCATAACTGAGATAAGACAGAGAAAAGGTTTAAGTCCCGAACCATATGGTCCGGATCATTATCTGGGATAGGAATTTAAATCTTTAAAAAGATTATCCTTTAAATAGGTAGAAGTAGAAATTATATAGAATAATCGATTAGGTTAAAAAGGAAAAATTATATAGATTAATGAGTAGACCAACTATGAATTCATCCTAACTAAAATAATGTAAATAGATGGAGGTATATTTTATGGCCAAAAAAAAAGAACATATGAACTTAGCGTTTATTGGACACGTAGACCATGGTAAATCCACACTTGTCGGACACCTGCTCCTACAATCTGGAGCTATAGCTGAACAACAGCTGTCCGCTGGAGAAGACAAGTTTAGATTTGTTATGGACAAGCTGAGTGAAGAAAGAGAAAGAGGGGTTACCATCGACCTTGCACATGCAAAATTCGACACACCCAAATATGAGTTCACTATCGTGGACTGCCCAGGACACCGTGACTTCGTTAAAAACATGATCACCGGAGCATCCCAGGCAGACGCCGCAGTATTAGTGGTAGCTATAGATGACGGTGTAATGCCTCAAACAAAAGAACACGCTTTCCTGGCAAGGACATTAGGAATCAACCAGTTAATTGTAGCCATCAACAAGATGGACCTGGTTAACTACAGTGAAGAAAAATTCAATGCCCTCAAGGAAGACGTAGGAAACCTGATAAAGACCGTGGCTTACAAGCCAGATGAAATCAACTTCATACCTATATCTGCATTTGAAGGAGATAACATCACCAAATCTTCCGAAAACACCCCATGGTACAAAGGACCAGACCTGGTAGAAGCATTAAACGCCTTTTCTGCTCCAGAAAAACCAACCAACTTACCATTACGTGTACCTGTACAGGATGTCTACTCCATTACTGGAGTGGGAACCGTACCAGTTGGAAGAGTTGAAACAGGTATAATGAAGAAAGGTGAAAACATCATATTTGAACCACCAGGCGCCAGCGGAGAAGTAAAATCCATCGAGATGCACCATGAAATGCTAGATATGGCGGAACCTGGTGATAACGTAGGATTTAACGTACGTGGTGTAGGTAAAAACGATATTAGAAGAGGAGACGTTGCAGGACACACTAATAACCCGCCATCTGTGGCAAAGGAATTTACAGCCCAGATCGTGGTACTGCAGCACCCGGGAGTTATCACCGTGGGTTACACACCAGTATTCCACTGTCACACTGCTCAGGTAGCATGTACCTTCCTGGAACTCCAGAAGAAGATGAATCCAGCTACAGGTGCAGTTGAAGAGGAAAATCCTGACTTCCTCAAGACTGGTAACGCAGCTATCGTTAAAGTTAAACCAACCAAACCAATGGTCATAGAAAAGATCAAAGAAATTCCACACATGGGAAGATTCGCTATCCGTGATATGGGTCAGACCGTAGCAGCTGGAATGTGTATCGATCTAGTACCAGCAAAGTAAACTTATGGTAGATATTACCGGGAGGTAAGGGTGGAACGGTTCAAATTCTACCTGCTTCCTTTTATTTTTTTATGGAGGATCTAAATGCATAAAGCCAGAATAAAATTAACAGGCACCGACCCAGAGAAACTTGCCTATGTATGCGACCAGCTAAAAAGAATAGCCGAGAGAACTGGCGTGGACCTATCCGGACCCATACCACTACCAACCAAGAAACTGGTAGTACCCACCCGTAAATCCCCTGATGGAGAGGGAAATGCAACCTGGGAAAAATGGGAACTGCGAATCCACAAAAGACTGGTGGGCATAGAGGCCGATGAAAGGGCCATGCGTCAGGTCATGAAAGTTAATGTACCTGACAACGTGAGCATTGAAATTGAGCTTAAAAGCTAATTAATATTTTTTAAAATAGACTGTTTTTATTGGGGAATGTGACCTTTCAACCTTTATATAAGGTTGAAAAAATTCATATGCCATAACTTTTTAGAAAGTAGTTGAAAAAAGTTCTCATATGATTGCCGGGATAGCCTAGCCAGGTAAGGCGCGGGCCTTGAGAGCCCGTGGAGCTTTGCTCCTCCAGGGTTCAAATCCCTGTCCCGGCGTTAATTTTAAATTTTAATTTTTCATGTAATTTCTTTAACAAATTATTTTTTAAAACAAGTAATTTGAGCATTATCTAATTTTCTATGGATATATGAAACTAAAGTTAATAAATCTAAAGCATCTTGTTCATTTATTTTCCATTTAATTTTAGGTTCATGAGCTGTGGTATTTCGAAATATTCCAAAAGTCCTTTAAGAAGATTTGAAAATCCTTTTTGTTCAGATTTTTCAGTATCGGTCAGTAAATTATTTATTATTAATATGGTTTTTTAACACTCTAAAGGTGGTGTCAATTAATTCAGCACCATCTGTATTGAGACCTGTTTTATCTCTAATCTTATCTGCAACACTTTTGGTGGCTTCAAAAACAGCATGAAAATAATTATCGACCATTAACTCAGATTTACAAAAATTTAACACATCTTGATGAACATTTCTATCAATTAACTTTTTATTTAATTTATTGGCTCTCATTGGTGCTTCATTAATTGTTTCAATTTTTGAAACTTTTTTTATTTTCCCATTCTCTAATAACTCATATTCCCTCAAAGCTAAAACCGAATTAAGGCGGTCTTTTCTATAATTAAAAATTTCAATAAAGGGCTCATTCCTTTAGATTTGTGTTGATTCATTGGTTTGTACAATCTTTTATGCCCACTATCGTCGTAAAATTGTAGTTCTCCAGCGCAATGGTAGCTTTCAAAATCACCAGGCAGTTCCCCGGGCTGTAGATCATAACGGCCCCCGCATGATTTGCATTTTAAGTAACCCATTAACATCCCCTACTTTGAATTTATTCTTATAATATAAATAATCTAAGTAAAGGAATTAACTCATAAAACGATGTTTTAACATAATATCTATTCCTGTTATCTTTAAGGATAAAATGGAAAAAGTTATTAATAATATTAAAAAAACTAAAAATTAGTAATAATTCTTTTAAAATAGGGGAATGATGGGTTGGATGCTAGATTAATGGGTGGAATAATAATAATTTGTGCTATTGTTGTAGCCGCAGGTGTTTTTTATTATAGTAATAATTTTAATACGTCAGGAGAGAGTAATAACAACATTTTAAACACCTCGAATAATAATACCACCAATACATCTACCAATCAGTTGCCTTTATCTATGTCTGTAAATAATCAGTCGAGCCCTAGTCCATCACCCGGTCCCGGTCCGTCCCCAGGCCCTACTCCCCCAGGCCCTACTCCTGATCCTATGGATCATACAATCAGTCTTTTTGATCAGTATGTGAAATCCACTTTTTCAAAAGCTTCAAATGCAGGTTTACCTGGAGCGGCCGTGGTTCTAATTTATAAAGGTAAAATAGTTTCCATTAATACTCTTGGAGTAAGGGATCTCGAATCTAAACTTCCTGTTACTCCTGATACTTTATTTTTACTGGCATCGGTAACAAAGACTTTCACTGCTACAAATGTCGCTCAACAAGTCGATAAAGGTTTAATGCGTTGGAATGATACGGTAAAATCATATTTTAATGATCCAGATGAATTTTATTTATATGATCCAGTTGCCTATGATAATTTAACTATAGCAGATTGTCTTAAACATACAAGTGGGATACCTGCTGCAGAAGGGGATATGGAAGCTTTTTGGTTTAACAACAGTTATTCACACATGCTTCATAATCTGCGTTTTGTACAAAATACCAGTACATTAGGTACTACTCATCAATATAATAATGTAATGTATGCATTGGGCGGATATTGTGCTGCCCTTGCAAACAACAAGTCTTGGGACCAACTAATTAAAACTGAACTTTTAAACCCCCTGGGAATGAATACAGCAACTACCAATGTCTATGATTTCTTAAACTCACCCAACCATGCAACTCATTATTTTACCTATTATAATGATATTGGATCTCTCATTACAGTGCCTTCATATCCTCCTGCTTTAGATGAGATTGGACCTGCAGGCAGTATGGGTGCTTCAATTAATCAGCTAGTTAATTGGCTCAAATTCCAAATAGATGATAATGGAATGTTTAATGGAATTAAAATAATTTCTAAAAATGTTTTAGATACAACAAAAACTGGATATGTTTATATGGATGATAATAATGATACCATGTATGGATATGGATGGTATGTTGATAAAACCCATATTTCTCATGCAGGTACAATGCCATCATCAAAAACATTCGTAAATTTCTATCCATCTACCGGAATTGGTCTGGCAATTTTAACAAATCAGGATTGCTGGGGGGAGGCCTTTAGATACAGTGTATATAAAAAGTTCATTGATTTACTTAAAGGCGACCAAAATACTGATCCCTGGCCAATATATTATGTTACTTATAAACCCGTATACACACCACCGCCTGATAACCCAACCGAACCAGGAGACCTTACTAATTATGATGGTGTCTATTTAAATAATTTTTATGGGAATATCACCATTAAACTTGAAAAAAGCAATTTAATTTGTTATTATGGTAATAACACACTTCCATATAGTTTAAATCATTGGAATAATACAATTTTCACCATAAGAAGCACAGGCGATGTAATTACTTTTAAAAATCTTACATCTGGCAAATATCAACAATTAATAACATATATGGCACCGGATTATACGGTTATACCAAAAAATGTAACAGGTACATTTAATCGTACTCAATAAAATTCTTAATATCTGTATTTAATTTTTTTTAATTTTTACATAATCTTATTAAGCTATCAAACATAATATTTTAAAGTTTGAGGTGAATTTGCTGGATCATTTAACACTTCACAGTTAGAACAGTCATACAGAACCTGGGACTTTCACCAGAGTAACACGAGCCCTTGTTTCGGCTATTAAAATTTGGATTAAATTAAAGAGTTATTTTTATGGCTAAAATAAAAGATTTAATCTTATTTTTGCTTTTAATAATTCTATTAATATTGAACTACTTTTATATGGAACAGAAGCATCTATATCTGTATATATTTTTAATTGTCTTTTTCAGCTTTAGCTTCCTTTCTTTATTAATTTCAGGCAGATACGGTGCGAAAATATTAGGTTGGGCCTCTATATTTAAATATCGGGACTATACTTCTCTTTTCATTTATTTTACTCAGCTAGGGGTTTTGTTTAATGCTGTAATTGTTTTTTACTATGAGATCTATTTACCAGTCCTTGTTTTTGGTGGCTTTATTTTTATTTTAATGGGTATGGGTTTTAATTTGCAGGTTAGAAGAGAATTGGGTAAAAATTGGGTTCCTCTGGCTAAAACTACTGAAGGTCAGGAGCTTGTAACTTCTGGTATTTATTCCAGAATTCGCCATCCTTTTTACACTTCTATTTTAATTCTCTTTCTTGGAGTTGCCCTTATGACATTGAATATTTTCAGCACGGTATTTTATTTTTTATTCATTATTTCCATTCATTTCAGGATTAAAAAGGAGGAAAAAGAATTAATACATAAATTCGGCTCTGAATATATTAAATACAAAGAGGATGTACCCAAGGTGATTCCAAAGCTGATTAATTAGTATCTACAATTTAGTTAATGTTTCACAAATTATTTATATCATCAACCCAATAATCTATCATAGAAGTTGAATTTTTCTTTTAATTTCTAAAATAATGGTTTATAAATACCTTTTTAACTATTTGAATCAGTTTATAACTAATACTATCGATTTTATATCGAATAATTGATTTTTAAATAATTTACGCCTGATTATTATGAATTCCAGCAACAAACAATCCTCAGACATTGACCAGCGAATTGCCATGGTAACTGGAGACCCAAAACGCGCAATACGCGTGTTATCGGTACCCATGATAATTTCCATGCTACTCATAATGTCTTATAACCTTGCAGATAGTATATGGGTCGCTGGTCTGGGTCCGAACGCCATAGCAGCCTTAGGTTTTACTGCCCCTATTTTTATGCTAGTTACAGGGTTAGGCAATGGGCTGGGTGCCGGTGCAACTTCACTTATAGCACGTTGTATAGGAGCAGTGAATAAACAAAAAGCAGATAATGCTGCGATGCATGCAATAATACTCGCAATAGTGGTATCAGTTATTTTAACCATAGTGCTTTGGATATCCCTTCCTTTTATTCTCCAGGCTGTGGGGGCGGGTAGTACAATTGGTTTAGCTTTGGAGTATGGTGAGGTTGTATTTGGTGGTCTGATCTTCCTGATATTTTCCAGTGTTGCCTCGGGTATTTTAAGGGCTGAAGGGGATGTAAACAGGCCCATGTATGCCGTAGCTGTTACCACAATCCTTAACGTAATACTGGATCCCATATTCATCTACTACTTTGGATGGGGTATAGCCGGAGCTGCATGGGCAACAATACTATCCTCAAGCATCTCCTGTGCAATAATGATCTACTGGATGATTATAAAGAGAGACACCTATGTTAAATTCTCACGCAAAGGTTTTAAGGCTGATTGGAATGTCACTGGTAATATTTTAACCGTAGGACTGCCGGCAAGTGCAGAATCATTTGTAATGTCTATTTTAGGAGTGTTCTTAAACCTGATATTAGTGGTTACCGGGGGGACAGAAGCAGTGGCAGTTTACACTGCAGGATGGAGGGTGGTGATGATGGTTATGATACTACCTATTGGAATTGGAACTGCTACCATAACAGTTGCGGGAGCTGCTTTTGGGGCTAGAAAATATGACAACCTAAAAACTGCATTGACATATTCAACTAAGTTAGGCCTTACAATATCCATAGTTGTAGGGCTGTTGTTATACATATTCTCTGGATTTATAGCTGCTGTATTTACCTATTCACCACAGACTGCCAATCTGGCACCTGAAATTGCAGCATTCATACAGGTGATGTTTCTGTTCTTCATACCTATTCAAATGGGGATTTCCGCAAGTTCTGTTTTCCAGGGTATGGGTAAGGGACTAACCTCTCTAGTATTAACTGTTCTTAGAGAATTAGCTTTCATTGCGGTTTTCGCATACTTATTTGCATTCATATTTAACTTTGGAACTCATGGGGTATGGTGGGGTTTGGTGGTTGGAAATGCAATAGGTTGTATATTAGCATATGCTTGGGTAAATATGTATTTAAAACGGTTGAAAAGATATTTATAGGAGATTCAAGATTCTAAAACGTTTAAAAATAGATAGATTATATTATCTCTCCTCCTATGGAGATGGTATAATCTTTAACCATAATATTTTTTTCAGCCTTTTCTAAAGCTCTTCTGACTAATACTTCAATCCCAGAGCAGCAGGGAACTTCCATATGGACGATGGATATTGATTTAATATCCTGCTTTTCAAATATCTCCGCCAGCTTATCCACATACTGGTCTATTACTTTGTCTAATTTAGGACAGAGTATTATCAGTACCTTGTTCTTAAGGAATCTCTGGTGAAAGTTGGCGTAGGCAAAGGGTGCGCAGTCAGCTGCAATTAAAAGGTCAGCATTTTTAAAGTAGGGTGCATCTGGATTTAGAAGTTGCAACTGAACCGGCCAGTTTTTAAGTTCAGCCGCGTAAATCTGTGCTTCTTTTCTACTTTCTTCCCTTGTATGTTCAATATTCTGTTCCATAGAACCTGGACAGCCACATGCCAGGGGTGTTTCTTCTTCATAGTCAGGAACTTCAATGTCATTATCTTTCAGAAATTCAATTGCTTCATTTAGATATTGTGTCTGTCCGTGCTCCTTAAGATGTTTTAAATGGGCTTTGATAACGTTAGTACCTCCTTTTACAACATTTTCCATGACTTTTTTCTCATCATAAGGTTCGGCTTCTCTACTTTCTATCTCAATAGCATCTTCAGGACAATCTCCTATACAGGCACCCAGACCATCACAGAAAAGATCACTTACAAGACGGGCTTTCCCATCTATTACTTGTAAAGCTCCTTCAGGACAGCCAATCATACAGGCCCCGCAGCCAGAGCATTTTTCTTCGTTAATTTTTATTATATCTCTTTTCATTTTATTTTCCACCATCAAAACTAATAAGATTTTCAAATTTAATATCACAATTTTTTAATTAAATAATTAATCATTAACTATAAAAATAAATTATAAAAATTATTCCATTAAATAATATTAGTGGAGATAAGTCAATTAATTCTTAAAGTCTAAAAATTTGGTTTATATTCGTTATTACTTCGTATATTAATTAAATAATTACTTAATAATAAAAAGTATTTTGTTTACTTTTGAAAATGGTTAGATAGTAAGACAGTTCAATAATAATTTTAAATAGTGATTGTTTATTTATCTATTACTTAACATATGGCTCTCTATGCATCATAATAACTCTTAATACACTGAATTTCTGATTGTGGAAAACTTTATATGGAACTTATAAGAATAGTATGTATATTGACGAACTAGTTGATATTATGAAACCAGAAGAAATGTCCCAGAAATGCCCCGCATGCGGGTCAAAGGAAAAAAAGATCTCTAGAAAGAGTAGTCACAGAATTAATCCTGATGCAGCTTATATAGCCCATATACCCCAGGGAGATGTGGGTATCATCCGTTGTACAGAGTGTGGTCATATTTTTGAGTACTGCGCCCATCGAAATCCGCCATTGAAAGTTAAAAAAATACTTGTATAATTAATTAAAAATTAACAATTTGGTGATGATCATGAAACCAGAAGAAATGTCCCAGAAATGTCCCGAATGCGGGTCAACTGATAAAAGAATCTCCAGAAGGAGAAATACTGAAAAAGGCGCATCTCATATACCGCTCATACCTGAAGGAGATGTAGGACTTTTTAAATGCGCTAATTGTGGTCATATATTTGAGTATTGCTCAGATCCACAGCCACCAATCAAGGTTAAAAAGAAATTAGTGTAAAGCAATATTCAGTTATATTGCAAATTTTTATTTTATTTAACATTAGTCTAGCATTATAATTTTTAATAACTCCAGCTAATGTACAAGATTACTTGTTTATTTTTTAATTAATGTGTTATTATTTTTTTAATTTCATACTTGATGGTAATTCCAACCTTTATATACCATAATTAACTTTTATAATCTGATATTCATAGATTACAGATCCATAGATACAGACCGGGTTTTTATTGTTCATACCAAATATTTTATATAAAAAGCATGATAATCTATTAAGATGCCGGGATAGTCTAGTCCGGTAAGGCGCAGGATTCGAAATCCTGTTGAGCGATGCTCGTCCTGGGTTCAAATCCCAGTCCCGGCGTTTTTATTAATTCTTCTGGAGTGATTAGATTTTTACTATCTATTCAAATCTCAAATGAGTGATGATATTATGAGAAACTTAAACTCCTAATTTTTTATATTAAATTGAAACCTTATCAATCATTTTCTTTTTCTTCCAAGTCAGTAATGGAACCATCCTTAAACAAATATGTCCTAAGCTCTTCATCCCATACAGGCATATTCCTTCTTAACCATTCTATTGTCATGCAAGCATGTTCAATTTCTTCATCCCTATTATGAGCCATTATATCTTTTAATTCCTGATCTTGGGATGTAACTACCCTTTGATTATACCAATCAATAGCTTCAATTTCTTCTTTTAAGCTGTTGAGTGCCCTTACTATATTTTTATCCTTTTCATTCAGTAATTGTACTGGTTCATGATATCCGGTCATATATAGTCCCCCTAACGTTTTGTTTCATCATTTTAAGTTATTTTCGAGAAAAATATAATGTATGTTATATTATAATACTGTCTGTAGATTTTTAAAGTGGGGTTTTAATAATATTACCCACAATTAACATTTAAAAAATAATATTTGAATGGTTGGTTAGAACTCTTCGCATAGAATTTGGAAATATTTGGTGGGGTGATCACAGGCTGGACATTTTTCAGGTGGTTCTGCACCTTCATGTATGTATCCGCATTTTCTGCATTGCCATTCAACTGGACTCGATTTTTTGAACACTGTACCTGCTTCCACTTCTTTCAAAATCCTGGTGAATCTTGCTTCGTGATGTTCTTCCGCACGTCCTATGGCTCTTAATCTCTCTGCGATATCTTTATATCCTTCTTCTTCTGCCACATCTGCAAATTCAGGATACATCTCTGTATATTCGTAGGTTTCACCATTTATTGATGCTTTAAGATTTTCTATTGTGTCACTGGTAATGGTAGGGGTATCTGCTTCCACAATGATCTCACTTAGATCTTCATCTGTTTCTTCTTTTAAAGTGTTGATCATTCGCATTGACCATTTAGCATGTTCTCTTTCATTTTCTGCAGTGTTAAGCCAGATTTCAGCAAGTTGTTCGTATCCTTCCTTCTTTGCTGTTTTGGAATAGATAGTGTATCTATTTCGCGCTTGGCTTTCGCCTATAAAAGCTTTTGCTAAATTTTCTAATGTTTTTTTCATGATAATCACCATTTTATTATATAGCTTATCAACTATTAATTTATACTTATTGGTACCGAATTAAAAGGTGATATGTATGAGATCACTGGAAGAAAGCGTTGTAACTGCTATGGATGGTACAGATAAAAAATTATTCCCCTTCTTACCCTATATATTTCAGGATATTTGGGAAATTGGGGCTGATCCCAATGTAATCATAAGCCTTATCAGAAAAGAGCTTGATAATTTCCCTAATCCAAAAGTACTTGATTTAGGATGTGGGAAAGGAGCAGTGTCCATTAAAATAGCGCAACAATTGAATTGCATGTGTCATGGATTGGATGCAGTGCCTCAGTTTATTGATGAGGCTAATAAAAAGGCCAGGGAATATAAAGTAAATCATCTCTGTAAGTTTGAAGTTGCTGATATAAGAGAGGCTGTAAATACACTACCTGCATATGATATCATTATCTTGGGAGCTATTGGAACTGTTTTCGGTGATTATAACTCCACCCTTACAGTACTTTCCAAACACCTGAATAAGAATGGATTAATTATCATGGATGATTCCTATATTGAAGACAACAGTAAATTCGTCCATCCTCTAATACAAAAACTGGAAACAATTCATCAACAAATAGAAGCATCAGGTATGCGGCTTGTTGATGAGGTGATTTTTGATAAGATGGATATCAAGGACTCTGACGATCATATTTTCAGCAGTTTGGAGAAAAGATGTTTAGAGTTAATCAGGAAGTATCCCCACAATAAACAGATATTTGAAAATTATATTGAAAAACAAAGAGAAGAAAATTATATCCTTGAAAATAAGGTAGTTAGTTCAACATTGGTCATAAAGCTTCTTAACCCCGATTGAGAAGTGAAAGATGATTATTTAATGAAATACAGTTAGAAATATGAAAACAGCGAAAATCGAAATTAATATGCTTTAAAAGCGAGATGCCATTGTAACAAATGATAGCTGAATATGAATACAACTATCAGGGTAAATACAGATACTATCACAAAGTCCCTGTAATCAGCGAACCTGTAGCAATGAGGCCTAGTTTAAGAGAGGCCTAGTTTAAGATATAAGAAATATTGTAATTGATCTGGTAGTGACTATGCCACTCACAATCAGTACAATCAATAGGAAGGTGAAAATTAGGTAATCGATGATCATTTGGATATGATTAGGGATGAAATTTAAAAGATGAAGATCATCCCTCAATTTTTAAATTCCAAGGATCACATATTAAATTTTAAGGATTCTCATTCTAAATTCTAAGGAGATTTGTATTTTTTATCAAAATTACGCCAGGATTTAGCAATGTAGGGTTCACATTTATCGAGTTCTGTTAAAAGACATGCTCTTATGGTATCGCTTTTTATCTCTCCGCCTTTATCCAGCTTTTTATTGATGTTATCAAACACTGCTTTAATAATATCTTCTTTTTCATCTACACTGTAACCAGCATCTATGGCTGCTTTCTGCAGGGAACCTTTAATTTTATCTGGTTTATAGGGCTCCACAGTACCTTTTCTTTTTAATACTTTGGTCAAATTTTCACCTCATTTCTACATTATATTTATATTCGTGATTAAATAAATTATTTCCAGCAATCCTCGAAGATAGAAGTAGTTGTGCCTAAATTGATTCAGCAAATTTTTTAAAAGGAGGTTAATATTTTGAAGGGCAAATACGCAACCATATCTGGATTTTTATTTTTCTTAGCCGGAACAATAATATTAATGGGAATCATAACTGCAGAGTCCTACTATCCAGACCAGCCCGTCTATACCACCCGTAACAGTATGATCAGTGATTTAGGGTCTACTATGCCACCAAACAGTATAATTACCCAACCATCTGCAACCATATTTAATTGGAGTATGATATTAACCGGAATACTAGTACTGGTGGGGACATATTTTTTATATAGATTTTCAGGTGATAAACTAGCTGCTATATTATTTGGATTATTGGGTTTAGGAGCTTTAGGTGTGGGGTTATTCCCGGGAAATGTGACTCCTCATCACCCTATTTTTGCAATGTTAACATTTATAAGCGGAGGATTAGCTGCTATATATTCTTTCCGGCTGATTGATTCCCCATTTAAATTTCTGACACTTTTATTAGGTGTTTGCTCCCTGTTTTTTATTTCAATGTATCCCATGTTCGAACCCCTGTTGGGATCAGGGGGAGTTGAAAGATGGGTAGCCTACCCAATCATACTCTTCATGATTGGATTTGGGGGATATTTAAATGGATTAAATACTAGTAAGAAGTCAAATAATTAAATTAAAGCTGGAAAGGGGGCTCAAGTTTAACTTCATCCAGCAACGTGCTGGTGGCTCTAACTTGTTCATCGTCACCAGTGATCACCAGCCACAGTGAACCTTCCGCCCCATTTACTCCCCCGCCAGCTACAACTTGGGCATTGGCACCAGTTAAGGTGTAAATTGCATCTATTTCAGTAAATACTTTACCAGTTGTGGGAAAAAGCCGTGGGCATGAGCACCTGGTGCGTTGAGTAATTGAGCTAAATCATTTAGATCATCAGTCACCTGTTTTTCCAAACCAACCGGATGAATTAACCGAACCCGCCGACCTACCACTGCCTGCATGGCAGCACCAATAGTACCTCCATGGGGATCACCAATTAGAACCCCAGCACGTCTGCGTGAAATATCCAGGACATTTGCGCCCTTTAAAATAATATCCCCTTCCATCAAATCATTTACTGCATCAAAAATTGTTAGGCCCTTCTTCCATTTACCCCTCTGGATAACTACATCACCAGAAAACTGTTTTTCATTAGAAAGCCGTCCATATCTGTTACATGTTGTCCTGGAGGGAGCACAACTCCCCTAAAAAATCTTTCCCTGGAGAATCCTTCTATTTGATTGATTGATGATAAAATCTCTTCTGCCGCATATCCGTTGGTAGTTCCAGCCACTATAATAAGTGTTTTTGTTTTAATGGCATCTTTAATAATTTTATTTGAGGCTAAAGCCCTTCCAATTAACCTTTTCCCTGCAGCGGGAGTGATTAAGAATTGTTTCATTTTTTTCACCTCGATTCATTAATAGATCATTATAAAATACTATTGATTTAGAAGATACCTTATACATAAAAATTGAGGGAGGTATTTATTATGGAGATTACCGAAAAAAGAATAGCAGATGAAAGAGTTGCTTATATCCCCTATATAGGTAGTTACGCTAAAATACCCGAGCTAATTGCAAAAGTTGGACAATGGATAACTGATAAAGAGTTTAAAATGACAGGTTTGGTATATGGAACATTTTTTAATACTCCAGAGCAGGTAAGTGAAGATAAACTGCAATATGAGATTGGGTTTGGATTTGAGGGTAAGATAACTGCCATGCAGGAAGGAGACATAGGAATTAAAGAAATACCAGAACATACTGTATTAGCTGCCCAACATAAAGGACCTTATACCGAAGTAGGACCGGTTATTCACGCTGTAATTAATTATGCCCTTGAGAATGGTTACGATATAGTTGGACCCATCAGCGAAGCCTATCTGAATAGTCCTATGGAGACTCCTGAGGAGGATCTGTTAACTGAAGTAAGGATACCGGTTATAAAAGTTGGATAATTCCATTACTATAAAATTATCAAACAAGGTAAGGAATTAATGCGGGTAAGGAATCTAATACAGTACTAAAATCTAGTTACTTATATTTTTCCACAATTTCAGCAAAGGAATTGGCTATGTAATCAGTCTGTTCCTGAGTGAATCCATATGAACTGCATTTGAACCATTTTGTCTGGCCCCTTTTAATTCCTACAATCTTTCGCTTTTTTAATTCTTCATAGAGAAAGAAACCACGGCGGGGATGTTTACCTGCTATATCATCAAATACTGGAGTTTCAAACCTGACCAGGTCATGTTCCTTTGGTTTCACCCCTATTTGTTTGATACCTCCGATTTTCTCCATCTTATCCACGAATAATCGGGTCTTACTGACTTCATATTCCCATTTTTTTACCCTTTCTATTACATATGGTAGAGAAGCCATGAGAGTGGCAACTGGGGCTCCTCGACTGGTACATCCCAGCATTTCTATCTCCTTAACTGCATGTTTTTTAGACAATTTAAGAACAGTGTCAGCCCATTCATCCTTTAAACCCATCACACCTATGGGTCCTGATGCAGCCATACTTTTATGGCCGCTTCCTACTACAAAATCAGCGTTAAATGCTTGGGCATCTACAGGTAGACGCCCCATGGAGTAAGCGCAATTTAAAAGTAGTGGAACACCATGATCGTGGGCAATCTTCCCTATGGCCTGGGCATCGGTGAGGTTACCATAATCACCATCTACATGGGTAAGTAAAGCCAGACTCACATCATCGCCATAGTCTTCCTGATATTCCAGTTCTTCTCTGAAGCTTTCAGGTGTAATTCGGTATTCAGGATAATCATTACTAGGTACTTCGGCTATGTTCAGCTGGTTGCGCTCGGCTGCCAGGTGTGTGGTGTAGTGGGCGTTACCATCAACTACAATGGTATCCCCTGGTTTACATAAAGCATGCATCACAGCAAATTTACCTTCCCTTGCCCCATGAACAGTGCGGACATGATCTGCACCTATAAATTCTGCAAGGTCATCCAGGAAATGATGTATGGCAGGTCTACTTATTTCATCCAGTCTACCTGCACAGTAATCACATACACTATATCCATCTGAAAATTCATAAAGTGCCTTTCTGGCTTCCTTTGTTAGAACACCACCCCTCTGGAGGGGGTTGAGGTTTAAGTTATCCCTTTCAATGTTCCTGTTGAGTCCGTAATCTTGACATTCCATCTTATCACTGGTGTAATTATGTATTTATTCATTTATTATTTGTTATATTAACTGATTCAATAAGGTTTTTCCGTGTTTTTTGGATCTTGGTTAAACCCATGTTAATGATACCTGATTTTGTACCATAGACCCGGGGAGTTTCCTTTAATAATTCATCTGAATTGGTGATTTCTGAATTTACAACTATCCCTGCCATGCCAATTTCCCTTGCAAAGTGGGCGTCACTACCAGCTGCTATCTTTAGTTTATTTGAAAGTGCAAATTCATTGGCTTTGCGGTTATATCTTTCCAGTAGGCAACGGGAATTGTATACTTCAACATAATCAACTAATGGAGCATCGGCCTTGGTTGGTTTTATACCAGTACCTCTGATATTATCAAAGGGGTGAGGGATAATAACCAGACCGTTTTGGTCTTTTATCTCCTGAACCACATAAGCGAATATGTTTGATTTTATTTCATCGCATAAAAATAGACCAATAACTTCCCCACGGTTTGTTTCAATTTCTGAGCCTACTATTACCTTTAAATCATCAGTTTCATATTTTTTAGATTCTAATCCTCCCTGGATAGTGTTATGGTCTGTTACTGCTACACCAGAAAGTCCCCTTTTATGGGCTGTTTTGACAATGGTTTCCGGCTCTATACAACCGTCTATTGAATATTTTGAGTGGACATGAAGGTCGTATTTCAATATAAGCCCTCTGAATACTGAAAATTAATAATGAATTAAATTGAACATTAAAATAAATAAAAAAATGGGATAAGATAATCCCTCTTAACCACTGATACCCATATTCCTATTGGTTTTTTCAATGGATTTAGAAGGATCTGATTCCATCTCCAGCATAGCCCTAATAGCGTCCACGTTTTCTGGGACCACATCGGATTCTTGGTGGATGGCCTGCATGTAGAAGAGTTCATTGTCCACGATGTTCAGGGATTCTTTCCACACTGCTATTTCGAAAAGATCTCCTCTGGGTCTTCCAATATCACGGGCGTACTCCATGACTGTTGCTGTGGAATCAATCCCCTTTTCAGTCTCTAAGAGAAGCACCCTTGAAGTGCTTTCCAGTTTGTCTATGACGTCGTCCACGCCTACGCTATCCTTTAGTTCTACCATTAGGTTATGCTGGTGCATGATGGTGGTAGGTACCAGTAGAGCCATAGTTATGATATTCAATCCATACATCACAGTCTGGACATCAGGTCCATGGTGGGATGGTACAGTTGGTGGATTGGGTACTATGGCGTTTATTGGGCCGGATTTTATCTGTCCTGGGTCTGATCCACGACGTACCATAACTGCACGTACCTTTTTTATACCTGCCAACTCATCTATGGGGTTTAATGTTCTGCAGAGTCCGGTGGTATTACAGGAAACAACCCTGACGTAATCTGCTCCCTGGGCATCCTCGAAGTTGGTAAATGAGTTGAAGGATTTGCCAATGGCATCGTGTTTTTCGCCCCCCTGAAATATTGCTTTAAGGCCTTTTTCCCGGTATATGTTATCCATATTTTTAGCGCCAATTCCTCCTGGTGTACAATCTACTATTATGTCCAGCTGGTCGTATAGATCATCAATTGTCCCGGATATTTCAATTCCAGCATCATTAAACAATTTTTCTCTTTCAGGTGCGGCGATATATAAATCATAGCCCTTAGACACTGCCATTTTTGCTTCAAAATCGGGGGTCCGCTTGGTCACCCCCACAATTTTCATATCATCCTGGCAGTCAACAGCATCTGCCACCCTTTTACCTATTGTTCCGTATCCATTTATTCCAACTGATTTCATTTTAACCCTCCTTTCCTGGTATGAGTCCTCAATTCAGAATGCCTTTTATCCTAATACTCCCCATAAAAACCGGTATTTTTACCAAAAAAGCATCTGGAAATATAAATTTACTATAAAAAATCTTTCTTTTTAGGATATTATAAATTTTATGATTTAATTCTAAGGAAACTATGAATTCATTTTTAAAAAAGGAGATAAAATATTAGATTTCTGGTATTTAATGGATAATTTAAAGTTTGATTTATAAAATAATGTTAGTTTTCAAAAAAATAAAAAGAAATAGTAAAAAGAGGACATTTTCAACCTCTTTTTAGGTCAACCTACATTTATTAGATTGAATATTTTTTACATTGCATTCAGTTTCTCAGGCAAGTAGGTATCTACCACATATTCTAACCCATACTTTGAGAAAGACTGTTGTTCTGCCTTCTTACCGATCTTAAGCATCTTTTTGATTTCCATCTGCCACTGTTCGTCTCGATAACGGGGGTCTTTACTGAGTTCCTTTAAACGTAGCACATCAATATCCTTGAGTGGATCGGTTGGTAAGTCATAGTTTATTATGTCACTGGCGGTTACCCCTAAAAATTTTGCATCTGGAGTTGCCAGATCATGGTTGACATGGGCTAGCTTGGCACTCCCGGAGATAATTACCATGGCAATGTGGAATCCCCAGGGATCTCCGTCGTTACAGATGTATACTGGTAAATTAAGTTCCTGATTAACCCTCTTAAGGAACCTTCTGGTTGCACGGGCTGCCTGTCCTTTTAGTCCTACTATCAGTGTATTGAATTTTTTGTAGGCATTTTCCTGCACCAGACGGTGGAACATACCCATGGTTTCCACGGCAATCACCCTTTCCACACCATGATCTACAAATTTCACGTCATCGATAGTGGGTGAGATGGTGTAACCGGATTTACCAAGTTTAAGGGCATTAATTTCTACATCATCTTCCTGCATGATTAGATTGCCATAAACTGAGGCACCATCTTCTTCGGGCATAAGTCCTAAGTCTTCACGTGTCGTACCCAGTGTTACTTCCAGGTCTTCTCCTACGATGTTGGATTCCTGTTGGTCGCCAAAATCCACATCCCAACCCTCAGATACATAGTACATCTCCCTGAGAGTTGCGGTTTTCCCACGTTTAACCAGATCTTTACAGAAATTGGCAACGTAGACCATCTGTGCAAGTTTAGGCACTTGTTTAACGTTACCAAGGCTACGCTTACCATAACGATCACCCAGGACATAGTAACGTTTATCTTCATCATAAATTATATTAGAAGTTCCACGGGAGGGTACCTTCAGTGCTGGGACATTATTTTGATTAATTTCATCTATTATAGTTTCTCCCAAACCTTTGAGTTTGTTAACGGTAATTTCCTTCCTATTTTTAATGGTTTTTTCTCTACTCATCTTCACCCTCACTTTCTAGTTCTAAATTTTCAAATTTAGCTCTACGCGTGACCTTTGCTAAAACAGAATCATATTCAGGAACATCAGTTTCTGCAAGAACAGCTGCTTCTCGGATAATAACTGGGACCAAGCTTTCAAATATCTTACTACGCAGGGCTGCTTCTTTAGCTGCTTTTTGAGCTCTTATATATTTTTGCAAGCTCCTTGCAATTTTCATGGTGGCCTGCCGTACCTCATGGAGTATTTCTGGTTCTGGTGATATACTCTGCTTTCCTGTGGAAAGATATGGAACCTGTGTAGAGACAATATTAACAAACACGGTTATTGGTGAGTTTTCAAGGTCCTTTATACCATAGCGCTTCCAATCTATGCTCTTAAGAGCTTCGGTAATTGCACAGCTACCCTGATCAAAGGTTAAAGGTACGCGATTAGCGAACCTCATGATTTCGGACTTTTTCTGTTCACCAATCAGTCTACCCGAACCTCCTCCATAGGAAATACCCGCTTCTATTACAAAGGCCACACCTCCTCGGTAAGTTTTTGGTTTTCTGGTGGTGGTGCTGATAAATTCAGGGTTGAGTATCTCCCTCATACCATTTTCAATCTGTTCCTTACCAATTGGTATCAAACCAGATGTGGGTGGTGCCATGAAGTCCATACGGGTGAATAGTTCCACTATTCTTTCTGCTTCCTCCCAGGTCATGTCCTTGGGCCGTTTGTTTAGATCTATACCTGTTTCCTTTTCTATCTCGTTAACCCTTTTTGTGGACATACGAGATAGTGAACTGGTTAAAAGGCTTCTAAATCTCCTCTTATCAGTGTGTTTGGCCATGAATATCAGGTCATCTGCAGTAACACCTCTTGGGTGGGGCAGTACCTCTTTGGGTAAAGGTGGTATGATATCGGTTGCCCGATCAAATATGAATATCTGCCCTGTGGGGTCACGGAACTTGATCTTGGCGTGGGGGTTGGCGATCATGGTCCTACGAATATACTCAAATGCTCCCTGTTCACTCAGTGAGTAAGACACATCCTTGTAGTGTAGTTCTATGGATACCCCTGTCTTGGTTAAATCTACTTCTTTACGGTCTAGTATCAGTCCCTGGTTCTTTTTAACATCCATTTTAAAGGTCAATTCCACACCTTTAAGCTTTGTACCATCATAATATCCTGAAACAACCTTTGATGGTTTTCCAGTGGTCATCTGGGATAACAATACACAACCACTGCACCCCAGTCCCTGTTGACCACGGGACTGTATGTTCCTGAACTTGGATCCAGCAAACATGGTACAGTACACCCTGCCTATGTAGTCTTCAGGAATTCCAGGCCCATTATCAGTGTGTTTTAATATGTAATGATCTTTATCCAACCTTTTGAGGTCTATGGTCAATTCTGGCTGTATTCCTGCTTCTTCACATGCATCAAGGCTGTTTGTAATTAGCTCATGGAAAACCATGGTGAGAGATCTTATTTTTCCAGTAAATCCCAGCATCTGTTTGTTTCTCCTGAAAAATTCTGATGCTGTCAGTTCTTTAAACTCTTCAAAAAGTTCTGCTGCTTCTCTTTCCACCAATTTAAGCCTCCTATAAAAATTAATTCTTAGTTTATCCTTATAAATTCTTTATTTTTTTTACAAAGTTCGTTCATCCTTGGCAATTTCTTTAAATTCTTTTATCTTCATTTCCTTGGTTTTTTTCTCCAGGAAAGCGTAGACACTCTTGTGCCTGGCACCGTTTAAAATCATATCCACGGCTTCTCGGGCAACTTGTAAGTGTTCAAAATCACCAATTATGGACACAGTCTTACCGTACACCGACAGGTATACGCCGGTCATCTCGGTGATTATGTCCCTAGTTCGACCTTCTTTGCCGATGATCCTGCCCTTCTGTCTTAAGATGGCCTTCTTAGATTTACCCACATAGTCAGGCAGGTTGATGATATCGAGCATCATATCGTCGCTGATGAGCTTAAGAGCTATTTCCGGGTTAAAACCCCTTCCAATGGCTTTAACCATGTACCTTGCCTTCCAAACAGATAATGGATCTTCCATATCATCAGTGGGTTTAATAGCCACGCTACCGGATTCGCTATCTACCTCTAATTCTGTCCGGGTTAATTCTTCTACTTTGTCTTTAATTGCTCCCCCTTTCCCGATAACTACTCCTACTCTTTCTCGGGGGATTTTAAGATATTCTATACTTGTCAAATATTATCTCCTTTGAGTTGAAAAAAATATTGATGTAATGGGCCTTAAAAATATATTACATTAACCTGTATTATATACTTTTCTAATGGTTAAAAGTCCATAATTATACTTGTAATCTCATCTTCCGATATTTGCAGACCTAATTTTTTAAAATCTTTATGTAAATTACCAATATCTCTTTTTAAAAGGTCCTTTGCTAAGGGATGATCAACAACAACACTCTGTGAAACATCGATAATAACCGGTTCATCATCTTTAATTAGAATATTAAAACTAGATAAATCACCATGAACCAATTTGGCTTCCTTATAAAGAATTTTAACATATTCTATTAATTTATAGGCTATTTTTTCTGGATCATGTATATGTGCATATTTTAAAAGCGGAGCTGGATTGCCTTCTTTGTCACCTATAAATTCCATGACTAGTATGTTATTTTTGGCAATAATGGGTTGGGGAACTCTAACCTTAAATTCACAGGCCCTTTTAAGATTCCTGAATTCTTTATTAACCCACGTATGAATTACCTGGCGTTTGTTACTTGTTTTTACCTTGAAGCGTGGGTCTCCCTGGATGTAATCCTGCATCTTTTTAAAATCAGAGGTGGCAACTCTATAGATTTTAACTGCAACATAGTTACCATCATCATCTACACCCTTAAAAACGTTAGCTTCTTTACCTGTGCTTATAACGCCATGAAGAATCTGCAAGTATCCCTGGTTTGCCAACTTATACAGGGTTTCTAGTGTCTGTTTATCAAAGACTTCACTTCCCACACGTCTGTCTTCAACGCTTTTTATACGCTTCTCTGACAGCATTTTTCTAAGATCTTCATCTGCCTTTGATATTTTCGACATTTTTTAAAACCTCAGAAAAAATTAATCATTGTTTAAGTGAGGATTTAATTTTTGAAATAATTTAAGACATTAAAATTAGAGTATAAAAATAGGATATTATAATTTTAGATATCCTCTGCGTTCTAACCAGTTAGATTCTGTTCTGGTGTATCTCCATATGATATCTGCTTTTTCATCACTCTGGAAGTCCCAGGGTTTTACTAAAACCACATCGCCTTCCCTGATCCATATCCTCTTTTTCATCTTACCAGGTATACGACCTAACCTTGTTTTACCATCGGCGCATCGGACTTTAAGCTTACCATGACCCATGATCTGTTCTACCACTCCTGGTATTTCCCCTCTACGAGGAGTTCTAACTCTCCTAACTTCCTGTACATCCTGTCCACGACCTCTACTCAAATACTCTCCTCCTTATTATTATAAATTTACAATATTTACTGTTTAACTAATATTTCAACACTGATTTGCCTTATTTCAATACTGTATAACAATATTTTGAAATAAAAATATGTTGAAATAAAATATGGGATGATAATCTATTTGATAATAATCTCTTTATTTATATAGTATTTTGATGTATATAAAAAAGAGTGTTAATATCCATACTATCCTTCATAATTTAAATTAAAACGTATGAATTAAACAAATTTTTACCAAAACTAATATTTACTGGTGATTCAATGGGACAGGAATTTCTAAAAATAAAAGACCCTGAAGATGCAGAAGATATCATTTCAACCCTCCCCATCCTGAAAAAGGTGGAAAAAGTATCCCTTGTTGAGGCCTACCGAAGAGTCCTGGCTGAAGATGTATATGCCACAATAGATTTGCCCCCATTTAGAAGGGCTGCCATGGATGGATACGCTTTGAAGTCTAAAGACACTTTTAATACTTCAGAAGATAATCCAGCACAACTTAAACTCCTGGATGTTGTAACAGCCGGAAAGATCCCCCAAATGAAGGTGGAGCATGGGGCATGCATAGAGGTTAGCACCGGAGCCCCCATACCCGAGGGTGCCGATGCAGTGGTGATGATAGAATACGCCGAGAAAGAAGATGATTATGTGTCAGTACTAGAAAGTGTTCCGTTAAATGCCAACATAACAGCCCAGGGCTCCGATGTAAAGGAAGGTGAACTTTTACTGGAAGAAGGTGAACGCATAACAGCAGATAAAATAGGGGTTTTAAGCGCCATTGCGATGCAGCTAGTTCCAGTTTATACCCAGCCAAAGGTGGCGGTCATATCCACTGGAAACGAAATAATAAAACACCAGGAAAAACTGGATTACGCAAAGATCTATGATATAAATTCCTATACCCTTTCCAATGCTGTTAAAGCATGCGGATGTATTCCCATCCACTCAGAGATAGTTAAAGATGATTATAATTCCTTAAAAAATGCCATCTTAAAATTTAAAGATGCAGATATAATAATAACATCTGGTGGAACATCAGCAGGGACTGGAGATAACTTGAAAGTGGTCCTTGATGAGCTAGGAGATGTATTAATTCATGGAATAGCAGTTAAACCAGGTAAACCAACCATAGTGGGATTAATTAAAACTAATTCAGTAAACCATCAAATAATATTCGGCCTTCCAGGTTACCCAGTTTCAGCCCTAATGATCTTCCACATATTTGTAGCACCATTTTTAAGGAAAATGGCATGTATAGGCGAAAATGAGGTAGAAAGAAATATTAAACAGTATAAACTGTCCCGGAGATATATACCCTCTAGGGGTAGAAAACAATACCTGCTGGTTAAAATCAAAGATGGCCAGGCACACCCAATTTTAAAGGACTCCGGTGCCATAACTTCCCTGGCTGAAGCAGATGGTTACTTCATAATACCAAAAAACGTGGAAATGATAGAACAGGGAACATTGGTGGATGTTTATTCACTGGATAATTGATATTGGATATATAGGATCCATAAAGGATCATTGATTTTAAAAGAGGGAATATATCAATAGGGAATATATCAATAAACCTCAAACAAATCTCCTAGAACTACTTTTTTATTAGTTTTAACAAGTTGGGGAATCTTACCAACCATTCCTGCAGATTCCCCTACAATTATTAAAACACCCCTCATATACTCCCTGAAGTCATCTGCTCTGGAGAGTCCATTTTGGATGGCAACACTGTCTATATCTCCCATCACTTCATTGGCAATGGATGTTGCCAGGGCATCTGCAACACTGGCTTCGTCTGCAAAAACGGTGACTGAATCCGACCGGCCGAAACTCATGGAATGCCCCACCGTACCTGAGGAAGTGCAAACACCCATAGGGGTCTTTTCATGTTTTAATTTAAATCCCATCTGGCCAGAGAGTGATGAGTCCCCTGCATAAACTCCAATGATCACATCCTTATTAGTTTTAAGTGCTAAATCACCACCATTATCTATAATGGCCATTTTTGCTCCTTCATTGATTAGATATCCCATGGAAAGCTGTGCTATGCTACCCGCAACAGCGGCCATAGGACCAACTTCAGCAAAACGTCCTGCACGAGCCATCATCTTAACTATGAGCGGTGCTTCTTCCACCCGGACTGGCTCTAAGCTTAACTGAAAATCTTGGTGTTTAATGATATAATTTTTAAGTTCCTGACGCTCCTTGAGAATAAAGTAGTACAGGCCATGCTTTTTTAGATCAGTTGTCAGGTTAATATGTGTCTCTTCAATTGAGATCTTTTCTTTAATCATCACATCTATATTTTGGAAATACCCATAAATATATCCATAAATATATGTTAAAGGAGTTTAGGATATTTAAAAAATTGAGTACTAATATTTTGATTGGGTGAAAGTTAAATGGCAGAAAGAGATGAGAACCCCTACATCGGTGAGAAAGTATTGTTTGAAACCAGGCCTCGACTTATACTGAATTTAGGATCCACCATTTTAAAAGCCATAATACTACTCTTATTTTTGTATTTCTTCAGCACTATACTCTCATTAACATCATTAGCCCAGGAGTATTTGATTTATTACATCCAGATACCGTTAGTACAGGGTGTAAGTTATCTATTACTTTTAATAGTAGTTTTTCTAGTCTTATCTATCTTATGGGATATTATTTCCTGGAGAACGATACACTATATGCTTACAACCCATAGAATCATGATTAAGAAAGGAATATTTAGAAAGAGAAAAATTTATATGCCTTATAATATGATTCAGGATGTTAATGTATCACAGGGACTTTTAGAGAGGCTTTTCCGTGCAGGGGATATCCAAATCTATGGTGGACATGAACAAACCCAGGTGGTATTGGAGGATGTCCCCAATCCCTATCAAGTAGATAACACCATAAATCGATTGATGCAGGGAGAAGATATTGGATATCGGAAATACAAACGGAAAGTAGATAGGAAATCTGTAATTGATGAATATGATAAGAAATTTAAATTATGAAGATAATCTTTGATGAATTTTTAAATGTACAATATTAATTTTTAATCACCATAATTTCAAGGGGTAACATGAAAAAAACTATCCTCATAAGGGATATCCTATTGATATCCAATCCATTGGGCCAAATAATGCAGGGCATAGGTGTGGTAACCATGATACCTCTCATAATTGCATTAATATATGGAGAACCACATTTAATTGTTTTCCTGGTACTTGGACTCCTGTCAATTGGTATTGGATCCATCCTCAGAAGAATACCCTTTGATGGTAACCGGGTAAAATTGAAACACGGAATGATGGTAGCTTCCCTTGCCTGGCTTTGGGCAGCACTCATTGGAGGGCTCTGTTTAATATACACCACCAACATTGACTTTATAAATGCTTATTTTGAAAGCATGTCTGCATGGAGTGGGACAGGAATTAGTATATATACTGATGTAGAGATATTACCCAAATCAGTCTTGTTTTTGAGGAGCATTGAACAATGGGTCGGAGGTTTAGGGGTTGTTATAATGGTTATTGGTATTCTTATAAGGCCAGGGACTGCAGCCGCACGTTTGTATAAATCTGAAGCACGGGAAGAAAAAATTAAACCCAGCATAACCGGTACAGTTAAAACCATTTGGTGGATTTATCTATCATACACATTAGCAGGGATATTGCTTTATTTAATGGCAGGAATGCCTCTTTTCGATTCTATCTGCAATGCATTTACCTCCATATGTACCGGGGGTATGTCCATTAAAAATAACAGCATAGGGGCCTATGGTAGCAACATAATTTATATCATAACCATGATCCTTATGATCCTAGGAGGTACCAGCTTTTTAGTTCATTATAAAGCTATTAAAGGACGTATAATGGATGTTTTTAAAGATATTCAGTTTCAGGCCATGATATTTATAATCAGTATATTTTCAATTCTCCTAATATTTATTTCAAAATTTACACCCATGGATTCCATCTTCTTTGTTATATCAGCTCTAAGTACAACCGGGGCAAACATCCAGCCCATTAGTACAGTAATCAACTGGCCAGACTTTACCAAGGTACTTATCATAGGGGCAATGGTGGTTGGTATGTCAGCAGGTTCAACCAGTGGAGCAGTCAAACTCATAAGGGTAGTTACCCTAATTAAAGGAATGTATTGGGAGGTTAAAAGATTATTATCCCCACAAGGTTCGGTTATAACTCGGAGGATCAGTACAAAGCAAGTGGGGGATGTGGAGATCAGAGAAGCTGGTAGTTACCTTTTCATTTACTTCTTTTTCATCTTCATTAGCTGGTTAGTCCTGGTAATCTATGGATATGGAGGATTGGACTCACTCTTCGAGGTTATATCCCTCCAAGGAAATGGAGGATTTTCCATGGGAATAGTTTCCCCTACCATGCCTGATCTGGCTCAGATATTCTTGATATTCAACATGTGGATTGGTAGAATTGAAATTATACCTGCATTAGTGTTATTTAAAGGTTTATGGGATATTTTAAAGAGATAAATAACTGGAAATCCTTTAATATAATGAAAAATTTACCTTTTTTTTATAGCCTACATTAAATATTTAAATCTATAATAATTATGGGATATATGGAATCAATTAAACGGAAATAATAAATGACGCATGATGTATTGATAGTTGGCGCCGGGCCTGTAGGCACAACATTCGCCAGGTATATTGCGGAGAAAGGATTTAAAGTAGGGATAATTGAAAAAAAAACCATAGTAGGTGTGCCTCTCCAATGCGCTGGTCTATTAGGTAAGCAGATAAAAGAAGTAAATATCTTACCTGATGAACTCATTATCAACCCTTTTTACGGGGCCTATTTACATTCTCCCTCTGATCACATTTTAAAGGTTGCAAAAAATAAACCAGAAGCTTATGTTGTAGATAGAGTAGGTTACGATAAATTTCTCGCTGAACAGGCAGTAGATGCCGGGGCAGAACTGTACTTAAAACATAATGTAAAGGGTTTAGACCTTAAAAATTCCCATGTACTGATGGGAAATGGAAAAACCGATTTTATTGGAAAAATTATAGTGGGCGCTGATGGTAATGATTCAATTGTTTCAAGAACGTTATCAATGGGCTCTTCAGATGGAAAACAGTTACAAGCAGCCCAATTACTGGTAGATTTTGGTCGAGACATATTTGATATGGACTATGTAAATCTCCATACCTTTTCATCAATTTCCCCTGGTTTCATATGGGCCATACCCCTATCAACATCAACGGCCCGTGTGGGTTTATTTGGGAATTTTAATTATCACAAACTTAATGATATTTTAAAGAATTTTTTAAGCACAAAACCAGAATTTGAAGGTTATTCAGTAATTAAAAAGTATACAGGAAAAATTCCAGTATATGATAGTAAGAAGATGATAGTAAAAGATAATGTTTTATTATTGGGTGATGCTGCCTCTCAGGTTAAACCAACTACTGGGGGTGGTTTAATAATAGGATTCAAATGTGCCCAAATTGCTGCGGATGTTACAGAGAAGGCATTGGAAAGGGATGATATGAATATTTTAAGGGAATATAATGAAAATTATCGTAAAATCTTTAAAAATGAACTTAAAACCCAATTAATGGTTCAAAAGATCTTTAAATCACTTTCAGATGATGATCTGGACTATATGTTTGTTAAGCTTAAAGAGGAAGGGGCTGAGGAAATAATATCTAAATATGGTGAAATGGATGACCAATCACCCCTGGTAAAGAAACTTTTTAAACAGGGGATTCTCTTCAAGATACTTCCCAAAATTCTGCTTAAGGGATTATCTATATTATGGAAATAATCAGCTGAAATTCAATTCTCTTTTTCTATGCTTTTAAACCATTTCAACAATCTTTTTTTAGGCAATATTACAATTTCTTCCTCTTCTAAATTTACAAGATCCATTTTAAAGTCTTCTAAATTGTTTATTTTTTTTATTTTTTTCATTTTTTTTCACCAAAAATATGTAATACCTATTTCAGAAAACATAGATCAATATTTACAAATTTGTTCATAAATTTCAAGGGTTTTAATTGCGGTATCGCTCCATTTAAATAATTTAGAACGTTTTAAACCTTTTTTTATTAGTTTTTTTCTTGTCTCATCGTCAGAGATAAGTGCGTTAATGCTTTGTGCCAGTTCCGTGGTGTTGTAGGGATTTATTAATAGCCCCGCATCATCAACTACCTCTGGCAGTGAACTGTTATTGGATGTTATAACTGGAGTTCCACATGCCATAGCTTCTAATGGTGGTATACCAAACCCGGCGTATAAGCAGGGGTACACAAACAGATCTGCTGCATTATAAAGAGCTACTAGATCCTTTTCAGGAACTGGACCAGTAAAAATCACCTTTTCCTCTATACCTAACACCTTTAAAGTTTGAAATATCTCATGGGATCTGTCCATGGGAACTCCAACAATCACCAGATTATGCTTTAACCCGTCTTTTAGAGCCAACTGGTAAGCCTGTAATAAACGTGGAATATTTTTTATAGGATGTAATCCACCCACTGATAAAATAAATTCATGGGGGAGCTGATATTTTGTGGTAATGCCCTCAATTTCTTCCTTATCTAGAGGTTTGAATGCTTCACCTTTTCCATTGTAAATCACCTCAATCTTATCCTTTGGAGCATTCAAATATTTTATCAGATCATTTTTTGAGTGATGAGACACTGTTATAATTTTATCGGCCCTATCAATGGTTTTTTTTAATAATAAACGATGCAGAACCACATCTGTTTTTTTAAATAATTTTGGAAAGATCAACGGGGTTAGATCATGTACAGTGATCACTTTTTGAAATGGTTGACTGAATGTAAAGGGCCCTAACTCATAGGGATCATGTACCATGTCTAGAGAATAATTTTTTAAATTCAGGGGTAGAGTTAAGTATCGCCAGAACATAAAACTTCCCCATCCATTTATAAAACGATTTTTAGGTATTATAATCTCTTTATTATGGCTATATATGTCTAGATCATTTTTAAAGTAATGAATAAGGTGATATTTATTTTCATCATCTATTTTGTTAAGATTTTTGATGAGTTGGTAGGTATAAACCCCGATACCTCCACTGAATTCATCGATGAAATTGCATATAATCCCTATATCCATAGTACACCTCTTTTATTAATTTTCATATCAGTAATTTGTTGGAGAGTAAATTTCAGCCCCTCCATTATCATAAATTCTGGATCGTCCTTGGAGAATGTTTAGAGGAGAAACATATTTTTCGTCGGTTATTATGTTAGAACCCTCCATATTGTATATTAAGACCTGATTTTTTTCTGTATTCCAATTTCCTAGGAATATATAAGTTTGATTTTGAACTAGATCGAAATAATATGGAATTTCGAGTACAGGAAAAATCATACTACGTAAAACACTGGCGCGATTTTTATCGGCATAAACCGGATAATCATATTTTGTTAGAGAAAGCCAATTACCTGCTGTAACTTCTTTTTGGTTGAATTTAGGAAAGTCAAAGGATGGATTAAGTGCAATAGATGTGGTTTGTTGAGGGTCCAAAATTTGGTTGGTTAAACCAGTATCAAAAATTAAGAAGATTATGAAAAAGATAGATATGGCTTTAAATAGATTATTCCTATTCAAATTAATGTTAAATGTATTTTTGAATTTTTCGACTATTCTTATTATCCCTAAAACACAAAATGGTGCTAAAATAATGAGGGCTATATGATACAGTCGAGTTGTATTCATTTGGCTTGAAAATAATGGTAAAATAATCCCAGTTACCAGTATGATAAGAGTAGATATGCTGAGTGCTTTATATTCATCCTTAAATTTCATACCATCCCTACCAAAAAATAGGGATACAACACCAATGAAAATTAAAAATTCACTTAATAAATAGAGATATTTATGTATGTTTTTAAGGAATGTTACTTGAGTTTGAACAACCATATTCAAACCTTGGATATCACTCGGATTCATTAATTTAAATAGATTATCGACTATACTCAGGCCAATATTTATAAAACTTTGTAAAATTGAAGAATTAGAGGTATAATGATACCATATAAAAATAAATATTATAAATAGAGGTAGAAATAACAAATTGATTATCAGTCTGTCTTTTTTGATTATCTTGTATTTTTTAATTTTTTCTACAATTCCTGATTCTTTGTAATGAATAGGTATGTTATGTTTTTTAATAACTGCTAAATTTAAATTCAACAAATGATTGAAAATCATATTAATCTTATGGGGGTTTTTTAAACGAATAAAAAACCGATTAATAAAGTTTTTATCAATAATATAAAGGATTACAGTACTTATAATCAGAATAATCATCATGAGATAGGCTATACCATAATGGGATACAATAATGGACAGGCCAAAAATAACAGCTAATAATATTCTTTTATTTTTATCTATATTATCTGTAACCAACAACATCAACACTAACACTAGAAATAATTCTGCAACTTGTTGTCGGGCTACAGTTAACATTTCAGTATGGAAAGTGAATAGTATCATAAAAAAGAAGGCTGAAAAAAAAGCTATTTTGGCTGTTGTTTGTTTGTAGTAAACGTAATATAATCCAAGAGGTACTAATGAGAAAATGAAAGGATAGACAATTTTCATTACCCACACCAGATTGAGATTGATGAAGTTGGAAAGTATGGGTGCCAGGATCATCACACTTAACATGGAATTATAATTATAGGGAAGATTACTATTCCAGAAAGAGTTTGAGATTATTTGATTGGCCAGAAAATATTCCCCGTTTATATCCCAACCCCAGATATAATTTGTAATTAATGATTTGTGTAATACAAGGGCCAATGAAATTGCGAATATGATGAAAGGATAGATGTTACTGGGTATAAACTTGTTTATACTTATAAAAAAAGTTAGTAAACCAATCATTAGGATCATTATAATGATCAAAATATTTGATTGGTATAAATTCATTATATAAGCTCCTAAAATGCTTATAATGGGTATTAAAATAGATACCAATATTGGTATTGTAAATAAATTTTGAATATTTAATTTTTTAGAATATGTGTTTTTTATTTCTTTTGGTTTGTTTAAATTACTTATTTTGGATTGTATTTTTTTTATGTAATGTTTTATGTCTTCTGCTTTGTTTAAATCCTCTAGATTGAGCTGTTTATCTTTTATATAACATAAAAAGGAAAAAGCTATAATGAAAAAATTGAGGGTAATAATAATAGATATAGGGGAAAGAGGGGTTTCAAAACCAAACAGCGGATATAAGGTATTAATTAGGAATCCCATTAATATCAAAATAAATAAACTGGATCCAATTGTGTATAAAAATATCATTCCAGCATTTTCTATCTTTAAATTTAAAAGTCGGAGAAAAATTGTCCCAGGAATAAATAACACTAAAATAAGCCCGATTATTTCTTTAAATGGGGTGATATTTAAACCTAAGTAGTGGAGTAGAGAAAATAAAAAAAACAGCATAAGAACTGAGGTGATAAATAAAAGAAAATCTTCAATTTTCCAATCCTTCAAAAAGAAGGGATTATTTATTTGCATATGATTCTGTTTTATTGGTGTAGGATTCTACTATTTCAAGATTTAAAAGTTGATCATATACGTTCATCAACCTTTCTTCCATTATTGCCCAATTATACTTGTTTTTATAGGCATTCCTTCCGTTGTTACCCATTTCTTTTTGTAAGTTCATGTCATTTTTTATGAGTGATATGGCTTTTTTCAAAGCATTTTTATTTTTATAGGGTATTATAATGCCACATTTTTCTTTTCTTACAATATCTGCCATGGGCGTGTTTTCATTAACTATTATAGGGGTCCCTGAGGCCATAGATTCAAAAAGCTTGTTTGGACTTGCATATTTATTGTTTGGAATACTAGGATCATATAATGCAAGGGATAAATCTGCCACCATCGAGTTTTGGATTATATCATCGTAGGGAACCCCATTTAAATCCATATCTATATTTTCCATTTCTTTAGTACGGGTTAATAACTTCTTTTTGTACTTTTCTTGATTACAAAATCCTTTAATAATTAATTTAACATCTTTAAAGTCTTTTACAACAGAAATAATCTGATCTATTCCCCTTTCTTCAATGATTTTACCGCCCAAGAAGATTTTAAAATCTTCCGCATTGCCTATGTCTTTTTTAGTTTTAATATCCTCTTTATTTTCATTGTAATGGACATGTTTCGTATGTTTCTTGTTTTTTATGAAAACATTATCTTCTGGACTGTTATTTATTGTAATAATTTTATTTTTAATGTTTTTTCCAATTTGATGAATCCTTGAGTCATCAGCAATTATTATGGCACTTGCAAATCTCATGGTATATTTGTCCAGGTTTGCGATAATAGGTCGTAAAAATCTATTCATCATATCTCCGTAGAAATCGAATATATCGTATATAATTGGTTTTCTTTTTATTTTAGCGATAATCATGGAGAATAAGTAAGTATCAAAATTCACTGTGTGAATAATGTCCCATTTCATTTTTAATATCCAGAATAATAAAAAAGTCCACCATATAGGAAAATAAAACAGTGTTTTCATATTGCCTACAGGTACATCTAAATTCAAACTTTTAACTTCAATATCATCATCTACTGGAAAAGGCCAACTTCTTTTCCAGATAATAAGACTAATTGAGTATCCGTTTTTTTTCAAACTTTCCATTTCTTTCTTGAGACGATTGTCCGGGTAAGAAATTACCATTAAAATTTTATTTTTTAAAGAAGTTTTGTCCAGATCTTGTAATACTAGAAGATAGTTTTTTGTAATATTATTCCAGGAATAATTATCCAAGACATGATGATAAATTTCATTTTTCATATCCTGATAATTATCTTGGAATTTAGATATTGACTGGAGTTTCCTGGTTAGATCCAGTTCATTTGTAAAGTAAACTGCAGAATCACCACAAACTTCCCGGTTGAATTGATTGTCATGGGCAATTATTATATTCCGGGAAACTGCCGCTTCAAGTAGGGAGGGATTAGTCCCTCCAACAGTATGACCATGGATATAAGCTGTGCAATTTTGACGTAACATGTTTAAGAATTTTTGATCGTAGATGGATCCTAAGAAAATAATATGGGGGTTGTGGGATGCTTCTGATATCGATGATTCTATTTCTTCCTGGTATTCTTTACTGGTAAAATCCCCGACAATTAAAAGTGGTAATTGGAGTTTTGACTGTATGAAACCATTAATAATGATATGAATATTGTTTTCAGGTTCTAATCGAGCTACAACAAGATAATATTTTCCAGGATTTATTTCGACAGGGTTAGTATAGGGTTTCATTGCAGGATGATTTTCATCCCATATTATTCTATCAGGACTGTCAATTCCGTAGGAAATATAGTCGGTTTTCTCCCAGTATTTTCTATTTACGTATTTTTTCATTGCTTGGGAGTCTACAATTATTTTATCTGCAAATAAGGTCGCAAAATCATGATTTATTTTTAGGAGCCATCTTTCTAAAATATTGAATTTTCTCCTTTTCCACATGACTCCATCGACGTTTACCATTACTTTTGATTTTCTGTTAATTATTTTGGGAATAAAAAGAAACATACCCACTTCTATACCCAAAAAATAGATCAAATCTGTTTTCCTGCTTAATCTTATCAGAAAATAGATATCGGAAAGATTTTCATAAAATTTCCTTAATAAATAATTTTTAGGTGGTTTTATAGGGAAATATTCTAGTTTCACACCGTTATAATCTTTTTTTCTAGAATTTGGAGGTTCATATTCACAACTTACAGTTACTTGGTGGCCTTTTTTTACTAAATTTTCTGATAATCCCTCAGCAAAAGTTTCGAATCCACCATATTTTGCTGGTATTCCTCGACTTCCTATGATCATAATTTTCAATTTAAACCCTCATTGTCACTATTTAACCATTTAACCAGTAAATAACCATTCGTTTAAATATTTTAATCCCGTCATGCAATGAATTTAATTTTGTAGGGTCTTGACGTTTTTTATATAGAATAGGAATTTCTTTAACCCTTAACCTATTGTTGGAAATCTTGGAGAACATTTCCACTTCCAGATCAAATCCATCTGAATCAATCCCTTCCTTTAATAATTGATCTATAGCGCATTTTTTGAAGGCCCAATATCCAGTGCATACATCAGATACTTTGGCGAAAAATAAACTTGCAAAAAAGCTTAATAAATAATTTCCTAATAAATTAAATCTACTGATAGATCCTTTTTCACGCTTACCTCGGAGGCGGGAACCTAAAACTACATCTGCTTTGTCATCCATTAGGGGTATTAAAAGTTTTTGTGCATCTTGAGGATCATAGGTGTTGTCAGCATCTAACATCACCACAAATTTAGATTTGATATTTTCAAAACCCGTTTTAATAGCATATGCTTTTCCTTGTTTTCGTTCTTGAAGGACGTCTGCACCTCTTTTTTTAGCTATTTTAGCGGTTTTATCTTTAGAATTATTATCTATAACAATTACTTTGGATTTTTGGTAAGCATTTACCTGTTTAAGCAGTGGGCCAATTGATATTTCTTCATTGTAGGCAGGAAGTAGAAAGGTAACATGTTTCATGGAATAATTATAATTTTTGTTAAAAACCCTGCATACTGTAGGTTTATTCTTATGTGTCTGATAATATTCTTCTACATCTTTAATATGATTTAATTCTTCAAAATATCCAATTTTATCTGTTCTTTGGCTATTCAATTTCAACCCTAGAATTATTATATTTAATAATGGATATGTTTGGATACTATTATCACAAGACCATTGAAAGGAAAATTCTCACATTCACAGTGATGTCTTTGTGAAAAATGAATAGGTGTGCAAAAATTTACTGACATACAATAATAATTTTAATAATATAATTATTATATTTTTTATCTCTTAAAACTCTTCGATTTTTTAATTAAAATCTTAATCCTATATATTATGGGATATAAGGGCTTTTAATAATTTTATTGGCTAAATAACTATTTAATTCTTGAATCAGTTACTATTTTAATCGAATTTTTACTTTTCAATTAACTGAATATTTTGATGTTTTTTTTTAATCCATAACCCCAAAAAATAGACCAAGAAAGTCAGTAACAGAATAACCAATGTTATCCAATAGTCATCAGGGGATATCAGATCTAGATGGAAGGTTTGCCAGCTGAATGGGAAAAACAGGTACAATCCTTCTCCAACACTGATGAGTAATGAATCCATGACAAAATGAGATATTACCCCTATAACTAGAAAGGAAAAAGCAATTCTTTTATTTTCAAAAAATTGAGATATTATACCTGCCACTATGAAAGATGCCACTGGAATATGGAAAAATGGAAGAAAATCTATTAAATCTATTCCAAATTGACTAAAAATTATTTGTAATTTGAATATATCTGGAAGTAATGAGCCTATCATGGCTAAAATAGTATTTTGCGGGCCAAACAATGGATATTTAAAGTATAGGATCCTACAAACCAAGTATGCTATACAGATATGTACAATCCAGTCAGGCACTTTTATCGTCCCTCGAATGTTAATTTCTTTAATTTAAATTTCCAGTAATGTAAGAAGATTATCAATAGGAATGTTAATGCTAGAAAAGATCTTAAAAGTAGAAACTTGTATTTCCAGTCGAATATTACCCGAATTTCCTTTACACTTAAAATCTGATAGGAAGGACCTAATACTCCTAAAATACTTACATGGTCACCTAAACCTGCAGGAGATTGTCCTAAAACATTAAAAATGATCTCATGGTTGTTATAATTATGAATAATATAGTATCCATCGGAGTTAATTTTAATAACGGAACCCTCAACATATACAACCTTATTTATCGGATAGTCAGATGATAGTATAGTCTCGTATGATGGATATTCCAAGTTTTTTTCATGTTCAAAGGAATAATATGATGATAAAGCAAATAAACTAATTAATAAGATGATAATTATAAAGATCCTAGATGAAATATTGATTTTCATATTACAATCGCTTTGATCCGGGTTTTGAACTATTCAACAAACATTTTATTAATGATTAAATATTTTTACAACAAGTATTAAAAATTCCAGTGTAATGCATAGAATCACTAATTTACATATAATAACAACCATCTTAGAGTAAAAATGTCTTTGCAGACTGATGATCATGTGTTTAGTTTAAAAAACGCAATTATTAATAAAAAATAGGTATAAAGAAAGAATGATGACTAAACTCAAAGTCCAAGAATGTCTATAAAGTGTTTAACAGTGGTAAAAAGATGGAATATAAATTTAATCTGTATAAATTACAATAAATTTTTTTAGATTCTTTCAAGAATTAGTTTAGTGAGAAATGTCAAATGAATAATGGAAATAATGATTTTAAATTTCCAGGTTATATTACCACTAAATCCGATTTTTATTGGTTAAATATATTATTAAACGTTATTTCATCTGGTATTCTCATTTTAGACAGAGGGGATATGTCTAAAATTCTGGTGAATAAAGAATTTTTAGAGATTTTTAATTTCATCGACAAAGATGATGGGAAACCAATACTGTTGAATATGGAAGATATTCTGGAAATTAATTTATACAGATCCAATGGTGAAAAATTAGACAATGGAGATTTTCCTACCATAAAATCAATTGAAGGAGAAAACATTAAAGATTTAGAACTAATTCTTAAGCCCGGCACTGATGAGGAAAAGAGAATTTTAACTGATTCATTACCCATATATGGTAAATCAGGGGATATATTAGCGGCTATAACAATAATTTCAGACATTTCTGAGCTTAAAGAAATTGAAAAAAATTTAGTTAAAGCAACTAAAGGTAGAAAACTAATTTCGCAGGATTTCAATGGTAGAATGCTCAATATTTTAAATTCTATGGTCAATATCTTCAAGATTGACGAAGAATATGATAATCAAGATAAATATGAAACTGGATTAAATTCAAATAAATTAAATTCAATTCTTTTCAATTTTGTACAAGAAATATTATCCTGTTGGGACAGTGTAGGTGAAGTAGAGATAAGGGAATATGTGGAGTTAATATTATCTCTAATTCAGGAAATATACGATAAAAAAGTCGATTTAAAGGTTTATGGTCATGCACCCATGACTTTGGACATGGTGATGAACTGTGGTCTTATTATAAATGATATTGTTGCTTATAGATTGCAATCATTCCAATCTAATCTTCATATAAATGAGGTTATAGCAGACAGATTTCCATCATTTCATAACAACAATATATTTGAAATGAGGATTCAATTAAATTCAAACGAAGGTAAAATAAGGGTCAAAATAATTGATAACGGCCCTAAAGTACATGTTTGGACAGAAAATCATATTGAAAAAACATTAACACTTGCTAATCAGTTATTAGGGGAGTTGAGTGGATTTATTAGGATTGATTCGAATAAGCAGTTAACGTCCTTTGATTTTGAATTTCTTTATCTAGAGATTTAGGGGAGTAAATCACGGTATTGCCACTTATGATATTGTATTTTTGTCCTGTTAATTCAGTAAGGGCTTCATCGATTATGGATTCTAAAGGACAGTTTAAGAAGATGGAATCATCTATGAATGATATCAGGAGAGGAATGTACGATTCAAATGAATTTTCCTTTTTCAGGATAACGTTATTTCCATCCACTTTGTATTTGATGTCACCCAAATACCTGAGATGCTCAAAATGATCAACTATAGAATCGATTAGATCCACAGGATCGTTTGAAGCAGCATCGATTTCATTCCTGAAACAATTCCATAGATAATTTTTTGTTTCGTGGGGAATTTCATCTTTAGGTCTTGAATGATAAATAATCCATAGTTTAATAGCCTCCAAAACAGCTTTACCGTACCATCCTCGTTCAAAACTATAATATATTGCAGCTTTTTTACGGAAATCAAGATCTATATCTTGAGGTATAGATATAGTCACTCTATTCCTTTTACCCTTCCTTTTTTTGTGAATCAAAATAAACACATTGAAACCATTTTTTTGGTATCATTTTTGTGACGATCTAAACATATGTTATCCATAACATATAATATTTTTTAAGATAATTATTAGTAATAAGTAATAATAAGCCTTATTCATGTGTTTAGGAGATTAATTCATTTTTGTGATAATGTGTTTTTATGTTATTGTATTGTTTTTTTTTAGTATTGAAGAAATAAAATAAAATTACTTCACATAAAAATCCATGTTGGGATTTAAAATGTTTAAGGAACCACAAATTTCGAAAATCCATGTTGGGATTTAAAATGTTTAAGGAACCACAAATTTCAAAATGTAGGGTCATGTACCTTCCTAAAGTCGATGATGTTCGTGGAAACTTAACTTTCATTGAACAGAATGAACATGTTCCGTTTGAAATAAAGAGAATTTACTATCTTTACGATGTTCCTGGGGGAGAGAGTAGAGGTGGACATGCTCATAAAGATTTAGAACAATTCATTGTGGCTGCTAATGGAAGTTTTGATGTTATATTAGATGATGGATATAACAAGGAACGCCATCACATGAATAGGTCTTACTATGGTCTTTATTTGCCCAATATGATCTGGCGTGAACTTGACAACTTCTCTTCTGGTTCTGTGTGTCTGGTTTTGGCTTCAGAAGTTTATGATGAAGAGGATTACATTCGAGATTATGAAAAATTCTATGAAATCGCTCAAAAAAATGGTCAAACATACAATAAAATCCTCAATACATCAAAATAATTACACGAATATAAAAGTGAAAAAAATGGAAAATGAAGCGAACTTAATAATCGTTGGTATAGGAGAATTTGCAGAAATTGCTTATGAATATTTTACTCATGATTCACCATATAATGTGGTAGCATTTAGTGCTGAAAAAGATTATATCGATAAAAATAGTTTATTTGGCTTACCAATTATTCCCTTTGAAAAATTGGATGAAGATTATGACCCAGAAGAGTATAAGGTATTTGTAGCAGTTACCTACACAAAACTTAACAGAGTCAGAACCAGGCTTTACCATGAAGCTAAAAAAAAAGGGTTTCAAATAGTTTCTTATATAAGTTCAAAGGCTTTTTTATGGAATAATGTAGAAATAGGAGAAAATTGTTTTATTTTTGAGAACAATGTACTTCAATACCGGGTTAAAATAGGTAATAATGTGATTATGTGGAGTGGTAATCATATCGGACATGGAACCCGTATACATGATAATTGCTTTTTATCTTCCCATGCCGTGATTTCTGGAGAATGCATAGTGGGTGAAAACTGTTTTATAGGGGTCAACAGCACTTTTTCAGACCATTTAACCATAGCAAAAGATTGTATCATTGGTGCTGCTGCAAATTTAATAAAAAACACTGAAGAAGCAGGGATATACGTAGGAAACCCTGCAAAACGCATGGATAAAAGTAGTTTAGACACTATTTTTTGGAGCAGCGAAAAAAATGAGGATTAATAGTTAATTACAGTTTTCTGAGTGTTTTTTGATTAAATTTGACCCTAAGTTCTTATTGAGGTTGAAAATAATGTTCATTAGTGGGATAGGCAGAACCAAGTTTGGAGCTTTGTCAGAATCGCTCCCAGAATTATTATATGAAACTATGTATAACACCTTAAAGGATAGCTATTTGAATATTTCAGATATTGGCGCCATTTTTGTTTCTAATTTTTTAGGAGGCCCATTAAATGGTCAGCTTCATTTAAATTCACTTGTATCTTCATTTTTACCGGACATTAACATTCCCATTATCCGAATTGAAACCGCCTGTGCTTCTTCAGGTTCTGCAATAAATCAGGCTATTCATTCATTACAAAAATATGAGAACATAATGATTTTAGGTGCAGAAAAAATGACCTCTGATAACATTATGGGGCCTATTGAATCGCTAGCAATGGCATCTGATAGATATACCGATCAGATGAATGGTTTAATATTTCCTGCCAGTTATGCTTTAATTGCTCAACAATATATGCAGAAATATGGGATTAATCATGAAGTATTAGAATTAGTGTCCTTAATTAATCATCAGCATGCCAATTTAAACCCCCTGGCCCATTTTTATAACAAGCAGATTACACTGGTAAAGATTAGTAACTCCCCCATGGTGGCCTCTCCTTTAAATCTTTTTGACTGCAGTCCTCTATCTGATGGGGGTGCAGGGGTTATCCTTTCCAGGAATAATGAAGATGATCGGGATGTTAAGATATTAAGTTCCCAATTAGCTTCTGACTCAATATCCATTACTCATAGAAAAGATCTTACTTCTTTTAAAGCCACTAAAATCGCTGCTGAAAAAGCATATAAAGAATCAAAAACTGTTCCATTAGAAATAGACATTTTTGAGGTTCATGATTGTTTTACAATTTCAGAATTAATTGCCTTGGAGGATTTAGGGCTTTGTCACCCGGGTGAAGCTTCAGCATTGATTTATAATGGTCAAATATCAAGGGACGGAAAACAACCCGTAAATACCGATGGTGGATTGAAAGCAAATGGACATCCTATTGGAGCAACTGGATTGGCCCAAATATTTGAGCTGGTAACTCAAATTCGTGGTGAGGCAGGTGAAAGACAAATTAATGAAGTAACAAAAGGTCTTGCACAAAATATAGGTGGTATTGGGGGCACAGCTTCTATAACAATACTGGGGAAGGTTTAAATGGAATATTGCTGCATAAAATGTAATAAATGGTGGAATTATCCTGTTAAAAAATGTATATTATGTGATGGGGATGTGGTTGAAGTACTTGAGATGAAATATAAGATAATTGGATATACAGAGGTCTTTATTCCTTCAGAAAATCATAAAAGGGCACCATACTTCGTATATTTATTAGAAAGTGAAGAGGGTAACCGAAAAATAATAAAATCCCATGATGAACATTCCATTGGAGACTCTATTGATCCGGATTTGGAATTAATCTGAAACTGATAACCTAGTTGTTCATACCGATGTGAATAAAATGTTAACCGTCAAAAAATATGAACCTCAGGATAAAAATGTGTGGGATAATTTTATAACCCATTCAAAAAATGGATATTTCCTTTTTAATCGAGATTTTATGGAATATCATTCTGATCGTTTTTGTGACTTTTCTTTGATGTTTTTTAAAGGTAATAAATTGATAGCGGTAATCCCCGCAAATATAGAAAACCATAAGGTTACAAGTCATGGTGGATTAACCTTTGGTGGAATAATTTCCCACAAAAAGATGGAAACACAGATAATGTTGGGAATATTCCAGAAATTGAAGGAATACCTCAAACTTCAAGGGGTTAAAGAACTGGTATACAAGCCAATACCCCATATATATCATACCGTACCTGCTGAAGAAGATCTTTACGCCCTATTTTTAAACAGGGCGAAATTGATCAGAAGAGATGTTACATCAGCCATATATATGGAAGAAAAATTACCATACAGCAGAAATATGAAACGTAAAATCCGAAAAAGCAAAGAAATTGGATTTAAAATCCAGAAAAGCCAGGATTATGAGAAATTCATGGAAATTGAAGAGAAAAGATTAGATGAAAAATATAGGATAAAACCCACCCATACTGGTAATGAAATCAAATTATTGGCCTCTAAATTTCCAGATAATATAAAGTTATTCACAGCAGAAAAAGATGGAGAAATTTATGGTGGGGTTATCATCTTTGAAGGTGAAAATATTGCCCATGGCCAATACCAAGCCTCTACAGATGAAGGATTAAATTTGAATTGTAACGATTTAATTTTTGACTATCTAATTGGTGGCTATTACAAAGACAAAAAATACTTCGATTTTGGAATATCCAATGAAAAAAATGGCTTGTATTTAAATAAAGGTTTAATACATTACAAATCCCAATTTGGAGCACATGCTGTTGTTCATGATTTTTATAAATTGGAAATTTGAACCTAATCATAGATGGTTATTATGATCCCATTCATCAATTTAAAAGCGGAATATAGATCTATAGGGAAAGAATTAGATCCGAAAATCCATTCTATACTGGAAAATGGCTTTTTTGTTTTAGGAGATGAAGTTAGAAATTTTGAAAAAGAATTTTCCGATTATATGGATAATAAATATGCAGTTGGAGTTAATTCTGGTTCAGATGCATTATTTCTGGCAATAAGATCTTTAGGAATTGGATCGGGAGATGAAGTTATCACAGTTTCTCACACTTATATATCAAGTGTAGATGCAATTATTAGAAATGATGCAAAACCTGTTTTCGTTGATATTGATAAAAATACATATTGTATGGATTCATCCCATATAGAAGAAAAAATTACAGAAAACACCAGGGCAATTTTACCAGTTCATCTTTATGGTCATCCTGCAGATATGGATTCAATAGGAGAAATAGCCGAAAAACATGATCTTTTTATAATTGAGGACGCCTGTCAGGCTCACGCAGCTGAGTACAACGGAGTTAAGGTTGGTAATTTTGGGGATTTAGGATGTTTTAGTTTCTATCCAACTAAAAATCTAGGTGCTTATGGTGATGGGGGAATGGTTGTTACCGATGATTCGGAATTAGCAGAACTTCTACGTCAGTTTAGAAACTATGGTCAAACCCAGAAATATTATCATGATTTTCAAGGTTTTAACAGCAGATTAGACGAATTACAAGCATCTGTTCTCAGAGTTAAATTAAAACATCTGGATTATTGGAATAATAAGCGTAGAAAGATCGCTAAAATATATGATGATCATCTTAATGATTTAGATTTAGTTTTACCTGTAGAAATGGAAGATTCTAAGCATGTCTTTCATCTGTATGTTATCAGATGCAAAAACAGAGACAGATTAAAAGAGGAGCTATTAAAAAAAGGAGTTCAGACCCAAATACATTATCCGATTCCGGTTCACAATCAAAAGGCATATGAAAATTTTGATGTTAAGTTACCAGTGTCTGAGAAAGTCTGTAATGAAATATTATCATTACCTATGAATCCCTTTCTAGATGATGATGAAGTTATTTATATCTGTGAGATGATGGAAGATGCCCTTGGTTAGCGTGGTAATGACCTCATATAACCATGAAAAATTTATTTCTGATGCAATTGAAAGTGTTTTAAATCAATCTTTTAAAGATTTGGAATTGATCATAATTGATGATAATTCCATGGATAGATCCCCTTTGATCATTAGTGAATTGGCTGATAAGGATGAAAGAATCAGGAAAATGTTCCATCAAAAGAATTTAGGCATTGCAAAAACTATAAATGATGGTTTAAGAAATTGTAATGGGAAATTTATCGCATTTATTGCTTCAGATGATTTATGGATGGAGGATAAATTGGAAAAACAACTTAAGATACTGGAAGAAGATGAAAATCTTATAGTTTGGTGTAACTCGGCAATAATAGATGATGCTTCTGAATTTACCGGTGAAAAAAGCAGCGAAAAATATAAAAATGCCACATCCAATGGTTATGTTTTTGATCAAATCGTAAATTCCTGGATTTCTGGTTCTGGCATAATGATGAAAAGGGATAATTTAAAGGATATACAGCTTAATGAGAACCTAAAATACTTGAACGATACCATGTTTTATTTAGATTTAGCCCATAATCATAAATTTCATTATATGGAAGAAACGCTGTCAAAATATAGAATACATGGAGAAAATTGTTCATTTAAGATAAAAGATATTGAAGGATGGTATAAAGATTCATTTTTACTCTGTCGTTATATTTTCAATAAATATGGAGAACATCTATCCTATCAAGCTTTAAGGAATATTTTCTATAAAACTTGTATAATTCCAGTTATGATGGGTGCCCAGAATGACATGTTAAACAAATATAACCTGATCTATCCTGTGATATTGCCATTAAATTTTATGATGTTGATCATTAAAAACATCCCCATAAAATTAACTTAAATAAAAAATTGATTTTGTTCATGCATTTATCTGGGCCACAGCGTTATGTACTATTTTTTCTAGTTCCATACCTATTTAGTTTGAATTATCTTCTCTTGGCTCCATATAACTCGTAGTAATTATTAAATTTACATTAAAAGTAACCAAAACAGCAACCAGATCTAAATAGGGATAAAGGGTTATTCAATGCTATATTATTGGTTTTTCTAAGATATTCCCGCATAAAACCCATTCTAGTTACAATGCATCACTTTGATTATCTTTTTTCATATCAACACTTATTTATTAATAGAATATTATTAACCAACCTCATTTTAAACAGCTTTAAATCAACTATCTGGCAACCAACTTCTTAATTAAATAAACATCACTTTCAGAGAATGTTTTAAATAGGATTAAAAGACCTAGATATAAAATTGCCGATATTAAAACCAGAATAAATATGTTTATATTTACCACACTCATGAATACTGTCATGATACCTGTTGCTAGTACTGGTTTCCATACATATTTTGCAATGGGAACTTTACAAATGAACTTGGAAAGATAATAATAAAGCATAATAAAGTTCAACAATTCTGATAATACAGTTACAACTGAAGCACCTATATAACTGAATTGGGGAATTACCACTAAATTGACAGCTATGTTAAAAATCATATAAATAAAAGTCAGTCGAATAATTAACACCTGTTTATTCATAGATATTAGGAAATAACTGAAAATCATGGTTAGAAGTATTAGGGGAATTGTCCAGATTAAGATTTGAAGTGTTATAACAGATGGGGCAAATTCAGATTGATAAAGGATTAGAATTATATCATTGGAAAGAATGGTGATTCCTGCAGCTAGGGGCAAACCCAGTATAATTAGATATTTTATGGATTTGGCATAAACTAGCTTAATAGATTCATGGGAAGAAACGTAAAATTTTGAAAGCACTGGAAATATTGCAGTATTATAGACGATGGGGATAAAAAGTAGTATCTCAATTATCTTATATGAAGCACTGTACCATCCTACTGCTGCATCACCCTGTAATAAAGAAAGTAATACAGTATCGACCCTAAATGCAATTGTAGAGAAAATTGAAGCTATAGATAATGGTAAAGCTATGAGCATCTTTGATTTCCAAAAATCCCAGTTAATTCCCAGTTGAGGCATTGGAAATTTGACAAGATAAATTATTAAAACACTGATCAAGCCTATCAAACTACTTATTAAATAGATTAAGGCAAACCATAGTATGCTAAAATTGTTGGATATTCCGTAAAATACACCGAATAGGAGTATGATACCAGGTAAAATAATACCAACACCTTGATACTCCATTTTTTCATATGCTTGAAATACTGAGAAGAATAGCTGAGTAAAAGATGTAAACACCATCCAAAAGCCCAGAATATAAACCACATAAATGGTTTGTGTTGGATAGTTTAGAATATTAATAAATAATATGATAAAAGCCAATGTAACCGCGCATAAAATCAATTTAAGTACGATAATATTTCCAGTATAATGCTGTGAGATAGTTTTGTCCCTTGCAATTTCTCTCACAGTCAGTATAGAAAGACCTAAATCGGCAATTACACCCATAAGCAGGGTAAAAGATAATCCAAAAGATAAAACTCCAAATTCTTCCACTCCCAGATAACGAGCCAGATAAATGGTGTAAAAAAAAGCCAGAGAATAATTTATTATCTGAGCAATAAAAAGAACTCCGGTGTTCTTAAAAATTCGCTGTATAGTATTCATTCATATTCCTCACAAACCAAAAATCATCAAAAATCCTCTCATCTTATATGAGGAATTTTTAGTTTTTTAAGTATTGGGCTACTGAACTTGACTAGATTGATATAGATATTCAGCTACAGTTTAAAGAAAGAATTAGATTAACATATAAGCACCGATTCATATGTATGTAAATTCGGCTAAGAGAACTTTATGAAAAAAATCAATGATTGAATATATTATCTTCATATACAAAGTTTAACTAGTTTTTAAAGCACGAGAAGGTTTTATTTTTTCAATAAGTTATTAATGAAGAAGTAATTTTAAGTTTTTTGAAGTACAATTATAATTATCCTAGATGACCTTACTTTTAATTAGTAAAATACATAATTATTAACTGTTTACTTATTTGTGGAGTAACCATTATGGAAATTGCATTTATATTATCTCTTGAACATGAAACACTTCCAGAAGCAGAACTCAAAGCTGTCTTAAAGGCGGAAGATATTCAATATAAATTTAAACGTAAATATAATGGGTTTTTGATTATAGATATCCCTGGAGATAATTTACAAAACTCTTTTGAAGATTTTAAATCCTCATTAAGTAGATTATCCATGACCAATGAAGCTTTCCAAATACTCATAACAACAGATACTGATGAACTTCTCAACAGGGTTAATGAATATCCCTGGAATAATTTAATAACCGATGAATACATGGTTAGAGTTAAAAATAAGGAAAAATATGAGGTTAACACATTAAAACTTGAAAAGGCTATTGGAGGAGTTATCAAGGATAAAACTGGGGGCAAGTTTAAAGTAAACCTTGAAGATCCTGGGATATTTATAAGAACAATTATATTTGATGATAAAGCCTTTTTAGGATTGAGATTAGTTAAAATCCCTAAAAAACATTTTTTTAATTTGAAACCACATAAAAGGCCCTTTTTTTATCCTGGATCCATGAGCCCCAAGTTGGCCCGGTGTATGGTTAACCTGACCGGGGTAAAGAGAGGGGAAAAGCTGCTCGATCCCTTCTGCGGCACAGGAGGTATCTTATTGGAGGCAGGTATCATTGGTGCAAAGGTGGTGGGTACAGATGTAGACCCGAAGATGGTTAAAGGAACTATTGAAAACCTTAAATACTGCAACATTCATGACTACGAAGTATTCAGGGAGGATGTGAGAAAATTAGAGCTCCCCTATAAGGTAGATGCTATAGTCACCGACCCCCCATATGGCATATCTGCTTCAACAAAGGGTGAGGAAAGCCATAGGCTCTGCAAACAGGCGATTGTATCATTAGAAAACTTAATTAAGGATGATGGAAGGATATGCATGGCAACACCCCATTACATGGATATCAATGAGTTTGTAGAAGGAACAACATTTAAAATAATAGAACAACATCATATAAGAATGCACAAAAGTTTAACCAGAGTAATATCTGTATTGATGAAGGATTGAAATTAACTTATAATTAATAAAATGGAAGTGATTCCCTTGGACGTTAAAATATTCGACACAACACTTAGAGATGGTGAACAAACACCCGGAGTATCTCTTATTCCAGATGAGAAATTGAGAATAGCAATTAAACTCGATGAATTGGGTGTAAATGTCATTGAAGCAGGATCAGCCATAACGTCAGAAGGTGAAAGAGAGGGAATAAAGAAGATTGTGGGAGAAGATTTATCTGCAGAAATATGTAGTTTTGCTCGGGCAGTTAAATCTGATGTAGATTCTGCCCTGGAATGCGAGGTAAATAGTGTACACCTTGTTGTACCCACATCAGACCTACATATACACCATAAATTACGTAAAACCAGAGAAGAAGTTAAAGAACTGGCCATCAACACCACAGAATATGCCGTAGATCAGGGCTTAATTGTGGAATTATCCGCAGAAGATGCAACCCGAAGTGACTTAGATTTCCTCATCCAACTATTCAGGGAAGGAATTGATGCCGGGGCAGACAGAATATGTGCCTGTGATACTGTAGGCATGTTAACCCCTGAAAAATCCTACGAATTTTACAAGAAACTGGGAGAACTGGACAAACCCTTAAGCGTGCATTGTCACAACGACTTTGGGCTTGCAGTTGCAAACACGCTGAGTGCGATAAGAGCTGGGGCAAACCAGGCACACGTAACAGTAAATGGAATAGGTGAAAGAGCTGGAAATGCCTCATTAGAAGAAACTATAGTTGCTCTACACTCTCTTTATAATATAAAAACAGATATAAATACTGAAATGTTATACGATGTCTCCAGAACTGTATCCAGAGTTACAGGTTTATTTTTACAACCCAACAAGGCGATTGTGGGAGAAAACGCATTTGCACATGAATCAGGTATACATGCTGATGGTGTGATAAAGAAGGCTGAGACATATGAACCAATAACCCCTGAACTAGTGGGACATAAGCGGAGATTTGTGATGGGAAAACATGTAGGCTCCCATATCATCAAGAAACGTATCCAGGAAATGGGATTAAGAATAGATGATGATCAATTCAAGCAGATATTCACTCGTATAAAATCTCTTGGTGATAAAGGAAAATGCGTTACTGATGTAGACTTGCAAGCGATCACCGAAGATGTTTTAGGTGTAATGGGTGAGAAAGTGGTTGAACTGGAGGAACTCACCGTAGTATCAGGAAGTAAAGTGACACCCACAGCATCTTTAAGACTTCTTATAGAAGATAAGGAAGTACTCGAGGCGGGTATAGGTATAGGACCTGTCGATGCAGCAATTGTTGCAGTTAAAAAGAGTATAAAGGATTATGCAGATATAGAGCTCGAAGAATACCATGTAGATGCCATCACAGGCGGTGCAGATGCACTGATTGATGTGGTGGTTAAGCTTAAACACAACGGTGAAATAGTAACCGCCAGAAGTACGCAACCGGACATTATAATGGCAAGTGTAGAAGCATATTTAAGTGGAATAAACAAGATATTAAGCACTGAACATGTCAAAAACATAAGAGAAGGCGACTTATAGATCTATTATTTTTTATTTTTTTTGAGGTTTTAAATGGAACATAAAATTCGGGTATTAGGATTTTCCAAGGTTGTAGAGGACATCCCAGATTTAATAGGAAAAATAAATGATACAACTAGCAATTCCTGTGTTATACAGCTTTTAAACGCAGATGGAATAGCAGGGAAAGAACACATCCTTCATGCAACAGAGCAAGCGATTAAGGCATTTGAAAGAAAACAAAATATAGCAAATGATCTAGGCCTCGAGATCTGTGTACGAGCATCTGCCCAGAGACAGATATCAAAGGCATTGGAAATATTAGGATTAAAAAAGGGTTTAAACAATATCTGCGCAGTTATTATAGATTGTGATTCTGGAGTGGATAAAGAACTGGAATTATTACTAGGTAAAACAGATGATACCATTTTAAAACCAGATATATCCCATTTAAATGATCTTTACCAGATTTCTGATGAAGAAATAGAAAATTCCGGCGGCATTAGCCGGGTTCTGATTGAGAGAACATCTTTACTAGTTTTAGACACATAATTAAACTTTCATTGCACTCTTTGCTATTTCAATTATTCCATCCAGATTTTCCGATGTTAAACAACATATATCTAGGTTTTTAATCTCTAATGCAACCGCATTCTCCAATATCCTATCATATCGGGGACATTTAGAGATCATACCTCCATTATGTACTTTTATGACTGTCCTTAATTCCTTTGCAAGTTTATTGGGGTTATCTGCTTTACAGATAACGTTAATACCTCTATTATATTTATGGAACACATTTTCCAATTCGTCCTTCAAATATGAGGATGAAGAAATAGCTTTTGATAATGTGGAGGGGGCATGCTTTATTTCCTGGGATATGCCAGCACATGTAACATGATCTGCTTGTAAGAACTTTAAGGATGTTTCCAACATTTCTTCTAGGTTGGAAGATATTAAACCTCCGTTTCCCACGTTCACTATCTTAGGGGAGCCTGTTGAGGCCACAATTATATGGGAATGTTTTCCATTGGCCAGCCTACCCGTTTCATCACCTAATGCTCCAGATGCATCTTCAATCAGTACAACTCCCTCTTCATCACATACTTCATAGATTTCTTTTATGGGCTGTTCAGCAGTATATCCGGCAAAACTGGTTAAAAAAAAGGCTTCAGGTTTTTTTTTAATAAGGATGTCAATTAGTTGCTTGGGATCAATTAACCCATTATCTGTGGGCAGATAAATTAGTTCAAGACCCAAGAATTCAGCTATTTTAATAAAACCAGACCATCCACCCTGGTCAGGGACCATAATTTTCTCCTGAAAATTGTTCATAACTGTAAAAATAGCTGAATTACCACTGTTCATGATTTTTGAGTATTTATGGCCGGTTAAATTACATACGTCCTTTTCAGTAGATTTAATCAACTGATTTCTTGATGAAATATCATTAACTGCTTGGCACATAGCCTCTCTGGCTTCCTTTGAAGGTTTTTTGAAGTAAAGATCCAACAGTTCACTCTCCAACAGGGAAATAAACATTTATTTATAACTAAGGTATTCTAAAAAGAATAATTAGACATTAAAAAAGCTATCCAGAGTTGTCTGTCTGGACTGCAATAACTCCTTCAACAGATCACTGGTTTTAACGAATTTATCAAGTGGTAATTTTAGATTACTACCTATATATGCTAAAGCAGTTTTCATATCCTCAAATTCTTTATATGGTTGGTTCATGGCACTTCTAATATTTTCCCTGACGTTGAATACTCCCAGAGGTATATAACCCTGGTAGGCTTCCCTTAAGATAATTGCAGCTGCCTGTTTTTTTTCCCTAACAAGTTCTTCAAGAACTGCCATCTTTGATGTATAATAACAGCCACCCACTCGGGAGTATCCTCGTTTACCTGTATTGTTTTCATAGTCAGAGAATATAATTTCTTCCCTTTGCAGTACATGGAGGAATGCTTCCATCCACTCAAACTGCCATTCCATTGGTAATAAAAGAATTGCATAGTAATTGTTGAGGCTGCTGTATTCATAAACCCGATGAGTTTCAATGGCGTCGTATGTTCTAATTTGCCGAAGTAATTGGTCTCCTATGGTACTATCGCATGCAGTAATAGACCATCTGGTCGGCACCATCTTCCGGTTTTTACCCAATCCCATGGTTCCCACAGAGAAGGCTTTCTGAATACTGGAAAATGGTACTTCCTTACTGTGAAGGTGCATTACTGCGTCTGCTGCCTTTAAATCGCTATCATAGTAAGCTTTCTCCAGTTCACGGTCCCACTTGACAGTTTCTATATCAAATTTTTCCAGGAGGGCACTTGGGCCATGGGGAGCATGTTCTTCATTAAATGTTCGGCCACGTGGTTTACTACCGAATTCTGCTTCGCTGTTTATGGAGGCAGAGGCCAGTGATATTTCCTGTAACTTTTCAATAAAAGGATTCTCCAGATCAGTTACTTTGTTGGTTAGTTTTCCCCGTACAAGGTTAAGCCGGTAGCCGATGATATCTTCCTGTGTTTTATCAGTTTGTATCCAGGACTCAGGTGTGTCCATTATTGAGGTGTCACCCTGTATTGGGGTTATCATAGGGCCAGCGAATACTTTAGGATAGTTCCAGCTTCCAATAAAAACAGATGGAGGGGTGCTACCATCCAGTTCCCGGCCAACATCTATACTTGGTATTTGTATCTTTGATGTCAGTCTCTTCAGGTAGGCTGCCTTTCCTTTTATCATATTAATTACTATATATTTTTATTAAATAAAAAGTTGATGAGAGCAGATGAAATGTAAAGTTAGTGATGCTATTTTTACAGTTACTCTCTTTAATTAAAGTGTTACCAATTTAGGTGAAGATTTATTCAATTTTTTTCTTTTTTAAACCTACTTAAATAATTGAAACTAAATAAAAGAGATTTTGAAGTGTCCTTTATCTTTTATCTAAATGTAGTGATGCTGAGTTCATGCAATACCTTTTCCCGGTAGGTGGGGGACCATCATCAAAGACATGGCCCAGATGGGCGCCGCAGCGGGCGCATAAGGCCTCGGTCCTAACCATGAAATGGCTGTTATCAACAGCAGTGACTACGTTTTCTTTTGCAATGGGTTCCCAGAAACTGGGCCATCCAGTGCCTGATTCAAACTTGGTATTGGAGTCAAATAAGTCAGTATGACAACATACACACTGGTATATTCCATTTTCATGACAGTCATGGTATTTACCAGTGAATGGTAGTTCAGTCCCTTGTTTTCTGGCTACATCATAAGATTCTGGACTGAGTTCTTTCATCCACTCTTCATCTGTCTTTTCTATCCTATCCACTAGTTTAATTTCCCCGGTTTTTGCAAAGTAGATTGGAATTTTTCTATCTTCATAAGACATAATATAAATTATGGACTTTAAAATTAATATAAATATGGTTTATTCATCATAAATGAAAAATATTTCTTTGATTCTGAATTATTTAAGTTTAATCTCGTTTTCACTAATACCGGTTTCTAAAATAACCCCATACCTAAAAAAATTAATTAAAATTAAAAAAATAATTAAGCAAACTCAATAGTGCTGGGGGGTTTATCACTCACAGAAAGCGACACATGGGTAACTTCAGGTATCTCTGCAGTGATACGCTGGGAAATTTTCCTGATCATATGCCATGGTAATTCAGGTACCTGGGCTGTCATGGCATCTAGAGATTCCACCATCCTTAGTACCACTAAATATCCATAGTCCCTCATATCTCCTTTAACTCCCGTGGCCATGGTATCGGTTAAAACTGCAAAGTACTGCCATAGACTATCTTCTATACCTTCCCTTTTTACCTCGTCTTCAACGATTGCGTTGGCTTTCCGGCATATTTCAATTTTTTTCCGGGTTATTGGGCCTACAATACGCACGGCCAGTCCAGGGCCCGGGAATGGCTGTCTGTTTATTATTTCGGCAGGAAGGCCAAGCTCAGATCCCACTATCCTTACTTCATCCTTGTAAAGGTCTCTAATGGGCTCCACAATCTTAAGTACAAGTCCATGGGGCAGAGCTAAGTTATGGTGGGATTTGATGTTTCCCTGAGTTTCAATCCAGTCCGGGGCTATGGTTCCCTGCACCAGATACTCAGCACTCACATCTTCAGCTACTCTTTCAAAAACGTTGATGAACACTTCTCCGATGATTTTTCGTTTCTCTTCAGGATCAATGACATCCTCCAGTTTATCTAAAAATTCTTCGCTGGCATCAACGGATATAAAATTAAGCCTGTCCTTGAAGGTATCCTCAACATATTCAGCTTCTCCTTCCCGTATCAGGCCATGGTCTACAAAAACAGCTATTAAATTATCTCCTATGGCATTTGAAGCTAGTACTGATGAAACTGAACTGTCTATACCGCCTGATAATGCAATTATGGCTTTTTTATCTCCTATGGTATTTTTCATATCTTCGATGGATTCATTTATAAAATCAGATGGATTTAACATATATATACACCCTTGTTTATTATTATACTTTTTTTCTATGATATTATTTCTTGAATTCCTTACAAACCCTGTGGAAGTTTTCAAATATAAGATGCCCTTTTTCAGTGTGGTGCACTTCGGGGTGGAACTGGATACCATAGATTGGTTTGTCCTTGTGTTTCATGGCCTCTATATTACATGCGGATGATGTTGCCAGTAATTTAAAATCAGGAGGTAAAGTTTTAACATCATCTTTATGTGAGGTCCATACATCCATGGTTTCCCCTATTCCCTGGAATATATCGTTTTCATCAAGGATATTGATTGTGTATTTGGCGTAGCTTTCTATACCTGCACTTCCAATTTCCCCTCCATATGCCTGGGCTATGAGCTGATGGCCAAGACAAATTCCTAAAATGGGAATATCCAACTCCTTAATGTATTTGGGCGTATTGCCTGCTTTTTCTATGCTGGGACCTCCACCCAGTATGATTCCTAAAGGATTCTTTTCAATCACCTCTTCTATGGAGGTTGTATTAGGTATAATCTCCGCCGGGTATTTCAGGTAACCAAGACTCCGATTAATTCGGTGATTGTACTGTCCATGATTGTTGATGACCAATATTTTCATTGTAGATTCTCTCATTAATTTACTAGGATTTAATTAATAATATAATTATCAATTGGCTTTCTGGAAAAATTTATATCTTTAAAACCATAAATATAGTGATATGGAATTAAGAGACATTTTATTTATAATAGTGGCCATAATACTCGCGGTAATCGTATTTAATGTATTTATATGGCTATTACCCGTAATAATTATCCTTATAATAGCATATATCATCTATCTGTTTTTAAAGGGGCCCTCCCGCTATTAAAAAGGTTAACTATTTTTTAATATTTTTAAGTAATCAAATAAAATAAGTACAATGAGGTTAACACATGCAGGATCTCCACTCAATTGGCATGAAGAAAGGAATGCTTTATGAAACTATTATAACCACTATAAATCCAGATAAAACGCCCAATGCAGCGCCTATGGGGGTTATATGTAAAGATAAAGGTGAAATAGTGGTTTATTTACATGAAGGATCTCGAACAATTAAAAATATTAAGAACAATAGGGCATTTGTTGTTAATGTACTTAAAGATCCACTAGTTTTTGTTGATTCTACACTGGATAACCTTTCAGAAGAATATTTCCTAGAATTTAAAGATAATTATGCTGTTAAAAATGCAGATGCATATTTCCTGGCCAAAGTCAATGATCTTAAGTATATTGAGAGGGAAGACCAGTTCGGAATTGATAAAAGTTACATAATAAAGGCCGGCGTAGAGGAAATCGTTGTAGATAATGAGTGTGCAGAACCTTTGAATCGGGCAATTTATGGTGTTATAGAAGCACTGGTTTATCTCACCCGTAAAGATATGATAAGCGGGGAGACAGAGAAACTCTACAACCTCAGGATGAAGGAGATATCCCGGATTGTGAACAAAGTGGGCTCCAAGAAACATACAAAGGCAATTAAAAAAGTGATGGATGCTTGGGATGAGGATAAATAATTGTTTCTTTTTTTTAGATAAATTCATTTAATAGTTGCACAGATTAAATCTATGAGATCTTTAATTGTATACTATTCAAGAAGTGGGCAGACAGCAAAAATTGCCCGAGAACTGGCAGATGCACTCAAATGTGATTTAGAGGAGATTATCGACACAAAAAAACGATCTGGTATTCTGGGTTGGTTACGCTCTGGTAGTGATGCCATGAAAAAGTCACTAACTGTTTTAGAAAGAGCTGTTAATGATCCTGCAGAGTATGATCTTATAGTGATAGGAACGCCTAACTGGGCAGGTCATGTATCTTCTCCGGTCAGGACTTATATACATCAAAACCAGGCGAAATTCAAAGAATTAGCCTTTTTCTGCACAGCAGGCAGTAATGACTTCGCTGGACCCTTTAACGATATGCATGAAATCAGTGGAAAATCTCCAGTGGCAACTCTTGGTGTGAGAGGTAAGAAAATTAATGATGGGAGCTATAAATCTGAAGTGCAGGAATTTATAAAAACCCTTCCCGTGAATGACATTTAATAGATAACCTTTAGCAGACATTTGAGACACATTAACAGATAACCCTTTAGCAAATAACTTTTAAGCAGATAAAATTGGAGTTCATATTTTGTTGCTTAATCAGATCGGAATTATTAAATCCCCATATAAACTTAGAACTGATGCGCCTCGTCAGGGTCGATATTCCCCGGAGATAAGTGAATTAATGGTTTTTGATGAATATTCAGATGGATTGGATTCAATAAAAAGACATGAATATTGGTATGTTTTCTACTGGCAGGACAAGGCAGAAAGAGATAAGCTTAAAGTAACCCCTCCCGGTGAGTTAGGGGAGAAGGGAGTATTCTCTATCAGATCTCCTGCGCGACCAAATCCCATTGCACTTTGCTTGGTTAAGGTACAGAAAATTGAAAATAACAGCTTATTTGTGAAATGGTTAGATGCCATTGATGGGTCACCTCTACTGGATATAAAGCCCTTTATTAAGGAATTGGATTGTATGTGAATATTTCTGGTAAAAACTTTTTCTAATTCTAATCAATTTCCTTATTTCTCCAGATAAAACTCCTTACGTCGGGCTTCCAGGAGATTAGGTTCTTTACCCACAAGTTCGGATGCTACCATTAATTTATTTTCAGTTTCATCCTGTACTGATTTTATAAACTCAAAACAGCGAAGGTCTCTCAGAAGGTGATGGTCCACCACCACCTTTGGTATTTCCCTGCAGAGATGGGTCAAGTTGATTTTTGCCTGGTCAATATCCTTCTTGGATAAGGCGAGTCCCAAAAGATAAAGTGGTGGGCCACTTAAAATCAATATATCCGGGCTTTCTTTCAGGATATAATTTTTATTCCCATTATAAATCGGTCCTTGTACATCAGAAGCATGCATCACAGTTTCATTTTTATATCGAATGGTTATTGTCACAAGAAAGCCCAGTTTATTTCCCTTTGAGCCGTGGGGTAGGGCGTTTGAAAATCTAATTTCTGTATTTCCTTCTTGGAAGGAGTTACCGTCACTGTATGTTATATCCGAATTTAAATCCTTTAAATTTTTTAATAAATTCCTGGCCCTGGTCATTTGGTTCTTATTTATATTTTTTTCCGGATTTTTTAAGAACAGCTTCTTATCCTGATAGATATCTTCAGCATATTTGGGGCTTGAATCTAGAAATCTTCCCAAGCTGAAAGGTGTGAAGTGGTCGTGATGGTAGTGGCTGATGGTCACGATGTCTGCTAACAGTGCATGTTTCTGTATGGCAGCTCTTGTTTCATGTAAAGCGTTAAATTCAGTTTCCCATGGCGGTAAACCGAATCTCTTAGCCCCTAAAGATGTGCCTGGGTCAATCAGAATTTTATGGTCAGTTTCAATGAAGGTGGCCATGGATCTTACCCCCATACTTTCAAAGGCCAGTGGTGTAATTTTCAAAATAAAACATCCCATATAATTATTGTTTAATTAAATCAACGAACTCAAACATCTCCCCATCGAAAAGTCCCCTGTCACTTATCTTTAATTTAGGAATCACCAGGAGAGCCATGAAGGACATAGTCATAAAAGGTGAGCTCAGCTTGCAACCCATTTCCTTAACTTTCTTTTGCAGAATATTTAATTTAAGAGAAACGTCATCAGCACTTTCGTTGCTCATCAGACCTGCGATAGGAAGTTTCAAGGATTCAAACTGCCCATTTGAGGTGGCAACCAGACCTCCGTTATTTTCAATTAACCTATTAGTGACGGCAGCCATTTCCTTGGTACTGGTTCCTACCACAATGATGTTGTGGGAGTCATGGGCAACACTGGTGGCAATTGCACCATTTTTAAGTCCGAATCCGTGTATGAATCCATTGCACATATGGTTGTGACCGTATCGTTCTACAACAGAGATTTTCAGGATATCTTCTTCAAGATCTGGCTGTATATTACCTTTGTCAACCCCTAAGATTGCTTCTGATTCTCCGGTGATTAATTGTCCCTCAAATACATTGATAACCCTTAAAATTTCTTCCTTGTTTTCAGAGGATATTTCAAAATCAACTGAAGTTTTAGAGTTTAATTTAAATGAACTTTCAAGATCATGGGGTTTAACTGTAAATAATATTTGATTATCCTTAGCAACTAATTCTCCTTTAATATAAACTTCTTTAACATTCAATTTTTCCAGATCATCCACAACAACCATATCGGCCCATCTACCAGGAACAATTAACCCAGAATTTAAATTATAATGTGTAGACGGGTTTATGGTAACCATTTTAATTGCATCTACCGGATCTAAGCCATAATCAATAGCATCCTTGAGCATTAAATCTACATGTCCTTTTATCAGGTCTTCTGGATGTTTATCATCTGATACAATGAAATCCCCACCGGAATTTATTAAATCCTTTAAGTTCCTGGCAGAAGATCCCTGTCTTAGCATGACCTTCATTCCCAGTTTCTTTTTCTCTATCACTTCTTCTTTGATGGTACATTCGTGATCAGTGGTTATTCCAGCAGCTACATATTTGCAGAGTGCATCTCCAGATAAAAGTGGGGCATGCCCATCAATTGGTTTTTTGTGTCTTTTTGCAGAGTTGATTTTGGAGAGAACTTCCGTATCACCCCCAAGAACCCCGGGAAAGTCCATCATCTCTCCCAAGGCAACCATATCTTCCATATCAAGTAATTTGTCAACTTCATCTGCATTGATGGTTGCCCCTGATGTTTCGAAGGGGGTTGCCGGGACACAGGAGGAGGCAGTTAAATAAACGTTGAGGGGGACAGATGTAGCATCATTTATCATGTATTTGATTCCACGAATTCCCATTACGTTGGCTATTTCATGGGGATCACTTACCACTGATGTTGTTCCATGGGGTACAACAACCTCTGCAAAACGGGAGGGTGAAAGCATGGAGCTTTCGATGTGGACATGGGCATCAATGAAGCCAGGTAAAATTAAGTCCTTATAACTCTCATTAACTTGCTTAACACATTTAATAAGCCCATTTTCAAAGGAAATCTCAGCAGGATAAATTTCCCCAGTAAAAACGTTTAATAGGTTTCCATTAATCATATGCATCGGTCAAAAGTTCATTTGGAAATTATTAAAATTAATTCCTTAAACCTAACTCAACAACCGTTGCTTCCGTCTTATTCATGTCTGGAATCATGTTATATATACCGTTGATATGTTTATATGTTCCTTCAACTTCCCCGATTTTAGCGTTATCCAGGTTAAAGTCGTAAATTAGCTGTTGGATTACTGATATTTCCAAGGGGGGGATATCGGTTTTTATATTCTCTCTTAACATGTTCACAACAGCAGGAGCCTCCTGTATGTTGGAGGGGTTTAAAATTTCATCAGCTATGGCTTTTATAGCTTCTCGATGTCTTCCCATACGCCCGTAATCTCCCTCATTATCTTGTCTGAATTGGAGTAGAATCAAAGCTTCTTCACCGTTTAATCTACTCATTCCTGTTTTTCCATGTAGTTCTGGTCTAGCGTCGGAAATGTGTTGAGGCACATTCATATTGATACCGCCTATGGTGTCTACCATCTTTTTAAAATCTGTGAAGTCAACCACCACATAGTAATCGATTCTCACATCCAAAAAGTCCTCCACAGTGTCTATGGTGGTGTTAATGTTTCCATAGGCATATGCATGATTAATTAAATTCTCATCTTTTCCAGCAATTTGTACTCGTGTAGCTCGGGGTATAGAAAGCATATAAGTTTCTTTGGTATTTTTATCGATGGATAAAATGTGGATGGAATCTGTAAATCCATTGGTTGCATTTGTTCTGGCATCTGCACCTAAAAGTAGAATATTAACTCTTTGGCTATTGGGGTCTGTTTTTGGACTAAATAACAAATATGTGGCAACTGCAGATAACAAAACTATTATAATTATTAATATTAAAATCATTTTCCTTTTCATTTCAATACCCTTTTTTTATTTTATTATTCCCAGTATGAGTTGTTTTTCCATGTTAAATAGTTTTATATGAGATTTTTGTTTTATTTAGCGGTCCGATGGTTTCACTTTATTAATATTTCCCTTAAATCGTCTTATTGATAACTATAAGCCTTTATCAGTTAAAAAGATTACGTATTCTATAAATTTATATGGAACTAACACAAACATTATCATACTAACTAGGTTTTGGTATAGTTTATGGAGACCAAAAGGCTATTTTTCTTGAGTGTAGGTTCAACATTGCTGGGAATAGGTGTAATAGGAATAATAATTCCTGTTTTACCTACTACTCCCTTTATTTTAGCTTCAGCTTTTTTTTATGGTAAAAGTTCAAAAAGATTAGACAATTGGATTTCCAACAGCCCGTACTTCGGAAGCTATATTGAAAACTATAAAACAAAAAATGGCGTTCCTTTAAATGTTAAGCTTACAAGTATAGGCTTTCTATGGTTAACTTTAGTTGTATCTGCATTTTTATTTTCCAATACTTGGTACATTCCTTTAATTTTAATTATCGTGGGGATGGCTGTTACTTTGCATATTGCCCTAATTAAAACCAAGGATAATTCTTAATTTCACTTTAAACGGGTTTAATCTAATTTTTCCTGTTTTTCAGTTTAATTCATACTTTTTAAAATCAAAAATTTTATAATATTATATGATCAACTATTCATATGGAAGAAAAAGATACCTGTGAATTTATATGTGTACATGAAGATGCAGTTAAGGATGTAAAGTCTAAAATGCTTGAAGATGAGTTTTTTTTTGAAGTATCTGATAATTTTAAGGCATTTGGCGAGTCAACCCGGCTTAAAATCATGTACGCGTTATCTCAAAGGGATCTATGTGTTTGTGATCTGGCTGCTGTACTGGATATGAGTCAGTCTGCTATTTCTCACCAGCTCAGAGTTTTAAGGGGTAAGAATCTAGTCAAATTCAGAAGGAAAGGCAAAATGGTATATTATTATTTGGCAGATGAACATGTAGTATCCATGATTGAATTTGGTGTAGAGCATACCAAGGAAAAGTTATGAGAAAAACTGGATCCTATTTTTTTTATTATAAGTATTATTAGAAATTTTAATTCATCGGGATATTTTTTTAATTACCTCAATTTTAAGGGGAATTTTTTTTAAACCATAAAGTATTTATGTACATATGAGCATTAATTCATATGAAAATTGATATGAAAGTGGCGTCCCTGGCTAACCGGACCATTGAAGTATTAGACGGACGAATCAAATCATAAGTTGGAATTAAATTGCAGGATAAAGAACAACAGATAGACACTTGTGAAGAAAAAGTAGAAACTGGTGGTTACTGCAGTTGTGCTGCCGGTGTCTTTGAAGAAAAAGAAGAGGAAAACAAGGGTAGACCTATTTATATAATGGTTTCATCTGCAATAATTTTCGCGATAGGATTGTATTTTGAATTTTTCACCCAGCAAGACATGATGGCAACACTACTATTTCTGGCAGTTGTTGCCATCTCAGGTTACAAGCTGATTCCCAACGGAATAAAGTCCCTTTTCAAAGGAAGGTTTAACATAAGCTTTTTAATAACCATAGCAGCAGCTGGAGCTTTCTTGATTGGTGAAGGGGCTGAAGGTGCGTCAGTTGTATTCCTCTATTTTATAGCAGAATACTTAGAGGACTATGCTGGTGAAAGAGCCAGGAAATCCATTGGATCACTCTTGAAACTGGCTCCTGAAACAGCAACTGTAAAGAAAAACGGCAAAAACATCGAAGTTCATGTACACGCTGTGAAACTGGATGATGTAGTTATAGTGAGACCTGGAGACAAAATCCCTGTAGATGGAGCGGTGGTTAAAGGGTTTTCAACAGTAAACCAGGCAGCAATAACTGGAGAGAGCATTCCTGTAGGTAAAAGGAAGGGTGACACTGTTTTTGCGGGCACAATAAATGAGGAAGGTTATCTGGAAATACAGGTGACCAAAAGACCCGACGAAACCATCCTCTCCAAGATTATAGAGATGGTCAAAGAGTCCCAGAAGAGAAAATCCGGGACGGAATCCTTCATCGATAGATTTGCCAAGTACTATACTCCCACGGTAATTGGGCTTGCCATAATAGTGGCTACGTTGCCTCCATTCCTATGGGGACTGGCCTTGGATACATGGTTCTACCGGGGTTTGGTGTTATTGGTTGTTTCCTGTCCCTGTGCACTCATAATTTCCACACCAGTTGCCATGGTTTCTGGGATAACGGCTGGTACTAAAAATGGTGTGCTGCTTAAGGGCGGCAAGTACATAGAAGAAATGCAGAACCTAGATGTGATGGTGTTTGATAAAACTGGAACTCTTACAAAAGGAGATTTAGAAGTAACGGATATCATTCCATTAAAAAATTATTCAGCAAAGGAAATTTTAGAGATAGCATGTTCATTAGAGATGAATTCTAATCACCCTCTGGCAAAGGCAGTGGTGAAACATGCAAAACAGTTGAATATAGAATTTAAAGAAGTTGAAGATTTTGAATCCATCACAGGATCTGGTGTAATGGGTAAGATCCACAATAAAACCTTCTACATTGGTAAAAAGAGTTTATTTAAGGGTAATGCGGAGTTTCCAGATGAAACCATAAAAATATTGGAAGATGGGGGTAAAACCGCTGTGATATTGGGTTATGATAAAGAGATTGTGGCGGTTATAGCCTTTATGGACAATATAAGGGATTCTTCCAGGGCCACAGTTGCTGAATTGAAAGATAAGGGAATTGAAACCATCATGCTTACTGGTGACAATCAGGGAACGACCAGGGCAGTTGCAGCAAAGGTGGGTGTTGATGAATTTTATTCAGGCCTACTACCCCAGGATAAAGTTACTATCGTTGATAAATTATTAGATGGCAATAGGAAAGTGGGAATGGTGGGTGATGGTGTAAACGATGCTCCTGCACTGGCAAGATCAAATGTGGGTATTTCTATGGGAGCAGCAGGTTCGGATGTGGCCATTGAAACTGCAGATATCGCACTGATGCATGATGATATCTCCAAGGTCAACTTTCTGGTTGATTTAAGCAAAAAGACCATGAATGTGGTGAAGCAGAACGTTACTGCATCTCTTTTAATTAAGAGTTCCTTCGCCATATTGGCGGTTTTTGGATTCATATCTCTGTGGATGGGGGTGGCCATAGGGGATATGGGTTTAAGTTTAGCCGTCATAATAAACGCACTAAGAATAGGGAGAAGATGAAAATTATATGAATTGTCAATTTATTTCAAAATCAACTCAAATGTACATTAGCTTAAAGCCATATGTTAATTGTAACCAAATAATACTCATTTACCCAGTTCCTTAAGTAACATGGGTAAAAAGGCCCCTACATCGGTTACAATGCCTATAACCTGGGCACTTCCGCGGTCGCTAAGTTTTGTAACTGTAGATGGGTTTATATCCACACAGATACTTTTAACTTCAGAGGGGAGGATGTTTCCTATAGCTATGGAATGGAGCATGGTGGCAATCATGATAACCATATCCACATCCTGCACATACTTACGCATAGCATCCTGAGCCTCCAGTACATCAGTTATCACTTCTGGGAGTGGCCCGTCGTCCCGGATAGATCCGGCCAGTACGAATGGAACGTCATTTTTAACACACTCGTACATGATACCTTCTTTTAAAATTCCCTCTTCAACCGCTTCTTTAATAGAACCCGCCTGGTTAATCTTGTTAATAGCATATATATGGTGCCTGTGTCCCCTGGCTACTGTCTCACCAGTCTTCGTACTTATGCCTAATGATGTGCCATAAATGGCGTTTTCAATGTCATGGACGGCCAAGGCATTCCCGGCAAAAAGGTAATCAATTATACCTTCTTTAATCATCTGAGCCAGAACAGGAGCATTACCTGTGTGCACGATGGCAGGTCCACCCACCAGTGCAATTTTTCCCCCTTTATCTTTGATCCGTTTTATTTCCTGGGCTGTTTTACTCATTATTGATTTGAAGGGCTTTTCTGTTGACGCCTCACTGGACATGAACTCAAAAACACCGAGTTTACCCCTGGGCCGTTCTGGGGGCACGACACGTATACCTTCCCTTCCTACGACAATTTTATCTCCCTCTTTTATATGGGCTAATGGTTTGCAGTATGCCCTCAATTTTTTGGTGTCCAATACAATGGCGCAGTCCATTTCAATATTTTCAACCAGGATCCACTGGTTACCATACCGTATATAGGTGGGATGGTTAGTGGTGGAATAGAATTCATCAGGAAAGGTTTTATCTTTAGGTGATGGTTTTAATTCTACTTCATTGATTTCAACTACTACTGCACCTATTTCTGAGAGTTCATCCAGTATTTTTCCTAAGTGTTCTTCACTCTTTCCTTTAACCTGTAATTTAGCATAACTTGTGTCTTTTTTTAGCTTACCTACATTAAATTCAACTATTTCAAAGTCTCCGCCCATATCCATGATTAAATCCAGGGCTTTAGGGATAATTAGTGAATCTATGATGTGACCGGAAAGCTCAACTTCTCTTCTGTACATTTTTCCACCTTTATATGAAATTAATTGTATTGTAAATGAAATTAAAGATAATATATCCTATAAAAAATATTAAGAATTAGTTTATTTTTAATTCTATTTAAAAATAATTTTATGGTTTGGATTTTTCATCTTTAAGACTTTTTAGTGGATTTATGAGTTGTATTATCTTGTTACCATGGACATGATAAAAAAATGCATTTAGTATTATGGTTATTTCTTCTTTTTACCCATTATTTAGTTAATATTAAGAATTTTCTTTAGTATTAATATTCTTCACTTTCGAATCGAATTTAGAATTTGTCTTTTTACTTTTTTTAAATTTGTTGTATAAATATTTTGATAAGATTTTTTTCTTTAATATTTTAATTAGATTAGTAACTTCATATAAAAATAAAAAAATAGGGAAGGATTTTAATAAAATAACGTAAATGGATTTAAATTATGGGATTTAAATTAAACAGTGGATTTAATGGGAGTTAAGATTTTTTAACTCCTCTTCCTCTTTTACTTCCAGGTTTCTTATACTTCCTCTTCGGTTTGGTTCTCTTATTAGTTCCTGATACTTTTGCCATAATATTCAACTCCTTTTAACAATTTTTTAGATTCATAAACATATAAAATCATAAACAACTTGTGCAGCATTTATTGAGGTTATATCTCCCATGCAGCGGGAGGAAACTTCCATTAAATCGAAACCAACCACATTTTTATCCTGTAAAGAGAAGATTAATCTCTGCAGTTCCAATGGATTTAGCCCTCCTGTGCAGGGAGTACTTACTGATGGTGCGTATGCTGGGTCTAACACGTCAATATCTACTGTCACATATACTGGGCCTTTAATTGATGAAATTACATTTTCCATCTCAGTTAAATTCTCTTTAACCCATGAGGAAGTGTAATATTTCACACCTGCTTGTTGAGCAAATTTAGATTCGTCTTTTGTTCCAGATCTGATTCCGACCTGTATGATCCCTTCCGGATTTAAATCATAAATTCGCCTCATCACTGTGGCATGGGAATATTTTTCACCCTGATATGCATTACGGAGGTCCATATGTGCGTCGAAGTGTACAACAGTAACATCTTGGGCACCAAGTGCCTTTACTACACTGTAACTGATACCATGTTCCCCACCAAGGGTTATGGGGATGATTTCCAGGTCTTTAACTTCCTGGATGGTTGATTCCAAGTAATGACTGGTTTTCTGGATGTTGCCATGAACCACCTGCATATTTCCCAAGTCATATAACTCTTTGGATAGTTCCTTATCCAGGTTTAGGTGGTACCTTTCCAGGTTATAGGATGCTTCCCGGATTGCATTTGATCCGAACCTTGCACCTGGAAGATAAGTTGTGGTGCTGTCGAAGGGCACCCCTAAAATACCGTACTGTTTCGATTTTGGGATTTCATCATTAAATTCTTTGGAAAAAGCAAATCTTAATGGATCTTCCATGTACAATAACATTTTCTATCCTCAAAATCAGGAATATTTATGTTGAAATTATTTAAATGTTCTATTTGAATTTCTATTTGATGCGCATTAATTTTTTGTTGCCTAAAGCCACTATGTAACCCACTTCAGCACCTTCGATGAGGTCGTCACGCAGTTCTTTGGGTATAGGCACCTCGAATGTTTCATAATTTTCCAGATCCATAAGTTGCACATCACTACCCATTAAAGCCAGAACCTGGGCAGTCCTTTTATCAATTATGGGGATGTCGATTTTAGAGTCAACTGGTTTGACTATGTTTCTTTTCTGGTTATCGAAAATTCCAATGGCATCTACCCGTGCTTTGGCTGCCCCGTGTTTACCCGGGGATGATGTCTGGATGTTCACTATTTTGGATGCTTCACCATCCAGTATAACATATTTACCTACTTTTAAAGTTTTAACTTCCACTACTTTTTTTGACATTTAAATTAACCTCCGATTAATCCGCATTAAAAAAATTAATTTCTAAATTCATTAGAAAACATTAATTTATAATTAAAGGAGAGCAAAGATTAGATCATTCATGTTAATGTAGAGGGCTATATTTTTTTCAATATTTAAACTTTGAGTGATAGCATGAAAGTATCCATAACATCAGGAAAAGCAGAAGGTCCAACAATACTCAATGCATTTGATAATGCCCTGCTTGATGCAGGAATAGGAGATGTAAATCTTATTAAAGTTTCTAGTATTCTACCTACAGGAGCAGAAATAGTGGAATTACCCGAATTTCCAGCTGGGAAGATGGTAAACACCGTGCTTTCCTATGTTTCATCCAATCAGAAGGATGATCATTTATGCGCAGTTATAGCGGTGGCCATAGCTGATGAACTGGGATGTGTAGTGGAGCATGGCGGTGTAAATAAGGATTCTGAAGAAGTTAAAGGAGAAGCTCTTGAAATGGTTAACAGCATGATGCAGGTGCGTGGATTTGAAATTAAGGATATAATCATTAAATGCCAAGAGCACCAGGTTAGAAAACAGGGAGCAGCAATAGCAGCACTGGTTTATCTGGAATAGGAGGGATTACCAAATGGAGGATTCAAAATTCTGGAGTGATGTTTCACAAAAAATAATGAAGGAAGTTCACCAGGCAATCACCCCGCTTGTTGGGGAAAAAGAAGCCGGGGAAATAGTTAAAATGGGCGCAGATGGCACACCCACCAAATTAATAGATTTAGTTGCCGAAGAAAAAGTTGTTGATGTTTTAGAAGGAGTAGAAAGACCCCTGATCCTGGTGAGTGAGGAGATTGGCAGGATAAATATTGGGTCTGGTTCTCCCGAGGTTATTTTTGTGGTGGATCCACTGGATGGAACTAGCAACGCAGTTAAAAATATACCAGCATACGGAATATCACTGGCCATTGCAAAAATTAATGATATGGACAGATCAATGACCATACAGGATATAGAAATGGGATTTGTGAAAAATTTCGCAACAGGAGATATTTACCAGGCAATTAAAGGTGGAGGTGCAAGTTTAAACGGCCAGGATATTAGCACATCCACTCTAACTGATATTTCCAGATCTTCCATTGGAGCTTACATCTACCGAGCCGATATGGAGAAGGTGGATAAAATATGTAAGATGATAAGGCGTATGCGTATTATGGGATCAGTAGCTATCGAGCTTTGTTATGTGGCTGATGGGACCTACGATGCTTTCATGGATATACGTGGTAATTTAAGGATAGTAGATATTGCAGCAGCGAAATTGATAATTGAGGAAGCTGCTGGAATAGTAACTGATGAATATGGGCAGCCATTAAATGGCAAACTAAATGTTTTAGATAGAACCTCCATAATTGCTTCCGGCAATAGTAAATTTCATCAAGAAATGATTAGACTTATAGGGGGAATATAAGATGAAAATAGGAGTTGTAAGCCGTTTAGATATGGAAGAATCCATACAGTTGACTGAAGAAATAATAGAATTTCTTTTAAAGAAAGATATTGAAGTCTTAATTGATAAATCCGTATCAGAATACTTGAATAAGTACCAAAACATGGCTACCCCTCTGGAAGAAATGGATACTGATATCATCATAGCTGTTGGTGGAGATGGAACCATATTGAGGGCTCAAAGCTTTATAAGCTCCAAAAATATACCCTTATTGGGTATAAACATGGGTACTGTTGGATTTCTAACTGAAATTGATCCAGAACATGTTTTCGAATCCCTGGAACAGGTATTAACTGGTGAATATGAAGTTGAAAAAAGAACTCAGCTTCAATTCAAGCATAACAAGGAAATAAGCAACGCACTGAATGAAGTGGTTATAATGACCCGTAAACCAGCCAAAATGTTGCACATGGAGATAATTGTTGATGATGAGGTAGCAGAAGTACTTAAAGCAGATGGGTTAATCATATCTACGCCCAATGGATCTACCGCTTATTCTATGTCTGCTGGTGGGCCAATTGTAGATCCCCAAGTGGCAGCATTTATAATTGTTCCAATTTGTCCATTTAAATTGGGGCACCGTCCAATAGTAGTGTCTGAAGATAGTGAGATAAAATTTAAATTGCTCCGGGAAGGTAAAAAGGCCATAGCAGTTATAGACGGCCAGTCAGAAGAGGAGATAAACTATATGGATGAAATTATTTTTAGCAAATCAGATGACAAAGCCTGTTTTGTAAGACTGTCCACAGGTTTCTACAGGAAAATCAGGGAAAAACTCATCAAAGGTGGAATAATTGATTAAAGGATTTTAAACATGTTGGATAAGATTTTAATTGTGGATATGACTCATGGGGGAGTTAAACTAGCCACTGAATTTTCTAAGCTGAACTGTGATGTTTTTGCATGGGATATTTACCATACTTTAAATAAAGAGCAGAAGGAACATCTCCAGATTAATAAGGTTGAACTGGTGGATGAAGATTTTATCACTGAAAATGAAGTATTTATAGTTGCACCTGTTCACTGTAACTTAGAACATCCTGTGCACATGACCCATCATGAGGCAGTGGGGTATTTATTGAAATCAAGTGTAAATGTTCCAGTAATAGAGGTTACTGGAGTAAAAGGGAAGACAAGTGTCGTTTATATGCTAAAGGAGATATTTAATGATGTAAATCCACTGATATTAAGCAGTCTGGGTATTGAAATTGGGGACATGGTATTAGAAAGGGATGTAAGCATAACTCCAGCCAATATTATAACTGCATGGGAGTTGGGACAGAAATATAACCCTGGAATTTTTATAGTGGAAAATTCATTGGGGGGTACTGGATTAGCCAGTGTTGGAATTTTAACTAACATTGTTGAGGATTATTCTATAGCTTCTGGGACCAAAAAAGCCAGCCAGGCAAAAGAACAAATTTTTAAAAGTGGTTTGGTGGTCTGTGACATAGATCCATACCAGAAATTTTATATCCATTACAGAGAAAAAACCAACACATCTGGTCTGACAAATGGCAATGTAAGAACTCGAGGCATCACATACGGACTTAAAGAATCTACTTTTAATGTGGAGGTGCAGGGACTTAAAACTATCTCCGGAGAATTTTTACATGACAAATTCCAAGTTGAAACCTTTGCACCGGCACCTCATCATGTAGAAAATGCCTTATCTGCCATATGCGTATCTTTATCTTGTGGAAAATCAATTGAAGACATAAAAACAGGTTTGAAGAATTTTCATGGTTTAATAGGTAGGACTTCCCTTAAATTTAATGAAGACACAGTTATTATAGAGGAGATAAACCCTGGTATAAATGTAACGGCTGTTGAAAGGGCTCTTGGGATGTTGAAGCACCTTTCTAGAAGTGTGGTGATTTTTGGGGGTCAATATGGTGTTACCTGTGAAGAAATCCATGAAGAATCTGTATCTCAAGTGTTAAATGAGATAAATAATGATATAGGCCTTATACTCACTGATGAGTTGGGGGCGGCAATTAATCATAGGATAAAAAGAGATGTAAATTACGAGGAAGATTTTTACATGGCAGTTGAGTATGCGAAAAAGCATTATCAAAATATCCTATTGATTTACAGATCTAATTTTCTAGATATCGACCATAGGTAGTATGTAAGAAAACATTCAAATGTATAAATGTAAAATTCTAAAGTACATTGATTATTAAAATATACTTTTTAAGAGTTTAATGATACATAATAACTTAATCAAAATTATATATAAAGAAATTACTTTAACCTAAGAAAGTACTTTAACTATCGGAGGATGATCATCGTTGAAAGCAGGTACCCGGGGGAGTAGACTGGCAATGGTGCAAACAGAACACATAATAAAAGAGTTATCTGAAATCACCAGTCAAAAAACTGAAGTGGAAGTAATCAAAACTACTGGAGATAAGATCAAGGATTCCCAACTTTATAACATGGATGTTAAAGGAATATTTACCCGAGAACTTGATAAAGCGGTTTTAGAAGGTGAAGTTGATTTTGCAGTTCACAGCCTCAAAGATCTTCCCACAGAACTTGTAGATGGCCTGGAAGTCGTTTCAATTCCCCCAAGAGAATCCCCAAGAGAGGCCCTAATATCACCATACGGATGGGATGAGATCCCGGAAGGAGGGACTTTAGGCACCAGTAGTCTAAGAAGAGAAGCTTTTATTAACCATTATCTAAAGAATGTACATATAAAGTCCGTTAGAGGAAATGTGGAAACGCGTATAAACAAAGTTTTAAATGGAGAATATCATGGTATAATATTAGCTGAAGCCGGGTTAAAAAGACTCAGACTTCAAGAACATGTTAAACAAGTATTTCCTACGGAGTATTTTACTCCGGCAGCTGGTCAGGGAGCACTGGCCATAGTTGCTAGAGAGGACAGCGAATTTAATGGTATACTCAGAAAATTAAATCACACACCAACAGCCCTGGAAGTTAAAGCTGAAAAAACAGTTTTAGAAGAACTTGGCGGGGGCTGTCAGTGGCCCCTGGGAGCTAATGCGCATGTAGAAGGAAATAAGTTGTATTTATATGCAATTTTACTCACCAGGCAGGGTGAAGTGATATCAAAAGTTCATTTAAGAGGTCCAATATCAGATGCCCAGAAAATGGGTGAAAAAGCGGCTAAAATTATCAAGGAGGATAGCTAGTGAGAAGTGTTAATGTTGGCGTTATTGGGGTGGGTGCCATGGGCCAGAATCACGTGCGTGTCTATTCCAAAATCAAAAATGCTAACCTCCTGGCCATTTCAGATTTAACAAAAGGAACCCTGTCCAAGGTTTCTAAAGAATATCATACGGTAGGTTACGTTGATTATGGTAATGTTTTAGAAATGCCGGAAATAGAAGCAGTAAGCGTCTGTGTACCAACCACCTATCATTACGAGGTTGTCATGAAGGCCATTGAGCAGGGAAAGCATGTTTTAGTGGAAAAACCCATAGCATTCACTCTGGATGAGGCCAAGGAAATGGTGGATGCTGCACAGGATGCCGGGGTAAAATTAGCCACCGGACACGTTGAAAGATTCAATCCTGCTGTACTAGAAGCAAAAAGACTTATTGATGATGGTGTAATTGGAGAAGTGGTATCCGCATCAGCAAAAAGAGTAGGTCCCTTCCCACCTAGAATAAAAGACGTCGGAGTCACTATAGATTTGGCAATACATGAAGTAGATATTATGTTCTACTTATTTGACAGTCCAGTATCCCGAGTTTACGCAAATATGGGTAGTAGATTAGAAAAATGTGAATATGAAGACCATGCAGAGTTGATGATGAAGTTTGAAAGTGGTACTGTCGGTGTACTGGAGACTAACTGGCTTACGCCCTATAAGAAGAGAGAATTAGAGATAATTGGTGTAGATGGTATAATATCCATCGATTACATAGACCAGGCAGTGAAATTATATGGAAAAAACGCCCAGAAAATAAACGTAACCCATAAAGAACCATTAAAAGAAGAATTAAACTCTTTTTTATCGTGTATCATTAATGATGAAGAACCAAAAATTACAGGTGAAGACGGAATACATGCGTTAAAAGTAGTATTAGCCGCAATGAAGTCAGCAAAATCAAAAGACCCAATAAACATGAATGAAGTTTAATTTAAATGATATACTTAATGGATTAATTTAATTTTTGTATGGATGTGTTAAATATGAATGAAAAACTCATAAAAGAGGCACATAAACTTAGAAGCAGAGGCTTCACCACAGGTGAAATCGCAGATGAACTAAACGTATCCAAAGACACGGCCAGATGGCTTATTCTGGGGGGTGTAAAGGGAAAAACGGGAAAAGAACATGAAAAGGCCCCCCTGGACATAGCAATAAACTGGAAAAGTCTGGGTGGAAGTTCCCTGAGAATGAAATATGTTTCTGCAGCCATGGCAGACATGGCATTGGAACAGGGCGAACCTGATGTAGTTGTAGGAATTGCAGTAAGTGGAATACCATTTGCCATTATGATGGCCGACATAATAGAAGCAGACATATCTATATTCCACCCCACTAAGACCCGTAAAGAAGAAGATGCCAAGGGAACAGTAAGCAGTAACTTCGCTACAGTAGATGGTCGTCGGGTGGTAATTGTAGATGATGTGATTACCAGCGGAAGGACTGTAACCGAAGCAATCAAGGCATTTAAAGACTTAGGTGCAGAGCCCATTGCCGTAATAGTTCTTATAGATAAAAAAGGTATAGATGAATTGGAAGGAGTGCCTGTTGAGTCCTTGATTGGGGTTAGTAGGTTAGGGTGACTCTTTTTTTTATTTATTAATTCTATAATTCTATTTTTTTATTTCTGATTAGATTTTTGAGATATTACATATCAATTTTTTATTATTATGGACAAGTTATTACTTCTCATATGCTCTTACTCAATCCTCACTAATCTTAAATATCATAATGTATCTCCTGGAGGGATCTCATGGCAGGTATTAAATCAATTAAAAAATCAGGTATTAAAAAGCCAAAAAGTAGTGAATTGCTTATAATCCCTAGTAAAAAGCTTTTAAACTGGTATAAATATGAAAAGGAGGTGTAAAACGTGGTTGAACATTGTTTAGCATGTGGACAAAAGAAAACAGATTATAAGTCTATTTTGGTTGGTATGTACTTCGTTTCTGCCTGGATATTTGCTGGTGAAGTACTGTTGATGATTTTACAAGTATGATAAATTGAATGATGAATAAGCACCAGTTACATGATCATTATGGAATTTTTAGGCCTATAATCAGGATTACACCAGATATCAAACGTAAAAATCAAATGGAGATAATGGAAGAAGCCTGGAAGCTATTTAACTGGATGCATAATGAAGAGATGAAAAAGCAGAAGAGTTTGAATGATTATTGAATAACAAATTGTCTGGATAAATTACTTTATAACTCTATCTGGCCATATGCTTTAAAATTTATAACCCTTGATTATCCTCTGGTTCCTTAGTGGGTTTAGGAACTTGTGAATAAGAAATTTCTGCCACTTATTTTAGTCTCAAAAATATATATTAAGTATAAAATACTTTTTTGAGTTCCAAAAATACCCATTTAAATCATTCCCATAGATTCAAGTACAATACCGGTTTTTTTTAACTTCGGAAAATCTAATCATAATATCAAAATTCTGCAAAAACCCAAATATGATGATTTTTTAAGATAACCGATAATGTGTGTAGAATCGTCATCTTTATCTGTTAAAATATAAATAGAATTTAAATAAATGGTAAGGTAATGGTTTGATGAAGGAAAAAGATTTTAACTGGATAAAAAGCTCAGAATTAGATGATAAAGGTCTTCAAAGTGCTTATGATATTATTGATGTCTTAATTTTGTATTTATCAGTGGCTAATAATCCAGAATTACCGGATAATTTAAGGGCTTTTTTTAATGAAATGGTTGAAAGTTATCTGGAACATAATCATACATCCTTAGATGAAATTTATCAGAAACATTTCAATGAGTAATAATTCATTTAATTTTAGCATTTTCACATATTTCTTTTTCCAAAAAAAAATTAGGAATCCCATATTGGGATTTATTTTTGATATATTAAAACAGAAGATTATTAGGATACCCTGTACCTTAAAATAGCAGCAATACCACCAAATGCCTTTAATAATTGTATTCCTTCTTCAGTTTCAGTGGATATGATTTCTAATTCAGATCCAACTTCTTCTGCCATGTCTACAAAGTCATCTATCATGTCCAGTCCTTCTTCTGTTTTTAATTTCTCACCACAGGTAGGACAGTCTAATTCTGCTTCTTCAACTTCCATTTTAACAGTTTTTTCTGTTTTTCCCTGACATGCAGGGCAGTGGAAGATCAATCTTTTCTTTTTTAAATCTTCAGATAGAAGCAATATGTCAACTGCACCCATTTTAAGGTTGTGTCTTACTTCTGCTTCACCATAGGATGCCAGCCCATTTTCATCCACAAGTTCATGCAGAAATCTCTGCATCAGCTTCTTCTCCCTCATAACATCTATTTCAGTTAGAATATCCATTGATTTGTCCATTACTTCCCTTATACCGAATTCACCGGTGTAGGAAGTGTCCACTGAAGTGATGATCTTCTGTTTAATCTCATGGTGAAGATAATCTCCTTCAATAAATTCCTCTTTGGTGTGGCCCGGGCCTCCAATTATGATCCCTTTAAGGTCAGGTAGTTCTAGAAATGCCTCATTCATATGTTCACCTATCCTCTTTTTGAATTCATGGGCTGCGAGATCTATGAGTCGATCAAACCTTCTCTGAGACTGTCCACCCGCTTTATGTTTACCAGGCACGCCGCTTGTAAGATGTTTAACAATATCGATCCTTTTACCCCTTAATATGGCGATGGTGGCTTCTTTACGGTCGATAACAGCGAGTCCGTAAACATCTTTTTCAGTCAGAATTTCCTGAAGTGGTTCCAGGAAGAATTCATTGTTACAATGGTAGATGTAAGTTTGCACTTTTTCTGGTGGTTCGAAGACATAGGTTTCCATTTTCTCTGTTCCGGGACCTCCTTTGGGAATCATTCCCACGAATAATACCAGTCCATTTTCTGGTGGTCTGGGAAAGAGCTTCATACGCTGCATAATAACTTCAATAGCAGACTGAACATTTTTCTTAGTTGATTTGCTTTTGATATTAGCGCTTTGGCTTAGCTCCTCCCGCATATGTTTTACCACATCACTGATCTGCTTATCTGGAGGTATATATACGGAAACGAGCTCTGTACCCCGCCCACGTTTTTGGGATAATTCATCCAGGGTCCTTTTAACCTCGTAAATCTCCTTTGATGATACCTCTGACATATTTAAAATCACTCCTTTTTTATATAAAATTATCAAGTAAAGTTAGATGTAAAAATAATATTTTATATATTAAACTATGGGAATGATAATTATCTGTAACGATACATTTTGGAACAATTATCTCCCCTTTGTTTTATTATTTTTAGGTTAAATAAATGCGCTGTTTTTGACCTTTAAATAGTTTGTAGGTGGGTTAAAATATACTTTTTTATTACTTATCTGTCAATTTTGATTATAACAAGGAATAATATAGGCTGTTTAAGAATAATCACCACTTTATTTTTGTATTACCATTTAAAAAATTTATTATTAATTATCTGTTTCGAAAAAAAATTTATAAATTAATTAGATAATCTTTTAACAATCTTTCGAGAAGCTAGCTGAACTATGGACTCTCTGACAAAAAAAATTAAGGGTTAACATAGTAAGAACCCGAAAAAGTAGAGGGATATATGGATTCAAACCTCTAAATCCATATTTTTTTTGATTTTGAAGTCCATTATCCATCAAGGAAAATGTATCTAAACTCTTTCATTTTTACTTTAAATGTATATCAAAATATGAGAAAATATCGAATGAGAAAATATCGAAATTTTCTATTATTACATTATAATTATTATATAATAGATTATTTATATATTTGATATTTAAATACCAAGTGTATACTGGAAAAACTAAAAATTATCTGATTGATATTCTAAATGGAAGTTTTTAGATAAAGGGTGATTGAATGAAAATCGTGGTTACCATCGGGGGATCCATACTAGTTCAAGATAATAATTATAAAAAATTTGAAGAATACGCGGAGATAATCTCCCAGATGAATAATGAACATAAACTCTATGTGGTGGTAGGCGGGGGTAAACCAGCACGTGACTATATCAGCATGGCCAGAGGTTTAGGGGCATCAGAGGCATTGTGTGATGATATTGGAATTGATGTTACCCGTTTAAATGCCAGACTCCTCATCACTGCAATGAGTGAAATTGCATATCCCGAGGTTCCCCACAATTTCGCTGAAGCCTTAGAATATTCAGAGTCAGGTAAACTTGTAGTTATGGGGGGTACTGAACCAGCCCACAGTACAGATGCAGTGGGCAGTATTTTAGCCGAATTTGTTGGAGCTGATCTAATTATAAACGCCACGTCAGTGGATGGTTTATATGACAAGGACCCCCATAAAAATAGCGATGCAGTTAAAATTGATGAAATTACAGCTTCAAGAATGATGGAACTTCTCTCTAACAAGGATACCAAGGCAGGGACCTATGAATTTTTTGACCACACAGCCATTGGTATCATTAAAAGATCCAGAATCAAAACGGTAATTGTAGATGGGACCATTCCAGAAAACCTTTATAAAGCGGTTTTTGAAAAAATTGGAACTATAATTTTGCCCGAATAGAATTGGAAATTTTTAATTTGTATCCCTTCAAAGATGATAATGAACACCTAAAGTTAATAAATAATAATAAAAACAACAAAGGAGTTATATATATATGGCAGTAGAACCACATAAACACTGTCCTGGCTGCGGATCACCAATGCCCATGAGCGAACGTACCTGTTCGCCCCGATGCCAGCAGATAATTGGAGAAAACGAGAAAAAACTTAAAAGAACAAAAACATTCCTCTACATAATATTTGCAATATTCATCATAGCCTGGCTTTATTTCATGTTAGGGTAACCTATTCTAGATTTAGGATAAATGAATATCTGTTGATAATTAGTAAGAAACTTAAATACTAATGGAAAATTGATAAAATTTTTTTTAATATTTTTTATATTTTAAGTTATTAATTAAGTTATTAGGGAGCTTTTTAAGTCATCATGGTGGCACGATATCCTCAAGCCCCTTCCTCATCTGTTCCCTTTTTTCTTCGTTTTTCTTCTGTCTTTCCCGCCATTCATTAAGGAATTCCAGGGCAAGCTCGCTTATTTCACTTATGGCTGTGTTTAAGGGTTCTTGAGATTTTAATGATATAACTTCGATTTCAGAACCATCATCTGTTTTATTTATTACCACGAATGCAATTGGTTCAACAGCCGCCCCACCACCAGCACCAAGGCCTTGAGATCCTTTATTTGGACTATCAGTGCCCTGTCCAGCACCAAAACCCATTCCTATTCTGGTGACAGGAATTAAAATCCTTCCTTCACTTTCTATTGGTTCCCCGATCACATTATCCATACTTAAAACTTTCAAAAGCCCTTCTAAAGTCGAATTTATAGGATCTGCATCGCCCACAATAATTCCTCCTTGTAAATTTATGAAATTGACAATTATTATTAATTATTCTATTTCTCTGTAAATATATGGAGGTATATAAAAATAAATATGATGTTTGATTATCGTGGTATGTTTAAATGTAAATTATAAGTTAAGAATTTTCCAGGGAAAGGGGGTCTATTTATATCTCAATATTGAAGTCTAAAAATTAATGGATAGTGTGTTGTGATGCACTGGAAATATTAACTAAACACAAATACTAATTATCTGGAACTCATGCAGTTATTAAAGTGTATTTAAAGTTTAAAATTTGATTTTAATAATATATTAACCAATAATCTTTGGGAGTTCAAAATAGAAGGTTGAACCTTCTCCGAGTTCTGATTCTACCCAAATTCTTCCACCATGCCTTTCTACAATTCTTTTACAAATAACTAGACCAATACCTGTTCCCTCATATTTTTCCCTGGGGTGTAGTCTTTTGAAGATTTTGAAGATCTGTTCATGATACCGGCTATGGATACCTATACCTTCATCTTTTACACTAAATAACCATTTTTCTGACAATTCCCCTACAGAAATGTGGATTTTTGGAGGACCTTCCCTCTGGAATTTAATGGCATTGGTAATCAGGTTATGTAATAGCTGGTTAATCTGTGATGGGTCGCCCATTATAACTGGTAGATAATCATATGAAATTTGCGATTCATTATATGTAATTGATGTTTTTAAATTGTCTAAAACTTCATTTAAAACTACGTCCATATGAACTGGTTCAGATTTTTTTTCCCGAGTGCTCAGCTGAGAAAATGTTTGTAGGTCATCTATCAGATCCTTCATTCGCTGAGCACCATCCATTATAAAATCTATGTATTCATCGGCATCTTCATCATATATTCCTTTATAACGCCTTTTCAGGAGCTGGCTGAAACTAATCACCATTCTTATGGGTTCCTGTAGGTCATGGGAGGTTATGTAGGTAAGCTGTTCAAGTTGCCGATCGAATCTTTCTTTAACCTGATTTAAAGCTTCTTCAGTCTTCTTGTGCCGTGTATTTTCAACCATTGTCCAATTTCCTTCGCGCTTTATCAATGTAAATTGGTGTTTATTCACAGCATCGATGATCTGGTTAGCATCACATTCATCCAGGGGATAGGAGCACAGGACCATTATTTGTAAATTATCAACTATTCTATCCAGTTTTTCCTCATAATCAATCAGATCATCCCAATCTTTTTTATCCAGGAAAGAGACATTTCCAGTGACTCTTATTCTTTCATAGCCTCTATGTGTACTTTCATTTACTTTTTCCACCCAGCCCTTTAGAACGTTTTTTGAATTGAACTCGTCATCATTAATATACCATTCATTATATGGGATGATTTCAAGTTGTTTTGTATCCAGATACTTCTTTATATCTGGCATCACTTTTTGCATTGATTCTATGGCTTCTTCTACGCTTAAAGGATTGGAGGTAATCCACATGCAAAATTCGTTATTTTCTAAACCAGCTTTAAAATAAGGAACTAGGATATTAGTTAGATCTTCCTTAGTCTGATAGAAATGGCAAAAATGCGTACCCCAATCCATATCACCGATGATACCTACGCCGGAACTTCTAAGCATATCCATTGAAAAAATTCTCCTGAGTTTAAAACTGTATTTCTTATATCTTTTTGGAAATTATTAATTGTATTTATTATCTTTTTAGTATTAATTAATGATTTTTAAAAAATTTATCATTTCTAAAAAAACATCTTACTAATAATAATATTTTTCTTACGAATAATAATATTGGGATTTAAAATGAATAATGCAATGGTAAAAATTATATAAATTAAATATTGATAAAAAAATGTTTTTCAGGCCTAAAAAAAAACGAAGACCTGTGAAAAAGGAGTTTATAAGGTCACGCCCATATCGAGCTGTTCAGTGAGTTCTTTGTATCTGTTTCTGATGGTTACCTCGGTAACTCCTGCGATATCAGCCACGTCTCTCTGGGTTTTTCTCTCACCAAGAAGTACGGATGCAATGTATAAAGCTGCTGCTGCAACACCAGTAGGCCCTCTTCCAGATGTAAGTCCTTTTTCCATGGCTTTTTCAATTATTTCAATAGCTTTAGATTGTACTTCACCAGAGAGGTTTAATTCACTAGCAAACCGTGGAACATAGTCAACTGGTGATGTGGGCGGTAGTTTTATGTTTAATTCTCTGGTCAGGAACCGGTATGTTCTACCTACTTCCTTTTTACTTACCCTGGAGACTTCTGCAATTTCATCTAAAGTACGGGGTACATTACATCTTCTACAGGCGGCGTATAGCGATGCAGCTACTACGCCTTCGATACTTCTACCACGTATGAGCTTGTTTTCTACAGCGTTTCTGTAAACGACAGAGGCAGCTTCCCTGACACTTCGGGGCAGACCTAACCTGGATGAATCTCTATCAAGTTCGCTTAAGGCGAAAGCCAAGTTTCTTTCAGTTGCACCGGATATTCTGATTTTTCTCTGCCATTTTCTTAGACGATACCATTGAGCACGGTTTCTGGCAGGGATGTCCCTTCCGTAAATATCCTTGTTTCTCCAGTCAATCATGGTGGAGAGACCTTTATCATGTATGGTATAGGTTATTGGTGCTCCTACCCTTGTTCTTTTATCTCTCTGCTCATGGTCAAAGGCCCTCCATTCAGGCCCCATATCTACCAGGTTATCGTCGATTACCAGACCACAGGCACCGCATACTATTTCGCCTCGCTCGTGGTCATTGATGAGTTTTTCTGAGTCACATTCAGGGCATTTGGTTTCAATCTTTTCAATTTCTGAAACTTCCTGTCTCATATGTTCCTTTTCTGAGACTTCTGGTTTGATTTCATCATTAATAGTAGTCTTTTCCTTTAGTTCTTCCTTCGTTTCCGTCGCCCCCATTTTTTATTGCTTTTTGTTGATACATAGAGGGTCTCTCCAACTCGATATTCAATATTTTTAGAATTTTTTGCACTAGTTTTTATTGATATATATGGCTCTTTTGTGGGGCCAAATACATCACTGATAGTGCCAATTCTTTTTTTATTTTTCAAAAAAACAGCCAGTCCGAAACCAGGGGTTTGGTTGGATCTTACTATGATTCTACCCCTATTGGAGATGTGAGAGATGTTTCCTAACTTCTTCATGTATCAACCGAAAATTTTATATAGTAATTTATATATATGAACTACTATATAAAGGTTTCGATAAAATTAAATATTATATGGTATGATTTATATGATTTTTGGATTATTTGTAGGATGTTGTTTCATGTCTTTGATACGTTTTCCATAGTATAAAGCGCAAATAGCCCCAATTATGGTTGGTAATATATAACTAACGAACCTATCAATTAGATTGGCCGACATAGACACGTCTCCGGACACACCAATTACTGCGAAGAGACCGACAATTATAGCTTCACGTATTCCCCAAGAACCAGGAAGAAGGGGTACGAGCATGATAAAAATACCTATGGTATAAATGATTATCAGGGGTATTAAAGGGGGATTAACGCCTACTGTTACAAAGCAAATATAGATACGTAATATATCCATGCCCCACATTAAGAAGGAAAGAATGAATCCAATGACTAAGGCTTTTCTATCTTTAATCACCTGAATGAATCCTGTAGAAAAGCTGTTGATGTAATAAGTTATTTTAGAATTGACTTCTGAGATAGTTAATTCACTTTTAAATAATTTCTTGAAGAATGGATATACTGACTTCGCAATTCTGATTATCACTCTTTGAGCTATTTCTTTACTATAAACCACGTATAATAAGATGGCAAAGAAGAACAGAGAGATTAATATCAATACAGATATAATTATCTTGGTGTATAAAGGTATATTCCAGCCGAGAATGAAGATTGCAGCAAAAAGGGATATGATCACAAAGGGAAAGAATTCAAAAACCCTATCTGCAGTTACTGATGCAAACCCTATCTCAAAGGGAGTTTTGTTGTTTGCAGTCAAAAGATACGCCCGTAAAGGTTCTCCCCCAGCTGCACCAGGAGTTATGTTATTTCCAAAATCACTGGCAAATAACATTGCCAGCAGACTCCCAAAGGGAATATCTTCATTTACAGTAGATAAAATCAACTTCCATCGGTAAGTCCAAATCAGGTAAATAGATGCCTCCATTAGTATAAGAAAAAGAATCAGATACCAGTTAGCGTTCATCAATATATTAATAGTGTCCCCAAGACCGACAATCAACATTATAATGAAGACAATAATGAATGCAATTGCAAATGATAGGATTATACTCCATTTATGTTTGCGGATAGTTTCGTAGGTATCTTCCATAATTTCAAAATCCATAAGACATTAAAAAATTAAGTTTTGGGTAAAATTCGAATGAATTATTTATTGAATATGCTTGCTAGGGAATATCCTTCATCCACTTTTTTGGCTATTTCCTTTTCATCCTCTTTTATCTGCATTGCTTTACGTAATGCCTGTGGGAAAAGTTCTCCAGGTACCACAACAACACCACATTCATCCCCTAGAGCTATATCACCAGGGTTAACAATGATGTCCTCATACTGCAGAGAAACATTAATTTCTCCTTCCCCTCGAGGGTATCCTGCATTAGGTACTATAGATTTGGAAAACACCGGATAATTCACTTCGCGAATCTCAGCAACATCTCTGGTAGCACCATAGATTATGGTACCGCCAATACCTTTATAAGATGCATTTTTTGATGTTAACTCGCCCCAAACTGCAACATCATCTTTATCTGCATTAATAAATAATATATCTCCTTTTTCTGCCATTTCAATTGCTTTTAAGGGGGTTCCCCAGTCATGGGCACATGTACTAACGGTTATTATTTTACCCAAGATTTTATATTCATCTTTAATGGGTTTTATCCCAGGAATTACTGGGATGTAATCTAGTAAATCCTTAAGAGCGTCTGACAGTTGGGGGGTGCTCAATTTATTTTTCCATTCGGAGTAACCTTCTTGGCGTGCAAATCTCTTTAAAAGTTTTTCTGGTGAGATTTCCATTTTTTTGTTCATAAATATCAGTCCTAATGAATTGGAATTTCTTTAAATATGATATTGAGGGCAACAACTTCATCGATACTGTGGATTACTTAGCCGTATTTTTCATAGGCCCGGGATATTCCTTCAAAATCGAGATATCTACCTGACAAGGTGACTTTATTGTTTACTGTTTTTCATCTATCTCCATTAAAGTTAAATTCGCATCCATAATATATATTTCACTTAAATCATTATTGAGATCATAGGTTAGATTATTATGTGATATAGGAATTTAAATCTATTCTTGTCAGGCCTTGGGCACTTTATTTTCTCCGATTTTAATGGGTTAAGAAATAAATTTAAGAATATAGGTTATATTAGCTGATTTTTAACTAGCTAATACTTCTTTTATAAATAATTTAAAAGTTTACCTTTAAATAGAAATAAGGTAACTATCCAATAGATAATATTAATCAGATTATTGTGTATCATGGATAAAATTTAAGAGATTAAATTGAAGAATCAAGGTGTAATTGCTTTTTTTGGGACAAATAACCTTTAAGAATTGGAAAAGGTTCATTTGAAAACATCATCAATTTTATATGTAACTTGTTTTATATAAATTGAATAGATACTAACTAGTAATCATAAGGACTTCAAAATGAGTTATCAAAAATTGTTATCTATAATGGAAGAACTCCAACACTATGCAGAACAGGGAATGCCCATTATCATCGAGGGTAAAAAAGACGAAAAGTCTTTAAAAGAACTGGGAATTGAGGGTAATTTTATTAAAGTTTCTGGTTCCCCATACAAACTATTTGAAATTGCAGAAATTGCTGCTCAATCTTCCAAAATTATTATATTAACTGATTTCGATAAAAAAGGCAATGAACTTGCCCAAAAACTTTCAGAAGATATACAAAGACTTGGTTCTTATCCAAACCTTCAAATCCGAAGAAGAATTATGGGAATCACCCGTAGATATATCAAAGATATAGAGAGTCTTTCCAGACACCTCCACCAGCTGGAACTTGAAGAATACCCTTATGGTGTAACTGGCGATTACTGCCTGGAATGTTCAGGTAGTGTAACCAAGTAACGCTGTAATAGCGACTATCAGTATCTATACAATTAGGGAGGCCCATAAAATGGGAAAAGGCGAAGAAATAAGTACAACTAAATATCTCATTCACGCTCAAATTAATGCTAATGGAATTGTGGAAAAGCCCGATGTGGTGGGTGCTATTTTTGGCCAAACCGAGGGACTTTTAAGCAATGATCTTGATTTAAGAGAATTACAGAAGACCGGAAGAATCGGGAGGATTAAAGTTAACATCAACTCCAAAGCCGGCCGATCCAAAGGAGAAATCATTATACCATCCAGTCTCGACCGGGTGGAAACCGCTATACTGGCGGCATCACTGGAAACCATAAACAGGGTGGGTCCATGCGAAGCCTACATCCAGGTCTCTAAAGTAGAAGATGTAAGGGCGGTAAAAAGAAGGAAAGTAGTAGACCGGGCCAAAGAACTCTACAAAGGAATGATGGAAGAAGTGACCCCCGAAAGCCTCAAAATGATAGAAGAGGTTAAGGAGGCCATGAGAATCCATGAAATAACTGAGTATGGTGATGAAAAACTTCCTGCAGGTCCTAATGTCATCTCATCCGACGCCATACTGGTGGTGGAAGGAAGGGCGGACGTACTTAATCTGCTACGATACGGAGTAAAAAATGCCATAGCAGTTGAGGGAGTAAGCGTACCAAAACCTGTGGCAGAACTAACTAAAAATAAAACAGTAACCGCATTTCTAGATGGTGACCGTGGAGGAGAACTTATATTGAAGGAACTACTCCAGGTAGGTGAAGTGGACTACGTCACCAGAGCACCAAAGGGTAAAGAAGTTGAAGATCTAACTAAAGATGAAGTTATGGTCGCATTAAGGGATAAAATACCTGTGGAACAGATATACCATGACATGGGGATAAAAACTAAAAAGCCCGCTGCAGCTCCACCAGAACCCGGCAAAGGCGAAGACAAAATAAAGGTATTGAAAGGTATCTTAAAAGAGCTAGAAGGATCAGGAAATGCAGAGATATTGGATGATGCATTAAATATCCTGAAAGAGGTCAAAGTAGAAAATCTCTATGATGAACTAAAAAAGGTCAACAACAACGTATATGCTGTGGTCTTTGATGGAGTAATTAGCCAGAGGTTAATAGATATCTCCAAAGAAAAGGGTTTAAAACACATAGTTGCGGTTAGAATTAGTGAAGTGGTGAAAAAACCTAATAACATCAAGGTAATAACCAGATAAACCCGATTTAATTCTTAATTTTTTTTTATTTTTTTCTTATTAAAACTTGTACAGGGGGTTTCTTTATGTATGTAAATATGGATAAAGAATTTCTAAAGGATATAAAGACAACTAAAGACATCTTAATTCCTAAGGATCCCTTAGACAGGGTGATTGGTCATGATGATATTATAGACTTTGTTAAAATCGCTGCCAAACAACGGAGAAACCTGCTCTTAGTAGGCCCTCCAGGGATCGGAAAGTCACTGATTGCACAGGCTATATCCTTCCATCTTGGAAATCCCAATGAAGAAATAACCGTAGTTCATAACCCTGAAAGGCCGGAAAGACCCTTCGTAGAAGTCAAAACCCGAAAGGAGATGGAGACTGAAAAAAGGGATCTTCAAATGGCTGAAGGTGAAATTGTAAGCCCCGAAAGCGTGCCTGAAGCAGTTGCCGAGCGATTAGGATTTAGATGTGTTCACTGTGGAAGTTACAACAATGCTTATCAAAGTATTTGTTCCCGGTGTGGTGGTGATAAATATTCCCATATAAACGCCAGGAGAAAACATCTGGGTGATCTTCTAGGTATGTTTGAAATGAACAGCGACCCAATTAACATGCCCCAGGATAGAGTGACCACCACCCGACCCCTGAATGATAGGGAAGAAGTGGTTATTTATGAACGGGTTGATGGAGAAAGCATAAAAATCCTGGATCAACATGCCTTGGAGAAAAGAAGAGAATTGGTTGAAGAAAAACCTAAAAATGTCATATTGCCCCTTAAGAGGAACCTGTTTGTACAGGCAACTGGTGCGAGTGAAACCGAGTTATTGGGGGATGTTCGACACGATCCCTACGGGGGACACCCAGATCTAGGTACACAACCATATGAAAGAGTGGTTCCAGGAGCAATTCATGAAGCACATGAAGGAGTTCTTTTTATTGATGAAATAATCCACATTGCAAATCTTCAGCGATATATCCTGAGTGCCATGCAGGACAAGTACTTTCCCATAGTGGGAAGAAACCCACAGAGTGCTGGAAGCTCGGTGAAGGTTCAGGATGTTCCATGCGACTTTATATTTGTCGGTGCATGCAACATAAGGGATGTAAGGTATATACTCCCCCCATTACGCTCCAGAATACAGGGTGAAGGCTATGAAATCCTCATGCGAACCACAATGCCTGATACACCAGAAAATGCGTCGAAATTGGCTCAATTCGTAGCTCAGGAAATAAAAATGGATGGTAAAATACCCCATGCAACGAGATCAGCTGTTTCAATACTTTTAGATGAATCCCGAAGAAGAGCCAAGGTTATTGATGACCAGAAAAATTCTTTGACTTTGAGATTAAGAGACCTAGGGGGTGTAATCCGAATGGCTGGTGATGTGGCGGTAATGGAGGGTAAAAATTTAATTGAAGACAAACACATGCATTTTGCAATAAAAAAATCTTTATCCATTGAGGACCAGATAATAAACCGGTATAAAACCTTTGAAAATGCCATGCAACGTGATTATTCAAGTACACAACAGATGGGTGGTGGAAAAGACCACCTGCCTAATGAGAATGTGGATAGGAGTTACATGTAGGTTTTAGACATTTATTATTCATTAAGAAAATCTGTAGGTTTTTGTCATTTATTATCTATTATAAATCCTTTTAATTGCTTAAGATATTCTATTAATTGTTTTATGGTTATTAGTGGTTGAGCTATTAGGGCATAAAGGAATTTTTTGACTTTTAACAGACATATAATATTTCTAATTATAAATAATTTTAACATAAAAAATAAACTAAAAGTATTATTTTTTAATTTTTATTTAAGAAAACAATTACTTCGCTTTTCAATGTTGAAATATCATTTTCATGTTCATTTCAATATTTAAATTCTCACAAATACCAGAATATTAATATAGGTCTTTAAAAAATATATTTTAGGGACTAAAATCCTATCTTTGTTGGAATAGAGTTGAACTTTGTGGGAGACAACAAATTTGCAAGATATAATCACCGGTGATGAATACGATAACCGGAAAAATATTCTGGAAGTTTTTAATTTCCCGGAAAAGTTGGAAGATTATCTTTTTGAATTAGAGATAAGAAACTACTCCCTCAACACAATTAAGACCTATAAATCCATCATCAACAATTTTTATAAGTACTTGCAGAATGGCAAGGAAATATACGATGAAAGACTCATTCTAAGGACATTTAAAAAGTATATAGGTTATCTTAAAAGGGATAAGAAAGTGTCCCAGAACTACATCTACCTGGTTACTGTAGTCTTAAAGAAATTCTTCGAATTCAGTGACATTGGGGTTCTTAAAGATGTGAAAACTCCAAAGAGAACTAAATCTCTGCCAAAATCATTGAATGAAGATGAAGTGAGGCGATTGATCAATGCCCTGGATGATTATCAAACCATAGATCCTCCCACTTCCCATGGGGAATTTTTAAGGCGTAGAAATAAATTAATATTGGCCTTATTATATTCTTCAGGTCTCCGGGTCTCTGAACTGGTAACCCTATGTATCGATAATGTGGATTTGCATGATCGAACCATAAGAATCAGGGGAAAGGGAGAAAAGGATCGTATTGTTTTATTTGATGATAACACCAAGACGTTAATTGAGGATTACCTATCCCATCGAGATGATGATAGTGAATACCTCTTCATAAACCGTAACTATAAACATCTTACTCCTCGGTATGTGCAGATGATGATCAAGGACTACGCCCGCGTGGCTGGTATTAAAAAAAAGGTAACACCCCATATACTTCGCCATTCCTTTGCCACACATCTATTAAAAAATGGTGTGGATATCCGGGCCATACAACAACTCTTAGGTCATTCTAATCTTTCCACCACCCAGATTTATACCAGCGTAGATATGAATACCCTTAAAAATGTCTACGACCGGGCAAAGCTGGGTTAAATATAATTCATTTTCTAACATTCGATATGGTTTATTTTTGTTAACATTCCATATGGATTTATTATTTTTTTCAATTAAAGATCAGTTATCATATGTATATAAATATTATTTTGACATATGTATTAAAGGATAAACATTGGATACTTATTTATCTTTTTATTCAATTTAATGGATTACTTAAATCTTATTATATAGTGTAGTTAGCAGTATTTTTGACGTAGGTCTAATGGAGGATTATAAAATGGAAATAAATATAGATAATTATTTCGAAAAAAGGGAGATTATATTTAAATGGCGTTCTAACACTTCACTGGCCAATAAAGTTATTTTAGCATTTTTAGTAGCATGTTTTACTGGTATCATGGCCCAGGTAGTTATACCATTACCTTGGACTCCGGTGCCCATTACACTACAAACCTTCGCTGTTTTAATGGCAGGTATCTTCCTGGGAAGATACTGGGGAGGAATAAGCATGATGATGTATCTTGTAGTGGGGTTATTGGGAATACCCTGGTTTGCCGGGGCGTCTGGAGGAATAGAGGCAATCATAAGTGCAAGCGGTGGATACTTGTTAGGGTTCATATTTGCCGCACTTTTCCTGGGTTACTTTGTTGATAGATATGTCCAATCCCGTAAATTCCTCTCCATGCTGGGATTGATGTTTTTTGCAAACTTCGTACTCTTATATGTACCAGGATTAATCCAGCTAAACATTTGGACACATTCAGCAACGGGAATCACTCCGGGAATCTGGGAACTTCTCTTAATGGGTGTGTTACCCTTTGTGGCAGGAGACATACTTAAGATTGGTGGAGCTGCAGCTCTAACCAAACTGGTAACACCAAAAAAGGCATAACCAGGGAAAACTATGACTTCCAATTCTGTTCTTTCAAATATAATCAAAATAAGGGCCCATCACCTGTTATGCATGCAGGGTTATCAGGGCTATGGTTATAATCAGGACTTTGAACATAATATGGAAAAAATAATAGAATACCTGGATTCTAATCCAAATTTTCCATTGGAAGTGGTGGCAGATGCAGATATAATCTGCCAGAAATGCCCTCATCTGGAAAATGGGCAGTGTAATAGATCTTCATCTACAGCTATAGTTGAGAAGGATCTAAAAGTCCTGGAAAAACTGGGTCTTGCAGCATGTGAAAAAAAGCCTGCACAAAAAGTGCTTTCCGAAGTAGAATCATTGAGTTGCAATGACCTACATGATATATGTGGTGAGTGTTCATGGAAAGTTAAATGTCTATTGTACATTTCAAAGTAAATAAGTTGGCAATATCAAGGAGAACTAAATTATAATATCTTAATAGAATTATACTAAAAATTAAATTATAACCATTCAATAAAAAATTAAACCACCCAATAATAAACTATCTACCTATAGTATATTACGAAACTTTTATAACTGATGTTTGATATATTATTTTGTATGTCTGGTAAAAGTAAGATTGTTGTGGAAGATCATTTGAGTATGGATGAGATAAATAAGTTTATTAAAGATTTGAAGATGGAATTAAAGTTGTATAAACGTTTGTTGTTTCTGAAATCGGTTAAACAAGGGAATACTAT